>CXWK01000277.1_pt5 | contig 137337 bp, 140 predicted proteins | sample 590851 | NCBI WGS metagenome assembly CXWK01 (sample SAMEA3498364, study PRJEB10139) | wastewater metagenome | biome: wastewater treatment plant; material: activated sludge | place: Denmark | collected 2014-08-01
GAACTACACAACCTCCCGTGCGTGCTGGCGATGAAGATGGAAACCGGCAACCCCGGCGGATCATCGAAGGATCGCCCAGCGCTGGAGATGATCCTCGCCGGTGAGCGCGACGGGCTGCTGAAGCCGGGAGGCACCATCGTCGAGCCGACCAGCGGCAACACAGGTGTCGGGCTCGCGATTGTGGCGGCTCAGCGCGGGTACAAGTGCGTGTTCGTGATGACCGACAAGGTCGCCCCCGAGAAGGTCAGCCTGCTGCGCGCCTACGGCGCCGAGGTGGTGGTGTGTCCGGTAGCAGTTCCGCCGGAAGACCCGCAGAGCTACTACAAGGTCGCCGAACGCCTCACCACAGAGCGCAACGCCTTTCGTCCCAACCAGTACGCCAACCCCAATAACCCGCTGGCGCATCAGAAGACAACTGGCCCCGAGTTGTGGGCGCAGACCGGCGGACGCATCACGCACTTCGTCGCCGGTGCGGGCACGTGCGGCACCATCACCGGCACGGCGCGCTATCTCAAAGCACAGAACCCGAAGGTGCGCATCATTGCCGCCGACCCCGATGCATCCGTGTTCAGTGGTGGGTCCGGTCGCCCGTACTTGGTCGAGGGTGTCGGTGAGGATTTCTACCCTGCGGCCTGGCAGCCCGACATCTACGACGAGGTCATGGCAGTCAGCGACCAAGAGAGCTTCCTTGTCGCTCGGCAGGTCAGCCGCGAAGAGGGCATCCTCATCGGCGGCTCGGGCGGTCTCGCTGTAGCCGCCGCGATCCGCGTCGCGCAGGCAGCTCAGCCCGACGACATCGTGGTCGTGCTCAACCCCGACTCCGGCCGCGGCTACCTGTCGCGTGTCTTCGACGACAAGTGGATGGCCAACTTCGGGTTCCTCCGCGAAAGCGACGAATGCATCTCCGACGTGCTCGCGACGCGCGGCGACACTCCCTCACTGCTGTACGTCAACCCGTCGACTTCTGTTCGCAACACGATTGATCTCATGCGCGCCAACGGCATCAGTCAGATCCCGGTGTGCAAGAACACGCCCCCATTTGCCGCCGCCGAAGTTTCTGGTGCCGTCGACGAGCTCGAGTTGATGGAAGCCGTCTATCGGGACCCAGCTGTAATGACGACAAACATTGAATCGGTCATGGGTCCCAAGTTGCCCACGATCGGTGCTGGCCAGGCGGTGTCGCTCGCCGTCGAAATGCTCGATCGGGCACCGGCGTTGCTGGTGCTGGCCGACGGTCGCCCGCTCAGTGTGCTCACCCGCACCGACCTACTGACCTACTTCGAGCAGGTCAACCGTGGGTGAGGTAGAGGCACACGAAGCGTGGGGTTTCGACACACGCGCGATTCACGCTGGTCAGGCACCCGACCCGACCACCGGTGCGGTCGTTCCCCCGATCAGCCTCAGCACGACCTTCGCACAAGATGGCGTCGGCAACCACAAGGGATTCGAATACAGCCGCAGCGGCAACCCGACGCGCACGGCGTACGAAACCCAGATCGCAGCCCTCGAAGGCGCGACTCATGGCCTCGCGTTCGCAAGTGGACTCGCTGCCGAAGACAACATCCTGCGCCTGTTCCAAGCTGGCGATCGGGTGCTGTTGGGCAACGACGCTTACGGCGGAACGTACCGACTGATCAGCAAGGTGCACACCCACTTGCCGTGGACGGCCGCCGACCTGCTTGAGGTCGACGCATTAGCGGCCGACTGGCCGACCGACACCAAACTGGTGTGGCTCGAGACACCGACCAACCCGTTGCTGCGCTGTTTCGATATCGAGGCGATCTGTGCGCTGGCGCACGAGCGTGGCGCGATCGTGGTCGTCGACAACACCTTTGCCACTCCCTATCTGCAGCAACCACTCGCCCTTGGTGCCGACGTTGTCGTGCACTCGGCAACCAAGTACCTCGGCGGGCACAGCGACGTGGTCGGCGGCTTCGTTGCCGTCAACAACGACGAGATTGCTCAACGACTGCGATTCACGCAGAATGCGGCTGGCGCAGTGCCAGCACCGTTCGACTGCTATCTCGCGTTGCGCGGGGCCAAGACGCTGGCGGTGCGAATGGAACGCCATTGCGCCAACGCGCGCGCGATCGTCGACGTCTTGGTCGGTCATCGGGCCATCGAGCGCGTGTTGTATCCGCAGCTCCCCGATCACCCCGGCCATCGCGCGGCAGCCAAGCAGATGAGCGACTTTGGCGGCATGGTCAGCTTCACCTTGCGCGGCGGCAGCGACGCTGCCCTACGGGTCGCGGCCGCAACCGAGCTGTTCACGCTCGGCGAAAGTCTTGGCGCGGTCGAAAGCCTGATCGAGCACCCGGGGCAGATGACGCACGCGTCAGCCGCTGGCTCGCCGCTGGAGGTGCCTGACAATTTGTTGCGCCTGAGCGTTGGCATCGAGACTGCCGCCGACCTGGTGGCCGACCTCGCACAAGCCCTGGAGAGCGCCTAAAGACCTCGAAATCCGCATACAACGGATCGGCCGATCTATACAATGGGGCTATGAATGGAGCCACCTACACGGCCACCGTTATGAAGGTTTCGAGCAACGGCCAGATCTCGATTCCCGCCGACGTACGCAAGCGGTGGAACACCGACCGCGTGATCGTCACCGACACGTCTGCAGGACTCATCGTGCGCCCGTTCGATCCCGACTTCGTCCGGAACCTCCGCGGCAAGTATCGCCATCTGGCCACCGAGACCGTTGACGAGGGCAGGCGCGCTGCCCGCGAGGAGCAGGCCGAACGGGAGGACGAACGTGATCGTGCTCGACGCATACGCACTCGAGGCGTACCTCAACGATGAGGTAGTTGCCGCGGACATAGTTGAACCGCTACTGCTGTCAGGTGAGCAAGTCCTCATCACCGCGGTGAATCTCGCTGAAACGGCCGACCGCATGATCAGGTTGAACGGTGCGAATCGAGATGAACTCGAGAGCGATGTTGTCGGCCTGGGCGTTACGGTCGCCGGCGTTGACAGCGCAGCGGCGTTCGATGCTGCGGCCCTGCGCGCAAGCCACTATCACCGCACGCAGCGTGCTGTGAGCATTGCTGACTGTTGTGCTGCCGCGCTAGCTCTCGATCGCGACGCTTTGCTGGTCTCCAGCGATCCGGCCCTATTGGGATTGATGCACGACGAGGGTGGCCGCTACCTGGCGCTCCCCGACAGTGCTGGCAATGTGTGGACAGGTAGCTAGAAGAGCGTCGGCTGCTCGCCGTACACGATGCGCGGCACCCCCGGCCACGGCACGAAGTTGTCCATGAACACCCAGGTGCGGCGATGGATCGCGGACGGACCGTAGGCCTGCAACGCCGCCTTGTGCATCGTGCACGGATAACCCTTGTTGGTATCGAAGCTCCACTGCGGAAAGTGCTCGGAGGCTTCACGCATCAGACGATCACGCGTCACTTTGGCCAAGATGCTGGCGGCTGCGACCGAAAGGCATTTCTGGTCGGCCTTCACCAGCATTTCGACATTCGACACGCACGGCGTGACGAAGTCCCACTTGCCATCGACCACCGCCACATCGGGCCGCACGCCGAGGGCGGCAATCGCCCGACGGGTCGCCAGCTTCTGAGCTGCTGTCATACCCAACTCGTCGCACTCTCGCTGGCTGGCCGCCCCAACCGACCACGCCGCACACCAACCAGCGATGCGATCGAAAAGAAACTCGCGGTTGGCTTCCGTGAGCATTTTTGAGTCGCGCACCCCATTGACGCGTCGCCCGCGGGGAAGAACGGCGGCGCCGACCATCAGCGGCCCAGCCCACGCGCCACGCCCAACTTCATCGATGCCAACGATGATCTCGTGACCCGCCGCCACCAACTCGTTCTCGAAAGTGCGAGTGGGCGCGCGGCCAGCCATCAGCGCAACATAATGGCAGCACGCCCGGCTGCCACCTCGCCGACCCGCCACCAATGATCTGTGAGCGAATCGAGCGCAGCCGGATCAATGGCGGCGAGCAAGCCGCCCGAAGTTTGCGGATCCATGCAGAGCGCTTCACCACTGGCACTTGCCGTTGAATGCACATGCGCCTGCACGTACTCGCGATTGCGCGCATCGCCGCCAGTACGGACACCGCGTTCAGCCGCTTCGCGAGCACCGGGATAGGCGAGGATGCCCTCAGTGTCGACGATGACCTGCACATTGCCGCGTTCGGCCATCTCCCAACCGTGCCCAGCGAGGCCGTAACCAGTGACATCCGTGACCGCATGCACTGCGCGCCCCAACGCCTGCAGTTCTTCAGAGGCAACGCGATTCAAGCGGCGCATCCCTGCGATCGCGGCTGCCTTGTCCGCCGCTGTTCCACCAGCGAGGGCGAGCCCGGTGCCGATCGGTTTGCTGAGCACTAGAACGTCGCCGGGCAGAGCACCACCCTTGCGAAAGACGCGTTGCGGATGCACGACGCCCTGCACAGCGAGGCCGAAGATTGGCTCCGGGTTTCTTATCGTGTGCCCACCGGCAATGGTGCCACCGGCTTCGGCGACAACGGCGGCGGCAGCTTCGAAGATGGCGGCGATCGCGGCGGGCGGGAAGTGCTCGGGGAAAGCGGCCACATTCACTGCGACGACAACCCGTCCACCCATTGCAAAGACGTCGCTGCACGCGTTGGCCGCAGCGATGGCGCCAAAGTCGGCGGGGTGATCAACGAGCGGCGGGAAGAAGTCGGTCGTGCTGACCAACGCGATCTCGGGCGACACCTGATAGATCGCGGCATCGTCGAACGGTGCCAAACCGACAAGCAACGACGGATCGACACCTGCCGGCATGTCGCGCACCAAGTCGGTCAGCAGCGAAGCGCCCCACTTCGCGGCACAGCCGCCGCACGATGTCCACTCGGTGAGCCGTAGATCTGCGAACGGATCGACAGTGTCCTCAGTTCTCACGGGCACCATCTCAGCCTACGGGGAGATCCCACAGAGCTTCGCCTGCGAGTTCTGCCGTTGACCACTGCGGCGCAAGCGTCGGCGCGGTCAGCATCACCGGCCCATCGGGACCTGGCGACTGTTCCCACAGCACTGCCGGTCGCTCACCGTGCCAGCGCACCGCGAACGAGACCTTGCCCGTTCCACCAATCGGTGCGTCGAACACTTCGAAGTTGTGCCCATACCAACTCGCCGGGAAGCCTCCGACGAACAACCTGGCCGAGCCAACAGTCGGTGAGACAACGCATCGCTCGATCCACGCCAACGCACGGATCAGATCCTTGGGCATGGTTTCTGGCAACGAATCCATCTCGGGTGTGAAAAGTCGTGCGCTGAAATCGGCCAGGTCGCGACGCGCACGACCTTCGCCTGCCGCGGCGAGCACACGGTCGGCAGCGCTGACCGCCGCAGCCAGCACCCAATCGCGGTCGGCGGCTTTCGCGGCCAGTTCTAACGCGCCGGCGAGCAGCGGCACGTACTGCTCAGCGGCCTCTCCCATGCGTACGAGTTGGTCGACGACGATGATGAAGCCGAGGGCATCGTCGCGCGGAGACGGTGGACCGGACAGCGCGAGCTCGCAACGAGTTGTCACAACGGCCTCAGTGAGCTCTGCATCGGGCAGTGGTAGCCGGCCTGCACGCTCGATCGTGTTCAACCATCCACGCGTGACCGCTGCCGCCGTTGGCAATCCGTGAGGCAAAGCACCGGCGCTCGCCGGTTCCGTGTGAGCGACCGCCACCGTCAGGGTTGAGTGATGACCCACCGGAAATGCGACGCTTCCTGGCGGAAGTGAGATGCCTTCAATCGGGGCTACTGGTGGACGCACCGATAGCAGGTTGCCGTTCGTGAACGCGACGGCAATCGGCAGCGGCGATTCGTTCTCGATCTCGATAACTGTCAGCCCGCCGTGGTCGGCAACCGAGTACACACGCTGCACCACGTCGCCGTCGGGAACGCGCACGCGCGTCTCGACGACCGCCGTGCCTGACATCCGGCGCTGTCGCACAGTGCTCTCCTGCGCAGGCGAATGCCACCGATCGTCGGCTGCGACATGCCAGTCCAAGATGGGCCAGTCGCCGTCGGCAGGGACAATCGCCCCGTGGGGTGTCACAGTCGCGCGCCAACGACTACCCGTCACTCCGGTGGTCGTCAAGGATCTAGTCCAGTTCGCTCTTGCGGCCGCGTTGCATCAGCGAACCCAGTGCGTCGCGCGCCGACCGGCCCTGATGGCAGACGCCGACCACCTGCTCGGTGATTGGCATGTCGACGCCGTGTCGACGGGCTAGATCGAGCACGCTCGGAGAACTCTTTACTCCCTCGGCGACCATGTTCATCGCGTCGAGAACTTCGTCGATCGACTTGCCCGCACCCAATTGCAAACCAACCATGTTGTTCCGGCTCTGCTTGGAGGAACAGGTTGCGATCAGGTCGCCCATCCCGGCCAACCCCGCGAACGTGGCGGCCTGCCCACCCATTGCGATACCGAGCCGTGTCATCTCCGCCAACCCGCGAGTGATGAGGGTCGCGCGCGTGTTGTCGCCGAAGCCCATGCCCTCCGCCATGCCAGCGGCGATGGCAATCACGTTCTTCACGACGCCACTCAGTTCGCAACCAACGACATCACCGTTCGTGTAGACCCGAAGTGACGGCCGGCTGAAGATTCGCTGCAATTCGGCCGCAATATCGACCTCGTCGATGGCAACGACACTGGCGGCCGGTTGCCCGCCGAGTATCTCCTTCGCCAGGTTGGGGCCGGTGAGCACGGCGACCGGATGCCCGGGCATCTCGTCGCGAATGACCTCACTCATGCGCTTGAGGGAGTTGCGCTCGAGCCCTTTCGTCAAACTGACCACTGGGACCCAGGCCCGCAGGTGCTCGGCAGCCGCCGCAGCAACATCACGAAATCCGTGCGATGGCACCGCCATGACCAAGACGTCGGCGTGCGCAACGGCATCAGCCAGTGACGAAGTCGCGCGCAACTCGTCGGGGAGCGCAAACTGAGCAAGGTAGTCGCTGTTGACATGACGCTGGTTGATCTCGTCCGCCAGTTCCTCACGGCGCGCCCACAACATGGTGGGCGTATTAACGGCGGCGAGCGCGGCCACGGTCGTGCCCCACGACCCGGCCCCAATGACCGCGACCTTCATCGCTTCACTCACGCCGCACAGCGTAGGCCGCGCCGACAACGTTGCCCTCTACGATGCGGGCGTGGAGGGCCGTCAAGACCGCGCAGTGTTGATACCGGTGAAGGCCTTCGCTGACGCCAAGTTGCGGCTCTCGTCGGTCCTTGCACCCGACCAGCGCAACGCACTTGCTCGTTGGACCGCCGACCGGGTTGTCGCCGCCGCCGGCGAGTTGCCCGTCTTCGTCGCATGCGACGACCCCGACGTGGCCAAGTGGGCCAGCGACCGAGGCGCGGTGGTGCTGTGGCATCCAGGAGTTGGTCTCAACGCAGCGGTGACCCGCAGCGTCGAGCAACTCGCGCAACAAGGAATCGCACATGTTGCTGTCGTGCATGGCGACTTGCCACGCGCTCACGGCCTCGCTGGCTTGATGGTGCCTGATTCGATCACCCTCGTCCCCGATGCTCACCGCGACGGCACCAACGTCGTCGCCGTGCCCAGCACACTCGGCTTCGCCTTCAACTACGGCGCCGGCTCGTTCCATCGCCACCTGGCTCTCGCCATCGCCAGTGGTCGTCAGGTAGTCGTGCGTCGCGACCCACAGCTGGCGCGCGACATCGATACCCCCGACGATCTCGGGCACCCGCTTGTCGAGGAGGTGCTTCCTGCATGGCTGCGAATGAACCCGGTCAGCCTGATCCCGCTCACGCGGTGACGACCCGTGATCTCGCAACCCCGGCCTCGGCGCTGGCGATCGGTGCGCACCCAGACGATGTCGAGTTCGGATGCGGAGCGACACTGGCCAAGTGGGCGGCAGCGGGTTGCCAGGTCCATTACCTCATTCTCACCGACGGTTCCAAAGGAACATGGAACCCCGACGCCGACGTTCCAGCGCTCGTTGCCACTCGGCAGCGCGAACAGCATGAGGCTGCTCGCCGACTCAGTGGTGACAACTTCGGCAGCCTCACCTTCCTGGAGCAAATAGACGGTGAGCTGGAGAGTGGCCTCGTTCTACGCGGCGAGGTTGCGCGCGTCATCCGCACTGTCAGGCCGGAGGTCATTCTCGGTCACGATCCATGGAAGCGTTACCGCCTTCATCCCGACCATCGTCACGCTGGCTTGCTGGCTTGTGAGGGAATTGTCGCCGCACGCGACCCGCACTTCTACACGGATCAACGACTGGCCGCCCACCGCCCGCAGACGTTGCTGCTGTGGGAGGCCGACGAGGTGGACCACATCGAAGACGTCGGTAAGTGGGTTGCCACCAAGCTTCACGCACTGGAAGCACATGCCAGCCAGTTCGAGAGCACGATGAAGGCAGTCGACCCCGATCAGTTGGCGTTGTTCCGAGAGCGCATTCGTTCGCGGCTGGCTGGGCTCGGCGCTCCGTACGGCCTCTTGGCAGCCGAGCTGTTCAAGCGCATCGACGACCTGTAGCTGGCTGCAGCATGTAGTTGGCTGCTCGGCGCTTCAGCGGTGAAACTGTCCGGGCAATCGACCATTGCCCGGTTCGCCTGCGAATGCCTGCGCAATGCTCATCCATTCCGCCGCCGCGTCTCCAACGATCTCCAGCTCGGTGTCGGCCAGGTGACGTCGCTGTGTCACAACCAGACAGAAGTCCAATGCGTTGCCGCTGATGGAGGCGACTCCCGACTCGTCCCAATGCCACACGGAACCATCGGGTGCGGTCAGCGCGACATGAATGAGCACGTCTGGCACCGCCATTCCATTGATGAGGTAGCTGAAGGGGCGGGCACGAACGCCGATGTGAGCGACATGACGTAGACGCATCGTTGGCACGCGAGTCAGGCCGAGAGTGTCGACCACATCTTGTCCGTGGGCCCACGTCTCCATCAGACGGGCCGTGACGAACGAGCGGGCGCCCATCGCAGGCCCGTACCACGGGACGCGCACCGACGGATCGACCATCCGGGCCAGCGAGAGCAGGGCCGCACGGTCGCTGCGCCACGCGGCCAACAACTGCGCGCCAGACAATGCCCGACCGGCAACAACCGAAGCTGCCGTTCCGCCAGCGGCGATCAGCTGCTGCATATCAGCGGCGAACTCGTCGGGATCACGCAAGGCCATCGCCGCCCGCTGATCAAAGAACCACAGATGGCTGATCTGATCTCTGATCGACCACCCTTCTGCTGGTGTTGGGCGCGACCATTCGGATTCGTCGAGAGATGCGACGAATCGGTCGAGTGACTGATGCTCGGCATCAAGATCGTCACAAATCGTTTCCATCACACTCCTCCGCACTTAACCGACCACAACTTCACTTCGGTGAAAAATACAAACGGGGGGCCGAAGCCCCCCGTTTGCTACGAGCGTTAGCTCATGCCTTCTTCTTAGCAGCAGCCTTCTTCTTGGCCGGAGCCTTCTTCTTCGCTGCCTTCTTCTTGGCCGGAGCCTTCTTCTTTGCAGCCTTCTTGGCCGGAGCCTTCTTCTTTGCAGCCTTCTTGGCCGGAGCCTTCTTCTTCGCTGCCTTCTTGGCCGGAGCCTTCTTCTTGGCTGCAGCCTTCTTCTTGACCGGAGCCTTCTTCTTGGCTGCAGCCTTCTTCTTCGGGGCTGCCTTCTTCTTCATCGGTGTCACTTGATATTCCTTCCTATTGCTCTGTTGGTTGCTGGGTTGATGTTGATGAGGGGACTGATTACTTACGGCCGGGATTGAGTGCGGCCTTGAGCGTCGTGCTCGCTGTGAACTTCATGCGAGTCGAAGCCGAGATGCTGACCGGTTCACCAGTCTGCGGATTGCGGCCAGTTCGCGCTGCCGACTTCGAGGTACTGAAGGACCCGAAGCCCGGCCACGTGACCTTGTCGCCGGCCTTCGCCGACGAGACCACGATGTTGAAGAACGCGCCGACAGCACTCTCTGCCTCGGACTTGCTGACGCCTGACTCGTTCGCAATTGCGTCGATCAGTTCTGCTTTGGTCATTGACTTGATACCTCCGGGTATCGGCTGTCTTTCGTAACGGAACTGTTACGTATACAAATCGAACCGGGTTTTGGGTCAAATTTCAAGCATTTCGGTTGTTGCATTTGCAACAAGTGTCGGAGGGCACACCCTGACCACTTTTCGTTCGTCAGCCGGGCATCCACCAATGACCCTGACGTGTGCGATACAACTGCGTCTGTTGCGGAACCTTGCTTGCATCCTTGTTGATCGCGCCCAACAGATGGAGAGCCGTTGACCGACCTCATGCCTCAGCACACAGCGAACGAGTCTGCACCCCCAAGCGTGCGCACTCGCGTTGTTCTCGACACATCAGTACTTGTCGGTGACCCAAGCTGCTTCGATGCGTTTGCAGGACTTGATGTTGTAATTCCGTTTACCGTTATCGAAGAACTCGACAGCCTGAAGACTCGGCCCGACGATGTCGGTCGCGCAGCTCGCACAGCCCTGCGCACAATCGAAGAAATGCGCGTGCGAGCTGGCGGTTCGCTGGCGATCCCTGTTTCCGTCGGCAACCCTGCCGCAGACGGCACACTTCGGATCGAGATCAACAACGTGCAACGACATCTGCTTGTCGAGCACGGTCTCGATCCCATGTTGCCCGACAATCGGATCATCGGAGCCGCGCTCGGGCAAGCACACCACGCGCCGACGCGCATGGTGTCGAACGATGCCGCGTTGCGAATCAAGGCTGCTCATCTCGGACTCGAGGCAACAGAGCATCACCCGATCGGGCGATCGTTGGCAACACGCGCGACCGGTTGGTCAACACTGGAGACGAGCCACGAAGCCATCGATCAGCTGTACTCCGACGGCGCGGTCGAGTGCGCCCTCGTCGATGGCTCCGAGCATCTCCTCGAGAACTCATTCGCCGTGTTGCGCAGCGGCTCGCAGTCTGCACTCGTGCGGCGGGTCGAAGATGAAATGTCGTTGCTTCCACACATTGCCCCCGAGGCATGGAGCCTGCGGCCAAGGTCGAAAGAGCAGCGATTCGCGTTGGAGTTGTTGCTCGATCCGAACGTCAGCGTGGTTGCCCTCGACGGTCGCGCTGGCACCGGTAAGACGCTGCTGGCAATCGCCGCCGGCCTCGAGCAAGTCGTCGAGCGACGCGCCTACGAACGGCTAGCCGTGTATCGACCGCTCGTTCCGGTCGGACGCGCCGACGTTGGCTTCCTGCCCGGCGGCCTCGATGAAAAGCTCGACCCATGGATGTCGGCGATTCATGATGCAATCGTGGCGCTGACTGATCAAAGAAGCCAACACGACGCAAGTCGGTTGGTCGACGAACTCGTCGGCCGTAATCAGTTGTCGCTCGAATCGGTGACCTTCCTGCGCGGCCGCACTCTGCACCGCCAGTTCGTCGTTGTCGACGAAGCACAGAATCTCGAGCCGACGACGTTGAAGACCGTGCTCACCCGCATTGGCGAGGGCACGAAGGTGATCTTCACCGGCGATACCAGCCAGATCGACGCTCCCTACCTCGGCGAGTCGAACAACGCGCTGGCAGTGCTCATCCAGGCATTCGGCGGCCAGACCTGTTTCGGCCACCTCACCCTGAGCGCCTGCGAGCGAAGCAACGTGGCCAGCCTCGCTGCCGAACTCTTGTAGCCCCGTTACCCGGCGCCTCTCTCTCGCCTGTCAGACCCCTGCCCTAGTGTTCATCTCATGTCCGCGTCGATCGCCTCGCAGCGTTTCGCTGTCGTCGACGTCGAGACCTCCGGGCTCTCAATTCGTCGCCACCACGTCCTCCAAGTAGGCGTCGTGGTGGTCGACGGCGAGGGCACCGTGCTCGATCGTTGGGGCAGTCTGCTGGCCCCGCGACACCGCTGGCTATTTCGTGTTGGCCCGACGTGGCTGCACGGCATCCGGCGCCGCGATCTCCGCTCAGCGCCATCGGCTTCCGTCGTCCTCAATCAACTGGCGGCAAAGCTCGACGGCGCGCGGTTCGTCGCGCACAATGCCGAGTTCGACTTAGCGTTCCTTCGCAAAGCAGCCAAACGCGCTCGCGTCGATCTGCACTTCACCGATCCCCTCTGCACGCTTCGCCTCTCGCGTCGACTCGACCCCGATCGCAACCTGTCGCATCGCTTGGGCGACATCTGCCAGCGCTGCGGCATTGCGCTCACCCAACCGCACAATGCGCTCGCCGACGCCGACGCAACGGCCGCTGTGCTTCCCCATCTCCTGCGGGCGCACAGCATCACGACAGTCGACCAACTGCCGACCCAGCCGTTTACGTAACAGCCGTACAACCAATAGTTGTCTTCTTGCTAGCCGTTCACCCCATACCTGGCCAACACGGCGCGCGCCGCTCGCGCACCGAGGTCGCGCCACTCTGCTGGCTCTACCACCTGCGCCTCAGCACCGAGTCGAAGCAACAACTGCTCTAACCATCGTTCGCTGGCAATGCTGACGACGATCTCCCAACCGTTCTTCGTCTGCGTCACCGATCGGGTGGGGTAACGCTCGGCGACCCATGTCTCAGATGCGGGTAGCCGCAGTCGCGCGGTCGGCAACTCGGCGTCGGCGAACCAGGTGCCATCTGTTGGCACCTCGACGTCGCGCGGCGCGTCGATGACTCCCGTCGCTGCCACCTTCTCGATGCGATCGATCCGGAACGTCCGCGACTCACCACTCAGATGGTCGTCGGCGATCACGTACCACGCCCCGCCATCGACAAAGACTCGACGCGGAGTGATCTCTCGCTCCGTACGCCGATCGGCGGCAGCCGACCAATACGTCACGTGCAGTCGCTCGCACTTCGCCGCCGCCTCCGCAACCGTTGCCGTCGCTGGCGGCTGCGGTGTGTCGACCACGACAGCGTCGTCACCGAGCGCCAGCGCCAGCTTCGCCAGCGCGCGCGCCAGCGATCCGTTGACGTCGGCACCGGGCAATTGCATCGCGACGCGGGCGGCGGCGAGCAGCGCGAAACCCTCCGGAGCCGTAAGCCGCAGGGGGCGGGTGAACAGGCGCGGAACACCTGCGTACACCATGCCCTCGTCGATGAACACGTCGACCATCTCGTCGACGAAGGGCGGCAGCCCGCACATCGCAGCGAGTTCCAGGTCTTTCACAAGTTCGGCTTCGCTGATCTCGAATCGATGACACATCTCCACCAGCGACGCCTCAGTGCGTTCCATCAGCCACGGCAACATCACCAGCAGTCGCCGTAGCCGATCACCGGTCGGGCGTGGTCCGCGGCGCGCTGTCATGCGGCACCCGCGAGCGCACGCAGCCAGTCGACGATTGCAGCCCGTAAGTCGGCTGGCGCGAGCACCTCCGCGTGCGTTCCCAGCCCGAACAGCCAGGAGCGGAACGCTTCCTCGTTCGCACACGGAACCTCCAACACCATCGATCCGTCGTCGCGCCGTTCACGCACCGAAGCCGGACCAAGTTCACGTTCGACTGCCTCGGCTCTGGTCGCGGCTACCCACACGTCGGCGCGCGCTGACGGTTCGTCACCGAGCAACTTCGGATCGATCGGGAAGGCTTTCCGCGGATCAAATCCGTCGGGGCGCACAAACGAGTTGCGCGGACCGACAACGGGATCGTCATCGAAGCGGTCGACGCGATAGGTGCGAATCTCGTCGCGGTCGACGTCGTGGCCGATCACGTACCAGAAGCGCTGACGCAGCAACAGCGTGTACGGGTGCAGTCGGCGAGCAGACCCGTGATAGCCGAACGACACCTCGGCGTGCGCGGCAGTCGCCTCGCGCAAGGTGGGCAGCGCCGCTAGTTCGGGAATGTTGGCGACGACAACGGGCATGGAGCTGCGATCGCCACCGAGCTTGAGCAGCCCGAACTGGGCGTCAGCGAGACGGGCGGCGGCAACTGCGAGCTGCAGGGCCGCCTGTTCATCGGGGGCAAGTGCCAGATCGGCAAGTTCATACCGGGCGCGGTCGATTCGATAGGCCGTGCGACCGGCGTCGCTGCCTCCCAGCACCTCAGTCTCGAGCGGAACGCCGATCTCGCGCAGAAGAGCCTTGTCGCGTTCGAACGCTCCGCGCAGCGCCGCTTCGCCGGCGGGGTACTGGCCGCTCAGCTCGCCCGCAATCTGTTCCAGCGTGATCGGCACGCGCGTCGACATCAGCAAGGCGACCAAGTTGGTGACCCGCTCGAGTGCGTCGGTCATCTAGCGGCTCGCCTGCGCCGTCTGACTTCCGGAGGCCGATTGATAGTCGTAGAAACCGCGGCCCGTCTTACGACCCAGTAGGCCGGCTTCAACCATGCGCGACAGCAGAGGTGGCGACGCGTACAACGGCTCCTTGAACTCCGCGTACAGGCTGTCGGCAACAGCCATCGTGGTGTCGAGCCCGATCAGATCGGCAAGGCGCAGCGGTCCCATCGGGTGATTGCAGCCCTCGATCATGCCGGCATCGATATCCTCGGCCGTCGCAAAACCCGACTCCATCATCCGAATCGCAGAAAGTAGGTATGGGATCAGCAGCGCGTTCACGATGAACCCGGCACGATCCTGACTGCGGATCACTCGCTTGCCCAGCACATCGGCTGCGAAGTCGTTGGCCCGCTCGGTCGTCGCAGGCGAGGTGAGCAACGACGTCACCAACTCGACCAGTCGCAACACAGGCACCGGGTTGAAGAAGTGGATGCCAATCACGTGCTCGGGGCGGGCGGTTGCGATGCCCAGCTTCATGATCGGGATCGAGCTGGTGTTGCTGGCAAGAATCGCGTTGGGGCTCGCCACAACGCGGTCGAGTTCGCGAAACACGTTCGACTTCAACTTTTCGTCCTCGATCACCGCTTCCACCACTAGGTCGGAGTTGGCGAGGTCGTCGTAGGCGGTCGTGAACGCCAACCGAGCAAGTGCCGCGTCGCGATCAGATTCGGCCAACTTGCCGGAGCGCACACCACGATCAAGGCTGCGGACGACGCGGTCGCGACCGCGCTCGCATGCCTCGGCGCTCACTTCCATCACCATCACGTCGCACCCTGCACGGGCGCACACCTCAGCGATACCCGAGCCCATCAACCCTGCTCCAACCACACCCACCTGTTTGATCTCGGCATGTTCGATCTTCTCTGTCACTCCCCTACTGTGCCTCATCGGCGGCCCTACCCTGTAACGGTGTCTTTGCTCGCCGGCCTCCCGCAACCATCGGCCAGTCGCCTCGCGCTGCGCCTGACCCCCGATGCATTGCGACAGGTCCGCGGCGGGCACCCCTGGGTGTACGAGACATCGATCACCTCATTGAAAGGCGGTTCCGGCCGGGGCGCCAGCGGAGACCTGGCGGTCATCTTCGACGACGATCGCAACTTCGTCGCGATCGGGCTGTACGACCCGGCCAGTCCCATCCGGGTGAAGGTGGTCCACCGTGGCAAACCGACAACCATTGATCGCACGTTCTGGTCAGCGCAGTTCCACGCCGCCTCTCGCCGCCGCCAGCCGCTGATCGACCGCGGCGATACGACTGGATTTCGTTTGGTCAACGGCGAAAACGACGGCATGCCCGGTCTTGTGCTTGATCGCTACGACGCAACGCTGGTCATCAAGTTGTACTCAGCGATGTGGCTGCCGCACCTCGTCGATCTCGTGGCTGCGATCGCTGACGCGTTCCACCCGGAGGCGTTGGTCCTACGCCTGGCACGCAGCATGCACGGCACACCCCTTTATGGATTGGAAGAAGGCGACGCGCTGATTGGTGTCTCCCCCGCAGATCCGGTGCTGTTCACCGAGTGCGGCCTGACCTTCGAGGCCGACGTCGTGCGCGGCCAGAAGACTGGGCACTTCTTCGACCAGCGCGACAACCGCTCACTGGTGGCGACCCACGCCGAGGGCTGCCGCGTTCTCGACATGTTCGCCAACTCCGGCGGCTTCAGCGTGCATGCGGCGGCCGGCGGCGCCCGCGAAGTTGTCGCCGTCGATAGCAGCGCGCCAGCGTTGGCCGCCGCAACGCGCAACATGGAACACAACTCCGCTCGCATCGAAGTCGCAGCCTGCGCGTTCCGCACCGAGGTGGGCGACGCGTTCGAGGTCATGGATCGCTATGCGCGCAAAGGCGAACGTTTCGAGATAGTGGTCGTCGATCCGCCCTCGTTCACTCCCCGCCAGGCCAGCATCGACAAAGCACTGCAGTCGTACACGATGCTCGCCGAGCGGGCAGTGAAGTTGGTGCGCCCAGATGGGTTGCTGCTCTTCGCTTCGTGCAGTAGTCGGGTGACCGCCGACGAGTTTCATCTCACGGTGTCGCACGCCGCCGCGCGAGCGGGCCGTCCGCTCGAAGAACTGCGCCGCTCAAGCCACGCCATCGATCACCCCGTCACCTTCGCCCAGGGCGGGTACCTAAAAGCAGTCTTCGCCCGCGTGCCGTGATGGTTATCGTTCGCACATGGCCTACAGCTTTCAGGTCGTCTTCGATTGTCACGATCCCCACGGCCTTGCGGAGTGGTGGGCGGAAACCCTCAGTTGGCACGTCGAGCCACACGACGAGGCGTTCATTCGCTCGATGATCGAGCAGGGCCATGCAACAAAGGCCGATACACGCGAATACAAGGGTGCGCTTGTGTGGCGCGAAGGCGCCGCGATCACGTCAGAACGCGAACGTTCGGAGCACACCACGCGCATCTACTTCCAGCAAGTGCCCGAGGCGAAGAACAGCAAGAATCGAGTACACCTTGACCTCCGACTAGGGGCCGACGATCCGGCGCAGCTTCGCGAGGCACTGGTCGCACGTGGCGCCACGATCCTCAGCACAGGAGCTCAGGGTTCGCATACCTGGGCTGTCATGGCAGATCCAGAAGGCAACGAGTTCTGCGTCTGACGACTTAGGCGCGGTGGCTGCGATACCAGTCAATGAGCGCGTTCGTGCCTGCGTCGTGCTGCAGCGTGGAAGTCGACGCCAGCTCTGGAGCAATACGCGTGGCCAAGACCTTGCCCAACTCGACACCCCACTGATCGAAGCTGTTGACGCCCCACACAACGCCCTGCACGAAGACGATGTGTTCGTAGAGGGCGATCAACTGGCCGAGCACGCTCGGAGTGAGACGTGGAGCCAAGATGGTCGTCGATGGCCGATCGCCCGGGAACACTCGGTGCGCTTGCTGATGTTCGGGAACGCCCTCGGCAACGACCTCCGCGAGTGTCTTGCCGAAGGCCAGCGCCTCGCCTTGCGCGAAGAGGTTCGCCATCAGCAGGTCGTGTTGCTCGAGTAGCTCGTGGTTCGGTTGCGCGAACCCGATGAAGTCGATCGGAACGAGGCGCGTGCCTTGATGCAGCAGTTGATAGAACGCGTGCTGCCCGTTGGTCCCCGGCTCACCCCACACGATCGGCCCAGTGGTGGCAGCGACCTCACCGCCATCGAGTCGCACGCGCTTGCCGTTGCTCTCCATATCCAACTGCTGCAGGTAGGCGGGAAAGCGGCGCAGTTCGTGCGCGTATGGCAGCACCGCCTTGGTCTCGGCGCCGAGCACGTTGTGATACCAGATCCCCAGCAGCGCCAACACGATCGGAGCGTTAGCTACTGGCGGCGCCGAGCAAAAGTGATCGTCGATCGTGCGAAAGCCAGCCAGGAACTCGCGAAACGCAGCGGGACCAATCGCGATCATCAGCGACAGTCCGATCGCAGAGTCGACTGAGTAGCGGCCCCCGACCCAATCCCAGAACTCGAACATGTTGACGGTGTCGATTCCGAACTCGGCGACCTTCGATGCGTTCGTACTGACCGCCACGAAGTGCTGCGCAACGGCATCGGCACCCAATGACTGAACCAGCCAGCGCCTCGCCTCGCTGGCGTTCGTGATGGTCTCGACGGTTGTGAACGTCTTGGAGCTCACCACCACCAAGGTCGTCGCGGGGTCAAGTCCGGCGAGGTTGGAAGCAATGTCGGCACCATCGACGTTACTTACGAAGTGGCAGCGCAGCCCGGGCTGGGCGAAGGCCTCCGTTGCAAGGTACGCCATCGCCGGGCCAAGATCGCTGCCGCCGATACCGATGTTGACGACGTTCTCGATGCGCTTGCCAGTTGCGCCGAACCACTCGCCGGTGCGGACCCGCTGCGCGAACAACTCCATGCGGTCGAGCACGGCGTGCACGTCGGTGACAACATCCTGACCATCGACCACCAACTGCGCAGCGCGGGGGGCGCGCAGCGCTGTGTGCAGCACGGCACGTTCCTCAGTCGTGTTGATGCGAGCGCCCGCGAACATGGCATCGCGTCGAGCCGCAACCTTGGCAACAGCCGCGACCTGCTGGAGCGCCGTCAACACCCGGTCATCGATGAGGTGTTTCGAGTAGTCGATGCGTAGGTCGCCAGCGGTGACGACATAGCGCTCGGCGCGCGTGGCGTCCGACTGGAAGAGTGCCCGCAGCCGCGATGGCACCTCGGTCGCCAAGAGTGCAGACCACTCAGCGGTGGTAGTGATGTCCATTGCAGGCGACGCTAGCTACTCGCGTGCCGACGGCGTCGCCAGCGGCAGCAGGCTGGCAGCAGCGGAATCCAGCACGACGACGGTGGCGGTCCGATGCAGCCGTTCGATGGGAAGCGCACCGTCGTGCAATAGCCACCCGCGCATCGATGCCGCCTTGTTGGCACCGACGACAAGCACCAACCGATGGCGCGCACCGTTGACGACTCGCGGAGTCAGTGTCATCCGGCGAGTGCCGTGGTACACGCCGGATACCGCAACCGGCTCGATCGCGTCGACAACGGGGTCGCCGGGCACCCACGATGCTGTGTGCCCGTCGTCCCCAAGGCCGAGGTGCACGACATCGAGGCGCTCTGGCAGTTCATCGGCGTAGCGACCTGCTGCCAACGCAAGCTCGCGCTCGCCGACGGGCATCAATTGCACACGGGCGCCATTTTGGGCGAACACGTCGAGAAGTGGCGCGTTGCGATCTGCGCTGCCGTCAGGGGCGATCCGCTCGTCGACCTGCCACACCGTGACTCTGTCCCACGGCATGTCGAAGGCCACTAGCTCCGAAAACATCATTACCGGCGTCGCGCCGCCGCTCACCGCGAGTGATGCGTGCCCGCGCCGACGAAGAGCGATGCGGAGCTTGCCGGCAATCCAATCAGCGGCCGCAGCAGCGGCCGTTGCGGCGTCGGATGCGACCCGAATCTCCATTGCAGTCAGCCTTGCACGTACTGTGGTCGTCGCCATGCGACATCCCGAGCATCCCGAACAGCGAGCGGGCATCATCGCGGGAGCGTCTGCGTATTTCGTATGGGGATTACTCACCATCTACTGGAAGCAGCTTCGCGACTTCAATGCGTTCGAGTTGATCGGTTGGCGTATCTCGGTGTCGGCGGTGTTGATGGTGGGCGCGCTCACCTTGACGCGCAGATGGGGCCACCTCAAGGGGGTGGCACGCGACCGCCGGCTTCTGGCTCGCGTCGTCGCCGCGGCAGTACTGCTGAGCGTGAACTGGACGACTTACGTGTGGGCGGTTGTCAACGGCCACGTGCTTGAAACGGCGCTCGGCTACTTCATCGCCCCACTCGGCACTGTCGCCGTCGGGGTGCTCGTGCTGCACGAGCACCTCCGGCTCGCCCAGCGAGTGGCCATCGCGCTGGCGGCCGCCGCTGTCGTGGTGCTGACCATCTCTAATGGTCGCGTGCCGTGGATTGCGCTCGCGATGGCGACGACGTGGACGTTGTACGGCTATCTCAAGAAGCTGATCCCGCTGTCGCCGCTGGAGAGCATGGCCGCGGAAAGCTTCGTGTTGGTGCTTCCCGCGGCCGCATTGGCGATCGCGCTCGCCGGGCGGGCCGGAAGCATCCCGAACAGCGCCTCCGGCCTCGAGCTCTCGTACGCTGTGCTCACCGGCGTCGCCACCGTGGCACCGCTGATGTTGTTCGCATACGCAGCGCAGCGGGTGCCTCTGACCATCATCGGTCCGATGCAGTACATCGTGCCCTCGATGAACTTCGTGATCGGATGGCTGATGTACAGCGAGGCACTGCCGCCACTGCGAGTTGTCGGATTCGGTCTCGTGTGGGCCGGTTTGGCGATCATGACCATCGACTCAGCCCAACGCGCCCACCAAACGCGAAGTTCCATTCCGACAGCGGCGGCCTGATACCGTCATCCCCTGATCCCACTCCGAAAGGCAGACCCAACAATGAAGAAACTGATCATCGCCGCGGCAAGCGCCGGGCTGTTCCTGCTCGCTGCTTGCAGCAACGACGGCACAGACTTCAAGGAGAACGCCGAGGCGTTCATCGAGAGCACCGAAGTCGAAACGCAAGCTGGTACCACGTTCACCGATGCAGCCTGCACCGAGCCCTCCAAGATCGAAGCCGGCGAGACCTTCACCTGCACCGCGGTCGACGCCGATGGTGCCACGTGGGATTTCGACCTAGAGGTGAAGTCCGAGAACTCGTACGAGATCGTCGGCGGCCAACCCCGCCCGTAAGCACGACCGTTACGAAGTAGAACCGAACAAAGTGGCCCACCCCGAAACGGGTGGGCCGCTTTCGTTTTGCGTTAAGGGTTGCCGTTAAGGGTTGCCGTTAAGGGTTGCCGTTAAGGGTTGAGGTTGCCGGAGCGGAAGCCTTCGAGATCGAGAGTCACGTAGCGGTAGCCCTGCGCGCGCACCGCCTGCACGACCGCCTCGCGTTGGGCCACGACGGCTGCGATGTCGGCCAGTGGCACTTCTAGGCGCGCTGTCTCGCCGTAGTGACGAACACGCAGTTGTCGCAACCCGAGGCGACGCAAGGCCGCCTCCGCGCGATCGACTTGGCCGAGAAGGCCAAGTGACACCTCGGTGCCGTAGGGCAGTCGGCTGGCGAGGCAGGCCATCGCGGGCTTGTCCCACGTTCGCAGTCCGAGCGCACGGGAGTCGGTTCGAATCTGTTCCTTCGTGTAGCCCGCGGTAACGAGTGGGAACTCGGCGCCACCATCGGCGGCCGCCTTCTGTCCGGGTCGATGGTCGCCGAGATCGTCGAGATTCACTCCCAGCACAACCGTGGCCCGTTCGGCAGCAGCGATCGGCGCGACAACATCCATCAGCTCTGCTTTGCAGTGGAAGCAGCGGTCGCTGTCGTTGATCCGATAGGCAGCGCGCTCCATCTCGTGTGTCTCGATCGGCGTCCAGCGCAGGCCCCATTCGGTCGCAAGGGCACGGCAGTCGGCCTCCTCGTCGCCAGCGAGCGAGGGCGACACCGCTGTCACCGCATGCACGTTGTGCGCGCCGAGCGTTCGATGAGCGACCGCCGCGAGAAATGCCGAGTCGGCACCGCCGCTGAATGCGACGACGACGCGGCCGAGCCGTTGCAGTTCGGCTTCTAGGTCGACAAGCTGACTCACGACTACGCCCTCTACCCGCGAGCCCGCTGTGCGTCTGACCAGCTCATTCCAGTTGCCACGTCAACATCGCGTGGCAAGCCGAGCACGCGCTCGGCGATGATGTTCTTCTGTACCTCCGATGTGCCGCCACCAATGGTGAGCGCCTGGCTGAACAGGAAGCCGTCGTGCCAGCCCGGATGCAGCAGCCCACCAGCGGGCTTATCGGGACCAAGGCTCTTCGGGTTGTCGTTCGCGCTCGCGCCGTCGCCGGCACCACCGGTGAGCATCGCCGCCGCGCCGACACAGTCGCGCGCAAGGCTCATCACGTGTTGGCCGTGTTCATCGGCGAGCAACTTGCGGATACTCGCCTCGGGACCGGGTTGCTGCCCCTTCAGTGTCGCCGTCAGCGTGCGCAGACGGATCAGGTCGAGCAGCGTGTGCTCGGTGTAGACAGCCGCAATGCGCTGTCGTAAAGGCGCGTCGGTCACCGGTCCCCGCTCGCGGATGCTGTCGATCAGCTCAGTTGCGGTAGGTCCGTTGCCCCACAGCACCCCGCCCGTGCTCAGCGATACGCGCTCGTTGCCGAGAGTGACCTTCGCCAGTCGCCATCCGTCGTTGAGATCGCCGACGAGATTCGCGGCAGGAATGCGGACGTCGGTGAGGAAGACTGCGTTGAACGTATGGCCGCCGGTCATGTCGATGATTGGACGCACCTCGATACCTGGCAGATCCATCGGACAGACGAAGTACGACACACCTTTGTGCTTGGGAACGTCGGGATCCGTGCGCGCGATCAGAATGCCGAACTTGGAGTGCTGCGCTCCGCTTGTCCAAATCTTCGACCCGTTGACGACGAACTCGTCGCCGTCGCGCACCGCGCGAGTTCCCAGGTTGGCGAGATCGCTGCCAGCTTCGGGCTCACTGAACAACTGACACCAAAACTCTTCACCCGACAGAATCGGCGCGAGGTAGCGCTGCTTCTGCTCGTCGGTACCCGCGAACAGCAGTGTCGGCCCTGCCCACCCGATACCGATCGGGTTGATCGGTCGGCGCACGCTGGCCCGGCGCAGTTCTTCATCGATGATCAGCTGGTGCATTGCGTCGGCGCCCAGCCCCCATGGCTTCGGCCAATGCGGCGCGACGAACCCCGCTTCCGCGAGGGCTTTGCCTGACGGCTTCGGGTTGGCGAGTACCCACTCGCGCACCGCAAGGCGACGGGGATCATCGTCGGCGACCAGTTGAAAATCCATGCGGACGCGACGCTACCTACTGGCTGCGGCTACCGTCGGCAGACGTGACGACGGGCTGGAACCTTGCCGAGATCTGGGAGCACAATGCCGATCGTTTCGGCGAGGCCCGCGCGCAGCAACAGGGCGATCGCACGTTCACCTGGGCCGAATTCGACCGACGAGCCGATGGCGTGGCAGCGGCGTTGCTTGCCGCTGGCGCGAAGCATCAGGACAAGGTGGCGCATTACCTCTATAACTGCGCGGAGTACATGGAAAGCATGTTTGCCTTCTATAAGGCAGGGTTGGTGCCGGTCAACACCAACTACCGCTACACGGTCGACGAGTTGGCGTACTTGTGGGACAACTGCGATGCGGTTGCCGTCGTGTTCCACGGTGTATTCAGCGAGCGATGCGCAGAACTGCGCTCACGAGTTCCCAACGTGCACACCTGGATCTGGGTCGACGACGGCAGTGGGCCATGCCCCCCGTGGGCGATCGAGTACGAGACATGCGCCGCCAGCGCGACCACGCGGACGATCCCGCCATGGGGACGCAGCCCCGACGACCTCTACATCCTCTACACCGGCGGCACGACGGGCATGCCCAAAGGTGTGATGTGGCGCCAGGACGACCTCGTCCTCACGCTCGATAGCGCATCGAAGCAACCGCTGCCCGATGTCCCGAACTGGGAGGTGTTCGACGAGCGCTTCGCGAAACCCGGCCCGCGCAACCTGCCAGCGGCGCCGCTGATGCACGGAACTGGTGCCTTCAACGCGATGTGGAATCTGGTGCTTGGCGGGTCGATCGTCACGCTCACCGGTCGTCACTTCGACCCCGTCGAACTACTCAACACCGTCGAGGCCAACCGAGTCAACAGCGTCTCGATCGTTGGCGATGCCTTCGCCAAGCCGATCCTGCGCGCACTCGACGCCGAGCCGACTCGTTGGGACATCACGTCGCTACGCGTCATCTTCAGTAGTGGAGTGATCTGGGCGGCCGAGACCAAGGCGGGCCTCCTGCGCCACAACCAACGACTGATCATGGTCGACGCTCTCGGAAGCAGCGAAGCAATCGGCATGGCCAACAGCACGGTGACAGCAGAGTCGTCCAGCACAACCGCCAGCTTTCGAGCAGCCCCGGGCACCAAGGTGCTCACGGAGGACGGCCGCGAGGTGGCACCCGGCAGCGGCGAACGTGGACGCGTGGCGCTGCGCGGAAGAATGCCAGTGGGCTACTACAAGGACGCGGCCAAGACAGCAGCAACATTCGTGATGCACGACGGAGTGCGCTGGAGCATTCCCGGCGACTGGGCGGAGGTTGCGGCCGACGGCACCCTGAAGTTGTTCGGACGCGGCAGTCAGTGCATCAACACCGGTGGCGAGAAGGTGTACCCGGAAGAAGTCGAGGAGGCAATGAAGCTCCACACCGGAGTCGCCGACGCGGCGGTGGTCGGGGTACCCGACGAGCGTTTCGGCGAGGCGATTACTGCGCTCGTCGAACCTGACGCGGGGGCCGTGATCGACCCCGTGGCATTGATTGCCCACGTCCGGACGACGCTCGCTGCGTTCAAGGCGCCCAAGCACGTGCTCGTCACCGACACGATCGGTCGCGCCGCCAACGGCAAGCTCGACTACAAACGCCTGCGCACGGAGGCCCTCCAGCGCCTCGGGCTGCCCGAGGCGTGACGCAGCCGCACATAGGATGTGCTCATGACTGACGAACAAGTTCCCGCACAAGTAGCCAGCGGTCGCAACGGACCGAACATCACCCTCATCTTCTTCTTGGTCGTGGTTGCGCTAGCGGCGGTGTTCTTCCTGCAGAACAGCGAACCGGTTCCAATCGACTTCCTCGTCTTCGAGAAGGAGACAACGATTCGTTGGTCGCTACTGATGGCGGTCGTGTTCGGTGTTCTGATCGACCGCATCTTCAGTATCTGGTGGCGCCGCCGGGGCAAGAGGAAGAACAGCTGATCAATGCGAGTACCGTCCACCGACGGCGTCGAGTTGGCGGTTCATGCACTTTCAGATGACGGCATTGCCGTGAATGGTGGCGCGGGTCGTACTCGTCCGTCGCTGCTGATCTTTCATGCAACCGGGTTTCACGGCCGCTGCTATCTGCCAATGGCAGCGTCGTTGGCCGATCTTGCCGACTGTGTCGCATTCGACTATCGCGGCCACGGCGATACCCCGTTAGCGCCGGGCGAGATCGATTGGCAGGGTTACGGCGACGACGCAACCGCGATGGCCACGTGGCTTGCAGAGCGAGTCGGAGAACCGATCGTTGCGTTCGGACACTCGATGGGCGGCGCCAGCTTGCTGATGGCTGCCCGCCGAAACCCAGCACTGTTTCGCCGCATCATCACGTTCGAGCCGATCGTCTTCCCACCGATCAGCTACCCGGCCACCGACAGCGCAGATGGCGAAACACTGGAGAGTCCGATGGTCGCTGCGGCCAGGCGTCGACGTACGTCATTCACTTCGTACGAGGAGGCGATTGCCAACTTCGCCTCGAAACCACCACTCAATGCCTTCACGCCTGCGGCACTCGATGCGTACGTGCGCTACGGCTTCACACTCGGCTCCGACGGCGCGGTACATCTGAAGTGTCGGCCGGCGACCGAGGCCGACACGTTCGCCACCGGCGGAATGCATGACACCTGGACTCGTCTTCCAGAGATCACCACCGATGTCTTGGTGATCAGCGGACCGAAACAGGCCATGAGTCCATCGATGATCGCCGAGTCGATTGCCGAGCGACTGCCGAATGGCCGCTACCTAGAACGCAGCGATCTCGATCACTTCGGACCGATGACGCACCCAGCCGAAGTCGCCGCCATTATCCGCTCTGAATGGGGCGCTCCGACCTGAAAGACGGACGCATCGTCGAACTCCCGCGCACGCCTTCTCTACGATGGCTGTATGTATCCGGTGCCAACGAGCATGTCGCCCAGCCGAGTCGAAGCGTTCACCTCGTGCCCGATGGCCTTCCGCTTCGCCAGCATCGAGAAGCTTCCAGAACCACCCAGCGCGCACATGACAAAGGGTTCAATGGTGCATCGTGTGCTCGAGTTGCTGTACACGCAGCCCGCAGCAACCCGCACGCTGCAGGCCGCTGGTCCTGCATTCCAACAGGCTGCCGCCGAGTATCGACTCGATCCTGAATTCACGCTGCTGGCACTCGACGAGCAACAGACACAGGCATTCTTCGACGATTGTTGGTCGCTGACGCAGGCGTACTTCGCAATGGAGGACCCAACAACCGTTCGTGAAATCGGGCTCGAGTTGCGGTTGGAAGCCCAGGTTGGCGACCTCACCCTGCGCGGCATTATCGATCGGCTGGAACTCGATGCTGATGGACGACTTGTCGTGACCGACTACAAGACGGGTCGGGCACCGGGTCTGAAGTATGAACAGAGTCGCCTGTCCGGCGTGCACTTCTATTCGTTTCTCTGCGAGGCCGTGTTCGGGCAGCGACCTGCCGCGATTCGATTGATGTACTTGCGTACCGGTGAGACGATCACTGCGACACCTTCTGCTCAATCGGTGCGATTCATCACCACTCGCACAACTGCGGTCTGGAACGCAGTCGAGAAGGCGTGCCAAACCGGCGACTTCCGGCCGAAACCAGGCGCGTTGTGCTCGTCGTGCGCGTTCCAGCCATGGTGCCCGGCCTTCGGAGGCGACCCTTCGCTCGCCGCCATCGAGGCACCGGCCCGATTTCGTCCGCTGGCCGCGGCGTGAAGGTTGCCACCTTCGACACGTGGGCCGATGCCAGCCTCGAACGCCTCCGCGGTCGCCGGTTCACCGACAAGCTGTTCATCGCTGCGAGCGCACTTGGCGACTTCAGCCTGATCTGGCATCTCATCGGCGCTACACGCGGCCTCACCAGCGAATCGCATGCAAACCAAGCATTTGTGTTCTCAGCGCTCATCGGGGCCGAGAGCCTGATCGTCAATCAGGGAATCAAGCGACTCTTCCGGCGCACGCGTCCAACGGAAGCTGGCGACCCTCGCTTTCCCGTGCGCAAGCCATCGACCAGTAGCTTTCCCAGCGGCCACGCCAGCGCAGCCTTCTTTGCGGCCACAGTTCTTACCTTCTGGAGCGGCATCGCCTGGGCGCCCGCTTGGTTTGCGGTCGCCGCCGTTGTCGCCATCAGTCGCGCCTACGTCCGAATCCATCATCCCTCCGACATCATCGGTGGCGCACTGGTCGGCCTTGCACTCGGTCAAGCCGCGCTCGTTGGCTTGCGAGCACTCGGCTGACCATGACCGTCGCGCGGCGACGGAGATAGTGTCGCTGCATGGCTGATCTGCCGCATTTCGATCGCAAGATGAGCGACGCCGAGGGTTTGATGTGGCGCCTTGAGAAGGATCCGCATCTCAGCAGCACATTCGCCAACGTCACCATCCTCGATCGTCCTCCCGACTTCGACAGCCTGCTCCGCAGACTCGAACGCGCGACGTACGCCGTGCCGCGCCTGCGCCAGCGGGTGCAGTCGGCACCATTCAACCTGACCGCACCGATGTGGATCGACGACTCGAACTTCGATCTTCGCTACCACGTGCGACACATCGCGCTGCCGCCACCGGGAAGCATGCGCCAACTCCTCGACCTCGCCAGCCTGATTGCCTACGACGCGTACGATCGCACGCGTCCACTGTGGCAGTTCGTTGTTGTCGACGGACTGGAGGGCGGCAAGAGCGCGCTGATTCAGAAGCTGCACCACACGATCGTCGATGGTGAGGGCGGCGTGCAGCTTTCACTGCAGTTCCTCGACCTCGAACGCGACGCAGCTCAGCCACCGCCACTCGATCCCGATGTCATCGCCGCCGCGCAGCTGGCCGCCGACAACGACGGCCAGGCCCCAGATCTTCTCCGCGAACTCTTGGGCGGAAGCCTGCGACTACCGCTTGGGTTGCTGAAGCAGATCCGCGATCTGCTCGCCGATCCGGCGGGCATCTCGGAGGCGGGCAATGCCGCCGCCGACACCTTTCGCGGCGTGATGCAACAACTGAGCGATGTCGAGGTCGCTAAGTCACCGCTGTGGACTAAACGATCATTGCAACGTCGGATGGAGGTGCTGCGCGCACCGTTCAAACCAACGAAAGCGTCGGCCAAGCGTTTCGGCGGCACTTTGAACACGGCGTTCATGGCCGCCGCCGCCGATGCAGCCGGTCGTTATCACCGCGAACTTGGTATGCCGGTCGACGAGCTCCGCACCAGCATGGTCATCAGTACCCGCACCGACACGTCTGGCGCCAATGCCTTCTCGTTAGCCCGCATGATGGTGCCGACGGGCGAGATGCCGATCGGCGATCGCATCTTGGCCATCCAGAGCGCCACCGCCGCCGCCAAGGAAGCCTCATCATCAGCTGCGCTCGACACGCTCGCCGCCGTGGCTTCAGCTCTGCCCACCAGCCTGATCACTCGACTGGCTCGGCAGCAGGCACAGACCATCGACTTCGCGACCAGCAATGTACGGGCGGCTTCCGTGCCGCTGTACATGGCAGGGGCCGAGATCTTGGAGAACTATCCAGTCGGCCCGCTAGCTGGCGTTGCATTCAACCTGACGCTGTTGAGCTACAACCACAGCCTCGACATGGGCGTGAACATCGACACCGCTGCCGTGGAGGAACCGGAACGCTTACGCGCCTGCTTGCAGAGCGCGTTCGACGACTTGTCGAACGCCTAGGCAGCGCGTCTACGCCGAGACGGCGACAGGTGTCGTGAGCAGCGTGCGCACATCGAGCAGCACGTCGGTGATTTCACCCGATGACACAAGCTCGCGACTCATCATCTGCGACAACGCCTTGTCGATCACGGTGAGGGCTTCGTGAATGACGAACTCAGTTGTCTCGTTACTGGTGGTCGGCTTCTCGGTCGTCTCGGTCACGATGGTCTCCTCGCAATAGGGCTTGTCGCGAACGTATCTCGCGCGCAGCAAGCTCTGATGGCATGGTACCGGGATTTGTCGTCAGCGGCGCTTCCCCTTCCGTCACACGCTCAGCACCTACGATTCACGTGATGGAACTGGCCGGGAAGAACGTCGTCGTGACAGGCGCTGCCGGCGGCATCGGTTCTGCGCTTGTATCGCGATTCCATGCCGAGGGCGCTCGGGTTGTCGCAGCAGACCTCGCGCAGAGCATCACCATCACGGAGTCGCTTGCGACCAGCCTCAATCTCTCTCGACCGTCAAGCGTTGTCGCAGTCACTGCCGACGTCGCCACGGAGAGCGGCAACCGCGCACTCGTCGAGGCGGCTGAAGCTGCATTCGGACCGATCGATCTCTTCTGCGCAAACGCTGGCGTTGCCGTCGGTCGCGGTCTCGAGACGCCTGAATCCGAGTGGGACACGGCGTTCGACGTCAACGTTCATGCCCACCGATGGGCCGCCAAGTACCTAGTGCCCGGGTGGCTCGCACGCGGAGAGGGCTACTTCTGCGCAACTGCGTCTGCCGCGGGGCTGCTGAGCCAGATCGGGTCGGCGCCTTACTCACTGACGAAGCACGCCGCCGTCGCCTTCGCGGAGTGGCTGAGCATCACCTACGGCGACGCAGGACTAAAAGTGAGTTGCCTGTGCCCGCAGGGTGTCAACACGGCGATGCTGCGCGGTGGCGACGATCCGGGCGCAGGGCCTGGCAGCAGCGTTGTGCGTGCGGCCGGAGTCGTGCTGGAACCCGACGATGTCGCAGAAGTCGTGGTCGCCGGTCTTCGGGTGGAGGCGTTTCTCATCCTGCCGCATCCGGAAGTACTCACCTATCTGCAGCGCAAGACCGGAGACTACGACCGGTGGCTTGCAGGAATGCGCAAGCTGCAGGCACGGATGCTGGCTGATTGATGATCGACGCCGCAACGCTGCAGTTGTTGGGGTTGCGCGCCGGCGAGCCAGTGCGCTTTCGCAAGGGTGAGGGTCAGACCGGCCGTTGGTTCGCAGGCAAGATGTCGGGTGTCACGGTTGATGGCAGCATCACCGTCTATGACGCCAACGGCGCCGCCCGCAGCCTGCGGCCGGAACGAGTAGAGGTGCGCCGCCCCGGCGGCCGCGGTCGATTGACATGGCAGACCGTGAGCGACGTCGCGATCACCTGGGAGCAACTACAACTCTGGTGACTGCAAGCGTTAGTTGCTCTTGGACTTCGCGACGGCTCGCTGCAACACAACATCAAGCAAGTGAAGCACCGTCTCCTTGACCGCCAGCCGTCCGCGTGCGTCGGTCGTGAGGACGGGAATGCCCACCGGAATCGAGAGCGCTTCACGCACCTCGTCGACGGTGTGGAACATCTGCCCGCCGAAACGGTTGACGGCAACGACGAACGGAAGGCTACGACTCTCGAAGTAGTCGATTGACGGGAACGAGTCCTCGATACGTCGACTGTCGACAAGGACCACCGCTCCGAGTGCACCTTGGATCAGATCGTTCCACATGAAGCCGAAACGGTCCTGGCCCGGAGTACCGAACAGGTACAGCACAAGCGCTTCGTCAACAGCGACGCGCCCAAAGTCCATTGCGACCGTTGTCGTGGTCTTGGTGGAGACATCACCGCGGTTGTCGATACCTTCGCCGTAGGAGGTCATGGCGGCTTCGGTGGTGAGCGGTTTGATGTCGGAGATCGCACCCACGAACGTCGTCTTGCCGACGCCAAAGCCGCCGGCAACGACAACCTTCACGGGAATTGGACCCTTGGATGTCTTGGCGGGGACGTCAGAGAGCACGGACACCGGCGATCAACCTCGTGATCAGGAGCACGTCGTCGGCGACGTTGATGCTCGGATGGAACGCTTCGAGGCAACCCTCGGCAAGCAGATCGCTAGCGACGACGCGAGCGACACCAATTGGAACTTGCATGCGAGCGGCGAGCTCAGCGACCGACTGTGGCTCGCTCTGGCATTGGCGAATGATTTCAGCCCGCTCGAAGCGCATCGCGGTGAGTGCTTCGCGGCCATCCGCCGTGGCCTGCAGCATCGTCTCAAACTCAAGGTGAAGCGATGTGTGCGCACGGCCGCCCGTCATCGCATAGGCGCGCACCGCGGAACCCGTGCCCGACATGTCGGAATCGGGCGAGAGCGGCGGCAACGGCTGCTTCCTGCCGAGAAACGGCCTGACGAGTTGGGAATTTGGATCATCCGCGGCAGCGCCACTCATTTCACACCGCAACCAAAGCGTTCTTGAGTTCGGTGATCAGTGCTGGCGTCAATTGACTACCAACCCGCTCGACGAGGAGCGTGATCTCGAAGCCGACCAGCCCAAGATCGCAATCACGACTCGTCACGACGCCGAGCGTCGAGCCACCCGAGATTGAACTGACGAACAGATAGCCCCCCGTCATCTCGATGAGGACTTGCATGACCTGACCCTTGCCGATCTCGCTGGTGGCACCATGCGCCAGTGATCGCAAGCCGGTGATGATCGCTGCCATCTTGTCGGCGGATGCTCGATCAAGGCTCGAGCTCAGTGCGATCAAAAGTCCGTCGGATGAGACAGCGAGCGCATGATCGACGCCTGGGGTGCCACGCACGAAGTTGACCATCAACCAGTTGACGTTGTTCGCTTTCTCCGAGAGCTCCATCTGTGACCGCTTTCTCTCTTCTGACTTCTCTAAGACTCGACGCCATCGACGTGCGGGTGGCGACCCAGCTCGACGCCGCGCTGCAGGCTGGTAAGGGTGGACCGCACCTCGTCGGCTGGCCGTGCCGGCATCGTTTCAACCTGAGCCGTACCCAAGTTGGGGAGCTGTGCTCCGGGCACGCGCTTGGTGAGACCATCGATCGAGATCGACGATCGTTCCATTGTCTGCGCCAGGGTTTGCAAACCGGTTGCCGCTGGGGCGCCGCCGTTGCTCGGGTTGGAGTCGGGCAACATTGCCGCCCACAGAGTCTCCTCCGACATGTCCGCAGGAACGTGCACTCGCGGGGGTTGCGAGATCGGTGGTGGCCCCGCGTTCACCGTCAGCGGTGCTGAGAGCCGCGTCAGTGTCGGGTCGAGGTTGTCAGCGGCCGCCGATCCTGTCGCGCCCACCGTCTCCAGAATCGACTTCGGCAGACGGACGATCGCGGTGACACCGGTGCCACCAGGGGTCGTCGTCAGCATCACCTTGACCTGGTGTCGCGCCGCGAGGCGCGAGACCACCTGGAAGCCCAGCATCTTGTTGCTCTCTCGATCGAACGACGAGACCTGATTCAGTCGGCGGTTGGCATCGGCAAGGTCCTCGGCCGACATACCGAGGCCATAATCGAAGATCGCCAACTGGTGGCCGTCGGGTACCGCCCGCCCGACGACGGTGACCGACGTGTTCGGCGGCGAGAAGCTGGTGGCGTTCTCGAGCAGCTCGGCGAGCAGGTGAGCGATCTCACTGGCCACAGCACCTTGCACACCGATGTCGCCAAGCACTGCAAGCTCGACCTGGCCATAGTTCTCGACCTCTGACAGCGCCGCCCGAACAACGTCGCCGAGCGATACCGCCGGCGCCCACAGACGAGTCGGCTCTGCGCCAGCGAGCACCAACAACGACTGCGCGTTTCGGCGCATGCGGGTGGTGAGGTGATCGAGTCGAAACAGGTTGTCGAGCGACTCAGGATCGCGTTCGCTCTGTTCGAGCGTCGAGATGAATCCAAGGGTTCGGCCGAGCAGGTTCTGGTTGCGACGGGCGATGTTGACAAGGTTCTCGGACACGACGCGACGGGCCATCGCTTGTTGGGCGGCAAGGTCGACGGCCGCATCCTGTACGGAGTTGAAGCTGGCGCCGAGCTCGGCTAGCTCGTCACGAGTACCGAGCTCGATCCTGGCGAGGCGCGGGACAGTGGCGTCGGCAGGCAAGTCCTGCACGTGCTGCACAACCGCCGGCAGTTCGTGAGCGGCGATCGCCTTGGCGCGTGTCGCCAGGGTTCGAATCGGGCTGACAATAGAACGACGCACGAACACAGACAGCAGCAAGGTCAACATGAGGATTACTCCAGCGCCTGCACCGGCCAGGATGACCACGTCGTTCACGAAGTCCGATGTGCTCGCCTCGCGAGCAAACACGTCCGACTCAGCCCACGCCATTGCTCGGGTGACTCCGGTCTGCTGCACATCAAAACGCCACTCCATGGAACGAACCACTTCGATGACTTGTTGCGCGTCCTGCGCCGCGACCGCCGGTTTCAGTTCCGTTTCGACGACCTCGAAGAACCGCGTGCCAGTCCAGCCGCCGATCTGAATCAGACGGATGTCGACTTTGCTCTCGAGTTCCTGTTGACTCCAATACGCCATCGACTCTTCGAACCGAGCCTGTGTTCGAGCGAGGGTGGCGAAGTCGCTCTCAATCTCAGCGACGTTGTCTGCCGAGAAGCCCTCTGTGGTCGCAGCGAGCACGCCGATGTGATTGACCGTTGCCCATGCTTCGAGCAAGCTGGCGTCGGGCGGAGTCACGTCGGCGCGCAGATCCTGTGCCTGCTTCAGCCCCTTGTACTCGTCGCCGAGCACGCTCGATCGCTGCAGCGCGATGTATCCAAGCGCGGCAAACGCTATGAGTGCCAGCAATGGAACGGCAATGAGAATGTTTACCCTGCCGCCGATCTTGAGTCGCCGAAGCATCAACCCGCCCCTTTTCGTTCTGTGTTCGGGGAGCAACTCCCCGGCCGGTTTCACACCTTCGAAACCTCGACCACGATTGATCGGTAGCCGCCACGACCGACTTGAGACTTCGTTTGAATTTCCTCAAGGTGGCCCTATGGAGAGCCGAAAACGATTGGGACGCCGAGCGTGCGAACGAAGGCGTCACCTACTTCGCTGACGATTGACAAGGACGACTCATCTCATGGTGCACAGCCAACTGAGCACATACCGCGGCAGTGATCCCATTTGGGGTTTTGTCGCGCTCGTGAGGTCGGAGTTGTTCACGGGCGAGGCAGCAGTCGGGCTCGACCCCAGGGTTCGACTGTTCGCAGTCGAGGGCCGCATCTACTTCGCGGAGCGTGAGGACGACCCCACCGTAGGTTCTCGATTAGTGAGCAGCGGCGTCCTTTCACCCATGCAACTCACTCGCGGCGCGGTGCAGGCCGGTGACCATGAATCGCTCGCAAGATTGTTCCAACGCGACATCACCATCGATCGTGATGCAGTTGAATTGACGATCGCGTCGGCGACCGAGTCACTGCTCGCCTCGATCGCTCAAATGCCGGTAGGAATGCCAGAGGTCTACCCTCTACGTCATCACGTGGCCGGCCTGCACCATTGGCTCTACTCGGCTCCGACGGCAATCGAGGAAGCACCGGAAGAGCCAGCGCTTCTGCGGGCCGACGTGGAACCCGCTCTGGCGAGTCTTCCCGACGTCACGAAGGCGGCTCAGCCGATCTTCGTACCACCCGTTCTCACATCGGCACCACCAACCGCAGTCACACCGCCGGCGCCCGTCAGTCCGCCTGCGCCACCGGCGGCCACCGGCTTACCGAAACTTGCCCCAATCAACGGCATGGGTCCGATCGTTCCAGACCCAGTACCACGTAGCGACACGCCAGTGAACGAATTCAAGCCAGCACCCACAAGCGAGCCGGCATTGACACGCCAGCCAACGCCGGAGTACGAACCTGATCCAGAAACGTTCGACACTCAGTCACTGCCCAAGCTGGCGACCAGCCCGATCTCGATGAACGATCTGAAAACGGCTGCCGCAACCTTCGAGCCTTGGACCGCCACTTCGAACAACATGGCGGCCGTTCATATCTGGGAGATGGTCGACGACCTGTTCGAAGATCCTCAGCAGGAAGATCTGCGGGTCGGTAGTGGCGCACCGCAGGCGCGCAGTCGCGGTTGGCTACGCAAGAAGCATTGATCGCCAATGAGCGATCAGAGTGCCGCAGGAAAGACCGACCTACTTGTTCGGTTGGTTTTAGAGGCGGTCGACTTACGCCTGAAGGACATTCGCGACGAAGTCGCTCGCGTCGCCGCCGAGTCTTCCCAACACCGACAAGATGTGGCCCGTCTAGCTGACGAGCTCGGGCGCTGGTTGACGGCCAAGGCGCAAGCGGAATCGGCGATGACCTCCCGCGTCGAAGAACTGAGCGACGCTGTCATGCGTCTGACCCAACTCGAACGCGACCGCGCCTAGTCAAGCGAAGTCTGCGCAACGAATCGCTTGGCTACCTGTGCGTCGCCCACCACTTCGATTCGTTCAAGCTCTAGCCGTCGCCACAAGACAAGCAGCAGATCGCTTGCAGTACCGCGCATTGCCGCATCGCCTTTCGAGTGCTCACGCGTGACTGAGTGTCCGCCGCCATCGGTCGGGCGGAGTGTCCACTCGCCAGGAACGTCCGTGCAGTGCAAATGCACAGAACCCTGAATCGGCGCAGCGTCGGCGATGACATCGCCGATCATGTGCGTCAGGAATTCATCAACCCCATCACTCGCCAACTTTGCCTCGATCGGATTGCGCCGCGTAGCCGCAAGGTCGGCGTCCCAACGATGGACTGCTGTCTCCTGTGCCATTCGGCGAACCACGAAGCCAGCGGTGTGATCCGCCGACCAGGTCCAATTCGGCTGTGCCCAGTCGACAGCTGTCAATACGGCCAGCGTTTCGACGAGACCCGACCGATAACCAGTGAGTAGGTCTGTGTCCGATGGTCGCAACAACCGCTCGACTCCCTGTGGAGTGTCCCGTCGCTCACTGACGATCGATCGCCAGAAGTAATGCACCTCCGTCAGGTGCCACGCCAGATCGGCGACCGACCAACCCGGGCACGAGGCGACTGGCGAACTCAATCCGGCCGCGGCACAAGACTCGGCGAACTCCTCGCCGTCGCGAGCAAGTGCAGCAAGGTAAGAGGTGTGTTTCATCGGCCTCGATGCTGACATAGATGTCGGGGCAAACGGCTACCGTGTTGCGCCATGTCGTCCGCGCCTTCTGCCTCACCCGAACCAGCCGCAGCCCCAGCCCCAGCCCCAGCCCTGAGCAAGCACGCCGCTCTCGCCGAGAAGATCATCGGCAACATCGTGCAGGCGTCGAGCCCGGCGGTCGCGCCGGACGGCAAGCAAGTGGCATTCGTGGTCAACCGCATCGACATGACCAAGAACAAGTACTTCTCCCAAGTGTGGCTGGCCGACACCGACGGCAGTCGTCCACCGCGTCCACTCACGGGCGGCGACCATGATGGCAACCCGACATGGAGTCCCGACGGCGCCTCGCTCGCTTTCACCTCACGCCGCAGCGAAAAGAAAGGCGAGGCGACGCTGCACGTGATACCGGCCGGTACGGCAGGCGAGACGCGAACTATCGCCACCATGAAGGACGGCTTGGGTGACCTGGCATTCAGCCCCGATGGGCGTTGGATCGCGTTCATCAGCCACACCCAGCACGAGCGCTACGAAGCCGAGGACGACAGTTGGCGCTCACCGCGAAAGATCGAGCGATTCTTCAGCAAGATGAATGGCGAGGACTGGGTGTTCGATCGGCCGGCACACGTCTATGTCGTCGCCGCCGACGGCACGGGCGCGCCGCGCAACCTCACGCCTGGCGAGTTCCAACACAGCGGCGTCGCGTGGTTGCCCGATTCGTCGGGTATCACGACCAGCAGCGCGCGCCACGACACTTGGGACCTCGATCTTGCTAGCGACCTCTTTGTGGTGCCGCTCGCAGGCGAGGCCCGCGCCCTCACCACGCAAACGGGGAACTACTCCTCGCCTTCGCCGTCACCGAAGGGCGACCTCGTGGCGTTCATGGGTGCCGATCACCCCGACACGTACCCGCAGAACGTGGCGATCGGTGTGGTGCCTGCAGCCGGCGGCACCCACCGATGGGTGAGCAGCAAGCTTGACCGCACCTTCGAGACCACCGCCGGTACACAGCGCCCGCGCTGGATCGACGACGACACGTTGTTGTGCACCGCCGAGGATCGCGGCGAGACACACCTCTACCGAGTGCACATCGACGGCACCGCACCGGACCGAATTACCAGCGGACCGATCACGGTGAAGTCGATCGACGCAGCAGGTGGCGTCGTTGCGTTCTGCGCGGGTGCCGTCACCGAGGTCTCCGACCTATTCGTGCTGTCAGTCGCTGAGGGCAAGGAAACCCCGCGCCGGTTGACCAGCTTCGCCGCCAGCTACCAGAGCACGGTGCAACCTCAACAGTGGGAGCGATTCGCAGCACCGTGCACAGATGGCAGCGGCGAGATCGATAGCTGGATCATGCGCCCGATCGGGTTCGACCCGGCGCGCAAGTACCCCGTGGTCATCAACGTTCACGGCGGGCCACACACGCAGTACGGCGAGACCTATTTCGACGAGGCTCAGTTCCAGGCCGCCGCCGGGTTCGTGGTGCTCATGAGCAACCCACGCGGTGGCAGCGGGCGCGAGGAGACATGGGGGCAAGCAATACTCGGTCCGAATCACCCGCGCGTGCCCGGCAAGGGCTGGGGCAGCGTCGACGTCGACGACGTGATGGCCGTGCTCGACACCGCGCTGGCGCGCTATCCGTTCTGCGACAGCAGCCGCGTGGGCATGCAAGGCGGAAGCTACGGCGGCTACATGGCCACTATGTTGGCCGGCCGCTACAGCGATCGATTCAAGGCGATTTGTAGCGAGCGCTCGGTGAACAACCTCCTCACCGAGGAATTCACGAGCGACATCGCCACCGTCTTTCGCGTCGAGCACGGCCTGACGCACCTCGACGATCCGGCCGAGTACGTACGCATGTCACCGATTCGGTTCGTGCGCGACATCAACTGCCCGATGCTGTTGGTCCACAGCGAGGAAGACCTTCGCTGCCCGATCAGCCAAGCAGAAGAACTGTTCGTCGCACTGCGACTGTTGCGCAAAGACGTGACGTTCTATCGCTTCCCAGGTGAGAGCCACGAACTCTCGCGCAGTGGCTCACCCATTCACCGCCGCCAGCGCGCCGAGATCATCCTCGACTTCTTCGCCAAGCACCTCAATCCCTGATCCACTCGTCGATCAGTCGACGAGCGATGGAGATCGGCGGCGGGATCGGCGGCAGTGCGTCTCGCGTGTACCACTGCGCGTCGACGATCTCCCTCGGGTCCGGGTTGATCTCGCCTTGCGTCCAGCGGGCGCGGAACCCAATCATCAGACTGTGCGGGAATGGCCATGGTTGGCTACTGCGGTACTCCACATCCGCGATCTCGATGCCAACTTCCTCGCGGACCTCGCGCTGAACCGCCGATTCGAGTGACTCACCGGGCTCGACGAAGCCCGCCAGGCACGAATACATCGGCATCCGAAACTCGACACCCCGCGCTAGCAGAACCTGCTGATCAGGGCCGGGGGCACCCTTCGTAACGAGTGTGATCATCGCCGGCGCCAACCGCGGGTATGCCAACAGGCCACATGCAGGGCAGCGCAGCGACCGATCGCTGACCGATGGCTCCGTCGGAGTTGAACAGCGACCACAGAACCGATGCGTGCGCGACCACTCGACAAGTTGCACGGCGCGGCCCGCCACCAGCCATTCCGTCTCGCTGGCGCGACCGAAGTAGGAGTACAGGTCTGCTGCCGCGCCATCAGAGGGGTCGTCAGGCGCCGGTACATCAACGCCCCAGCAAGCCTCGCCGTCGAGCATGCCGAGGAAGTGCCGCGGCCAGTCCCCTGCAACACGATCGTCAACGAAGATCAGCGACCCGATCACGTGGAAGTACCTGTGAGTGGTGACGTCGCCCGCCGGGGTGAGTGTGGGAAAGAAGCTCGACATGACAACACGGTACGCTTCGCATCACTGCCAGATAGAACGACCCAATGCGACAGGGCGTAGTTCTCTTAGCGATGGTCCTTTCAAGCAGCACACTTTGCGCATGCGCCAACAAGTCGCGCGCAGAGACGACGTCGGCAGCATCCGGACTTACCGCAAACGCAACCGTCGACTACGTCGTCGATGGCGACACGGTCGACCTCATTATCGACGGCGTCGAGGAGCGCGTTCGGTTGATCGGTATCGACACTCCCGAGACCAAGAAAGAGAACACGCCCATCGAGTGCTTCGGGTTGGAAGCAACGGCCTTCGCGCAGTCGTTGCTTCCGGAGGGCACTCAGCTCTACGTCGAACGCGACGTGGAGGCTCGCGATGTGTACGGCCGACTGCTGGCCTACATCTATCGCATCGACAGCGGGATCTTCGTCAACCTCGAGATCGTGCGCCAGGGCTACGCCCAGCCACTGACGATTCCTCCCAACGTTGCGCACAGCACCGAGTTCGTCGAGGCCGCTCGCGCAGCCGAGCGCGCCAACCTCGGCCTCTGGGCTGAGTGCAGCGGGTAACGTCGCCCGCATGACCACGCTCGTCGAACGCCTCGGCTATCAACCCGATGCGCGCTTGGTGATCCTGTCGTGCGACGACTTCGGTAGTTGCCACGCCGCCAACGACGGAGTGCTCGACTCGCTGCATCAAGGAGTGGCTACGTGCACCAGCCTGATGGTGCCCGCCCCTTGGGCGCGCGATGCAGCACTGCGCAGCTTGCCGACTGATGACATTGGCGTGCATCTGACGCTGAACTGCGAATACGTCTCATACCGGTTTGGGCCGATCACGCATTCCCCGTCGCTTCTGTCGGGCGAAGGCGGGTTCCCGCGTGGGGTCGACGACCTGTGGAGCCACGCCGATCCTGAGGAGGTGCTACGCGAGTGCAGAGCACAAGTCGAGCGAGCAATCGCATGGGGAATCGACGTGTCTCATCTCGCCCCGCACCTCTCGGCAATCACGCTGCGGCCAGAATTCTTCGACATCTACCTCGAACTGGCTTGCGAGTTCCGGCTCCCGATTCGGTTGCCATCGACGATCAGCGCCGAGCAGGCCGGTTTCCCGTTCCGACAACTTGCCCTCGACGAAGGAGTCGTGTTTCCCGACCACTTCGACCACGACTGGCGCGCCGGGAGTCGTGAGCGTGTCTGCGACGCTGTCAGAAACCTCCAGCCCGGAGTCACCGAGATCCACGTGCAGCCGGTCATTGATACGCCCGAGGCGCGGGCGCTCACCGACGATGCTGCGCTGTACATCGACGACTACGACCTGGTCACTGCCGATGTCACACTGCGAACGCTGCTTGCCGAGTCTGGTGCCGTACTGATCGGCTACCGCTCACTCAGGGACGCGATGCGAGCCGGTTGATGGCAGCCGCCGCGCTGCCATCGCGCAGTGCCTGCAACACTGGTCCGGTCGGACCTGTGTTCTTCAACTTGCCTTGCATGAATGCCACCGTCGGGGCCAGGTGAGCGTCGGCCGCAGCGATGGTCACGACCACCTGGGCATCGTCGGCACCGTCGACCGCCTCGTCGTTCTTGCCGAACGCGACTCGGTACTGCACGGTCACTGGGAGACCGCTTCGTGAATGCCCGCGAAGATGTCGTCTTCGTGCTCGTCGGCCGCTGGCGTATTGACCAACGAACGAGCGAGGACCCACTCTTCCCACGGATAGACCTCGGCCAACTGATCGTCGCTCAGTCCGAACCAGAATGGCTCGTCGGCGTCGACCTGCGTCGCATGCGCACGCAGAGCACCGCTGCGAGCCCATAAATAGTCGGCCACATGGATGCGCGTGGTGATGAGATGATCGTTGTTCGGACGATCGAACCAGCCTTCGTCGAAGGGCGACTCGCCGTGATGCCGCAGTAGGCCCTCGTGCACGGCAATCAGTCGCGCCTTCGACCAGATCGTGTAATACATCTTGAGCGGCTGCCATGGAGCACCGAGTTCTGGGTACCAGGCCGGGTCGCCAGCGCGCTCGAACGCAGGACCCGAGATGTCGTGCACCTTGATGTGGTCAGGGTGCGGGTAACCGCTCTGATCGTCGCCGTACGTGATGATGACTTGCGGACGCGTGCGACGAATGACCGCCACCAGTCGGCCAACAGCCTCATCGAGGTCCGCCATGTGGAAACACGCAGGATTGTGGTTGGGTTCGCTGTCGACCATCCCCGAATCGCGATACCCGAGCATCACCACCTCGTCGTACCCAATGATCTGCGCCGAACGGGCCAGTTCTCCGGGCCGCAGCTCGGCCATCAGCGCCTTTTCCTGCTCGGGCGACAACCCGTGGAACGGTTGCCCGGGTTCGCGAAGGCGCGGATTCTGCAAATCGCCCTCCTCGCCGCCGGTGCAACAAACCAGCACCGTGCGAGCGCCAGCGGCGTGATACTTGGCGATCGTCGGCGCGCCCTTGGAAGCCTCGTCGTCGGGATGGGCGTGCACCGTCAGCACGCAGAGGTCGGGCGATCGTGTCGGCACGGCCAGCACGATACCCGCGTCGTCCGTTCGACGCCCCGCCGCGTAGGCTAGGCGCGTGCGCCGTATTCTCGTCCTCTCGTCCGCCACCCTGATGCTCATCGGCGCGTCGAGCTGCAATGACGATGGGCGCACACTCCGCGAACCTGCCGACGGTTTCGAGGGCGTTTCGATCTCGACAACCTCCACAGCCGACCCTCTCGACGACGCTGGATTCGACACGTTCCCGCCCGACGAAACCCTCCCGCCCGACGAGACGTATCCGCCAGTCGAAGCGACCGACTTCGTAATCGCCCCGTGGGCAGATGGTGCCGCAATCGACGAACGTTTCAGCTGCGAGGGCCTCAATGTGGCGCCCGCCCTTTCGTGGACTGCGGCACCACTTGGGACTGCTGAGATTGCCATCACCCTCGAGGATCTCGACGCACCGACCTTTGTTCACTGGGTGATCGCTGGCATCTCGCCCGACACCTTGTCAATTGACGAGGCAGAGGTGCCGATCGGGGCCTACCAGGCCACCAACGGCGTCGGTGACATCGGCTACACCGGCCCGTGCCCGCCCGCCGACAGTGAACACCTCTACCTCTTCACGGTGCACTACCTAGGCGTGCCTTCGGGGCTGACCGACGGTGTCGCCGGCGACGAGCTCTACGCCGCCATTGCCGCAGCCGAGGTTGCAACAGCTGAGGTCACGGGCACCTTCAGTCGCGCCGGGGGGTGACCGATACATGCTTCTGAAAGATAAACCCCCCGTAAGGATGGCGGACATCAACGAGGCGCTCCCCGAGCTGCCGGTTGGCCTTTTTCAGGCCGACCGTGACGGTCGCGTCACTGCGGCCAATGCTGCATTCAACGCGCTCGTGCAGGGGATGACCACCACTAGCGTCGGCGGACCACCCTGGGCTGCTGCCCACCCGGGCGATCGCGCAAGTGCCGAACTCGCCTGGCGGCGTGGTGTTGAGGCTGGCGACGCAACGGTGACGCTCGAGTTCCGCGTGTGGCAGGGCGAGGGGCGCATGACATGGGTGCGCATCGACGCTCACCCAGTGCCTGATTCGCTGGGGTACGCAACCCGCTATGCCGGCACAGCGCTCGACCACACCGACATCATCGGCCGTCGGCAACTCCTCGACCGCATGGTCACTGTCGTCGGAGCGTCCGATGAAGCCGTCCTCGTCGTCGACCGCAATGGTGCACCGGTGTACACCAATCAGGCGGCACGCAACCTCTTCGGCGTCGTCGAGGAGATCGATCTGGTGCGCGACCCGGCGGCACGTGGATTGCTGCAAGCCATCCGCGACCAGGTCCCGCGCGAGGTCATGTCTGGTACTACGTCGTCGTCCTGGACGGGCGAAGTTGGGTTCCGAGGCGCCGATGGAATGGAACGCACGCTCGACATCGAGGTGCTGCTGCAGCGCGCCGACGACGGCACCGTCGAGTACTGGGGCGGAGTCGCACGCGATGTCACGTCATCGAAACACCTACAGAGCGAACTGATTCGCCAAGCGAACCACGACCCGCTCACCGGATTACCCAACCGGCTCCTGCTGCTGCGAACCGCAGCTGATGCACTCGAGCGCATCCGAAATGCGCGCGACAACGTTGCCATCCTGTTCATGGACGTCGATCGACTGAAGGATGTCAACGACACAGTCGGTCACGAGATTGGCGACGCATTGTTGGCACAGGTGGCGCATCGCATTGCACAAGCCACCCGCCCCTCCGATGTTGTCGCCCGCATCGGCGGAGACGAATTTGTCGTGCTCTGCGACGGCAACATCGATGAGCACACGGCGGTCGATCTCGCCGATCGCATTCGCAGCGGACTCAGCGGTCGCATCATGGTTCACGGGGTGGAGGTCGAGCTGTCGGTCAGCACCGGGGTGGCGGTCGCCACCCCGCACCACATGCAAGGCGTCAGCAGCCACGACGCGGCGAACGAGCTATTGCGCAACGCCGACATCGCGATGTACCAGGCCAAACGACGCGGACGGTCGCGCAGCGAGCTGTACACCGACGCAATGCGCGCCGAGTCGCGCCATCACAAGGAATTGTCCGCCGAACTCGAGCGGGCGATGGCGGCAGGACAACTTCGGCTCGTCTACCAGCCGATCATCTCGACGCACAGCGGCCGAGTAGCGGGTGCCGAGGCGCTGCTGCGCTGGGATCATCCCGAGCGCGGCACGCTGCTTCCGGCTCAGTTCATGCACGTCGCCGAAGAGTCGGGAATCATCGTGCCGATCGGCGAATGGATGATCACGCAGGCGTGCCGCGACACCCGAGCGTGGCTCGACGCTGCCGTCATCGACCGTGGCTTCAGCATGCATATCAACGTCGCCGCCCGACAACTGGCCGAAGGCACCTTCGTCGAGCGCGTTCTTTCGACGGTGCGTTTGCTGGAGATGAACCCGCATCAACTGACGCTCGACTTCGCCGAACAAACTCTCAACGACGGCCAGTCCGGAACGATCCGATCGCTGCAGGCGCTGCGTCGCGTCGGCGTGCAGTTGGCACTCGACGGCTTCGGCACCGGTGTGTCGTCGCTGACGGCCCTGCGCACCTGCGAGGCCGACGTCTTGAAACTCGATGGATCGGTTGCGCGCACGCTGGGCAGCAACGGCGACGACGATCCCATCGTTCGTGCCATCATTCAGCTGGCGCACGCCCTCGACATGCAGGTGCTCGCCGAGCTGGTGAGCTCCGACGACCAGTTGCGCCGATTGCGAGTGCTCGGTTGCGACCTGGTGCAGGGGCACCTTGTGGGCGAGCCCGCCGCGGCCAATCGCTTCGGCAATCTGCGCTAACGCGACTTTGCCCCAGTGAATCAGCAACTCACGAATGCCGTGACGTTTCTGGTGCTCGGGTTCGTTGGGTTCCGCCTGATCGAGGGGCTGCGCTCGGCGAGAACTGGCAGCGGACGAACGCTCATCGTGCGCGTTGTTCGCAACATCGGATGGCGACACCTTTGGCCGGTGCCGTTGTTGCTGTCACTCGTCATCGCCGTGGCAACGGCGCTCCTCACGGTTCCCGGCCTGTCGTGGGGTTGGTGGTCGGCTCTCGGCGGCGACGGAAACCCTGTTTTCGCGTCGTCTGAATCGACACTTGGAACGGTCTGGGAGTGGTTGATACCGCTGTTGTTCATGGCCCTGTTGTTTCCAGCGCTGCCCCTGTTCGCCTTTGCAGAGGAACGCGTCTTTCGCGCAGGGGCCGAGCTTTGGACGACGAATCGGCGAGCACTCAAGACCCTTCAGTTCGGATTGGTCCATGCGCTCATTGGAATTCCGATCGGAGCCGCGTTGGCGCTCTCGATTGGTGGTGGTTACTTCATGTGGGTGTATCTGCGGCGCTTTCGCGCGGCAGGCTCGGCGAGCGCCGCGCTGATTGAGTCGACCACCGCGCACGCCGTATACAACGGATTGATCGTGATCATGCTCTTCACCTCCTACGCGCTCGACGCCATCATTTGAACCCTGTTCGCTAGCCTGACCGCCGTGTCGTCGTTCGAACCACCAACATTTACTCGTTGTTACCGTCACCCAGACCGCGAAGCAGGTCGCAGTTGCACGCGGTGCGGCAAACCGGCGTGTAGTTCGTGCCTCGTGCAGGCGGATGTCGGTTCGCATTGCCTGGACTGCGCCAAGGCCGCACGTCCCGACATCAAGTCGCGCGCCCAGATCTGGAATGCGCGTCAAACGACACCAATCACGACGGCGTTCATGGGTGTCAACATCGCCATCTTCTTGTGGATGCTGTTGCAGGACGGAGGTGGTGGGGGCAGCAGAATCACGCGGGCCCATGCAGATCTCGGTCTCTACGCACCGTTCTTGAAGTTCAATGACGAGTGGTATCGACTGATTACCGCCGGCTTCGTGCACTTCGGTCTTATCCATCTCGCGTTCAACATGTTCGCCCTCTACCAGTTGGGACAGATTGTCGAACGTTCGATGCCGCGCACGCAGTTCGTGCTGCTCTACTTCGCGTCCCTGCTCGGCGGGTCGCTGGGTGCCCTCCTCGTCGAAGGGACCGATCCGACGCTGACGGCCGGTGCCAGCGGGGCGGTCTTCGGTCTCCTCGGGGCGGCGGCAATCGGGCTGCATCGCCGAGGGATCAACGTCTTCAGCACCGGAATCGGTACGGCGCTACTGCTGAACCTGTTCATCACGTTCAGCATCAGCGGCATCTCGATCGGCGGCCACCTCGGTGGGCTGGCGGCTGGCGGTATTTGTGGGTTCGTGACATTGGCACCACGCTGGAAGGCAACACCGAAGTGGGTCGGGTACGCGGTTCCACTCGCGGTCAGCGTCATCTGCGTCGTGGCCAGCATTCTCTACGTCAACACGCTGGACTTCAACATCGGCTAAGGCCCCGACATCCCTGTCACACCCTTTTGAGACACTGCTCTCATGGTCACCAGCACAGACACCCCGGCGGCTCCCGAGCAACTAGCGCTGCTGACGGTCAGCGATCCCCCGCTGCAATTCCGCCTCGATCAGCGCACCCGCGAGCGCGGGCTGGCACACATAGCCGCCATCAGGGCCCAGCTTTCGGCGCTCGCCGCCGACCGCCAAGCGGCCTAACCCGCCGTCGGCGCCAGCGCCCGCACGGCGTCGCCGTGCTTCAACTCTGGGTCGAGGGGCAGGATCGCCAGCGAACTGGTCGTCACGCCGTTTGCAAAGTAGCGGGCAATCGTTGCCCGGCAGTGCGCTGGCGAACCATGCACGACCAGTTGGTCGACAGCCTCGTCCGGAATCGCCGCCAGCGCCGCCTTGCGATCGCCAGCCGCCCACGCATCCCACATCGGCTGCAGCAAGGGACCGCGGCCGACCCACTTCTGGAAGGCCGCATACACCGGAACATTCATGTACGCGGCGATCGCGTAGCGGGCGCCAGCGCGCACGACCTCCGTGTTCTCACTCGGGCAACAGAAGATGCGGGCGACGATTTCCTTCTCCACTCCACCTGCTGCCCCGCGAACCACGTCGGTCACTTGCGGTACGTCGTCCGGGCTCAGCCAGTTGATGATGGCACCGTCGCCTTCGCGTCCGGCGAGCTTCAGCATGCCCTCCCGCAATGCCGCGACCAAGATCGGTGGCTGCTGTTCCGGACGCACTCCCAGTCGGAAGCCGTCGACCGTGAACGTGTCGTACGACTTCGACAACTTCTCGCCAGTGAACGCATCACGCAGGAAGCGCACAACATCACGCACCTTCTTGTACGGCTCGACGAATGGAACACCATTCCAGCGTTGCACGATCACATCACTGCTACTACCGATGCCAATCGCGAAGCGCCCCGGCGCAGCGTCGGCGAGCGATGCAACGCACTGCGCGAAGCACGCCGGTGAACGGGTGTAGGCAGGAATGATTGCCGTCCCGAGGCGTAGCCGCGGTTCCCACGCAGCAGCGAGCGCCAGCGGCGTAAACCCATCGGCGCCGTCGCTCTCCGCCGACCAGATGTCGGTGTAACCCAGGTCGGCGAGTTCCGAGAGCTTCTCGCGGTGGGTGTGGAGCGGCCCGGGCAGCGGCACGGTCATCCCTGGTCGAACGGGCATCGTCGTTGGAGTCGGCATGGGGCCGAGCGTAGAAGTTCCACCTCGCTGCGGCGGTACTGTGGCCCCATGGGGGACACACCGTGGCAGGGCGATGCCTGCTCGCTCGTCGAAGAATTTCGAGCCAGACGCCGGTCACCGGCTGAGGAGCTGCAGGCCACCTACGACGCTATTGCGGCCAGCAAGCTGAACGCGTTCTGCTACCTCGCTCGCGAACAGGCGGAGGCCGCAGCGAACGCAGCCGACACCTCCAAGCCATTTGGTGGCGTACCGATCGGAGTAAAGGAACTCGACCAGGTCACCGACTGGCCCGACACCCACGCGTCGGTGCCGTTCAAGGACCAGATTGCAACGCACACCAGCACGAACGCGGCGAGAGCGCGCGACAAGGGTGGTGCTGTCTTGGTTGGCCAAACAACTGCGAGCGAATTCGGCGGCGTCAACCTGACGCGCACGAAGTTGCATGGAGCGACGCACAACCCATGGCAACTCGGCCGCACACCGGGCGGCAGCAGCGGTGGCACTGCGGCGGCGGTCGCCGGTGGTCTCGTCACGCTCGCCACCGGAGGCGACGGCGGCGGCAGCATCCGTATTCCGGCGGGCTTCACCGGTCTCGTCGGGTTAAAGGCAACGATTGGCCGCATCCCGCGCGGCCCATGGGCAACCTACGGCAACCTCACCGTCACGGTTGGCTGCCTGTCCCGTTCAGTTCGCGACACAGCTCGCTGGTTCGATGTCTGCAACGGCTTCGATGCCCGCGATCCGCTCAGCCTGCCCGATGTTGGCGGCTGGGAAGCTGGCCTCGGCGCGCACACCGACTCACTACGGGGAGCGCGCGTCGTCTTCGACCCAACTTGGGGCAACGCTGTCGTGTCACCAGTGATGTGGGAACTGTTGGAGGTCGCAGCAGTTCAGCTGGTCAACGACCTCGGCATGCGTCGCGTCGAGGGATTCGATACGACACTGCCGCGCATGGGTGCGGCGTGGGCGCTGAGTGGCAATCTCTCCAACGAGGCCAAACTCGCTGATCTCTGGCCTGCATGCGCCGACGATCTCACACCCGAGATTCGCTACGGCATGCAACAAGCGGTCGGCAAGTACGACTCAGCGGTGCGCGCCAAGATCGAACGTCGGCGTACCGAGTTGAACGAGGCGATGGCGCGCGTGTTCGATCCCGCAGATGGGGTCGACTTCGTGATCACGGCCAGTAACCCCGACGTCGCGTTCGCTGCCGAGGGGCCGTTGCCCAGCGTGTTCGGGGGAATCGATGCTGGTGCGGGAAACAACGGACGATTGACGTTTCCGGCCAACTTGCATGGCAACCCGGCGATCTCGATTCCTGCAGGCACGCTTGACGGGCTTCCAATCGGCCTGCAAGTGCTCGGTCGCCACTTCTCCGAGCAATCGCTGCTCGACATTGCTCTCACCGTCGAACGCAATCGACCGTGGCCACTCGTTGCCCCGAGCGCGCCGGTTTGACCGCGCCAGCAACCCGCACGTCACTTACCTCGCCGCAGCGCCGCCTAGCAGCGGGGCTGGTACTGGCAGTCATGTTGGTCGCATTCGAAGTCACCTCGGTGATCACGGCACTGCCGACGATCACCGACGAGCTCGGCGGCGACTCGTTGTACGGGGTCACGCTCGCGATCTACACGCTCGCCAACCTCGTTGCCCTCGTCGCCACCGGCGAGTTCTCCGATCGGCGCGGTCCGGCCCTGCCGTTCGGGCTGTGCATTGCGACGCTGATCATCGGACTAGTTGTCGCGGCAGTTGCGCCATCGATGACATGGATCGTGATCGGCCGGGCACTGCAAGGCGCAGGAACGGGAGGATTCACACCGATCGCCTACTCGTTGGTGAAACGCGCCTTCCCGGCAGACCGGCAACCGATGGTGTATGCCTACCTCTCAGCTGGGTGGGTGCTGCCCAGCCTGTTTGCACCAGCCCTCTCCGGTTGGGTCACCGACACGTTCGGATGGCAGTGGGTGTTTCTGGGAATCATCCCGTTCGCGCTGGCGGTCGGTGTGCTTGCGGTCGGTCCCATGACCAACTTCCGAGCACAAGTACTCGAGCGGTACGCAAGCCGCGTACCGTCCGCCATCGTCGCCGCTGCTGGAATTGGTCTGCTGGTCACCGGACTGCAATTTGCGAACCCGTTCGTCGCGTTGGCGGCAGTCGGCGTTGGCGCCAGCCTCGCGTTCCCGGCGTTGCGCAGGCTGTTCCCTGTCGGATACCTGAGCGCTCGACACGGCTTCGCAGCGATCGTCGCCTGCCGCATCCTGGCCACCGCGACATTTCTCGGCGCCGACAGCTTCATACCCTTGGCGGCCGACCGCATTCACGGGCAGCGCCCGTTGGTGCAGGGCTTCGTCATCATCGGAGCCGCACTTAGTTGGACAGCCGGCTCCTGGATCAGCGCTCATCGCCCACCGGCCGTGCCGGCGGTGGCGATTCGCAATGGGTTCCTTTTGCTCTTGCTCGGGTTGGTACTCGTCGCGCCGGTGTTGTGGTCAGGGTGGCCAATGATCGCCACGTTCTTCGGATGGGCGGTCGGTGGCTTCGGCATGGGGCTGCTCTTCAACCCCGCAACAGTGGCCGCCATGTCGTACGCAACCGATGGTCGGGAGGGCGAGGTGAGTAGTCAGATCGCACTTGCCGATGCGGTCGGCTTCTCGCTGATGGGTGGCGTCGGCGGCGCAACCGTCGCCATCGCCGATCGCACATCGTGGTCACTGGCTGGCGCGCTGGGCACGAACTTTGCGCTGGCTGCCGCGCTTGCCTTGCTCGGTGCCTTCGCCGCCCGACGTATCCGATCGCTGCAAACAGCTACTCAACCGGCTTCTTCTGCAGCAACCAGAACGTGAGGTCGCCGGCTGGCTCGTCGTTGATCGACACCTGAACATCGACCTGCCCCGGGTGCGCAAACGCAACGGGTGCCAGATCGATCGCCTGCGGGATATTGATGCCCTCACCCGCGTTGATGCCTGCGATCTGATCCGTGTTGATGTTGATCTCAATTTGCCCGATCACAGCGGCATGGTCGGGGTACTTCAGCTTGATCTTCACGCGGTGTACACGACCGAGCGTGCCCACTGGGAGATGAACGACCAACGCGAGATGGATACGCGGGTGCGCCGGAAAAGCGCTTTGCACGACGCGGCTGATCCCACCAGAACTCACGAACAGCAGCCGATCGCGCACCTGCGCGTAGTCGCTGAGCAACAACGTGGTGAGCCGCGGCGTAACGGGATCCACCTCAGCCGCGTCGCCCATTACACACCTCCCGGCAGGTTCTGTTGCAGAGAGAGCACCGGTTCGAACAGATCTCCATGGTCGTCAACACGAGCCAAAACCTCCCGCCACAGAAACCGTAGCTCCGGTCCACCGTTCGCGCAGTCGGCGACTTCGTCCCACGTCACCGGCGTGCTGCACGTTGGCTCCGGACGCGCTCTCATCGAGTAGACGCCGATGGTTGTCTTGAAGCGCGCGTTCTGGCTCCAGTCGACAAAGATCTTTCCCGGCCGCACCGCCTTCGCCATCGTCGTCGTCACTCGGTCGCGATGCTGGTGTTCGAGTAGTTGCCCGACCGCAAGCGCAAAGTCGGCCGCCTGTTGGTGGGTACACGGAGTGTTGAGCGGCACGTACAGCTGGAGGCCCTTAGAGCCGGACGTCTTCGCGAAGCCACGAATGGTCACGGACGCGAGAATTTCATGGACCATCAACGCGATCTCGCAGCACTCCTTCATCGCTGCTGGCGCGCCGGGGTCCAAGTCGAAGACCACGGCACGCGGCGTCTCGAGGTCGTCTGCCAACGCCATCGGGACATGCAGTTCCAACGCAGCCATGTTGGCGGCCCAAACGAGAGCGGCCGGTTCGTCGATGCGGCAGTAGCCGATGTCGCCGCCCCGATCGCCGGGACCGATTGCGGTGCCCACCCATTCGGGTCGGTGCTTCGGGCATCGCTTCTCGAAGAAACCATTCTTGTCGACCCCGTCGGGGAACCGCTTCAATGTGATGCAGCGGCCCGTGAGATGAGGAATCATGACCGGTGCAATACGCGCGTAATACTCAATGACCTGCGCTTTTGTCGTTGAGGTGCCAGTCGTTGAGGTGCCGGCCGTGCCAATCTGGGGGTACAGCACCTTGTCGAGGTTGCTGACGCTCAACTCGCGGTCGCCGACCTTGACAGTCGTTCGTTCAGTCACTGCGCGCTATGCCGACTTGCGCACACGCTTCGACTCGTCGGCACCCGCCACCGACTCGGGGGCACCCGCCGGGTGTCTGGAGCGCGCGTTCTTCGCAGCCTTGACGCTGGCCTCCAAGGCTGCCATCAGGTCGACCACCGCCGGCGCGGAGGCAGCGATTGTTGGTAGCTCGAACTCTTCGCCTGCCGCCTTGCGTTCGATCAGATCGAGCACCTGCTCGCGATACTCGTCGCGGTACTTGTTGGGCTCGAACGTTGCCGAGAGCGACTCGACAAGCGCTTCGGCCATCAACACTTCCTTGTCACTGACCTGTACTTCGTCGAGATCTGAAAGTTCGTCGACCGCCGTGACGGGGACGACTTCGTCGGCGAACACCATCGTGCTCATCATCAGGCGTCCGTCGACAGCTCGCAGGGCGGCGACGTACTGCTTGTTGCGCATCACAAAGCGACCGAGCGCCACCTTGCCAGCCTGTTCCATTGCCCGCGCCAGTAGCGCATAAGGCTTCGGTGTCTTGTCGGGGGCAACGATGTAGGGCGAATCGAAGTACACCGGATCGATCTCTGCGAGGTCGACGAACTCCTCAAGGTCGATGCTGCGGGTCGCGCTCGGTATGAACGGCTCAAGCTCGTCAGGGTCGACGACCACGAAGCGGCCCTTGGAGATCTCATAGCCCTTCACGATGTGGTCGTCGGGCACTTCCTCACCGGTCTCAGCCGACACCTTGCGCAGTTTGATGCGACTCATCGTGCGTTCGTCGAGTTGGTTGAACGAGACGCTCTTCTTGCTGACGCCGTTGTACAACTTGATCGGGATCGCAACGAGCCCAAAACTGATGGTTCCGCTCCATACGGGTCTGGGCATACCCGAAGTCTGCCTGAGAATCACCCGAATCACCAGCCTTGCGGCTCACACCTACCGAGCGAGAATTGCCCTCGCTACCAGGTCGGTGCCGAAGCCCGTGAGAATGGCGAGGTAGAGAAAGCCCGTCGCGGCCATCACTGCCGAGTAGTAACGCTCGCGTAGCGCGGCGCGGGTGACGAACACGAGCACGATCGTGGTCAACGCGGACGCCCCCCAGAACCACCCGAGTTGCCCCTTCCAGCCGTCGTCGACAGCACCGGACCACACGGAAAACATGCCCACCGGTAAGAGCAGCGACGCCACCTCGACCGGCCACAACCAGCCGAGCGCCCGCACCAGTTCGTTCAGGTGGCGGCGAGGCAACCCCGGCTGCACCAAATACCAGTGACCGAGCAGCATTGCGTCAGTCACCGCGCCAAGAAACGCAGCGCCCACCACCGTGCGCAATAGGGAGACGGCTATAGCTGAGCCGCTGTCTGCCGCATCGAGTGCACCCGCAATCAAGCCAACTGCTCCGGCCAACGGCGCTATCAGGTCAAGACGTGCCGGAAACACAGAAGGACCGGAACGACGAAGCACCGAAACGACGAGTGCAGTTGCGGCGGCGAGGGCGGTCAGAACGGCAGCGACATCGCGTACCGGAACCGTGTCGGACCGAAAACCGACGACGGATGCGCCGATTGCCATCGATCCGAAAACAGAGCGCAGCAGCCATCCGTAACCGGCACCAACCTCCCGGCGGCGGGTGGTGACCCACAAGAACAGCAACCCGCCGGTCGCCCACTGCAGTAACACGGTGGCAACGTCGAGGCGGATCACGACGCCGAGACTACGGCTTGCACCCTACGATCATTCAGATGACTCGGCGACTCTTGATCAATCTGTGCGCTTTGGCGAGCGCCGTGCTTCTTTCCGGTTGCATCACAGGGCAACGCCCATACTTCAACGACGATCCCTTTGCTCCCGGCGTACCCACCGGCGATGCCGCGATCGACGCCGTGCTGCAGAAGTTTGACGCGGCCACGTCCGGGCCAGCTACCGGGGTCTACACGGTGCTCACCAAGTTCGGCAACACCACAACCTCGGCAACGGTTGCACTCGACAGAAGTCGCCGAGCAATCGAGGTCGGCTCGGTCCGGTATGTGGATACCGGAGACGGTCAGTTCACGTGCACCGTCGACGCGACGGCCGAAGCCGCGACCGGCTGCATCAACGGGTTCGAGCCTGCACGCATCAGCAATGTCGGCATCACGATCGAGTTCTACGCCGCCGAGGCCGCGACCCGTCTTCGTCGTGACGCACAGGCACGCCTTGGCCCGGCGGTCGCCGGCGAAGAAGTGATCGCCAACCAGAATGCGACGTGCGTGAGCGTGACTGTCACTGGGGGCACAGCACTCTATTGCGTATTGGAGAATGGCATGCTCGCCAAGCTCGACGATGGCGACGTATTGATCACCCTCGGGCTGTTGGTACCGAGCGTCGATGAAGCACGGCTGCAGGTTCCCGGTAGCTAGAACAGCAACTAGAGCACGACCAGATCGTGATTGACTCGGTTCATCGCCAACGGCCCGTCGGCGGTGGCCACCACGATGTCCTCCAGTCGCATGCCCCACTCGCCTGGCAGATATATCCCCGGCTCGACACTGAAGGCGTGACCAGCCGCGATTGGCAGCGCGTTGCCCTCCACCATGTACGGATCCTCGTGCGCCTCCATACCGATTCCGTGGCCCGTGCGGTGAATGAAGAACTCGCCGAACCCACCGTCACTAATCACGCGTCGGGCAGCTCGGTCGACGTCTTGACAATTGGCGCCAACCACGGCAGCCGCGACACCCGCGGCATGGGCGGCATGAAGTACCGCGTATGCCTCAGCCATCACCGACTGCGGGGTGCCCAGCGACACACAGCGGGTGATGTCGCTGCAGTAGCCGGCCATCGTGCCCCCGAAGTCGCACAGCACCAAGTCGCCAGCGCGGATGACACGATCGCCAGCGTGGTGATGAGGTGACGCTGCATTCTCGCCAGCAGCGACGATTGCGAAGTTCACAACATCGTGACCTTCGGAGATCAGACGAGCGGAAATATCGGCGCTGACCGCAGCCTCGGATCGACCCACCAACTTGATGTCGCCAGCTTGCAGTTGAGTAGCCACACGGTCGGCGGCAGCACCTGCTGCCTGGAGCGCCGCAATCTCGGCAGCGTCCTTGCAGATCCGCAGGTCGTTCATGACAACGGTGCCGCGCACGTATCGGGTTGTCTCTGTCGGCCAGTGTCCCAGCAACTCGACGAGGAATCGCGACCACATCGTGTCGCCGACTGCTGCAACGCGCGGCTGGGCGGCCAGCGACGCGACGATCGCCACCGGGTCGTCGGTTTCGTTCCAGGGGAGCAATGTAAAGACGCCGGGGCGTTCGTGCACCCGCGGCGCCTCGAGTCTGGGAATCACCAAGGTGGCCTCGCCGTCGCGGGGAACGACCAACATCGTCAGTCGCTCAAGCGGCATTGCCTCGTAGCCCGTGAGATACGGCAGATCACTACCCACTGAGACGAGCAAGAGGTCGACACCTGCTCGATCCATGCTGCGACGCGCCCTGTGCATTCGGTCGAGAAACGTGTGTGAGTCAGGGACTACGCGCATGTCACTCATTCTGTCGCAACATCGCCTCTGCAGTGTGCCTAAGCTCGGCCCGTGCAACGTCGTGTGATTCTCCTCAGCGGTTTACTGGCCATTGTCGCAGCAGCATGCGGTGCTTCCAACCCCGGCGTCATTGCAGTCGGCTCGCAGCGCACCGGCGGCGGTCTGATCCCTACCGAGTCGACGCAGCCTGGCGACACCGTCCCCGTCGAACGGGTCTACGAAGTGATCGAAGGTGTTGTCGACTTTGGTGAGGCCGGCCCGCAGCATCCCGAATACGACGGGTTCCTAACAACAGCCTTTGGCGATATTCAGGATTTCTGGACGGCTGCGTATCCAGAGGCGTACGGAGGCGCACCGTTCGAGCCGCTCAGCGGAGGCATTTTCGCTGCGTATCCCGAACGGCAAGCTCCGATCCCAGGCTGCGGCGAGGATTCATCGAGCTATGAGGACGTGGCTGAAGGAGCAGCCTTCTATTGCATCGCGGGCGACTTCATGGCCTACGACGACACGGTTGCCCTACCAGGCCTCGTCGAACAGCTGGGCAAAGAGGCCGTAGCCATCGTGCTCGCCCACGAGTTCGGCCACGCCATCCAAGCTCGCGCTGGTGAATGGCAAAACCCGACGGTGTTGAAGGAACAGCAGGCCGATTGCTTCGCCGGCGCGTGGGCCGCACACGTAGCCAGCGGTGGGAGCGACCTCATCCAGTTCGACGACGCCGCCGTGCGTGCCGGTCTGGTGGCCATGATCTACGTACGTGACCCAATTGAGGGCGAAGGGCTCAACGATCCCAACGCACACGGCACGGGCTTCGACCGCGTTGGCGCATTTCAGGATGGGTTTCTCGGCGGAGCCACTCGGTGTGTTCCGTTCTTTACCGAGGATCGCGCGCTGGTCAACATTCCGTTCGATCCGAACGACATCAACGCCGGCAATCTTCCGCTCATCGACCCGGCACCCGATGCAACCAACGGCCCGGCCGACATCGTCACGCTGATCCCGAAGAGCCTCGAGCTGTTCTGGGTCGAACTCGCAGCGGCTAACGGTGTGGCCTTCACACCGCCAACGTTCGTTCCTTTCGCTACGGCCGGCCCCTACCCGTCTTGTTCAGGGTTCGACGACTCGGCGTATGTGGGCAATGTGGTGTTCTGTCCCGCTGACAACTCCATCTACTGGGACCAAGATGTCATGCAGGGCCTCTCGGTCGAGTTGCTCACCGGCGACATGTCGGTGGGCTTCCTGTTCTCCAACGCCTACAGCGAAGCCGTCCAAGTAGCGCTCGCAAGCGCGCGAGCGGGCGAGACACGAGCGTTGTTCAACGACTGTCTCACAGGGGCATGGGTTGCTTATATCGTGCCCCCGATCGACTTTGAGAGCCGGGAAGACACGCTGCAGTTGTCGGCAGGCGACCTTGACGAGGCCATTGTGACCGCAATCGGCCGCAGCGATGTCAGCAGGGACACCAACATTCTTGGAAGCGCCTTCGAGCGCATCGACGCCTTCCGCATCGGCGTGCTCGGCGGGCTCAACGCCTGCGTGTAGCGACCAGCTCGTCTAGGGGCTAGTCGTCGGCACAGTCGTCGAAGTAGTCGTTGTCGAGACGTTCGAAGTCGTGGTGGCGGGTGTCGTTGTCGTCGTCGGCCCTAGCGTCGTGGTTGCCGCGACCGTGGTCGACGTGCTCGTGGTCGAGGTCGTCGCCGCTGGATTCGGGTAGTTGAAGGGTGGAGTCCGCTCGGCCTTCGTCTGATCTTCGGGTTCCTTGACGCCATCCCAGACGTACACCTTGTCGCCGTTTGCGACCAGGCTCGGGAAGTAGTCGGCGATGTCCATCGAGATTCGGATGCATCCGTGGGAGGCTGGGCGCAGCGGAACGTTCTTCGATCCATGTACGGCGATGCCGTAGTTGAAGTACACCGGGTTCCACATACTGCCCAACGCACCGATGCGTTCGCCTGTCACGCGGCGATAGAACTTGAACACACCGCCGGGCGTTTTCGATACGCCACAGATGTCTTTCTCGATCGGCACCGCTAACGGTTGCCCGAAGTCGTCGGTGTTGTACCTTGCGATCTCGCACCACGGCTCGCCCGTGCCCGACGAAATGTGGGTAACCAGCACCGGCTTGTCGTTGGTAAACACGATCGCCACCTGTTTGTGCAGGAAGATCTCCATGTGGGTCTTGCCCTCACCCACCTCGCGCAGGGGCTGGATCGCGATTGGATCCTGCATCGTCTGCCACATCTCGTTGGTCAGCACACCAGTGGCGTCGGTGTACGGCGTTCCCAGGATGAGCTTCTCGAATGCCCATAGCGCCTGCTGCGTGCCGCGGCCGAACGTGCCATCGATGGGGCCGGGAGCGAAGCCGAGATCGGTGAGACGTTGTTGCAAGACCAACACCTCGTCGCCCTTGTCTTTGTAGCTCAGCGACCTCGACAACTGCGTCTTGACGATTGCGGGATCAGTAGGAATCACCACCTGCGGTTGCGTGCTGGGGGGAACAGTCAGCGACGAATCGACGTCACCCGGGTTGTCGCGCAATGTTGTGCTGGTGCTGGTGCTGGTGGTGTTGCCCGTCGTCGTCGACCCGAGCGTCGGGTCAGCGCCTTGAGAGCTTCCACCGGTTGTGGATCCAGCGAACACGACGGCAGCGAGCATCGCCGCCGAGGCGGCGACCGGCGTCCACCGCCCAATCGGATGATTCTGCAGCGTTCGCCGCGCAGTCACTGCTGCCCGCAATCCGTCAAGGGATCGAGGTAGTAGTCGTGGCGGTCGGGACTGTTGTTGTCGTGGCCACGGTCGTTGCCGGTGCGACCGTGTTGGCCGTGACTGTCTTCACGGTCGTAGATGTGCTGGTCGTCGCCGCCGGATTGGGGTAGTTGCCCGGCGGCTTCTTCTCTTCCTTGTTGTACTCCTCGGGCTCCCTGATGCCGTCCCAGACATACACGCGATCCTTGTTTTCGACCAGGCTTGGGAAGTAGTCGGCGATGAAGTTCGGGATCCGAATGCAGCCATGCGATGCCGGTTCCAGAGGGACATTTTCGGCACCATGCACAGCAATGCCGTAATTGAAGTACACCGGGTTCCACATGCCGCCCAACGGACCCAGTCGGTTGCCTTCGTAACGCAGGTAGAACGAGAACACCCCGCCCGGTGTGATGGATTCGCCGCACTCATCAACGGTGCGCGGCTCGGGCAACGGAGCTCCGGTCGGGTCGGTGTCATAGGTCACGATCTCGCACCACGTTTCGTTGCTGCCCGAAGAAATGTGCGTGATGAGTTCCGGCTTGTCGTCGGTAAACACGATCATGACCTGCTCAGGCAGATAGATCTCTACATGGGTCGGTCGTTGGTTATAGGTCACTGCCCTGACCCGCCTCGGCGCGATCACGATCGGGTCTTGCATCACCTGCCACATCTCGTTGGTGACGTGGCCGGTCGCCTCTGCTCTCGGCGTGCCGAGGACGAGCTTCTCGTACGCCCACACTGCCTGACGGGTACCGAAACCGAAGTAACCGTCGGCGGGGCCTGGATCGAACGCCAGCTCCTTCAGCCGCTTCTGCAGTGCGACGACTGCGAGGCCGGTTGAGTGAATCTTGAGCGTCGACACCAGCTGCGTCTTTTCGATCGCAGGATCGGTGGGGATCACGATTTGCTCGCCGACGCTGCTCGGCACAGAGAGCGATTCCTGGACCTCGCCCGCCAGCGGGTCGACCGTTCCCCCACTGGCTTGTTTGTTCTCGCCGCCGGAGAAGCCGACGAAGACCACCACCGCGAGCACGCCAGCCGCGGCCAGGACAGGTGTCCAACGCCCTAGCGGCGAGTGGCCCGGTTGCGTCTGTCGGTGTGCAGGGGGCCGCGGCCGTCGCCGGGCGGCCTGTGGGCGGTTGCTCCCGCCCCGCCCCGCTTGCGGGCGCGCTCCACCGTTGGGGGTCCAGTCCTGCGGCCCTTGGTGCTGGCGGCGAGGTGGTTGCGGTCGTGAGTTGGGCGGGCGCGAATTCACAGGTGCTCCGGGGGATTCGGATAGCGAATTCTACCAAGCCCTGCCGGGCTGCGGGCTTCAGGGTGCTGTGACGTTCACCGGCTGCAGGCGGCGCAACTCCTTGCGGAGCTGGAACATTTCTCGCAGGATGGTGCGGATCACGCCCGCTGAGGCCAGCGTGCTTTCTCCCCGTGTGCGGGGGAAGTAATCGGTACCGAACTGCACGACATCCAGGCCGAGTTTCTTGGCTCTGATGATCAACTCGGCATCGATGAACGAGCCTTCGCTTTGTAGCTCGATGTGCTCGAAGATGCGCGTGCGACACAGCTTGAACGCGAAGTTGATGTCGCGCAACCGAACGCCGAAAAGGCGACGGATGAGGATGTTGTAGAAGAAGGTGTAGATCGCGCGATTGCGACCCTCCGGAGTTCGGTCGAGGCGATAGGCGCTGACGATGTCTGCCTCATAGTTACGCAACAAGCGAATCGCGCGGTGTAACTCGGTCATGTCGAAGGGCAGGTCGGCGTCGCTGTACAGCACCAGATCGCCGGTCGCGGTCGCGAAGCCGGTCTTAATCGACCCACCAAGCTTGCGGTTCAACGCGTGGTGCACCACCACGACATGGGGGTCGGCCGCAGCCAGCGCGTCGGCCATCGCTGGGGTGTTGTCGGTGCTGGCGTCGTCGACGACGATCAGTTCGTAGTCGAGAATCTCGCCGCGCTCGAGCAGTAATTCGCACTCCTCTTTGGCGAATCGCAGAGCCCTTTCGATGTAGGCCTCTTCGTTCCACATCGGAAAGAAGATGCTGAGCTTGCGGAAGGGCTCGATTGTCACGAGTGGAAACGCTAGTGGCCGCAACCTCCCCGCCTCTGTGACCAGTGGGTGCAATTGGTAGCGTCCAGAGGAATGGAACCGATACCTGCGCCGCCGCCACCACTCGTGATCGGGGCGCCGCTGATGGCTGGGCAACCACCTCGCGCGATCAGGCCCGGCCAACTGACACCGACCTGGGGCCGCTTGTTTCTACTGACATGGTTGTTCGTCATTGCGTCGTTGATCGCAATCTGGGTGAGCTCGCGCAACACCGGCCTCTCAACGTGGTGGCTCGGTCCCGAGACTGAGCCACGATTCATCCTTATCAACCTGTTGCCGTTCGCTGCTCCGATGGCGATGTGTCTTCTTTGCCAACTCGCAGTTCGCGGGCTGCCGTGGTTTGGTATCGCCGCTGCGTTGGCAAATGGAGCAATTGCGGCTGGTGACGTCTCACGAGTTCCTGGGTACGCGGTCGCCGAGTTCACCGTCGCGGGCGGGGCCTTACTCGCGTCGCTGGCGTGCTTTGCTGGTGTGCTGCGCGCCAAAGCCGTCGACGACGGGGAGTGACTCGGTGTCGAAGGTGCTGACCTCGCTGCCCGTTGGTGAACGCGTGGGCATCGCCTTCAGTGGCGGGCTCGATACGTCCGCCGCTGTCGCCTGGATGCGCGAGAACGGCGCCATCCCCTACTGCTACACCGCCGATCTCGGCCAGGCCGACGAGCCCGACCTTGTTGGGATACCAGATCGGGCGAAGGCGTACGGTGCCGAGGCTGCACGCGTCATCGATTGTCGCAGCGAGTTGGTGCACGAGGGCCTCGTCGCACTGCAGTGTGGCGCCTTCCACATCACGACTGCAGGCAAGACGTACTTCAACACCACTCCCCTCGGCCGCGCCGTGACGGGAACACTGCTGGTGAAGGCGATGCAGAGCGATGCAGTCGACATCTGGGGCGACGGCAGCACCTACAAGGGAAACGACATCGAGCGTTTCTATCGCTACGGACTGTTGGTCAACGCGAACCTTCGCATCTACAAGCCGTGGCTTGACGACGCATTCGTGAACCAACTCGGCGGCCGTGCCGAGATGAGCGAGTTTCTGACGGCACGCCACCTGCCCTATCGCGCCAGCAAAGAGAAGGCGTACAGCACCGATGCCAACATATGGGGTGCGACCCACGAGGCGAAGTCGCTGGAAGAGTTGGCGACAGCGATGGACATCGTCGAGCCGATCATGGGCGTCGCCCATTATCGCGACTCGGTGTTGATCACGCCCGAAGAGGTGACGATTCGGTTTCACGAGGGCTGGCCGGTTGCAATCAACGGCACCGAGTTCCCCAGCCAAGTGGCGTTGGTCACGGAAGCCAACGCGATTGGTGGCCGTCACGGGCTGGGAATGTCCGACCAGATCGAGAACCGAATCATCGAGGCCAAGAGCCGGGGTATCTACGAGGGACCCGGTATCGCGCTGCTGCACATCGCGTACGAGCGACTCCTCACCGGTATCCATAACGAGAACACGATCGAGAACTACCGAACAATGGGGCGGCGCCTAGGCCGACTGTTGTACGAAGGTCGCTGGTTCGATCCGCAGAGCCTGATGTTGCGCGAGCCATTGCTGCGCTGGATCGGTACTGCGATCACTGGCGAGGTCACGCTGCGCCTGCGTCGCGGCGACGACTACACGATCCTCGACACGACGAGCCCCAATCTCACCTACGCGCCCGAGCGCCTGAGCATGGAGAGAGTCGACGACCAGGCTTTCGGTCCACTCGATCGCATCGGGCAACTCACGATGCGCAACCTCGACATCGACGACAGTCGCGCCAAACTCGACGTCTATCGCAAGGCCGGCACACTCGGCCCCGGAGGCCTCACCGCTCTAGAAGGCAGCCCCGAGTAGTCGGACCGGACTTCGGGTTAGAGGCGCTCGATGAGGGCGGTGATGAGACGGGCGCGGTCGACCATCGTGTCGACCAGTACGAATTCGTGATCGGCGTGCGCGCCACCGCCGGTCGCGCCGAGGCCGTCGAGAGTAGGCACGCCGATAGCGGCCGTAAGGTTGCCGTCGCTGCCACCACCGACGCCGACACCCGTGACCTGAGCGATGCCGACTTCTGCCGCCGCTTGCTGTGCCAACGGAAACAACCTGGCCGATGCAGTGGCTGGCATCGGTGGACGCGTGATGCCACCGCGCACTTCGATTGTTGCGCCCGCCACCGACGTGGTGAGCGCCGCAAACAGTCCTTCCACTCGTTCCTTCTCGCCGGGCTGCTCAACACGTACGTCGACACGCAATCGCGCTTCTGCCGGAACGACGTTGTCGACGGTGCCAGCAATTGCAACGGTCGGAGTGACGGTTGTGGCTGTCGCCGGGTCGCCGAACGTCGCTATGCGTGTGATCAGTTCGGCGGCAGCGACCAGGGAGTTGATGCCCTTCTCTGGTTCCAGGCCAGCATGCGCGGCCTTGCCGTGCACGATGATTTCGAAGGTGCCTGTGCCCTTCCGCGCGATCTTCAACGCGCCGCCATCGGCACTCGGCTCGAACACCAGCACGTTGCCGCACGCAAGTGCCCGGCGCTCGATCAGCTCGCGACTGGTGTCGCTGCCGACTTCTTCATCACTGGTGATCAGGATCTCGACGCCGCTGCGATCGGCGAGTGCCGCCACCCCGTGCACCGCTATCACGATGCCCGCCTTCATGTCGAACACACCCGGGCCGGTGGCCCTACCATCCGCGACGGTGAACGGACACGCCGCGCACGAACCGACCGGGAACACCGTGTCGTGGTGGCCGACAAGCAGGACCTTGGGCGTTCCACCTGCGGTCCAGTGCACGTGCGGCCCTGCTGGGCCAACGATCAGCTGCGCTGGCGAACCCAGACGGCGCTCGATGAGATCGGCCACAGATTGGGCGGAGATTGTCAGTAACGGCACATCGAGCGACGGCGACTCGGTATTCACCAGCAGTTCTAGGTCGTCGAGCATTGACTGCAGATCGGTCACCCGCCCAGTCTGCCCGGTCGAGCAAGCTGCAAGGTAGCGATAGCACCACCCCGCCGCCGCCGCCGCGTGATCCAATGGGTGCATGAATCGGCGAGATGAGCTGGCAGCGTTCCTGCGCACTCGCCGCGAAGCGTTGCAGCCAGCCGATGTCGGCCTGCCGCTCGACCGCATGCGGCGGACGCCGGGCCTGCGTCGCGAGGAGATCGCCTTGCTCGCGGGCGTCTCCGTGACTTGGTACACGTGGCTGGAACAGGGCCGACCGATCAATGCCTCAGTCGACGTACTCGAAGCTTTGGCGCGCAGCTTGCGCTTGGACGATGCACAACGCCAACACCTTCTGGCGCTCGCCACACGCGCATCGCCCGAAACGCCACCCGACGTCGAACATGCACCGGACGCGCTTGTGCGGTTGATCGAGTCGATGAACCCGGCACCGGCATATGTGTTGGGGCCGCGATGGGAGTTCCTTTCGTGGAATCGCGCACAGTCGCACCTCTACCCGATGATCGACCACCTTGAGCCCACCGACCGAAACCTGCTGTGGGTCATTTTTGCCGAGCCAACAGCTGGCGAATTGGTTGTCGATTGGGATGTTCAGGCGCGACGCATCCTTGCCGAATTTCGTGCGGGCACAGCTGGCTTGCGCTCGGATCCGAAAGTGGTCGCGCTCGTCGAGCGCCTACGTGCCACCAGCACTGAGTTTGCGTCGCTGTGGACACAAGTCGATGTTGCCCAGTTCCAAACCCGCGTGCGGCGCTACCACCACCCGCGGGCCGGCGAGTTGGCATTCGAGTATCAACAACTGACACCAAGCGAGTGGCCAGGTCTGAAGGTCGTCTGCCAGTTGCCAGTTCCTGGCGACGACAGCGCCGCACGGCTCGCAGCTTGGCGAAGCATCGCCTGATGCCGACCGAACACCAGCACCACGCGTCGGGCACGCTGTCGATGGTTGCCGCACTCGCAGCCGCGGCCGGGTTCGTGGATGCGTTCGTCTTCCAGCACGTCACCCCCGTGTTCGTCGCCAACATGAGCGGAAACCTCGTTCGCCTGGGCATGTCGGCAGGAGTCCACGACGGACCTCAGGCCATGGCTGCTCTCATCGCGCTGGCGGGCTTTGCCGCAGGTGTGACCGCTGGTGCCGTGCACATCGATTCGCACGTGCGCGCGGATAGAGCGATCGAATCGTCGTTGCTCCTCTTCGTAGAGTCGGGCTTGCTGACCTTGCTGGCGTTGATCGTTCGGCTGGCGGACATCACCTACTCGCCCTCCACGGAAGCGGCCGACTATCCGGTGATCCTGCTCGGAGCAGCCGCGATGGGTCTCCAGGCAGTTGCCTTGCGACGCGTTGGCCAGGTCGCCGTATCGACAACCTACGGGACCGGCGCAGTCGTCCGTCTCAGTGAGAAGATTGCACTCGCATTGAGAAGAACACCGCGACCCAACGACCATCGCCGTCGCACCACCATCGCAGTGCTTGCAACGGTGCTCTTGTGCTACGTCGGCGGAGCATTTTTCGCAGCGTCTCTCAGTGCCAACCCGCTGTTTCTCTTCATTCCCGCTGCGGTCTCACTGGCCAGCGCAGTCGAGTGTCGACGACAGCGCACTGCCTGAACGACCGTCTAGTTAACGACCGGCTAGTGAACGACCGTCTAGTGAACGACCGTCTAGTTAACGACTAGGCAGAACTCGTTGCCTTCCGGGTCGCGCAACGTGACCCAATGGATGCCGAACTCGTCGGTTCGCTCAACGCGCTCGGCACCAAGCGCCTCAATGCGGGTTGCCTGTGCTTCGACGTCGGCGACGTGGAAGTCCATGTGCAAACGGTTCTTTGCCACCTTTGGTTCAGCGACTCGCTGCAGCAACAATCTGGGCAAGGTGCCGGTGGGATCGACCAGCGAGTGGTACTGCCCAACTCCCCCGCGATGTTCGTAACCGAACGCCGCGCACCAGAACGCCGTCTGTCTCTCGAGGTCAGCGACGTCGAGCGTGAGTACGAGATGGTCAATGCCCAGGCTTTCGTTCACGGCGAAACGATAACCTCGATCAGCCATGGACGTGATCGCCGAAAGCCGCCAGCGACGCACGTTCGCCATCATCAGTCACCCCGACGCGGGTAAGACCACCCTGACCGAGAAGTTCCTGCTGTACAGCGGCGCGGTCCAGGAGGCTGGTGCGGTGCATGCTCGCCAGGGGCGCCGCAGCTCACGAAGCGACTGGATGGAGCTCGAGCAGCAACGTGGCATCTCGATCAGTTCGACGGTGCTGCAGTTCCCATACGGCGAGCACACGATCAACTTGCTCGACACGCCTGGCCACCGCGATTTCAGCGAAGACACCTACCGCGTGCTGTCGGCCGTCGACGCCGTTGTGATGGTGCTCGACGCAGCCAAGGGCATCGAGAGCCAGACCCTGAAGCTGTTCCAAGTCTGTCGATCGCGCAATCTGCCGGTGATCACCTTCCTCAACAAGTACGACCGGCCCGGGCGCGAGCCCCTCGAGCTACTCGACGAGATTGAGGCGCAGATCCAGTTGCGCCCGACACCGGTGACCTGGCCGGTCGGGAGCGGCGAAGAGTTCTGCGGCTTGATCGACCGTCGCAGCAACACGTTCACGCGCTTCACGCGCACGGCGCGTGGCGCATCGATGGCGCTGGAAGAGACCACGGATGTGGCCGAAGCCTCGGCCGACCCGACGCCTGAGACTCGCCGCGCATGGAAGACAGCGATCGACGAGGCCGGCCTGCTGCAGGCGATCGGCGCCAACCTTGATATGCCCTCGTTCCTTGCGGGCGAGTCGACACCGCTCTTCATCGGCTCGGCACTCACCAACTTCGGGGTGCGCACGTTGTTGGAAGCCGTCGTCGAGCTTGCGCCGCCGCCAACGGCGCGCATCGATCGCGGCGGCGAGCCGCGCCCGCTGGCGGCTCCGTTCAGCGCGTTCGTCTTCAAAGTTCAGGCCAACATGGATCCGTCGCACCGCGATCGCATCGCGTTTGCTCGTATCTGCTCCGGCCACTTCGAGCGCGGCATGTCGGTCACCAACGCACGAACGGGCCGCGACATGACGACCAAGTACGCCACCACTGCGTTCGGCCCCGACCGCGAGACGGTCGACGACGCCTTCCCCGGCGACGTTGTCGGGCTCGTCAACGCCAGCGGCGTCAACATCGGCGACACGCTGTTCGAGGCTGGAAGTACAGGCTCAGCTGTCGAGTTCCCGCCACTGCCAAGGTTCGCGCCAGAAGTCTTCGCCCGCGCCCGACCCATCGACAATGCCAAGTTCAAGCAGTTCCGCAAGGGCTTGGAGCAACTCGACGAGGAGGGTGTCGTGCAGGTGCTGCGCGACCCCGAGATGGGCGACATCGAGAACGTTCTCGCCGCCGTCGGTCAGTTGCAGTTCGAGGTGTTCGTGCATCGACTCGGTAGCGAGTTCGGCGCCCCGACGGAGCTCTTGTCCGCGCCATATCAGGCGATCCGACTCACCGACAAGGTGTCGGCAGATCGCCTGCGCCAAATCGGCGGCATTCGCATCCTCACCCGCGGCGACGGGGCACTCGTCGCCCTGTTCGAGAACCGCTATCGGCTGCAACGGCTGATGAGCGACGAGCCAGAACTGAAGCTGGAACCGATCATCGCCGACGCCACACCGCTCACGTAGCTAGGACTCGCACGGGCCGGGGTGTTGCGGCGAGACTGGGGGGATGAGTACGTCCGCCGACCAACAACTCGCACTTGTCAGCGCCGCAATCGACACGCTGCTGGCCGATCATCCGCCCACAGCGAGCGACGATCGCGAGTTCCGCGGCCATCGCTACGACGCCGGTCTCGCGTGGGTGCACTTCGCCGAAGGTTTCGGCGGCCTCGGTGTGCGCCCCGACCTGAATCGGCTGGTCGAAGAGCGCTGTCGGTCAGCGGGAGCGAAGGCCGCCGACCCGAGCTCGTTCTTCATGGCGTTGGCCGCACCCACAGTGCTGACGCATGGGACCGACGAGCAGAAGCATCGACTGCTGCGCCCGATGTTCACCGGCGCGGAACGCTGGTGCCAGTTGTTCAGCGAGCCAGGCGCAGGGAGCGATTTCGCTGGACTTGCGACCCGTGCCGTGCGCGATGGTGACGAGTGGGTGATCAACGGTCAAAAGGTCTGGAACACGCTCGCCCACGTTGCCGACTGGGGAATGCTCGTTGCGCGCACCGACCCCGACCAGCCCAAGCACAAGGGCATGACGTACTTCGCGCTCAACATGCGCCTCCCTGGCGTCGAGGTGCGGCCGCTACGCCAAATCACTGGCGAGGCCGAGTTCAACGAGGTGTACATGACCGATGCGCGCGTGCCAGACGACTGTCGCATCGGCGCCGTTGGCGAAGGTTGGCGGGCAGCGTTGACGACGCTGATGAATGAGCGCACGGCAATTGGGTCCGCCGGCGGCGGAACTCGGCGTAAAGGCCCGATCGACGAAGCGATTCGTCTGTGGAAGCAGTTGCCGGCCGACCGCAAGACTGGGCCCCGCCGCGAGCACTTGATGAAGCTGTACTGCGTGTCCGAAGCAATGCGTTTGACGACTGCCCGCGCTGGAGCGAAGGCGAAGACCGGCAATCCCGGGCCAGAGGGGTCGATCGCGAAGCTGGCGCTCAGCGACTTCAACAAGCGGTGCACCGAGTTCTGCGTCGAGCTGCTCGGGGCTGAGGGCATGATCGATTTCGACTTCACGTTCCGTCGACCGGAGAACCTGTCCGTCGATGGCATGGAACTCGGTGTCCGCCACAGCTTTCTGCGTTCCCGCGCGAACAGCATCGAGGGAGGCACCACCGAGATCATGAAGAACATCCTCGGCGAGCAGGTGCTCGGGCTGCCCGGCGAGCCTCGGGGCGACAAGGACATCGCGTGGAGCAAGGTGCCACGCAACTAGTCGAAGTTCAAGCTCGCGATACGATGCGGTCATCAGTGAGCTTTGGGACAACAGCGGACTCGACGTAGATCCGGGGTGGCGGCTGCAGCCCAACGAACCACTCACGATTCTGCGTCTGCTCTTCCTCTCCTCTTGCGCGGCCATCGTTGGCATCGGAGTCGTTGCCGCGCTTGTTCTCCGCAAGGGGGCGGAGAGTTCCGTGCCCGCGTGGCAGTCGATCGCCGTGGTCGCAGCACTCGGGTGCTCGTCGCTCGTTTCACAGCCTCTGATTTCACGACCACTTGATTGCGCTTCGGCGGAGACACTCGCCGTGAGCTATCGAGCTCGCTTCTTCGTGCGGTTGGCAACCTCGGAGGTCGTTGCGCTGGCCGCATTCGTGCTCGGCGCCACCTGGGGACCATGGTGGGTCTTCTTCCTCGGCGCTGCATTCACACTCGTTGGATTTGCACGGCTGGCACCAACCCAGCGAAACCTGCAGCACGACCAAGATTGCCTGTCGCTCAACGGCTGCACTCTTTCGGTGATCGCAGCTCTACGAACCCGATCCGCTTAACGCTGTTTGCGAACCGCGCTGGTGAACAAAGCGACGGATTGTGGTCCACTCGCACCGGGTCCGACGACGCCGGCCGCGCCCGCCACCTGCATTGCGGCTAAATCGTGAGCGGACAGCGCACCAACCAGCAGCACGGGGATGTCGGCCGCGCGCGACCACAGTTCGTGAATCAGCATGCGCACCAATGTCGGATGCGCGCCTGACGGCATCGACACTGCGATTGCATCTGCGTGCTCGTCGACGGCGGCTTGGGCGACGGCGCTGGGCTGCTGAAACAGGCCCGTTGAGATGCATTCGAAGCCCGCGTCGCCCAGCGTTCTTGCCAAAGCCTTGAGACCGCGGCCGAAGCCATCGAGGCCGAGATTTGCCAGTAAAAGTCGGCCAGAAGTGGCAGGAGCGATGTTCACGTCGGTGAGCATAGGCCGTGGCGTTCACTCAGAGTGACCAATGCTCACGCAGCGCCGACAGTGGGGCACTCGGGTGGCCGACGCCCATTTCAGGTACCGTCTTCGTGCCATGAGCGATCACCCCCGCGCCCCCGATACCCCTGCCGCCGCCAACTTCGTGCGCGACCTCGTGGCCGCCGACATCCAAGCGGGTACGTTCGGCGGGCGGGTGCAGACTCGCTTTCCACCGGAGCCCAACGGGTACCTACACATCGGGCACGCCAAGGCGATCTGCGTCGACTTTGGAATCGCCCAAGAGTTTGACGGCATTTGCAAGCTTCGCTTCGACGACACCAACCCGGAGACCGAGGAAACCGAGTACGTCGACGCGATCGTCGACGACGTTCGCTGGTTGGGTTTCGAACCCGGCGAGCCGGTCTACGCGAGCGACTACTTCGAACAGCTGTACCAGTGGGCCGAGCACCTCATCACGACCGGCTTCGCATACGTCGACGACCAGGATGCCGACACCATCTCGGCGCAGCGCGGCGGTTACGGCAAGCCTGGGATCGAGAGCCCGCATCGCAATCGTCCAGTCGCAGAAAGCCTCGATCTGTTCCGACGTATGCGCGCAAGTGAGTTCGCCGACGGCACGCACGTGTTGCGCGCGAAGGCCGACATGCAGCACGACAACATGCAGCTCCGCGACCCGATCATGTATCGCATTCGTCACGAGCACCATCACCGCACTGGCGATGCGTGGGTGCTGTATCCGACGTACGACTGGGCGCACGGCCAGAGCGATGCGATCGAGGGCGTGACGCACTCGCTATGTTCGCTCGAGTTCGATAGCCACCGCGCGCTCTACGACTGGTATCTCGAGCACCTCCCCTTGCCAAGCGACCAGCCACGACAGACTGAGTTCGCGCGTCTCGAGCTGACGCACACGGTCACCTCCAAGCGCAAGCTGCGCCAGTTGATCGAAGATGGCGTAGTTGACGGTTGGGATGATCCACGCCTACCAACGCTGCGCGCACTACGCCGCCGCGGCTACCCCGCCTCTGCGATCAAGGAGTTCTGCGAGTTCATCGGTGTCGCCAAGACCAACAGTCGCCACCAGATCGAGCTCCTCGAGTGGTTCATCCGCAACCAACTCAATCACACAGCTCAACGGCGGATGGCCGTGCTGCGGCCGATCAAGCTGGTCGTCACCAACTGGCCTGCAGGTCAGGTCGAGACGATGACGTTGCAGAACAATCCGGAGAACCCGGCTGATGGCACGCGCGAGGTCGAGTTCACCGGCGAACTGTGGATCGAGTCCGACGACTTCATGGCCGAACCGTCACCCAAGTACTACCGCCTCTCACCCGGCAACGAGGTGCGACTGCGCGGTGCGTTCTTCGTGAAGTGCACCGACTTCGAAACCGACGAGGCTGGCAATGTCACCGAGGTGCACTGCACATACGACCCCGAGACACGCGGTGGCAACTCCCCCGAGGGCCGCAAGGTGAAAGCCACTATCCACTGGGTGTCGACAACGCATGCGACCGACGTGCAGGTTGCGTTGTACGAGCGACTGTTCACGGCCGAGGTTCCCGGCGAACGCACCGGCGATCCGTTCGACGACCTCAACCGCGACTCGAAAGCTGTGGTTGCGGGCAAAGCCGAGGCCGCACTCGCATCGGTCGTACCCGGACAGGTCGTTCAGTTCGAACGACTCGGCTACTTCGCGGCCGACGCCTCCGAGCCCAATCTGTTTCATCGCACCGTCGGTCTCAAGGACGAGTGGGCCAACGTCCAAAAGCGTTCGAAGTAGCCACACCCGACTCCTAGTCGTCGAGCGGCAGGAACTGGTCGGTGGTGGTGTCTCGCTTGGCGGTGAACCAGCGGCGGCATCCGGACTCGTGGAACCAGCGTTCGAGGGTGACGCCTTTGATGTTGTCCTGCATCCAGCCGTAGTCGACGTTGCGCGCTGCCGCGTCGGTGATTGCATCAGGCGTAACGGGGAAGACGCTGCCGTATCGGTATTCCTCGAACGGACGCCCGCCACAGTTGGGGCACTCGATCCACAACATCGCGCCTACCTCGTTCCTGCTGAGCTGGGGTCGGCCATCACCGATTCAGTTGAGAAGCGGTCGAGCCCGAAGGGGGCAATCAGCGGCGGCGTTTCTCCGGTCGCGATGAGTTGCGCGAGTTGCTCGCCCGCAACTGGGATCGCCTTGAACCCCCACGTGCCCCAACCGGTCGACAACATGAAACCCTCGACGTTGGTATTGCCGAGGATCGGCGAGAAGTCGGGGCTGACGTCGCAGATGCCCGCCCACGAGCGCAAGATGCGCAGCTTCGACAAGAACGGGAACATGGTCGTGGCTTTCGCAGAACAGGCTTGCAGATAGGCGTAGCTGGTTGACGTGCGATAGCTCGCCTGCCGGTCGTACTCGGCGCCGATCAGCATCTGCCCGCGCGGCGTCTGGCTGATGTAGAAGACCAGATCGTTGCTGGAAACGATCGGTGCGAACTCCTGGGCATACGCGTTAGTGACGAACGCCTGCAGCGCATGAGTACGAATCGGCAGCCGGACGCCGGCCCAGCCGGCCACAACGCTGACGTCGCCGCCCACCGCCGATAACACGACCCCGGCCGAGATCGGGCCGTTCGGCGTTTGTACGCCAGTCACACGATCGACGCCACTGCTCGACGTTTCGGTCAGCAGACCAGTCACCGGCGTGTGCTGAAACACGTGCACGCCCTTGCGTAACGCGCCCTGCGCGTACGCCCACACCACCCGGTCGTGACGCGCGGTCGCACCTTCGTGGTGATAGCTCGCGCCGTGCACCGGATAGCGCCCGCCACCTGTCAGATCGATCTGCGGGCAGCGCGCCTTGATCTCGTCGGGGAGGATGTAGTCGGTGTGCGCACCACATGCCGCGTTCATCAGCGCTCGCGTTTGCTCTGTGCGCGCCGTCATCACCGAGTGCGCCAACCAGATCTGTCCCTTGGTGCTGTGCATGACCCAGCAGCCGGTCTCTTCCTCCAGGCCCTGATAGAGCTCAAGGCTGCGCTGGTAGAAGCGCACTGACTCGGCAATGCCGTAGTTGCTGCGAATGATCGTCGTGTTGCGGCCACTGTTGCCCGACCCGATGTAATTGGCGTCAAGCACACAGACGTTGGTGATGCCGTGGCGCGTGGCCAAGTAATACGCCGTCGACAGGCCGTGGCCACCGCCGCCGATGATGACGACGTCGTACGCCGGCTTGGGATCGCCGATCTGCCACGGCAGATCGAGCAGTGTTTCGACGAACTCGTTCATGAGGTCGCCTCCAAGCGGCCAAGCAGTTCATGACTCGCCGCGCATGCGACCAACAGCAAGGCCGAGCCGTCGGAGTTGAGCAGCAACTTTGCCGGCACGCCGGCGATCTGGCCCTGGCCCATGGCGGGGACCTTGGTTGGCAGCTCCCACTCGATGTGCTGCTCAGCGATCAACGCGACCTGCGCGGCTGTCAGTTCGATTCCACTGAAGCCGTGTTCGGGCGTGACGATCGCATGTGAATCGCCGCTGACCTTGGGCTCGGCAACGCCGATCACGAAGACGTCGTCCGGAGAAATGCGCACCGCGCGCGAACCCTTCGGCCACTTCACCGCGTCAAGCGCTGCCGCGTCGGCGATGATGCGCCAACCGGCCAACTGTTGCGCCGACAGCTCAGCCGCGTGCACGAGCACCATCCGCGTCGTAGAAAGGAACCGGACTTACGTGGGCGTCGCGGCCGTCGATCTGGACAACGTCGGCGTGGGGCAAACGCTTCTGCCAACCCATCAGGACTGCGTGACCGAACAGCGGCGAGTCCCAGCTCGACGTCACGTGGCCAACGACCTCGTCGTTCACACGGATGACGCTGCCTTCCAGCGGCGCAGGGCCATCCATCGTGAAGCCGAACAGGCGGCGCGGATCGGGCAACGGCGCTGTACGTAGCAGCGCTTCGCGACCGATGAAGGAAGCCTTGTCGAGCTTGACCGCCCAATCCATGTTGACGCGGCGCGGCGACGAGTCGAGTTCGGTGTCTTGCCCGACGATGATGTGGCCCTTCTCGCAGCGCAGCCCAAAGAGCGCTTGCAGCCCATGCGGCTTGATGCCGAGAGGCGCGCCGAGATGCATCAGCGCCTGCCACAACTCGACGCTGCGATCGATTTGGTGATGCAATTCGAAGCTTGCTTCACCGGTGAACGACAGGCGCATGACGTGGCATGGGACACCGGCAACGTCGAGTCGCCGGTGCTGCAGGAACTTTGGCGATACGTCGTCGGCAACACCAGCGCGACGCAACAGTTCGCCGGCCAGCGGCCCGGTGACGTTGATCGCCCCGTGCGAAACCGTGCGGTCGAGCACATGCACGCGCAGTCCCCAGGTTTCGACCCAGTCGCGCACCCACATCTCGGCGACGCTCGCACCGCCGGAGGTGAACGTGAGCGTGAAGCGGTTCTCGCCGTCGCGCAGGATCATGCCGTCGTCGAGAATGTGGCCGCGCTCGTTGAGGTTGATCACGTACCGCGCGCGCCCGACCTTGATGTCGTGCACATTGTTCGGATACAGCCGCTCGAGCATCTCGACGACATCGGGGCCGGACACGATCATCTTGCCGAGCGTGCTCACGTCGCCCAGCGATACGGCTTCGCGGACGGCCCAGTACTCGGCAACCGGATCGCCGTAGTGCCACGGCCGGAACCAACCGCCGAACCGATCAAGCGTCGCACCAAGCGCTTCGTGCTCACCGTGCAACGGCGTTCGACGGAACGTGTCGACGTGGTAACCGGCAGCGGCCTCGCCCATCGTGATCTGCCGCGCCGCCGGCCGGGCAGTGAAAGGCTCCGGCTCGGTGCCACTGCGATCGGCGACGAAGGCGCGCAAGTGGGGCATGCACACGCCGCCTTGGCAAGTGCCAACACCGGTGAGGCTGGAACGCTTCACCAGTTCAAGTTCGTTGAAGCCCTTCTGCCACACGCCGTCGAGGTCTTCCACCGTGATCTTGCCGCACGGGCACAGCACGCCTTCCTTCGGTGCTGCCGGCAACGCGTGCGCGGCAGCCGCCGGGCCGACAACCGTGACAGGCACCATCGGTGCCATGCGCGCGAGCACGTCGCGCGGTGCGGAGCCGAGATCGACAATGACGCTGTCGCATTCAGTGCGCGTGCCGTCGGCCACTTCGACGGCGTCAACACGGCCATCGCCGTGCAGCGCCACCAACTCGCTGCCAACAGTTACAACGCGGCCGAGGTCCACTCCTGCCGCCTGCAGCTCGGCTGCAGCCTTCGGCGTGTAGAGACCAGCGAGCATGTTGCCGGGGCACACAGGGTGAACCTCGGCAGCACCGGTGGCAAGTGTGATGTAGTGAGCGTGGAGTTGATCGACGCCGTCGCGTGTGCGCACCACGATCGTCGGCCCGTCGAAGATGCCAACCACATCGTTGCCATCGCGCGAATCGAGCACCAGCACGTCGTGTCCCTTTGCACGCGCCGCCGCGGCTGCTCGAACACCGCTCTCGCCGTTACCGATCACCACATGGTCGGCGCGCCGATGGCGCACCGCAACACGCGCGTGGCTCTCCGCTCCGCCAGGCGATGGCTGGCCTACCGCAGGATGCCGACGCACGACCGTACCGGCGCGAGCAGGGGTTTGGCACGTGCGCATCCACGGAACGTTGTCGACGATGGCGACGCAGTTGCCGCAATCGCCAGCCAGGCACAACGTGCCCCCACGCGCGGGATGCTGACCGTTGCGAATCGCAGCCACCGCAAGCGAATCGCCATCGGCGAACTCCAGCGGGGCTCCGTCGTAGACGATCCGACTCATCGCGAGGTGGTGACGGCTAGTCGTTGCATCGCGTCGATCACCGTCGCATCAACAGTGACCGTGCCGCCTTCGATCGCACGGGACAGATCAGCACGCATGTCGTGCTCCCAGAAGCTCTCCAGGTGCGTGGCCGTCGCACTCACGGCATCGCTGCCGGTATCGGCGACGAACTGTCGAGCGATCTGGTTGGCCATGCGCACCAAGGCGTCGAGCCGGTGTTCGGGATGATCGATCTCGACTGTCGCAGCCGTGTGACCAGGCGAGACCTGAACGGCGGTCACTTTGTACTCGGGGCAGTTAGTTGCCCAGTCCGAGTGTTCGGTCGTCACCACGTTGGCGCCACTGACCGGGTGATGGAAAGTGGTGTACACCACGCCCTGCGACATGCGATCCGAAATGCGCGCGTGCATGGTCGTAGCCCCTACTCGGCTGGCCAACGTCACCTCGTCGCCGTCGCGAATGCCACGCTCTTCGGCGTCGTGCGGATGAATCTCGAGCACATCCTCGCCGTGCCACTGCAAGTTCTCGGTGCGCCGAGTCTGGGCGCCGACGTTGTACTGGCTGAGGATCCGACCGGTCGTCAACAGCAACGGGAAGCGTCGGGTCGACTTCTCGTCCGTGGGCAGGTACGGCGTGATGCTGAACTTGCCGAGCCCACGAACGAAGCCAGCCTTGTGCATGATCGGCGTACCCATCGGGCTCGCCTCGTTGCACGGCCACTGCACGCTGCCGACCTCATCGAGGTAAGCGAACGACACCCCGGCAAAGGTCGGAGTGAGCGTCGCAATCTCGTCCATGATCTGTGCGCTGGTCTCGTAGTGCATCGGCGCGCCAAGCGCAGTCGCGATCTCGCAGACGACTTCCCACTCCTGCTTCCCATTGCGCGGACGCATTGCGGGTCGCACTCGGTTGATGCGGCGCTCGGCGTTCGTGAACGTGCCGTCCTTCTCGAGAAAGGAGGTGCCCGGCAGGAAGACGTGAGCCAACTTGGCGGTCTCGTTGATGAACAGGTCTTGCACGATCAGCAGCTCGAGCGACTTGAGCGCGTGCAACACATGCACCGTGTTCGGATCGCTTTGCGCGATGTCTTCGCCCTGCACGAACAAGCCTTTGAAGTGACCATCGATCGCGGCGTCGAACATGTTGGGAATGCGTAGCCCGGGCTCGGGTTGAATCGCGTGCCCCCACAGTTCTTCGAACATCGAGCGCGTTGCGTCGTCGCCGACGTGGCGGTAGCCCGGCAACTCGTGCGGGAACGAGCCCATATCGCAGGAACCCTGCACGTTGTTCTGGCCGCGCAACGGGTTGACACCGACACCATCGTGTCCGAGGTTGCCGGTCGCCATCGCGAGGTTGGCCATACCCATGACCATGGTGCTGCCCTGGCTGTGTTCCGTCACGCCAAGTCCGTAGTAGATGGCACCATTGCCGCCGGTTGCGTACGCGCGGGCGGCAGCACGCACAGTTGCGGCGGCCACGCCTGTGTAGGCCTCCGTGGCCTCAGGGCTGTTCTCGGCGCTAGCGACAAACTCGGCCCAATGAGCGAAGTCGACCGGGTCGCACCTTTCTTGCACAAAGCGATGATCGACAAGGTCTTCGGTAACGATCGTGTGCGCCATCGCGTTGATGATCGCAACGTTGGTGCCAGGGCGCAGCTGCAGAAAATGCTCGGCTTCGACATGCGGACTGCGCACCAAATCGATGCGCCGAGGGTCGACCACGATCAGGCGGGCGCCATCACGCAGACGCTTCTTCATCCGCGATGCGAACACGGGATGCGCGTCGGTGGGATTCGCGCCGATCAACAGGATGACGTCGGACTGTTCGACGGACTTGAAGTCCTGTGTCCCGGCAGAAGTGCCAAAAGCGGTTTTCAGCCCGAAACCAGTTGGCGAGTGACACACCCGAGCACATGTATCGACGTTGTTGTTCCCGAACGCAGTGCGAATCATCTTCTGCACCGCGAACACCTCTTCGTTCGTGCAACGCGACGAAGTGATACCGCCAATCGAGTTCTGGCCATGGCGCTTCTGAATGTCGAGCAGCCTGGTCGCGGTGAAAGCGATTGCGTCGTCCCACGACACCTCTCGCCATTCGTCGGTGATGTCCTCACGGATCATCGGCGACAAGACGCGATCAGGATGGCTGGCATAGCCCCAAGCAAATCTGCCCTTCACACACGAGTGCCCCTCGTTGGCGCCGCCAGCTTTGGACGGCACCATGCGTACGACCTGTTCGCCTTGCATCTCGGCTTTGAAGCTGCAGCCGACGCCGCAGTACGCACACGTCGTCAGCACCGTGCGACGGGGCTGACCCATCTCGATCACCGACTTCTCGGTGAGCGTGGCGGTGGGACACGCCTGCACGCACGCACCGCACGACACACACTCAGAATCGAAAAAGGATCCGTTGAAGCCAGCGGCAACTCGCGACCCGAAACCGCGCCCTGCAATCGTGAGGGCGAACGTGCCCTGCACTTCCTCACATGCGCGCACGCACCGCGAGCACACAATGCACTTCGATGACTCGAAAGTGAAGTAGGGGTTCGACTCGTCCTTGGGGAGACCGAGATGATTGTCGCCCGCGTACCCGTAACGAACATCGCGTAGCCCGACCACGCCCGCCATGTCTTGCAATTCGCAGTCGCCGTTGGCCGCGCACGTCAGACAATCGAGCGGATGGTCGCTGATGTAGAGCTCCATCACGCCCCGGCGCAAACGCTCGAGCTTCGGCGACTGCGTGGTGACATTCATTCCCGGCGCCACCGGCGTGGTGCACGAAGCTGGCGTGCCCTTGCGGCCATCGATCTCGACCAGGCACAGCCTGCACGAGCCGAACGGATCGAGACGATCAGTAGAACACAGCTTCGGTACATCCACGCCACACAGCGCGGCCGCCCGCATTACCGACGTTCCCTCCACCACCGACACTACAAGCCCGTCGATGGTCAGCTGCACGGTTGGAATCGAAGGCTCGCGCAAATGGCGATCCGGGGCAGGCGTGCCGTAGTCGTGCTCGGCATCGAGGAGGTCGCGATCGATGATCAGCGACAGGGGAAGGGTCATGCGATTGCTCCTGTGGACGCGACAAAGTCTTCGGCGAAATGGGAAAGCGCGCTGCGAACTGGAAGCGGTGTCAGTCCACCCATCGCGCAGAGCGAACCGTCTGCCATCACTTCGCACAGGTCGTGCAAGGTGTCGATGTGATGGTGCTCACCGGCACTGATCTTGTCGATCAGCTCGACGCCACGGGTACTGCCAATCCGACAAGGCGTGCACTTGCCGCAACTCTCGATCGCGCAGAACTCCATCGCGAACCGAGCCTGTGCCGCCATGTCGACCGTGTCGTCGAACACCACGATGCCGCCATGACCCACGAGTGCATCGGCCGCCGCGAACGCCTCGTAGTCCATCGGCAACCCGAAGCGATCGACGGGAAGGTATGCGCCGAGCGGACCACCAACCTGCACCGCCCTGATCGGACGTTTCGACTCGGTACCACCACCAACATCATTGACCAGTTCTCCGAGAGTGATACCGAATGCCGTTTCGAAGATTCCGCCACGCGCGATGTTGCCGGCCAACTGAAACACCTGCGTGCCGCGGCTGCGGCCGACTCCCAGCGCGGCGTAGGCAGCAGCCCCATCGGCGAGAATCGCCGGCACCGTACCCAGGCTCAGCACATTGTTGACGACCGTCGGCTTGCCAAACAGGCCCTCCAGCGCAGGCAGCGGCGGCTTGGCACGCACTACGCCGCGGCGACCCTCCAGACTTTCGAGCATGGCGGTCTCTTCGCCGCAGATGTAAGCGCCCGCTCCGACGCGCACGTGCAGTCGGAAGACAAACCCGCTGTCGAGAACCGTGGTGCTCGACCCGGGAGCGTTGAGCCAACCGCGTTCCTGCGCGACCTCGATCGCAGCGCGCATGGCAGTGATTGCGTCGGGGTACTCGCTACGAATGTAGATGTAGCCGTCGTTGGCCCCAACCGCCCAGCCGGCGATGATCATTCCCTCAATCAGCCCATACGGATCGCCTTCCATCAGCATGCGATCGGCGAACGTGCCACTGTCGCCCTCGTCGGCGTTGCACGCGATGTACTTCTGGGTGCCCGGCGCGTCGAGCACGGTGCGCCACTTGATGCCAGTCGGGAACGCAGCGCCACCGCGACCACGAAGACCGCTGTCGGTCACTTCCGCCACCACCTCAGCGGGCTGCATCGACAGGGCGCGGCGCAGCCCAACCAATCCGCCGTTGGCGACGAAGTCGTCGGCATCGCGCGGGTCGACGACACCGACGCGGCGAAACGTGAACCGCTGTTGACGCTGCATCCAGGGTTGATCGGCGACCGATCCAAGTCGCAACGGGTGCGCCGCTCCGGTCAGGACTCCGGCCTTCAGCAGCGCGGGGACGTCGCTGGCAGCTACCGGGCCGTACGCCACGCGACCTTCGGGTGTCACGACCTCCACCAATGGCTCGAGCCACAGCATTCCGCGCGACCCATTGCGCACGACACGCACGCCCGGCTGTGCACCGAACAAATCAGCGACTCGATCGGCCCCCCAGGCGAGGGCAGCGGCATCGCGAGGCACGTAGACAACCACGTCATCGACGCTGGGCTGTGCACGGCCAACCGGCGCTTCGTCACCGTCGGGCGTGGCGGCTGACTTCAGCAACGACGTCATCTTCGGAACGTCGACCATGCAATGCAGCCTGCCCGCAACATTGACGGCTGGGCCGGCGGTACACAGCCCGAGGCAGAAAACCTCCTCGACTTCAACAGGCATGTCGGCCGCCATGTCGACCGCCGCGGCGAAGACTTCGCGGGCACCTCGCGCCTGGCATGCCTCGGCGCGACACACCTGCACGAGCGGACCGCGCGGCGGCGTGGTGCGAAAGTCCTTGTAGAACGAGATCACGCCGTGCACTTCGGCGTGCGACAGATTGAACGTGTCGGCGAGCAGCGGAATCAGCGACTGATCGATGTATCCGGCAGCATGCTGCACCGCGTGCAGAGCCGGCATGAGCCCACCCGGCCAATCGGAGTGCGCGCGAATGATCGTCTCGATCTTGGCGTTCAAGATTGGCCATGGTAACGCACAATTCCCGGGACGACCGTCTCGGGAATTGTTGTCCCACAACGGTGAGCGCGGCCGTTCACGGCTACTTTTGGCTGATGTTCTCTCCTGGCCGACTACCGCAGTGGTCAATCACGGAGCCGGAAGCCTTTCGCGCCGAATTGCAGGGTTGGATTGCCAACAACTGGGACTTGCACGTCACCGTCGCCGAGTGGTGGGATCGCTTGGCGGGCGCCGGTTTGGCGGCGCCGACTTGGCCGCGCAGCCAGGGCGGCCTGGCGGCGACGACGAGCATCCAAAGTGTGATCGAGGAGGAGCTCGCCAAGACTGGCGCCGTCGCTCCCCCTGTCATGGGCCTCGGTATCCGCATGGTCGGTGCCGCGGTCCGGCAATACGGCACAGCCGCGCAATTCGAGGAAATCATCCCCCCTCTCCTCAGAGGTCGGAACATGTGGACAGCCCTGATTGCCGAGCCTGGCTCCGACGATCTTGCGGCTACAGCCTGTGTCGCCGACTTCGATTGGAAGTACCTGACGGTTAATGGTTACAAGACTTGTCACGATCTCGCTGCCACGCACGCGATCATGCTGACGCGCAGCACCGCCGGCAGCACCGGACGCGACGGCCTGACATGGCTGATCGTCGAGTTGGGGTACCAACCCATGGACGCCACAACTGGCACTCTCGAGTTTCGCGGTGTGCGCATGCTGCACGAACGCGTGCTCGGAACCCGCGACGACGGCTGGGCAATCGCCAAGACGATCCTGCCGTTCAACGACCGCAGCTTCGTCGGCCGCATTCGACGTGGTCTCGTGCACGTGGAGGGCGGCAGCAAAGCAGGCAACCTGCATCGCGTTCTTGGCGACGTCGTCGCTGAGGCGCGAGCGCGAGCACAGGCCAAAGCCTCAGCTGCTGGCGTCGTCGACAGGCGCGCTCGCAGCTGAAACGCCGGCCGCGCGTGCCGCTTCCAGGCGTTCGGTGGTGAGCAGTCGCCGTCCGACTACGAACAAGCTGGCATAGATCGCGCTGTCGACGAACCACACAGCGCGCAACGACATCTCGCGACTGGCAAACGTTCGCGTCACGGCAACGACGACTCCGCCGAGCATCGCACCGATTGGCATCATCCCCCACGCGAAGAACCGGTACACGCTGTTGACGCGACCCAGCAAGTGGGGAGGGATGATCGACTGGCGCAGACTGACCGTGATCACGTTCCACAACGAGCCCACCAGCGTGCCGATTGCGAACAACAGCCCGGTGAGCGGCCACCAGGAGCTGAGCCCAATGCAGAAGTTGACGACGGCAGATGATCCAAGGGTCAGCGCAAGGCAGGTGCCACTACCGAGTCTCTTCGACAACCAGGGCGCGAGATAGCCGCCGATCACGGCACCGAGCGCGAAGCCGAATCCCATGAAGGCAAAGGTCAATGGCGTGACGTCGAGAACATCTTGGGCGAACAGTACGAACACCGACCCACTCACCATCGAGGCAAGGTTCATCAGGCCGAGAATGATGGCCATCGACCACAGCAGACGATGGTGGTACAGCCAACGAACGCCCTCCTTCAGGTCGGCTCGCCATGACGGCGCGGGCTCGTCGGTCGCGCGTGCAGGATGTTCGGCGCGAAAGGTTCCAGGAATCAGCGCGACGAGAGCAGCGGCGACGAAGAACGTTGCCGAGTCGATGAAGAACGGCATCGAGAAGGCAACTAGCAAGAAGAGCGAACCGAGTGGCGGCCCGACGAATGTGTTGGCGACGGCCTCCATGCTCCACATGCGACCGTTCGCCCTTTCGAGATGCTCATGCTCGACGAGCGATGGCATCAGCGTCTGTCCGCAGTTGTCGCGCAACACCTCAGCGCAACCGAGCAGCAGCGTGGCGAGCAGCAACACCAGATACAGGCCAGTACGGGTACCGGTGACGCCCTCCAGTTCGTCGGGAGCAGGCAGCGTGCCCTGCGCCGACAGCACTGCCAACGCGACCAGCGCCGTCAGTGCACCCCGGGTTGTGTCCATCCACACCATCGCCCGACGCCGATCGATGCGATCGGTAATGACACCCGCTGGCAATGTAAACACCAGCCAGGGCAACCGTTGCGCCGCCGCGACCAGCGCGATCAGCAATGGGTTACGGGTGATTGCGGTCGCCAACCACGGGTACGCGATCGTCGCCATGCCATCTCCAATGTTGGAGATGGCGGTCGACAAGTAGAGCTTGCGATAACTGCTACCCAGACGAACACGTTCATCGCTCATCGTCGAAATCCTCCCCCAGTCGGGCATGATGTCTCAAATGTCTAGTCTGCTTCCCCCGATCGACCGCGCTGCTTATCGCGCGGGCGTGCAGGCGATGACGCCGCTCGGGCCTGCGATTGCAGTCTGGGGAATCGTGACCGGCGTGGCGATGGTGAACGCTGGGCTGACGATCCCGGTGGCGTTGGTGATGACGTTCACCGTCTTCGCCGGCTCGGCACAGTTGGCGGTCATGCCATTGCTGGCGAGTGGCGCACCGCTGCCGATCGTGTGGGTGACAGCACTGCTGGTGAATCTGCGCTTCGTGATCTTTTCCGCGGCATCACGACGCTCGTTCATGCATCTTCCGTGGCCACAGCGGCTGCTTGCCTCCTATCTCAACGGCGATCTGGGCTTCGCGTTGTTCTCGCGCAAGTTTGCGAGCGCGGACAGTCACGGCAATCCCGAGCAGTGGGGCTACTTCTATGGTCTTGCGGTCGTCAACTGGGTCGTGTGGCAGGCAGGGTCGATCGTCGGGTTTCTCGTTGGTGGCTTACTGCCGATCGACTGGGGGTTCGAACTCGCCGCTTATCTGGCGCTGCTGGCAGTGCTGATTCCGATGGTCCAACGAGTGCCGGCGGTTGCCGGAGTGATCACCACCGCTGCTCTCGCAGTGCTGGCCGTCGAGCTTCCGATGCGACTCGGGTTGTTGTTGGCGGTGTTGGTCGGCGTCACCGTCGCACTGCTGGGCGAGACATGGCGAGATCACCATCGTCCTCGTCCGGCGAAACCTGGGGTGCTCCGTGAACCACTTTCATGACTGGGGTTACCTCGCCGCCGCAATCACCGGGCTGACAGTGGCCACGATCGTCACGCGCGGCAGCTTCTTCATGCTGCCCGCCCGCTTCGCCTTGCCGCCGCAGGTCGAACGTGCACTTCGTTACGCGCCGGCCTGCGCGCTCACAGCGATCGTCGCGCAGGGAGTGTTGACACGGAATCAAGAGGCATACCTGACCATCAGCAACTACCAGTGGTGGGCAGTGCTCGCCGCGGGCGCCACCTTCCTCAAGACGCGCAACATGATCGCGATGATCTCCGTCGGCATGACCGTTTTCACCGTGCTGCGAGTGTGGGCATAACCTCGCTGTTGTGGCTGCGTATTGGTTGTTCAAGTCAGAACCGGATGTCTTCTCGTACGACGACTTGGAGCGCAAGGGCAGCGAAGGTTGGGATGGCGTGCGCAACTACATGGCGCGCAACTTCATGCGCGAGATGAAGGTCGGTGACCAGGCGATCTTCTATCACTCGCAAGCCACGCCACCCGGCGTTGCCGGCGTCTGCAAAGTGATCAAGACTGCCGAACCGGACATGAGCCAATTCGACCCGAAGAGCAAGTACTTCGACATGAAGTCGAAACGATCAGACCCACGATGGGATCTCGTCACCGTCGCGCCAGTGAAGAAGCTGAAGTTCGTTTCACTGGAAGAGTTGCGTTCGGTGCCCGAGTTGGCGGAGTGCCGATTGCTCGCGAAGGGAAACCGACTGTCGGTGATGCCGCTGACCCAGGCCGAGTTTCGAGCGATCGTTGCGGTCAGCAAGCAAGCTCGACCGCGCGTCTGAATACGTCGTCGAGCATCGGTTCGGTCAACCGACCGGTAAACGTGTTCTGCTGGCTGGGGTGGAATGAACACAGCAGCGTGAGCCCGTTGTCGGCAGCGCACTGCACCCCGTGACCGAACTTCGGGCGCGGCTTCACGCCGAACTCGTCACATGCTGCGGCGAACGCAAAGGCCCCGAGGCAGACCACCACGCTCGCCTGGCTGAGCAACCTCAGTTCGCGTTGGAAAAACGGCCGGCAATTCACGCGTTCGGCGGGAAGTGGTTTGTTATCCGGCGGCGCACACTTCACGGCTGCCGTCACCCACGCACCCGTCAGAGTCAGCCCATCATCGACGCTCACCGACATCGGCTGATTGGCAAGACCGGCGCGGTACATCGCCCGAAAGAGCCAATCGCCCGAGCGGTCGCCGGTGAACACACGACCGGTGCGATTGGCGCCGTGCGCCGCCGGCGCCAGCCCGAGCACCAGGATCTTCGCTGCCGGATCGCCGAACCCGGGGACGCCGCGACCCCAGTAGTCCTGATCGCGGTACGACGCACGCTTGGTTTCGGCGACCTGCTCGCGCCATGCCACCAACCGCGGGCAGAGCCGACAGTCACACACGTCGGCGTGCAAGAGAGCGGGTGAATCCACGGCAGGCACAGTAGGTTTCCAAGTTGCAATGGCGCGAACGAAACAACCCCAGCCGTCGAGAAAGCACACGACGGCCACCATCGTGCTGCTGGTTCGGCACGGGCTGACCCCCACCACCGGCAAGCTGCTACCTGGTCGCGCCACAGGACTGCACCTCTCCGACAAGGGGCGCGAGCAAGCCGTGCACGCTGCTGAACGCATCGCAGAACTCGTCAAGGTCGATGCCATCTACGCAAGCCCGCTCGAGCGTGCACGCGAGACGGCAGCACCAATAGCAGCTGCGCTCAAGCAGCGAGTGCGCATCGACAAAGGGTTGCTGGAGTGCGACTTCGGCGAGTGGACCGGTGGCGAACTGAAGGCGCTGATGAAGCTGCCCGAGTGGAACACCGTCCAGCGGGCGCCGAGCACGTTTACATTTCCGGGCGGCGAGAGCTTCACCGCCATGCAGAATCGCATTGTTGGCACGATCGACCGTCTGCGCGCCGCCCATCCCGGCGGAGTCATCGTTTGTGTGTCGCATGCCGATCCGATCAAGGCGGCGGTCGCGCATGCCCTCGGAACCCACATCGACCTCTTCCAGCGCATCGTGATCAGCACCTGCTCCGTCACCGCCGTTGCCTACGGCGCCGGCGCACCGGTTGTGCTCACGGTCAACTCGACAGGTGGCTCGCTCGCAGAACTGCGCCCGTCATGATCGACGGATCGCGATGAGCGTGTATTTCGACTTCGACGAGGTCGACGCCTTCACGGTTGGCGCGGTTGGTCAACCCGGGTCCCGGTTGTTCCTGCTGCAGGCGCGCCGCGGCGCAACGTCGGTGACGATCAAGTGCGAGAAGCGTCAGGCGGGCGCGATCGCCGACTATCTGCGCCGCGTGCTCGTCGACCTGCCCGGCCCAACCGACAAGCCAGCGCCCGATGCGCTGCAGCTCGCGATGCCCGCAGAAGCTGCCTTCGTGCTCGGACCTGTCGGTCTGGGTTACGACCGCGAGAACGATCGTGTGCTGGTGCAACTTGAGGAGTTGGTCGAGACCGACCTCGGCGGCGACACAGAAGAGGACGACGACGAGATCTCCGATCCGGTCGCACGCCTGCGCAGCCTCACCGACGATGTCGATCGGGGGCACGTCCGGTTGTTTCTCAGTCGCAGCCAAGCAGCGGCATTCTGTGATCACGCCGATTCCGTGGTCGCGGCCGGCCGTCCGCCGTGTCGGTGGTGCGGTCATCCGATCAACCCCGACGGTCATGCATGCCCACGCATGAACTAACCCTGCTCTCCAGCGCCGACATCGACATCGAGGGTCGGATGCCGTGGAGCAGCAACGCGACACTGCTGGTGAGCCTCTCGTGCGACGGCGAGGCCGTCGGGCAAGCGATCTACAAGCCGCTGCGCGGCGAGCGGCCACTGTGGGACTTCGAGCCGGGACTACATCGCCGCGAGTTGGCTGCGTACTTGCTGAGCGAAGCGATGGGCATTGATCTAGTTCCGCCCACGATCATTCGGGATGGCCCGCTCGGCGAGGGCAGCCTGCAGTGGTTCGTCAACGCCGACCACCAACAGCACTACTTCACCATCTTCGAGCAGCACGGCCACCTCCACCCACAACTTCGCCAGGTGGCGGTCTTCGACTTGATCGCGAACAACACCGACCGCAAGAGCGGCCACGTACTCATCGACGACAACGACCACTTGTGGGGCATCGATCACGGCCTGTGTTTCGGTGCTGACTTCAAGCTGCGCACGGTTGTGTGGGAGTTCGGTGGCGAACCCATCCCTGCCGACCTGGTGAGCGCCGCCAGCCGAATCGCGAAGAGCGTTCCACTCGACATCGCAGCGTTGCTTGCCGATGATGAGGTAGCCGCGTTGCAGGAACGAGCGCAGTGGATCGTCGATCACGCCGAGTTCCCAGTCGATCAAAGCGGACGCCGCTACCCGTGGCCACTCGTCTGATGGAAACAGTCGGCGACCTCGTCCAACGGGCGGATCTTGACGGACTCGTGCGCATGGTCGACTCGATGTGCGCGAGCCAACAATGGGAGGAACTCGCCGACTTGCGCAACCGCGCACGTGAGGCAGTTCTCGCCGGCCGACAACTGTGGCCGGCTGCGACTTTGGCCGAGTATCGCCTGGCGTTGTGGGCGCCGCCCGCATGGGCAGCGACGATGCTCGACGAATCGAGCGGTCGCTTCACCATCGGTCCACTCACTGAAGTTGCCGCGCAGCATCACAGCTACGCAGATCTCGCTGAGCATCTCGACAACGGGCCGCGCGCCGGGTTCGTCGCTCACGAGCGTGCGTTGCGTGGTGAGCAGATTCCCGACGGCACGCCAAACCCGCTCGAAATTCCATTCACGATTCAGAGTTGGGAACCCAAGTACTGCCTGGCGACGTACTCCGACGATGGCGTCGAAGCCCCGCCGCCGACACTGCCAGCTGCGGATCAGTTTCGCGAGGCAAGCCCGCAGGGGCAGGTTGCGCGCATCGACGACGTCTCCGTGACGCTCGCTGTCCGACAACTGCTCGACACGTGGACAGCGGCGAGCGACGGCAAGGTGGAAGTGGTCTGCGTTGAAGGCGATGCCGTGGCGGCGATCTGTGCGCTTGGAATCAGTCGGCCCCACATCGCGGAACTCACTACGGCCGACGCGCTCGCCTGGGTCGCGTGGGCGGGGGCAAGTGGTGGAGCGCATGGGCGACGCCGCGGTGGCGCAGCCGGCAGATTCGGCGCATGGTGGCTACTCGCTGCGCTCGGCGACCTACTCGACGACTGGCCGGTACAGCCCGGCCAACTGCATGCCGTGGCCGACGAACTCAAATGGTTCTGGTGGCACGTCGGCCATCCAGCGACAGGGTGGGCACTGCAGTTGGCGGTCGAAGACCCCAACGAGGGTTACGCCTGGGCAATCAGCGCCAACGACACCGTGTGAAAACGTCTGAAGGCGGCCTTGCGGCCGCCTTCAGACGTTCCGGTGCTGCTCGGTCAGCCGCGACCTTGCAACGCCTCGATCAGTTTCGGTAGCACCTTGTGCACGTCGCCGACGATGCCGAGATCTGCGATTCCGAAGATCGGCGCCTCTTTGTCCTTGTTGATGGCGATGATGTTCTTCGAACCCTTCATGCCAACCATGTGTTGCGTTGCGCCGGAGATCCCGCAGGCGATGTACACCCCTGGCTTGACGACCTTGCCCGTTTGGCCGACCTGGTAGCTGTACGGCACCCAACCGGCGTCGACGATCGCGCGCGATGCACCCGGTGCACCCTTGAGCAACTTCGCCAGCGACTCGATCATCTCGAACTGCGCGGCCTCGCCGAGACCGCGGCCGCCGGACACGACGATGGCGGCTTCATCGAGCTTGGGTCCATGCGTTTCTTCAGTGTGGACAGCGGTGACGCGTGCGCTGCCGGTCGCCCCCAGTTCGGGGACGGGCGCCGACACAACACTTGCCGCCGCGCCCCCAGCGGACTCGGCGACGAAGCTCTTCGGCCTGAAGGAGGCGAGGAACGGACCGTTGCCAGAGAACGCGGTCGTGACCAACACGTTGCCACCAAAGATTGGCGTCGTCACCGACACTGCGCTGCCGTCGATAGCGAGATCGACGTTGTTGGTGAGGACAGTGCGATCGAGTTGCACGGAGAGGCGGCTCATCACGTCGCGGCCTTCGTAGCTCTGCGGGAACATGATCAGCTCCGGCGAGTCGCCGCCATCGATGACAGCCTTCATGGCAGCCGACACCGCGACACCCGGCAGCTTGCCGCCGAGATCGCCGGTGGCGTAGACCTTGGTCGCGCCGAACTCGCCGAGCGCGCCAGCGATGCCGGCGGCATCGCCACCAACGAACGCCGTCACCGTGCCAACATCACGCGCTTTAGTGAGCAGTTCCAGCGTCGCTGATGTCGGCGCGCCGCTCGCTTCTTGTGCATAGACCCAGATGTTCATGATGCTCCGCAGATCCCTTCAGATGACCTTGAGATTTTCGAGGAACGCCACGATCTTGGCGTATGCCTCTCCGTCGTCTTCGATGACTTCGCCTGCTGCACGCGCCTCTGCCTGCGCGACGTTCACGACGCTCTGGCCAGCGCCTGCCCACCCGACGGGCGATACTCCGAGATCGCTAGCGGTCACGGTCTCGATCGGCTTCGACTTGGCCGCCATGATCCCCTTGAAGCTTGGGTAGCGCGGCTCGACGACTCCAGCCGTGACGCTGATGACTGCCGGAAGCGGGCACGTCACCTCGTCGTAGCCAGACTCGGTCTGACGATCAACTGTCAACGACTGGCCAGAGACCGTCAGTCGCTTGGCGAACGTGACCGACGGAAGCCCCAGAACCTCAGCAAGCTGCTCGGGCACCGTGCCCGTGTAGCCATCGCTCGACTCAGTGGCAGCGATGATCAGGTCGGCGCCGCCCATCTTCTTGATAGCGGCGGCCAACACCTTCGCGGTCGTCAGCGCGTCGGAGCCTTGCAGCGCCGGATCGGACACCAGGATTCCCTTCGCGGCTCCCATCGCCAGCGCAGTGCGCATGCCCGACACCTCGCCGTTCGGAGCCATCGAGACCAAGCTGACTTCGCCACCACCAGCACCGTCGACCAGTTGCAATGCCATCTCGACGCCGTAACCGTCGGACTCGTCGAGGATCAGCTTTCCCTCTCGCTTGAGCGTGTTGTCGGCGTTGAGCGCGCCGGGCGTCGCAGGATCGGGGATTTGTTTGACGCACACGATGACGTTCATATGCCCTCATTGTTACCGGCTGGTAGGGCTGGCACCCAACTTGCCGCCCAACCGGGTGTACCGTCGATGCCTTGCGGATCCTGTTAGTCGTCAATGCCTTTGCGTCGTCGGTGACGGCGCGCAACACCGTTGTCGTTCATCGCGCCCTCGTACGTGGCGACGGCGTCGAGGGCAACGAGGTGGAAGTCGTCGAGACCAATCGGCGGGGTCACGCCATTCGTTTCGCTCAGGATGCGGCCAGACGAGGCGTCGACGTGGTGATCGGGTACGGCGGCGACGGAACACTCAACGAAGTGGCGACCGGTGTCGCCGGCAGCGAAACCGCCCTTGGTGTGCTTCCCGGTGGAAGCACCAATGTGTTCGCACGCACGCTGGGGATGCCCAATGATCCTGTCAAAGCTGTGACGCAACTCGTTGCGGGAATCGCAGCCAACGCGATCGAACCGATCGGCCTTGGAAAGGTCAACAGTCGCTACTTCTGTTTCCACACCGGCATCGGCTACGACGCGGCGGTGGTGAGAGAAGTCGAGCGGCGAGCTTCGATGAAGCGTTGGCTCGGGCACCCACTGTTCATCTACGCCGCGGTTCGCACATGGGCCGTCAAGTACGAGCGAAAGTATCCGCACTTCACGGTGACGACCCCAACTGGCGAACCCGTGACCGACGGCTACTTCACGGTCGTACTCAACACCAACCCGTACACCTACCTCGGCAATCGCCCACTCGACCTCAGCCCGGCGGCCGGCCTCGATCGTGGTCTGGTCGCGATCACGTTCCGCACGATGAAGATCCGTGCCATCCTCGGCGGGCTGAGCGGCGCACTACGGGGTGGCGGCGTGAAACCGAGCGACACGCTGGACGTACAAACCGACTTGGAGTCGCTGTCGATCACCCACGAGCAGCCGTTTCCGTACCAACTCGACGGCGATTACCTCGGCGAGACCAAGCGGCTCGACTTCACCCACGAACCCAACGCAGTCAGGCTCGTTCGGCCGCAATCAGTTTGACGGCGACGTCGGGCACATTTGTCACGATGCCGTCGATCCCCCACCCGATCAGCTCTGCCATGCGCGCTGGGTCGTCGCAGGTCCATGTGTTGACCTGCAGTCCGGCCGCGTGGCACGCGACGATCGTGGACCGTTCGAGCTCTTGCACCCATGGGTGCAGCGCACTGTGACCTTTCGCCACCAACAGATCGGCAACGTCGTCTGGTGCACCCACGCAAAGCCACGCGGTGCGGATCTGCGGAGCTAGCGCGCGGCAACGGTCGATGGTTTCCATGCGGAAACACGAGATCACCCAGCGCTGGTCGTCGTCCCTCGCGAGCAGGTGTGCAACGGTCTCGTCGGCAATCGATTCCGTCTCGTCGAAGTCGGGTTCAGTCGGGTCGTTCTTGATTTCCACGTTCACCCACATGCCGTCACAGGCGTCGAGCGCCTCTGCCAACGTGGGCACATCGTCGGGCAGATCGACGTACGTAGTCGCCGCAATGACCCGTTGGTCGGGCAATCGGGCATCGTGATGCACCACCAGGACACCATCGGTGGTGCGCCGGACGTCGAGCTCGACCGCATCGGCCCCCAACTCGCCCGCTCGCCGGAAGGCCTCAACGGTGTTCTCGCGCGCTGCCTTGCTGGCACCCCGGTGCGCAATCACTGACACGACTCCCGGCACGACTCCCGACACGACAGATACCCCCTATCTCGATCAAGTATGGCCGTAGCCAAAATCACCTCTTGTGCGAGCGCCAATTGTTACCTACCTTTGCGCCGAACGTGAAAACGCTCACAAAGCATTTGAGGCGCCACGTGACCAACGCAAGTAAGTGACAACGGAGTGAATTGTGACCATCCCGGCCTCGAGCCTTGCGCTTTCAAATGCTGACTACACGTGGCGCCGTTTCGCCATCTGCCGCGATACCGATCCCGACCTGTTCTTCCCGGTCGGTACTACCGGTCACGCACTGCTGCAGATTGATCGCGCCAAGCAGGTGTGTGGTGAATGCCCGGTGAACGTGGAGTGTCTCGAGTATGCGCTTGAGACCAACCAGGATTCGGGTATCTGGGGCGGCACCTCCGAGGAAGAGCGGCGCAACATTCGCCGCCGCCTCGCCGGCCGCCAACGCGCAATGGTCTAAGACGGCCCGCGGCCTAGACGGGGACGGTGAGGTCGACGACGGTGCCGGTGGCACGGGCTCCGTCGGCGAGACCGACGGCGACGAAGTCGTCGGCCAGTCCGCTGCGCATCGTGATCTGACCCGCCAGCTCGGTCGTCACGAGCGTGCGCACGATCGACAAGCCCAACCCGGTCGCGTTGTTCAGCTCGAACGCACCATCGAGGCTGATGCCGTTGTTGATCACACGAATGTGCAGCTGACCGTTCCGGTTGTCGAGGTGCACCACGACGTCGCCGCCAGTGCTGCCTTCCGGGAATCCGTGGTCGACCGCGTTCTGCAACAGCTCGGTGAGCACGACCGACAATGGGGTGGCAATCGCGCTCGGCAAACGACCGCCGTCGCCCGTCACGCCGAATCGCACCGGACGATCGGGTGATTGCAGACCCTCTTCGGTCAGGCGCAGCAGTGGCCGCACGATGTCGAGGAACGCGACGTCGTCGCCAGGCTCGCGCGACAGGGTCTCGTGAACGAGCGCGATCGTGCGAATGCGGCGCACGCTCTCAGCGATGGCGGCCTTTGCCTCCGGCGAGCTGAGTCGGCGACCTTGCAGGCGCAAGAGCGACGAGATCGTCTGCAGGTTGTTCTTCACCCGGTGATGGATCTCGCGGATCGTTGCGTCTTTGGAGACCAGCAGTTTGTCGCGCTTGCGCACCTCAGTGACATCGCGCAGCAAGAGCACGCCGCCAGTGACCTCGGGGTCGCCGCTGCCAGTGGCGAGAATCGGCATGCAACGCGCGAGCAAGGCAACGTCGGCCGTTTGCTCGAACTCGTCGATCACCGGCAACTTGGTCTCGTACGCCAGCCGCACGGTGTTGTCGTTGAAGCCGAGTTCGGCCAAGCGCATTCCGACAGCGTTGGCACCAATGCCGACTCGATGCAGCGCCGACACCGCGTTCGGCGACGCGTAGCGAACACGCGCCTCCTCGTCGAGCACCAACACGCCGTCGCCAACTCGCGGCGCGGCGCTGGAGTCGGCGATCGGCCCGCTGTATGGAAACGATCCCTCGGCGATCATCGCCGCAAAGCGTTGGAACAAGCCGATGTAGGTGCGTTCGAGTTCACCCGGCTGACGGCCAGATCGACTCGACCACTCGCGCGTCAGGATCGCCAGCACCTTGTTACCGAATCGAACCGGGACGGCCATCATGCGCACCGGATCGGGCACACTCTCGACGGCGATCTCGCCTTCGCAGATCTCGCCCGCAGAGTACGCCTTGCCCAGCAGCGGCACTTCCTGGCCGGCGGCAGCCGTGCCGACGTAGTCGTAGTGGTAGATCGTCTGGCCGGTTGCGGGCCGTACATGGGCCACGACGTACCACGTATCGGCCGTACGCGATTCGTCGCTCGGCGCATGATCCGGCACGTACATCAGCAGGTCGGCGAACGACAGGTCGGCCAGCATTCCCCACTCGCTGATCAGGCGTTGCAGGTGCTCGATCTCGTCAGGCTTGAGCTCTGTGTGCTGCCGGGTGAGTTCGCCGAAGGTTGCCATCAGTTCTTGAGTGTGCCATGCCCGTCGGTAGCGAGATGCAATAGGTACTGCCCGTACGGGTTGTTTGTCATCGGCGTCGCGTTGACCACCAGCTGTTGGGCGTCGATCCAGCCAGCGGCGAACGCGATCTCGTCGGGTGAGGCAACCTGTAGCCCCTGGCGCTTTTCGAGCGTGGCGACGAAGTGCGATGCCTCCAGCAGCGAGTCGTACGTGCCGGTGTCGAGCCAGGCGTAGCCGCGACCGAGAAGTTCCATGTGGAGTTGGCCGCGGCGCAAGTACTCGGCGTTGACGTCGGTGATCTCGTACTCGCCGCGCGCCGACGGCTTCAGGTGGACTGCGATGTCGACGACCTGCGCGTCGTAGAAGTAGAGACCGGTGACCGCGTAGTTGCTGCGCGGGTTCTGCGGCTTTTCTTCGATCGTCAGCACTTTGCCGGCGCTGTCGATCTCGGCCACGCCGTAACGCTCGGGGTCGCTGACGCGGTAGCCAAAGACAGTTGCGCCGACTGCGCGCTGGCGCGCCGACTGCAATTGATCGACGAGGCCGTGACCGAAGAAGATGTTGTCGCCGAGCACAAGTGCTGACGGCCCATCGCCGACGAAGTCGGCACCGATCACGAATGCTTGCGCCAACCCGTTGGGCTTTTCTTGGACGGCGTAGCGCAGGGTGACGCCCCACTGGCTGCCGTCGCCGAGCAGCGATCGAAAGCTCTCCTGCTCGTGCGGAGTCGTGATGACGAGAACCTCGCGGATACCCGCGAGCATCAGCGTGGTCAGCGGAAAGTAGATCATCGGCTTGTCGTACACCGGCAGCAACTGCTTGCTGACGCCGCGCGTGATCGGCCACAGACGACTACCCGTCCCGCCGGCGAGGATGATCCCCTTCATCGTCAGTTGCTCAGCCGCCGAAGCCGATTCGACGTTCGCCCTCGGCTGCGCCGAGCTCGACGAACGCGATCTTGGCTGCCGAGATCGCGATGTCGCGACCCTTCTTGTCCGTCAACCACAGCACGGCAACCGCGCCGGTCAGTGCGTCCTCGACCTTCGCCTTGAGCGCCGTTCGATCGATGTCGTCGGCGAGATCGATCGTGATCTCGCGAGGGGTTTGGGTGACGCCGATGCGTACGTCCACAGAGGTCCTTTCGGGGCCGGAAAAGCGTTCTCAGCGTAGCTGTGACATGGCCAGCATCCCGAATGTGCTCAAGCGGTAGGTCAGGGGACCACTCCCGTGCTTGATCTACGATTGGGCGCTACGGGAGGTTGCGCATGGGTGAGAAAAAGGTCAAGCCTCCGAAGTTGCCCAAAGGGGCGCCGGCCGAGCTAAGGAATTTTCTGGCCTGCAAGATCATGGAGGTCGATCTCGACCCCACGCAGGCTGCCTGGATCCCGAAGCCCGATTTGGTGCCCGAAGAATTGGCGCCGACCGTCACGGTGGCACCGACCGGCACCAACGCCCTCAGCGTCTCCGTTGGGTGGGGCTTCGTGTCGATCACACTGCCGGTCGCGTTGGCCGATGGTCAACTGCAGATCGACTCGACCAACTTGCCCGGCCAGGAAGCCATCGATGCCTGGGTCAAGTCGTTCAACGACGCGCTAAAGGCGAACGACAAGGAGCTGTCCGGCCTGGAACTTCGTGACGGCAAGATCCACTTGACCAAGCGCGTCATCGCCGCCCCCGAGGCACAACCGACCACGCCGGTTGCGCAACCGACCGAACCGGTCGCGCAACCGACCGATCCGGTCGCGCAACCGACCGAACCGGTCACCACCCCCGCCAACGACGAAGGATTGAAGCCCGGGTGCCTGATCGGGATCATCGCGGTCTTCATTCTGTTCCTTGGAGTCGGTGTCGCGTTCGTCGTCAATCGCGGCGACGACTCAAAGTCGTCGGACACAAACCAGACGACATCGTCGCCCGCACCGACAACAACCGCCGAACCGGTCGACGAGAAACTGATCTGCGCCAACCTCGCCATCTTGGAACAGGTTCTCGCCGACTTCGGTGTCGACGACCCATGCGAGATCGCTCCCGACGACTTCTGGGACGCATGCGAGGACTACATGCCGTGCTTCCTCGGCGGCACTCCACTCATTGCCCTGAGTCCGACCGTCGGTATCACGCACAACGGTTCCGTTCCCGACGTAACCACCGCGCAGACTGGGCCGTCGGAGGCCGAGCATCTGGTGCAGGTAGTCGGTCCCGTCTTTGACGCGACAGCGTCGGTCGACGTCACGAGTCAATGCGGTAACGACACGATCAACGGAAGTTCGCTGTTGACGTCCACCGGGGTGACATCGATCAAGCATCCGCTCTTCAACTACGGGCAGTGCCGGGCAGAGGTGTTCTACCGAACCGCCGGCGCACGGCAACTGATCGGTAGCTACGACTACACGGTCAGCGACGCGGCCATAGCAACCGGCCAACCCGACACCACCGGAGTCTCGGTGCCAAGCGAAGCATCGTTGAACGCCGCAGGTACGACACTGGGCCTGCTGGGCGGCAAGCCACTCGACCTCGCGTGCACGTGGTACAGCACGAACAGCGATGCGCTCAGCCTGGCGCAGTGCCTCAACGACCGTTGGGTGTTCAACGCTGGTCAGAACGACGCACGGGTGCTCTCGTATGGCGCCGGCTACGTCAACCCGGTCGGCATTGCCGGGCCAAGTTCGGAACAGCTGGCGCCGTTCGGAGTCAGCCGACTGTTCGGCCCCGGCACGCTGTTCCCGTGCGGATCTGGCCACCTCGGTTTCACCGCGTGCGCCGCCAACGAACCGCCGGTTGCAACATCTGGGTTCATCGCCGGAACAGTTTCGTTTGCGCAACTCCTCAACGAGGTGCCCGTCGATACATATGTCGAGGTGGGTGTCGAGGAGTACTGGGTGCGGTTGCTTCGTGGCACCGACTCGTGGACGCTCACCGCCTCCGAAGGCGACGACTCGCAGTCGCGCGCAATCCTGCGTGGCAACGCCATCACGTTCATGATTCCCTACGACGAGTCCGTCGACGCCGACCTCCGCTACACACTGTCGGTCGGCGATGCGACGGGCGCGATCGATCAAGCACCGCAACCGGTGCTCGGACTGGTCACCTCAACACAAGGCCCCGAGACTCCGGCCGACTTCTTCCGCCAACTGTCGAACAGCATCGCCACCGGCGACCTGACGTACGCCCTCGGTCGACTGCACCCGCTCGTGTACGAAGCGTTTCCTGGTGACCAATGCGCTACCGAGCTTGCACTGCGAGTCACTCCCGATTACCAGATCACCGTCGACTCGGTCGGAGCGACCGCTCCGTGGACTTGGCAACTGCCCGACGGTCGCAGTGTTGAGATCCCTGAGGCAATCACGGTGTCGATTCGACTACCGAACACTGCCGATCCAGTGGAGAGTCACCTTGTCGTCAGCGATCGCATGCACTACTGGTTCACGGTGTGCGACCAGCGCTAGACAGAAGTCGCGCAGAACGTGTCGCCCTGCGGCAACGACTGCATCGTCGCCACATCGGTCTCGCCGTACAGCGCTTGCAACATGCCTTTCACCATTCCGCGATCGACCGCGCAGATCACAGGGTGCTCGATTGCAACGTCGCCGAACGGGCAGTGATTGCTGACGATGCGCAACTGGTTGTTGCGCTGGTCGGCGTGAGCGGCGAAGCCGTGCGCCGAGAGCGCGTCGGCAACCGCCTGCATCGCTGAACGCAAGCTGCGCTGGCCGGCTGCCAGATCGGTGCCGGTGAGGCCCTGCGCCATCGCCCGACCATATTCCTGGCCGACTTCCTCAGCCATCGCCTCTGCCTTCGCGCGCGGCAATAGCGCCAGCGCACGCCCGAGCAGCGAGAGCACTAGATCGTCGCTGCGCACCGGCACGTCGGTGATCGAATCGACCTTGGCATCGGCAGGAACGCGGTAGTACTTGCTCGGCCGACCGGCGCCCGCACCCTCAGCGCGCTCGATCGCCACTTCCAGGTAGCCACCTGCCGCAAGTTTGTCGAGGTGGTGTCGGGCAACGTTGGGGTGAACGCCAAACTGCTCGGCTACCTGGGTGGCAGTCACACCGGCAGGTGCGTCGCGGGCGAACAGATAGATGCCGCGCCGAGTCGGATCGCCGAAGGCATTGGTGATCGCCGACACCGTGCTGGTGAAGGCCAGGCTGGTGGAGGGCGAGTTCGCGGACACGCCGATATTGTACCTATGCGCGTAGTGGTAATTCGATCGACGGTCGCTCGGATGCCACGCTGCCACTCTTGCTGCCATTCCTGAAGACGGAGAAGCTGATGCCCACGGTTACGCCCGAGCAGATCACCGAAGCACTGCGGCCAGTCGAGGACCCCGAACTGCATCGCAGCATCGTCGACCTTGGCATGGTGCGCGACATCAAGATCAGCAAGAACGGCAAGGTCGATGTGCTGATTGCACTCACCGTCGCTGGCTGTCCGTTGCGCAACGAGATTCAGAACCGAGTCGGCGGTGCGGTCACGCAGGTGCCGGGCGTCACCGACTTCGCACTCGACTTCACGGTGATGACCGATCAGGAGCGCGCCGAGCTGCGCGAGAAACTGCACGGCCACAGCCATGCCCCCGCGAACGGCGCGCAAGGCCACGGGCACGCCGAGGGCAAGGCAGTGCCGTTCAACGAACCCGGCAACAAGACCCGGCCGCTACTGATCTCGAGCGGCAAGGGTGGCGTCGGCAAGAGCAGCGTCACCGTCAACCTTGCGGTCGCGCTCGCGAGCCAGGGCTACAAGGTCGGTGTCGTCGACGCCGACATCTACGGCTACTCGATCCCGCGCATGTTGGGCACCGACCGCGACCCAGTTGTCATCGACGAGATGCTGGTTCCCCCTGCGGCGCACGGTGTCAGTTGCATCTCGATCGGCTACTTCGTTCCCGAAGGCCAGGCCGTGATCTGGCGTGGCCCGATGTTGCACAAGGCGCTGGAACAGTTCCTCGCCGATGTCTTCTGGGACAACCCCGACTTCTTGCTCATCGACATGCCGCCGGGCACCGGCGACATCGCGCTCAGCCTCAGTCAGTACCTCCCGCGAGGCGAGGTGTATGTGGTCACCACTCCCCAGCCCGCGGCACAGAAGGTGGCGGCATTGTCGGCAGCGATGGCAGCGAAGGTGAATCTCACCGTCAAGGGCGTCATCGAGAACATGAGCTGGTTCGTCGGCGACGACGGCAAGCGTTACGAAATCTTCGGCAGCGGTGGCGGGCAAGCGCTCGCCGATGATCTCGGTGTTCCATTGCTCGGCCAACTGCCGCTCGTACCCGAGCTTCGCGAGGGTGGCGACACTGGCAACCCGATCACCGTTGCCAACCCCACCAGCGAACTTGCGCAATCATTCCAAGCGATCGCGGCGCGCATCGCCACAGAGTTGAAGTCGAAGAAGATCTTCAGTTCGGCGTTGAGGGTCAACTAACCCCACGGTCTAGGTTGCGGTGATGACTCTTACTGTGATGATCACCGGGGCCGGTTCCGGCTTCGGGAAAGACGCCAGCATCGCGTTGGCCGCCCGCGGTCACAAGGTAATAGCGACAACCGAAACCGACGAGCAGGCGGACCGGCTTCGCGCCGAAGCGCCACAACTGACAGTCGAACGTGTCGACATCACTACCGACGACGTCAAGAAGGCAGCAACGTGGGACATCGATGTGCTCATCGACAATGCCGCTGCTGGTCAGACCGGGCCAATGGCCGACGTCCCTCTCGACCGCGTCCGGCAACTGTTCGAGGTCAACGTGTTCGGCACGCTTGCGGTCACGCAGCAGGTGCTGAAGGGCATGATCGCCAAAGGTCGCGGTCGCGTGATCATCGTGTCGTCGATCGCGGGAGTGATGGCCGCTCAGACCATCGGCCCGTATGCAATGACCAAGCACGCGCTGGAGGCGATGGGCAAGGCGATGCGCGCGGAGTTGGCCCCTCAGGGAATCGACGTCACGCTCCTGAACCCCGGCCCGTATCAAACCGGGTTCAACGAACGCATGGCCGGGTCGATGTGGGAGTGGTTCGGAGACGATGCGCTCAGCGCCCCTTCGGCATCTCTGTTCAAGTCAGTCGGAGAGTTCGTGCTCGGCGTCCAGATGGATCCGGCCGAGGTCACGCAGCGAATGGTGGAACTCACTGAGGCCGAAACCACAACCGTGAACAACTTCGTGCCAGCCTCGATCAGCCCGGAACTGGCAAACCTGGTCGAGCGCTGATTCTCACTCGGCGTTACGCAGATTGAGCGACACGCTGTTCATGCAGAAGCGCTGACCCGTTGGCGACGGGCCGTCGTCGAAGAGGTGGCCGAGGTGCGAGCCGCACCGGCGGCAGAGAACTTCGGTGCGCACCATCCCATGACTGGTGTCGGTGACGAGTTCAACCGCGCCTGAGTTCTTGGTGTCGTAGAAGCTGGGCCACCCGGAACCTGAGTCGAACTTGGTGTCGGCATCGAAAAGCTCCGCATCGCACGCCGCGCAGTGATAGGTGCCGTCGGAGTGCTCGTCGACGTACTTGCCGGTCCATGCGCGTTCGGTTCCCGCTTGACGCAATACGGCATACTGCTCGGGCGTCAGAATTTGCCGCCACTCCTCGTCACTTCGTTCAAGTTCAGCCATCGCGCCATTATGGTGGCGATATGACAGAACTCCCTCCGCCACCGCCGCTGAACCTGACCCCACCCCCGGGCTACGTTGCATATGGCGACGCTGGCGCCGCCGGCGGCCACTTCCGCCGAACCAAGGCGCTTGCCAAATGGCTCGTGGCGTTACTCGCTGTCGGCTTGGTCGTGCAGGTCGCATTGATTCTCGTGCAGCTCACCCTGAAGGACGCAGCCACGGACTTCATCAACGACTCCTTGTCGGCCGCAGAGTTCGACGACAAGATCGCGTTGTTCCTGATCGTCGGCGTCATTGCCGGAGCCGCATCGGTGGCACAGATCGTCATCATGATCATCTGGACGTTCCGACTGGCCAAGAATCATCAGGTCCTGAACCGGCAACCGCAGTCGTTCTCTCCAGGGGCAACAATCGCCGTCAACCTTCTCGGTGGCTGCACATTGGGCATCCTCAACTACTTCATGTGGCGCGAGCTGTGGAAAGCAAGCGATCCTGAATCGGCGCCCGGCGACCCGGGGTGGAAGCAGCGGCTTGTGTCGCCGCTACTCACCGTCTACCTCGTGCTGTCACTCGGCGCAATCGCGGCCGGCCTCGCGAGCGGTGTCAACCAGTTCGGCGGCGTTCGCACTTCGAACAACGCCGAAGACCTCGCTGAAGATCTCGCGGATCAGCTCGCGGTGATTTCGCTCAGCGGGCTGTTGACCGCCGCAGCCGCGGCGGTCTTCATCGTGTTCGTGCGCCAACTCTCGGCGCGACACATGAAGGCAATCGGCGAGACCTGACGGCTCCCCAACTCGGGATTGAAAATTGCTGTACCTCGTCCGTCACGCCAAAGCAGGAAGCCGATTCGAGTCGGATGACGACGACTTCGAGCGTCCTCTCACCGGAAAGGGCCGACGCCAGGCCATCGCAATCGCGGAGCGCTTGCTACCGCATGCAACCGGTGGCCTGATCAGCAGTCCGATCGTGCGTTGCGTACAAACGCTAGAACCGTTGGCCACGAAGCTCGGCGTCGCAATCGCGGTCGACAACGCGCTGGCAGAAGGCGCCGGCTTCAGCGGCGCGCTCGCCCTGTTGAGCACCCTGCCCGACGGCAGCGTGTTGTGCAGCCACGGCGATGTCATCCCCGAAACGATCAGCGCGCTCACGCGGCGCGGGTGCGTGGTCATCGGCGAGCCGGATTGGCGCAAGGCCAGCGTGTGGCAACTGTTGCGCGGCGACGATGGGTCGGTGCACGAGGCAACGTCGTGGCCGCCACCCAACCGCGATTAGTTGCCGACTAGTCGCGATCAGTCGCGACACATGTTGCTGTTGCCGAACTCGATGCAGTGATCGCCGTCGAGGGCTATCGCGATCCAAATCGAGGCGCACACCAGCACCAGCAGAATGCCGACCACGATCCCCGTGATCGCCATCCCCCGACCTCGGCGACCATCTTTCGTTTGGCCGAGACCGATAAAGCCGAAGATCACGCCCAATAGGCCTGGCAACTGGAATACCCAGAAACAAGGAATGAGACCGACCAGACTCAGAACCATCGCCGCCACTGCCATACCACTGTTGCCCTGCTGGGCAGGTGGGGTGCCGTACTGCTGGTACCCCGGCGGTTGAAAGTTCGGCGGCGGCATGCTCATGCAAACCGACGCTAGTCGTTTCACCTTTAGGCTCTGCCCATGAGCGCGCCAGCCGTCACCCCCGACGACATTCGGGCGGCCGCTGCTCGCATCGCCGGCCGAGTACGGGTCACACCGATCCTGCCCGTCACCGCCCTCGACTTCGGTCTGCCGTTCACCAACGCGTTAACGCTGAAACTGGAATTGCTGCAACACGTCGGCAGCTTCAAGCCGCGTGGCGCGTTCAACCGCGTGCTGTCAGCTGGCCCGTTGCCTGCAGCCGGATTGATCGCGGCCTCGGGCGGAAATCACGGGGCCGCCGTCGCGTTCGTTGCCCGCGCGCTCGGCATACGCGCCGAGATCTTCGTGCCGTCGAGCAGCCCGGCAATGAAGCGCGATCGCATCGCCTCGCTCGGCGCAACAGTAAACGTCGTCGACGGGCTGTACGACGACGCGGCCGCAGTGGCGGTTCAACGCCAGGCTGAAACGGGCGCTCTCGCGGTGCACCCATTCGAGCACCACGACGTCGTGGCCGGTCAAGGAACGATGTCGCTCGAGCTCGAAGCGCAAATGCCCGACGGGTTCGACACGATGCTGGTTGCGACCGGCGGCGGTGGCTTCACGGCTGGTCAGGCCGCGTGGTTCGAAGGCCGCAAACGCATCGTCAGCGTTGAACCGGTGACAAGTCAGTGTCTGAATGCTGCGCGTCTCGCCGACGAGCCGATCGAGGTTGCTGTCGCCGGACTCGCCAGCGATTCGTTGGGCGCTCGCCGACTCGGCTCCGTTGCATGGAGCATCGTTCGTGAGTACGTGGCGCACTCGGTGACCGTCGACGACGATGCGATTCGGGCTGCGCAACGGCTGCTGTGGGATCGGTTGCGGCTGATCGTGGAACCCGGCGGGGCCGCCGCGTTTGCTGCACTGCAGAGCGGCGCGTACGTTCCGGACCCGGGCGAGCGCTTAGTCGTAGTGGTCTGCGGCGCTAACTGCGACCCCGCGACGATCACCAGCTAGCTACCCCTCCGCTGCGACGAGCCCCTCGATGAGCGGGATCATGTCGGCGGGCGGGTCGAGCGCAAGACAGGCATCGACCTCGCGTTGCACCAACTCCTGATCGTTCGTCCCCGTGAAGTTGCGCAGCGCCACCGCCAACAAGCAGTGCGGGTCGGCATAGGTCTCGTCGAGTGTGCTTGCTTCAGCGAGCAACCGCATCCCTTCCTGCACACCGGCGGCATCTCCGGCCGCATTGGCGCTCAACACCGCCAGCCATGCCGAGTAGGTGGCCGCTTCGACATTCCCTTGCTCTAGTTGCAACACGCGTTCGTATGCCAGTTGCGAGTTGGCAAGGTCGCCGAGGTTCAACAGGCGACGGGCCTCCGCGAGCTGCACGGCCACCTCGTCGGCAGGCTGCCCACCGGTAAGGCTCTGGCCAGGCAACCGCTGCCCCGCAGACTGCGCAACGAAGACTCCGACGCCAACGGCTACCGCGAGCGTCGCCAACACGATCGCCGCTCGCCGCCACCAGGGCCGCTCGCGAGCAGGTGGCCGTGAGTCGCCATCGCCATCGAGTTGACGCATGACCTCGGCCGCGCGCGCCACGTAACCATCGCGCAGCGCTTGGAAATCGTCGGTCGCAACATCTCCGAATTCACGCTCGCGTTCAAGATCGCGGATGCTGTCGAGCAGGAACCGTCGTTCGTACTCCAGTTCCTCGCGGTTCACTGCTGCTCCGCGAGCGCTGCCTCGACCCGGGCGCGGTCTTCGTCGCTGGGAACCAGAACAGCAGCGAGGCGCCAACGACGGAACGCGAAGTACAGGCCAACCGACGCGCACACCAGCGCGACCGACGGCAGAACCCACACCAGCGATTCGAAGCCGGTCGCCTTCGGCAGCAGCTGCGTCTTCGCGTCGAAGTTCTGCACGATGAAGGCGATGATCTCGTCGTCGGTGGCATCGGTGCTGGAGACCTGCGCCTTGATTTCGGTGCGAATCGAAGCTGATTGCGTGTTGCGCGACTCGTACACCGACTCGCCATCGCAGATCGGGCATGCCAATTGCTTGCTGATGTCCTCCACGCGCTCCTCGGGGGTGCGAGCACCCGCGTCGCGCGTCGTACCGAACGCCAAGAGGCCAGCAACGACAAATGTCAGCAACACCCAGCCCGGCCAACGCTTCACGTTCCTCATCGCAGTGCGTATGCCTCTCGTTCCTGCTGCAACAACATCGTCAACGTCTCGGCATCGATCTGGCCCGCCCAACGCAGACGCACGATGCCATCGGGGTCGATGATGAAGGTCTCGGGAACCTGCGCAACACCGAACGACACGTTGGTGCCCCCGTCGTCGTCGCGTACGACGGGCCAATCGCCCCCGCGTTCGTCGAAGAAGGCGCGCACGCTGTCGATGCGATCACCGAACTGCAGGATCGTGTACAGCTCGGCACCATCGGCGCCAAGCGCCGACTGCTGCTCGGCGAACCGAACCAGCTCGGGATGCTCGGCTACGCAAGGAACACACGTCGAGTTGAAGAAGTTGAGCACGACCCAGCTGCCCTTGCGGCGGGCAAGGTCGAACGGTTCGTCGTCGAGCGTCGTGCTGCGCACCGAGGGCGCTGGTTCGCCCAGCAAGTGACTGTCGATGACTCCCGACGTGTCGTTCTCGGCCTTGCTGCTAGCCAGCACCCAGAACAATCCGCCCAGCACGGCAGCCACGACGAGCACAACGATGGGAGCAATGCGGCGACGAGCAGCGGCGTCAGACATTCGACGCCTCATCGCTGTTGCCCTTGGCGTCAAGCGCGATTGGAGCCGAGGCGGGGTCGGTTGCCCTTCGCCGGTTACGACCGGGGAACGCGGCCAGCAGCGTGCCGATCGCACAGAAGCCACCGCCGATCCACATCCAAATCACCATCGGCTTGATGAAGATCTTCAGCTTGGCGACACCGCTGCTCGGTTGTGAACCAGCCTCCAGCGTCAGATAGATGTCCTTGGTGAGACCGGTCTTCACGCTCGGGGTGGCAACGTCCATGCCGAACGCGGTGTACTTGCTGATCGCCGGCGCATACGCCTGTCCGCCATCGATGCTGACCTGCGCACGAATTCCGACCGACCGCGACGTGGTGAAGTCGGTGATGTCGATCAGCGTGAACGTGTGGCCGGCAAACGAAACAGTTTCGCCCTTCGCAACGGTGAACTCGCCGGCGCGCGTGTAGCTGTTGGAGGCCGCCAGCGCGACCGCGATCAGGATGACTCCCAGGTGAACGATCATGCCGCCGTTGGCGCGGCCAACCAGACCGCGCCAGCCCTGCCGACGAGTTGCCAACACCAACTGCCGAATGGCGGCACCGCTGGCGAAACCGGCAAGCCCGAATGCGAGTAGTGCCGCAAACCCATCGCCACCGAGCACAACCGCCAGCGCGAGCGTGCCCGCCCCGCACCAAGCGGGCCAGAACAACCGATCGCGCAGCAGTTCTCCGCTCGCCTTGCGCCACGGCAACGCCGGCGCAATCGCCATGAGGAACAGCAACACCAATCCGATCGGTCGGCTCATCGTGTCGAAGAACGGCGAGCCAACTGCGATCTTGCGATCGTCCTTGGCTTCCACGATCAGCGGAAAGACGGTGCCGAGCAGCACGACGAAGGCGAACAACGAGAAGATCGCATTGTTGGCAAGGAACGCGCCTTCGCGCGAGACCGCGGAATCGATCGCGCCGGGCGAACGCAGCCGATCACCGCGCCAGCCAATCAGCACCAGCGACACAGCCACGATGACGCCGAACGCGCCGAGCAGATAAGGCCCGATCTCGCCATCGCTGAAGGCATGCACGCTGTTGATCACGCCGCTGCGCGTCAGGAAGGTGCCGAGGATGGTCAGCGAGAATGTCGCGATCAGCAGGCTGAGGTTCCAAACGCGCAACATGCCGCGCCGCTCCTGCACCATCACTGAGTGGATGTACGCAGTTCCGGTGAGCCACGGCAGCAGGCTCGCGTTCTCGACAGGATCCCAACCCCACACGCCACCCCAGCCGAGCACTTCGTAACTCCACCAGCCGCCGAGCAGGATGCCCAGCGTCAGGAAGCCCCACGCGAACAGTGCCCAGCGGCGGGTCTCGACAAGCCATCCCTCACCGACGCGACCGGTGACGAGTGCTGCGATCGCGAAGGCGAACGGCACGGTGAAGCCGACGAAACCGAGATAGAGGATCGGCGGGTGGAACAGCACCAACACGTGGTTCTGCAGTAGCGGGTTCGGGCCGCGACAGCAGCGCAAGAAGTCGGGAGGTGCCGCAGCCACAAAGGCATCGGCGGGACCGAACGACAGGAAGAAGAAGAACGCCGAGACGAGAAACATCACAACCATTGCCCACGCGACCATCGGATCGGTCATCCGCTTGCGATACCGCCGCATGATGATGAACGAGTACACAGCCAACAGCAGCAGCCACAGCAGAATGCTGCCTTCGAGCGCGCTCCATAGAGCGGTGAAGTTGTAGAGGGCAGGGGTGTCGTTGCTACCCACCTTCTGCACATAGGCCAGCGACCAATCGCGCGTGATCAGTGCACGCTCCATCACGATGACCGCCACGATCGAACCGATCAGCGCGAGTGTGCCGTATGCCTGCACCGTGCGCAGGAGCCGCGGATTCTTCAGCAGCGTGGCCGAGATCAATGCCATCGCGGCGAACAGCGAGGCAGCGAACCCGATGATCAGGGCCGAGTGCCCGATCGCACCGTTCAGCCCCTCTGCGAGCACGCCGCAGCCTCCGCGTTCGCGTCGTCGATGCGATCCTCGTTCTCTGCGTCGTATTCGTTGTCGTGCTTGACGATGACTTCGTTACCGGCGAAGTAGCGCGATCCATCCTCTGCCCGCAGCACCTTGCCGGTCACCACGACTGGGATGCACTCCTGAAACAGACCAGTCGGCTGGCTGCCCAGTTCCACGGGCATCGAGACGCCATTGAACGTGACGACAAAGTTCGTGGTCGCGCCCTCGGTCTCGACGGAGCCTTGCTCGACAGTTCCCTGAATGCGGATGTTGCGGCCTTCATCGCAACCGTCCTTCACACCGATCTCGTCGACGTTGCAGTAGTAGTCGAGCGCCGAGGTGAGGAACTTGGCGACAACGACGCCACCGGCCACCAACACCAGTGCCAGCACCGCGTAGGCGAACCACGGCTTCTTGCGGCCACGTGGCGCGGTTGCGCAGACCTCGCGCGGGCTCAGGTCCACGGACGATCCTCGGGCGCGACCTGCCGTGCTGCCTTGCGCGCACGTCTGACCAAGTTCCACGTGTACAGCGCGATGCCGCCGAAGGTTGCCGCGTAGGCGCCAATGATGTGTCCGGCGTCGCGCATGGCGATCATCTCGCGTCCGCCGCTTCGTTACGCCGATCGGCGAGCGCGCGATCCAGACCACTGTCGTCGACCATGTCGTCGAGCGCGTTGACACGCTGGCGATGCATGACCAGCCACACGTAGAGCAGGGTGAACGTGACGATGCCGATGAAAAGTGAGAACAGCATCAGGTCGCTGAGCTTGCCCTTGGCAACGCTTTCCTGCTGGTGCAGTGGGCGCCACCACTCGACACTGAAGTGCACCAGTGGAACCTCGATCAGCGCCAACAGCGCGACGACTGCGCTGCGCCGCGCCCGTTGCTCGTGGCTTCCACCGAGGTCGCGCACGGCGAGATATCCGATGTAGGTCACGAACAAGAACGCAGTCGTCGTCAGGCGCGAATCCCACGTCCAGTAGGTGCCCCACGAGATCTTTCCCCACAGGCTGCCGCTGACCAGCGTGATGCCCATGAACAGCACGCCGACCTCGGCGCTCGCGCCGGCGATGCGATCCATGGTCAGGCTCCGTGTGCGCTTCCACAGATAGGCACCGCTGGCTATGCCCGTCACCACGAAAGCGAGATAGGCCAGCCACGCAGACGGCACATGGATATAGAGGATGCGCACGCCGCTGCCGTGCACGACGTCGTCGGGCGAGATGAACAGCCCGAACGCCGCGAGCCAACCGAGCCCGGCGAGGACTGCAAGGCCGAGCGCCCGTGTGAAGCGAGTCGAGGTCGCAGAGGTCGTCATGTCATTCGGCGTTCATGTCATTCGTCGATCAGCGAACCAAAGGCCAGCACGCCGCAGACTCCGAAGATAGCGGCGAACAACGCCAGCAGACCCACCCACGGCCAACCGTCACTCGGTGTTGCGCCCTGCGTTCCAAGCGCCGCTTCGGTCGCCTGGGTAGCGCCGATCAGCACCGGCGCCGCGACCGGCAGCATCAGCAGCGGCAGCAGGGTTTCGCGCCCCTTGGCCCCTGCCGCCAGGCCGCCGTAGAGGGTGCCGACGAACGCCAACCCGGCAGTGGCGGTCACGTAGGTGCAGATCAGCAGCACAACGCCGGAACCGACGATCTTGGTGTTGTACAGAACGACGGCTGCGCCGAGCAAGAGCAACTCCAGCACGGCAAGTTGCGCCGCCAACGCCATGGCCTTGCCGAGGAAGATGCCACCACCGCGAACACCGGCAACCCGCAACGCATCGAGCGCACCATCGGCGGTTTCCACCGCGAACGTGCGCTGCACGATGACTAAGAGGCTGAACATCGCCGCCAACCACACCAAGCCGGGTGCGACGCGGGTGAGCACGGTGTCGCTATCGAGCGCGAACGCAAACATCACCATCATCAGCGCCGCAAATGGCAACACCTGATTGCTGACGACGCGGCTGCGCCACTCGATGCGCAAATCCTTGCCCGCGATCAGCCGACTGACCGCCCACACACTCAGCATGCGTGCGACGCTAACGCCGCGATCCGGATATGTCCTAGCGGGTCTAGCGAACTTGGCCGCCGACTACGTGCACAACCCGAGTTGCCAACGATCCCGCTCGTTCAAGCTCGTGGCTGGCCACGATCACGGTGGCACCAGCGGCCGCGGCCGCCCGCAACGTGGCATCGAGGTCGTCACGGCCGGCGGCATCGAGGCCAGCGTGGGGCTCGTCGAGCAGCCACAGTTCGGCGCGGCGAGCGACCAGGCACGCCAGCGCTGTGCGCCGGCGCTGTCCGGCACTCAGCTTGCCGACGGAGACATCGGCGAGCCGATCAGCCAGCCCCATGCGCGCCATCGCCGCCTGCACCTCGTCGGCCGAAGCGCCCACCGTGGCGCCCCAGAAGCCCACGTTGTCGGCAACCGTGAGATCGGCGTAGAGACCATTCGAGTGACCAAGCAACCCAACACGCGGTCGCACGGCGACGCGATCGCGCACGAGGTCGACACCAAGCACGGTCGCCGAACCACGTTCAACGGCGAGCAGTCCGGCGCACAGCCGCAACAGCGAAGTCTTGCCCGCGCCGTTTGGGCCGCGCAACAGAACGATCTCGCTGCGCTCAACGGTCAGCGTCGCACCAGCCAACGCCGGAAAGCCACCCAACACAGCGACTACATCGACGAGTTCGACCACAGCTTCCATCTCAACGGCGACGCTAGCGGAAGGCTTCCGGGACGGCCGGCGCCGCGCCAGATAGCGTCAAAGGCCGTGACGAGCGGAATGGGATACTCCTTTTCCCCTCTTGCGCGCTTTCGTCGCTACCGCCAGCAGCGGGTGCCGTACTTCTCGCGACCGAAACCACCACACGACTGGCATTGGGTTGTAGCGGGCATCGGCAAGACCCTGATCTGGCTCGGCCTGCTCATGTTCGGGTTTGTCGGCTATCAGCTCTGGGGCACCGGTATCCAGACCGCGCAGGCACAGGATCGTCTGGAGGACGAGTTCCGCGAGAAGCTAGAGGCTGGCAGCACGACGACGACCACGACCAACACCAGCACGACCATCGTCGTCACCGACACGACAACCGTGCCGGGTGAGACCACCACCCTCCCACCGACTACCCCCACGACGATTCCCAGGGCAGCGGCCAGCGACCCGATTCCTAACGGTGAGGCGATCGCCATTCTCCGAATCCCGCGCCTCGACCTCGAGTGGCAAGTCGTCGAGGGTGTAAAGGTCGCTGACCTGAAGAAAGGGCCAGGCCATTTTCGCGAGACGGTCATGCCCGGGCAATTGGGCAACTCCGCGATCGCAGGGCACCGCACGACCTACGGGCAACCATTTCGCAACATTGATCAGCTGGAAGTCGGCGACCTGATCGAGGTGACAACGCTCGTCGGTAACTACACGTACGCCGTTACCGACAGCATCATCGTCAATCCGTCCGATTACGCGCTTGTCATTCCCACGATCGACCCGACTGTTGCAACGCTTGCGCTCGTCACCTGTGATCCCGCGTACACGGCACGCAATCGATTGATCGTGCGCGCCACTCTGGTACCGGGATCGAGTTCGCAAGTCTTCGCTCCACCCCCAACCACACTCGCCCCAACCACAGAGGCCACTACGGGCGAAACGACCGCGACCGACGCAACGACACCGACTGAGACAACGGCAGTCGGTGCCGTCGCAACGACGGTCACCGCTGAGCCAGAGGTCGATCTCGTCGATGAGGGCGATGAGGAGGACGCGTTCAGCGAAGGCTGGTTCAGCGAGCCGGACGCGATCCCTCACGCAATCGGATGGGGATTGCTGCTGCTCGCAGTCGGCATCGGCGCAAAGGCTGCGGGGCGCGCTGCGAATCGGCTGTACGTGAGTTTCCTCGTCGGTGCCGTACCGTTCTTGGTGGTGCTGTACTTCTTCTTCGAGAACGTCAATCGACTGCTACCCCCGAGCCTGTGATGACCGATCCTGTACGCGTTCGACGCCAGCGCATTGCGAAGTACACGAAGCTCGCCAACCGTCTCGGGTATCTGTGCTACGGCGTGGCCCTCGTCACGTTCATCATCGGATTCGTCGGCAGCTTCAACGAAACGGTGTCGACGATCGTGATCACGTCGTTGATCGTCGGGTCGGTGTTGCTCGCACCTGCGATCATCCTCGGCTACGCAATCAAGGCGGCCGAACGCGAGGACCGCGAGCGGGGCGTGTGATATGACGGTGACGATATGAGCGTTCGTCTTCCTGCCTCCGCTCGACGCGAGCAGATCCTCGATGTATCGGTGCAGGTGTTCGCTCGTAACGGTTTTCATTCGACATCGATGAACGATGTTGCCGACGCCGCCGGTGTTACTAAGCCGGTGCTGTATCAGCACTTCGACAGCAAACAGGATCTGTACTTGGCGCTGCTCGATGAAGCCGGCAACCGCTTGCGAATGGCAGTCAGCAAGGCCGTCGCCGGTGCAGCGAACGGCAAAGAGCAAACCGAGTTGGGATTCCGCGCGTACTTCCGTTGGGTAGCCGACGATCACGACGCGTTCCTGCTGCTGTTCGGTTCGCGTGCCAGTCGCGATGAGGAGAGCACCGCCGCCATTCGCCGCATCACCGCCGAGACTGCGCATGCGATCGCTCCGCTGATCGCAGCCGACATCGACCCAGAGCACCAGCGCACTCTGGCGCAGGGTTTGGTCGGCCTCGCGGAAGGCGTCAGCCGCCACCTCGTGGAACGCGGCAAAGTGTTCGACCCCGAGGTGCTCGCGCAGCAAGTCGCCGACATGGCCTGGGCCGGCCTCCGCGCCGTTCACCGCAACGCGTGACTCCGAGCATTCAGGGGCGGATTGTGAAGCCTTTGTAGCCCTCGGTGAAGCCGGCTGCTACTAGTGCAGTTGCCCACGGCGAACTCGGTGTGATCGCTTCGCCGTTGACCTTGCGCACATCGACGCTGCGCGCTCGACCCTCCTTGACGAGCGCAGCCAGCGCTTCCGCCCAGCCGGCGTCGTCGGCCGCCAGCGGAAACGTGACGACGTGATGCGACCGCCGATCGAACCACACCAACGGCACGCCAGCGCGCGAGATGACGACTGCCCCGGCGGAACGCGCGGGGCGACCTGGAGACTGGGGCCATGCGATCGCGGCGCCATAGGGCTGCGCCGGGTCGGTAGCGGCGAGTGTCTGCAGCAGGTCGGAGCCCTCGCGCATCGAGCGCAGACGATCGACCGCACCGGGCAGGCTGAACTGCGCCGCGCCCAAACCATCGACGAAGTAACCACGCCGGGTCTGCCCGCGCTCTTCCAGCACCTTCAACACGCCATACACACCCGCATAGCCACCATGCACACCCTCGGCCAGCACCGCCTCACGCGTCACCACGCCATAACGATCGAGCAACTGCAACGCAGTCGCGTGCGCGGCGACCGTTGCCGACGGCGCCGGTTGCAGCAGAGGCGCCACCAAGCTCCAGCGCCCGGCACCCAGCGGCGGGCCGATGCGGGTGAGCCGACCCGGGCGCGGGCGGCCGCGCGCAGGGCCGGTCGGTCGGGCGGCGCGAGTTCCCTTCGAGTTCAGCAGTGCACGCAGCGGGGCCAACGAGTCGTTGGTCACTTCGCCCGCCCACACCAAGTCCCACAGTGCAGTGAGCAACTCGGTGTCGCTGGCCTCAGGCGACGCGGCGCGCACGCCGTTCCAGAAACTGGCACCGTTCTGCACGAGGAATGAACGCAGCGCGTCGTGCAGCGCACCTTCGGGCTTGGGTTGGCTCTCCCACCCCAGCGCGAGCACCGGCAGTTGATCGGCGAAGCAGAACCGGATGCGGCCATCGTTGGCGCCCAGCCCGCCGGCACCGATCCACACCAACTCGCCGGCGGTGCACAACTCGTCGAGATCGGCGGCGCGGAACGATCGCAGTCGGGCGGGAAGAACCTCCGCCTCGACCGTGCTCGCCACCAGCGCCGCGCCCTGCAGTTGGCCGAGAGCTTCGACGAGACCATCGAGGCCCTGGCGACCCGACGGAATCGAGTGCCACCCGAGCAGAAACCGCGCGTACGCCTGTTGGTCGACGGGTTCGATCTCGCGACGCAGCGCTGCCAGCGAACGTCGGCGCAACTGCCGCAACACCTCGATGTCGCAAAACTCGCTGCCGTGGGCGAGTGGTCGGAACTCGCCGCGCACGACGCGGCCCTCCGCCTCAAGTGCCGCCAGCGAACCCGCCGTGCGTTCGACCGAAATGCCAAAGCGCGCCGCCACTTCAGCGGCGACGAATGGGCCGTGCGTGCGCGCGTAACGGCCCACCAACGATTCGAGTGGAAGCGGCACCGGCTCGGTGAACTCGCGCGGCAACCCGAGCGGCACGTTGCAGCCGAGCGCATCGCGATAGCGGGCAGCGTCTTCGGCAGCCACGAAGCGATCCGTGCCGCCGACCGACACCACGATCGCCCGTCGGTCGTGGACAAGCTCGGCGAGCCACGAACCGCTGGCGGAGCCTTCGCAACGAAGATCTGCTTCGTCGGCGGACAGGTCGCCGACCCGCCGAAGCACGTCGTGTAGCTCGTCGGAGGTGCGCGCCCGACGACCGTCGGCCAACAACTGCAACTCGAGTTCGAGATCGGCCAACGCACCAGGGTCGAGCAGTTCGCGAAGTTCCTCGGCGCCGAGCAGATCGCGCAACAAATCGCGGTCGAGAGAAAGCGCCGCAGCGCGCCGCTCGGCCAACGGACTATCGCCCTCGTACATGAACGCGGCGATCCAGTTGAAGAGCAAGCTCTGCGCGAACGGCGATGCCTTCGCGGTGTCGACGCTGACAACTCGAATCGCACGGCTGCGCAACTGCGTGAGCACTTCGCGCAACGCAGGCAGATCGAAGACGTCTTGCAGGCACTCGCGCGACGTCTCCAGCAACATCGGGAACGTGGGGTACTTGGAGGCGACGCTGAGCAAGTTCGAGGCACGCTGGCGTTGCTGCCACAACGGTGTGCGCTGCCCCGGCCGGCGGCGCGGCAGCAGCAAAGCGCGCGCTGAGCACTCGCGAAAGCGCGCCGAGAACAGCGAGGTCTGGGGCAACGAAGCCATCACCAGCTCGTCGATCGCGTCGGGGTCGATGATCAGGTCGGCAAGCGGCAGCTCGTCGCCCACTCCCCCTGCTGAGGTCTCGGGCAGGCGAACAACAATTCCGTCGTCGGTGTACATCGTCTCGACCGGCATCTCGAAGTGCTCGAACAGTTTGCGCTCGATGGCCATCGCCCACGGCGCGTGGACGGGCGTACCGAACGGACTGAGAATGCACACCCGCCAATCGCCGAGCTCGTCGCGGAAACGTTCGACCACGATCGTGCGATCGTCGGGAACCGCACCGGTCGCCTTCATCTGCTCGGCGAGGTACAGCAGCACGTTCTGCGCGGCCAGCGCATCGAGCGAGTAGTCGGCCATCAACTGTGCCTGCGCCGACTTCGTAGGCAGCGCGCGCGTCTCGCGTTGGAATGCGCCAAGTGCCCGCCCAAGTTCCAGCGGCCGGCCAGGGCGATCGCCATGCCAGAACGGCATTTTGCCTGGCTCGCCCGGTGCTGGCGACACAACGACACGATCGAACGTGATGTCTTCGATGCGCCATGTGCTGGCACCCAGTAAGAACGTCTCGCCCGGCCGACTCTCGTACACCATCTCTTCGTCGAGTTCGCCGACGCGTGTGCCGTTCGGCAGGAAGACGCCAAACAGACCACGATCGGCGATGGTGCCACCGTTCGCGATCGCAAGTCGTTTCGCCCCATCGCGTGCGCGCAATGTGCCAGCCACGCGGTCCCACACCAGGCGGGGGCGCAGTTCGTTGAACTCGTCGCTCGGGTAGCGACCGGACAGCAGATCGAGCACATTCGCGAGCAGCTCGTCGCTCAGCTCGGCGAAGCACGCCGCCCTGCGGACCATCGCCGCCAACTCAGTGACTGTGCACTCGGCGTACATGCTGACGTGCGCCACGATCTGCTGCGCCAACACATCGAGCGGGTTGCGAAGGAAGCGACTGGACTCGATGAGGCCCTCACGCATGCGCCGCGCAACGACCGCGGCTTCCAGCAGATCGCCGCGGTGCTTTGGGTAAAGGATCCCCTTGCTCGGCTCGCCGACGCTGTGGCCCGCACGACCTATGCGTTGCAGCCCACGCGAGACCGCACCGGGAGACTCGACTTGGATGACGAGGTCGACCGCGCCCATGTCGATGCCGAGCTCGAGACTGCTAGTCGCGACGATCGCGCGCAGCTCGCCGCGCTTCAGCTGATCTTCGATCACCACCCGCTGCTCGCGCGCCAGCGAGCCGTGATGCGCCTTCACCAGGTCGCTGCCGTGCTCGCTGCCGTTCTCAGCACCGTGTTCGGTGTCGTGCAGCTCGTTCAGGCGCGCCGCCAATCGCTCGGTCTGGCGGCGACCGTTACAGAAGATGATGGTGCTGCGATGCGCAAGCACCTGCTGCAGTATCGAGGGATAGATGCTCGGCCAAATGCTGCTGTCTTCGCCTAATTCGCCCATGTCGTCGATGGGCACAACAACCTCGACCTGCAACGGCTTGCGAATACCAGCATCGATGATCGCCACCGGCCGACGCGCGCCAGTTGCATCGTGGCCGCCGAGGAAGTGAGCGATTTCTTCCAGCGGGCGCTGCGTCGCGCTGAGACCAATTCGTTGCGGGGGTCGCTTGGTGATCGCCTCCAAGCGTTCGAGGCTGAGCATCAGGTGCGCGCCGCGCTTGGTGGTGGCCATTGCGTGGATCTCGTCGATGATGACGGTGTCGATGTTGACGAGCGTGCTGCGCACTTCGCTGGTGAGCATCAGGTACAAGCTCTCGGGCGTCGTGATCAGCAGGTCGACCGGGCGACGCGCCAACGCTTGCCGATCGCGTGGACTGGTGTCGCCGGTGCGCATCGCAACCGTCGGCTCGTTGAACGGCACACCCAAGCGCTCGGCGGCCAGCCGTATTCCCATCAGCGGTGACCGCAGGTTCTTCTCGACGTCGAACGCCAGCGCGCGCAACGGCGAGATGTAGAGCACACGCGTGCGCGCTTTCGGGTCGGCAGGCGCGCCGGAAGCATCGGGAGTGACCAAGCGGTCGATGCTGCTGAGAAACGCGGTCAGCGTCTTGCCGCTGCCGGTTGGCGCACACACAAGCGTGTGCTGCCCACTGTTGATCGCCGGCCAACCCTGCACCTGCGCGGGCGTCGGCTCGGGAAACGACGCGCTGAACCACGCACGGACCGCAGGCGAAAAGCCCTGCAACACCGGGTGGTCGGCCATACCGGCAGGCTACGCCAGGGGTGTTCCGCCGATCTCCAGCGAAATCGCGCCTAGTTCGCTTGTGCTTGGGCAGACTGGACAGTCCCCATGGCACCCTCCGGCGACTCCTTCGACACGCGCGTGCAACTGCGCGCCTGGCAGCGCTCGGCGTTCGACAAGTTCGCCGCCAGCGAGCAGGTCGACTTTCTCGCCGTCGCCACGCCTGGCGCCGGCAAGACGACGTTCGCGCTCGCGTGCGCACGCTGGGCGCTCGCACAGCAACGACGACGCCTCATCGTGGTGGCACCGACGACACACCTCAAGTCGCAATGGGTGCACGCCGCGCACAGCATGGGCCTGCAACTGGACCACAACTGGTCACCCGCCGACGGAATCGCCAAAGACGTACATGGCATCGTCACCACCTACCAACAGGTCGCAATGCCGGCGACAGCCAAGAAGCTGCGCGGCTTGGCCGTCGATGCTTTCGTGATCCTCGACGAGGTTCACCATTCCGGCGACGAGCGGGCGTGGGGCGACGGAGTGCGCACCGCCTTCGAGCTGGCAGCGCGCCGGCTGTCGTTGAGCGGCACCCCGTTTCGAAGCGACACCGCCAGCATTCCGTTCGTTCGCTACGAACAAGTTGGCGTCGGCGGACAAGCCGAGGCTGACTTCACCTACGGATACGCCGATGCCCTGCGCGACGGCGGCGTGGTTCGCCCGGTGTACTTCCCACGCTTCGACGGGCTGATGGAGTGGAGCGCTCCCGACGGCAGCATCGTCAGCGCCAACTTCCACGACGATCTCGACCGCACGGGTTCCTCGCATCGATTGCGATCGGCCCTCAGCCTGGAAGGCGATTGGTTGGCCGTCGTCATCGGTCAGGCACACGAGCGCCTGATGAAGATCCGCGAAGAGCACCCAGACGCCGGCGCGCTGGCGATCTGCATGGATCAAGAGCACGCTCGCGACATCGCGCGTTTCATTCGCACGCGTTTCAACGTCGCCGCTGAGGTCGTGGTCAGCGACGATCCCACCGCCAGCGCCAAGATCGCGGAGTTCGCGAACGGCAGCCGACCATGGCTGGTTGCGGTGCGCATGGTCAGCGAAGGAGTCGACATCCCTCGGCTACGAGTCGGTGTGTACGCCAGCACCGTCGTCACCGAGCTGTTCTTCCGCCAAGCAGTCGGGCGCCTCGTGCGGTGGATCAGCGGCTTGTCGAACCAAAAGGCCTATGTCTTTCTTCCGGACGACCCGCGACTGCGCAGTCACGCATTTCAGATCGCGGAAGCTCGTCGACACGTCTTGCGTCCGGTCACGCACAGCGACGACGAGGAAGGCTTCACGCGCGAAGCGATCGAGCGCGCAGCAATGAAGGAACTCGACTTGCTGCCTGAGCAGTTGTCGCTGTTCAGTGTGCTCTCGTCGACCGCCACCGGGATGAGCGTGCACGCGTTCACAGAGCACGGCATCACCTACGACGACGAGCCAGAAGTGCCAGAGCCGGATGGCTCGTCCACTGCCAGCGATGTGCTGGAACTGCCGGAGATCCCAACCGACGCCGGTTTCCAGCTAGTCGGCGCGAAGAGCGTCGCCGACCTCAAAGAAGAATTGCGAGAGCGAAACCTCTCCATCGCCAAACGATTGGTCGACTTCACCGGCTGGAGCCACGCCAAAGTACAGAAGGAAATGAACCGGCTCGCTGGAATCGAGTCGGTAGGAAGCGCAACCAACAAACAACTCGAGCAGCGGGCACGCCACGGCGAGGCGTGGCTCCGCCGCCGGTAGGCTCGCTCGCATGCCAGCGGCTGGAGAACACCATCCAGCGTTCGAAGAGTACTGCGTGTGCATTTTCGAACTTGCCGAAGACGACGTCGCCGTCATCCAGGCGCGCATGGCGGAACGGTTGCAGGTCAGCCGAGCAGCCGTCAGCGAAATGATCAAGCGGCTCGAGGCAGAGGGCCTGATCACGACCGACGGCGCCATTCGGCTGACCGCTACCGGGCAGGGTTTGGCACAACGAGTCGTCCGACGCCACCGACTGGCGGAACGTTTTCTCACCGACATGCTCGGGTTGTCGTGGGCGGAAGCGCACCACGAAGCCGGCCGCTGGGAGCACGTCATCAGCGAGGGTGTCGAGGCTGCGATGGATCGCGTGCTGGGCAACCCGACCACCTGTCCGCACGGCAATCCGATCCCAGGTTCCAGCTACCTCGCACCGGCGATGGTTCCGCTCGCAGAGGTCGCCGTCGGCGGCGCGTTCACGGTGACGCGCATTCCCGAGGAACTCGAGTTCACGCCCGGGCTGCTGGCGTTTCTCGAGGAAAGCAACATCCTGCCCGGCCACGCCGGGGTCCTCACTTCCACATCGCCCGATGGCACGATCACGATCGAGATCGACGGCCGAATCATCGGAGTTGGGCCCTTCGCCAGCAACCGCATCCTGGTGCTCGCATGAAAGTGCGAGGGCACGTCGTGCTGGGATTGCTGCTCGTCGGCTGCACCCCCACCACCTACAACGAAGCTGCGGCACCGACGGTGGCGACACAAGCCCCGACAACAACACTCCCGTCCACCGATCCTGCCCAGGTGCTCCCCCAGATGCTCGCAGAAGTCGAGGATCTCGCCCGACGAGTCGTCGAGAACGATGGCGATGGTGCGGCCGCCACTCGCATCGAAGCGCTGTGGGCGGCCATCGAGCCTGTTGTCAGAGACGAGCGCCCGGAACTGCTCAGCGGCTTCGACTTCGTCGTGCGTCGCTGCCGCGCAGCTGCCGATCGCAATCGTCCCGCCGATGCCGACCGCGCGCTCAAGAACCTGCAATCGCTGGTCGAGAATTATCTCGCTGTCTAACGCATTGCGTCGGGCAACGGCAACGAGTGAACGATCGTCAGCCGTTGGGTGCTACGTGTCAGCGCCACATACAGCGCCCGCAATCCCTGCTGCTCGCCGGCAACGATCTCGGCGGGCTCGACCACAACCACGCCATCGAGCTCTAGGCCCTTCACCACGCTGACAGGCACCACCGTGATGCCCATCGTCAGCCCCATGCGCGTCGCCTTGCCGTGTTCGATGCCAGCCTCATCGAGCGCCGACGAAACCGCTTCGAACATCGCGTCGGGCACGACCACTGCGATGTTGCCTTCACCGACATCCGCATCGAGTTCCTTGGTGGCGCTGACGACGGCCGTCAACAACTCGGACGGTGCCACGTGCACGAATTCCGGATGTTCGTCGCCCAACCGAACACTGGTCGGTGCGCGCAGTGATGGCGTCGCGGCCATCATGACCCGGTTGGCGAGTTCCATGATGTTGGCCGGGATGCGGTACCCCACGCTGAGCCCGATGACTCGTGCCGGCTTTTGATCGGGAAGATGGCGCAGCACGTCGTCCCAGTCGTTTGGAGCCAACGCTCCGGTCGCCTGCGCAATGTCGCCGACGACGGTCATGCTGCCATTCAACGACCGACGCGAAACCATGCGCAGCTGCATCGGCGTGAGGTCTTGCACTTCGTCGATGACGATGTGACCGAACGTGCGAATCTCGTCGGCCTCGTCGGGTTTCGTCGAGCCCTTCGCCGCGCGAGCGCCAAGGTAACTGCGCGCTTCGTCGAGCAATGCCACATCGTGCTCGGTCCACCGCACGTCTTCCACCTCGAGCAGACGCTCGCGGTACAGCGCCAGATATTCGTCTTCGGGCAAGTGACGAGCGGCCGCCAACTTCAGTAGCGCCTTGCTGCCGAACAGGTCGTGCAACAACTGCGCTGGCGTCAGCAGCGGCCACATCCGCTCGAACGCAGCACGCATCTCGGGCAGCGCGCGCACGGCTTCTTTCACCTGCGCCGGCGACACGGAATCGTGGCGCCAAGTCTCGGCCATCGCAGTCCACACTTCGGTCTCGACCCAACGACGGGCGGCGTTGTGTTTGCGGAAGCGACGTTGCGCAGCCTTGACGATGCGACTTGATTCCTCGGCACGCAAGCGCACATAGCCCGTGCGGAACGGCACCACGAGGTCTTCGCGTAGGGCACGCTCACGATCGGTGACGGCTTTGTCGATGACCAGGCTCATCCGCAGATCGCCCTTCACGCGCGCCGCCAACGGCGAGTCGGGGGCATCGATTGCATAACGCGCCCACTGCACGTCGGGGACAAGGTCGGCGAGAACTACTTGTTCGACTCCGGCCTCGCCGAGCGATGGCAGCACACGCTCGATGTAGCGCAAGAAGACTCGGTTGGGGCCGATCACCAGGACACCCTGGTCTTCGAGCGGAAAGCGGAACGTGTACAGCAGGTAGGCCGCGCGGTGCAACGCAACCACCGTCTTGCCAGTGCCCGGACCACCCTGCACCACCAGCACGCCGGCTTGTGGCGAGCGGATGATTTCGTCTTGCTCGCCCTGGATGGTGGCGACGATGTCGCCGAGCTGGCCGGTGCGGCCACGCTGCAGCACGGCCAGCAGTGTGCTGTAACCGCGCAGGCCATCGGCGCGATCAGTCATCGCCATGCCGTCCTCGGTGCCGATGCCAAGGTGTCCGTCGCCGAACAGTTCGTCTTCCAGCCCCAACAGCTCGCGGCCACGCACATGGAAGTGCCGACGGCGAGCGAGGCCAAGCGGGTCGCGGCCGGTCGCGCGATAGAAGGGTTCGGCCACCGGCGCTCGCCAATCGACGACAACTGGGTCGGAATTCTCGTCGGCAACTGCCAGCCGACCGATGTGGAAGCTCTCGAGCGCCCCCGCGTTCTCGGTATCGGTGCGGTCGATACGCCCGAAGACGAGGGCCGCATCGCCGAGGTCGAGTTGTGTCAGGCGGTTGAAAACTGCTTCATCGAACACATCGCGCTCGTATCGAGCCTGAAAAGTGCCGCCGAGTGTGCCCTCGTGCAGACTTCGCATCTTCCACGCATCGACCTTGCTCTGCTCGAGGCAGCGGTACGCGAAGTCGATGAACTCCTGCTCGGTAGCCAGATCGGGGTGGTTGTGCGACATGTAGTGATGGTCCACGGCCAGGGGGAATTGGAAACGTGGTCTGAAAACTCTATCGGCGAAGGCGAACGCGACAACTGGCCGCTACACGGTGGTGCCGATACCCCCATCGACCGCAATCACGCTGCCCGTCACGTACGAGCCGGCCCGACTGGCCAGAAACACCGTCACTCCTGCCATGTCGTCGGGGCGACCGATTCGACCGAGGGGCGACGACTTGGCGATCGAGTCGCCGAACACCTCGAGCGTCGCCGCCATCATCTTGCTTTCGAAGGGCCCGGGCGCCACAGCGTTGACCGTGATGTGCTGCGGCCCCAGCTTGCGCGCCAGTGCCCTGGTGAGATGGTGAACGCCCGCCTTGCTCGCCGCATAGCTGTAGGTATCCATCGGATTGACATGCAGGCCATCGATCGATCCGATGTTGATCACCCGCGCCGGGTCCTCGGCCGTCGCGCCTGCACGCAGGTTGATCAGCAGTCGTTGTGTGAGAAAGAAGACCGCCTTGAGGTTCGTATCCATCACCTTGTCCCAGGCGTGCTCGTTGAAGTCGTCAAGAGGCATTCCCCACGTCGCTCCGGCGTTATTGACGAGGATGTTCAGCGTCGGGAAGTGACTGGCGGTCTGCGCGGCCAACGCCTCGACGCCCTCCAGGGTGCTGAGGTCGGCGCGAACTGCGTGCACCGCACCAAACTTCGACAACGCCGACTGGGCTTCGTCGAGTTCGTGTTGCTTACGCGCGCTGATGATCACGCTCGCGCCAGCGTCGAGTAGACCGCGGGCGATCATCGCCCCGATGCCGCGACTTCCGCCAGTCACAACGGCGGTCTTTCCTTGCAGGGAGAATAGGTCAGTTGCCATTCTGAGATCCTGCTACACGCCGACCGCCGATAGCGTGCCCGGAGATGGCCGTCGTACCTTTTCTCGAGGCCGCTAGCTGCCGCCGCGGTTCACATACGCCCGTCTGGTTCATGCGCCAAGCTGGCCGCAGCCTGCCCGAGTACCGGGCATTGCGCGGCGAGGGCAGCATCCTCGACGCGATCAAGCGACCCGATCTCGCTACCGAACTGACCCTGCAACCCGTTCGAAGGTACGGCGTCGACGCTGCCGTTCTGTTCAGCGACATCGTCGTCCCTGCGCATGCCGTTGGCTTCGGCATCGATGTCGCACCAGGGACCGGCCCTGTGTGTTCGCAACCACTGCGCACCATCGCCGACCTCGATCGGCTGCGCCCGTTCAACGCCGAGGCCGACGCCCCCTACGTCGGCGAGACCGTGCGCCAACTTGCAGCCGAGTTGCCAGCGGAGGTGCCGTTGCTTGCGTTCGCCGGTGCACCGTTCACCGTCGCCAGCTACCTGATCGAGGGCCGACCCAGCCGCACGTACACGCACACCAAGCGCATCATGCACACCGACCCGAAGCTGTGGCACGCGGTCATGGAACGGCTCGTCCAGCACGCGGTCGAGTCGATCGGCAGCCAGCTGCACAATGGGGCGAGAGCCTTCCAGGTCTTCGACTCCTGGGCAGGCGCGCTCAGCGCGGCCGACTACCAGCAAATGGTGCTACCCCATTCGACGGCGGTGTTCAGCGCGCTGCGTGCGGCCTATCCGAACGCACCCGGCATTCACTTCGGTGTCGGCTGCGATCATCTGTTGGAGCACATGCACGCGGCTGGCCCGGTTGTGCTTGGCCTCGACTGGCGTACCTCGATCACCGATGCCCGGCGGCGCATGGGCGACGATCTCGTCGTGCAGGGCAACCTCGACCCCGCGTTGGTGCTCGCCGGCAGCGACGCCGCCCGCGCGGGCACGCGCGCGGTGCTTGCCGACAACGTCAGTAGCGATGGCACTCGACACCCGGGCCACATCTTCAATCTCGGACACGGTGTGCAGCCCGAGACTGATCCGGGTGTGCTGGCAGCCGTCGTCGAACTTGTACACGAAGCGACCAGCGGGGACGCATGACGAACTCCACCACACGCACGGCGGTGCTGCTCATGGCGTACGGCACGCCCCGGCATACCGACGAGATCGCGCCCTACTACACCGACATTCGGCGCGGTCGGCCCCCCACCGACGAACAACTCGCCGATCTCACCAACCGCTACCAAGCAATCGGCGGCCTGAGCCCGTTGGCGACGCGCACCGACGCACAACGCGATGCCCTGCAAGCAATGCTCGACACGGCCGCGCCCGGGCAGTACCACGTCGTGCTCGGCCTGAAGCACGCGGAGCCAAAGATCGAATCCGCGATCGCATCGCTGGCAGCCGAAGGTTTTCGACGAGTGGTCGCGCTGGTCTTGGCGCCGCACTACTCGGTGATGTCGGTGGGCGAGTACCTGCGCCGCGCCAGGGAGGCCGCAGAACCACTCGAACTGGAAGTGATCGGAGTCGAGAGTTGGGCCACTGAACCAGCCTTCGTGAAGTTCACCGCTGCCCAGGTGCGCGCGCAGTTGGCGACGCTGCCCGAGAACACAAAGGTGGTGTTCACCGCCCACTCATTGCCACAACGAATCGTTGCGGTCGAAGGCAACCGATACGAAAGCGAACTGCGCGCTACCGCTGAAGCCGTCGCTGCCGAGGCTGGCCTGACTCATTGGAGCCAATGGGCCGTGGCATGGCAGAGCGCCGGTCGCACGCCCGACCCGTGGATCGGACCCGACATCCTCACCGTGATCGACGAACTCGCCGCCGCCGAGAACGACGCTGGCCACCCTCGCGGCGTGCTGGTGTGCGCCGCCGGTTTCGTCGCCGACCATCTCGAAGTGCTGTACGACCTGGACATCGAGGCGGCTCGTCACGCTCGCAACCTCGGAATTGCATTCGCCCGCACTGCTTGTGTCAACGAAGAACCCAGCGTGATCGCGGCGTTGGCTGCGCGCGTGATCGCGGCCGCCGATGGCGCCGCAACACCAACAAGCTGACCCAATGACGCGTGCACCCCGACGGATTGCGGTGGTGGGCGGTGGGATCGCTGGCCTCGCCACGGCGCACGCTGCGCTCACGCGCGACGACGCGCACGAAGTCGTTGTGTTCGAGGCGAGTGATCGCGTCGGCGGCAAGATTCTGACGACGCCCTTCGCTGGCCATCCCGCCATCGACGAAGGGGCCGATGCCTTCCTCGCCCGGCTGCCGTGGGGAACCAGCCTGGCCCAGTCGGTGGGGCTCGGCGAGCACTTGCTGTCACCCAGCACCGGTCGCGCCGCCGTGTGGTGGGATGCGCTGCACCCGATTCCCGACGCGCTGTTGCTCGGATTGCCGACGGAGGTCGTTGCTCTCGGCCGGTCGCGTCTGTTGACCTGGGGCGGCAAGTTGCGGGCAGCAACTGAGCCTCTGCGACCACGCACCTCGACGGCCAGCGACTCGTTGGGCATGTTCGTTCGGGCCCGGTTCGGCGATCAGGTGCATCTGCGGTTGGTCGACCCGCTCGTTGGCAGCATCTACGCCGCCGACACCGACCACTTCAGCTTGGCGGCAATTCCACAGATCGCCGATCTGGCCAGCTCGGCGCGCAGCTTGCTGCTCGCTGGTCGCAAGGCCAGGGCTCGCTCTGCAGCCGCTGTCGGCCCGATCTTCTATGCCCCGTCGGCTGGCATGGGTTCATTGGCGATCGCTGCTAGCGACACAGTGCGCCGCGCGGGTGGAGACGTGCGCACCGAGTCAGCCGTGGCCGAATTGGTCGCCGATGGAGACGGTTGGCGTGTGAATGGCGAGCAATTCGATGCGGTCGTGCTGGCTTGCCCTGCGGCCGCAGCTGCGCGCCTGCTATCCGCATCGGCGCGTCACGCCGCGCAGGCCATCGCAACAATTCCGACGGCCGACGTAGTCATCGTCAGCCTGGCGGTACCGCCGGCCGATTGGCCGCGCCACCTGGCCGGCCTCAGTGGCTACCTGGTGCCGAAACCGAAGCAACAACTCGTGACCGCCGTTTCCTTCGGGTCGCAGAAGTGGGCGCATTGGCAGCTTGCCGACTCTGTCATCCTGCGCGTGTCACTCGGGCGCGACGGACTGCCGGTGTTACATCTCTCCGACACCGAGCTCATCGCTGCCGCCATCGACGAGGTCGGTCGCCATCTGTCTGTCGCGCTGCAGCCAACAGACATTCGAATCTCGCGATGGCCTGCCGCGTTTCCGCAGTATCGACCGCACCACGGGTCACTAGTCACTGCCGCGACGCACGCACTACCTGCTGGCCTCGCGCTTGCAGGCGCGAGCTACCACGGCATCGGAGTGCCGGCGTGCATTCGGTCGGGCCAACAGGCCGCTGCAGCAGTTTGCGGTCTGGTCTGATCGCTGGCAAACTCACCATCCTGTCTAGTCGGTGGTACCAGGCACTTGAGATTCCGCGTATGGGTCTCAACGAGTCGTTCTTCGCAGGCGTCACGCTCGGGACTCTTGCACGCGGTCCCGGCCATTGGCCAGGTTGGCATTGTGTCGGCAATGTCCACTCTGTTTGCGTGCCACCCGGTTGGCACCACGAAGGAGCGGATCGTGGTGTTCTGAGAACTCAGCGCGCAGCAAATCAACTGAACGCCGGTTAGGTAGAGGTCCGTTGTTCTGGTCACGAACCCTCAAACAGGCTCAGTTGGTCGAGACCCGACAGCGACGGGGTACCGCGGTCCACTCAGCAACAAGCGTCGCCGCAGCGGGCGCTGAGCCTGACTGCTATACGGTGAGTTGCAACGAGACCACTATTCGCTCCGTCTCGGAGCCCACCGGGTGGCACGCAAACAGGGTTGCGGTGTACGCCGCTGTCTGATTGATAATCCAGCGGGTGTCCGGCGTGACGATGTCGGTGCGTACGACGCGGTACACGAACCGTCCGGCGGCGGTGGTGAAGATGACCTCGTCGCCAGGCAGCAACTTGTCGAGATGACGAAACGGCCTAGTATTTGAGGTGCGGTGGCCACCGACCACGACATTGCCGATTGCTCCGGGCAACGCGGTACCTGGCCAATGGCCGGGACCGAGTGCAAGAGTCCCGAGCGTGACGCCTTCGAAGAGGGGCTTGTTGAGACCCATCCGCGGAATCTCGATCGAGCCCAACTCGACGACTGGCTCGATACCGTGCGGGTCGGGCGGCTCCTGCGGAACCGGCAACCCAGCGGCTGGCACATCCTGGATCGCTGGCGGTGCCGCTGCTGAGGGAGCCGCAACAGCAGTGGTCTCGACGGGCATCGCCGGCGGAATCTCGATCGAGCCCAACTCAACGACTGGCTCGGTGCTTGGGGGCTCGGGGGGCGTCTGCGGAACCGGCAACCCAGCGGCTGGTACATCCTGGCTCGCTTGCCCGACCGGTTCTGCCGTGACGGCGGGAGCCGCAACAGCAGTGGTCTCGACGGACAGCGCCAGAGCAACGGCAGTTGCAGTCGTAGTCGGCCTGACCGAGGGGCTGGTAACGCCTTCGGGTGTCGTGGCGGCCGCCGGTGTGGGCATGGTCGCGGCCGTTCCATTGCGCACTTCGGCAGTTTCCGTGCTACTACAGCTGACTAGCAGCACGGCTGCAACCGCGAGAATCCTCTGACGACGATGCATGACTCAGTTGGCTGCGACTCGCCAGCGACGGGGCAGGCGCGGGCGGCTCAGCAGCAGCGCGCTACCGATGCAGCCCAGGCCGAGGGCCATCGACATCATCGGCTTCGAATCGCCACCGCCGCTCTTTGGCAGCGTGTGGATCGTCGTGGTCGCTCGGCTGCCCTTCACAGAGGTCGTCGTCGAACCACAACCAACACCAGTCGTCGTCGTCGTTCCGCCACAACTCACCGTCGTCGTAGTCGTCGAACCACAACCACCACCGGTCGTCGTCGTCGACCCGCCACAAATCGTCGTAGTCGTCGTCGGATTCGTCGTCGTAGTTGTCGTGGTTGTCGTGTTCACTCCAACGACGATGACCACCTCGGCAGAGAGATCGCACACTTCACCGGGAAGACCCGGGCAGGTGAGCTGATCGATCGAGGGCCGAGGGGGATTGGAATCCCGGTGGATTGGCCGGCTGATCCCGGAAGCATCCAAGATGGCATTCTCAAAGTTGCCTTGCACCATCGATTGGTTGACAATCTCGACGCCCTGCGCAACGTTGGCGTTCAGCGTGACGACGAGGGTGATGATCTTGGTCAGACCAGCGATCGGCAGGTCGGCCTCCATCGCACAGCGCAGCAGCTGCGGCCCCGGGTTAGCAACCAGAGCGCAGGTACCGCCGTTGTCTTGAATGACGGCGGACTTGAACGTGGCCTGCGGGGGCAGCAAGTCGTGGATGACCACATCTTCCAGATTCAGGGCACCGGTGTTCTGGGCCTGCAACGTGTAGGTCACATCACCGCCGGCAACAACCGACTGGGTGATCAGCACTTTGTTGATCTGGATGGCGGCGTAGCCATTGACAACGACAACGCTGATTGTCTCGTTCAGGTGGCCGGAGGCGGTGATCACACTGCCACCAGTTCCGTTGACGTTGATGATGCTCTTGCTTGCCGTTCCCTTATCGAGTTCCTCGATGAAGTAATCGATTCCGTCGGCCGCGAGCGTCGACGGCAGGTCGATCGTCACCGTCTCGCCAGCCTCGAGATCGAACGTCAGATCCTCGAAGAACGTCGAGCCGTCGAGCCGCGAAACCCGGATGGTGTACGTCTCGCCGGTCGGAGGCTGACCATTCAGCTTCTTTTCGACGATCGTCGTCTGCTTGCAAATCTCGGTGTCGGCGCTAGCGGTCGCGATCTCGATGCCGTTGAACTTCAGCGACAATGGCGCAACCGTGCTGGCGATGTTGACCGTCGTGCCAGCTAGAACCTCGAGCGTGCCGCCATCCCAGGTGACCACAATGTCGGTGGTCTCGGTGTTCTTGATGGCATACCAGTAGACGTCGTCGGCGGTGACATCGGTGCAGATGGCCAGCAAGTCAAACACAGGATCGCAGTCAACTGTGACGGTGACGTCGAACGCTGAACCGTTGGCCACGATCGGAATCACAACAACACCGTCGGCGAACACACCGGGCATCGTGTAATCAACGCTGGTGACCGCTGCGACCGGAACATCGACGGTGGTGCTGTTGCGTGGGTCGGTGATCGTGAAGACCACACCCTCATTGCCAGCGTTGACGAGAGTGATCGTAACGACTCCCTCGAACGCCTCGGTGCACTCAGCCTTGGCCGAGGCTGACGGATCCGCGTAGTCGCAATCGACGGTGACCAATTGGTCGAGTCCAGTGGTGCCATCGCTGGCCGTGATGGTGATCAGGTAGTCGCCATCGGCAAGACCGAGGTAGGTGTAGGTAGCCGGAGTTCCGCCAGCGGCGACCGTGAAGTCGCGGCTCACCGAATCAGGCCCGACGACGGTGAAGGTCACCGATTCGCCACCATCGTTGAACAACGTCAACAAGATCTGACCGTTGCTTTGCACGTCGCATGAGGCAGCCGCCGAAGTGCGCGGCACCGCCTTATCGCAATTGACCGCAAAGGTGCGGCTGAAGTCCTTGCCAGCGAGCGAGATGTTGATCGTGTAGCTGCCGTCTACCAATCCCGTGTAGGTCAACGTCTCTGTTGCACCGACAGCGACTGTAACGGTCGTGGCTGGCTGACCGCCGAAGGCGGCGACATCGAACGTGACGGAGGTGGCGAAGGGGCCACCCGTGTTGGTGAACGTGACGACCACCGCGCCATCGCCACTGTTCTCAGTGGCATTGTCGCAGCGCGGGTTCACCGTGACATCTGGGGTCGAGTCGCAGTCCTTGGGAAGTTCGAGGTACACGGGCCACGGGCCGCTACCGGCCGATTGTCCGTTGCCCCAGGTCGACAGGGCCTCGACCTTGAGATTGACGATGGTTGCGCCGGTCGGCCACTGGAAGGTGCCGGAGAAGGTGTAGCCGTTGCCGGAGTTGAAGGAACCGAACTGGTCGGCTGGCGCGGTGCCGCTGCCCCCGATGATTTCGACCCAAACCCGCACGTTGCTATTCGTGCGTGACAGGTCGTACTCGTTCTCCGGAGTGTCCGGATTGTCGGGATAGCCCTCCCACGCCGCGGCCGTCCAAGAGATGACGCCGTCGCAGCTGATGCGGGCCGTGGCCTCGGCATGGTGCGCTGTCGCCGAGCCTGTGAACGCGGGGACGATCGCCACCACGCCAAGGATCACGAGTCCCGCCGAGAACACGTGCCGTACTCGAGATTTTAGGAATCCACGAAAAGCTGTCATCTGAACCGCCCCTCCCTTTGTTCGCCACCACGTTACGTGACGATTAGTAGTCTCGCAATACTCAGAGTGGTCAATGTTTCGGCAACTGATGCCACCAAAAGTGCTTGACCGATCACTTTTGCCACACCGAGTCGCCCATCCACGCCGTCCGCCGAACCGTCACTGTATCGTCGGCGTTTCGTGCCGCTCGCCCCGCGCCTCCAACGAATTCGCCCCAACAAGCGACTACTCACCGCCGCGTGTGGCGGGCTCTTGGTCGCCGCCGCGCTCCCGCCCTGGGGGCTGTGGCCGCTCGCGTTCGTCGGCATCGCGGTCTACGAAACGGCACTGCAACAGGCAGCCAGTGGCCGCCAACGCTTGGCCAGCGGTTGGGTGTTCGGCGCCTGCTGGCTCTTTCCGGGAATGGTCTGGATGTGGTTCTTGACAATTCCTGGCTATTTGCTGGCCGCCGCCATGTTCGCTGGCGTCCACGCCACCGCCGCGTGGATCGCACCGCGCGGCCCTTGGCGAGTCATCGGCCGACCAGCGGCGCACACCCTTGCGGAAGCCTTGAGGTTCTGCTTTCCCTTCGGCGGCGTGCCCCTGGCCAGCTTGCCGATCGGACAGGCTGCCGGTCCGTTCGCGACGGTAAGTGCCGTTGGGGGCTCGATCCTGCTGACGTGGTTCGTGTTCCAGATCGGGTTCGCATTGTCGGGGCCATCGCCGGTCGTCCCGGCGTTGGCACGCAAGCGCGGCGTCACCAGCAAGGGCCAGTGGCACGGCGTCGCTGGCCTGACGGCAGCACTGCTGATCTGGCTGGTGCTCGCCCCCCTCGCCGACGCCGACGGCACCGCGACCGGCGAAACTCGGGTTGCGATCGTGCAGGGTGGCGGACCACAAGGCACCCGCGCGATCAACACATCGGCAGCCCACGTCTTGGCCCGGCACCTCGGCGCCACCGGGGAGATCGAACCCGGAAGCGTCGACTTCGTCGTGTGGCCCGAGAACGTGATCGACGTCGTGGAGTTTGCCGACAGCGACGAATTCCAGTTGGTCGCCGCCCAGGCACAGCGTCTTGGTGTGCCCTTTGCGGTCGGCATCACCGAGGACAGCGCCGACGGCGACCACTTTCTCAACGCGCAAGTGGTCATCAGTGCCGACGGAGAATTGATCAGTCGCTACGACAAGGTCCGCCGCGTCCCGTTCGGCGAGTACATGCCGCTGCGCGGGTTGCTGCAAGCGTTAGGCGCACCGACGAATCTCGTGCCGCGCGACGCCGTAGCGGGCACCGGTCCTGCGGTGTTGCAGCTTCCAGATGGCACCCGCCTGTCCACCGTCATCTCATGGGAGGTGTTCTTCGGTGGGCGCGTCAACGAGGGCGTCGAGGCTGGCGGCGAGCTGATCATCAACCCAACCAACGGCAGCAGCTACACGTGGACCGTGCTGCAAAGCCAACAGATCGCGGCCTCGCGCCTGCGAGCGATCGAACAACACCGCTGGGTGGTACAGGTGTCGCCCACCGGATTCAGCGCGTTCATCTCGCCCAACGGCGACGTCTACCAGCGCACCGGAGTCAGCGAGCAACGGGTTCTCATCCGAACCATCGAGTTGTTCGGCGGGCGAACGTGGTACAGCCACTCCGGCAACCTGCCCTGGGTCGGACTGGTTGCGCTGTTGCTGGCTGCAACGCTCTGGCGTTCAGGCAGTTTCAGCCGGCGGGGACGGGAATCGGTGTCGGCGGCTCAACCCCGCTGAGCACATTGATCGCGTTGTGCGCCGCTAGTCGCGCCATTGCTGCTCGCGTCTCCATCGTCGCTGAGCCGAGGTGCGGAATCAACACTGCGTTCTCGCATCGCAACAGGCCGGGGTGCACCTTCGGCTCGTCCTCGAACACGTCGAGGCCAGCACCTGCGATCTCGCCACCCTGCAGCGCCGCCGCCAATGCGGCCTCGTCGACAATCGGTCCGCGCGCTGTGTTGATGAGGAAGGACGTCGGCTTCATCAGCTCGAGTTCTCCGGCGCCGATCAGGTGATGGGTCGACGAGTTGTAGGGGCAGTTGATGCTGACGACATCGCTCGTCGACAGCAGTTCGTCCATACTCATCATCTGCGCGCCGAGTTCCGCCTCTACTGCGGGCGCGACTGGGCGACGATTCGCGTAGGCGATCCGCATGCCGAACGCCTTTGCGCGCCGGGCGAGCGCACACCCGATCTCACCCATTCCGACGATGCCGAGCTGGCGACCCTGGATGCCGGACCCGAGCATGTAGAACATGCCCCACTGCCACGGCGAGCTGCTTCGAATGACGCGCTCGCCCTCACCCAGCCGGCGAGTCGTCATCAAGATCAATGACATCGCGATATCGGCAGTTGCCTCGGTGAGCACGCCAGGAGTGTTGGTAGCAATCACACCACGTGCTGCGCACGCGGCAACATCGATGTTGTTGTAACCGACCGCAACATTGGCCACCACTTTCAGCTGCTTGCCTGCTGCATCGAGAAACGCTTCATCGACCTTGGTGGTCAACTGTGTCACTGCCGCGTTGGCGCCGGCGACAAGGGCATGAACCTGCTCTTGCGTCGGCACCTCGAGCGACACCCAGGAATGAAGGTCGCCAGCCTCGTGCAGCAGGTCGAGACCCTCGTCGGGAATGCGGCCGGTGACAGCGATACGCGGTCGAGCAGTCGTCATGCCGAGTCGATCCAGCGGCGTAGCCCCGACAAGCCCTCTTCGATGTCGGCGCATGAAAGGCCGGAGTACGCGAAGCGCACGAACTGGTCGGTCTCGCCAGGCTGTGGACGACCGAAGTGTTTGCGGGTGCAGAACGAGACACCGGTGTTGTGGAGAGCGGCGGTCGCAAACTTGCCCACTTCATCGAAACCCATGCGGTCCATGACGGCCGTGACATTGGGGAACAGGTAGAACGTCGACTCTGGTTGCGGGCAGATGACACCCTCAATGAGCGCCAACTGACTCCAGGCCGCATCGCGTCGGCGGTGCAACTCGTCGAGAATCGCCTTCGGCCCATCGGCGCCACCGGTGATGCCGGCCACGCCCGCAGCCTGCACGAAATGCGTGGTGCAACTTTCGTCGTTGGTGTTCAGCTTGGCGATGCTCTGCGCGACGGGCAACGGTGCGATCGCGGCGCCCAGTCGCCAGCCCGTCATCGCGAACTTCTTGGAGAACGTGTACAGGATGACAGTGCGATCGAGCATGCCCGGCAGCGCCGCGATCGATGAACTGGTACCCGAGTACCTCATCTCGAAGTACGCCTCGTCGGCCAGCACCCACAGATCGTGCTCGTTCGCGAGGTCGGCGATGGCCTGCATTTCTGCGGCCGAACTCTCGCAGCTGAGCGGATTCTGCAGATTGTTGTAGACGATCGCGCGAGTGCCACCGCCACCCTGGCCCTGCCCTTTCTTGCGCGGCACAACGATGCTGCGCAGGTGGTCGAGGTCGATCGCGAAACCGGTGTCGGTCTGCTGGTAACGGTACGCCTGGCTGACACCGCCGTAGTACTCGATCATGCTCTCGTAGATCGGGTAGCCCGGGTTCGGGTACAGCACGCCCTCTCCCGGGTTCATCACGCTTTGTATGAACTTGCCGATAACTGGCTTGCCCCCGGGCTGCACAACGACGTTGTCAGCCGCGAACTGAAGTCCGCGGCGGCGACCGACGTCGTCGGCCAGTGCCTCGCGCAGCGGCATGATGCCTGCGGCCGCGCAATAGCCGGTCTTGCCTTCAGCGATCGCGACGTTCATCGCCTCGGCGATGTTTGCCGGAGTGGGCAGGTTGATGTCGCCGAGGTGGAACGGAAAGACGCGGTTGCCCTGCGCGGCCCACTCGGCAGCAGCCAGTGACACCGAGAACGCGGTCTCCGTACCCAGATTGGTCAGTCGTTCTGCGAGCGCCATCGGGCGAAGATAGCTCACAGCTGAACTTCCTCAGGTTTCGATCAGCACCGTGACCGGGCCGTCGTTGTTGATCGCGACCAACATCTCAGTGCGAAAGCGCCCGGTAGCGACAGTTGCTCCCAAGCCGCGCAGATGGTCGACCACGGCTTGCACCATCGGCTCGGCATGCTCTGGGCGAGCAGCCGCAATCCAACTCGGGCGGCGACCGCCGCTGGTGTCGCCGTAGAGCGTGAACTGGCTGACAACCAATACCTCGCCGCCGGTATCGGCGACGCTTCGATTCATCACGCCCTCCGCGTCGTCGAGGATGCGCAAGTTCCAGATCTTCTCGGCCAACTTGTGAGCTTGGGCGACCGTGTCGTCATGAGTGACGCCAACCAGCACACACAGGCCAGCACCAATCTCGCCGACGATCTCGCCGACCACTTCCTCCGCAGTACCCCCAACGACCGTCTCCCCAACGACCGTGACCCAAGCCGAAGTCACCCGCTGGACAAGCCCACGCATACTGCCGATCGTAGGGAATGGCAAGCAGCCAATTGCACCTACAGGTCAGCTGTGGCCGATGCAGCAATGTCGTGTAGCCGCTCGAATTCTTCCCGAGCATTCGCCCATGCCGCACTCATATGCACAATCCGTTTTGCCTCGCCGAGATCGATGTCGAGAACCGCTCGGGTCACCTTGATCGACTCAATCGGCGAAAAACCCTCGGCTCGAAGCTGGGTGAGTACACGGTCCCACTCCTCCAAGCCGACGGGATTATGTGATGTGTGTCGCATTTGGCTCATGGTTGCTCCCTCCGGAGCCGGATGACGAGATCCACTCTACGACCCCGACGAGCACCCGACAGTCGTGTGCCTGTGACTCTGATTCCTGTGAATCCAGCTGCGAGCAACTCGGCAGCTGCCACACGTATCCACCAAAGAAGCTCCTGCGGAGAAACTGCCAATCGAGCAGCAGTGCGTGGGTAGACGGCTACATCGCGCAGTTCGATCCGTGGGCTAGACAGGGCGATCTCCGCCATGATGTCAACAACTCCCACGGATGTGTCGAACGAGCGGACATAGAGATCGCCGTGGACGAAGGTCACTCTTCCAACGTAGGAAAGGGGTCTCGCGCAGTGGGAGACGGGGCGCGTACGTTGCACTCTTGTGACAGCTACCGGCGGGTAACTGGGTGCCGATAGCCTTTCGGCAATGTCTGCCGCACGCCCGGCGCGAGTTTCTGGGCTGGCGCCCGATGCTCCGCTGAAGATCGCCTACCTCACCTACCGCGGGAAACCGCATGTGGGGGGCCAGGGCGTCTACACCCGCCACCTCACCAAAGCGTTGGTCGATCTTGGCCACACCGTGGAGGTGTTCGGTGGCCAGCCCTACCCGGTGCTGGACGAACGCATTCCGCTGCACAAGTTGCCCAGCCTCGACATCTGGAACGACCATTTCCCTGGCCGCTTCCCCGGCATCTGGGAGATGAAGTCGAAGGCCGATCTGGCCGAGATGTTCACCCACTTCAAAGGCACATTCGGCGAGCCGTGGGCGTTCTCGATCCGGGCACGTGAAGCGTTGAAGAAGCGCCAAGGCGACTTCGACCTGGTGCACGACAATCAATGTCTCGGCTACGGCATTCTCGGCATCGACAAGATGATTCCAACGATCGTGACGTTGCATCACCCGATCACACGCGATCGCGCGCTCGAGATGCAGCATTCGAAGAACTGGCGCAAGCGCTACGGCATCGGGCGCTGGTACAACTTCGTCAAGATGCAAGGTCGTGTCGCCAGTCGCATGCCACGCGTTGTCGTGGTGAGCGAGAACAGCATCAAAGACATCCACAGCGACATGGGGGTCAGCCTCGATCGCATGCGACTCGTGCCGGTTGGCGTCGACCCCGAGCTGTTCACGCCGCTACCCCACATCAGTCGTCAACCCGGCCGACTGATCACGACTGCTTCTGCCGATGTGGCGCTGAAGGGTCTCAGCTATCTGCTGGAAGCGATGGCCAAGCTGCGTACCGAACGCAACGACATTCGTCTCACCATCATCGGCAAGCCACGCGAAGGCGCGAGCAACGACATGATCGACAAGCTCGGTCTGCGCCCGCACATCGACTTCGTGTCGGGAGTTCCCGACGAACGCATCGTCGAGTTGTACGCCGAAGCGGAACTGGCGGTCGTGCCGAGCCTCTACGAAGGGTTCAGCCTGCCGGCGATCGAGGCGATGTCAACCGGCATCTGCTTGGTCGCAACCGACGGCGGTGCGTTGCCGGAAGTGACCGGCACCGACGGCGACACGGTGTTGCAGTGCCCGGCGGGCGATGTCGATGCTCTGGCAGCCGCAATTCGCCGCGGACTCGACGATGCCGACCTGCGAATCCGTATCGGCGAGGCAGGCCGGCAGCGCGTCGTCGAGCGATGGAGTTGGAAGCACTGCGCGCAGCTCACAGTCGATCAGTACCGCGAGGTACTAGCGATGCCGGACAACATCGAAAAGTTGCGCAGGAATGGTCGGATCTAGCCGGTGCTGACTATCCGCTTCGATCGCTTAGGAGTACAGCCCGGAGACCTCGTGCTCGATGCTGGCGCCGGTTTCGGTCGCCACGCGTTTGAACTGGCACGCCGCGGCGCGAACGTGGTCGCACTCGACTACATGGCGGAAGAAGTCACCGCCGCACGCGGCATCTTTGCGGCAATGGTCGAGGCCGGCGAGATTCCCGAGGCGCGCTACGTCGGCGTCATGCAGGGCGACGCGACGAAGCTGCCATTCGCCGATGCGTCGTTCGACCGAGTGATCACCAGCGAGGTTCTTGAGCACATCCAAGACGACGTCGCCGCAGTGAGCGAACTGGTACGCGTGCTGAAGCCGGGCGGAACGATTGCGGCAACGGTGCCGACATGGTTCCCCGAGAAGGTCAACTGGATGCTGAGCGACGAGTACCACGCCCCGAAAGTCCCCGGTGGACATGTGCGCATCTACACCGCGACAGAGTTGAAGGCGAAGATGCGCAGCGCAGGCGCCAGCGTGGTCAGCAGCCATCACGCACACGCGTTGCACTCGCCCTACTGGTGGCTGAAGTGCGCCGTCGGACCACGCAACGACAACCACCCGTTGGTCAGGCGCTATCGCCAGCTGCTCGAGTGGGAAATCGTCAAGCAGCCGAAATCTCTTCAGTTGATGGAGCGCCTGCTCTCCCCCGCGCTCGGCAAGAGCTACGTGGTCTACGGGGTGAAGCGATGAGCGTCGTGCCGCACGTCGAAGGTGTCCTCTCTGCCGACGAAGTCGTGCAGACGGCCGAATCGATCGCGGCGCTGCAACTCGACACCGGCATGATCCCGTGGTTCCCGAATGGTCACTGCGATCCGTGGAATCACGTGGAGACGGCGATGGCCCTCGATGTCGGCGGCTTGCACGCCAACGCCGAGCGTGCGTACGAGTGGCTCGTCGACATTCAGTTGCCCGACGGCAGTTGGTGGAACTACTACCTGCCCGATGGTTCGGTCGAGGAGGCGAAGCTCGATACCAACGTGTGCGCGTACATCGCGACTGGCGTGTGGCATCACTGGCTGTGCACGTGGGACCGTGGCTTCGTCGACCACCTGTGGCCGACGGTGCAACGCTCGCTCGATTGGGTGCTCAGCATGCGCAAGCCCGACGGCACTGTTCTGTGGGCGCGCACCGAGGACGACACGCCGTGGGATTACGCGTTGCTCACTGGGTCTTCCAGCATCTCGCACGCGCTGCGGTGCGGTGCCCAGCTCGCTGATCTGATCAACGAGCCGCGCCCTGACTGGGCAGCGGCCGGACTACTGCTTGCCGACCTCGTCGCCACCCGCCCCGACGCGTTCGAACCGAAGGAACGTTGGGCGATGGACTGGTACTACCCGGTCCTGTCGGGCGCGCTCACCGGCGAAGCCGCCAAGTCGCGCCTCGCCGACGGCTGGTCAGCGTTCGCCATGGAGGGCAAGGGCATTCGTTGCGTCAGCGACGAACCGTGGGTCACCGCCAGCGAAACAGCCGAGTGTTCGATCGCATTCGCGGCGATCGGCGACATCAGTACGGCCACCGAGTTGCTCGATTGGACGCGTCCCCATCGCCTCGCTGATGGTTCGTACTACACCGGCATTGTGTATCCCTCGCTCGTGCGTTTCCCCGCCGACGAGACCAGCGCGTACACCGGCGCTGCCGTCATTCTCGCCGCCGACGCGATCACCGGTGCCAGCGCGGCAAGCAACGTCTTCGTGCCTACGCTTGCAGGGTGAGCTTTCCAACTACCGCCGAACTTGCTGCCCTTGCCAACAATGCCCTCGTTGCGTGTGGAGCGCCCGTCATGGGAAAGGGACCCCATAACGCACGCACACCGATCACCGGGGCAACGCTTGGTTCCGTCGCCGCTACGTCGAATGTCGACGACGTTGTTGCCCGCGCAGCTGTTGCATTCGGTAGCTGGCGCAACGCGCCTGGCCCCCTGCGCGGCGAACTCGTCCGTCGACTCGGCGAACAACTACGGATCCACAAAGCAGACCTGGCCAAGCTCGTACAACTAGAGGTCGGCAAGATCGAGAGCGAAGCACTCGGCGAAGTGCAAGAGATGATCGACATCTGCGACTTCGCCGTCGGGCTCAGTCGCCAGCTACACGGCCTCACCATCGCCAGCGAACGCCCCGGCCATCGCTTGATGGAGCAATGGCATCCGATGGGACCGACCGCTGTCATCACCGCGTTCAACTTCCCCGTTGCGGTCTGGAGTTGGAATGCAGCGCTTGCACTGGTGTGCGGTAACCCGGTGATCTGGAAGCCGAGCGAGCTGACGCCGCTGACGGCGATCGCGACCCAGGCACTGTTCGAGAAGGCTGCGTCTGGCATGGATGTGCCTGCGCACATCAGCCAACTCGTCCTGGGTGACGGAGCTGTCGGCGCCGAACTGGTTGCATCGGAAGGCGTGGCGATCGTCAGCGCCACCGGCAGTACCGCGATGGGTCGCAGGGTCGCGCCGGTCGTCGCGTCGCGCTTCGGTCGCAGCATTCTCGAACTCGGCGGCAACAACGCAGCCATCATCACACCCAGTGCCGATATGGAGCTGGTGGTGCGCGGCGTTACGTTCTCCGCAGCCGGCACGGCTGGCCAGCGATGCACATCCCTGCGGCGCCTGATCGTGCACAGCTCGCGCCTCGAGGAGGTTTCGACGCGACTGACCAAGGCGTTCGCCAGCCTTCCTGTTGGAAGCCCACTCGACGCCGGCACCCTTGTCGGCCCACTGATCACCACCAAAGCAATGGCGCAGATGAACGACGCACTCGACAGTGCTCGCGCCGAAGGTGGCACCGTGGTCGTCGGCGGCGATCGGCACCTTGCCACTGAAGCGCCCGACGCCGCCTACATGCGTCCAGCCATCGTTGCGATGCCCGGCCAAAGCAACATCGTGCACACCGAGACGTTCGCTCCCATCCTGTATGTGATGGCCTACAACGACTTCGATGAGGCCGTGCAACTACACAACGAGGTGCCACAAGGTCTTGCGAGCAGCGTGTTCACCACCGACGTGCGCGAGGCTGAACGCTTCTGTAGCGCGGCGGGCAGCGACTGCGGAATCGCCAACGTCAACATCGGTCCCAGTGGTGCGGAGATCGGCGGCGCGTTTGGTGGCGAGAAGACGACGGGTGGCGGGCGCGAGAGCGGCAGCGACGCGTGGAAGGCCTATATGCGTCGAGCCACCAACACCATCAACTACAGCAACTCACTCCCGCTGGCGCAAGGCGTGCAGTTCGGTTAGTCCACGGCCTGCATACTCGACGCCAGTTGCGGCACCGCCGCCACGACGTCAGTCAGAATCGCAGTCAGCCATTGTTGCGCCGACGCTGACGACCGACCATCGCCCGCAATAAAGACCCCGATCCAGACGTTGTCGTCGTACCAGTCGGCCTCGCAGAACTCGCCGCCGCCAGCACCAATCGGTTCTGCGCAGAAACGCACGAGTGTGCCACCGCGATGGGCTTCGTCGCTTTCGAAGGTGAGGATGAAGTCGTCGAGCAGGCCGACCAAGTCGTCGCGGTAGTCACCGGTCGGCACTTTGCCGGTGTAAGCGCCGAGTTCCCCGCGACCGCACTGCAGATGCGACGGCTCACCTACGGCCTGATACACGTACGCGAACAGTTCATCGTCGGGGGCGGCGAGCGCTTGCACCTCGGCCGGAGCTTTGCCGACTAGAGCATCGAAGTCACCCAGTGGGCACGCGCCGAGATCGACCGAACTCTCTGGTGTCGCAGCACCGAGGGCGATGACCGTTTGCAGCGCCTGTGCCATCTCGTCGGTCGTCAGCGAGTTGTCCGATTGGTCCGACTTCTTCTCGGCGCTACAACCGCTGACTGCAAGAGCGAGGACAGAGATCAAACCGACAATGAGGTGCGACTTTCTCGTCATGCTCGCCACCCTACGCCACGCGTCGAAGCACGCACAGGCTGCCAGTTGTGCTGTGCAACTGGAAGCGGCCGCTGTCAATCGCCGGTCGATAGATCAACTCGTATGGCGGCCTGCCGCCGTCGGCCGGGTCGGGAAACACGTCGTGAATCGCCAATGTGCCACCGATCACGACGTGTGGCGTCCACCCCTCGTAATCCAACCGTGCCGGCTCCTCGCCATGTCCGCCATCGATGAACAAGAACGCCAGCGGGGATGTCCAGTTC
>CXWK01086720.1_pt3 | contig 134252 bp, 130 predicted proteins | sample 590851 | NCBI WGS metagenome assembly CXWK01 (sample SAMEA3498364, study PRJEB10139) | wastewater metagenome | biome: wastewater treatment plant; material: activated sludge | place: Denmark | collected 2014-08-01
CCAAATGCCGCGAGCCATCCGCCCGCACAATCAACGCCGTACTCGCCCGCGTCCCATAACTCTGGCTGGCAATAAACACACTCGACAGCAGCGTCTCGGTGGCCAACCCCACTCCGGTGTCTGGCAGGTCTGCAAACGGCGCTTGCTGTGAATCGCTGAGCAAGGCCAGCAAAGACTGCGGTTGCGGATCATCCAGTACCTCGCCCAGTGCTGCCTTGGCCCTGAGCAGTTTCGGCCAAGGCGTATCCAGCCCGGCGTTCGACAGGCCGTAGATCCCCGCCGGTAGCATCACCGCTTCCGATTCCCGCGCATTGAAATGCCACAACTCATTGGCGTTGCCGATCAGTAAGTTAAATCCGCCATATTCAGGCGAACGGGCGACAACGTCGGCTAAATAGTCATCAATTGGCACATCTTTGGTGAGGAATCCCGCCACTAACTCACCGCGAGACCGGCGCCCTGGCGGTCGATGCGGATCGCGGATGTTGGTCAGCGCCGCAAAGCGCCCGTTGACGCCGACACCGAGCCAGGTTCCTCCCGCCTCCAGGTCTCGCCCGGCGTGCACCTGGGGGGCCTCGGGCCATTGCGCCAGTGGCAGGCTGGGGCGGGCATAAAATTCGTCGCGGTTAGCCGCCACGATCAGCGGTTGGGCGTGGCCCGGTCGCCAAGCAAAAACAATCAGGCACATAAGGTGATCCTTGTGTGTTTTTTTCCCACTCTACGCAGTCATCGTGCGGGTATCCATCGCCATCCAGTGGAGCCCGAGGCCATGCATCCGTTACCATGCCGCTCCGATTTTGGGGTTGGGAGGGGAAAAGCATGGAATTTCTGCTCTATCTGGCGCTCGGCGCCTGTGCCGGAGTGCTGGCCGGGCTGTTCGGCGTGGGGGGCGGAATCATCATTGTCCCGGTGCTGGTATTCAGCTTCAAGGCGCAGGGGTTTGATCCGTCGATCCTCACGCACCTGGCCGTAGGCACCTCGCTGGCGACGATTATCTTTACCTCGGTCAACGCCATTCGGGAGCACCATCGCCGTGGAGCGGTACGCTGGCCAATTTTTGCGTGGATGACCCTGGGCATTCTGATCGGTGCGGGTTTTGGCGCGCTGACTGCCGAAGCGATCTCCGGGCCCAACCTGCAAAAGATCATCGGCGTGTTTGCCTTGGTCATTGCTGCGCAGCTGGCGTTGGAACTCAAGCCCAAGGCCAGTCGAACGGTGCCGGGTAAACTCGGTCTGACCGTAGCCGGCAGCGTAATTGGCTGGGCTTCTGCGATTTTCGGGATTGGCGGCGGGTCACTGACCGTGCCGTTCCTGACCTGGCGCAGCGTGCCGATGCAGCAAGCGGTCGCTACGTCCTCTGCCTGCGGCCTGCCGATTGCGCTGTCCAGTGCATTATTTTTCATGATTCTGGGCTGGCACGATCCGTTGCTTCCGGCCCATAGTCTCGGTTTCATTTATTTGCCGGCGCTGTTGGGTATTGCCCTGACCAGTATGGTCTTCGCCCGCTTCGGCGCGCGACTGGCGCACAATCTGTCGCCAAGGTTGCTCAAAAGACTGTTTGCCGCTTTGCTGTTTGGCGTCGGCCTGAAGTTTCTAGTCTGAAGCATCTGCTCTGACGCACGACACAATCCTGGCTTAATCCTGAGGTGACAGCGTCGCCCGGGAATTGATTTGAACTCATGAGGAGTCGCAATGCTGCCTTACCCGCAGATCGACCCGGTGGCCTTGGCCATCGGTCCGCTGAAAATCCACTGGTACGGGTTGATGTACCTGATCGGCATCGGCGGCGCCTGGCTGCTGGCGTCGCGCCGGCTGAACCGTTTCGACCCGACCTGGAACAAGGAGAAGCTCTCCGACATGGTGTTCTGGATGTCGATGGGGGTGATTGTCGGTGGTCGCCTGGGTTATGTGCTGTTCTACGATTTGAGTGCTTATATCGCCAACCCGCTGTTGATCTTTGAAGTGTGGAAGGGCGGGATGTCGTTCCACGGCGGGTTCATCGGCGTGATGTTGGCAGCCTTGTGGTTCGGTAAAAAGAACAACAAGTCGTTTTTCCAGCTGATGGACTTCGTCGCGCCGATGGTGCCGATCGGCCTGGGCGCCGGGCGGATCGGCAACTTCATCAATGCCGAGTTGTGGGGCAAGGCTACCGATGTGCCGTGGGCGATGGTCTTCCCGACTGATCCGGCACAATTGGCACGTCACCCGTCGCAGCTGTATCAGTTTGCGCTCGAAGGCGTCGCGCTGTTCCTGATCCTGTGGCTGTTTTCGCGCAAACCGCGGCCGACCATGGCGGTATCGGGGATGTTCGCGCTGTTCTATGGCATCTTCCGTTTCATCGTCGAGTTCGTCCGCGTACCGGATGCGCAACTGGGCTATCTGGCCTGGAACTGGCTAACCATGGGCCAGGTGCTCTGCGTGCCGATGATCGTCGGCGGGCTGTTCCTGATCTGGCTGGCATATCACCGCGCCCCGGCGACTCCAGCGGCAGCCGTATAAAATTCGAACCCCGCAGCGATGCTGCGGGTTCAAGGACACAGGTAATTCATGAAGCAATATCTCGAACTGGTCGCCCACGTCATCAAGAACGGCACCAAACAGGCCAATCGCACCGGCGTGAACACCATCAGCTTCCCGGGCGCCATGCTGCGTTACGACCTGCAGGAAGGTTTCCCGGCGATCACCACACGCAAGATGGCCTTCAAATCGGCCATTGGCGAGATGTGCGGTTTTCTGCGTGGCGTGAACAATGCCGCGCAATTCCGTGCGTTGGGCTGCAAGGTCTGGGACCAGAACGCCAATGAAAACGCCCAGTGGCTCGCCAACCCGTTCCGCCAGGGTGAAGACGACCTCGGCGAGATCTACGGCGTGCAATGGCGTAAATGGCCGGCGTACAAGCAGATCCCGGTCAGCAACCCGGCCGCCATCGAGCAAACCCTGAAGCAGGGTTATCGCCAGATTGCCGAAGGTGAAGAGGATGGCCAGGCCTACGTGGTGTTGTACAAGGCCATCGATCAGGTTCGCCAGTGCGTCGACACCATCATCAAGGATCCGGGCAGCCGCCGTATCCTGTTTCACGGCTGGAACGTCGCACAACTCGATGAAATGGCCCTGCCGCCGTGCCATCTGCTGTACCAGTTCCACCCGAATGTCGAGACCAGGGAGATTTCCCTGACCCTCTACATCCGTTCGAACGACTTGGGCCTGGGCACGCCGTTCAACCTCACCGAGGGCGCCGCGCTGCTAAGCCTGATCGGTCGCCTGACCGGCTACACGCCGCGCTGGTTCACCTATTTCATCGGCGACGCCCACGTTTACGAAAATCACCTGGACATGCTCAACGAACAGCTCAAGCGCGAGCCGTTCCCGATGCCCAAGCTGGTGATTTCCGACCGCGTACCGGAGTTTGCCAAGACGGGTGTTTACCAGCCGGAGTGGCTGGAACTGGTGGAACCGAGTGATTTCTCGCTGGAAGGCTATGAACACCATGCGCCGATGACCGCGCCAATGGCGGTCTGAAGCCTGCCGTCAGATCGTTCCCACGCTCTGCGTGGGAATGCCGCCATGGACGCTCCGCGTCCACTGTGACGCGGAGCGTCACGNNCCCCGCCACTCACTTCCAGCCTCTGCAAAATCCCGCATTGATCAACATCCGGCCCTTCGCCACAGCGTTGGCGCAGGTCGAGCAGTTGTGTCTGCAACGCCAGCAAACCATCGATCCGCGCCTTGACGTGATGGATATGCTCGTCGATCAGCGCATTCACGCTTTCACATTGATCCTGCGGACTGTCGCGAAAGGCCAGCAGGCTGCGAATTTCTTCAAGGGTCATGTCGAGGGTGCGGCAGTTGCGGATGAAGGTCAGGCGTTCAGCGTGGGCCTGGGTATAGACCCGGTAGTTGCCGTCGCTGCGGGCCGGCTCCGGCAGCAGGTTCTCGCGTTCGTAGTAGCGAATGGTTTCCACGGCGCAGTCAGTGAGTTTGGCCAGCTCTCCAATCTTCATCACGGCAATCTCCAAATAGGTGCTTGACCCTATAGTGGCTACAGGGTCTTTACTTGGCAACAGGCACCTTCAAGGACGCGACCCGATGAGCGACTCCCTTCACACCCACAAACCCGAGGCTGATCACGATCACAGCCATAAATTTCAGCCTGCGCACAAACATGAGCATGGCGGCCCCGGGGATTCCTGCTGTTCCGCCAAAGTGGCGGCGCCGTCGCTGATCAAGTTGAACGAAACGCCGACCGCCAACTCGCGGCTTAGCAGCTTCCGCATCGAGGCCATGGATTGCCCGACCGAGCAAACGCTGATCCAGAACAAACTCGGCAAACTGGCGGGTGTGCAGCAGCTGGAATTCAACCTGATCAACCGCGTGCTCGGCGTAACCCACGACTTGCCAGGCACTGCACCGATCATCGACGCCATCAAGTCCCTCGGCATGCAAGCCGAGCCGCTGGAGCAGGGTGATGAAGCGCCCGCCCCGGCGCCGGTGAAAAAGCCCTGGTGGCCATTGGCGTTATCGGGTCTGGGTGCGCTGGTGGCCGAAGTGATTCACTTCACCAGTGCTGCACCGAACTGGGTGGTGGCGGTCATCGCTCTGGTCTCGATCCTCAGTGGCGGCCTCGCAACCTACAAGAAGGGCTGGATTGCCCTGAAGAACCTCAACCTGAACATCAACGCCTTGATGAGCATTGCGGTGACCGGTGCAATCCTGATCGGGCAATGGCCGGAAGCAGCGATGGTGATGTTCCTGTTTACCGTGGCCGAGCTGATCGAAGCCAAGTCGCTGGACCGGGCGCGCAATGCAATCAGCGGCCTGATGCAGATGGCGCCGGAGCAGGCCACGGTGTTGCAAGCCGATGGCCGCTGGATTGCGCAAAACGTCAAGTCCATCGAACTCGGCGCGCGGGTGCGGGTACGCCCCGGTGAGCGGATTGGCCTGGACGGTGAAGTGGTGTCGGGCAGTTCGACCATCAACCAGGCACCGATCACGGGTGAAAGCCTGCCGGTGGAGAAAACCGTTGGCGACAAGGTATTCGCAGGCACCATCAATCAGGCCGGTTCCCTGGAATATGCCGTGACTGCTGAAGCGAACCATTCGACGCTGGCGCGGATCATTCACGCCGTCGAACAGGCTCAAGGCGCGCGGGCGCCGACCCAGCGCTTCGTTGACCGCTTCTCGAAAATATACACCCCGGCGGTGTTTGTCCTGGCCCTGGCGGTGGCGGTGATTCCACCGCTGTTCATCAATGCGCTTTGGTTTGACTGGATCTACCGCGCGCTGGTCCTGCTGGTTGTCGCCTGTCCTTGTGCCTTGGTGATTTCCACGCCGGTGACCATCGTCAGCGGCCTCGCGGCGGCGGCGCGCAAAGGTATTCTGGTGAAGGGCGGTGTCTATCTGGAGGGTGGCTACAAGCTCGACTATCTGGCGCTGGACAAGACCGGCACGATTACCCACGGCAAGCCGGTGCAGACTGATTATCTGGAGCTTGATCCCAAGGCCGATGCCTCGGTGCCGGCAATTGCCGCAGCACTGGCCGGTCGATCGGATCACCCGGTGTCGTTGGCCATCGCCAATGCCGCTGTGGATAAACAACACCCGCTATTGATTGTGGATAACTTCGAGGCGCTGGCCGGGCGTGGAGTGCGCGGTGACATCAACGGCCAAACCTATCACTTGGGCAACCATCGGCTGGTCGAAGACCTGAACCTGTGCTCACCGGAGCTGGAAGAGACGCTGTTCGCGCTGGAAAAACAGGGTAAATCCGTAGTTCTACTACTCGATTCATCCGGCCCATTGGCGCTGTTTGCCGTGGCCGACACAGTGAAGGAGTCCAGTCGCGAAGCGATCCAGCAACTACATGACCTGGGCATCAAGACCCTGATGCTGACCGGCGACAATTTCTACACCGCCGAGGCGATTGCCGCGCAGGTTGGCATCGACCAGGCACAAGGGGATCTGCTGCCCTCTGATAAATTGCAAGCCATCGAAGCACTGTATGCTCAGGGCCATAACGTTGGCATGGTCGGTGACGGCATCAACGATGCGCCCGCACTGGCGCGCGCCGAAATTGGTTTCGCCATGGCTGCCGCTGGCACAGACACGGCAATCGAAACCGCCGATGTCGCCCTGATGGACGACGATCTGCGCAAAATTCCGACTTTCATTCGTCTGTCGCGACAAACCTCGAGCATCCTCAAGCAGAACATTGCCCTGGCATTGGTCATCAAGGCGATCTTTCTTGGGGTAACCTTCGCCGGGCTCGCCACCATGTGGATGGCGGTGTTCGCTGACATGGGTGTGAGCCTGTTGGTGGTGTTCAATGGCTTGCGCCTGCTGCGCAAATAAACGATGAGGGACAGTTGTGCTGAGTGCCGAGCTGAAGGCGTTTTACATGGTCGCCCGCCTGGGCAGCATCACCCTGGCAGCGAAAAAGCTCGGTTTGAGCCAACCCACGGTGACCACCCAGATTCGCAACCTGGAAAGCCAGTACTCAGTTGAGTTGTTCTACCGGGGCGGCCGTCGCCTGAGCGTCAGCGATGAGGGCGCGCGGCTGTTGCCGATGGTCAAGGGACTGCTGCAACAGGAAGCCGACATCGAGTTCTTCCTGCGTAACAGCGGGCAGGTCCAGGGCATGTTGCGCATCGCCGCTACGGCGCCGTACTACATCCTCGACTTGGTGAAAACCTTCCGCGAACGCCTGCCGCAGGTGGAGGTGTCGGTGGAAATCGGCAACTCCCAGCAGGTGCTCGAAGCTTTGGAGGAGTACCGGGTGGATGTTGCGGCATCTTCGCAGTTGCTGGAGGATGCGCGGCTGATTCGACGGGTGCTGGGCAGCGATCCGCTGGTGCTGGCGGTGCATCGCAATCATCCACTGGCGGTCCACGATCACGTGCCGCTGGGCGCATTGGCAGGGCACACATTGTTGATGCGAGAACCGGGTTCGACCACCCGGCGTTTGACCGAAGAGTTGCTCGCCAGCGCCGGTGTCGGTTTCGGGCCGCTGCTGGAGATTGGCAGCCGCGAATCGATCCGTGAGGCGGTGTTGCGCAATATCGGCATCAGCATTATTGCCCGCCAGGAAGTGCCGCATGATCCGCAACTGCGCGTGCTGACCATCGAGAATGCGCCGCAGATTCCGGAGTACCTGTACTGCCTCAAGGAGCGAAAAAACGCGCGGTTGCCAGCGGCGTTTCTGGGATTGGCGCAGGAAATGTCCCCTGCCTGAATCTCTGGTGTCTATGCCGACCTCTTCGCGAGCAGGCTCGCTCCCACAGGGGCNNCCTGCTCGCGAAGAGGTCAGTCCAGGCAACCAAAATCCTTGAATACCACTATCGGCGGTTTTTGCCTCACTGCCACATGACGGACGCATTACAACCCTAGGATGGCCCCATCTGCCAGATGAGGTCCGTCCATGAACAACTCGATCGCAACTGCCCTGACCAACCCTGGCGCACCGATGAAGGTGCGCGGTGTACAGAAGCGCTTTGGCGCGTTTACTGCGCTGGATAACGTTTCCCTCGACGTGGCGGCCGGTGAGCTGGTGTGTTTGTTGGGCCCATCGGGCTGCGGCAAGACCACCTTGCTGCGTTGCATCGCCGGGCTGGAAAAGCAGGACAGCGGCGAGCTGTACCTGGGCGATCGCGACGTTTCCCACCTGGCGCCCCAAGCGCGGGACTACGGCATTCTGTTTCAGTCCTACGCACTGTTTCCCAATCTCACCGTCGAAGCGAACATTGCCTACGGTCTGGCCGGCAGTGGCCGCGAACAGGTGCGTCAGCGTGTCGGTCAGATGCTGGAACTGGTCGGCCTGAGCGGCAGTGAGAAAAAGTACCCGGGCCAGTTGTCCGGTGGACAGCAGCAACGCGTAGCGCTGGCTCGCGCCTTGGCCCCGGCACCTTCGTTGTTGCTGCTGGACGAACCGATGTCGGCACTCGATGCCCGCGTCCGTGAGCACCTGTGCACCGAACTGCGTCAGTTGCAGCGCAGCCTCGGCATCACCACCCTGATGGTTACCCACAACCAGGACGAGGCCATGCTGATGGCCGACCGCATTGCCGTGATGAACAACGGCCAAGTCGAGCAGTACGCCACGCCGCAGGAAATCTACAACCGTCCGGCCACGCCGTTCGTGGCGGAGTTCGTCGGCCAGGGCAACTGGCTGCCTTTCAGCCGCAACAGCGACAGCCACGCCCAAGTCGGCGGGATGAACCTGCGCCTGGCCGACGGCAGCGCAAAAAATGCCTCGGGTCGTTTGTTCTGTCGCCCGGAAGCGATCAACGTCAATCCGCCGGTGCATGAAGAAAACCTGTTTCCGGCCAGGGTTCGCGAAATCACCTTCCTGGGTAATCGCTGTCGGATGAGCTTCGAGCTCGACCATTTGCCTGGCCACGCACTGTTGGCCGAGCTGGCACCCGAAGCCATGCCGCGTCTTGGCGCGCAGCAGATCATGGTGGCTTTGCCGCCACAGAGCCTGCAGGTGTTTGCCTGATGAATTCGAACATCGCGCTGCCGCTGACGCACAAGCAGGTGCGGAAGTATTCCCGTGCCGAACTGGGCGACCGGCTGTTCGTGGTCGGCGGCAAAGTCCTCTTGCTGGTGCTGCTTGGCGTCGCGGTACTGATGCCGTTGCTGGCCATCTTCTGGCGCGGCTTCAGTGCCGAAGCCGGGCAGGGCGGAGGCTGGTTGGCTGCTCAAGAATTGATCAGCAGTGCCAATTTCCATTGGTTGCTGGGTAATAGCCTGAAGGTATCTCTCAGCGTCGCCGCCATTGTCGTACCACTGGCCTACCTGTTTGCCTACGCCCTGCAACGCACCCTGATTCCCGGCAAGGGCATCTGGCGGGGGATTTCATTATTGCCGCTGATGGCGCCTTCGATGCTGCCGGGGATTGCCCTGGTTTATCTGTTCGGCAACCAGGGCCTATTACGCGGCTTGCTCTCGGATAACATCTACGGCTTCTGGGGCATCGTTCTGGGTGAGGTCATCTACACCTTCCCACACGCCTTGATGATTTTGCTGTCAGCGCTTTCCCTGGCGGATGCGCGCCTGTTCGATGCCGCCTCGAGTATGGGCGCCAGTCCGGCAAAAGCCTTTCGCAGCATCACCTGGCCGGCGACCCGTCAGGCGGTATTTGCTGCGTTCTGTCTGGTGTTCACTCTGACCATTACTGACTTCGGTGTACCCGTGGTGGTCGGAGGCGACTATCAAGTGCTGGCACTGGAAGCCTACAAGGCGGTGGTCGGCCAGCAACAGTTCGGTCGCGGCGCGTTGATCGGCATGGTGCTGTTGCTGCCGGCGCTGTTCAGTTTCGGGGTCGATGCCTGGTTGCGCCGGCGTCATGGCGATTCCATGAGCGGTCGGGCGCAAGTCTTTGAACCGGCACCGTCGAAGCTGCGCGACGGCTGCTACCTGGTCGTGGTTCTGCTGATCTGCGCCGCGTTGCTAATGGTGTTCGGCATGGCGGTGTTCTCATCGCTGGTGAAATTCTGGCCGTACAACCTGTCGCTGTCACTCAACCACTACCAGTTCAACGACACCGCGGGTGGCGGCTGGCTGGCCTATGGCAACAGCGTGAAGATGGCGTTATGCACGGCGCTGATCGGCAGCCTGTTGATCTTCACCGGCGCCTACTTGATGGAGAAAACCAAGGGCCAGCGCGGGCTGAACCTGACCCTGCGCATGCTCAGTTTCGTACCGATGGCGGTGCCGGGCCTGGTGCTGGGCTTGGGTTACGTCTTCTTCTTCAACCTCACCGGCAACCCGCTGCATGTGCTCTACGGGACCATGACCCTGCTGGTTGTCTGCACCATTGCGCATTATTTGACCACTGCGCAAATGACCGCCACCACCGCGCTGCGCCAACTCGATGCCGAGTTCGAAGCCGCCGCGCTGTCACTCAAGGCGCCGCTTTATCGGCATTACTTGCGGGTCACCGTGCCGATTTGCCTGCCGGCGCTGCTGGATATTGTGCGCTACCTGTTCGTCTCGGCCATGACCACCGTCTCGGCAGCGATCTTCCTCTATAGCCCCGACACCATTCTCGCGGCGGTCGCGGTGCTGAACATGGACGACGCCGGCAATGTCGGTGGTGCGGCGGCGATGTCGACCCTGATTGTGATCACCTCGGCGGGTGTGTCCTTGCTGCTGGCCTGGGCTTCGCGCGGTTTGCTGCGTCGCTCGCAAGCCTGGCGGCAGACCGCGCCTGGTCACTGATTCACCCTCTCAACTCAACTACAGGAAAAGATCATGTTCAAGCCTATGGCCCTGGCCGCTGCTGTCCTCACCGCTTTCAGCCTGAACGCCTTTGCGGCGAAAACCGAGTTGACGGTGTACACCGCCCTCGAAGCCGAGCAACTCAAGACCTACAAGCAGGCGTTCGAAAAAGCCAACCCGGACGTCGAGATCAAATGGGTGCGCGACTCCACCGCCATCATCACCGCCAAATTGCTCGCCGAAAAAGACCGCCCACAAGCTGACGCCGTATGGGGCTTGGCCGCATCGAGCCTGGCAATCCTCGACCAGCAAGGCATGCTGCAAAGCTACGCGCCCAAAGACCTTGGCAAGATTGGCGGCAACTACCGCGACGCCGCCAACCCGCCAGCCTGGGTCGGCATGGACGTGTGGGCCGCGACCATTTGCTTCAACACCGTCGAAGCCGAAAAGCAGGGCCTGAGCAAGCCCGTGAGCTGGCAAGACCTGACCAAGCCAGAGTACAAAGGCAAGATCGTCATGCCCAACCCGGCGTCTTCCGGCACCGGTTTCCTTGACGTCAGCGCCTGGCTGCAAACCTTCGGCGAGAAGCAGGGCTGGGCCTACATGGACGGCCTGCACCAGAACATCGGCCAGTACGTTCACTCCGGTTCCAAGCCTTGCAAACTGGCGGCGGCGGGGGAGTTCCCGATCGGTATTTCCTTTGAATACCCGGCTGTCCAGCTCAAGCGCCAGGGCGCGCCGCTGGACATCATCCTGCCGAAGGAAGGCCTGGGCTGGGAGATCGAAGCCACGGCCGTGATCAAGGGTACCCAACATGAAGACGCCGCGAAGAAACTCGCGGACTTCTCGGCCAGCCCCGAGGCGATGGAGCTTTATAAAGAAAACTTCGCCGTACTCGCACAGCCGGGAATCGCCAAGCCGCAGACCGAGTTGCCAGCTGACTATGAACAGCGCTTGATCAAGAACGACTTTGCCTGGGCTTCGAAGAATCGCGACGAGATTTTGACCGAATGGCGCAAGCGTTATGACGGCAAGTCCGAGAAGGTGGCGGCCAAGTAAATCTCCGCCGCCTGAAAGGGCATCTTCGCGAGCAGGCTCGCTCCCACAGGGATCGTTGGTGTGCACACAATTTGTCCATCACCTTGTCCACTGTGGGAGCGGGCTTGCCCGCGAAGGCGGTCTACAATTCAGCACTCATCCCACTTCATCGCGAGACTTCTGATGAGCCCCAACGAACAAGCAGTCGCCAAGGTTTTCGCCCTCTACGAACGCTTCGGCGATGCCGACTACATCGGCGAGCCGGTGTCGCAGATCGAGCACATGTCCCAGGCCGCGCAGTGCGCGATGGCCGAGGGCTTCGATGACGAAGTGGTGCTTGCCGCTTTTTTCCATGACATCGGACACATCTGCGCCGAAGGCGCCGAGAATATGGGCGGCTTTGGCGTGGTCAGCCATGAACGGCTGGGCGCCAATTACTTGCGCAGCGTCGGCTTCAGCGAGCGCATGGCGCGGCTGGTGGAGTACCACGTGCAAGCCAAGCGGTATCTGACGCTGAAAGAGCCGGGGTACTACGAGCGCTTGAGCGAAGCCAGTCGCCGGACCTTGGAGTATCAGGGTGGGGTGATGTCGGCTGCCGAGGCAGAGGCGTTCGAACAAGACCCGCTGTGCACGGTGAGTTTGCGCATGCGGCAGTGGGATGAGATGGCCAAGGAGATGAACGTACCGCTTCTGGATCTCGATATTTTGAAGCGCAAGGCTCTGGGCCTTTTGCCCAAGGTGGCTTGAAACGACAAGTGCTGCTGAAAAAACCTACACGAGGTAGAGATTATTCGCGCAGAGGGTTTCAGCGGTACGGGATAGCTTGATCACCCTATTTTGATCTGAGCTATCCCCATGCGTTATTTGAAAATCACTGCCCAGGACCGCAGCGCAAACGGCAGGGCTGACACCGTGCTCCTGCATTTCTTCGAAGAGACTAACGGTGCCGAAGATCGGCTCGTTCACAAGGCATATGCACTGGATATCACTGCCGATGGCAAAGTTGATTTTCAGGTTGGCGATGTGAATAACGACGGTAAGGAAAACACTAAGGACGAACGGTTACTCAAATCGTTTGCAGACGCGTTCCTGCGGCTCAATTGGTTCAATCGTGGAACTACCTGGGAGCGTTATCTCAAGATATTTACAGAGGACTTTGCCAGGGACGGCTCGCCAGACACCGTACGCCTGCACTTTCATGAGGGTGTCGGCAAACCTTCAGATCAAAGCATCGCTTACACCGCCTCGGCCTACGACACCAATAACGACGGCAAGCTGGACTGGCTGGTCAATTACGACATGAATAACGACGGCAATCAGGATGCGGTGGACCAACAGCTTGTCATGGTGTTGAGCACCACCTATGTGAAGTTCAACTGGCGCTGATCAACCGCATCAAAGCTGCTGCGCCAACTCCTCAATCTGCTCCTGACGCTCCGCCTGATTCAACTTTGGATGCGCATTGAGCGACGACCACTGCGGGTGCGCCCGTGCCTTGTTCAGCGCTTCCGGCAGTGTGCCCTCGCGCCAGGTCTTGTCCTGGGGCGTGGCGACCTGGATGCTGTCCATCGCCGCATGCCCACGGGCATCCAGCGCTTGCAGCAGTTGCCGTTGGCGCAGCGCCAACAGCCGCAGCACGTTGTCATCGACCGTCAGCTCACGCTGGCCCTTGATCTTGCCCAGCAACCGACTGCCATAACTGCGCACGGTTTGCAGGGCGCCGCCGGCAATCGCACCGGCCAGAGCCGCCGCGCCGAGGGTAATACCGCCGACCAGCAAGTCGACTCCGGCGCCGGCTGCTGCACCGCCCGCGATCCCGCCGCCGACCCGCACGCCCAGTTGCTTGAGGGTTTCCGGGTTGAACAAGTCGTCGCCCCAGCGCCCATCAAGCAGCGGCAAGTCGCTGGCCGCCGCGTCCTGTGGGCGGAAGGCATAGAGCTTGAGCAGGGCTTCGACGCAGCGTTGTTCGCGCTGGCGAACGGCTTTGCGCAATTCGTTGATGGCTTGCTGTTCCTGTTCGGCCTCGCTGACCACGCTGCGCCGGCAGGCGGCGCAATCGATCAACAATTCGGCAATCAAGCGCGCCGCACTTTGCTGGCGCGCCAAGCGTTGTGCCTGTTGATCGGCAATCAACCGCTCAAGCTGTGGACGGGCATGTTCCAACAGCAGCGCGAGGCTTTCATAGAGCCGGCGTTCGCCATCCTCCGGCGGTGCGACGCTGTCGAAGCGCACCAGCGCATGCAAACCCAAACGCGCCAGCGCTTCACGCCACGCCGGCTCGCGGTGGTTGGTGCTGCTGACAAAATTCAGCACCGGCAGCAGCGGTTTGCCACAACTGGCCAGCACTTCCAGCTCATCGCGATATTTGGCAAGGACCGGTTCCCGGGCGTCGATCACATAGAGCCCGGCGTCCGACGCCAGCAACTGGCGCAACACCTTGGCTTCCTGTTCGAAGCGCTGCCGGGCTTCGCTGCCCTCAAGAAAACGTGCCAGCCGTGCCGGGCCGTCCAGCCGCTCGCCGGGGCGCTCCAGGCGTTCGAGGTAATCGAGCAGGGCGATGGCGTCTTCCAGTCCGGGCGTGTCATAGAGATCAAGCAAAGGTTCGCCATCTACCGACAACCTCGCACCTTCGACATGCCGCGTGGTGCTGGGACGGTGGGACACTTCGCCGAAACCGACATCGCGAGTCAGGGTGCGCAACAATGAGGTTTTACCGACGTTGGTGTGGCCGACGACCGCGAGTTTCAGAGGCTGCTTCCTGGTGTCAGTCATGGCCCGTCTCCAGCCAGTTCATCGGTGCGCAATCGGCGAACGGCAGCTCAAGCTGTTGCAGCGCCACGTGCCAATCGCCGAGGCGTTCGGCATCCAGCGCTTTACCCGGCGGCGCTTGCAGCAACCAGATGCGGGTCGCGCTGGCGCTGCGGGCCAGTTCGGCAATCAGTGCCAGGCTGCCGCGATCCGGCGAGCGCCGTGGATCGCAAGCGATCGCCAGGCGAGCAGGCGGAAAGCGGCTCAGTTGTTCGAGGAGTTTGTGCCGCGATTCGCGGCTGTCGAGGATGCCGGCATTGCTGACGCTCTTGGGCAGTTGTGGCGGCCACGGGCGGTCGTCGTCCAGTTCGATCGCGACCAATAGCGCGCCATCGCTTTGTTGTTCGCTGACGCCGCTTTCCACTCGATGAAGTTGAGCCGGTGCGGCATCGCTGACACCCAGGCGTTCACTGGTAGGCATCAGGCGTTCGCGCAGTTGCGCATAACCGGGCAGGTTCAAAGCCAGGCGTAAGGCAGACTTGCCGGTTTTCCAGCGCCACAGGCAAAACACTGCAAGCAGCAGGCGCGGCACGACGCCGTAGACCAGCAGCACGCCCACCAGCCAAGCCGCCCAGGCCTGACGGGCGCTTTCGATATTCAGTGCGGCGTCGCCACTGGCGCGGATCATCTGTTCAGTCGGCACACTGAAACCAAGCAAGGCTGGGAGCGCACCCAGGGCCTGGGTCATGGCAATGAATGTGTCGGCACTGAGGATGGTGGTTTCCCAAACGAAGCCGTAGCGCCGGGTTGCCATCAACGTCAGCAGAATCACCAAAGCACTGAGCATCGCCAACAACCACAGGCCATTGACCACAACACCGATGGCCCAGCGATTGAGTTTCTGGCGTTGCAGCAACAGCAGCAGGGCCGGCGCCAGTTGTGCGGCCTTGGCGTCCCGGGCGAGTTTTTCGCTTAGCCACAACCACAAGCGGCCGAGGCTGGCGCCGTGTTCGCCAGCAAACACCAGGCCCAAGGCCCAGCTCAACAGCAGGATCAGGTTAATCCCGAGCAGACTGCCCAGCGCCCAGAACACATTCACCGGGTGCAGGCCGTCGCCCATCGCGGCAAAGGCCAAGCCGGTGCCGCTGACCACGGCCAGCACCGTCAATACGATCAGCGCCAGTCGAGCGCCCTGCAGCCAGTGTTTGAGTGCCTCGCTCAAGCCATCGCGTTCCGCCAGCCACAGGGCGCGGCGTTGTATGCGTGCCGGCAGATCGCCGCCGGCGCTGCGGGCCAGCCGATTGGCTTCCAGATCTTCCAGGGGGCCGGCGTGTTCTTCGCGCAGGCGGATGGTTTCTGTCAGCCAGAGATTATTCAGTTCAGTCACGCGGCATCCCGTCGCTTAATTGAACTGTGAGCATAACCGCTGTGGCGCTTATCCGGGTAAGCGCGGCTCTGGTATCCTCGCCGGCATGACTAAATCACTCCCCCTCAGCCTGATCGCAGCCCTCGGTGAAAACCGCGTGATCGGCATCGACAACAGCATGCCCTGGCACCTGCCGGGGGACTTCAAATACTTCAAGGCCACCACCCTGGGCAAGCCGATCATCATGGGGCGCAAGACCTGGGACTCCCTCGGTCGCCCATTGCCAGGTCGCTTGAACATCGTGGTCAGTCGTCAGGCGGGTCTGGTACTCGAAGGCGCGGAGGTCTACCCCTCACTGGAGACGGCCGTGGTTCGCGCTGAAGAGTGGGCCAAAGAGCAGGGCGTCGATGAGCTGATGCTGATCGGCGGGGCGCAGCTGTATGCGCAGGGGTTGGCGCAGGCAGATCGGTTGTACTTGACCCGTGTGGCACTGAGCCCGGAAGGGGATGCGTGGTTTCCGGAGTTTGATTCGGGGCAGTGGAAGCTGGTGTCCAACATCGAAAACCCGGCTGTGGATGACAAGCCGGCATACAACTTCGAAGTTTGGGAAAAAGCCTAAGAGCATCGCGAGCAAGCCCGCTCCCACATTTGATCTCGGGTGTTCACAAATGCTGTGCACACCGCAGGAATAATGTGGGAGCGGGCTTGCTCGCGAAGAGGCCCACTCAGCCGCTGAAAGACTTAAGCGTGAGCCAACTCAGAATGCTCATCCGCATCCAACAATTCTTTATCCGTCTGCTGCATCACCTGGCTGGTAATCGCCCCGGCCGTGATCGAACCGCTGACGTTCAACGCCGTGCGCCCCATATCAATCAACGGCTCGACCGAAATCAGCAGCGCCACCAGTGACACCGGCAAGCCCATCGCCGGCAGCACGATCAACGCGGCAAACGTCGCGCCCCCGCCAACCCCAGCCACACCCGCCGAACTCAACGTAACAATCGCCACCAGCGTCGCGATCCACAGCGGGTCTAGCGGGTTGATGCCAACGGTCGGCGCTACCATCACCGCCAACATCGCCGGATACAGGCCGGCGCAGCCGTTCTGGCCAATGGTCGCGCCGAACGAGGCGGCGAAGCTGGCGATGGATTGCGGGATGCCCAGGCGGCTGGTTTGCGCTTCGATGCTCAACGGGATCGTTGCAGCGCTCGAACGGCTGGTGAAAGCAAACGTCAGCACCGGCCAGATCTTGCGGAAGAATCTCAACGGGTTGATCCCGGCGGCCGACACCAGCACGCCATGCACCACAAACATCAAGCCCAGGCCGATATAGGACACCACCACGAAACTGCCGAGCTTGATGATGTCTTGCAGGTTGGAGCCAGCGACCACTTTGGTCATCAGCGCCAACACACCGTATGGGGTCAGCTTCATCACCAGGCGCACCAGACGCATCACCCAGGCTTGCAGGGTGTCGATGGCGTTGATCACTTTCCGACCTTTTTCCACGTCATCCTTCAACAGTTGCAGCGCTGCAACCCCGAGGAATGCGGCAAAGATCACCACGCTGATGATCGACGTCGGCTTGGCCCGCGCCAGGTCGGCGAACGGGTTTTGCGGAATGAACGACAGCAGCAACTGCGGCACATTGAGGTCGGCGACCTTGCCGGCATAGTCGCTCTGGATGGTCTGCAGGCGCGCCATTTCCTGGGTGCCGGCCACCAGGCCCTCGGCGGTCAGGCCGAACAGGTTGGTCAGGCCGATACCGATCAACGCCGCGATGGCGGTGGTGAACAGCAGCGTGCCAATGGTCAGGAAGCTGATTTTTCCCAACGACGAGGCATTGTGCAGACGGGCCACGGCGCTGAGGATCGAAGCGAACACCAGCGGGATCACGATCATTTGCAGCAGTTGCACGTAACCGTTGCCCACCAGATCGAACCAGCCGATCGAGGCTTTCAACACCGGGTTGCCGGCACCGTAGACAGTGTGCAACGCCACACCGAACAGCACGCCAAGCACCAGTGCAAGCAGGACTTTTTTCGCCAGGCTAAATGTTGTGTGGCGGGTTTGTGCCAAGCCCAGCAGCAGGGCGAGGAACACCAGCAGATTGAGAATCAGCGGCAGATTCATTGGAACTCCCATTAGACAGGTGCGAACTGCCTTCCGGGGCAGTTGCGAACCGGCAAGCCTAACAGCTTGAAATCTAATGATTTAATATCAAAAACGTCTTGAAAGTGTCGTTTTTGGAATAAGCGCATGTCGCTTTTGAGAATGTGACTGGCGCGAAAGGTACGTTGACGGTCGCTGACGGATGAGGACTGTCACAGGTATTTGTTAGCGTCGATGTCTTTCAATCAGGGAGATATGAGGATGAAGTTCGCACCGAAATTACTGGCTGCAGCTCTTTGCCTTGGCCTCGTCGGCCAGGTGTTCGCCACGGATCTGAAACACTGGCCCGCCGATCAGGCCAAGGCACTGGATGCGATGATCGCGGCCAATGCCAACAAAGGTAACTACGCGGTGTTCGACATGGACAACACCAGTTACCGCTACGACCTCGAAGAGTCGTTGCTGCCGTTCATGGAAAACAAAGGCCTGATCACCCGCGACAAACTCGACCCCTCCCTGAAACTGATGCCGTTCAAGGACACCGCCGACCACAAGGAAAGCCTGTTCAGTTACTACTACCGCCTCTGTGAACTCGACGACATGGTCTGCTATCCATGGGTCGCCCAAGTGTTTTCAGGCTTCACGCTCCAGGAACTCAAGGGCTACGTCGATGAGTTGATGGCCTCTGGCAAACCGGTGCCCGCCACCTATTACGAAGGCGACGTGGTCAAGAAACTCGACGTCAACCCACCGAAAATCTTCACCGGCCAGCAAGAGCTCTACAACAAGCTGATGGAGAACGGTATCGAGGTCTATGTGATGACCGCCGCCTCGGAAGAGCTGGTGCGCATGGTCGCGGCCGATCCGAAGTACGGCTACAACGTCAAACCGCAGAACGTGATCGGCGTGTCGATGCTGCTCAAGGACCAGAAGACCGGCGAACTGACCACTGCGCGCAAGCAGATCACCGCTGGCAAATATGACGAGAAGGCCAACCTCGGCCTGGAACTGACGCCATACCTGTGGACCCCGGCGACCTGGATGGCCGGCAAGCACGCAGCGATCCTGACCTACATCGATGAGTGGAAAAAACCGGTACTGGTCGGTGGCGATACCCCGACCAGCGACGGCTACATGCTGTTCCACGGCGTTGACGTGGCCAAGGGCGGCATCCACCTGTGGGTCAACCGCAAGGACAAGTACATGACCCAGATCCAGGGCATGATGGCCAAGAACGCCGCGGCCCAGGCCAAGGAAGGGCTGCCGGTGACGGCGGACAAAAATTGGGTGGTCGTCACACCGCAAGAGATTCAGTAAGGACTTTGATTCACTGTAGGAGCGAGCATGCTCGCGATGGTCGTTAACGATGAAGCTGGCTGCCTGATACCCCGCGGCGCTCTGTCGTCCATCGCGAGCAGGCTCGCTCCTACAATTTGATCGGTGTTATTCCCAATCCAGAGTGCAAAGCTGATCCATTGTGGGAGCGAGCCTGCTCGCGATGAGGTCAGTCGGGGCAATGAAAGCCTCTGCTCGATCAACTTCTTCCTACAGTCACAACCTGCGCATTCTTGCGTAAGGGACTACGACTACTTCAGAATCCGCCGACTTGTGCGCCTGTTTGGCGGGTTCTATCTTCTCCGTGTCGCTGCTCTTCAGCGATCGGGTTTGGTAGCCCGGATTTTCCAGGCGCATGACTACACCTTTGGCAGGTTTTTTCGTCTCTGCTTTTATGGTGGTCATGCGTAGGGCGCTTTCGAGCGCGCCGGCTCCCTGGACCGGTCTACCAACCTGCGTATGGCTGCCACCTTTCGTTTGGTAGCGAAGGTGATGGCTCCTTGTTTCCAGGAGATTCATCAATGCTCAAAATTACCCCCGATCCACCGGACACCGACAACCTGTCCGCCCGCATCAACGCCACCCCACGCAAACCCAGCCGAACATTCATCATCGCCCCCGGCCTCGACACCGAAACCCTGTTGGCCCACGCCTGCGAATCCCTCGCCTCGGCCAACGTCATGGCCAGCGATTTCGCCGGCCTGCTGGAAGGCTCTCAACGCAGCACGATGCTGGGAATTACCCAGCTCATCATGTTGGGCGAACTGGCAGTAAACCAGGCGCTGGATAACCTCGACCCACAGCAATAACGCGGGAAAAAGATGCCCCGCATCTGGCCGAGTTGATCGTTCCCACGCTCTGCGTGGGAATGAAGCCCGTGACGCTCCGCGTCACTGGACGCAGAGCGTCCCTTGAGGCATTACCACGCAGAGCGTGGGAACGATCAGCCCCGCACCTGGCGGGGCATTCCCTCGCATTATCTCCAGCATACCGACGACCACATCCTGCCCCATTTCAGAAATGCCCTACATCAATCAAAGAAGCGTCTGATTCTTCCTCCACTTCGACTCTTCTAGTTTTCGTCCTTTCGATCTGACAAGGACACATTTCGCATGAAGCGCTACCACATCACAGTCGGGGCCACCATTCTCCGGACAACTATTTATATCGTTGGAGGTGCTCTGCCTGCCTTTGGATTGGCCCTGCTCAGCCTGATTTTAATGGGGTCCGGTCAAGTTTTTTACGTATTGCTCAGCACGTTAGCATGGCTAGGAACTTGCGGACTTGTTTTGGCTGCTTTAAACAGACCCACTACTACCGAGTCACGACGTAGGCTGGCTATAACGGTAATGTTGATTTTGGGATTGTTAGCTATGTCTCCTCTGCTGCTGGAATTTTTCAAATACTTCAACGACGAACTATGGATCAACTGGGTAATTCTGGGTCCCACACTAGTGGCGCTTCACTACATGTGGCAAATAGCGCGGATTCGCTGCTTCTGTAAATGACGATTTTTTTGTTTTCGGTTAAACGTGGGTATTGCATTGGCAGATTAGAGATTATCAGGACGGACGTAATCGATTTAAATTCGAGCAAAAAAAATACCCCGCACATGGCGGGGTATTTTTCGTTCAACGCTTAAGCCTTACAGCCCATCAAGCATCGCCTTGTTACGCACAGCACCCTTGTCGGCACTGGTCGCCAGCAGGGCATAAGCCTTCAACGCCGTGGTCACTTTACGTGGACGCACTTCAACCGGTTTCCAGCCTTTCTTGTCCTGCTCGACGCGGCGCGCGGCCAGTTCTTCATCGCTGACCAACAGGTTGATCGAGCGGTTTGGAATGTCGATCAGCACTTTGTCGCCGTCCTGCACCAGGCCGATCGCGCCGCCGGCAGCCGCTTCAGGCGATGCGTGGCCGATGGACAGGCCCGAGGTGCCGCCGGAGAAACGGCCGTCGGTGAGCAGGGCGCAGGCTTTGCCCAGGCCTTTGGATTTCAGGTACGACGTCGGGTAGAGCATTTCCTGCATGCCCGGGCCGCCTTTCGGGCCTTCGTAGCGAATGATGACGATGTCGCCTTCCTTCACTTCGTCAGCGAGGATGCCGCGTACGGCACTGTCCTGGCTTTCGAAGATCTTCGCGTTGCCTTCGAACACGTGGATCGACTCGTCGACGCCAGCGGTTTTCACCACGCAGCCGTCCAGGGCGATGTTGCCGTACAGCACGGCCAGGCCGCCTTCTTGCGAGTAGGCGTGCTCGACGCTGCGGATGCAGCCGTTTTCACGGTCGTCGTCCAGGGTGTCCCAACGGGTCGATTGGCTGAACGCGGTTTGCGTCGGGATGCCCGCAGGACCCGCCTTGAAGAAGTGATGCACGGCTTCGTCGTTGGTCTGGGTGATGTCCCACTTGGCGATGGCTTCTTCCATGCTGCCGCTGTGCACGGTCGGCAGCTGGGTGTGCAGCAGGCCGCCACGGGCCAGCGAGCCGAGGATGCTGAAGATCCCGCCCGCACGGTGCACGTCTTCCATGTGGTACTTCTGGATGTTCGGCGCGACCTTGCACAGTTGCGGCACGTGACGGGACAGGCGGTCGATGTCGCGCAGGTCGAAATCGATCTCGGCTTCCTGGGCGGCGGCCAGCAAGTGCAGGATGGTGTTGGTGGAACCGCCCATGGCGATGTCCAGCGTCATGGCGTTTTCGAACGCCTGGAAGTTGGCGATGTTGCGCGGCAACACCGACTCATCGTTCTCGCCGTAGTAACGCTTGCACAGCTCGACGATGGTGCGGCCGGCCTGCAGGAACAGCTGCTCGCGGTCGCTGTGGGTGGCCAGGGTCGAACCGTTGCCCGGCAATGCCAGGCCCAGGGCCTCGACCAGGCAGTTCATCGAGTTGGCGGTGAACATGCCGGAGCACGAACCGCAGGTAGGGCAGGCGCTACGCTCGTACTCGGCAACCTTCTCGTCAGAAGCGCTGGAGTCGGCGGCGATCACCATGGCGTCGACCAGGTCGAGACCGTGGCTGGCCAGTTTGGTCTTGCCGGCTTCCATCGGGCCGCCGGACACGAAGATCACCGGGATGTTCAGGCGCAGGGAGGCCATCAACATGCCAGGGGTGATCTTGTCGCAGTTCGAGATGCAGACGATGGCGTCAGCGCAGTGGGCGTTGACCATGTACTCGACGGAGTCGGCGATGATCTCGCGGCTCGGCAACGAATACAGCATGCCGTCGTGGCCCATGGCGATGCCGTCGTCGACGGCGATGGTGTTGAATTCTTTTGCCACGCCGCCAGCGCGTTCGATTTCGCGGGCGACCAGTTGCCCCAGATCTTTCAGGTGCACGTGGCCCGGCACGAACTGGGTAAATGAGTTGGCAATGGCGATGATCGGCTTTTTGAAGTCGTCATCTTTCATCCCCGTTGCGCGCCACAGTGCGCGGGCGCCGGCCATGTTGCGGCCGTGGGTGGATGTTTTCGAGCGGTAATCAGGCATGAAGCACTCCGGGCGGCTAATCAGGTATCAAAAGGGAAGTGAGCTTCTATTGACGTCTGGAACACTCAGAAATGGCCGGGTGTCCGGAAGTTGCCGATAACTTTGCGGGATCGCCGCGCGCTTCAGCTTGAGCTCATAAACCCGCCGGGGATGACTGGCGATGAATGTCGCGATTCTACACGGCTGGCGGCTGGAGGGAATGCCTGCACGCGTGCAGGCAGCATCCACAAGACGCACGGACAGCCCCTTGTAGGAGCGAGCATGCTCGCGAAAAACCTGAGAGCGCAGCCGGGTGTCAGGTTTCCAGCGTTATCGTTGACGATCATCGCGAGCAGGCTCGCTCCTACATAAGACAGGATCGCGTTGCGTGATCAGTGCGTTCACCGTCAGGCCTACCGCGCTTAAGGTCAAAAAACACAAGGAGAGAGCAGTCGACAGGTCTTCAGACGCGAGATTGATCACCACGCTGATCACGCCGCCGCACATGAAGATCATCACACCGCCGACCGAAGTGGATGTGCCTGCATCCTGCGGGTGGAGGGTCATGGCTTTGGAGTTGGCAATGGGGCGGGCAATAGTAGTGCCGGCAGTACAAATCAGCATCGGTATCAGCACGGCTGCGGCCGCCAGCCCGAATTGGCTGGCCAGCAACAGCATGACCAACCCCGACAGCGCGATCAGTCCCAGGCCGACGATGATCTGCGTATTGGCCTGCAGGCGCCGATGCAGCGCACTGGCGACTATCCCGCCAACTATGTAGGCAGCGCCGTACAGCAGCATTACCCAGGCGAATTCGTAGGGCGTGAGTGCCAGGCGCTCCATGAAAATGATCGGCGAGATGACGATGAACGAGAAATGGCAGGCGAAGGCGAGGGCGGAAATCAGCCAATAACCCATGAAGCGTGGGTCGGAACACAGGCGCCAGTAGGCGGCGAAAAAGCGGCCGGGAGTCGCACGTTTACGTGGGGTTTCCTTGAGCAAAACGCCAGCCTTTATCCAGACAATGACCGCCAGCCCGTTAAAGACATAGAAGCTGCCCTCCCAGCCCAGATGCATTTGCAGCCATGTTCCCAGTAGTGGTGATAGGGAAATGAAGACGCCGCCTGCGGTGGTCATCCAGATTCTGAGGCGCTCCTGTTCCCTGCCGACGAACAGGTCCTGAATCAGCGCCTGCGATAGCACGAAGGAACCACAGCCAATTGCCTGGACAACGCGAAACACCAGGAACCAGCCGTAATCCGGAGTCATCACGCAGCCCGCTGCACCGATTACCGAGATGGCGATACCGATCAGTAGAAGCTGCCTGCGCCCCCATAAATCCGACAGCGGTCCGACCAGCACCACGGATATCCCCAAGCCGATGGCGAACAGGCTGACAGACAGGGCAATGTCGGACGCTGAGGTCTGGAAGTAGTCAGACAGGGCGGGAAAAGACGGCAGGACGACGTCCAGCGGAAATACGCCCAATAGCGTCATGGTCATCAACAGCAGGATGAGCGACGATTTTTTCGCGGTCTGCGGGGCAGGGGTCATCGACAGCGCACTCGGTCCGTGAGGGGTGGTCGAGAGTTGGCTTGATGTGGGGGGAAGTCAATGCATCGAGGCGTAGGACAGTTCTGAATCTACTGTAGGAGCGAGCATGCTCGCGATGAACCCGAGTACGCCGCGGGGCAACAGGTTCCCCGCGTTATCGTTGGCGACCATCGTCGGAACGCCGCCCGGAGCATGCTCGCTCCTACAGTGGTTTGGTGTTGTTAGCTGTTTGGCAGCAACCGGCAGGTGATGCTCTTGATGTAGCGGGTTTCCGGGATGGCCGGGTGCACCGGATGATCCGGGCCTTGGCCGCCACGCTCGAGCATCTGGATATTACGATCCAGGTGGCGGGCGCTGGTCAGCAGGATGTTCTGCAGGTCGTCTTCCGGCAGGTGCATCGAGCAGGAGGCGCTGAACAGGATGCCGTCCTTGGTGAGCAGGCGCATGGCTTGTTCGTTCAGGCGGCGGTAGGCGCCTTCGCCGTTCTTCATGTCTTTCTTGCGTTTGATGAAGGCAGGCGGGTCGGCCACGATCACATCGAAGCGCTCTTCGCTGGCCTTGAGCTCTTTCAGGGCTTCGAACACGTCGCCTTCGATGCAGGTCATTTTCTCGGCGAAGCCATTCAGCGCGGCGTTGCGCTCGACACCGTCGAGGGCGAAGGCCGAGGCGTCGACGCAGAACACTTCACTGGCGCCGAATGCAGCCGCTTGAACGCCCCAGCCGCCAATGTAGCTGTACAGGTCGAGCACGCGCTTGCCCTTGGCGTATGGCGCCAGGCGTGCGCGGTTCATGCGGTGGTCGTAGAACCAACCGGTTTTCTGGCCCTGGATAACCGGCGCTTCGAATTTCACCCCGTTCTCTTCCAGCGCAACCCATTCCGGCACCAGGCCGAACACGGTTTCGACATAGCGGTTGAGGCCTTCGGCATCACGGGCGGCGGAGTCGTTCTTGAACAGGATGCCGCTTGGCTTGAGCACTTGGGTCAGCGCTGCGATCACGTCGTCTTTATGGGCTTCCATGGTCGCCGAGGCGATCTGCACCACCAGGATGTCGCCGAAACGGTCGACCACCAGGCCTGGCAGCAGGTCGGAATCACCGTAGACCAGGCGATAGAACGGCTTGTCGAACAGGCGATCGCGCAGCGACAGGGCCACATTCAGGCGATGCACCAGCAGTGACTTGTCGAGTGGCAACTTGATGTCGCGCGACAGCAGGCGCGCACAGATCAGGTTGTTCGGGCTCATGGCGACGATGCCCAGTGGCTTGCCGCCAGCGGCTTCGAGGATCGCCTGGTCGCCGGCCTTGAAACCGTGCAAAGGTGTAGCGGCTACATCGATTTCGTTGCTGTAGACCCACAAGTGGCCGTTGCGCAGGCGACGGTCGGCGTTGGCTTTGAGGCGCAGGCTAGGCAGGGACATGACGTCGCTCCGGAAAAAAGAGCGGGAGTATACCGTGTTGCGCAAGCCCACGGCGCGGTGGGTGGACATGCGGTGAGTCAGGCCTGGACCAGATGAAACTGCAATCGGCGCACTGGCCCAGGTGTCGGATCCAATCCAGAAAAGTTAGAATCCGCGCCTGACCCAGAGTGTGTACCTATGTCCCAAGAGCTTACCGCCGAACAAATCCAGCAATCCTTGCAAGGCATCAGTGTGCCGGCCCAACCGCAGATCATGGTGGATCTGCAGATGGAGCAGTACATGCCCGACCCGGATCTGGATGTGATCGCGAAGCTGATTTCCCAGGACCCGGGCCTCTCTGGCTCCCTGCTGAAAATCGTCAACTCGCCGTATTACGGCCTGAGCAACAAGATTGCCTCGATCCAGCGCGCGGTGAATCTGCTGGGCAGCCGTTCGATCATCAACTTGATCAATGCTCAGTCGATCAAGGGCGAGATGAACGATGACACCATCGTTACCTTGAACCGGTTCTGGGATACTGCCCAGGACGTGGCGATGACCTGCCTGACCCTGGCCAAGCGCATTGGCGCCCAGGCCGGCGATGAAGCCTATGCCCTGGGACTGTTCCACGACTGCGGCGTGCCGTTGATGCTGCAGCGGTTCCCAAACTATATGAGCGTGCTGGAACAGGCCTATGCCAACGCCGGCCCCGAATGCCGGGTGGTGGACACCGAGAACCAGGCGTTCAACACCAACCATGCAGTGGTCGGGTACTACACGGCCAAATCCTGGCGCCTGCCTGATCACGTGTCTGCCGCGATCGCCAATCATCACAATGCCCTGGCGATATTCAGCGACGAGTCGTCGCGCAACAGCGCCCTGAAAAACCTGTTGGCGATCCTGAAAATGGCCGAGCACATTTGTGCGTCCTACCGGGTGCTGGGCAGCCAGCCCGAAGACCACGAGTGGAACAGCATCGGGCATTTGGTGCTCGATTACGTGGGCCTATCGGATTACGATTTCGAAACCCTCAAGCAAACGATTCGCGACCTCGGCACTCACCGCTGAACGGCGAACCTCTTCTCACCGAGCGCCTGATCCGAGAGCACCATGCCTGAACTCCCAGAAGTCGAAACCACCCGCCGCGGGATTGCGCCGCACCTGGAAGGCCAGCGTGTCAGTCGGGTGATCGTGCGCGATCGCCGTCTGCGCTGGCCAATCCCCGAAGACCTCGATGTGCGCTTGTCCGGCCAGCGCATCGTACTGGTGGAGCGGCGCGCCAAATACCTTTTGATCAATGCCGAGGTCGGTACCTTGATCAGCCATTTGGGGATGTCGGGGAATTTGCGCCTGGTCGAAGCCGGCCTGCCGGCGGCCAAGCATGAGCATGTGGATATCGAGCTGGAATCGGGCCTGGCCTTGCGCTACACCGACCCGCGACGGTTCGGTGCGATGCTGTGGAGCCTCGATCCGCTCAACCATGAGCTGCTGATTCGCCTGGGGCCGGAGCCATTGACCGACCTGTTCGATGGCGAGCGGCTGTTCCAGCAGTCCCGCGGGCGATCGATGGCAGTCAAGCCGTTCATCATGGACAACGCGGTGGTGGTCGGCGTTGGCAATATCTATGCGACCGAAGCGCTGTTCGCCGCCGGTATCGACCCGCGTCGCGAAGCCAAGAGTATTTCCCGGGCGCGGTACTTGAAACTGGCGATCGAGATCAAGCGCATCCTGGCGGCTGCCATCGAGCGCGGGGGCACCACATTGCGCGACTTTATCGGCGGGGACGGGCAGCCGGGCTACTTCCAGCAGGAGTTGTTCGTGTACGGTCGCGGCGGTGAGCACTGCAAAGTCTGTGGCACGGGCCTGCGGGAAGTGAAACTCGGGCAGCGCGCCAGTGTGTTCTGCCCGCGGTGTCAGACCTGAAAAGCAAAAGATCGCAGCCTTCGGCAGCTCCTACAGGGGAATGCGATCTCTGTAGGAGCTGCCGAAGGCTGCGATCTTTCAAGCCTTCCCGGTAATCTTGCGGTACTTCTCCATCAACTGCTCTTCAGTCTCTGGATGGGCTTCGTCCAGAGGAATGCAATCCACCGGGCAGACCTGCTGGCACTGCGGTTCGTCGTAGTGGCCGACACACTGAGTGCACAGGTTCGGGTCGATCACATAGATTTCTTCGCCTTGGGAAATGGCGGCGTTGGGGCACTCGGGTTCGCAGACGTCGCAGTTGATGCAATCGTCGGTGATGATCAGGGACATGCTAACTCCAGCCGGGGCGGCAGGCCCGGGCGCAATAAATCAATGCGCTAATTGTGCCGCATTGGCGTCTGCGGTGCACGCAACTACGACGTACTGCAGGAGCCGGCTTGCTGGCGAAGGCGGTGCATCAGGTGCACCGCGTTGTCAGCAAGCCGGCTCCTACGGATCAGGATTATTTCTTGAAGCGCTGTGTGAGGGCGTCCGCCACTATCGGGTGTACGAACTTGGTGATATCACCGCCCAAGGCTGCGATTTCACGAACCAGCGTCGAGGAAATGAACGAATAACGCTCGGATGGGGTAAGGAACAGGCTTTCCACATCCGGGGCCAGCTGGCGGTTCATGTTGGCCAGCTGGAATTCGTATTCGAAGTCCGACACTGCGCGCAAGCCACGCAGGAACACATTGGCGTTCGTCTCTTTGGCAAAATGCGCCAGTAGCGTCGAGAAACCGACCACTTCAACGTTCGGCAGATGTTTGGTGACTTCGCGGGCCAGCTCCACACGCTGTTCCAGGGGAAACAGCGGGTTTTTCTTCGGGCTGGCGGCGACAGCAATGATCACGTGATCGAACAGGCGCGAGGCGCGTTCGACCAGATCGCCATGGCCCTTGGTAATAGGGTCGAAGGTACCTGGGTACAACACTCGGTTCATCGCGTCGTCCTGGCGGGAGTGCGTTGGGGATTCGGATGGTATCGCAGCCTAACCGGTCGGCCAAGTCGCCTGTTGGGTAAGAAAGCACTATAGACGATGGAAATAATCGTCTTTTTCACGGGTTTTTTAAACGTTCAGCCAAGGAAGTCGCCAGTTGCGCCGTCAGCCCATAGACCGACAACTGCGGGTTTGCGCCAATGCTGGTGGGGAAGAGCGAACCATCATGGATCGACAAATTACCCAGTTGATGATGCCGGCCAAGGCTATCGGTGACCGCATTTTTCGGGTCTTCGCCCATGCTGCATCCGCCCATCACATGGGCGCTGCCCAAGCGCGTGCGATACAACGCTAGATTGAGCCCGTCGATCAGCGTGCGCGCTTCGCCCAAGGTTTTAACGTAGCGAGCATCGGCGTGCATGGGCATCACGGCCTTGGCGCCCCCGGCGAACTGGATCTCGGCCATGCTGTGGAAGGCCCGGCGCAAGCCGTCCCAGACGTAGGGTGAAATCTGGTAGTCGAGCACTGGTGTAGCGTCACCGCGCAGTTGTACGCTGCCACCGGGACTGTCCGGGTGGAATCCGTCGCGCAGCAACGCCAGCATGGCGTGAGTGTGCGGCAGGTCAGCCATGTGCCGGGCATTTTCCTGGCCGAAGCCACCCAGCAGGGTGGCGGCCAGCGCCGGGTGCAGCGGCGGAACCTCCAGTTTGTAGCCAATCTTGCCGGTGGTGCCATCCTGCCATTGGAAATGGTCGGAATAGATCGACTGTGGCGCGCCATAGAACGGGTTGATGACTTCGTCGAACAAGCCGGCGGACATGTTCACCAGATGCAGAAAGGTGCGTGTGCCCAGCCGCTTGTGCGGGTCGGGCGCGTCGGAGCGCAGCAGCAGCGCCGGGCTGTTGATTCCGCCGCCGGCCAATACGTAATGCTTGGCCTTGACCCTGATACTGCGTCCGGTGGGCTCGACACAGCGCTCGTCCATCGCTACGCAGTGCAGTCCGGTGACGGTCTCGCCACTGATGATGAGTTTTTCCGCGCGGGCCAGATAAAGCAGCTCGCCGCCGTTTTCCAGGGTGGCCGGAATGGTCGTGACCATCATCGATTGCTTGGCGTTGGTCGGGCAGCCCATGCCGCAGTAGCCGAGGTTCCAGCAGCCGCGCACATTGCGCGGGATCACATGCCAGTTGTAACCGAGCTTTTCGCAGCCCTTGCGGATCACTTCGTTGTTCGCGTTGGGCGGGACCATCCACGGGGCGACGCCCAGGCGCTGTTCCATTTTTTCGAACCAGGGCGCCATTTCAGCAGGGGAGTGGCCCTTCACGTTGTGTTCCTTGGCCCAGTGTTCCAGGGTTGGCTCTGGCGTGCGGAAGCTGGAGGTCCAGTTGATCAGCGTGGTGCCGCCCACCGCCCGGCCCTGGAGGATGGTGATTGCGCCATCCTTGCTCATGCGACCGATGCCTTCCTGGTAGAGGCTGGCGTAGGCCTGGTCTTCGAGCAACTTGAAGTCGCTGCTGGTCTTGAGTGGGCCTTCCTCGATCAGCAGCACTTTGTAGCCGGCCGCACTGAGGATTTCGGCCGTGGTCCCTCCACCGGCACCGCTGCCGATGATCGCCACATCCGCTTCGAGGGTCAGGTCCTGGGTCAGTTGCGAGCCATCATGGGTTTTCCAGCCACGGGCCATGCCTTCGCGGAACGGGTCGGGTACGGGCATCTTCGGGTTCTCTTTTTATTGTTGGATGAAGTGGTGAAGCAGCTGGCGCCTTCGCGAGCAGGCTCGCTCCCACATGGGTACGCGATCTCTGTGGGAGCGAGCCTGCTCGCGAAAGCGTCGACGCGGTCTCAAACCGCTGGTGGCCCCGGATACCCGCAATGCGCCCATGACTCCTTGCGCCCATACCAGGCCATCATCACCAGTTGCAGCAATGAACTGTGACCCATGCGCAGCAGGCTCAACGAGCTGTTTTCCCAGCGATCGAGGAAGCGCCGGATATCCTCGGCACTGGCGTTTTCCCAGCTACCCCAGATCCCGGTCAGCGGCCCGCGGGTCACGGCCATGCCCAGCACATCGAACAATTGTCGAGTGAGCTTGAGCATTTCCGGAGACAGGTGGTCGAGGTTGTAATCGAGGCTTTTCAGGGTGCCCTCGACAGCCTCCGGCATGTTCGCGGCCGTGACTGCACCGTCGAGCATCACTGGGACAAGGGCGCGCAAAAACAGCAGGTCGCTACTGCGCAGTGCCGTGAAGCCACTGGCAGGCGCGCTCGATGAGCAGCCGCTGAGGCTGGCCCCCAACCCGGCAGTGGCAAGAAAGGCGCTGGCGCCGAGGCTGAATTTGAGCAGGCCGCGCCGTGACAGCGCGGGTGTTTCGGACAGGCTTGGGTGCATTATTGTTATTACCCGGCGGTGGCTATCGTTAGCGGATAAACAGCTTCTGGATCATTTTCTGAATGGCTTTGCCATAGGGCGGATAGATCAGCTTCGCCGCGTTGAAGCGCTGCTTGACCAGCACACCCTTGGCCTTGCTGAACGTCAGGAAGCCTTCGTGTCCGTGGTAATGGCCCATGCCCGAAGGACCGATACCGCCGAACGGCATGTCATCCTGGGCCACGTGCAGCAGGGTGTCGTTGAGGCAGACGCCTCCGGAGTGGGTCTCGTTCAGCACACGGTTTTGCTCGCGCTTGTCGTAGCCAAAGTAGTACAGCGCCAGTGGGCGAGGCCGCTGGTTGATATAGGCGAAGGCCTGGTCCAGATGCTTGTAGGGAACGATCGGCAACAGCGGGCCGAAGATTTCGTCCTGCATCACCGTCATCTCGTCGTTGACGTTAAGCAGCAGGCTATGCGCCATGCGACGGCCTTGGCCTTGCTCGAACACTGGAATCAGCAGAGCACCCTTGCTGGTGGCATCGCTGACATAGCCCTTGAGTCGCGCCAGTTGTCGGTCATTGATGATCGCGGTGTAGTCCGGGTTGTCGGCGAGGGTCGGATAAAAACCGCGAACCGCCTGTCGATAGGCCTCCACGAACGCGCCGACACGATCTTCCGGCACCAGCACGTAATCCGGGGCCACGCAGGTCTGGCCGGCATTGAGGGTCTTGCCGAAAGCGATGCGTTCAGCGGCATCCTTGAGCGGTACGTCATGGGAAACAATGGCCGGGGACTTGCCGCCCAGTTCCAGGGTGACCGGCGTCAGGTTTTCCGCCGCCGCGCGCATCACGTGTTTGCCAATGCTGGTGGCGCCGGTGAACAGCAGGTGATCGAAGGGCAGGCGTGAAAACGCCACGCCGATATCGGCTTCGCCCAGCACCACGCAAACCAGGTCTTCGGGGAAGATTCGCGCGAACAACGCCTTGATCAGCAAACCGGTGGCCGGGGTCGATTCGCTGAGTTTGAGCATCACCCGGTTACCTGCCGATAACGCGCCGACCAAAGGCCCGATGGCCAGGTACAACGGATAGTTCCACGGCACGATGACCCCGACCACGCCCAGTGGCTGGTAGACCACCTTCGCTGACGCCGGCTGAAACGCGATACCGACTTTGCGCCGCGACGCGCGCATCCAGCCCTTGAGGTGGCGGCGGGCGTGGTGAATGCCGTGCAGGCTGGGCATCAGTTCGGCGAGCAAGGTTTCATCGGCACTGCGGTTGCTGAAATCCTGGCTGATCGCATCGATCAAGGCCTGGCGTTCGTTGTCCAGCAAATCACGTAGCGACTTGAGCCATTGCTGGCGCTGGGCCGCGGGCGGCATCGGGTTGGCAGCATAGGCCGCGCGCTGTGCGTCGAACAGGGTCTGAAGCTCTTGCAGGGGCTGCTGGAGATTTTGCAGGTAGGAAATGTCAGCAGTCATGGTCGGCTCCGGATTTGTTGTAGTGAGAGCATTTCTAGAGTCTATACTCTAAAAAGTCAAATACCATCCTCGGCACCGCTTTGTTTTATCGCTCGCGGATAGGCCGTAAGATGCCCCTCATCGCACTCTGAATTTAAGCTCAAGCCATGGCCCCAAGGATAAAAACCAGCGAGCGCATCGTGCAGAACAGCCTGGAGCTGTTCAACCAGCAGGGCGAGCGCAGCATCAGCACCAACCACATCGCCGCCCACATGGAGATTTCTCCGGGCAACCTGTACTACCACTTTCCTAACAAGCAGGCGATCATCGCCGTGCTGTTCGGTGAGTATGAGAGTCTGGTAGACAGCTTCCTGCGTCCGCCACAGGGGCGCGCCGCCACGGTGGAAGACAAGCGTTTCTACCTCAAGGAGCTGTTGTCAGCCATGTGGCGCTACCGGTTCCTGCACCGGGACCTGGAGCACTTGCTCGACAGTGACCCGGAACTGGCGGCCCGCTACCGGCGCTTTTCCCAGCGCTGCGTGATTCAGGGCGCCGCCATCTACGAAGGTTTTGTTGCCGCCGGCATCCTGAAGATGGATCGGGTGCAGATCGAGTCCCTGACGATCAATGCCTGGATCATCCTCACCTCCTGGGTGCGTTTTTTGTGCACCACGCGGGAAAACTCCAGCCACCTCAGCGAACAAGCCATCAAGCGCGGCGTGTACCAGGTATTGGTGCTGGAGGCGGGTTTCGTCACGGATCAGGCTCGCGACGCGGTCGATGCGCTGTTTGAAGAGTTCTACGTGCCGTTGGCCCAGGCATTGGAAGAAGTATGAAATAACGAATGCAGCAGGATCGAAAACAGCCCATCACAGGAGCCCGTTATGCCCATTGCGCAACTGATCAGCCCGCAAGCACTGGACCTGAAAAAGGATCAGCCGGGGTTGGTGATTCTTGATTGTCGTTTTGCTCTCGAAGACCCGGATTACGGCCAGCGCAGCTACGCACAAGGGCACATCGCCGGCTCGTCTTTTGCCGATCTTGAGCGCGACCTGAGTGGCAAAGTGGTCAAGGGGGTGACCGGGCGCCATCCATTACCCGAGCCGGCGGACTTGATCGAACGCCTGCAGGCGTGGGGCATCAACGCCGACAGCGAAGTGGTTTTGTACGACGACGGTCCGGGTGCCTTTGCAGCGCGGGCCTGGTGGTTGCTGGCCTGGTTGGGCAAGCGTGACGGCGTGTTTATCCTCGACGGCGGGCTTAAGGCCTGGCACGCGGCGGGCTTGCCCCTGAGTCTGGACCCACCGTCGAGTAGCCGCGGCACATTTACCGGAGTGCCGGACAACGCGCTGATCCTCAGTGCCGAGCAGTTGCAGGAGCGCCTGGCCCAACCCGCGCTGACCTTGCTCGATGCCCGTGCCTTGCCGCGCTTCAAGGGCGAGGTTGAACCGATCGACCCGATTGCCGGCCACATTCCTGGTGCGCAATGTGCGGCCTTCACCGACAACTTGGGCAGCGACGGGCGTTTCCTGCCAGCCGATCAGCTCAAGCAGCGGTTTGCCGCAAAACTCGGCGAGCGCTCGCCGGCCGATCTGGTGGCGTATTGCGGTTCCGGTGTGACGGCGTGCCATAACCTGTTCGCCCTGTGCCTGGCGGGTTATCCGTTGGGGTCGTTGTATGCCGGGTCGTGGAGTGAGTGGATCAATGATCCTGCGCGGGGCGTTGCCATCGGCGAGTAAAGATCAAAAGATCACAGCCTGCGGCAGCTCCTACCTGAGTAGGCCACTGTAGGAGCTGCCGCAGGCTGCGATCTTTTAGAGGCGCGCGCTGCGATACGCTCCAGGTCCAACCCCATACACCTGCTTGAACTGCCGGCTCAGATGACTCTGGTCGGCAAACCCCAGCTGTGTCGCGACGTCCAGCGGCAAACAACCACCCTGCAGCAACGCCCGCGCCCGAGCGATGCGTTGCTGCATCAGCCATGTGTGTGGCGGCATGCCGGTGGCGCGGCGGAACACCCGTGCGAAGTGGAAAGGCGACAAGTTCACCGTCGCCGCCAGTTCTTCCAGTGAAGGCGGCGCCGCCAGTTGTGCCTGCAGCAGCTCCTTGGCCAAAGTCACTGCCCGGTGCTCCTTGCCCGGTTTGCCGACAACGGGAACCGCTGCGTGACGTTGCAGCAGTGACAGCATCAGCTCCCGCCAGGCAGTCTGCTGCTGCAGGGCTGTGGCGGGGCTTTCCAGCAAGCGATGTAACTGACAAAAGCCGTTGACCAGGTCCTGGTCGCGATACAGCGTGGCGCCGAATGCCGGCAGGTGATGGGTCGGCAGTTCCAGCTCGGCCAACAGTGAAAGAATCTGCTCGCTGTCGGGATAAAACGCCCGGTACAACCAGCCGTCTTCCGTACCCTTGTGGCCTGTGTGCAGTTCATCAGGGTTGATCAGCACCAGTGTGCCACTGCCTGCCAGGTGTTCGGCACCGCGATAGCGGTAACGCTGGGCGCCGGCCATGATCATGCCGATCACATAGCCATCATGCACATGGGGGGCGAAACGGTGATCGATGTAGCGTGCCGACAACAGCTCGATCCCGGCCAACGGCGCCGTTTGCCAGAAGTGGATGGACTCGCCCTGGGTGTTGCCCATGGCCTAGCCGCGTCCCACGGTAGTCAGCCACTGCGGAATGCGCCGCTCCAGGTAGTACCCTGGTTGGCGGAACGTGCCATCGACAAATCCGACATGCCCGCCCCGGGCCTGCAATTCGAATTGCGTGCAGGCTGACAACTCGTCAGCCTGCGGCAGGCTGTGGGGAAAAACGAAGGGGTCATCGGCAGCCTGAATGATCAGGGTGGGTGTGCAGATTTCGCCGAGGAAGTAGCGGCTCGATGCGCGACGATAGTAGTCCTGGGCATCCGCGAAACCATTGAGGGGCGCGGTCACCCGGCCATCGAAATCCCAGAACGTGCGCATGTTTTCCAGCGAGCCCAGCGCAGCGAGTGCCGCGAGACCCTCCTCGCGCCCGTCATGCTGAAACTGGCGTTGCTTGTTCTTGATGTAGGCCAGCATCTCGCGCATGAAATGCGCCTGATAGACCTTGGAGAAACCCTGGCCGATGCGGTCGGCGCACTGGTCCAGGCGAAACGGCACCGACACCGCCACCGCGCCGAGCACGCCGCTGGCACTGCCGGTTTCGCCCAGATGCTTGAGCAGCACATTGCCGCCCAGGGAATAACCGACGGCGTACAACGGTGCGAGTGGACGCTTTGCCCGCAGGTGCCTGATGGTTTCGGCCAGGTCTTCACTGGCGCCGGAATGATAGCTGCGCGGTAACAGATTGGGTTCGCCGGAGCAGCCGCGCCAGTTCAGTGCGACACTGGCCCAGCCCTGGTCGCCCAGCGCTTTCTGTATGCCGGCAACATAAGGTGAATTCGACGAACCGGTCAGTCCGTGCAACACCAGGACCAGAGGCGCATCGACAGTGTGCGGGCCATGCCAGTCAAGGTCGAGGAAGTCGCCATCCTCGAGCCACAGGCGTTCACGCTCGCGTTGCAGGTGGGTGGTTTTGCGCCACAGCGGCCCCCACAAGGTCTGCAAGTGCGGATTGCCGAGGCCGAAGGCTGGTCTGAAGGCGGGCGGTTCAGTGATCGTGTGGCGGGGTTGCACATCCGTTCTCGTTAAAGGTCTTCGTGAAACCGCACAATGACGCGGCCGGCTTGCGCCGCGACCGCGTCGTCATGGGAAATCTAACTTGCCACAATCTCGTCGGTTTCGCGACAGATGCCATTGGCCGCACTTTCCATAGGGGCTGGTAGCGGTTGCTGGTCGGCCTTGGGCCCCAGGATGACTGTGCTCCATTGCTCGCTGTCGAGATGTCGGATAAGTGCGTTCTTGACCGATGCGAGGTCCAATGCCAAGGCTTTTTCAGTGGAAAAGTCGAGGCTCAATGGTAAGTCGTTGACAGCGATGTCGCGCAGCTGCCCCACGATCTGTGTATTGGTGGTGCTGTTCAATGGCGCGCTGCCGGCCAGTCGCGTTTTGGTGTCATCGAGTTCTTCCTGGGTGGGGCCGTGGATCAGGAAGTCACGAGACATCTCCTTGATTTTTGTCATTACCCCATCGGCGACTTCCGGTCTGGTCTGCAGCTCGATTGTCATGATGCCTTGCGCCTGAAGGGTAGAAAGCCCGGCTTGAACGTCATAAGTGAGACCACGAAGCTCACGAAGTTCATGCATCAGTCGATTTGTGAAAATCTGGCTCGCCATCTGCAATGCAACATAGTCTGGACTGGCGCGCAGGACGCCTGGCTGGGCAAGGCGCACGTAAGCCTGGTTCGTTGGCCTTTGCAGCTGCAGAAAACCTGGAGAGGCGTGACTGTCCGGGGCTTTGATCGTGGCAACGGTGGGTCCCAGGGGTAATGCACTGGAAATCTGTGCGCCAATGCGCTGGGCTTCGTCCTCCGTAAGGTCGCCGACCAGCGTTATCATCGCGTTGCCTGCTGCGTACCCGTGGCGGTGGAAGTCCTGAACCTGATTGTGGGTGATGGCGGCAAGACCGTCCCTGGTCCCATACACGGACTGTACATAACCGTGTCCGGGGGACAGCAATCCCTGTAGGGCTTTATTGGCCTGGTAAGCATGGGACTGGTCCTCAGTGTCGAGGAAGTGCAGTAGCTGGGACTTCGCCACAGGCAGGGACTGTTCCGGCAATGAAGGTTTGCCAAGCATCTGGGCAAACAGCGCCAAGGCAGGAACACGTTGGGCTTCATCGCTCAAGCTGCGCAAGGAAAAGTTGGCCCGATCCTGAGTGATACCCATGCCCAGTCTGGCTCCCAGTTGGTCGAAGCTTTCCAGAATCGCATTGAGGTCCTTGCCATCCACGCCTTCATTCAAAAGGCTGTAGGTCAGGGCTGCCAGGCCAGGTTGATGGGGGGTGTGAGCGCTGCCGGCGGCAAAGCTGACATGCACGTCGAACATGGGCAGGCCGGGGGTGCGAATGAACAGGACCTTGGTTCCGGAAAGGGTCTTGTATCCCTTGATCGGTAGCGACCGCGCAACCGATTGGGCCTGAGGCTCATTCAGTGATTGCAACATGACTTTTTGTGGTGCGGTCATTGTGGTGGCAACAGCCGTAAGCGCCTGCCCGCTCATCAGCACGCCAGACAGTATTAGCCATATGCCTTTCATGAAGGGTGTGAACTTATCCATTGTTCTTCTCCGGCAGGATCCGGGCGATGCTCATCCGTTCGCGTGTCAGGTAAGTGATTGCAGCGTTTTGAATATCCAGGGGAGTGATCTTGTTCAGCTCATCCGTGTCCTGATCCGCCAACTGCCAGTCGAGGCCAATGCTTTCCAGCAGGCCGAGTGTACTGGCTTGGCCTTCCAGATCATCTTGTGCATAAACCGTGTTGGCGATCAGGATGGTTTTGGCCCGATCCAGTTCGGCCTTTTCCGGTGCCTTGCCTTTCAGTTCATCAATCGTTTGCCACAGGCGCGCAAGTGCCTGGTCTGGACTCGTGACCTTGTCGAGGTTGAGTTGAGTGCTGATGGTCAGCAACGAATCGCCGCGAGTGAAGGCGTCGTACCCTGACTGGACCTCGGAAAATATCGCTTCGCCAAACTGCAGTTGCTGTTTGATTCGTGCACTGTTGGAACCTGCCAACAGGATTTCGAGCAGGCGCAGGGCATGAGCGGTCCCGCGCTCTTGCGCAGTGGCCAGGCCAGGAATGTTGAAACTCATGATGAGCTGCGGAGCCGATATCGGGGCGTACAGGGTCAACGACCTTTCGCCGGGTGTGGACAATTCGACAGGTACGACGGCAACCGGCGTCGTGCGTCGATCCAGGTGATCGAAGTATTTCTGTGCCAACGCCTTGACCCCGTCAGGCGTGACATTGCCAACGACCACCAGCGTCGCATTGTTGGGTGCGTACCAGGCCTGGTACCACTGCTGCAGTTGAAGGGCCTCCAGCCGCTGCAGGTCGTGCATCCAGCCTATGACCGGGGTGCGATAGGCGCTGCTCAGGTAGGCGAGGCTTTCCAGGCGTTCGAGGCTCAGGGCTGAAACATGGTCGTCGATACTATTGCGACGCTCCTGCTTTATAACGTCCAGCTCCGTGGTGAAATCTTGCTCACGCAACCTGGCCGTACTCATCAGGTCGGCCATGATTTCGAACGCAACAGCCAGCCTGCCGGGGGCAAGTGTCTGGTAATAGACGGTGTAGTCCTTACCGGTAAATGCGTTTTCGTTGGCCCCGAGTTTCTCCAGTATTGCGGGAAACTCTCCGGCGCAGGCTTTGCTGCTGCCTTTGTAGACCATGTGCTCGAGGGCGTGGGACAGGCCGGACTGGCCAGGCGTTTCGTAGCTTGAACCGACTTTCAGCCAGAGTTGGGCGGTGACGGCTGCAGATCGATGATCTTCACGCACGACAACCTTAAGTCCATTGTCCAGGGTGAAAGCTTGAGTCAAAGGGGGTGATGCGGCGACAGCCAAGAGCGGCAGCCACCCGATAAAGAGCAACAGACATGTGCTGCGGGAGATGTTCATCCGTGTACATCCTCAGTGGTTTGCAGGTATTTGCACAAACCACTGTGGATTATCTGGAGGGTCGTCTGGCGGTAACTATGTAGCGCGTATTCAGGGTAATTGCGGGGCGGTCATGTCACAGGGATTCAGGCGCTGCGTTGCCACAACGAGTAGTAGACACGTCCGGACTTCTGCTCCCGGTGCAGGCGCCAGTTCTCAGGCAGGCCGAGGGTCGAGGGTGCGCTTTCGCTTTCGGTGTACACCCAGGCATCTTCGGCCAGCCACTGGCGCTCTTCGAGCAGTGTGCAAACGGCGGGCAGCAAGTTCTGGTTGAACGGCGGGTCGAGGAACACCAGGTCGTAGGCAACCGCTGGCTGGGTTTCCAGATAACGCAGGGCATCGGCGGTCTGGACCTGGCCGGTGGTGCAGCGCAGCGTGCCCAGGTGCTCCTTGAGGCTGGACACCGCAAGGCTGCTGGCATCCAGCGCCTGGCCCATGGCTGCGCCACGGGACAAGGCTTCGAGAAACAGCGCGCCGCTGCCGGTGAACGGATCGAGCACCTTGGCGCCCGGGACGTAGGGTGCGAGCCAGTTGAACAGGGTTTCACGCACCCGGTCCGGCGTCGGGCGCAGGCCTGGAGCGTCGGGGAAGCTCAGTTTGCGGCTGCGCCATTCGCCGCCGATGATGCGCAGCTGGTTCACACCGTTATGCACATTGTGGACAGGTTTTTTTGGGCGAGAAGTGGCCATTAATGCTCCGGAACCCCGAGCGGTTGCTCGGCGGGTTTATCAGTAGGGGCCGGCAACGGCTTTTGCGGCACGGTTGGGCCAGCGCTGACGATGACCAGCTTGTCCGTACTCAGGTGTTTGTTCATTGCTGCCTTGACCTGCTCGACGGTCAGGTTCTGCGACTGCTGCATGAAGTCTTCCAGATGACTGAGTGGCAAGCCATAGAAGCCAATAGCGCCCAACTGGCCGACGATATCGGCGTTGCTGGCGGTGGACAGCGGGAAGCTGCCAGCCAGCTCGCGCTTGGCGTCGTCGAGCTCTTTTTCGGTCGGGCCGGTCTTGAGGTAGTCGGCGAGTACATCCTGCACCAGTTTCAGGGTGCCTTCGCTCATTTCGGCGCGGGTCTGCAGGTTGATCATGAACGGGCCACGTGCCTGCATCGGGCTGAAACCTGAGTAAACACCATACGCCAGGCCACGCTTTTCGCGTACTTCGCTCATCAGTCGAGTACCAAAACCGCCACCACCGAGGATCTGGTTGCCCATGGACAGTGCCGCGTAATCCGGATCGTCGCGGTCGATGCCCAGTTGCGCGAGCATCAGGTTGGTTTGCTTGGACGGGAACTCGATATGGCGGATGCTGGCCTTGGGTTCGGCGGGTTGCTCGATCTTCGGCAGGGCCGGACCTTTGGGCAGGGCGGCCGATACCTGCGCGGCAATGGCTTCGGCTTCGGCGCGGGACAGGTCGCCGACCAGCGCGATCACCACGTTACCAGCGGCATAGGCTTTCTGGTGGAACGCGCGCAGTTGCGCAAGGGTGACGGCCGGAACGGTATGCGCCGTGCCATCGCTGGCGTGCGCGTAGGGGTGATTACCGTACAAACGGTTCATCAACTCGAGGCTGGCGAGTTTGCCGGGGTTCTGTTTCTGGTATTCGAAACCGGCGAGCATCTGGTTCTTGATGCGGGTAAACGAGTCGGCGGGGAAGGTCGGTTTGCCGACCACTTCGGCGAACAGCTTCAAGGCCGGTTCACGTTTGTCCGCGGCGCTGAGACTACGCAGTGAGGCAACCGCCATGTCTTTGTAGGCACCGTTGCCGAAATCGGCGCCCAGGCCTTCGAAGCCCTGGGCAATGGCGCTGACATCCTTGCCAGCCACGCCTTCATTGAGCATGGCGTTGGTCAGTAGCGCAAGGCCAGGAGCGTCACCGTCCTGGCTGCTGCCGGCGGCAAAGATCAGGCGCATGTCGAACATCGGTAGCTCACGGGCTTCGACGAACAACACCTTGGCGCCTTCTGCAGTGTTCCAGGTTTGCACATCTAGCTTACGGTGGCTCGGGGCCTTGCCATTGAGTTCGGTCAGCGACTGCAGCTTCTGGCTGGCCTTGGCCTTGTCCAGCGCTTCGCTGGCATTGGACGGGTCGGTCTTGGAAAAATAGAACGCGGCCGACCCGATCAGGGCGACTGCGATCAGGCCGAGCAGGGCCAGGCGCGGTTTTTTATGTTCACTCATGAGTCGTCTCCTCCGGCAGAACATGGGCGACGCTGAGACGTTCGCGGGTGAAATACAGCTTGGCGGCGTTCTGGATGTCTTGCGGTGTCACGCTTTCCAGTTCGGCGAGTTCGGTGTCCATCAGTTTCCACGACAGACCGACGGTTTCCAGCTGGCCAATGGCGGTGGCCTGGCTGGTGATCGAGTCGCGCTCGTAGACCAACCCGGCGATGACCTGCGCCCTTACGCGTTCCAGTTCTTCGGCGGTCGGCGCGGTGGTTTTCAGTTGTTCAAGCAGCTTCCACAAGCCGGCTTCGGCCTGGGCGATGGTCTTGTTCTTCTGGCTGTTGGGCGTTGCCGACAGGGTGAACAGGCTGTCGCCGCGGGTGTAGGCGTCGTAACTCGACGAGCCGCCGGACACCAATTCTTCGCCACGCTCCAATTGAGTCGGGATGCGTCCGCTGTAGCCGCCGTCGAGCAGGGCCGAGATCAGCCGCAGGGCGTTGACCAGGCGCTTGTCGTCAGTGGTGGCGATGCTTGGCACGTTGAAGGCCAGCATCAGGCTGGGCAATTGGGTCTTCACATGCAGGGTGATCTTGCGTTCGCCGGGCTCGGCCAGTTCCAGTGGAATCTTCGCCGACGGCACCTCACGCCGGGCGATCGGACCGAAGTAGCGCTGGGCCAGGGTCTTGACCTCGTCCGGCGTCACGTCGCCGACCACCACCAGCGTGGCGTTGTTGGGCACGTACCAGGATTGGTACCAGTGACGCAGCTCTTCGACTTTCATGCGGTCCAGGTCTGCCATCCAGCCAATGGTCGGCGTGTGATAGCCGCTGGCCGGGTATGCCATGGCCTTGAAGCGCTCGTAAGCCTTGGACATGGGTTTGTCGTCTGTGCGCAGGCGCCGTTCTTCCTTGATGACTTCGATCTCGCGAGCGAACTCGTCGGGCGGCAGGCGCAGACTGGCCATGCGATCGGCCTCCAGTTCGAAGGCCACGCCCAGACGGTCGCGGGCCAGGACCTGGTAATAGGCCGTGAAATCGTCGCTGGTGAAGGCGTTTTCTTCGGCGCCGAGGTCACGCAGGATCAGCGACGCTTCGCCAGGGCCGACTTTTTCGCTGCCCTTGAACATCATGTGTTCCAGGGCGTGGGACAGGCCGGTCTGGCCGGGCGTCTCGTAGCTGGAGCCAACCTTGTACCAGACTTGGGAAACCACCACCGGGGCGCGATGGTCTTCGCGCACGACGACCTTCAAACCGTTGTCGAGGGTGAATTCGTGGGTCGGTTGCGGGTCGGCCGCAAGGGCCGAAAGGGGCAGGCAAAGTGTGCTGAGCAGCAGGCCTGCAGCGCGGCGGGCTAGGGCATTCATTCGTTTTTAAACCTTTGGGGCTGCCCGCTTGTTCTTAGCTTCAGCGGGCGAGAGGGTGCTAGGATACTGATCCGTTTTACTGGCGGCCACGCCTATCAGGCCTTTACGTTTGATCAGGTTGTTTGGGTTTGCGGCAGTAAGCTGTGGTTTATCAACTAAACTCTGCTTTTTCGCCGATTTTCCGCCATCAGTCCTTAGTGAAATCGTTTTTGCAGGGTGCCTTTTGCACCTCGACAAAATGTTGCGCATGAACAAGCTGGGTCAATCGCAGTCTGTTCTGCATCGAATATTCATTTGCCGGGGCGCCCGTTGGCGCGTCGCTACCGTGAGATAGCCGTCCTCCATGTTTGGTTCCAACGACGACAAGAAGACCCCAGCTGCGGCTGGTGAAAAGAAAAGCCTGTTCGGATGGCTGCGCAAAAAGCCGCAGGAACCCGTCGTCGAACAGCCACAACCACTACCTGAGCCAACGCCCGCGCCGGTAATAAACGCCGAACCTGCGCCGGTTGTGTCGCCGATCGCCGAGCCGGTGCTGCAACCGCTTGTCGAAACAGCGACTGAAGTCGTCGCCGAATTGCCGCTGACCCCGGTCACCGAGCCCTGGTTGACCTTGCCAGTGGCGGAAGAGCCGGTGGCGCTGGTCGAAGATGACTTGGCGCCGCACGTGACACCACCGATTCCGGCGCAGGCGGTTTCTGCGCCTGAGCCGGTTCAGGCACCCGTGGTCGAGCCGGTCGTTGCGCCCGTCGTCGAGGCTGCACCGCCACCCGCGTTCGCTGCATTTGTCCCGCCGGTTGCACCGATTGTCCAGGCGCCAGAGCCTGCACCTGCACCTGCACCTGCACCTGCACCTGCACCTGCACCTGCACCTGTTATTGCTCCTGTTGTCGCTGCCCCTATCGAAGTTCCAGTCGAGCCGGTACGCACCGAAGAAACCAAAGCCGGTTTCTTCGCCCGCCTCAAGCAAGGCCTGTCCAAGACCAGTGCCAGCATCGGCGAAGGCATGGCCAGCCTGTTCCTGGGCAGGAAAGCCATCGATGACGAACTGCTCGATGACCTCGAAACCCGCCTGCTGACCGCCGACGTTGGTGTCGAGGCTACGTCAGTGATCATCCAGCGCCTGACCCAGAAGGTCGCGCGCAAGGAACTGGCCGATGCCGATGCGCTGTACAAATCCCTGCAAGCCGAGCTGGCGGCCATGCTCAAGCCCGTCGAGCAACCGCTGAAAATCACCTCGCAGAACAAGCCTTTCGTGATCCTGGTGGTGGGCGTCAACGGCGCCGGTAAGACCACCACGATCGGCAAGCTGGCGAAGAAACTGCAGCTGGAAGGCAAGAAAGTCATGCTGGCCGCCGGCGACACCTTCCGCGCTGCCGCGGTCGAGCAATTGCAGGTCTGGGGCGAGCGCAACAAGATTCCAGTCATCGCCCAGCACACCGGGGCCGATTCGGCTTCGGTGATCTTCGACGCCGTCCAGGCCGCCAAGGCCCGTGGCATCGATGTGCTGATCGCCGACACCGCCGGTCGCCTGCACACCAAAGACAACCTGATGGAAGAGCTGAAAAAGGTTCGCCGGGTGATCGGCAAGCTCGATGCCGACGCGCCGCACGAGGTGTTGCTGGTGCTCGATGCCGGCACGGGGCAGAACGCCATCAACCAGGCCAAGCAATTCAACCAGACCGTCGAACTGACCGGCCTGGCGCTGACCAAGCTCGACGGGACCGCCAAGGGCGGGGTGATTTTCGCCCTGGCCAAGCAGTTTGGCCTGCCGATCCGCTACATCGGCGTCGGTGAGGGCATCGACGATTTGCGCACTTTTGAAGCTGAACCCTTTGTCCAGGCACTGTTTGCCGAACGGGAGCGTTCATGATTCGTTTCGAACAGGTCGGTAAACGCTACCCGAACGGTCACGTCGGCTTGCATGAGCTGAGCTTTCGAGTCCGTCGGGGCGAATTTTTGTTTGTAACGGGCCATTCCGGTGCCGGCAAGAGCACCTTGCTGCGACTGTTGCTGGCCATGGAGCGTCCGACCAGCGGCAAGCTGCTGCTGGCTGGGCAAGACCTGAGCACCATCAGCAACGCACAGATTCCATTCCTGCGTCGGCAGATCGGCGTGGTGTTCCAGAACCACCAACTGCTATTCGATCGCACGGTGTTCAATAACGTCGCGCTGCCGTTGCAGATCCTCGGTTTGTCCAAGGCCGAAATCGCCAAGCGCGTGGACTCGGCCCTGGAACGCGTGGCGCTGTCGGACAAGACCGACCTGTATCCCGGCGACTTGTCCACCGGTCAGCAACAGCGCGTCGGCATCGCCCGTGCGATCGTCCATCGCCCGGCCCTGCTGCTGGCGGACGAACCGACCGGCAACCTCGACCCGCGTCTGGCGGCGGAAATCATGGGTGTGTTCGAAGACATCAACCGCCTGGGCACCAGCGTCCTGATCGCCAGCCACGACATGGCCCTGATTGCGCGCATGCGCCATCGCATGCTGACGCTGCAACGCGGCCGATTGATCGGCGATGGGGAGGCCGGCGAATGAGCGCTACTCGCAGTCCAAAGGTTTCCGAGCGCGTGGCCCCCAAGGCCGCCGACCCGCAACCGCAGAAGAAAAAACACGACGACGATGATGGCCCGGATTTCGCCACGCTGTTGCGCGCCTGGATCGAAAGTCATCGCGCCAGCCTGCTCGACAGCTTGCGTCGCCTGGGCAAGCAGCCTATCGGCAGCTTTTTCACCTGCATGGTGATGGCGGTTGCCTTGAGTTTGCCCATGGGCCTGTCACTTTTGCTAAGTAACGTTGAGCGCCTTGGTGGTTCCTGGCAACGCGCGGCGCAGATCTCCCTGTACCTGCAACTCGAGGCCAGCGCGACGGATGGCGAGGCGCTGCGCGAACAGATCAAGGGTATCCCTGGGGTGGCCGATGCCGAATACGTCGGTCGGGACCAGGCGCTGGAAGAGTTCCAGCAGCAGTCGGGACTGGGCGAGGCGCTCAAGGAACTGCCAGAAAACCCGCTGCCTGGCGTGGTATTGGTAACGCCGACAGAAGTCGACAAGCCGGCTCTTGAAGCATTAAGACAAAAACTTTCCGAACTGCCGAAGGTACAACAGGCGCAGCTTGATCTAGTCTGGGTCGAGCGTCTGGCAGCCATCCTCAAGCTGGGCGACCGATTTGTCTTCGGTCTGACCGTGCTTCTGGTTTCTGCATTACTTTTGGTGATAGGCAATACCATTCGTCTTCATATTGAAAACCGCCGCACAGAGATAGAAGTGATTAAACTCGTAGGCGGCACTGACAGCTATGTGCGCAGACCCTTTCTCTACATGGGAGCGCTGTATGGTTTCGGTGCGGGGATTCTTTCCTGGGGCGTATTGGCGTTCGGCCTGAACTGGCTGAACGATGCGGTGGTCGGCTTGGCCGGGTTGTACGGCAGTGATTTCGCACTGGCCGGCGTACCGGTTGCCGACGGTCTGTCTCTCTTGCTTGGCGCGGTGCTGTTGGGTTATATCGGTGCATGGATTGCAGTCGCACGTCATCTCAGGGAGCTGGCGCCGAAGTAGAATCTTTTTTGCGCGTATTGACCTTGCAGTTTTTAAGGGAACTTGTCTTTCGGTTTCCGGTCAATTTTCGCAGTGCCAATGGCACGAGTATGTAAGTGGGAGGTTTTTTCGTATGACCAATTCTTTGCAGCCTGCATATGCTCTGGTCCCGGGTGCGAACCTGGAGGCCTATGTGCACACCGTCAACAGCATTCCATTGCTGACGCCGGAGCAGGAGCGTGAACTGGCCGAGAGTCTCTATTATGAGCAGGATCTTGAGGCGGCTCGGCAGATGGTGCTCGCCCACCTGCGTTTTGTCGTACATATCGCCCGTAGCTATTCCGGCTACGGCCTGGCCCAGGCTGACCTGATTCAGGAAGGTAACGTCGGCCTGATGAAGGCCGTGAAGCGCTTCAACCCGGAAATGGGTGTGCGCCTGGTGTCCTTTGCCGTGCACTGGATCAAGGCGGAGATCCACGAATTCATCCTGCGTAACTGGCGGATCGTGAAAGTCGCGACCACCAAGGCCCAGCGCAAGCTGTTCTTCAACCTGCGCAGCCAGAAAAAACGCCTGGCGTGGCTGAACAACGAGGAAGTCCACCGTGTGGCGGAAAGCCTCGGGGTGGAGCCGCGGGAAGTGCGCGAGATGGAAAGTCGCCTGACCGGTCACGACATGGCCTTCGACCCGGCGGCCGAAGCCGATGACGACAGTGCCTTCCAGTCACCGGCCAACTATCTGGAAGATCACAGGTACGACCCGGCCCGTCAGCTGGAAGATGCCGACTGGAGCGACAATTCCAACCACAACCTGCACGAAGCGCTGGAAGTGCTGGACGACCGCAGCCGCGACATCCTTTACCAGCGCTGGCTGGCAGAAGAAAAGTCCACGCTGCACGACCTGGCACAGAAGTACAACGTGTCGGCCGAGCGTATTCGCCAGCTCGAAAAGAGCGCGATGAACAAGCTCAAACTGTCCATCGCCGCGTAACCCGCGCGAAAGGCAATAAAAAACGCCCCGGTCATTGATCGGGGCGTTTTTGTTGGTGCTGCCAATGAATCTACCGCACTGCCAAACCAATGTGGGAGCGAGCCTGCTCGCGAAAGCGTCAAGTCAGCCAGCACAAATTTGAATGATCAATCGCTTTCGCGAGCAGGCTCGCTCCCACAGTGGGGGGCATCAGTGTCCGAAAAAATCGTGATCGTCTATTGTTCCCAAGGCGCCCGACGCGAATCATTGAGCCCCACCAGGTAGCTGTCTCCACCCAACTGACTCATCTGCCGCCGAATCCAGCCCGCACGCCGTGCCACGTAAGCGGTTGGATGGCTGGCACTCCATACTCGCGGATTCGGTAATACGGCCGCCAGCAAGCTCGATTGCTGGCGACTGAGACCTTTTGCGCTGGTGCCAAAGTGGTGTCTGGCCGCCGCCTCTGCCCCAAACACCCCGTCATCCCACTCGACGCTGTTGAGGTACACCTCAAGAATCCGCTGCTTGGGCCAGAACACTTCGATCAACCCGGTAAACCAGGCTTCCAGGCCTTTGCGCAGCCAACTGCGGCCGGACCACAGGAACAGGTTTTTCGACACCTGCTGGCTCAGGGTGCTGGCACCCCGGATGGTGCCGCCGAGCTCGTTGTGGGCCAGTGCTTTCTGGATCGCGCCGAAGTCAAAGCCCCAATGCTCGGGAAATTTCTGGTCCTCACCGGCAATCACCGCGACTTTAAGGTCGTCGGAGATTTCATCCCAAGGTTTCCAGGTACGTTGCAGGTCGATGGGCTACCCATCGAACCAGGATTCGATCTTGCGCTCGACCATCAGCATTGTCCCGGGCGGCGGCACCACGCGGAAAATCAGCACCAACACTACACTGGCACCCATGAACCAGAGCACGGCCTTGGCGAAACGACGAAAATAGATACGCAGCATAGAGATGGCTTGGCCGAACCCGTTGAGCGGGCCATTATACAGACCCTGTGGATCGAGACTGACTGGAGTTCTTCATGCTGCGTGGCTTTTTGATGCTGGCCGCTTTTTTCGGCTTCACCGGTGTCGGTCTCGGGGCGTTTGCCGCCCACGGCCTGAAAAACCGCCTGAGCGCCGAATACCTGGCAATTTTCCATACCGGCGTCACCTATCAACTGGTGCACACCCTGGCATTGCTGGGCGTGGCGTTGCTGGCTACGCAGATTCCGGGTCGCCTCGTTACCTGGGCCGGCGCATCCTTTGCCATCGGTATTGTGCTGTTCTCCGGCAGCCTGTACGTGCTGACGCTGACGGGAGTCAGCAAGCTGGGCATCATCACCCCGTTCGGTGGCCTGGCGTTCCTGATCGGCTGGCTTTGCCTGGGCCTTGCCGCCTGGCGCTTGCCGTTGACCGCTTGACGCTTGTTGCTGACCTTTAGGTCATGATCGGGCTAGAATGCCAGCCCCAAAAAATGATGGCGGCATTCGATATGCGCATTCAGTTGAACGGCGAATCCTTTGAACTGCCCGACGGTGAAACCGTTGCGGCCCTGCTGACCCGTCTGGACCTGACCGGACGCCGGGTGGCGGTCGAACTCAATCTGGATATCGTCCCGCGCAGCCAGCATGCCGATACCACGCTCAACGACGGTGACAATGTCGAAGTCGTGCACGCCATCGGCGGCGGCTAGTCGCCCGGCCTGCAAGGGCACAGAATTCTGCAAGACCCTCACCCTTAAAGAGGATTCCCCATGAGCATCGTTCGCAGCGACAAGCCTTTTGTTCTGGCCGGTCGTACTTACCAGTCGCGTTTGCTGGTGGGTACCGGCAAGTACCGTGACATGGAAGAAACCCGTCAGGCCATCGAGGCCTCGGGTGCCGAGATCGTCACCTTCGCCGTGCGCCGCACCAACCTGGGCCAGATTGAAGGCGAGCCGAACCTGCTCGAAGTGCTGTCGCCGGATCGCTATACCTTCCTGCCAAACACCGCCGGTTGCTACGATGCCATCGAAGCCGTGCGCACCTGCCGTCTGGCCCGTGAGCTGCTCGACGGCCACAATCTGGTCAAGCTGGAAGTGCTGGCCGACCAGAAAACCCTGTTCCCCAACGTGATCGAAACCCTCAAGGCCGCCGAAACACTGGTCAAGGAAGGCTTCGACGTGATGGTCTACACCAGCGACGACCCGATCATCGCCCGTCAACTGGCGGAAATCGGCTGCATCGCGGTGATGCCGCTGGCCGGGCTGATCGGTTCTGGCCTGGGGATCTGCAACCCGTACAACCTGCAGATCATCCTCGAAGAAGCAAAAATCCCGGTGCTGGTGGATGCCGGTGTCGGTACCGCTTCCGACGCCACTATCGCCATGGAACTGGGCTGCGATGCGGTGCTGATGAACTCGGCCATCGCTCACGCCCAGCAGCCGATCATGATGGCCGAAGCCATGAAACACGCGATCGTCGCAGGCCGCCTGGCCTACCTCGCCGGCCGCATGCCGAAAAAACTCTATGCCAGCGCCTCTTCGCCGCTGGATGGTCTGATCAAGTAAGAGCCTTTGATGACTGAATCGAACGACACGCCAATCCAGACGGAAGAAGGCGACGAGCGCCAACACCGCCGCATCAAGAGTTTCGTGATGCGCGCCGGGCGCATGACCGAAGGCCAGCAACGTGGCCTGGAGCAGGGTGCGCCGCTGTTCGTGCTGCCCCTGGCCGACGCGCCGGTGGACTTCGACCAGGTGTTCGGTCGCTCGGCACCGCGTTCGCTGGAGATCGGCTTCGGCATGGGACATTCGCTGCTGGAAATGGCCGCGGCTTCGCCGGAGCAGGATTTCATCGGCGTCGAGGTTCACCGTCCAGGTGTTGGCGCGCTGCTCAATGGCGTATTGACCCAGGGTTTGACCAACCTGCGGGTTTACGATTGCGATGCCATCGAAGTGCTCAACCGCTGCGTGGCCGATAACAGCCTTGATCGCCTGATGCTGTTTTTCCCGGACCCATGGCACAAGAGCCGTCACCACAAGCGTCGTATCGTCCAGGCGTCCTTCGCCGAACTGGTGCGTAGCAAGTTGAAGGTCGGCGGTATCCTGCACATGGCCACCGACTGGGAACCGTACGCCGAGTACATGCTGGAAGTGATGAACGTCGCACCGGGTTACCGCAACCTCGCCGAAGACGGCAAGTGCGTGCCACGCCCGGCCGAGCGCCCGATCACCAAGTTCGAACGCCGTGGCGAACGTCTTGGGCATGGCGTGTGGGATCTGAAGTTCGAAAAGCAGTCCTGATCGACTGAGTCTGTATTGATCGTTCCCACGCTCTGCGTGGGAATGCAGCCCGGGACGCTCTGCGTCCCCTCTAAAGCCGAACGCGGAGCGTCCGTTGAGGCATTCCCACGCAGAGCGTGGGAACGATCAATGACCAGGGAGTCAGCGGCGGTCGGCGACTACGCCGATAAGCACCAGCACCACCAGCAACACCGGCGCCAGGCTGTAATTGTTGAACTGGCTCAAGCCCTTGACGATCCACGGCGTGGCGTAGATCAGCGCCGCACCGCTACCCACCATGCACAGCAACGACATCAGTGGTACGCGCAAGGCGCCGGCGATGCTGCCGAGGCGTTGCTCGACCCAGCCTTTGAAATCCGCACCGAACAGCACCAGCAGGCAACCTACCAGGGCGAGGGCGATTTCCGAGAGATTGCTGCGGCTCCAGCGAGACGCGGTGGCGAGCAGGTCGAGTACCAAATCCATTCGATTTCCTTATGTCAGAAATTTCTGCAGCAAGTCGTTGAGGAAGAGTTGTCCGCGCTCGGTAGCCGCCAGACGTGACGGTTCGACCTGCAACAGGCCGCTTTGTTCGGCTTCGCGACGGCTTTCGGTGAGGCTTTCCAGGGTCATTCCAGTGCGTTCCGGATAAAGCCGCGCCTCGACACCTGCGGTCAGGCGCAGGGCGTTCATCAGGAACTCAAACGGCATTTCTTCATTGCTCAACGCTTTTTCGCCAGCCTGGAAGCGCTTTTTCGGGTTCAGGTAGTCCTTCGGCAGGCGGGTCTTCCAGGTGCGGATAATGCGTCCATCCGGATGGCTGAGCTTGCCGTGGGCACCGGCACCGATGCCGATGAAGTCGCCAAAGCTCCAGTAATTGAGGTTATGCCGAGCCGGGCGACCCGGCTGGGCATAAGCCGAGACTTCATACTGCGCGTAACCGTGTTCAGCCAACAGCGCCTGCCCGGCTTCCTGGATATCCCATAGGGTGTCGTCTTCCGGCAGCGTCGGGGGCTGGTTCCAGAATACGGTGTTCGGCTCCAGGGTCAGCTGATACCAGGAGAGGTGGGTCGGCTTCAGGGCGATGGCTTGGCGCAAGTCGCTCAGGGCGTCTTCCAGCGATTGATCGGGCAAGCCATGCATCAAGTCAAGGTTGAAGTTATCGAACCCCGCTTGACGAGCCATGCCGGCGGCGCGTACGGCCTCATCACCGTTGTGGATACGACCCAAGGCATTGAGTTTTTCTTGCTGGAAACTCTGGATGCCAATCGACAGGCGATTGATGCCTAGCGCTCGGTAGGCGATGAACTTCTCTTGTTCGAAGGTCCCCGGATTGGCTTCCAGAGTGATCTCGATGTCGCTGGCAAAGGCAATGCGTTGCTCCACGCCTTTGAGCAGGCGACCTAAGGCCTGGGCACTGAACAGGCTGGGCGTGCCGCCACCGAAAAAGATCGAGCTCAGCTCACGGCCGTAGACAGCGTGCAGGTCCTGATCGAGGTCAGCCAGTAATGCGTCGACATACTCTTCTTCCGGGAGCACGGGGCTGGCGGTATGGGAGTTGAAGTCGCAATAAGGGCATTTACGTACGCACCACGGGATGTGGATGTACAGCGCCAAGGGCGGCAGCACAGGCAGGGCGGCCCGAGGCGATTGCGCGGCGCCGCCGAAGATCAACGACGACGCGGAGGATTCACGGGTCATTTCAAGCCCAGTCGCTGGCGCAGCAGATCCATTGCACGGGCGCGGTGGCTGATCTGGTTCTTGTCGCCCGGACTGAGCTCGGCGCTGGAGCAATCACGCTCCGGCACCCAGAACAACGGGTCGTAGCCGAAACCGTGTTCGCCGCTGGCCTGGGTCAGGATGCGTCCGTGCCACAGGCCTTCGCAGAGAATCGGCAGCGGATCGTCGGCATGCCGCACCAGCGCAAGCACGCAGACGAACTGGGCGCCACGTTCAGCTTCAGGCACGTCTTTCAACACATCGAGCAGCTTGGCGTTGTTCGCCGCATCGCCCTTGCCATCGGCATAACGCGCCGAGTAGATGCCTGGCGCACCGCCAAGGAAATCCACCGCCAGCCCGGAATCGTCCGCCAGGGCCGGCAGGCCGGAAATGCGCGCGGCATTGCGGGCCTTGAGGATGGCGTTCTCGACGAACGACAGACCGGTTTCTTCAGGCTCCACGCTGCTGAACTCGCCGATCGAGCGCAGTTGCACCGATTCGCCGAGCATGGCCTGGAGTTCCTTGAGTTTGCCGGCGTTATGGCTGGCCAATACGAGTTGCGTGAAGTTGATCATTCGCCGGGGAAGAGCTCTTGGTTGAAATTGATGGTGTTGATTTTGTCACCGGTCTGCACCTTGATCTCGAAGGTGCGGGTTTCCTGCTGCGGGACCGGGTATTGGGCGATGTAGTAGATCGCGCCTTGCTCGGTAATCTGCTTGAAGTTCAGTGGCACGCTTTGGCTGGTCAGGTCCTTGACCGTGCCGCTGACTTGAGCCATCTGCGGCTTGCCGTCCTTGAGCACGGAAACGTTGATCACGCCCTGGTTCTTGCTACGGTTTAGCTCCGCGGCCTTGGCGATGTCCGGCGTCAGGAACGTGGAGTTGAAGGTGTTGTAGTGCACTGTCACGTCGCCGAATTTTTCCTGGCGATCACCTTTGATCGCATCGGCGGCCATGGCCGTGAAGCTCAGGCAAGCAGTAAGAAGAAGCAGCGCTAGACGACCCATGATCGTTCTCCTCGAAATGTGGTGATTCAGACTGCAACCTTGTGGTCTGCAAGCCCCGGGCTGCTGACGCGGTATATACCGATCTCACCTAACAGATTAGGCCAAAGCTTACTGGCCCACCCGTGCCGATGCTGTTGATCCACTGCCAGCCGATCAATGACCTTGGCTTCACGTTCGAGACACAAGGCTTCAAAGTCGGCGAAGGTGCAGAAGTGGATGTTCGGCGTGTTGTACCAGGTGTAGGGCAGGAACTCGGAAACCGGCATCCGGCCCTTGCTCGCCAAGTACCAGCGGCAGCGCCAGTGACCAAAATTCGGGAACGTGATGATGCACTGGCGACCGACGCGCAGCATTTCGTCGAGGATCTTGTCCGGGTAGTGCACCGCTTGCAGCGCCTGGGTCATGACCACGATGTCGAAGCTGTTGCTGGCGAAGTTGCCCAGGCCCTTGTCCAGGTCCTGCTCGATGACGTTGATGCCCTTGGCCACGCACTCGGCAATATTGTCCGCGTCGTTTTCCAGGCCATAGCCGGTGACCTGTTTGTTGTCGCGCAGCCAGGTCAGCAGTTCGCCGTTGCCGCAACCGAGGTCGAGCACGCGGCTGCCCGCGGGGATCCATTCCTGGATGATTTCCAGATCAGCTCTCATGGCTATCTCACAACGTAATGCGGTTCATGTAATTGCCGAACGCCTGCAAGTAGCGCGGAATCGGAATCAGGAAGGCGTCGTGGCCTTGCGGCGCGTCGATTTCCAGGTAGCAGACGTCCTTGCGTGCGGCCATCAGTGCGTCCACCAGTTCCCGCGAACGGGCAGGGGAGAAACGCCAGTCGGTGGTGAACGACATCACGCAGAACTTGGCGGTGGCGTTGGCGAAGGTTTTCGCCAGGTCATCGTCGAAGTTGGCCGCCGGATCGAAGTAGTCCAGGGCCTTGGTCATCAACAGGTAAGTGTTGGCGTCGAAACGCCCGGAAAACTCCTCACCCTGATAGCGCAGGTAGCTTTCCACCTGGAACTCGACGCTGTGGAAATCGTAGTTGAGCTTCTCGCTTTTCAGGCCGCGCCCGAATTTCTCGCCCATGGAGTCGTCGGACAGGTAGGTGATGTGCCCAACCATGCGCGCCAGCATCAGCCCGCGCTTGGGGATCACGCCTCGTTCCTGGAACGAACCGCCGTGGAACTCCGGATCGGTGAGGATTGCCTGGCGTGCTACTTCGTTGAAGGCGATATTTTGCGCCGACAGCTTGGGTGCCGAGGCGATGGCCAGGCAGTGGCGGATGCGATCAGGGTAGGTGATGCTCCATTGCATCGCCTGCATGCCGCCGAGGCTGCCGCCGATCACAGCGGCGAATTGCGCGATGCCCAGCCGGTCCGCCAGGCGTGCCTGGCTGTGCACCCAATCTTCAACGGTTAGCACCGGGAAATCGGCACCGAACGGCTTGCCTGTCTCCGGGTTGATGCTGCTCGGGCCGGTGGAGCCATTGCAGCCGCCGAGGTTGTTCAGGCTGACCACGAAGAACTTGTTGGTGTCGATGGGCTTGCCGGGGCCGATGCAGCTGTCCCACCAACCGGGTTTACGGTCGTCGGGGCTGTGATAGCCGGCGGCATGGTGGTGGCCGGACAAGGCGTGGCAGATCAGCACGGCGTTGCTCGCCGTGGCGTTCAGGGTGCCGTAGGTCTCGTAGACCAGGTCATAGGCCGCGAGCGAACGGCCGCAGGCCAACGCCAGGGGTTCGCTGAAGTGCGCCACTTGCGGCGTCACCAGACCAACAGAATCGGGGGGAAAGGCAGCTGGCATCGACCCTGCTCTCGTTGAAATGAGGCGTAAGTCTAAAGACCGCTGCCCATAGCAGCAAGCGACTAGCCGAGATGATCGTTCCCACGCTCTGCGTGGGAATGCAGCCCGTGACGCTCCGCGTCACATCCAGAGCCGGACGCGGAGCGTCCGTTGAGGCATTCCCACGCAGAGCGTGGGAACGATCACCGTCGTGCAGCAGGATCAGATCAGGCCAAACAGTTCTTTTGGCATCAGCGCGTAGTAAGCCAGGCGCGGAATCAGCCAGCTCTGCAGCAACTGCAGTGCGATGAAGGCGAAGATCGGCGAGATGTCGAGGCCGCCCAGGTTCGGAATGATCCGGCGGAACGGCGCGAGCACCGGTTCAGTGATCTGCTGGACCAGTTCTGCGCCTGGATTGTGGCTTCCCGGAGCGACCCAGGACAGAATCACGCTGATGATCATTGCCCAGAACAGGATCTTCAAAAACAGCGCGAAGATGCCGATCAGCGCCCAGGGGGCCAGGAACAGTACATCGACCGAGTAACCACTGAGCAGCAGGATGACCGCGAACAGCACCATTTGCACGATCAGGGCCAGCACCAGCGAGGACATGTCCAGCCCGAACATGCTCGGGATAACCCGGCGCAGCGGCTTTAGCAGGGGTTGCGTGGCCTTGACGGCGAATTGGCAGAGCGGGTTGTAGAAGTTCGCCCGCACCAATTGCAGGATGAAACGCAGCAACACGATCAAAAGATACAGGCTGCCCAAGGTCTGGATCACAAAAATGGCAGCGTCATTGAGTCCGAGCATTGTTGATTCCTTATTAAGTGCTGATTAGCGACCGAGTTGCTCAGCCATCTCGGCCGAACGATGCGCGGCGGCGCCCAGGGCTTTTTCGACCAGTGCTTCGAAGCCATTGGCCTGGAACGATTTGATCGCGGCTTCGGTCGTGCCGGCAGGCGAAGTGACGCGGCGACGCAGCTCGGCGGCGTCTACGTCGCTGGACACCGCCATGTGGGCGGCGCCCAAGGCGGTTTGCAGGGTCAGTTGCGCGGCGATGTCTGCCGGCAGGCCGAGTTTCACGCCGGCGGCGGTCATGGCTTCGATCAGCAGGAAAAAGTACGCAGGGCCCGAGCCGGAAACGGCGGTGACCGCATCCAGCTGTTGTTCCTCGTCCAGCCACAGGGCAACACCAACCGCCGATAGCAGCTCTTGAGCTTGCTGGCGCTGTTCGGCGGTCACCTGATTGGTGGCGAACAGGCCGCTCACGCCCTGACGCAGCAGCGCCGGCGTGTTGGGCATGCAGCGCACGATCGGCTGGGCGCCGAGCCAGTTGTTCATGCTGGCGCAGGTGATGCCGGCGGCAATCGATACCACCAGTTGCCCGGGTTTCAGGCTTGGGCGAAGGGCTTCACAAACAGCCTTCATCGCCTGGGGCTTGACCGCCAGCACGACCACATCGGCGCCCTCGATGGCCTGGGCATTGTCGGCGAATACTTCGATGCCGTGTTCGGCGCTCACGCGGGCTCGGGTTTCTTCTCCCGGATCGCTGGCGCGGATCTGCGCCGCTTCCAGGCCTTTGGCCCGCAGGCCGCCGATCAGGCTGGCGGCCATGTTGCCGGCACCGATAAAGGCAATACGTGTCTTGCTCATGTCAGGTCCTTATGAAAGGGGGTCAAGGTTGACCGTAATCTCTGGCGCCAAACAGGGCCGTACCAACACGGACCCAAGTGGCACCTTGGGCGATAGCTGACTCAAGGTCGTGGCTCATCCCCATGGAAAGTGTGTCGAGTGGCAAGTTCAGGCTGGCCTGCAAGCTTTGCACGGCAGCAAAAGCGGCATCCTGGGCAGCACGATCTTCGGTCGGTTCGGGAATTGCCATCAGCCCGCGCAACTTCAGGCGCGGCAAGGCGCTGATGGCATTGGCCAAGGCCGGCAGGTCCTCCGGTGTGCAGCCGGACTTGCTGGCTTCACCGCTGACGTTGACCTGGATGCAGATGTTCAAGGGCGGCAGATCGGCGGGGCGTTGTTCGGACAGGCGTTGCGCAATTTTCAGGCGATCCACGGAATGCACCCAGGCGAAGTGCTCGGCGATTGCGCGAGTCTTGTTCGATTGAATGGGGCCGATGAAGTGCCAGATCAAGGGCAGGTCGGTCAGTTCCGCCTGCTTGCCCAATGCCTCCTGCAGGTAGTTCTCGCCAAAATCGCGCAGGCCCGCGGCATAGGCTTCACGCAGCGCCTGGGCGGGTTTGGTCTTGCTGACGGCCAGCAACTGGACGCTGTTTTCATCGCGGTGGGCGGCGAGGGCGGCGGCACGAATACGTGAACCAACCCGTTCAATGTTGTCTGCTATCGTGGACATTCAAGAGGCGCCAGCGGTCTGAGGTTGGCGGCATTCTACTGGAATTGAGGGGTGCTATGGATATCACTGAGTTGCTGGCGTTCAGCGCCAAACAAGGCGCATCCGACCTGCATTTGTCGGCAGGCCTGCCGCCAATGATCCGTGTCGATGGCGATGTGCGGCGCATCAACTTGCCGGCCCTGGAGCACAAGGAGGTGCAGGCACTGATCTACGACATCATGAACGACACCCAGCGGGTGGCCTTTGAGAAGCACTTGGAAACCGACTTTTCCTTTGAGGTGCCCGGCGTCGCGCGATTCCGGGTCAATGCCTTCAATCAGAGTCGAGGCGCTGGAGCGGTTTTCCGCACGATCCCGTCCAGGGTCCAGAGTATGGAAGAGCTGTGCATGGGCGAGGTGTTCCGCAAGATGACCGACGCGCCGCGTGGCCTGGTCCTGGTGACAGGCCCGACGGGGTCCGGCAAGTCCACCACCTTGGCAGCGATGATCGATTATCTGAACAACCACCGCCATCACCACATCCTCACTATCGAAGACCCTATCGAGTTCGTTCACGAATCGCGCAAATGCCTGATCAATCAGCGTGAAGTTCATCGTGATACCCGCAGTTTCGCCACCGCCTTGCGTTCGGCCCTGCGCGAAGACCCGGACGTGATCCTGGTGGGGGAAATGCGTGACCTGGAAACCATCCGCCTGGCATTGACCGCCGCCGAGACTGGCCATTTGGTGTTCGGCACGCTGCACACGACCTCGGCGGCGAAAACCATCGACCGGATCATCGACGTGTTCCCCGGGGACGAGAAGTCGATGGTGCGTTCGATGCTTTCCGAGTCATTGCTGGCGGTGGTGTCCCAGACCCTGGTCAAGAAGATCGGGGGAGGGCGGGTCGCAGCCCACGAGATCATGCTCGGGACATCGGCAATCCGTAACCTGATCCGTGAAGACAAGGTGGCACAGATGTATTCGTCGATTCAGGCGGGCGGGTCGCTGGGGATGCAGACGCTGGATATGGGTCTGAGGGACCTGGTGACCAAGGGCTTGGTCAGTCGCGAGCAGGCGCGGGAGAAGGCGCGGTCGCCGGAGAATTTCTGATGGCGTTTAAAGCAAAAGATCGCAGCCTGCGGCAGCTCCTACAGGGAAACGCGAGTCCCTGTGTAGGAGCTGCCGCAGGCTGCGATCTTTTGATCTTGCTTCAGGTTAGCGCTGAACAACCTGCAACGCTTTCTGGTCTTTCGGCAGAACCCGCTTGGCCACGACGTAGTGTTTTTCCCAGTACGGTTTCTTCAGGGTGTCGATGCTCACCGACTTGCCACGGCGTGGCGCGTGGATGAAGCGGTCGTTGCCCAAATAGATGGCAACGTGATTGACTCGACGACTCTTGATGTTGAAGAAAATCAGGTCGCCGGGCTTCAAGTCGTTGCGATCGACTTTCTCGCCGTGGCCGCTGGCCATGGCATTGGAGGTGCGTGGCAGGTCAAACGTGGCGTCGTTGAACGCGTATTTCACCAGGCCGCTGCAGTCGAAGCCTTTGCTCGGGCTGCTGCCGCCCCAACGGTACGGTGTACCCAGGACGTTAACGGCGCGGCTCAGCACGTTGCTGCTTTCCCGGGTCGCCATTGGCGGCACCAGGCTGCTCTTGCTGGCCAGCTGTGGAGCCAGCTTTACCGATTTCTTGCTTTTGCTCGAAGGGGCAGCCGCATGGGATTTTGGGGTGTAACCATTAACGTTCGGAAGACGTTGCTCACGATTGGTGGCGTGGGCGGCCAGTGGCAATAATAGGCAAATGGTTAGCCATGTCTTGAAAAATGGACGCATTAGGCAGGGCTCGTATGTGTTAGCGCGCAACTTTATAACAGCTTTTTTTGGCATTCTGAGGCCGTTGGTCGATTCCATCGGGGTCTAACGGAACCAAATAAGCGGTAAATTGACGCGATTGTCCGACAGAAGTCAGGTGCTATAAGGGTTTGGCGAGAGTGACGGTAGCATTTGCCATACGTCGGCTGCTCGTAAAAAAGTCACAAAGATTTAAAGAATATTTATCTATCGCGTGAATCGAGGTCATCCATGAACACCTATCAACCCCCCGTCCCGCATCAGGACACGCACAGCAAGGTGATTGGTTACCTGCTGTGGATTTTTGGATTTACCGGTGCCCATCGCTTTTATTACGGCAAGCCGGTGACCGGGACGATCTGGTTCTTCACCTTCGGTTTGCTGGGGATTGGCTGGTTGATCGACCTGTTCCTGATTCCGACCATGGACCGTGAAGCAGACCTGCGATTTACTGCTGGACCGATTGAATACAACGTGGCGTGGATTCTGCTGACGTTTCTTGGGGTGTTCGGCGTGCACCGGATGTATCAGGGGAAGTGGATCAGCGGGTTGCTGTACCTGGTGACGGGTGGGTTGTTCTTTCTGGGGGTGTTGTATGACTTCTGGACGCTGAATGACCAGGTGTCCATTCGCAACGCGCAGAACAGAGGCGCCTTCCAGTAAGTCTTCGCGAGCAGGCTCGCTCCCACAGGATTGATGCGGTCCTTGTGGGAGCGAGCCTGCTCGCGAATGCAGGCGACGCGGTTTTAAGCCTGGTGGCTGATCCGGCCATCCACCAGGGTGTAGCGCACCACACCCGGGAGGCTGTGGCCAATGAATGGGCAGTTCTCGCCTTTGGACAGCCAGGTCTCCCCGGCCACGGTCGAGGCTGCAGGGTCGAATAGCACGATATCCGCTGCGCCGCCCACCGCCAGCTTGCCCGCTGGCAGGCGCAAGGCCTCCGCAGGGCCGGCACTGAGTCGCGCCAGCAGCGTCGGCAGGTCGAGCAAGCCGTCTTCCACCAGTGTCATCGCCAGCGGCAGCAGCAGTTCAACACTGCTGATGCCGGGCTCGGTAGCCCCGAACGGTGCCAGTTTGGCGTCCCGTTCGTGGGGTTGGTGATGGCTGGAAATGGCCGAGACCACGCCGGACTTCACGGCTGCGCGCAAACCCTCACGGTCGGCGCGGGTGCGCAGCGGCGGCTGCACGTGATAGAGGCTGCTGAAATCGATCAGCGCTTCGTCGGTCAGTATCAACTGGTACAGGGCGACATCCGCCGTGACCTTCAGGCCGCGTTGCTGGGCTTGGGCGATCAGCGCTACACCACGTGCGCTGGTCAGCTGGCTGAAATGCGCACGCACGCCCGTCTGTTCGACCAGCAGCAAGTCCCTGGCGAGGGCCACGGTTTCAGCGGTTTCCGGAATGCCCGGCAGGCCGAGGAAGCTCGCGGTCGGTCCTTCATGAGCCAGGCCGCCTTCCGCCAGGTCGTGGTCCTGGGAGTTGAAGATCACCGTGAGATCGAAGGTGGCCGCGTAATCCAGTGCCCGGCACAAGGTGCGGGTGTTGCGGAAGCTCTCCAGGCCGTTGCCGAAGGCCACGCAGCCGGCATCGCGCAAGGCAACCAGCTCTGCAAGCTGTTCGCCGTCCAGGCCTTTGCTCAGTGCGCCGATCGGGAACACTTTAGCGTTACCGGCTTCGCGGGCGCGGTCGAGGATCAGCTCGGCCACGGCCGAGGTGTCCAGCACCGGTTTGGTCTTTGGCGGGCAGCACAGGCTGGTCACGCCACCGGCAGCGGCGGCGCGGGTTTCGCTGGTAATCGAACCTTTGCGGCTGTAGCCCGGTTCACGCAGGGCGACATTGAGGTCGACCAGGCCAGGGGCGGCCACCAGGCCTTTGGCATCGAGGGTGTCGACAGCGACAAAACCGGCTGGGGCGGCGCCAATGGCGACGATCTTGCAGGCTTCAATGTGGATATCGGTGACTTGATCCAGGCCGCTGGCCGGATCGATGACGCGGGCCCCGAGAATGCTGAGCTTCACTGAACGTTCTCCTGCTCGAATTGGCGTTGCGCAGTCTGACCGCTCATGGCCATGGACAAGACGGCCATGCGAATCGCGATGCCGTAGGTCACTTGGTTGAGGATCACCGAGTGTGGACCGTCGGCTACCGCCGATTCGATTTCCACCCCTCTGTTGATCGGCCCCGGGTGCATGACGATGGCATCGGGTTTGGCGCCAGCCAGGCGCGCGGTGGTCAGGCCGAACAGGCGGTAGAACTCGCCCTCGCTCGGCAGTAGGCCGCCGGTCATACGCTCACGCTGCAGGCGCAGCATGATCACCACGTCGACGTCTTTGAGGCCTTCGGTCATGTCGGTGTAGACCTTCACGCCGTATTGCTCGATGCCGATCGGCAGCAGGGTCTTCGGCGCAATCACGCGGATGTCCGGGCAACCCAGGGTTTTCAGGGCCAGCATGTTCGAGCGTGCAACCCGCGAGTGCAGGATGTCGCCGACGATGGCCACCGAAAGGTTTTCGAAGCCGCCCTTGTGCCGGCGGATGGTGAGCATGTCGAGCATGCCCTGGGTCGGGTGAGCGTGACGGCCGTCGCCGCCGTTGATGATCGCCACCTGTGGGCAAACATGTTCGGCGATGAAGTGTGCAGCGCCGGAATCACCGTGGCGCACGACGAACATGTCGGCGGCCATGGCCTCCAGGTTGCGCAGCGTGTCGAGCAGGGTTTCGCCCTTGCTTGCCGACGATGTCGACACGTTCAGGGTGATCACGTCCGCCGACAGCCGTTGCGCCGCCAGTTCGAAGGTGGTGCGGGTGCGGGTGGAGTTTTCGAAGAATACGTTGCACACGGTCTTGCCGCGCAGCAACGGGACTTTCTTCACTGCCCGGGCGCCAACTTCGAGGAACGAGTCGGCGGTGTCGAGGATTTCCGTCAGCAGCTCGCGGCGCAAACCGTCGAGCGAGAGGAAGTGGCGCAGCTGGCCCTGATCATTGAGCTGCAGCGGGCGCTTGGTATCTAGAGGCGTCATCGCGAGGGGGACTCTCAATAGGGCGAATTAAAGGGCGAGGTCTTGCAGTTCGAGCTTGAGTTCCGGCCCCGACAGTTTCACCCGCTCGTGGGCTGCCAGGGACAAGGTCGCGCCCAGTACGTTGGGGCGGATCGGCAGTTCACCGGCATCCAGGTCCAGCAGGCATACCAGGGTCACGCTGGCCGGGCGGCCGTAGTCAAACAGTTCGTTCAGGGCGGCGCGGATGGTCCGCCCGCTCATCAACACGTCGTCGATCAGCACCAGGTGTTGGCCTTCGATCTCAAACGGCAGGGCCGACGGCCGCACTTGCGGGTGCAGGCCGTTCTGGCTGAAGTCGTCGCGGTAGAAGGACACGTCCAGTGTGCCAAGCGGTTCGGCGCTGCCCAGCTCCTTGAGCAGGGCCTGGGCAACCCACACGCCACCGGTACGAATGCCGATGTAGCGCGGTTCGCTGATGCCACGGTGTTCCAGGTGTGCCTTGAGATCAGTCGCCATCTGGCTGATCAGTTCGGCGGGATTGGGCAGGCTCATGGTTGCTCCTTCTTGGGCCCGAGCCGGATCGTTGCGGGAGGTGGCTCGGGTTGTAGCTAAAAGAGACGGGTGACGGCTCTTCAGGATTAGGATTGGAACAATGCGCTGTTCTCGTCGAGCCAGCCTTGCAGCAGCAGGGCGGCGGCGATGGCATCCACCGGGTTATCGCGGTAGCTGCCTTTCTGTCCGCCCCGGGCCAGGCGTTCGCCCTTGGCTTCGAAGGTGGTCAGGCGTTCATCGTGGGTATAGAAGGGCAGGTTGAAGCGACCGTTCAGGCGTCGGGCGAACTTTTCCGCGCGGGCGCACATGTCGCTGGGTGTGCCGTCCATGTTCAGCGGCAGGCCGACCACCACGGCGTCGGGCTTCCACTCCTTGATCAGCGCTTCAACCTGATCCCAGTCGGGAATACCGTTTTGTGCCTTCAAGGTGCACAGCTCGCGGGCCTGGCCGGTAATGACCTGGCCAACCGCAACGCCGATCTGCTTGGTGCCGTAGTCGAATCCCAGAATCAACCGCAGGGCCATCAGGCGTGCCCCGCCTGGCTGGTGAGCAGGCTGAGATTGACGCCCAGGTGCTTGGCTGCCGCTTCCAGGCGCAGCTCGCTGCTGGTGTTGAACAGGATGTCGGCGTCGTACGGGCAAGTCAGCCAGGCGTTCTGGGCCAGTTCGGCCTCCAGTTGCCCGGCTTCCCATCCGGCATAACCCAGCGTGATAACGCTTTTCGCCGGGCCGACGCCATCGGCAATGGCGAACAGCACGTCCTGGGAGGTGGACAGGGACAGCTCGCCTTCCAGATCAACGGTCGCTTGAAAACTCTGGCCCTTGGGGTGCAGGACAAAACCACGATCGGTCTGTACCGGACCGCCGATGAAGATCGGCACGTGCTGGCAGAGCGCGGGCGGCTCGATGTCCGGACGCAATTGCTCGAGGATATCGGCCAGGTTGAGGTCCTGCGGACGGTTGACCACCAGCCCCATGGCACCATTGGCCGTGTGCTCGACGATGTAGGTCAAGGTGTGCGCAAAGTTCGGGTCGACCATGTGAGGCATGGCGATCAGGAAGTGATGCTTGAGGTAGCTGGGGCTGACGTTTTTCATGAACGCTAGTGTGGCGTTGGAGGGACGAACTGACAAGCCGAAGCACGTCAAAAGATCGCAGCCTGCGGCAGCTCCTACAGGGAAATGCATTCCACATGTAGGAGCTGCCGCAGGCTGCGATCTTTTGATCTTCAATTAATTACTGGAGAGTCGGTCCCCGCGTGCAAATTTCCACGTGCGGATGATTTCCAGGCGATCGATGTCCGACAGGTCCCCGGTAAAGGGCGCGAACGGCGCTGCCAGGCGCACGATGCGCTGGGCCGCCTGGTCCAGCAGCGGTTGTCCGGACGACTCCAGTACCAGCACCTCATACAGCGAGCCATCGCGGTTGATCGAGACCATCAGGCGCAAGTTGCCGTAGATCTGCTTGCGCCGGGCTTCGTCAGGGTAATTGAGGTTGCCGATGCGCTCGACTTTTTTACGCCACTCGTCTTTATACCAGGCGCCCTTGTCGCGCATGGTCGAGGCGGCGCTCAGGCGGTGGATGCGCGGGCGCTTGGCGTACAACTGTTGTTCTTGGGCCAGTTCGGCTTCGAGGCTGGCGATGTCGCTGGACAGCTGTTCGCTGTCGAATGTCGGTGCCGCCACCACAGGTTTGGTGACGGGCTTGGGCTCCTCCGTTTTTGTCGGGGCTTTCTTTGGCTTGGGTGCGACGGTGGTCACGGCTGCCTTGGGCGGGGCGTCCTTCTGTTCTGGCTTGGCGGCGGGCGGTGGCGTGACTTTTTGTACCTTGTTGTCCTGGAAAGGCGCGATCTCGGTGGTCTTGGGGATGGCCTTCTTGTCCAGGGTGCCGCTGCCTTGCTGGTTTTCCTGGGCGAGGAAGTCAGCCTTTTCCGGTTTCTTTTCGCTTTTGAAGGTGGCGAGGGTGATTTCCAGGGTTTTGCTGATCTGCTTGGGCTCGACCATTGTGAAACCGACACCCAGCAGTAATGCCAGGTGGATCAGCGCCGCCAGGAACAGGGTAAAACCGAGGCGATCGGCCGGGCGCACGCCGTGGTGGGCGAGTTCGGGGGGCAGATCGGACGGGAGGGTCATGACAAGGAAACCAACATCGCGTTTTCACAGGCCGCGCATGATAACGCAATGTTGGTTTGGCTTATCAACGGGCCTTGAGCTTCTGATCGATGGCATCCATCAACATGCCGCCAATATCGGTGCCGAAGGCATTGTCGATTTCGCGAATGCAGGTCGGGCTGGTGACGTTGATTTCGGTCAGGTGCTCGCCGATCACATCGAGGCCGACGAACAGCAGGCCTTTTTCGCGCAGGGTCGGACCGACTTGCGCCGCAATCCAGCGATCCTTCTCGGTCAATGGACGGGCTTCGCCGCGGCCACCGGCTGCAAGGTTGCCACGGGTTTCGCCGGCAGCAGGAATGCGCGCCAGGCAGTAGTCCACCGGCTCGCCGTCGATCATCAGGATGCGTTTGTCGCCATCGACGATGGCCGGCAGGTAGCCCTGGATCATGATTTGCTGCTGGCCGTGCAGGGTCAGGGTTTCGAGGATCACCGACAGGTTCGGGTGGCCGGCGGTGTGGCGGAAGATCGAGGATCCGCCCATGCCGTCGAGTGGCTTGAGAATCACATCGCCATGATGGTCGGCGAATTCACGCAATACGTCAGGGCGACGGCTGACGATAGTCGGAGGCGTGCACTGCGGAAACAGCGTGGCGAACAGTTTTTCGTTGCAGTCACGCAGGCTTTGCGGCTTGTTGACCACCAGTACGCCAGCATTCTCGGCCTGTTCCAGCAAATAGGTGGTATAGACGAATTCCATGTCGAAAGGCGGATCCTTGCGCATCAGGATCACGTCCAGGTCGCTCAGCAGGTTGTCCTGCTCGGCTTCCAGCTCGAACCATTTTTCCGGGTTGGCGAACACTTTCAGCGGGCGCATCCGCGCCCGTGCCTGGCCTTCGGCCTGGTACAGGTCGCGCTGCTCCATGTAGAACAGTTCCCAGCCGCGTTTCTGTGCGGCCAGCAGCATGGCCAGCGAGCTATCCTTTTTATAGGAGATGCTGGCGATAGGATCCATGACAATCCCGACACGAACGCTCATGGGTGTTTCCTCAAAAGTGGGTGAGGCCTAGGACCGTATAAAAGTGGCGTCAGAGTGGCGCTGAGTGTGTTCCCGGTCAAGGAAAAACCACTGCCGGGGCCGGCCGATAGATTGGATTTGGAGACTGTGCTAAAAAGGCTGCCATGTCGTGCCGGCCCTTGAACATCAAGGGTTTCGAGTCCTCGACGCCCCGCAGATGGACAAATAGATTCCTAAAGGCGACGGTAGAGCAACTATGGAACAGCAACCCAGCGCCTTGAAGGTCATGGTGATCGACGATTCGAAGACGATTCGCCGCACCGCCGAAACACTGCTCAAGAATGTGGGTTGTGAGGTCATCACGGCCATCGACGGGTTCGATGCGTTGGCCAAGATCGTCGATCACCACCCCGGCATCATCTTTGTCGACATCATGATGCCGCGCCTGGATGGCTATCAGACCTGCGCGTTAATCAAGAACAACAGTGCATTCAAGTGCACGCCAGTGATTATGCTGTCGTCCAAGGACGGGCTGTTCGACAAGGCCAAGGGGCGCATTGTCGGCTCCGACCAGTTTTTGACCAAGCCTTTCAGCAAGGAAGAGCTGCTGAGCGCGATCCAGGCCCATGTTCCGGGCTTTGCCGCTGTTTTGCCGCAGTAAGACACCTACAGTGACGCTCGGCCATTGGGCCCTGCGCCGACAAGAATGGGGAAGACCATGGCACGTATCCTGATCGTCGATGATTCGCCGACCGAAATGTACAAATTGACCGGCATGCTGGAGAAGCACGGTCATGAAGTATTGAAAGCCGAAAACGGCGCAGACGGCGTGGCGCTGGCCCGCCAGGAAAAACCCGACGCAGTGCTGATGGACATCGTCATGCCCGGACTCAATGGTTTCCAGGCGACCCGCCAGTTGACCAAAGACCCGGAAACCGGGCACATCCCGGTGATTATCATCACCACCAAGGATCAGGAAACCGACAAGGTCTGGGGTACGCGCCAAGGGGCCAAGGACTACCTGACCAAGCCGGTTGACGAAGATACCCTGATCAAGACCTTGAACAACGTGCTGGCCGGTTGATCACAGGGCCATGAGCGAATCACTGACCGCCTTCGAACTGCTATTGCAGATCGACCGGCGTTGTCGCTTGCTGGCGGCGGACTTGCCGTCCCAGCCCGCCCGCCAGGACAGCTGGAGCGGCATCGGTTTTCGCCTGGGCGAACAGTGGTACGTCGCGCCCATGGGCGAAATCGGTGAAGTGTTGCACGAACCGCGTTTTACGCTGGTGCCGGGGGTCAAGTCCTGGGTAAAGGGCGTGGCCAATCTGCGCGGGCGTTTGTTGCCGATCATTGATTTGTGCGGTTTTTTTGGCCTGGAAATCTCGGCGACGCGCAAGCAGCGGCGCGTATTGGTGGTGGAACATGACGAGGTGTTTGCCGGGTTGCTGGTCGATGAAGTCTTCGGCTTGCAGCACTTTGCCCGCGACAGTCTGCAGCCAATAGACGCACCGGGCGGCCCGATCGCACCGTTCATCACCGGCCGGTTTCAGCGCGAGCAGAGCTGGCAGGTGTTGAGCCTCTTTACGCTGGCGCGGTCGCAGGGGTTCATGAATGTTGCCATTTAAATGGAACGACACAGTTCTAAATGTGGGAGCGGGCTTGCTCGCGAAAGCGGTAGATCAGTCAATATCAATATTGAATGGACTGGCGCTTTCGCGAGCAAGCCCGCTCCCACAGGGGATTCTGTCAGGCCCAGAAGTGGGTTAACAGGCGAAGACCGATGATAAAAGCAAAAACAGGCAAGCCAATGGAGGCGTCGCGCAGTCGATCGCAGATCATCGCGCTGTTCATCGCCCTGATCATCTTCATCATGTTGTTGTTCGCCAACTTCGCGTACCTCAACACCCAGGCCACCTACGACAAACAGTACATCGGTCACGCCGGTGAGCTGCGCGTGTTGTCCCAGCGCATCGCCAAGAATGCTACCGAAGCCGCGGCCGGCAAGGCTGCGGCATTCAAGTTGCTCAGCGATGCGCGCAACGATTTCGCCCGGCGCTGGAGCTATCTGAAAAAAGGCGACCCCGCCACCGGCCTGCCTCCGGCACCGCCCAGCGTGCGCCCGGAAATGCGCGCCGTGCAACTGGACTGGGAGCGCCTGCTGAAAAACACTGATGCGATCCTGTCCAGTGAACAGACGGTGCTGTCGCTGCATCAAGTCGCCGCGACCCTGGCCGAAACCGTGCCGCAGTTGCAGGTTGAATACGAAAAGGTGGTGGAAACCCTGCTGCAACGTGGCGCCCCGGCGGCTCAGGTGGCGATGGCGCAGCGTCAATCACTGTTGGCCGAGCGTATTTTAGGGGCGGTCAATACCGTGTTGTCCGGCGACGAAAACTCACAGCAGGCCGCCGATGCGTTCGGCCGTGATGCGGCGCGGTTCGGCCAGGTGCTCAACGGCATGCTCCAGGGCAACGCATCTCTGCGGGTCAGCCAGGTCGAGGACCGTGACGCGCGCGCGCGGCTGATCGAGATATCAGAGCTGTTCGAATTCGTCTCAGGCTCAGTGGACGAAATCCTCGAAACCTCACCGGAGCTGTTCAAGGTTCGTGAGTCGGCCACCAATATTTTCAGCCTTTCGCAAACCCTGCTCGACGAAGCTTCCCATTTGGCCAGCGGCTTTGAAAACCTCGCCGGAGGGCGTGACACCGACACCATCGGCGGTTATGTCCTGGGCCTGGGGGCGCTGATGTCGATCATCCTCATCGGCCTGGTGATGGTGCGCGAAACCAATCGCCAGCTGCGCGAGACCGCTGAAAAAAACGAGCGCAACCAGAACGCGATCATGCGCCTGCTCGACGAAATCGAAGACTTGGCCGACGGCGACCTGACCGTGACCGCCACGGTAACCGAAGACTTCACCGGGACCATCGCCGACTCGATCAACTATTCCGTGGACCAACTGCGCGATCTGGTGGCAACGATCAACCTGACGGCGGGCCAGGTTGCAGCCGCCGTGCAGGAAACCCAGGCTACCGCAATGCACCTGGCGCAGGCCTCGGAACATCAGGCCCAACAGATTTCCGAAGCCTCCACCGCGATCAACGACATGGCTGAGTCCATCGATCAGGTGTCGGCCAACGCTGCGGAATCCTCGGCGGTGGCCGAGCGTTCGGTGGAAATCGCCAACAAGGGCAACGAAGTGGTGCACAACACCATCCATGGCATGGACAACATCCGCGAACAGATTCAGGACACCGCCAAGCGAATCAAGCGCCTTGGCGAGTCCTCCCAGGAAATCGGCGATATCGTCAGCTTGATCGATGACATTGCCGACCAGACCAACATCCTCGCCCTCAACGCGGCGATCCAGGCGTCCATGGCCGGTGATGCCGGGCGTGGTTTCGCAGTGGTCGCCGACGAGGTGCAGCGCCTGGCGGAGCGTTCTTCGGCCGCAACGCGGCAGATAGAGACCCTGGTGCGGGCGATCCAGGCCGACACCAACGAAGCGGTCATTTCCATGGAGCAGACCACCACCGAAGTGGTGCGCGGCGCGCGTCTGGCGCAGGATGCCGGTGTGGCCCTGGAAGAAATCGAAGGGGTGTCCAAGACCCTGGCGGCGCTGATCCAGAGCATATCCAACGCGGCGCAACAACAAACGTCGTCTGCCGGTCAGATTTCCCTGACGATGAACGTGATCCAGCAGATCACTTCGCAGACCTCGTCCGGCTCTACCGCCACCGCCGAGAGCATCGGCAACCTGGCAAAAATGGCCAGCCAGTTGCGGCGTTCGGTGTCTGGCTTCACCTTGCCGGCCACCCAGGCGCAGGTCGCGGACAAAGCTTGAACCGCCCCCGGGCATGGCTATCTTGATAGAAGTGGGGATTGGAGTGGTTATGGGTGATCGGCACGACTATGTGGCCCTCGAATGGGTCAAAGGCGAAATTGCCGAAACGCTGAAGCAGGCTCATCACGCGATCGAAACCCAGCTTGATGACCCGCAGGCGACGCACGCCCTGAGCGAATGCCTGGCGTGCATCCATCAGGTTCACGGCAGTCTGCAGATGGTCGAATTCTACGGCGCGGCCTTGCTCGCCGAAGAAATGGAGCAACTGGTCACCGCCTTGCAACACAATCGCGTCCATCATCGTGACGAGGCGCTGCACCTAATGCTGCAAGCGCTGGGGCAGTTGCCGATCTATCTGGATCGCGTGCAAGGTGCCCGCCGCGATCTGCCTTTGGTCGTGTTGCCGCTGATCAACGACCTGCGCAGCGCCCGCGGCGAAAGCCTGTTGTCGGAAACCAGCCTGTTCAGCCCGCAGTTGCCAGACCTGCCTGCCCTGGATCAAGCGTCCCTGGCGCGGCTGGAGCCGGCGGACCTGCCGAATGTACTGCGCAAGTTGCGGCAAATGTTGCAGATGGCCCTGGTCGGGTTGCTGCGCGAGCAGGATGACGACACGCACCTGGAGTACCTGGCCAAGGTCTTTACGCGTCTGGAAGGCTTGTGCGATTCAGCGCCCCTGAGCCCACTGTGGCAGGTAGCTTCAGCGCTGGTCGAAGGCATGCGCGCCGGCGTCATTACCAACAGTCCGGCCTTGCGCAGCCTGTTCAAGGAGGCCGACAAAGAGCTCAAGCGTCTGCTCGAACAGGGCATTCAGGGCATCAATCAGCCGCCGCCACCCGAGTTGCTGAAGAGTTTGCTGTTCTACATTGCCAAGGCCGAACATCCCACCGGGCAGATGCTGACCATGAAAGATCGCTACGCACTGGACGATGCATTGCCTGACAGCGCGATGGTCGACGAAGAACGCGCCCGCCTGGCCGGTCCTGATCGTGATGCCATGCGCTCGGTATTGGCGGCATTGTGCGAAGAGCTGGTGCGGGTCAAGGAGCGCCTGGACCTGTTCGTGCGCAGCGACCGGCAACACACTTCGGACCTCGACAGCCTGCTGGCACCCCTGCGGCAAATCGCTGACACCCTGGCGGTGCTGGGTTTCGGCCAACCCCGCAAGGTCATCATCGATCAACTGGCCGTGGTGCTGAGCCTGGCCCAAGGCCAGCGCGTACCCGATGATGCGATCCTCATGGACGTGGCCGGGGCCTTGCTTTACGTCGAAGCGACGCTGGCCGGCATGGTCGGCACCGTAGAGCCTGAAAGCCAGGAAGACAGTCGGCTGCCCACCACCGACCTGACGCAGATCCACCAGATCGTCATCAAGGAAGCGCGCATCTGTCTGCAGCAAGCCAAGGACATGATCGTCGACTACATCGATGCCGATTGGGACCGACAGCACCTGCAGGAGCTGCCGGCCCTGCTGACCCAGGTTCGGGGTGCGCTGGCGATGATCCCGTTGACCCGGGCGGCGGGCCTGATCGAAACCTGCAATCACTACATTCATGAACACCTGCTGCTCGAGCCGGATCAGCCCGGCTGGCAGGCGCTGGACAGCCTGGCCGACGTGATCACCAGCATCGAGTATTACCTTGAACGCCTCAACGACGACCCCGAAGCACCCGGTGAGGGTCTGCTCGACGTGGCGCAAAGTAGCCTGGCCTCACTCGGGTTTTTCCCCAGCGAACGACAGGTGCCAGTGCTTGCGGATGTCCTGAGCCCCGGCGAAGCGCAGTCCCTGCGGCAACAGCAGGAGCGGGATGCCCCGGCCATCGCCCAGGCCCTGGCTGATGTGCTGGCCAGCCCGGTTTCGGCCCTGAACCCGCCCGCGCTCGACACCCCGGATAGCCTGCTGCCGCCACCTTCAGGCGAAGAGCCGGTGGATGAGGAGTTGCGCGAAGTATTCCTCGAAGAAACGGATGAAGTGCTGGAGATCCTTCGCGAGCATTTGCCACGCTGGTCGGCGGATCCCACCAACCGCTTGGCCCTGAGTGAATTGCGCCGTGCCTTTCATACCCTCAAGGGCAGTGGCCGGATGGTGCGAGCCCTGGTGCTTGGCGAATTGGCCTGGGCGGTGGAAAACCTGCTTAACCGCGTGCTGGAACACAGCGTGGAGCCTGGCGCCAGCGTGCAGCAACTGCTCGACGATGTGCTCGATCTGCTGCCGGAGCTGGTGGCCGAATATGCCGCCGATGCCCAGCGTCAGCGCAATGATGTCGACCAGTTGGCGGCCCGTGCCCACGCCCTGGCCAAGGGCGATACCCTGGCAGCGGACGAGGATACCCAGGACGTCGCGGCCCTCGACCCGCTATTGCTGGAAATCTTCCGCAAGGAAGCCGAAACCCATTTGAGCAACCTCAACCGCTTTCTCGACCAGGCCGCCGAACGCCTGCCGCTGCAGGCCAGCGATGAGCTGCAGCGTGCTTTACACACCCTCAAGGGCAGTGCGTCGATGGCCGGGGTGGTGCCGATTGCCGAGCTGGCGACGACGCTCGACCAACTGGCCCGGGAGTACAAGGCTCACCTGATCGCGCTCGACCTGGACGAAGTCGAAGTGCTGCTGGAGGCCGAAGGTTTGTTCCGTCTTGGCTTGCGCCAGCTCAAGACCGACCCGTTGGCTGAAATCCCCGGCTCCGGGGCCCTGATCGAGCGCGCCAGGGCGCTGCTCGCCGAACGCCTGCAAAGTCACTTGAGCACGCCCAGTGCCGGCCTGAGGATCAAGCGCGACCCGCAGTTGATCAACAACTTCCTGGCCCAGGGCATGGACATCCTGCTCGACGCCGAAAGCCTGTTGCGGCGCTGGCAGCAGCATCCAGGCGAACGCCAGGAGCTCAGTGCACTGCTGGACGAATTGACCACCCTCGGCGAAGGCGCGCACCTGGCCGACCTGCATCCGGTGGATGAGCTCTGCGAAGCCTTGCTCGACCTCTACGGTGCTGTGGAAGAGAGCAGCCTGGCGGTTAGCGAGGAATTTTTCCAGGAAGCACAAAGTGCCCACGAAGCGCTGATCAACATGCTTGATGAGCTGGCTGCCGGCCAGGAAGTCAGCCCGCGCCCGGAAAGGATTCGGGCCTTGCACGGCTTGCTCGATCAGAGCCTGGACCCTTCGGCCATGGGCCTGATCCGCAGTGACGGCAGTCGCACCTTGAGCATCCGCGAGCTGGGCGCCGCCACCGCCGAACTCGAGCGCACGCTCCCCCCTGTAGGAGCGAGCACGCTCGCGATGGACGCTAACGATGACGCGCTTTCATTGGATAAACGCGGCGCCTATGAGCCCATCGCGAGCAGGCTCGCTCCTACAGGAGACCGCGCAGCCGAACTGGACGACGACATCGTTTCGATCTTCCTTGAGGAAGCCGAGGATATCCTCGAAAGCGCCAACCATTCCTTGCAACGCTGGGTCAGTGACCCGCATAACCCCGCGCCGCTGTCCTCGTTGCAGCGCGACTTGCACACCCTCAAGGGGGGCGCGCGGATGGCCGAGGTCGAACCGGTCGCAGACCTGGCACAGGAACTGGAAAACCTCTATGAGGGCCTGGCGGACCGCCGTTACAGCCACAGCGAAGTGTTGACGCAATTGCTGCAACTGAGCCATGACCATCTGGCGCAGTTGCTTGAGCAGTTGCAAGACCATCAGGCCCTGGGCGATCCCGGGGAACTGATCGAAGCGATTCGCGCGTTCAGGCAAAGCCACGCAAACAATGCCGATGTAATCGAAGCTGCCGCTGGCGTCGACTCGGCCCACCATGACAGCGAGTTGCTGGACATCTTTCTTGAAGAAGGCTTCGACATCATCGAAAGCTCCGGGGCGGCACTGCTGCGCTGGCAGGCCGAGCCGTCGAACCGGCAGGAAATGGAAACCCTGCTGCGCGATCTGCATACCCTCAAGGGCGGTGCGCGCATGGTGGAAATCGCTCCCATTGGCGATTTGGCCCACGAGCTGGAGTTTCTCTACGAAGGTTTATCCACCGGCATGCTGCAACCCACGTCGGCTTTGTTCGAGCTGCTGCAGCGCAGCCATGACCGGCTGGCGCAGATGCTCGACGCGGCGCGCGCCGGTGAGCCATTGCCGCCGGCCGACCGGCTGATCGATGCCATCCAGAACTTCAGTCACCCGGTGCTGCCTGAAGCCCCGGCGCCACTCACCGTTACGGCAAAAACCGAGACACCACCGCTGCAGTCCGATGCCGGGGCGGATATGGTCAAGGTCTCGGCGGAACTGCTCGACGACCTGGTCAACCTGGCCGCTGAAACCTCGATCTTTCGCGGTCGCATCGAACAGCAGGTCAACGACGCGCAGGTCGCCCTCAACGAGATGGAAACCACCATCGAGCGCATGCGCGACCAGTTGCGCAGGCTCGATACCGAAACCCAGGGCAGGATTCTCAGTCGTCAGCAAGTCGATGCCGAGCGCCTGGGCTACGAAGAGTTCGACCCGCTGGAAATGGATCGCCACTCGCAACTTCAACAACTGTCGCGAGCGCTGTTCGAATCCGCCTCCGACTTGCTTGATCTCAAGGAAACCCTCGACCGCCGCAACCAGGATGCGCAAAACCTGTTGCAACAGCAGGGCCGCATCAACACCGAATTGCAGGAAGGCCTGATGCGCACGCGCATGGTGCCGTTCGAGCGGATGCTGCCGCGCTTGAAGCGCATTGTTCGCCAGGTTGCCAGTGAGTTGGGCAAGGACGTCGAGTTCATCGTCGGCAACGCCGAAGGCGAGATGGATCGCAATGTGCTCGAACGCATGGCGGCGCCACTGGAGCATATGCTGCGCAATGCCGTCGACCACGGCCTGGAATCCGCCACTGTGCGGTTAGCGGCGGGCAAGCCGGCGCAAGGGCGGATCACCCTGGATCTGTTGCGCGAAGGTGGCGACATCATTTTCGATATTCGCGATGACGGTGCCGGCGTGCCACTGGAGGCGGTGCGGCGCAAGGCGATCAAACGCGGCCTGCTCGACCCGAACAGTGTCATCAGCGACCACGACGTGTTGCAATTCATCCTGCAACCGGGGTTTTCCACCGCCGAGAAAATCACCCAGATCTCCGGGCGCGGGGTCGGCATGGACGTGGTACACGAAGAGGTGCGGCAACTGGGCGGCACCATGAGCATCGACTCGGTGCCAGGGCAGGGCGTGCATTTTCGCATTCGCCTGCCGTTCACTGTGTCGGTCAACCGGGCGCTGATGGTGCAATGCGGGGAGGATCAATACGCCATTCCACTGAACACCATCGATGGGATTGTCCGCGTGTTGCCCAACGAACTTGAAGGGCATTTCCGCCTTGATCCGCCGACCTACGAATACGCCGGTCAGTGCTATGAACTGTGTTACCTGGGCGAGCTGCTGAAAACCAGCCCGCGTCCACGGCTGTTGGGCCAGAGCCTGCCGCTGCCGGTATTGCTGGTGCAATGCAACGAGCGGCATATTGCAGTGCAGGTCGATGCCATGGCCGGCACGCGCGAGATCGTGGTCAAGAGCCTCGGCCCGCAGTTTGCCGCTGTGCAAGGGGTGTCCGGGGCGACGATTCTGGGGGACGGTCGGGTGGTGCTGATCCTGGACCTGCTGGCGCCGGTTCGTGCCATGCAAGCCCGCGCGCCGCAGCGTCCGGTCAGTCACGACGTCGAGGTCGAGCCGCAGCGGCCGTTGCTGGTGATGGTGGTCGACGACTCGGTCACCGTGCGCAAGGTCACCAGCCGTTTGCTTGAACGCCACGGCATGAACGTGCTGACCGCCAAGGACGGTGTCGACGCCATGCTGCTGCTGGAAGAGCACATCCCGGACCTGATGCTGCTGGACATCGAAATGCCGCGAATGGATGGCTTCGAAGTCGCCACCCAGGTGCGCAACGATGAGCGTCTGCGGCACCTGCCGATCATCATGATCACCTCTCGTACTGGCCAGAAACATCGCGACCGGGCGATGGCCATCGGCGTCAACGACTACCTGGGCAAGCCGTACCAGGAATCGGTATTGCTCGAAAGCATTGCCCTGTGGAGCAAAACCCATGCATGAGCGTCGCCACGACCCGCGCGACAGCCAACTCACCGGCCTGCTACTGCCTTTGGCTGACCGCCACCTGATCCTGCCTAACGTCGCGGTGGCTGAACTGATTGGTTACCAACCCGCAGCCATCGACCTGGACTCACCACCTTGGTATCTGGGAAGGGTAGCGTGGCGCGACCGGCAGATACCATTGCTCAGCTTCGAGTCGGCGTGCGGGCAGAAAATCGTCATCGGCGAACGCGCGCGAATTGTCATTCTCAACGCGCTCGGCGGTCGGCCCGAGCTGAAGTTCATCGCGCTACTGGTCCAAGGGATACCGCGCTCGTACAAGCTCGACAGTCAATTGAGCTACGTGGATGTGCCGTTGTGCCCGCTGGAGAAAGCAGCGGTGCAGGTGGCGGACCAAGTGGCCAAGGTGCCGGATTTGTTGGCGCTGGAGGAGTTGTTGGTAGGTGCTGCGCTCGTCTGAAGGGCCCCTTCGCGAGCAGGCTCGCTCCCACAATGGTTTTGCGGCGAATACCAAACCCTGTGGGAGCGAGCCTGCTCGCGAAAGCGGCCTCCAATTCACCAAAAATCTGACGGCTAAACCTTGGCCTGAGCCAACGCCTCATGGTGATCCAACGCCCGCTCCACCAACAAATGCACACCATCGGCCATGCGGCTGAGCGCCAAGGCTACCGAACGGCGCGAACCCTCCACGCCGTCCGCCAGATCGGCCGCAATGGCACTGATGGACAGCAGGTCTTCGGAGGCATTGGCCAGAAGTGCTTCAGTGCCGATGTCAGGAGAGACGGTGAACAGCTGGAATTTTCGGCGCTTGGCCGGTTTTTCGTGAGGGGGCGGGAAGTAATGAGAGAGGGCGCGGTCTGCGGCTTCGCTGAGCTTCTCGGCTTCCAAGGCAGCTTGGAAATCGGGATCGGTTTCCGGGGGATTGGGAGTTACTTTGAACATACTGAATCTCCATTTGACGAGTTTCAGCTGCCCCATTCGGTTCCAAACGAATTAGGGTGGCAGCTGTACGCAGGTTGGAACCCGAGGTAAATGGAGAAAACCCGGTAGACCCGAAGGTCTCCCGCGCACAGCCGCCATAACGGAATGCACACTATGAAGGTGCGCAAGCATACGTTATGAATGGCGCTTTTTCGCCCTTTACACCTCGGGGTTCCAAACCCGGCCGCTGAATTTGCAGCGACGCACAAACGATAAAGATCCGCGCAAAAGCGCACCAGTCAGCGGGTTCCGGCATTTCTGTAGGCAGCGATGTCAGGCGTTGTAGCCTTCCATCCTTTCTGCGGACAAATGTTTAAACACAAAACCCGATCAGTTGGCGAAGATGTCCAATGGTTGAAGATTCCCAAAAAGGGACTGATCGGTCCTTTTTTGGGACTTTTCGACAATTTTATTCCGGCCTTCGACAGCAGTTGTGACCATCGCGGCCCCTTCGCGAGCAGGCTCGCTCCCACAGGGTTGGTGTTCGCCGCAAAACCAATGTGGGAGCGAGCCTGCTCGCGAAGGCGTCAGAATAGTCAACCATTAACCTAAGCGTAACAATCCACCCCTCTGCTTGATTGATACCCCCCACCAACACTCCTACTGTGACCCCACGACAGCGAACCCGTGGAGTGGTCATGACAACAACAATATCCCCCGACTCGCGATGGACGCGGCGGCGCAGCGAGAAGCAGCGACGTCTTGCGCTGGTGCGAGACCTGGCCGACGGTGTGGTGTTGCCCACCGACAAGATCGTGGCGGCGCTGGAGGCGTTGATCCTGCCGGGCGATCGAGTGGTGCTGGAGGGCAATAACCAGAAGCAGGCGGATTTTCTCTCCCGTTCCCTGGCCAAGGCCGATCCGGGCAAGCTGCATGACCTTCACATGATCATGCCCAGCGTCGGTCGTTCCGAGCACCTGGACCTGTTCGAGCGTGGCATTGCGCGCAAGCTCGACTTCTCCTTCGCCGGCACCCAGAGCCTGCGCATCAGCCAGTTGCTCGAAGACGGCCTGCTGGAAATCGGCGCCATCCACACCTACATCGAGCTCTATGCGCGGCTGGTGGTCGACCTGATTCCCAACGTGGTACTCAGCGCTGGCTTCATGGCCGACCGCGCCGGCAACATCTACACCGGCCCCAGCACCGAAGACACGCCGGCGCTGATCGAACCGGCTGCCTTCAGCGACGGCATCGTCATCGTCCAGGTCAATCAACTGGTGGACGATGTCAGTGAATTGCCGCGGGTCGACATTCCCGCCTCTTGGGTCGACTTCGTGGTGGTGGCGGACAAGCCGTTCTACATCGAGCCGCTGTTCACCCGAGACCCTCGGCACATCAAGCCGGTGCACGTGCTGATGGCGATGATGGCGATTCGCGGGATCTACGAAAAACACAACGTGCAATCGCTCAACCACGGCATCGGTTTCAACACGGCCGCCATTGAGCTGATCCTGCCGACCTACGGCGAATCCCTGGGCCTCAAGGGCAAGATCTGTCGCAACTGGACGCTCAATCCCCACCCAACCCTGATCCCGGCGATTGAAAGTGGCTGGGTCGAAAGCGTGCATTGCTTCGGCACCGAACTGGGCATGGAAAACTACATCGCCGCCCGGCCCGACGTGTTCTTCACCGGGCGTGACGGCTCGCTGCGCTCCAACCGGATGTTCAGCCAATTGGCCGGGCAATACGCGGTGGACCTGTTCATCGGCGCGACCCTGCAAGTCGATGGCGACGGCCATTCTTCGACCGTGACCCGTGGTCGCCTGGCCGGTTTTGGTGGCGCGCCGAACATGGGCCACGACCCGCGCGGTCGCCGGCACGGCACGCCAGCCTGGCTCGACATGCGCCATACCGACACTGCACAACCCATGCTCGAACGCGGCAAAAAACTGGTGGTGCAAATGGTCGAGACCTTTCAGGAAGGCGGAAAGCCGACCTTCGTCGAGACCCTCGACGCCATCGATGTGGCGAAAAAAAGCGGCATGCCACTGGCGCCGATCATGGTCTACGGCGACGACGTCACCCACCTGCTGACCGAAGAAGGCATCGCCTATTTGTACAAGGCCCGCACGCTGCAAGAGCGCCAGGCCATGATCGCCGCCGTCGCTGGCGTGACCGCCATCGGCCTGCGGCACAACCCCAAGGACACCGCGCGCATGCGCCGCGAAGGCTTGATCGCCTTGCCCGAAGACCTCGGCATCCGCCGTACCGACGCCACCCGTGAATTGCTCGCCGCCAAAAGCGTAGCGGACCTGGTGGAGTGGTCTGGTGGCCTCTACAACCCGCCCGCCAAGTTCAGGAGCTGGTAATGCACGCACTCAACCTGCAACCGAAAACCCTGAGCCTGGCCGAACGCCTGGCGGACCTGGCGGTGGATGCGCTCATCGACGAGGCTGACCTGTCGCCAAAACCGGCGTTGGTCGACCGCCGCGGCAATGGCGCCCACACCGATTTGCACCTGGGGCTGATGCACGCCTCGGCGCTGGCCCTGTGGCCGGCGTTCAAGGAAATGGCGCAAGCCGCTATCGAGATGGGCGAGGTTGGATTGCCGCTGCGCGAGGCGATTGGCCTGATCGGACGTGAAGGCGAACAAGCGATGCTCGCCACCACCAACGGCGTGAATACCCATCGCGGGGCCATCTGGGCGCTGGGCCTGCTGGTCGCCGCTGTTGCGCTGGAGCCGCATTCCACCGCCGCTGGCGCCATCGCCTTGCGAGCGGCACGCCTGGCCTTGCTCGACGACCGTTATGCGCCGCGTCCACTGAGCCACGGTGCGCAAGTCGCCCAACGCTACGGTGTGCGCGGTGCCCGCGAGGAAGCGCAACTCGGTTTTCCGGCAGTGATTCAACGCGCACTGCCGCAACTCAAGCGCAGCCGCGCTGTCGGCCATGGCGAACAGAACGCTCGGCTCGATGCGTTGCTGGCGATCATGACGAATCTGGCTGACACCTGCGTGCTGTACCGCGCCGGTGAGGAAGGCCTGAGCACCATGCAACTCGGTGCCCAGGCCGTGCTCGACGCCGGTGGCAGCGCCAGCCTCGCCGGGCGTCGTCGGCTGCATGAGCTGGACCAACAGTTGATCGCATTGAATGCCTCGCCCGGTGGTGCTGCGGATTTGCTCGCAGCCTGCCTGTTCATCGACCGCATCGAGGCCGGCGACCGCATTACCCAGGGAGCGTTTTAATGGAAACCTTATCTTTTGAATTTCCCGCCGGGCAGCCGCCACGCGGTCGCACGCTGGTGGGTTGTGTCGGCTCGGGCGATCTGGAAGTGCTGATCGAACCGGGTCAACCCGGCAAGCTGAGCATCACCGTGCAGACCTCGGTCAACGGCAGCGAGCAACGCTGGCAGCACCTGTTCGCACGGATGTTCGACGGCCAGGTCCCGCCGGCCATGGACATCGACATCCACGATTTCGGCGCCACCCCCGGGGTAGTCCGCCTGCGCCTGGAACAGGGCTTCGAGGAGATCGGCCATGACTGACAGCGCAGCGCTTCTCAACAAGCACAGCTTCGTTGAACTCGGTGCCCGGCAACGGGCGAAAGCCTTGCTTGATACCGGCACCTTTCGCGAATTGCTCGATCCGTTTCAACGCATCATGTCGCCGTGGCTGGCGCGCCAGGGCGTGGTGCCGCAAGCCGATGACGGCGTGGTGATCGCCAAGGGCAGCCTCGACGGATTGCCAGTAGTGATCGCGGCTATCGAAGGGGCATTCCAGGGCGGCAGTCTCGGTGAAGTCGGAGGGGCGAAAATTGCCGGTGCACTGGAACTGGCTGCCGAGGATAACCGCAAGGGCATCCCGACCCGAGCCGTGCTGCTACTGGAAACCGGAGGTGTGCGCCTGCAGGAAGCCAACCTCGGCTTGGCGGCCATTGCCGATATCCATGCGGCGATCGTCGATTTGCGCCAGTACCAACCGGTGATCGGTGTGGTAGCGGGCAGCGTCGGTTGTTTTGGCGGCATGTCGATTGCCGCCGGTTTGTGCAGCTACCTGCTGGTGACTCAGGAGGCTCGCCTGGGCCTGAACGGTCCCCAGGTGATCGAACAGGAGGCGGGGCTCGAGGAATACGACTCGCGCGATCGCCCCTTTATCTGGAGCCTGACCGGCGGCGAGCAACGTTTCGCCACGGGTCTGGTGGATCGCTACGTGGAAGACGACGTGGCGCGGATTCGTCGGCAGGTCGGCGAATTGCTCAAGCAGGGTTTGCCTGCGCAGCAACGCAGTACTCAGGCCGACCTGTTTCTGCAACGGCTGGCGCGTCTGGACGCCGAGCCGCAAATCGAGCCGGCCACGGTTCGCGACCTGTATCAAGGAGAGCGCTCATGAGTTCGTATTCCCTGAGGGGCTTGAACTGGTTCAACGCCTTGAGCGGCGATGCCAGGCCGGTCACTGGTTTGCCGGCCTCGCTGAAAGTGGCGGATGGATTTGTGGGTGAACAGCCCGCGCGCTTCATCGCCGTGGTGGCCGATCCAGACAACCGGTTCGTGCGTGCCCGCCATGGTGAAGTCGGGCTGCTCGAAGGCTGGGGCCTGGCCAAGGCGGTGAATGACGTCATCGTTGCCGATCAGGACAAGCTGCAAAAACGCGCCTTGATCGCCATCGTCGATGTGCCGAGCCAGGCCTACGGACGCCGCGAAGAAGCCCTCGGTATTCATCAAGCCTTGGCCGGTGCCGCCGACAGTTATGCCCGCGCCCGGCTGGCCGGTCATGCCGTGATTGGCTTGCTGGTGGGCAAGGCGATGTCCGGGGCGTTTCTGGCTCACGGTTATCAGGCCAACCGCTTGATTGCCCTGCGCGATCCAGGGGTGATGGTGCATGCCATGGGCAAGGCTTCGGCGGCGCGGGTGACCTTGCGCAGTGTCGAAGAGCTGGAAACCCTGGCCGCCAGCGTGCCACCGATGGCCTATGACATCGACAGCTATGCCAGCCTCGGACTGCTCTGGGAAACCTTGTCGGTGCAGCAGATCGAACAGCCCACCTCGGCGGATCTGGCGCGGGTGATCGAGTGCCTGACGCAGGCGATTGCCGATGTCGCGCACAAGGGCACTGATTTGAGCGCTCGCCTCGGGGCGGCCAATCGGGCGGCCTCGAGCAAGGTCCGCCAGTTACTGAGAGAACAATGGTGAGCCGGTTTCTGGCCCACGACCTGCTCTGGGGCATGACTCCTCGGCAGCTGCCTGAGGATGCGCCTGCCTGGGCGGTCGAGTCGATCGGCGCCGGTCAGCCCGTGGTGGTGCGCCGTGCGGTGTCGACGGCGGATCGGATTGCGGTCGGCGTGCGTGGACGTTTACGTGAACAGCGCTATGGGACGTCGATGGCAATTGCCGCGGTAACCCGTTGTGTCAGCCCGGAAGCGCTTTGCCACGTCGAGAGCCACCGTGACTTGCCGGCGTTTGAAGCCTTGGCTCAATTGCGCCCTGTACTCGATGCCTGCGGTTGGGCCTGGGGTGTCAGCGGCAGTGCCGGCTTCGAGTTGGCCAGTGGCGTCGCAGCCTTGCATGAGGCCAGCGATCTGGATTTGATCTTGCGCACACCACGACCCCTGGCGCGTGTTCAGGCTCGAGAGTTGCTGGCGTTACTCGATACGGCGCCGTGTGTGGTGGACATGCAATTGCAGACCACGTTCGGCGCTGTCGCCTTGCGTGAGTGGGCGGGTTCTTCCTCTCGGGTTTTGCTCAAGAACGCAACAGGGGCCTGCCTGGTCGTCGACCCGTGGAACGCGCAGGAGCAGGCAGCGTGAGCAGTTTGCTGGTGTTCCCGGGGCAGGGTGCGCAGCGGCCGGGCATGCTCCAGGGTTTGCCTGGGGACACGCTGATCGAGGCCAGCGACCTGTTGGGCGAAGACGTTCGGCGGCTCGATTCTGCACAGGCGTTGCAATCGACAAGGGCGGTGCAGCTCTGCCTGCTGATCGCCGGTGTAGCGGCTGCGCGGCAGTTGGCATTGCCGGCGGATTACGTCGCCGGGCTGTCCATTGGTGCCTACCCGGCCGCGGTGGTCGCCGGTGCCCTGGATTTCAGCGATGCGTTGCATCTGGTCAGCCTGCGCGGCGAGTTGATGCAGCAGGCTTATCCACATGGCTACGGGATGACCGCGATCATCGGCCTGGAACTGGCGGTGGTGGAGGGCTTGCTGGCCCGGGTTCACAGCGTCGATACACCGGTTTACCTGGCCAATATCAACGCCGATAACCAGGTGGTGATTGCCGGCAGCGACGCTGGGATGAAAGCGCTGGCCGAGCTGGCAAGGGCGCGTGGGGCGGGGATGGTCAAGCGTCTGGCGGTGAGTGTGCCGTCGCACTGCCCGCTGCTGGACGTACCGGCGCAAACCCTGGCCGAAGCGTTCGCCAGGGTGAAGCTGCAAACGCCGAAGATCGGCTACCTGAGCGGCAGTCGCGCCCGCCCGGTGATCAAGGTTGACGCCTTGCGCGACGACCTGGCCTTCAACATGTGCCGCGTGGTGGATTGGCGCGGCACGGTGCAAAGCGCGTATGAGCGCGGCGTACGTCTACAGATCGAACTGCCGCCCGGTGCAGTGCTGACCGGGCTGGCGCGCCGGGTCTTCGAACAGGGCACCGTGATTGCGTTCGACGGTGCAAGGCTCGATACCCTGCAGGCGCTGTTGCGTGAGGAGGGATGTCGCCACCCCTAGAGCAACCCTGAGGCTTCGAACAACAAGAACAACATTCGACGATGCACTTTGAGGACGACAACAATGATTATTTACGGTGTGGCGCTGCTCGCGATCTGTACGCTGGCAGGGGTGATCATGGGTGACATGCTGGGCGTCCTGCTGGGCGTAAAATCCAACGTCGGCGGGGTCGGGATCGCCATGATCCTGTTGATCTGCGCGCGGCTGTGGATGCAAAAACGCGGTGGCATGACCAGGGATTGCGAAATGGGCGTGGGCTTCTGGGGTGCCATGTACATCCCCGTGGTGGTGGCGATGGCCGCGCAACAGAACGTGGTCACGGCCTTGCATGGCGGTCCGGTGGCGGTGCTGGCGGCGATCGGTTCGGTGGTGGTCTGCGGCTGCACCATTGCCTTGATCAGCCGGACCCATAAAGGTGAACCCTTGCCCGATGAGCCCTCGGAAATTACCCCCGTCGGCACACCAGTAGGAGGTCGCTGATATGTGGGATCTCATCGAGAAAGGCCTGGAACACAACGGCCTGGTCACCGCATTCGCCTTCGTCGGCGTGATCATGTGGGTGTCGGTCATCCTCTCCAAACGCCTGACCTTCGGACGCATTCACGGCTCAGCGATTGCCATCGTCATCGGCCTGGTGCTGGCCTGGGTCGGCGGCACCATGACCGGCGGGCAAAAAGGCCTGGCGGACCTGACGCTGTTCTCCGGCATCGGCCTGATGGGCGGCGCAATGCTGCGCGACTTCGCCATTGTCGCCACGGCCTTCGAAGTGCAGGCCACCGAAGCGAAAAAAGCCGGGCTGATCGGCGTGATCGCGCTGCTGTTGGGTACGGTGCTGCCGTTCATTGTTGGCGCATGCATGGCCTGGGTATTCGGTTATCGCGATGCGGTGAGCATGACCACGATTGGCGCGGGCGCGGTGACCTACATCGTCGGGCCGGTGACCGGTGCGGCGATTGGCGCGACCTCGGATGTGATGGCACTGTCGATCGCCACCGGGTTGATCAAGGCGATCCTGGTGATGGTCGGCACGCCGATGGCGGCGCGCTGGATGGGCCTGGATAACCCGCGTTCGGCGATGGTGTTCGGTGGCCTGGCCGGTACGGTAAGCGGTGTGACGGCGGGGCTGGCGGCGACGGATCGACGGCTGGTGCCTTATGGGGCGTTGACGGCGACCTTTCACACCGGGCTTGGGTGCTTGTTGGGGCCTTCGTTGCTGTACTTCATTGTTCGCGGGATTGTTGGCTAACTGATCGTTCCCACGCTCTGCGTGGGAATGCCTCAAGGGACGCTCCGCGTTCCAGCTCTCGAATGGGACGCGGAGCGTCCCGGGCTGCATTCCCACGCAGAGCGTGGGAACGATCACTGGTTGGCGTGGCGATTGGCGTACATCCGGCATTCCGCCAGCAACGCCAGCAGATTCGGATCACGCTCCTTGGCCTTCAAGAACACCACGCCAATGTGCTGTTGCATCCGATACTTCTCCTGCAACGGAATCAGCTTCACCCGGTTCTCGTACACCGCCGCAATCCTGCCCGGCAGCAACGCATAACCCACGCCTGAACTGACCATGCTCAGCAGGGTGAAGATATCGTTGACCTGCATCGCCACCTTGGGCTCGAAGCCCGCTTGGCTGAACACCCGATTGCTGTCCTGATGCGTGGCAAAGCCCTGGGTCAGGGTGATGAAGGTCTCTTCGCGGACGTCGGCGAGGTCGACTTCGCTTCTTTGCGCAAACTTCGAGTCGGCCGGTGTCGCCAGGAAGATGTCGTCGGAAAACAGCTCGATATGCTCCAGATCCGGATCGTTGATGCTGTCGTCCAGGGACACCAGGATTGCATCGACCTCCATGTTCTTGAGCTTGTACAACAGGTCGAAATTCGAGCCCAGGATCAGGTCGATATTGAGCTCGGTGCGGCGGATCTTCAGGCCCATGATCAATTGCGGCACGGTCTTCACCGTCAGCGAATACAGCGAGCCCAATTTGAAACGCTCGGCGGAAAATCCGGCGGCTTCGCGAGTCAGGCGCACAGTTTCTACGACATCCTGGATTAGCTTGTGCGCCCGTTCTTCCAGGACGTAGGCGCTTTCCAGTGGTGTCAGGTTGCGCCCCTCGTGCTTGAACAGCGGGCAGCGCAGGGCGCTTTCCAGGGAGTGGATGGCCCGATGTACGCTAACGTTACTGGTCTGCAATTCGGCAGCGGCGCGGGCCAGGTTGCCAGTGCGCATGAAGGCCAGGAACACCTCGAGTTTTTTCAGGGTCAACTCTTCATCGATCAACATGGGGTGGACTCTTATTGGAATAACCTGATTGTGCACGTATGTGGGTGTATGTAGGAGCGCACCCTATTGAGCTTTATCGATTTTCGAGGTGGGTAAACGATGTATCACGGGGAAAGATTGAACGCCTGGACGCATCTGGTCGGAGCAGTGGCAGCCTCTGTCGGCGGTGTGTGGCTGATTGTGCTCGCCAGCCTCGACGGAAGTCCGTGGAAAATTGTCAGCATGGCGATCTACGCCTTTACCTTGCTGGTGCTCTACAGCGCATCGACCGTCTACCACAGCGTGCGCGGACGCAAGAAAGCGATCATGAAAAAGGTCGATCATTTTTCGATCTACCTGTTGATCGCCGGCAGCTACACGCCATTCTGCCTGGTGACCCTGCGCGGGCCGTGGGGCTGGACGTTGTTCGGGATCGTCTGGGGGCTGGCGCTGATCGGCATCCTGCAAGAGATCAAGCCGAGATCGGAAGCGCGGATCCTGTCGATCGTGATCTACGCGCTCATGGGCTGGATCGTGCTGGTGGCGGTCAAACCCTTGCTGGCGGCGCTCGGCAGCGCCGGATTTGCGTGGCTGGCGTCGGGCGGGATTTTTTATACCGTGGGGATTATCTTCTTTGCCCTCGACCATCGCCTGCGCCATGCCCACGGGGTCTGGCATCTGTTCGTGATTGCCGGGAGTTTGCTGCACTTCGTGGCGATATTTTTTTACGTCTTGTAGGCGAAGCGGCCTTGCAGGTTTCAGGCTCAGCAGAGGCGATCTAATTGCTCCTGGGCTTGGCGGCCGAACACCTGCAACAGGTCGTTCAACGTGTGGGGTGGGGGTTCGGCGGCGCGGGTGACTGCGTACAGGGTGATGGGCAGCGGCGGCGCCAGAGGGCGAATCGTTGTGGTGTCGGGAGACGCACCAAGGGCGGTGAACGGATCGATCACCGCTACACCCGCGCCAGATTCCACCATCGCCCGTGCCAGAGAGTAGGTCTGCACGGCGATGCGTACGCGAGGAGGTGGTTCGACGGCTTCCAGATAGCTGTCGAGCCGTGCGGCCAGCGGATCGGCACTGGATAAACCAATCAGGGGCGCATTCGCCAGCGCCATGAGCGGTAACGGCCTGCCTGCCTCTTGCGGCGGCCAGTAACCAATCGGCGCCAGCGCCACCAGCACGCCGCACGCCAGGGCTTGGGCCTTGAGCCCCGGGTGATCCGGGCGTTGCAGGGTCAGGGCGACATCCACTTCGCGCATCAACAGGTTCTGCACCAGTTCGCGACTGTGGGCGCTGGACAACTCGCAGACGATGTCCGGGTAGCGTCCGGTCCATTCGTGAATGGCCGGCGGCAGCAATGACAGGGCCAGTGCCGGGGTCGCGCCGATGCGCAGGCTGTGCCCCGGCTCGCGACGCAGACTCTGGGCCAGGCGTCGTACGCCTTGCAGGCTTTCACTGACCTTGTCCACTTCGCGCTCCAGCTCCAGCGCTTCCGGCGTCGCCTGCAACTTGCCGCGCACCCGCAGGAACAACGGGAAGCCCAATTGCTGCTCGGCGTGCTGCAACACCTTACTCACCGCCGGCTGCGAGACGTGCAGCAACTGTGCGGCCGCGCTGATCGAGCCGGTCTGGCGGATGGCCTGGAAAATTTCGATATGGCGAAGACGCATGACAAGTCCATAACCTTTGTTTATGGGTTTGACATATTTATGCATTGTTCAACGTCTGTCACCTGGCTCTAACCTCGGCCTTGTCTTCACAACGGTTTTAAGGACGGACATGGCTCAGCGAGTGTGCATCATCGGCGGTGGCGTGATTGGCCTGGCTACGGCCTATGCGCTGGTGCGCGACGGCTTTGAGGTCACGGTGGTCGAGGCTCGGGACTCATTGGGCAGCGAAACCAGTTTCGCCAATGGCGGCCAGTTGTCCTATCGCTATGTCGCACCCCTGGCCGACGCCGGTGTGCCATTACAGGCCATTGGCTGGATGTTGCGCGGAGATTCACCGCTGAAGCTGCGCCCGCGCTTCGACCTGGCGCAATGGCGGTGGATGGCATCGTTCCTCGGTGCCTGCCGCCACTCGGTCAACCGCGCGAACGCCGCCCACTTGCTGCGCCTGGCGCTCCTGAGCCAGGGCACGTTGAAGTCCTGGCGCGAGGACGATGGACTGGCGGGTTTCCAGTGGCGGCGCAATGGCAAGCTGGTGACGTTCCGCCAGAACAGCAGCTTCGAACATGCGCGCCAGGGTCTGGCCGACCCGCAACAACAGCAGGTGTTGTCGGCGGCCGAATGCGCGCAGCTGGAGCCGGCGTTGATCGATGCACCCTTCGTCGGGGCGATCTACACCCCGGACGAAGAGGTCGGCGATTGCCACGGTTTCTGCCAGCAACTGGCCGCCCGGCTGCAAGCGTCCGGTCGTTGCGAGTTTCGTCTCGGGCAAGCAGTGACCGGGATTCGCCATGGCCACGGCAGCGTCAACGCCATCGAGTTGGGCGAACACCTGCTGCCGGTTGAGCAACTGGTGATCGCTGCCGGCCACCGCAGTCCGCTGTTGGCGCTGCCCGGGCTGCAACTGCCGCTGTACCCGCTAAAGGGCTACAGCTTGACCGTGCCCATCGGCGTCGGTCACCGGGTGCCCGACGTGAGCATCACCGACTACGACCGCAAGATCGTCTACGCCCGCATCGGCGAGCAATTGCGTGTGGCGGCGATGGTCGACATCGTCGGCTTCGACCCTGCGCTGGACCCCAAGCGCCTGGCACTGATCAAGCGTCAGGCCCAGGACACCTTTCCAAATGCCGGCGCTTATGACCAAGCCGTCGAGTGGGCCGGCATGCGCCCGGCCACCCCCAGCGGCGTACCGTTGCTGGGCGCGACCGCCTATCGCAACCTGTGGCTCAACCTCGGCCACGGTGCGTTGGGGTTCACCCTGGCGTGCGGCAGCGGGCGATTGCTCAGCGAGTTGATCGCCGAGCGTCCACCTTCCATCGACCTGCAGGGGTTCAATCACCGGGCCGCCTGAATAGCCATTTCTGAAGAGGACACTGCAATGAGCATTACCCGACTGCACAGCAACCCGCGCCTGTCAGGCGCCGTGACTTTTGGCGACCTGGTGTTTCTTTCCGGGCAGGTACCGGGCGATGCCCTGGATGCCAGCGGACAGACCCGGGAAGTACTGAGGAAAATCGACGCCTTGCTGGCCGAGGCTGGCAGCGACAAGGATCATCTGCTCAGCGCGACCATTTACCTGAAGAACATCACCGAGGATTTCGCCGCGATGAACGAGGTCTGGTCGGCCTGGTTATCGCCCGGGCAGGCCCCGAGCCGCACCACCGTGCAGGCCGAACTGGCCCGCCCGCAGGTGCTTGTGGAAATCACCGTCATCGCTGCACGCGCCTGATAAACCAACACCCACAACGGAGAATAACAATGCAAAAAATCACGTTGCTCGCTTGCAGCCTCGGCCTGTTGTTAGGCAGTCAGGTACAGGCCAATGAAACGCCGCTGACCGGCACCCTGGGCAAGATCGCCAGCACCAACAGCATTACCCTGGGTTATCGCGATGCGTCGGTGCCGTTTTCCTACGTGGGTGATCATAGCGGCAAGCCGATGGGTTACTCGGTGGATCTGGCGAGCAAGATCGTCGAGCGTATCCAGCAGCAACTGGCGCGGCCTGACCTGAAGGTGAAGTACAACCTGGTAACCTCTCAGACCCGCATTCCATTGGTACAGAATGGCACCGTGGACCTGGAATGCGGTTCCACCGGCGTCACTGCCGAACGGCAGAAACAGGTGGCGTTCTCCTATGGCTTCATCTACGTCAAAGGCCAGTTGCTCACCGCCAAGGACAGCGGCATAAAAGGTTTTGCCGACCTGCGCGGAAAGAACGTGGTGACTACCGCCGGCACCACCAACGAGCGCTTCCTCAAAAGCTACAACGTCGATCACAAGATCGACATGTTCGTGATCAGCGCCAAGGACCACGGGGAAGCCTTCCAGATGCTGCAATCGGGCCGGGCCGCGGCGTTCTACATGGACGACGCGCTGCTCTACGGCGAGCGTGCCAAGGCCAATGACCCGCACAAGTGGGTGGTGGTCGGGGAGGAGCAATCGCGGGAGATCTACAGCTGCATGGTACGCAAGGACGACCCGCAGTTCCTCGCCCTGGTCAACGGCGTGTTGGCGGATCTGTACAGCTCGGGCGAGATCAATGGCATCTACCAGCGCTGGTTCGAGCAGCCGATCCCGCCGAAGGGTTTGAACCTTGAGTTCCCGATGACCAGCGAACTCAAGGCGATCATTGCCAAGCCGGTGAGTGATCCGGTGCAATAAAATCAAAAGATCGCAGCCTTCGGCAGCTCCTACACGGGATTGCGCTCCAGCCTGTAGGAGCTGCCGCAGGCTGCGATCTTTTTAGAAGTCCCCCCAGAGCTGCTGGGCAACCGCCAGTGCAACCACCGGCGCGGTCTCGGTGCGCAACACTCGCGGGCCGAGGCGGGCGGCGCGGAAGCCGCTGGCCTTGGCCAGATCGACTTCGGCATCGGACAAACCACCTTCCGGGCCGATCAGAAAGGCCAGGCTTGAAGGCTTGGCATGGCTGACCAATGGCTCGGCCACCGGGTGCAGCACCAGCTTCAGTTCAGCCTCAGTCTGTTTCAACCAGTCGGCCAACAGCACCGGCGGATGAATCACCGGCACCCGTGAGCGCCCGCATTGTTCGCAGGCGCTGATCGCTACCTGGCGCCAGTGCAGCAGGCGTTTGTCGGCGCGTTCGTCCTTGAGTCGCACTTCGCAGCGTTCGCTGAAAATCGGCGTGATTTGCGTGACACCCAATTCAGTCGCTTTCTGGATCGCCCAGTCCATGCGCTCGCCACGGGACAAGCCCTGGCCGAGGTGGATCTGCAACGGCGATTCCACCTGGCCGGCAAACTCCTCATGGATCTGGACTATCACGCGTTTTTTGCCGACTTCAACGAGCGTGCCGCGAAATTCATGGCCGGAACCGTCGAACAGTTGTAACGCATCACCCTCGGCCATGCGCAGCACGCGCCCGATGTAATGGGCCTGGGCTTCGGGCAATTCGTGCTCGCCGGTGCTCAGGGGGGCGTCGATGAAGAAGCGGGACAGTCTCATGCTAAATCTCTGTAGTTGGATCGTTCCCACGCAGAGCGTGGGAACGAGCAGGCGAACGCTAGCCCGGATCGCGGAAACCGGGGTGGAAGTCCTTCGGCACCGCCACGCTGACGCTATCGCGAGTGGCAATGTCGATGCCCTCACTGGCGACCTCGGCGAGGAAGTCGATTTGCTCCGGGGTAATCACATACGGCGGCAGGAAATACACCACGCTGCCCAATGGCCGCAGCAAGGCACCTCGCTCCAGTGCATGCTGGAACACCTTCAGGCCGCGACGCTCCTGCCATGGGTAGGCCTCTTTGCTGGCCTTGTCCTTGACCATCTCGATGGCCAGCACCATGCCGGTCTGGCGCACTTCGCTGACGTTAGGGTGGTCGACCAGATGTGCAGTGGAGGAGGCCATGCGCTGCGCCAGCGCCTTGTTGTTCTCGATGACCTTGTCTTCTTCGAAGATATCCAGCGTCGCCAGGGCCGCCGCGCATGCCAAAGGGTTGCCCGTATAGCTGTGGGAATGCAGGAAGGCGCGCAGGGTCGGGTAATCGTCGTAGAAGGCGCTGTAGACGTCATCGGTGGTCAGGCACGCCGCCAGCGGCAGGTAGCCGCCGGTCAGGGCCTTGGACAGGCAGAGGAAGTCCGGCCGGATACCCGCCTGTTCACAGGCGAACATCGTCCCGGTGCGGCCGAAGCCCACGGCGATTTCGTCGTGGATCAGGTGCACGCCATAGCGGTCGCAGGCTTCACGCAGCAGCTTGAGGTACACCGGATGGTACATGCGCATGCCGCCGGCGCCCTGGATCAGCGGCTCGACGATCACCGCGGCAACGGTGTCATGGTTCTCGGCCAGGGTTTGCTCCATGGCGGCGAACATGTTGCGCGAGTGCTCTTCCCAGCTCATGCCCTCGGGGCGCAGATAGCAATCGGGGCTCGGCACCTTGATGGTGTCGAGCAGGAGCGCCTTGTAGGTTTCGGTGAACAGTGGCACGTCGCCCACCGACATCGCCGCCATCGTTTCGCCGTGGTAGCTGTTGGTCAGGGTAACAAAGCGCTTCTTGTTCGGCAGGCCGCGGTTGAGCCAATAGTGAAAACTCATTTTCAGCGCAACTTCGATGCAGGACGAACCATTATCGGCGTAGAAGCATCGAGTCAGGCCCTCCGGCGTCATCTTCACCAGGCGCTCGGACAACTCGATCACCGGCTGATGGCTGAACCCGGCGAGAATCACGTGTTCCAGTTGATCGACCTGGTCCTTGATGCGCTGGTTGATGCGCGGGTTGGCATGGCCAAACACGTTCACCCACCAGGAGCTCACCGCGTCGAGGTAGCGCTTGCCTTCGAAATCCTCCAGCCACACGCCTTCACCGCGCTTGATCGGGATCAGCGGCAGTTGTTCGTGATCTTTCATCTGGGTGCAGGGATGCCACAACACCGCGAGATCGCGTTGCATCCACTGATTATTCAGGCCCATGTTCAGTCTCCTCGAGGCGGTCCGTGTCGTGCGCGGACATACAATCGCGCAAGCCTATGCAATGCGTGCCTCGGGAACAACCCATTGTGTTGTTTGAGCTACTTTGTATAGGACGGTAGACGTTGCTGGCAGGCGTCTGGCGGCTGACGTATCCTTCGCGGTTCTGGAGCCGCCTGGCTCGCAAAAACCGCTATTTTTCCTGTATTTCCGGAGTTCGCTGAATGTCTGTCGGTTGGCTGCGCGCCTGTGCGCTGGTGATGTTGGGGCTGTTCAGCGTGTCTGCGCTGGCCAAGGATAAAACCGCGATCGTGATCGGCGGCGGGGTCTCGGGCCTCACGGCTGCTTACGAGCTGCAGAAAAAAGGCTGGCAGGTCACGCTGCTGGAAGCCAAGCCGAGCCTGGGCGGCCGCTCCGGCATGGCGACCAGTGAGTGGATCGGCAACGACAAGACCCAGCCGGTCTTGAACAAGTACATCTCGACGTTCAAGCTGAGCACCACGCCAGCACCTGAATTCGTGCGCACCCCGGGCTACCTGATCGACGGTGTGTATTACACCGCGGCCGACTTGGCCACCAAGGATCCAACCACTGCCGAAGCGCTCAAGCGCTACGAAAAGACGGTGGACGACCTGGCGCGCTCGATCGAAGACCCGCAAAACCCGTCAGCCAACAACACGCTGCACGCCCTGGACCAGATCAACGTGTCCAACTGGCTCGATCGCCTGAGCCTGCCGGCCACTGCCCGTCAGTTGGTGAACCAGCAGATTCGTACCCGTTATGACGAACCTTCGCGTATCTCGCTGCTGTACTTCGCACAGCAGAGTCGCGTTTATCGTGGCGTTTCCGACCGTGACCTGCGCGCGTCGCGCCTGGTCGGTGGCAGCCCGGTGTTGGCCCAGGCCTTCGTCAAAGAACTGAAAACCATCAAGACCAGCTCCCCGGTCTCGGCCATTACCCAGGACAAGGACGGCGTCACCGTCAAGGTCGGCAGCGTTAGCTACCAGGCTGACTACGTTGTGGTGGCCGTGCCTTTGCGTGCCCTGAACAAGATCCAGATGACCCCGGCACTGGACGCCCAGCACCAGGCCGCGATCAAGGGCACCAACTACGGTTGGCGCGACCAGATCATGTTGAAATTCAAGACGCCAGTGTGGGAAAGCAAGGCGCGCATGTCCGGTGAGATCTACAGCAACACCGGCCTGGGCATGTTGTGGGTCGAGCCGGCGCTGAAGGGCGGCGCCAACGTGGTGATCAACCTGTCCGGCGACAACTCGCGGGTCATGCAGGCGTTCGGCGACAAGCAGATGGTCGATCAGGTACTGATCCGCCTGCACGCGTTTTACCCACAGGCACGCGGTTCGTTTACCGGTTATGAAATCCGTCGCTACAGCACCGACCCTTCGATGGGCGGCGCTTACCTGGCCTTCGGCCCGGGTCAGATCAGCAAGTTCTGGCGTCTGTGGGAGCGTCCGGTTCAGCGTGTAGCCTTTGCTGGCGAACACACTGACACCCTGTACCCGGGCACCTTGGAAGGCGCATTGCGCACCGGTCAGCGTGCGGCCAGCCAGGTTGAAGACCTGGCGGCGGGCAAGTCGTTTGACCCGGCGAAAGCCGCTCCAGTAGCCGCTGCCGCTGCAGCCGGCGCGGTGGCAGCGAAGAAGGGCAACTTCTTCAGCAACCTGTTCGGCGGCTCGGATGACGAGAAGAAGCCACAGCCGATCAAGACACCAGAACCCGTCGCACCGGCTCCCGCACCAGCCCCGGCGCCGACCCCTGCACCTGCTCCGGTCGAAGCGCCGAAGCCTGCGGCACCGGTGAAAGCCGAGCCTGCGAAGAAAGCACCGGCAAAAGCGCCAGTGAAGAAGACCGAGGCGAAGAAAACGTCGGCCAAGGCACCGGCGAAAAAGGCCGAACCGACCAAGAAGCCAGCGGCGACCACGGTTACCAAGGCCCAGTAACGTTCAGGCGTAAAAAACGCGGCTCATGGGCCGCGTTTTTTTTTGCCAGATCTCGGCGTTGTCTCCCGTCCTACATGCGCCAGCGATATCAGAGACTTCCCACAAGCGAATCAGAAGGGGGTGATGGGTAGAGCTTGATCTTGGGCCCATGCTCTTCAAAAACTGGAGAGCATATGAAAGAACTGACAGTAATCATCATATTGATAACCCTTTTGGGTTGTGCAAATGCGGAGATATTTCATGAGGGATATCGCCGGGGATACGGGCATGAACTGGCCTATAAATGCGATATGGATCCGTACAATCCTGACTGTCTGCAGCCCCCTTCCGTGTACCACAATTAGGAAGGTCGATATCGCCCCGCTAAGTCTACGTAGCGTTCAAGCACAAAAAAGCGCGGTTCAAGGCCGCGTTTTTTTTTACGCTTGAAAAAATGAGGCAAGAAATCGAATAAACCTTTTGATACAGGTGTTCTCTGGTTTGTATTCACTTCTTTTCACAATTTCGACTTTAATCTTTCCTTAACCCGCGTGATTTAGGCTATTGATCGCATTTCTCGATATTTCAAAGCGAAATTTTCCGCTTTAATCCGATAGATAAATCGATAGTCTTGGGCCAGCACTTACAGGGATCTGGGCAATGCAGCTACGAAATTCTACTTCCCGCTACGGCTGGGTCAGCATTTTCATTCACTGGAGTGTGGCGCTGGCGGTTTTTAGCCTGTTCGCGTTGGGGTTGTGGATGGTCGGGCTCGACTACTACAGCACCTGGCGCAAAGACGCACCGGACCTGCACAAGAGCATCGGCCTGGTGTTGTTGGGTGTGATGGTGTTGCGGGTGGTGTGGCGTTTCATCAGTCCGCCGCCGCCGACCCTGTCCAGCTACAGCCGCATGACGCGCCTGGGCGCCAAGTTCGGCCATGGCTTTCTGTATCTCAGTCTGTTCGCTGTGATGATTGCCGGTTACCTGATTTCCACCGCAGAAGGTGTCGGTATCCCGGTGTTTGGCTTGTTTGAAGTGCCTGCGCTGGTGTCCGGGCTACCGGACCAGGCAGATACCGCCGGTGTGATTCACCTCTGGCTGGCATGGATACTGGTAATTTTTTCCGGCCTCCATGCGTTGGCAGCATTGAAGCACCACTTTATCGACCGTGATGTGACCCTCAAGCGAATGCTGGGTCGCAAAGCCTGAAGTTCAACCTCGACTCCAAAGGAAAACAATGTATGTTGAAAAAGACTCTGGCCGCTCTGGCAATCAGTTCCGCCCTGTTGTCCGCCGGTAGCGTCATGGCCGCTGACTACGTGGTCGACAAGGAAGGCCAGCACGCCTTCGTTGACTTCAAGATCAGCCACCTGGGCTACAGCTTCATCACCGGTACTTTCAAGGACATCGACGGCAAGTTCAGCTTTGACGCTGCCAAGCCTGAAGACAGCAAGATCGAGTTCAACGTAAACACCGCCAGCGTGTTCACCAACAACGCTGAGCGTGACAAGCACATCTCCAGCAAAGACTTCCTGAACGGGAGCAAAGCCACCTTTGTTTCCACCAGCGTCAAGCCAACCGGCAAAAACGCCGCTGGCAAGGACACTGCGGACGTGGCTGGCGACCTGACTATCCTTGGCGTGACCAAGCCAATCGTGGTCAAGGCTACCTTCCTAGGTGAAGGCAAGGATCCATGGGGCGGCTACCGTGCAGGCTTCGAGGGTACCTTCAGCCTCAAGCGTTCCGATTTCGGCAAGCAGAAAGACCTGGGCCCATCGTCCGATGCAGTTGAAATGTACGTGACCTTTGAAGGTGTCAAAGCGAAATAATTTTCGCCGCTGACAAAAACGCCCGCCGCTCTCACGAGCGCGGGCGTTTTTTATTGCCGTACACAAACCCCTGTAGGAGCGAGCCTGCTCGCGAAAAACCCATAGGCGCCACTGGGCATCTGGTTTAACGCGTTATCGTTCACGACCATCGCGAGCAGGCTCGCTCCTACAGGTTTTGTATCGCTCAAAAAAATGCCCCGGATCTTTCGATGCGGGGCATTTTTCATTTCAGCGATAACTCAGCGATTACGAGTCAGCAATGCCGGTTTTTCGCCACGAGGACGGCTTGGCAGTTGATCCAGTTGCTCAGGTGTCGGGAAGCGATCGGCCTTCGACTCCTTGTGCATGATCTTCGGCGCCGGACCACGCGGGTTCTGCACGGCCGGTTCCGAACGCGGTTGATCGTCACGGGCCGGGCGGCGGTTGCGCGAGTCTTCGCGACGGGCCTGGCCATCACGTGGAGCCCCGCTGCGTGGACCGCTGCGCTTGGCTGGCGGGGTGCCGGTGCTGGCGCCATCGCTGTTGCGCGGACCGTTCTGGCGACCGCCCTGCGGCTTGCCACCACGTGGAGCGCCTGCGGCTGTCCCTTGTGCCGGAGCACCCGGACGACGGCCGCGGCCTTGGGCCGGTTTCTGCTGCGGAACGTAGTCGACGCGGTTACCGAAGTTATCGATATCGTCGTCCAGGAACTCGTCCGGCGCACGATCAGCTGCGGCACGCGGCGGCTGGCTTGGCTGACGCTGTTCGCGGGCCGGGGTGCCTTCACGGGGCTTCTGCTGACGGGCTGGACGCTCACCGCGCTCACCCGCCGGTTTTTCCTTGCCCTTGTCCTTGCCTTTGTCCTTGCGACCGCCACCACCACCGCCGCCATTCGGACCATCGCCGCGCGGGCCACGTGGATTGCGCGGGTTGCGCATGTCCGGACGCTCGCGAGCTTCGGGTTTCTCGGCTTCCACGGCGCTGGCATCGAAGCCCATCAGGTCGCCGTCGGCGATTTTCTGCTTGGTCATGCGTTCGATGCTTTTCAGCAGTTTTTCTTCGTCCGGGGCCACCAGCGAGATCGCCTCGCCCGAACGACCGGCACGGCCAGTACGGCCGATGCGGTGCACATAGTCTTCATCGACGTTCGGCAGTTCGAAGTTGACCACGTGTGGCAGCTGGTCGATGTCCAGGCCGCGAGCGGCGATGTCGGTGGCAACCAGGATGCGCACGGTACCGGCCTTGAAGTCGGCCAGGGCTTTGGTGCGCGCGTTCTGGCTCTTGTTGCCGTGGATCGCGACGGCGCTCAGGCCGTGTTTGTCCAGGTACTCGGCCAGGCGGTTGGCGCCGTGCTTGGTGCGGGTGAATACCAGCACCTGTTCCCAGGCGCCAGCGGTGATCAGGTGCGCCAGCAACGCACGCTTGTGGCTGGCCGGCAGGCGGAATACGCGCTGTTCGATGCGCTCGACCGTGGTGTTCGGCGGCGTGACTTCGATGCGTTCCGGGTTGTGCAGCAGCTTGCCGGCGAGGTCGGTGATGTCCTTGGAGAACGTCGCCGAGAACAGCAGGTTCTGGCGCTTGGCCGGCAGACGGGCGAGGACTTTCTTCACGTCATGGACGAAGCCCATGTCGAGCATGCGGTCGGCTTCGTCCAGTACGAGGATTTCCACGTGGGACAGGTCAACGCTGCCTTGGCCGGCCAGGTCGAGCAGGCGGCCAGGGCAGGCCACCAGCACGTCTACGCCACGGGACATGGCCTGGACCTGCGGGTTCATGCCGACGCCACCGAAAATGCAGGCACTGACGAACTTCAGGTCACGGGCATAGACCTTGAAGCTTTCGTGCACTTGCGCCGCGAGTTCGCGAGTAGGGGTCAGGACCAGTACGCGCGGTTGGCGCGGGCCGTGACGCTGGGATTTGTCCGGGTGACCGTTGGGGAACAACCGCTCCAGGATCGGAAGGGCGAAACCGCCGGTTTTACCAGTACCTGTCTGTGCCGCGACCATCAGGTCGCGACCTTGCAACACGGCGGGAATGGCCCGCTGTTGCACCGGAGTAGGCTCGGTATAGCCCGCTGCCTCGATGGCGCGGACTAAAGCCTCGGAGAGACCGAGGGAAGCAAAGGACATGAGTAATCCTGTTTTAAGTTAGGGCTTGGCCCAATGGGAGTCTTGCCTGGCGCGAATGGCGTTTATGAGGAACGCAATCCCGTCCGGTCCTGCTTCGGTCACGAAGGCTCGTCTGGAGCGCTCGCGCGGGCTGAAAAGCTGCGCTGTAGCGGGTTCGAGATGCCTTGAACGGTTCCGAGCGTCCGGGCGTGAGCCTGGCGGGAAGGCCGGAGTATAACAGAGCAATCACTGCGCGCCGCTTTCCTGCTGCTCAACGGTTTTTTCCGTGTTGGCCGTGGTCCGCCCGACGTTGATTGTAGCGGCCGGTGCGGCGCCATATCGGGCGCTGAGCTCGGCGTACGCGGGTTCGCGCTTGAAACGTTTGAGCTCGGCGCCGAAACGCTGCACCAGCAAGTCCATGCCGGCATTGCGGCGCACCGCCAGAAACTGGCTCTGTTGACTGATGACAGTGGGGTTTTCGGTAATTATGTTGCGGATATTCAGTTCGTCGAGCAAATGCTGGCCCACCCTGCGGTCGGTGATCAGCAGGTCGATCCGCCCACGCACCAGTTTGCCGAAGTTCGCTTCGTGGCTCGGCGCAGGTTCCCGGGTGAACAGGGTCGAGTCCCTGAAATCCTCGCTGTACAGGTAGCCAGGAGAGATGCCGATGGTCAGGCCGCGCAGTTCGTCGAGGGTGCGAAACGGATGGGGCCTGGCGTTGGCGTAGAACATCACGAACTGGACTTCCGAGAGCGGTTCGCTGGGGTAGAGCAGGGTCGCATCGCGTTCATCGCTATGGAAAATGTCCAGCGCGCCATCGGCCTGACCTGTTTCCAGCATCGAAAGGCAGCGTTTCCATGGCAGGAATTGCCATTCCACTTCGATGCCCAGGCGCTTGAAGACGATGGCGGTGGTTTCGTAGTCCAGCCCCAGGGCCTTGCCGTTCTCCTCGTACACGTATGGTGCCCAGGGTTCGGTGACAATGCGCAGCTTCTCGCCCCTAGCGGCAAAGCTAAGGCAAGTGAAAACAAGCAGGGCGACGAACTGCGTGATCAAAGGCATGGGCTTGAGATTACGACGAGAAACGCGAAAGAGCCAGAAACTGGCAGCAGATGCTCTAACTCCGCGTGTTGCATCACAGTAAACGTGCGTTGAATGCAAAAGATCGCAGCCTTCGGCAGCTCCTACATTGGAATGTGTATTCCCTGTAGGCACTGCCGCAGGCTGCGATCTTTTGATCTTGCTGTGTTTAACGCGGCAACTTCAGGTTGTTCCAAACCGCCAGGCTCGCTTCAGCCTGGTTCAGTGTATAGAAGTGCAGCCCTGGCGCGCCGCCCTGCAGCAGGCGTTCGCACATCTCGGTAATGACTTGCTCGCCGAAGCGTTGAATGCTTTGGGTATCGTCACCGTAGGCTTCCAGTTGCTTGCGGATCCAGCGCGGGATTTCCGCACCGCAGGCATCGGAGAAGCGTGCCAGCTTGCTGTAGTTGGTGATCGGCATGATCCCCGGCACGATCGGAATGTTCACACCCTTGGCCCGCACGCGCTCGACGAAGTAGAAGTAGCTGTCGGCGTTGAAGAAATACTGGGTGATCGCACTGTCGGCGCCAGCGTTGGCCTTGCGCACGAAGTTGTTGAGGTCGTCTTCGAAATTGCGTGCCTGAGGATGCATCTCCGGGTAGGCGGCAACTTCGATGTGGAAATGATCGCCAGTCTCTTCACGGATGAATTCGACCAGGTCGTTGGCGTGGCGCATTTCACCGCTGGCCATGCCCATGCCTGAAGGCAGGTCACCGCGCAAGGCGACGATGCGCTGGATGCCGGCGGCCTTGTACTGGCTCAGCAGGCCGCGCAGGTCAGCCTTGCTGTCGCCGACGCACGACAAGTGCGGTGCGGCCGGAACTTTGACTTCGCTCTCGAGCTGCAACACGGTGTTGAGCGTGCGATCACGGGTCGAACCACCTGCACCGTAGGTGCAGGAGAAGAAATCGGGGTTGTACGTGGCCAACTGGCGGGCAGTGGCAAGCAGCTTTTCATGCCCAGCATCGGTCTTGGTAGGGAAGAACTCGAAGCTGTAGCGACGATCTTGGGACATGGTCATATCCTTGGAAACACGTAAGCCTGGAAGACATGCACATCCCCATGTGGGAGCGGGCTTGCTCGCGAAAGCGGTGCGTCAGACAACATTAATGTCGAATGATAAACCGCCTTCGCGAGCAAGCCCGCTCCCACAAGGGAGAGCAGGCTGCAGAACCGATCAGTAGCGGTAAGCGTGCGGCTTGAACGGACCTTCGACCGTCACGCCGATGTAGTCGGCCTGGGTCTTGGTCAGTTGAGTCACGACGCCGCCGAAACCGCGGACCATTTCCAGGGCCACTTCTTCGTCGAGTTTCTTCGGCAGTACTTCAACGGTCAGGCGCTCGGCTTTCTGGGCTGGCGACAGGTCGGCGTATTTCTGGCCGAACAGGAAGATCTGCGCCAGTACCTGGTTGGCGAACGAACCGTCCATGATGCGGCTCGGGTGGCCAGTGGCGTTGCCCAGGTTAACCAGGCGGCCTTCAGCCAGCAGGATCAGGTAGTCGTCGTTCTGCGGATCGAAGCTGCCAGCGCCGGTACGGTGGATCTTGTGAACCTGCGGCTTCACTTCTTCCCATGCCCAGTTCTTGCGCATGAAAGCGGTGTCGATTTCGTTGTCGAAGTGGCCGATGTTGCAGACAACAGCGCGCTTCTTCAGGGCCTTGAGCATGTTCGCATCGCAAACATTGACGTTACCGGTGGTGGTCACGATCAGGTCGATCTTGCCCAGCAGCGCTTTGTCGATGCTTTCTTCGGTGCCGGTGTTGATACCGTCGATGAACGGCGAAACCAGTTCGAAACCGTCCATGCAGGCTTGCATGGCGCAGATCGGGTCGACTTCGGAAACCTTGACGATCATGCCTTCCTGACGCAGGGACTGGGCCGAGCCCTTGCCCACGTCACCGTAGCCGATGACCAGCGCTTGCTTGCCGGACAGCAGGTGGTCGGTACCGCGCTTGATCGCATCGTTCAGGCTGTGACGGCAGCCGTACTTGTTGTCGTTCTTGCTCTTGGTCACCGAGTCATTGACGTTGATGGCCGGGATTTTCAGCTCGCCCTTGGCCAGCATGTCCAGCAGGCGGTGCACGCCGGTGGTGGTCTCTTCGGTCACGCCGTGAACGCGATCCAGTACCTGTGGGTACTTCTTGTGCAGCAGTTCGGTCAGGTCGCCGCCGTCGTCGAGGATCATGTTGGCGTCCCATGGCTGGCCATCCTTGAGGATGGTTTGCTCCAGGCACCACTCGTACTCTTGCTCGGTTTCACCTTTCCAGGCGAAAACCGGAATGCCGGCAGCGGCGATGGACGCAGCAGCCTGGTCTTGAGTCGAGAAAATGTTGCAGGACGACCAGCGTACTTCGGCGCCCAGGGCAACCAGGGTTTCGATCAGCACGGCGGTCTGAATGGTCATGTGGATGCAGCCGAGGATCTTCGCGCCCTTGAGCGGTTGCTCTTCGGAGTACTTGCGGCGCAGACCCATCAGGGCTGGCATTTCCGATTCGGCGATGATGGTTTCGCGACGGCCCCAGGCAGCCAGGGACATGTCGGCGACTTTGTAATCGTTAAAATCTGCAGGCGTGATAACAGCGCTCATGAAGAGTCTCCATTCGTAATGTATGCGAATGGGCGCCGTTGTGCGTTTAGTGTCTGGCCGTTGATGGCCAAGCAACGCCCCATCCGAGCCTGACAGGTCTAGCCTGCTGCAGCGCCCCTCGGACAGGTGGCGGGAAAACGGTAGCAAGTGAAGATTACCGTTTTGAAACGGGGGCGATTATAGCGGGCTATGCTGATCTTCCAAAGGGTTTCTGTCGGTCAATGTGCGAACGGTAATACTGGCTATAGAAGATCCCGAATAGAGCTCTGGCCCGGGGTCTGCCAATATACCGTCCATCATTCGGCAAGGCGCTCAGGAGTGCATATGAATTTCCACACCCGCAAATGGGTCAAGCCCGAAGACCTCAACCCCAATGGGACACTGTTTGGCGGCAGCCTGCTGCGTTGGCTCGACGAAGAAGCGGCGATCTATGCCATCGTCCAGCTGGGCAATCAACGCGTGGTCACCAAATACATTTCCGAGATCAACTTCGTCAGCGCCTCGCGCCAGGGCGACATCATCGAGCTGGGTATCACCGCCACTGAATTTGGTCGCACCTCGATCACCCTCACGTGCGAAGTGCGTAACAAGATCACCCGCAAGAGCATCCTGACGGTGGAGAAGATTGTTTTCGTCAATTTGGGCGAAGACGGATTGCCTGCGCCACACGGGCGGACCGAGATCAAGTACGTCAAGGACCAGTTCAAGGATGAAGGCGCCGTCGAATAATTTGTGGATGACGAACGGAATCTGAACCGCGCGGGTCGTAACTACATCGCACGCCAGCGGTTCAGGAGTTCCATGGACACTAAAAAAGACGGCAAGACCCCCGACCTTTTGGAAAAAGAGCAGCACGAAGTCGAAAAGAACCAACCGCCACGCGCGGCGGTGCTGCACGAAATTATCCGCACCCAGGGCGATCAGGAACTGGAGCGCAGCGTTGCTGCGCTGTGGTGGTCGGCGTTGGCTGCCGGCCTGACCATGGGCCTGTCGTTGATGGGCATGGGCTTGCTCAACTCCCGACTGCCGGACGGCGAAGGTTTCAAGGTGATAGCCAGTTTCGGCTACTGCGCCGGTTTCCTCGCGGTGATTCTTGCCCGCCAGCAACTCTTCACCGAAAACACCCTGACCGCCGTGCTGCCGATCATGAGCAAGCCCACGCTCGGCAATTTCGGCCGATTGCTGCGATTGTGGGGGGTGGTGCTGGTGGGCAACCTCTGCGGCACCTTGCTGGTGGCTTACGTCATGCTTGAGCTGCCGATTTTCGACAGCAAGACCGACGAGGCCTTCCTCGATATCGGCCGCAAGGTCATGGAAAACGATGCCAGTCAGATGTTCGCCAAGGGCATCGTTTCGGGCTGGATGATCGCCACCATGGTCTGGATGATCCCGTCGATGGAGAGCGCCAAGATGTGGATCATCATCCTCATCACCTATCTCATGGCGCTGGGGGATTTCACGCACATCGTGGTCGGTTCGCTGGAGGTCGGTTATCTGGTGTTCGCTGGCGAGCTGCCGTGGAAAGATTTCTGGCTGGTGTTCGCAGGTCCCACGCTGGTGGGGAACATTGTTGGTGGTAGCTTCATCTTTGCATTGATCAGCCATGCGCAGATTCGCAGCGAGAGCGGGCCACCCAAAAGCGCGGCGGAGCAGGCTGCAAAACCTGATCCGCAAGCGCAAAAAAAATAATCAACCCGGCACATTTACCGCAGCGGCACTGCGCCGTTGCAGGTAGATGAAATACAGCGCGGCCAACACCGTCAAGCCACTGACCATGGCGCCGGTCCACGGCAGGTCCGCAAGATCTGCACCGCTGGCGACTACCAGCCCACCGATCCAGGCACCTGCTGCGTTACCGAGGTTGAATGCACTCTGGTTCAGCGTCGAGCCCAGGTTGGGCGCTTCATGGGCTTGATCGATGATCAGCAGTTGCAGGATCGGGCATAGGGCAAAGGCGAAAAGGCCCCACAACACCAGGGTGATTGCCGCGGGAATTACCGAATGGCTGGTCTGGCTGAACGCGGCCAAGACCACCACCACGGCCAGCGCCATGCCGACCAGTGAAGGCAACAGGCGGCTGTCGGCCAATCGCCCGCCGAGCATGCTGCCCGCCGTCAAGCCTACGCCGAACAACAACAGCATGATGGTCACGCCATGGGGGCTGACACCGGTGATGTCCTGCAGGATAGGTGCGATGTAGGTGAATACGCTGAACAGGCTGGTCGAGGCCAATACGCTCATGCCCAATGCCAGCAGCACGTTGGTCTTGCCCAGCACTTTGAACTCGCTTGCCAGGTTGGCTTTTTCCATCACGATGTTCTTAGGCAGCCAGACCCATTGCGCAATCGCCGCGATCACGCCGATCACCGACACCGCCCAGAACGTCGAGCGCCAGCCGGCGTACTGCCCCAGCGCGGTGCCCAGCGGCACTCCAAGCACGTTGGCCAGGGTCAGGCCGGTGAACATCATGGCAATCGCCTGGGCGCGTTTGTTCGGCGCCACCAGGCCGGCGGCAACCACCGAGCCGATGCCGAAGAACGCGCCGTGGCACAGCGCAGTCACCACGCGCGCGGCCATCAGCGTGGCGTAGTTCGGCGCCAGTGCGCAAAGCATGTTGCCCAGGATGAACATCAGCGTCATGCCCAGCAGTGTCGCTTTGCGCGGCATGTTGGCGGTGCCGACCGCGAGGATTGGTGCGCCGAACACCACGCCCAGGGCGTAGCCGGTAATCAGCAATCCGGCGTGGGGAATGCTGACCGCGAGGTCGCGGGCAACATCGGGCAGCAAGCCCATAATGACGAATTCAGTGGTGCCGATGCCGAACGCGGCAACAGCAAGGGCAAGCAAGGCGAGTGGCATGCGCAAGGTCTCTGTCGGTAGTCTTGACGCTGTGATCAGGCATACGCATGCCAGGACCGATCTCGATGAGAGCGGGCAAGGGCATTGTTATTGGAATTAGTCTGTGCGCAACTGAGTGCGGCGTGGTCGGTTGCAGTATAAACAGCTGCTGACATATGGCGAATCAATTCTCTCCCCAGCCCTTGTAGGAGCCGGCTTGCTGGCGATGGCAATCACAGGANNGGGGGGGGCGGTCAACAAAAAAGGAGTAGGCCGTGCTTGCGACGGCGTTAGTGTTGGTGGCGGCGCTGTTGCATGCGGCGTGGAATACCCTGATCAAGTTCAGCGCCGAGCGTTTGCTGGTAGTGGCCTGCATGGACAGCGTGGCAATGCTCTTCGTCGCGCTTATGTTGCCGTTCGTGGCGCTGCCGCCATTGGACATCTGGCCGTGGATTCTCGCCTCGGCAGCCTTCGAGTTGCTCTACCGTTATTTGCTGATCCAGGCTTATCGGGTCGGCGACCTCGGGCTGGTCTATCCGCTGATGCGGGGGTTGTCGCCGCTGGTGGTGCTCGCGCTGACCCTGGTTTTTGCCGGGGAAGTGCTGACCCACCAGCAGATCTTCGGAATTCTGTTGATCCCGCTTGGCATGCTGTGCCTGCTCTGGCCGGGGGGAGGCGGCGCTCGCTTGCCGTGGTCGATGCTGCCTGTGGTCGCGCTGATCGGCTTGTGCATCGGTTGCTACACCTTCATCGATGGCCAGGCCTTGCGGCGCTGGTCGCATCCACTGGATTACCTGGTCTGGGTGACATTGCTCAGTGCCTGGCCGTTTCCGTTGCTGGCCTGGGTGAGCAAGCGGCCGGCGTTCAAGCTGTTCTGGCGTGAGCAATGGCGATTGGGCCTGGCGGTCGGATTCTGCGTGTTGTTCAGCTACGCTCTGGTGCTGTGGGCCATGCAGCTGGGCTCCATTGCCGAAGCGGCGGCCTTGCGCGAGATCAGCGTGATCCTGGTGGTGCTGTTCGGCATGCGTTACCTGAAAGAACCTTTCGGCGGGCCAAGGCTACTGGCCTGCGGGCTGGTTCTGGTTGGCATGCTGGTAATGAAATTTTGACGGGTCTAAACGTGAGAAAGGGACTGCTTCATGAATGTTGCTCTGTGGTGCATTTTAATTGCGATCATCCTGCCGTATGTGTGTACGGCGGTTGCCAAGATCAGCGGTGGATACGGTTTGAGACACAATCACGATCCCCGGGGATTTCTTGATTCCTTGGAGGGCTTGGGCAAGAGGGCACATGCCGCGCAACTGAACAGCTTCGAAGTGGCCCCGGCGTTCGCGGCGGCAGTGCTCGTGGCGCACCTGGTCGGCAATGCGGAGCTCGTGACCCTCAATGTGCTGGCGGTGTTGTTCATCACCAGTCGCCTTCTCTTCATCATTTTCTATCTGGCGGACTGGGCGACCTTGCGGTCGTTGGTGTGGTTTGTGGGGATGGGGCTGATCGTCAGTTTCTTTGTCGTGTCGGTTTAAGGGCAAGATCAAAAGATCGCAGCCTCGTTTCACTCGACAGCTCCTACAGGCATTGAGAGCATCCGCGATAATGCGGCGGATGAGGTCAATGTAGGCGCTGTCGCAGGCTGCGATCTTTTGACTTTAAAGCTTGTCGGCGATTTGCGGCACTTGCGGCAGCGCCGCGCCTTTGGGCCAAAGCATCCAGATCTGCCCCTGCTGCTTCATGTCGCCAGCCAGTTGCCCGGCCGCCTCGCCAGTACCCCAGAACAGATCCGCACGAACCTCGCCGGCAATGGCGCCGCCGGTGTCCTGGGCTGCCACCGGGCGTACCAGTGCAGTGCCATCCGGTTTTGTGGTGGATAACCACAACAGGCTACCCAGCGGAATCACTTTGCGATCCACCGCCGCGCTATAACCGGCCGTCAACGGCACGTTCAGCGAGCCGCGCGGGCCTTCGTTGCTGTCCGGGTTCTGGGTGAAAAACACGTAGCTTGGGTTGCTGCCGAGCAGTTCTGGAATACGCGCTGGGTTGGCCTTGGCCCAGTTGCTGATTGCACCCATGGTCACGTCTTCTTTCTTCAGCTCGCCTTGCTCCACCAACCAGCGTCCGATCGGTCGATAAGGGTGGCCGTTCTGGTCGGCGTAAGCGATTCGCAGCTGACGACCGCTGTCGAGCTGGATACGACCCGATCCCTGGATTTGCAGGAACTGCAGGTTCATCGGATCGGTCAACCAGGCCACGACGGGAGCCTTGACCCCCTTGCTGCCGATGGTCGCTGCATCGTCGTAAGGCTTGAGCACGCGGCCTTCAAGTCGGCCGCGCAGGCGTTTGCCCTTGAGTTCCGGGTAGATGCTGTCCAGCGAGACGATGATCATATCTTCAGGCACGCCATACACCGGGACGTTCGCCTTTGCGGTTTGGGTCAGGCTGCCGGGGTAGACCGGTTCGTAGTAGCCAGTGATCAAACCGTTGGGATTGTCGTTGGCGGCGCGCAGGCCGTAGACATCCAGGTTCTGCTTGAGAAAACCACGGATGTCGCTGGCACTCTGCGGCACGTTGGTCGCCGCTGCGCAGGTGGCGCCCCAGACCGGGTCAGCCTTGAGTCGGGTGCAGGCGCTGCGCCAGGAGCCGAAACCGGCAACGAGGTCATTGTCGGAGACTGCTGGCAACGCTTCCCAAGTGGCGCTGGAGTAGGTGGCCAGGGCGTGGGTCTTCGGTTGTTTGTCTTCGCCACCGGTGCAGCCAGCGAGCACGGCCACAATCGGAAGCGTCCAGGCCAGGGGGTGACACCAGGCCTTGAAACGGCTGTTCATGGAATATTTCCTTTGCCGGTTGCCTGAGCGTCGTGTGCACTCATGCAACCCGTATTGATAATAGGGGTATTGGTGTTTGCCGGTGACGCGAGGATACTGGCCCCCGTTTTCCGTGACCTGAAGCCACCATGACTCTTAAAAGACTTTCTGTTGTATTGCTGGCCTGCCTGACGCTTTGCGCTTGTGGCGGCGTCGATCCCAACTCGCCCCTCGGTCAGCGCAAGGCCATTTTCAAGCAGATGCTCAAGACCGGTGAAGACCTGGGTGGCATGTTGCGTGGCCGTATTGCGTTCGATGGCCCGAAGTTCGCTGACGGCGCGGTGAAACTCGATGCGCTGTCCCATGAGCCATGGAAACATTTCCCGCAGGTGCGTGAAGAAGACCACACCAGTGCCAAGAATGATGTCTGGGAGAAGCAGGCACGCTTTGAGCAAATGGCTCGCAGTCTTGAAGCGGCCACGGGCGAGCTGGTGATCGCCAGTCAGGTTCAACCCTACAAGGCCAGTAACCTGGGGCCGGCGGTACAGAAGGTCGAAGATGCCTGCAGTGCGTGCCATAAAGAATTTCGGGATCATTGATCAACGATACCCGGTCTGATGTCTTCGCGAGCAGGGGCATGCGGTCAACTGTGGGGGTGAGCCTGCTCGCGAAGGCGGATTTTGCAGCACCAGGGATTGCCGATCTTTACCTGTTCTTATTTATCCAGCTCGTCCACCGCTTCCTGCAATTCCTTGCGGGACTCGGCGAGTTTGTCCTTGCGCTTGTTGATCTTCTCGGGGTCGCCTTGTTTCATGGCTTTATCAAGGTCGGCCTGACGCTTGCTGACTTCGTGCTTGGCGTCGAGCACCTTGTTTTCCCGTTCTTTCTTCAGCGAGGCATCAGTGCAATTGGCGCTGACTTCGCTCAAGGCTTTCTCCAGGCCAGCCTGCTGGTCGGCATTGCCGTGGGATTTGGCCAGTTCGATCTGATTGATGATGCCTTGTTTCTTGGCGGCGCAGCCGGTCAGGCCTGGGGCGTCTTCGACGGCCATCAATGGAGTGGCCATAACGCTGCAAAGGGTCAACAGGACCAGTGGTGGAAGAAATTTCATAAAAGCTCCAGGTGAAAAGGCATACGTGTCGATGCAGCGATGGCACGTTTGAGCCCATCGGGACTTCAGGGTTCCCGGGCGCATGGGCATCACCGGGGCTAAAGCTAAAAACCGTCTATGGCAGCCCGGCGAAGTGTTTCACTCAGCGCCACGACCTGCGGATCGCGAAAAAATGCGCTTAATTGTGCGGCGCGTCCTGGTCCGATGTCGGGTTGGGCCTGCCATTGCTCGATGTCTCGTTGTGCCAGCTCCCGCCATGAGTCGCCCAAGTGTGCCTGGCCGATCGGCGGCATACCCAGGGCTTTGAGCCAGCGGGCGAGTGGGCGTTGCCGGGCATTGTCGAAACTGCTGGCCAGCCGAGTAGCGCTGCGCTCGCCGAAACCGTCAATGTTAGCAAGCTCTTGGGCATCGAGGGTCAACCAATCCAACAGGCTGTTCAGGTGACCTGTTTCAAGAAGTTTTTCCCATGTGCCGGGGCCGACATGGGGCAGGTCCAATCCGTGTTTGCCGCTGAGCCATGTCAGGCGTGCGAGAAACTGGCTTTGGCATCCCGGCGTCGGCTGCCAGCAGCTCAATGGGTGAAAGTCGGCAGCCAGCGGTACGTTCATCTCAGGGCGCTCGGTATTGCGCAGCACAACGCCATCGAGCCTGGGAATGGTCAGGCCGGCCAGGCTGATGGCGACCTGGTCGCCCGCTCGGATATCCAGCGTTTGCCAGCGTTGCAAGGAGCTCACGCTGACGCGCTTGATCTGCTGGTCATCGAGCGTCACCGGGATCAACTCCAGCACGGGGGTGATCCGTCCCGTGCGACCAATCTTGAAATGAACTTTTCGTACCTCGGCCAGTGCCTGGGCAAAGGGATACTTCCAGGCAACGATCCAGTATGGCGCTTTTGCCTGCCAGCGTTCGGCGGGCGGGCGCTGCTCTTGGCGCAGGACAATCCCGTCGCTGGCAAACGGCAGGGGCGAGCGATACCAGTGATCACGCCAGTACTCGACTTCGGCTATTGAACTGATGGCCTGGGTGTACTGTGCGGAACTGGAAAAACCGATTTTTTTCAGTTCCGCGATACGGGCCGGCAAGCTCGTCGGACCGTGGGGCCATTCCCAGGCAAACAGGCCGATCCCCTCGGCCTGCTCGACGCTCAATGTCTTGCGGGCCATCAAGCCGGCTACCGTGCCGCGGGCGTTCAGGCTGCCGGCGATGGCTTGTACATGGTCAGCGAGGCGCCAGTAGAGCTCGCCCTGTACCACCAGGTCCCGTGGCTCGGACAGGCGTTGAGGAATGGCGCCGACCTGGCGGGCCGAGTCGGTCCAGTCCTGACCATGCACACCATCGCCGCGACTGATCGCCTGGACCAGCAGGCCATTGCGGTAGACCAGGGTCACCGCCACGCCGTCGACCTTGGGCTGGGCCCAGACCTGAGTTCGACCCCGCAGCCAATGCTCGACGGCACCCGCATCTGGCAGTTTTTCCAGGCCGGTATGCGGCACTGGATGGGCCAGCGGACCGCTCGCGGTGCGCAATGGATCGGTAGTCGAGCCGGGACTGAAGCATTGGCGCCATTGGGTCAGTCGTGCGAAGGATTGATCGTAGAGTTCGTCGGCGATCAGCGCACGACCTTCACGGTGATAGCTGTCATCCCAGAGGTCGATTTGTTTTTGCAGCGCGGCGAGTTCTTGTGCGGCACGCGCGGGCGGCCAGGCAGGGCATTCGCCAGCAGCACTGTTCAGGCACAGGCAGGTCAGGAGTAAGCCGGTCAGCAGGCGGGGCAGCATAGTGAGCTTCCTTGCTCGATAGAGGTGCCTGAAGGTTAGTCAGCGGCGGGCTGATGGGTGTGCCGCTGTTTTTCGGAGTGTTTCAACCTACTAAGTTTTCACCCATAAAAAAGCCCCGCACGGCGGACCGTGCGGGGCTTCAGGTACCACCGGGAAGTCTTACAGGCCGGCAGCAGTGCGCAGGTGTTCGGCGCGGTCGGTCTTTTCCCAGGTGAAGGTGGTGAAGGTGTCATCACCAACCGTCTTGGTTGCCGGGGTGCGACCGAAGTGGCCGTACGCAGCGGTTTCCTGGTACATCGGGTGCAGCAGGTCAAGCATGGTGGTGATTGCGTAAGGACGCAGGTCGAACACTTCGCGGACCAGTTTGACGATCTTGTCGTCGCTGATCTTGCCGGTGCCGAAGGTGTTCAGCGAGATCGAAGTCGGCTGGGCAACGCCGATGGCGTAGGACACCTGAATCTCGCAGCGCTCGGCCAGGCCGGCGGCAACGATGTTCTTGGCCACGTAACGACCGGCATAGGCCGCCGAGCGGTCAACCTTGGATGGATCTTTGCCGGAGAACGCACCACCACCGTGGCGGGCCATGCCGCCGTAGCTGTCGACAATGATCTTGCGGCCGGTCAGGCCACAATCGCCCACCGGGCCACCGATGATGAACTGGCCGGTCGGGTTGATGTGGAACTGAGTGTCCTTGGACAGCAGTTCGGCAGGCAGCACGTGCTTGACGATCAGCTCCATCACGCCTTCGCGCAGGTCTGCGTACGACACTTCCGGGTTGTGCTGGGTCGACAGGACAACCGCGTCGATGCCGACAACCTTGCCGTTTTCGTAGCGGCAGGTCACTTGCGACTTGGCGTCCGGACGCAGCCAAGGCAGCAGGCCGGATTTACGGGCTTCGGCCTGGCGTTTCACCAGCTGGTGCGAGAACGTGATCGGTGCAGGCATCAGCACGTCGGTTTCGTTGCTGGCGTAGCCGAACATCAGGCCCTGGTCGCCGGCGCCCTGATCTTCAGGCTTGGCACGGTCGACGCCCTGGTTGATGTCAGGGGACTGCTTGCCGATGATGTTCATTACGCCGCAGGTCGCACCGTCGAAGCCGACGTTGGAGCTGGTGTAGCCGATGTTGGTGATGACGTCACGAACGATCTGCTCCAAGTCAACCCAGGCCGAGGTGGTGACTTCGCCAGCGATGATCGCCACGCCGGTTTTCACCAGGGTCTCGCACGCCACGCGCGCGAACTTGTCTTCAGCGATGATGGCGTCCAGCACCGCATCAGAAATCTGGTCGGCGATTTTGTCCGGATGCCCTTCAGACACGGACTCGGAGGTGAAAAGGGAGTATTCGCTCATCTCGATGTTTTCCTGAAATTACCGATGGTGAGTGTCGCCAGCCGACCGCTGAAAATGGCGGACCTGAATCTGGAAACCATTACGTAAGCCTACATAGAGGCTTTCTCCGGGGACGAGCCCCGCAGCGGTGGCCCAACGGGCCAGATCGTCCTGTTCAAACCCCAGCCAGAGATCACCGCAGGCCTCCTTGGCCCAACTCTGGTTGTGGCTACATAATTCTGTCACCAGCAGGCTGCCGCCCGGTTGCAGCAAATTGGCCATGTGCTTGAGCGCATCGGCCGGCGCGGCAAAGTGATGCAATACCATGTTCAGTACAACGCAATCGGCCTTGAGACTGACGCCGTTCAGGGCATCGGCCAGTTGCAGGTTAACGTTAGTCAGCGAATCGCGTTCGCACACCTGGCGTGCCAGTTCGAGCATGGCCTGGCTATTGTCCAGTGCCGTGACCTGAGTGAAGCGGCGCGACAGTTCCGGCAGGAATGCACCGTCGCCGGGGCCGACTTCGATCGCCGTGGCAGCGCTGCCGAAGCTCAGCTTGTCGAGCAGGGCCACCACGCTCTCGCGGTACTGTGGCAGGCCAGCGATCAAGTCTTGCTGGGCGCGAAATTTCTCGGCGACCCGTGAGAAAAAGTCCTGGCTGGCCGCCTCGCGTTGCTTGTGAACCTGGGTGATGCGCATTTGCACGTCGACCGGCAAACGCAGGTTATCCACTTCCTCGAGCAATGCCGCGTGCAATTTTCCCCCCGGCAACTCAGTGTGTGGCAGGGCGCGACGGTAGAAAATCGCATTGCCTTCACGGCGGGTCGCTACCAGATCAGCCTGGGCCAGCACCTTGAGGTGATGGCTCATGCCCGATTGGCCGATGCCGAAGATCTGCGCCAGTTCCAGTACGCCGAACGAATCGTTGGTCAAAGCGCGCAAGACATTCAGGCGCAAGGGATCGCCGCCGGCCTTGCACAAGGCCGCCAGCTCATCACAATCGTCCTGGCGAATGGAGGGCGCGCGTAAATTCATAGGCCGGCAGTCTAGTCACGCACCGGAAGCACCGCAAGATCAATATCAAAAAGTTTTGATATTGATCGATAGATGGCACTTCTCAGGAGCTGCTCAACTCTACAAACCGATAGCGGAAAGGTTTCACCCGCCTAATCCGTCGCCAAGCGTTGGAAAAACGCCTTCAGATGACTTTCTGTCATTGCCCCGAGGCGTCCGGGTGAGGGAAAATGCTCGCCTTTTTTCCGTTTCATTTTTATCACTCTCGATTCAGAACCCGCAGGAGAACAGCGATGCCTAGCCGTCGTGAGCGTGCCAACGCCATTCGTGCCCTCAGCATGGATGCCGTGCAAAAAGCCAACAGCGGCCATCCCGGTGCCCCCATGGGTATGGCGGATATCGCCGAGGTGCTTTGGCGCGACTACCTCAAGCACAACCCGAGCAATCCATCGTTCGCCGACCGTGACCGCTTCGTGCTGTCCAATGGCCACGGTTCGATGTTGATCTACTCGCTGCTGCACCTCACCGGCTACGATCTGTCGATCGAAGACCTGAAGCAGTTCCGCCAACTGCACAGCCGTACCCCGGGTCACCCGGAATTCGGCTACACGCCGGGCGTCGAGACCACCACCGGCCCGCTGGGCCAGGGCCTGGCCAATGCCGTGGGCTTTGCCTTGGCTGAAAAAGTCATGGCGGCGCAGTTCAACCGTCCTGGCCACAACATCGTCGATCACCACACCTACGTGTTCCTGGGTGATGGCTGCATGATGGAAGGCATCTCCCACGAAGTCAGCTCCCTTGCCGGTACCCTGGGCCTGGGCAAGCTGATCGCGTTCTACGATGACAACGGTATCTCCATCGACGGCGAAGTCGAAGGCTGGTTCACCGATGACACGCCAAAGCGCTTCGAATCGTACAACTGGCAAGTGATCCGCAATGTCGATGGTCATGATCCGGAAGAGATCAAGATCGCGATCGAGACAGCGCGTAAAAGCCCGCAGCCGACGCTCATCTGCTGCAAGACCACCATCGGCTTCGGTTCGCCGAACAAGCAAGGCAAGGAAGACTGCCACGGCGCCCCGCTGGGTGACGCGGAAATCGCCCTGACCCGTGCGGCGCTGAAGTGGAACCACGGCCCGTTCGAAATCCCGGCCGACATTTATGCCGAGTGGGATGCCAAGGAAGCCGGCCGCGCGGTCGAAGCCGAGTGGGACCAGCGTTTCGCGGCCTACTCCGCGGCGTTCCCGGCCGAAGCCAACGAACTGATCCGTCGTCTGAGCGGCGAACTGCCGGCCGACTTCAGCGAAAAAGCCGATGCCTACATCGCCGAAGTGGCTGCCAAGGGCGAAACCATCGCCAGCCGTAAAGCCAGCCAGAACGCCCTGAACGCGTTCGGCCCGCTGCTGCCTGAGTTCCTCGGCGGTTCGGCTGACCTGGCCGGTTCCAACCTGACCCTGTGGAAAGGCTGCAAAGGTGTCACCGCTGAAGACGCCAGCGGCAACTACATGTACTACGGCGTGCGCGAATTCGGCATGACCGCGATCATGAACGGGGTTGCCCTGCACGGCGGCCTGGTGCCTTACGGCGCGACCTTCCTGATGTTCATGGAATACGCCCGCAACGCGGTGCGCATGTCGGCCCTGATGAAGCAGCGCGTGATCCACGTCTACACCCACGACTCCATCGGTCTGGGCGAAGACGGCCCGACTCACCAGCCAATCGAGCAACTGGCCAGCCTGCGCTGCACGCCAAACCTCGACACCTGGCGTCCGGCCGATGCCGTTGAATCGGCGGTATGCTGGAAGTATGCACTGGAGCGTAAAGACGGTCCTTCGGCCCTGATCTTCTCGCGTCAGAACCTGCAGCACCAGACCCGCAATGCCCTGCAGGTCGCCGACATCAGCCGCGGTGGCTACGTGTTGAAGGACTGCGCAGGCGAGCCTGAGCTGATCCTGATCGCTACTGGTTCGGAAGTCGGCCTGGCCGTTCAGGCGTACGACAAGCTGACCGAGCAGGGCCGCAAGGTGCGCGTGGTTTCCATGCCTTGCACCAGCGTGTTCGACGCTCAGGACGCTGGCTACAAGCAATCGGTCCTGCCGCTGCAGGTCAGCGCCCGTATCGCCATCGAAGCTTCCATTGCCGACTACTGGTACAAGTATGTCGGCCTGGAAGGTCGCGTGATCGGCATGACCACCTACGGCGAGTCGGCGCCTGCGCCTGCCTTGTTCGAAGAGTTCGGCTTCACCCTGGAAAACATCCTGGGTCAGGCTGAAGAGCTGCTGGAAGACTAAGCACAGCGCGGCGGTCTAATGACCGCCGCGAACCCTTGTAGGAGCGAGCATGCTCGCGATGGTCGTTAACGATAACGCTGGCTGTCTGGATGAACGCGTTGTCCTGAAGTCCATCGCGAGCATGCTCGCTCCTACAGGTGGGGTGTGTTGTTAAAGAGATTTCGTCTGACTGCGTCTATCGAGAACCCCCATGCCTCAACCGCGTCCCTACAAAGTTGCACTCAACGGCTACGGCCGGATTGGTCGTTGCGTATTGCGTGCGTTGTTTGAACGAGGCGATAAGGCCGGGTTCGAGATTGTCGCGATCAACGATCTGGCCGACATGGCCAGCATCGAATACCTGACACGCTTCGACTCCACCCACGGGCGCTTTCCCGGTGAGGTCAGGGTCGATGGCGATTGTCTGCATATTAATGGCGACTGCGTGAAGGTCCTGCGCAGTGCTACTCCCGAAGGCATCGATTGGGCGTCGTTGGGCGTCGATCTGGTGCTGGAATGCTCCGGCGCTTACCACACCCGCGAGGACGGCCAACGGTTCCTCGACGCTGGCGCTCCGCGCGTATTGTTTTCCCAGCCGATGGCCAGCGAGGCGGATGTCGACGCCACTATCGTCTACGGCGTGAACCAGGATTGCCTGACGGGCGATGAGTTGCTGGTGTCCAACGCTTCTTGCACGACTAACTGCGGCGTGCCGTTGTTGCGATTGCTGGATCAGGCCATCGGGCTCGAGTACGTGTCGATTACCACCATCCATTCGGCAATGAACGACCAGCCAGTGATCGACGCCTATCATCACGAAGACCTGCGCCGCACCCGTTCGGCGTTTCAGTCGGTGATTCCGGTGTCCACTGGTCTGGCGCGCGGCATTGAACGCTTGCTGCCGGAACTTGCCGGGCGAATTCAGGCCAAAGCCGTACGCGTGCCGACGGTTAACGTGACTTGCCTCGACATCACGATGCAGACCGTGAGCGACACCGACGCCACCGAGGTCAACCGGATCCTGCGCGAGGCTGCCACCCGCGGCCCGCTCAAAGGCCTTCTGGCCTACACCGAGTTGCCCCATGCAAGTTGTGATTTCAACCACGACCCACATTCGGCGATCGTCGATGCCAGTCAGACTCGAGTTTCCGGCCCAAGGCTGGTGAACATCCTGGCCTGGTTCGACAACGAATGGGGTTTTGCCAACCGAATGCTGGATGTTGCGGAACACTATCTGCACACAGCCTCAAAAAAACCTGCTCTCTAAGAACAGCTACTCAGGAAATGCGACCCATGACCGTGTTGAAGATGTCCGACCTCGATCTGCAAGGTAAGCGCGTACTGATTCGCGAAGACCTCAACGTCCCAGTCAAGGACGGTGTAGTCACCAGCGATGCGCGAATCCTGGCTTCGCTGCCGACCATCAAGCTGGCCCTGGAAAAAGGCGCGGCCGTGATGGTCTGCTCGCACCTTGGCCGTCCGACCGAAGGCGAATTCTCCGCCGAGAACAGCCTCAAGCCAGTGGCAGACTACCTGAGCAAGGCTCTGGGTCGCGAAGTGCCGCTGGTGGCTGATTACCTCGACGGCGTCGACGTGAAAGCCGGCGACATCGTGCTGTTTGAAAACGTGCGCTTCAACAAGGGCGAAAAGAAAAACGCGGACGAGCTTGCCAAGCAGTACGCAGCTCTGTGCGATGTGTTCGTGATGGACGCCTTCGGCACCGCGCACCGTGCCGAGGGTTCGACCCACGGCGTGGCCAAGTTCGCCAAGGTTGCCGCCGCGGGCCCACTGCTCGCCGCCGAACTGGACGCGCTGGGCAAGGCCCTGGGCGCACCGGCCCAGCCGATGGCCGCGATCGTTGCCGGTTCCAAGGTATCGACCAAGCTTGACGTTCTTAACAGCCTGAGCCAGATCTGCGACCAGCTGATTGTCGGCGGCGGTATCGCTAACACTTTCCTGGCGGCGGCTGGTCACCCGGTCGGCAAATCGCTGTACGAGCCGGACCTGCTGGACACCGCCCGCGCCATTGCCGCCAAAGTCAGCGTGCCGCTGCCGGTGGACGTGGTGGTTGCCAAGGAATTCGCTGAAAGCGCGACGGCTACTGTCAAGTTGATCGCCGATGTTGCCGATGACGACATGATTCTTGATATTGGCCCGCAGACGGCGGCGAACTTCGCCGAACTGCTGAAGTCATCCAAGACTATCCTGTGGAACGGTCCGGTTGGCGTGTTTGAATTCGACCAGTTCGGTAACGGCACCAAAGTGCTGGCCCAGGCCATCGCTGACAGTGCCGCATTCTCCATTGCTGGCGGCGGCGACACCCTGGCGGCCATCGATAAATATGGCGTTGCCGAGCAAATCTCCTACATTTCTACCGGTGGCGGCGCGTTCCTGGAGTTCGTCGAAGGCAAGGTGTTGCCAGCCGTTGAAGTCCTGGAAAGCCGGGCCAAGGCCTGAGGGTCGCCCGTTTGACCAGGCAAGGGAGTGTTGACATGGTCAAGACCTTAGCGCTGTTGATCGTAGCGGGATTGCTGGCGGCTTGTGGGAGTAATCCCAAGGCTACGTCGGAACCCGCGCCGTCGGCGCCCCAGAACGGTTGCTATCAAGCCGACTGGCAGGCAGAAACCAATCCGGTGCTCAACAAGCGTTCCGGGCCTGATGGCCTGGACAAATACGAGACACAGGCTCCCGCCAAGGAACATGGTTGTCCTTGACGGGTCTGACTCTTTACTCAGCGCTGGCGGTGTCTGCCGTCAGTCGAGGGACATGGATGAAAGGCTTTATCGCCATTACGGCGTTGGTATTGCTGGGCGGGTGCACGAACTGGAACCCGTTCCAGTCGTCCACCCCTGCCGATGACTGGACTACCTGGACCTGCGACAGCCAGGCCAAGGTGGTTTGGCGCTACACCGACGACAGCCGCCAGGAAGTCGACGTGCGCCTGGGCGGAGCCGATCAGGTTCATCGCCTCAAGCAGGAGCCAGGCGCGTCGGGTTCGCTGTACAGCGACAACATGCTGGCGTTTCACATGAAAGGTGAGGAAGGCCTGGTTTACTGGGTCGCCACCAATGATTTGATTGGCCGCGGTTGTAAGGCGCAATAAACGGACTGTGCTGTACCTGTAGGAGCGGCGTTGAGATTGATGTAACACCGAATTCGCAGCCCGGGACCAACCCCCGATCTGCAATAACTTGAATAGCCGCCGCCGCTACGGCAGGCTGGCACGATTAACGACCCAAACCGGGAGAGAGACACACAATGGCACTTATCAGCATGCGCCAGATGCTGGACCACGCAGCCGAGTTCGGCTACGGCGTTCCAGCCTTCAACGTCAACAACCTTGAGCAGATGCGCGCCATCATGGAAGCCGCTGACAAGACTGACTCCCCGGTGATCGTCCAGGCTTCGGCCGGTGCTCGCAAATACGCCGGCGCACCGTTCCTGCGTCACCTGATCCTGGCGGCCATCGAAGAATTCCCGCACATCCCGGTGTGCATGCACCAGGACCACGGCACCAGCCCTGACGTCTGCCAGCGTTCCATCCAACTGGGCTTCAGCTCGGTGATGATGGACGGCTCCCTTGGCGAAGACGGCAAGACCCCGACCGACTACGACTACAACGTACGCGTTACTCAACAAACCGTGGCCATGGCTCACGCCTGCGGCGTCTCGGTAGAAGGCGAGCTGGGCTGCCTGGGTTCGCTGGAAACCGGCATGGCCGGTGAAGAAGACGGTATTGGCGCCGAAGGCGTTCTGGACCACAGCCAGATGCTGACCGACCCGGAAGAAGCCGCTGACTTCGTCAAGCGCACCCAGGTCGATGCCCTGGCCATCGCCATCGGCACCAGCCACGGCGCCTACAAGTTCACCAAACCGCCTACCGGCGATGTATTGGCAATCGACCGCATCAAAGAGATCCACAAGCGCATTCCGAACACTCACCTGGTGATGCACGGCTCGTCTTCGGTTCCGCAAGAGTGGCTGGCGATCATCAACCAGTACGGCGGCGACATTAAGGAGACCTACGGCGTACCGGTTGAGGAAATCGTCGAAGGCATCAAGCACGGCGTGCGCAAGGTCAATATCGACACCGACCTGCGCCTGGCGTCCACCGGTGCGATGCGTCGCCTGATGGCCACCAACCCGAGCGAATTCGACCCGCGTAAATTCTTCGGCGCCACTGTGACTGCCATGCGCGACGTGTGCATCGCCCGTTACGAAGCCTTCGGTACCGCAGGCAACGCTTCGAAGATCAAGCCGATCTCCCTGGAAGGGATGTATCAGCGTTATCTGAAAGGTGAGTTGAACGCCAAGGTTAACTAAGTCTTCAGTTTGGGAGCGCCTCGCGAGCTTCCGTGAATGACTGGCGGTTGACAAAAAATGCCCTTGTCGCAAAGACAAGGGCATTTTTTATGTTCGTTAAAAGTTTCTTGAGATTTCGTAATCTTATATTTCGTAGTTTGTCGGTTGTATATTTTAGTAATTATTAATGTTGTTGAATTTTGAAATAACCTGTCAAAACTGAGGGTGGACAAGTTTTTATTTAGTGTTCAGTATCTGGGTTCAATTCAATGTGTGGAGTTTAAAAATTGAACTACTTAAATTTTGATACTAGTAATAGTAAGAAACACTTTTGGAGCCGTGGAGTGGTTTCACTGGGCCTTCTGGGTGTTATTGCCTTTGCTGGTAATGTAAATGCGGCTGATGAAATGTGCCCACAGGTTAGTCAAATCATGGCGCAGTCAATTACTCCGGAGCGCGGTTTTACCTATGCAGCCAATGCCATCAGAGGGGGCTGGAAAGGTGAGAATCCGGCCGCGACTGAGTCATATCTTGATAAAGTGAAGTTCACCTCGGCAGCCATTCGACAAACTACTGATAACGGTAACCCGGTGTATTTTGTTGCCTGTGATTACGAGGGCGAAGGTAAGGCAGGTGTGAGGATGTCGCAGCGCTTTCCTGCGCCAGCCAAGCCAGTCGGTAATGACTGGAAAGATAACTTCTGTTCTGCTGGTGTAAGCCAGTGTGCTTTCAAGTTTGATTGAATGAAAGAATAACTCAAAGTCAGCTAAAAGCCTTGATTGTTCAGGCTTTTAGTTGTTTAAGCTGAAGCTCGAGTCTTGGGGCTACCGATTATCGATCGACCAGGAATTTCGGGTTGGCGGCGCCCCACATCGTGTATACCTCGGCCAGCTACCGGCAGGCGCTGGCCGTCGATCAGGACGATGCCTTTGCAAGTCGTGTTCACTTATCGTGGTCAATAATTCAGGATGCTGTACGGGGTTCTTTCTCAAAGAGCGGGTTTTCTGAAAAATTCTATGTCAAGTATGTAGAGCGACTGGGTATGAGGGTCGCTATATACGCGTTTTCCCTTGAGGGATTCATAACGCCGATTGATGGCTTCGAGGATGAAGTATCCAGAGCGCGCGTTGTGGTCACGAGTGTTTGACCCGGCAAAGTAAATGTCGGTTTGAATGCCGTTCGCATTTCTGAAGCGATAGTCCCCGACCAGACCGTATTCGATCACGCCAATACGTAGAGTACCTGTCATGGCGCCGCTTCTGTCCGTGCTGGAAGTGATGTTCAGTTCGTAGGTTGTTCCCGCTTTATCCGTAGCGTTATAAACGGCAGTGATGCGGCCCAGCATGCTGATGTCTTCCTTGGCACTCATGGAGTCTGTTCTCGGTAATCTGCAGAAGGAAAACGGTAATGGGGTGCCAGCCAAGAATAATTTGCGGATGGCGAATTTTCACCTGTTATAAATGACAGTTACTTATTCGAATTTATTGTGTTATGTGAATTTTTAGCAATAAGAACTCCCGTTTGTGCAGAATGCGTCGATTCCCCTTCGAGTTTCACGCCAGTGGCGACTTTAAATGTTAATTCAATCTGTATTTTCTGTTATTGCGAAATCGTCTATTAGACTGTCATTTTGCACAGGTGATTTTGGAATGGGGTAGCCCTACTCTCGTTTGGGTGAAAAACTTAATCTGCACGAATCGAAATGAGGGGTGGATATGCGGATTAAACTTGAGCAGCTTTTTGAGGAAAATATAATCAAGACAGTAATGGTGGAGGTTTATGTTTAAGAGCGAATTTTATCCCGAGGTTCATTCCCGCGTGAGCGGAAATGAAACAATGGGAAGTGCTTTTTACTTATCGTGATCGATATCGAGTTTGCTGAATGTCACCTTACCGCCCTCTGTGGTGTATCCCGTGTTGTCCTGCACATACACCCCGGCCTTGAAGTACAGCGGTTTGACTCGCCAGGTCTGGCTGATGTTGGTGTCCCATTGGTAACCCGCGGCGCTGACCCCCAGCGCGCCGCCAGGACTGAGGTGAATGAGGTAGGAAAACTCCTGGTCCAGTTTCACGCCGGAGGCGACAGTGATTACCCGACCTTCGTCGTCATCGGGGTGCATGCGTACTTTGGCGACGATGTTGCCGCTCTTGGTGCTGGTCGTATATTGGTACTCGACCTTGACCAGAGGCTTCTGGCTTTGGTAGGCGTGGATCTGACCAATGACGATCTTTCCAGAGCTCGGCACCTGGTTCACCGCCAGGGTGGCACGCAGGAAGTTGTCGGCATTGGGGTAGTACCAGTTTTTCAGGGTGCCGTTGCTGTAGGTTTCCCGTAGTTCGGTACGTGGGTATTTGGCATTTTCGGTGCGCGTGCCAGTCACCGGGGTCCAGAAAATCAGTGTGCCGGTGTCGGAATGGAAGTATTGATCCTTGAAGCCATCTACCAGTTTGGATGTTTCAACGGTGTAGGGCGGGCTGCCGACGGGAACGCTGAGGTTCCAGGTTGCGAGATCGATCATAGTCAAAAGCTTCCACGAATTCATACTGCACGGGCGTGCCAAACGCTCTGGCACGCACTTTTTTGGGCGGCCTTTATAAGCGCAGTGAACTATTTTGTTAACGCCCATTGGGCAGGTTTTTGGCGTCAACATCCTGTCGAAATGCCATCCCTCCCGGTTTTGGCGGGCTGTAGCGCCGACCGTTAGTCGGCTAAATCTGCATCGGCCGAGTGATGGCGCACTGACACCTACTGCTTTCACTGATCACCGTCTAGAGTGAAGGCACAGTATCTGTCCGGTTTTCACGAGAAGTCGGCCTGACTTCCAGACCTAGAGAAGCAGCATGGAATGCGCGCACCCAATGCCAGCTGAAGGCCATTCAACCCTGTTGATCGTCGATGACTACCCTGAAAATCTGGTCAGCATGCGGGCATTGCTGCAGCGCCAGGATTGGCAGGTCATCACCGCTGCCTCGGGTTTCGAGGCGCTCGGGCTGTTGCTTGAGCACGAAATCGACCTGGTATTGCTGGACGTTCAAATGCCGGGCATGGACGGTTTCGAAGTGGCGCGCCTGATGCGCGGCAGCCAACGGACGCGCCTGACGCCGATCATTTTCCTGACCGCCAATGAACAGTCCCAGGACGCCGTGATCAAGGGTTACGCCAGTGGCGCAGTGGATTACCTGTTCAAGCCCTTCGACCCGCAGATTCTCAAACCCAAGGTCCAGGCGCTGCTCGAACATCAGCGTAATCGCCGGGCCTTGCAGCGACTGAGTCATGACCTGGAGGCCGCTCGCGCGTTTAACGCCTCGGTGCTGGACAACGCCGCCGAAGGCATTCTGGTCGTTGGCGAGGACGGCCTGATTCGTTTTGCCAACCCGGCGATGTCGCGGTTGCTCAGTGCTACGGTGCAGGAGCTGGAGGGCAGGGAGTTCCTGGATTTCCTGCAAAAACCACACATACCGGTGTGGGCCGATTCTGACGTGTTGAGCGGTTACAAGCGCGGCGAGACCTTGCGCCTGCACGACGCTTTGCTGCGTACCGCCCCCGGGCAACAGGTGCCGGTGGCACTGTCTTGCGCGCCACTGCCCTCTGACCAGCACGCGATGGTCGTGACAGTGTTGGACATGTCGGTGGTGCGCCACCTGCACCAGCAACTCGAATTCCAGGCGGTCACCGATCCGCTGACCGGGCTGCTCAACCGTCGCGGCTTCTACCAGACCGTGGAAAATCTGCTGTTGCGCGGCGAGCGCTCGGACAGCGCATGGGTCCTGCTGTACCTGGACCTCGATGGCTTTAAACGGGTTAACGATTCTCTCGGTCACGATGCAGGCGACCGGGTTCTTCGTTGGGTGTCAGAACAGTTGAAGGCCTGTCTGCGCCCGTTCGATATCCTGGCACGCATGGGGGGCGATGAGTTCACGGCGCTGCTGGACCTGGAATTTCCTGAACAGGCGGCAAAAGTTGCGGAAAAACTCATCGAACGGGTATCGATCTGCCAGCAAATCGACGGTATGGATATCGTCCTTGGTGCCAGTATTGGTATTGCCACCTTTCCCGATTGTGGTGCCAATCTCGACGGTTTGATGCGTGCGTCCGATATTGCCATGTACGAGGCCAAGCGCGCCGGTCGTCAACAGTATCGGTTTTACGATCACGAAATGAACGGTCGGGCACGATCGCGCCTGATGCTCGAAGAAAGCGTACGCACGGCCATCGAAAACCGTGATTTCAATCTCGTGTATCAACCGCAGGTGGCTGTTGCCGATGGGCGAACTCGCGGGTTCGAAGCGTTGCTGCGTTGGCAGCACCCGAGCGTCGGCGACGTTCCGCCAGGATTGTTTTTGCCGCTGCTGGAAGAAGCGCGATTGATCAGTCGCCTGGGCAGCTGGATTTACCAGAACAGTGCCGGGCAGCGCAAAGCCTGGGAGGCTCTGTTTGGCGAGGATCTGGTGGTGAGCGTCAGTTTGAGCAGCACTCAGTTTGCCATGCCCAATCTGGTCACCGAATTGCGCCAGGTCGTGGAGCGCCATGGCTTGAAGCCGCGTCATCTGGAAGTCGAAGTGACGGAAGCGGCCCTGATGCACAACCCTGACGAAACCCGCAAACAGCTGCGTTTGCTGCGCAATCTGGGGGTGCGGGTGGCGCTGGATGATTTCGGTTCAGGCCCGTGTTCTTTATCCCACTTGCGCGATCTGGAGATGGATACGCTGAAGCTTGACCGCCATCTGATCAGCCGTATTCCTGAGTCTTCAAGGGATGCGGCCCTGGTGCGTAATGTGATCGACCTGTGCAAAGAGTACGGGATGCTGGTGATTGCCGAGGGGGTCGAAACCATGGCGCAATACCAGTGGCTGCAGGCCAATGGTTGTGAATATGTGCAAGGTTTCCTGGTAGCCCGGCCGATGATGGCCGAAGACACCGAAAGCTTTATGCAGCCCTTCGACTGGGGCGCGCTGACTCGCTGAATTCGCTACACTGGCTACCTTTTGCTGATTTGCGTTGCTGCTCCGATGACTGCGTTGAAGTACCTCCAGGCCTATCCGGCTACTTTGCAGGACCAAGTGCGCCAGTTGATCGCCGAAGGCCGGCTGGGCGATTACCTGAACCAACGCTATCCGCAAAAGCATGCGGTGCAGAGCGACAAAGCGCTGTATGCCTACGCGCTGGACCTCAAGCAGGAATACCTGCGTAACGCCCCCTCCATCGACAAAGTGCTCTTCGACAACCGTCTGGACCTGACCCATCGTGCACTTGGCCTGCACACCACGATCTCCCGGGTGCAAGGTGGCAAGCTCAAGGCCAAGAAAGAAATCCGCATTGCCTCATTGTTCAAGGAGGCGCCGTCGGAATTTCTTAAAATGATCGTGGTGCATGAACTGGCGCACTTCAAGGAGTCCGACCACAACAAGGCATTCTACAAGTTGTGCGAGCACATGTTGCCCGGGTATCACCAGGTGGAATTCGATGTTCGGGTGTACCTGACCTGGCGGGATATGCCGGTGGCTACAGGCGTGTAGGATCTGCCGCAGGTTCGGGCCGCGATCGGACGATCTTTTGATCTTAACAGGAGCAAACGTGACAGACGTAAGCAAGACCAAGAGCAGCTTCTACCGCCGCCTGTACGTGGCATACCTGATCGACAGCGGCCTGGCCAGCAGCGTTCCGGCATTGACCGAAGTCACCGGGATGCCCCGGCGGACAGCCCAGGACACCATCGCCGCCCTGGCGGATCTGGATATCGTTTGCGAGTTCGAACAGGAAGAAGGCGCGCGCAACCACGCCGGGCGCTATCGGATTCGCGGGTGGGGAGCAATCGATCGCGGCTGGATCGAGCGTAACCTTCGGCAGATCAAGGCGGTGCTGGAGTATCCCTGAGTTTCTACGGTGTTTGATCTGACGCCTTCGCGAGCAAGCCCGCTCCCACAGTAGATCTTCGGCATGACAAAGATCTGTGGGCCTGCTCGCGAAAGGAGCCCTTACGAACGACGCATACCGATATGTGGAATCCCGTCCTCGACATACACCTCGCCCGCGACTTCAAACCCGTACCGCCCGTAATACCCCTGCAAATGCACCTGGGCCGAGAGATAGACCGGCATCTCAGGCCAACGCTTCTCAATCTGCTTCAGCGCCTGGGCCATCATTTCATGACCCAGCCCGGTGCCTCGCGCCTGTGGCGCAATGATCACGCGGCCGATTACGACATCGCCGCCCTGTAGCTCGGGATCGAGCAGGCGCAGGTAGGCCACCAGCCGATCTTCGTCCCAGGCCATCAAATGACAGGTGTCGCCCTCCAGGTCCTGGCCATCGATGTCCTGATAAATGCATTTCTGCTCCACGACGAACACCTCGGCGCGCAGTTGCAAAATGGCATACAGCTGCTCTTTGCCCAGATCGCTGTGGTGTTTGCAGACCCAGTTGATTGTCATGTGCCGATTCCCTGAAAACGTCCTTGTGATACTAGGCGCCTGGACGATAGATGTCTCCATGGCGTAGTAATCTGCGACAAAGACCAAAATGCCATCATTCATTTATCGCGGTGCTGTCTTCTTTGTGTAATCTGAAACGGAGCGATGTGCAGTGCTGCAACGAGCTGACATCGAGTGCCTGGGGGTGCCGGTACGGAGTCTTGGCGTTTTCGCTGAAAACATGTCGGGCAGCCGCCCGCTAAGGATTTTCTGGCATGCCGCGATTGCATCGAGCCTTTGCCTTGTTTGGATTGCTGTTGCTGACTAACGCGGTGGCAGCAGAAAAGTTGCGGCTGGTGGCGGACGCCTGGCCTCCTTTCACCGACGCCACGTTGTACAACGGTGGGTTGGCCACGGATATTGTCAGTACCGCCTTGGCCCGAGCCGGCTATGCCAGTGATTTCGAGCAGGTGCCTTGGGCGCGGGCGCTGCTGGGGGTGGGCGAGGGTCGCTATGACGTTCTGGTCAATGCCTGGTTCGATGAGGAACGCACACGGCTCGGCCAGTTTTCGGGCGAGTACCTGATCAATCGCGTGCGTTTTCTCAAGCGTAAGGATGTACCCATCGAATTCAGCAATTTGCAGCAGCTATACACCTATCCGATTTCGGTGGTGCGTGGCTACGCCTATTCTCAAGCCTTCGATCAAGATGTTTCATTGCAGAAAATTCCGGTACATAACTTCGCCATGGCCGTACGCATGGTTGCTGCCGACAGGGTCAAGTTGACCCTGGAAGACGAATACGTCGCTCGTTACTACCTGGCCCGCGAATCTCCCAAAGTCCGTAACGCCGTGGAGTTCTTGCCCAAACCGCTGAGCGAGAACGGCCTGCACATTTTGGTCAGCCTGAAGAATCCGCAGCATGAGCAGATTGTCGCCGGTTTTGACCGCGCGATTGCGGCAATGAAGGCCGACGGCAGTTATGCGCGGCTGATGAAGCGACACGGCATGTAGGCGGTGGCTGTTGGTCCGGGCACCACCGCTCTCAATCTTCGCTGGTGTCCTTGATCAAATGCGCCGCCAGCGTACGCAATGGCCCCAACTGCCGGCAGATCAACGCCAGTTGCGTCTGCACCAATCGCTGGCCCTCGTCGATTTCATCGGGCATCTGCTCGAGCGTATTGGCCAACGCTTCCTCCTCATCGCTCTGAATGGCAATGGCGGATTTACTCGCCAGGCCTTGGGCAATTTCATCGATGCTGGCGGCCAGTTTCACTCCCGCGCCTTCGATCAGGTGTTCGCGTACATCCTGCGGTAATTGGGTTTCCCGATGCGCGCCCAGCCCGGACAAATAACTGAGCAAGGTGTGCGACAACACCAGGAAGCGGAACCCGACATCCGCTTCCTTACGGAAATGTCCCGGCTCCATCAGCATGTTGGCCAGGGTGGTCGACAGCGCAGCATCGGCGTTGTGAGCGTTGCGCCGCGCCAGGCGATACGCCAGGTCGTCGCTTTTGCCGGCGGCGTATTGCTGCATGATCTGGCGCAGGTAGATGCTGTTGCAGGTCAGGGTGTTGGCCAGCACTTTGTTCAGGCGACGACCCTGCCAGTCCGGGAGGAACAGGAACACCGCCAACCCGGCGATCAGGCTGCCGAGCAGGGTATCGAACAGGCGTGGCAGGAGCAGCCCGTAGCCGTCGCCCACCTGGTTGAAGCAGAACAGCACCATCAGGGTGATCGCCGCCGTCGCCAAGGTGTAGCGCGTGGTGCGGTTGGTAAAGAACACTACCCCGGCGGCAATCGCGAAACTCGACTGGATCAGCGGGTTCGGGAACAGGTCGAACAGGGCCCAGGCCAGGGTCAGGCCGATCGCGGTGCCGATGATCCGCTGGCCGAGCTTGCGCCGGGTTGCACCGTAGTTCGGTTGGCAAACAAACAGCGTCGTGAGGATGATCCAGTAACCCTGGGACGGGTGGATCAAGTGCACCATGGCGTAGCCGATGCTCAAGGCCAGGGGCAGGCGCAGGGCATGGCGGAACAGCAGCGAGGTCGGCGTCAGCTGTGTGCGCAAGCGTACCCAGACATCCTTTAGATTGCGCGGCGAGCGGTCGAGCAGGCTGCTGTCGGTGGCGTCGGCAAGGGTGTCGGGGTTGCTGGCATCGCTGAGCAGGCGGTCAAGTGTGGCCAGGTTCGCAGCCAGTGCCCGCAGTGAGCGCAACAGCCCGCGCCAGGCAGGATTGCTCTGAATGCGCAGGTGTTCGAGGGAGGCGTGCAGGTCGCCCAGGGCTTCGGCGAAACTCGCGTCATAGGTGAACGGCTGGCGCATCTGGATCGATTCGGCCAGCGCCCGGCAAGCCTTGCCTTGCTGGCGCAACAAGCGCTGGCAGCGGAACAGCACGTCGCTGTGGAAGAATGCATCGGCCAGGGCGTTGTAAGGGTAGTGCGAGGAACTGGCGCGTTCGTGGATGTCCTGGGCCAGGAAGTACAGCTTCAGGTAACGGCTGACTTTCGAGCCCGGTCGACCGTTGCCCACCCGGTGCAGGATGATTTCCTTGGCGGCGTTGAGTGCCGCAACCACGCGGCCGTTCTGCTGGGCCAGCTCCAATCGCCGAGCCTCCACGTCCATCTGCCGGATCGGCTCGAAAAGCGACGACTTCAACTTCAGGTAATAACCCAGCTCCCGGAACAGTTTCGCCAGGCTCTGCTGCACGGGCTGATTGGAAAACAGTGCCTGCCACAACACCGAGAGCAACCCGTACCAGGCGGCACCCGCCACCAGCAGCACCGGCTCATGCCAGAAATCGGTAACCGCGCCGCCGCGCTGATCGACACCGATCATGGTGTAGACCGAAAGAATCAGCGTCGCCGAGGCAATCGCCCCGTAACGCTCGCCAAGGGCGCCGAGCATGGTCAGGGCGAAGGCGGCCAGGGCGAAGGCGATGATAAAGAGTATGGGGTAGGGGAACAGCAGTTCGACCGACAGTGCGGCGACGGCAAAACACACCAGCGTCACTGCCAACGCGTTGAGGCGCCCCTGCCAACTGTCATCGGTTTCGGCCAGGGCGCTGGCGATAATCCCCAGGAACAACGGGATCAGCAGCCCCATTTCATCCTGATACCAGCACAAGGCCATGGTGCCGGTCAGGGCGATGAATACCCGCACGCTGTAGCTGAATTTATCCAGTGCCCAAAGGCGGCGCAGAGACTGACGGAGTGAGGTCGATGACATGAAGTGCGAAGGCCTTCCGAGGCAATGACGCTAAATTGAGCCAGTAATGACGCCGACGCAATGGCGGCGATCACATCTGACAGCAAAATCTGTTCCTTTATCGATCAGTACACAGTCAGATGGGGAGCGAGCCTGCTCGCGAAAGCGGTGGGTCAGCCAACATCAATGGAGGCTGACAGATTGCATTCGCGAGCAGGCTCGCTCCCACAGTTTTGATTCGTGTTTGTCAGACGTACTGCGCAGCCGCGTAACCCGAGGCCCAGGCCCACTGGAAGTTGAAGCCGCCCAGGTGCCCGGTGACGTCCAGCACTTCACCGATGAAATACAGGCCAGGGCTTTTGAGCGATTCCATGGTCTTGGACGACACCTCGTTGGTATCGACGCCGCCCAACGTCACCTCGGCAGTGCGATAGCCTTCGGTGCCTGCCGGCACGACTTTCCAGCTCGCCAGCTTTTCGGCAATGTTCGCCAGTTCGGCGTGGGTGTACTGCTTCATCGGTTTGGAAACGAACCAGTTGTCCGCCAGCAGGTTGGCCATCTTCTTGGTAAAGATTTCACCGAGCAGGGTTTTCAGTTCACTGTTCGGGCGTTCGGCTTGTTGCTGTTGCAACCAGCTTGGTACGTCGTGGTCGGGTAGCAGGTTGATTTCGACGGTGTCGCCGGATTCCCAAAACGAAGAAATCTGCAAAATCGCCGGTCCACTGAGACCGCGGTGGGTGAACAGGATGTTCTCGCGAAAGCTCTGGTCATTGCAGCTGACCAGGCAATCGACCGAGGTGCCGGACAGCTCGGTGCATAATTCCTTAAGCTGATCGGTGATGGTGAATGGCACCAGCCCGGCGCGCGTCGGCAGCAACTCATGACCGAACTGTTTGGCCACTTGATAGCCGAAACCGGTGGCGCCCAGGGTCGGGATCGACAAGCCACCCGTGGCGATCACCAGGGATTCGCAGGTAACCTGCCCCAAAGTGGTGTCCAGCAAATAGCCCTTTTCAAGCTTCTCGATGGTCTGGATCGAGGTGTCCAGATGCAGGCTGACGCCGACCTGATTGCACTCATCGAGCAACATTTCGAGGATGTCGCTGGACTTGTTATCGCAGAACAGTTGGCCGAGCTTTTTCTCGTGGTACGGCACACCGTGCTTGGCCACCATGCCGATGAAGTCCCACTGGGTGTAGCGCGCCAGTGCGGATTTGCAGAAGTGGGCGTTCTGCGAGAGAAAGTTGCCAGGTTCGGTGTACATGTTGGTGAAATTGCAGCGGCCACCGCCCGACATCAGGATTTTCTTGCCAGCCTTGTTGGCGTGGTCGAGCAACAGTACCTTGCGCCCGCGCCCGGCGGCGGTCAGTGCGCACATCAAACCTGCGGCGCCAGCGCCAATGATCACGACTTCGGTAGAGCGCAAAACGGTGTCCTCTAAATGTGTCACCACAAAGCAAACTGTGGGAGCGAGCCTGCTCGCGAAAGCGGTGTGTCAGGCACCTTAATGTTATCTGACACTCAGTCTTCGCGAGCAGGCTCGCTCCCACAGGGGGTAGATGCGTTGTTGTTACAGGATGCGCACGCGCAACGAGCGGCCCTTGATCTTGCCGTCGTTCAGGCGCTGCAAGGCCTGCTTGGCGACACCGCGCTCCACTGCCACATAGGCCTGGAAGTCGAAGATCGCGATCTTGCCGACTTGGGCGCCGGGGATGCCAGCTTCACCGGTCAGTGCGCCAAGGATGTCGCCCGGACGAACCTTGTCCTTGCGGCCGGCAGCAATGCACAGGGTGCTCATTTGCGGCAGCAGCGGACCGCCACCCTGGGAGGTGAGGTTGTCCACCTGATCCCAGGTCAATGGGGATTTCTGTAGCTGTTCGATGGCTTGGGCGCGCTGGGCTTCAGACGGTGCGACCAGGCTGATGGCGAGGCCTTTTTCACCGGCGCGGCCAGTACGGCCAACGCGGTGGATGTGGATTTCCGAATCACGGGCCAGTTCGACGTTGATCACCATGTCCAGCGAGTCGATGTCGAGGCCACGGGCGGCGACGTCAGTGGCAACCAGTACGGAAGTGCTGCGGTTGGCGAACATCGCCAGCACCTGGTCGCGATCACGCTGTTCAAGATCGCCGTGCAAGCCGACGGCGGAGATGCCTTTGCCCGTCAGGTGATCGACGGTTTCCTGGACCTGCTGCTTGGTGAAGCAGAACGCCACGCAGGACGCCGGGCGGAAGTGGCCCAGCACCTTGGTCACGGCGCTCATGCGATCGTCCGGGGAAATTTCGTAGAAGCGCTGTTCGATCTGGGTGTCGTCGTGGAACGCCTCGGCCTTCACTTGCTGCGGGTTACGCATGAATTTCGACGCCAACTGCTTGATGCCCACCGGGTAGGTGGCGGAGAACAGCAGTGTCTGGCGACGCTCGGGGGCCTGCATGATGATTTCTTCGATGGAGTCGTAGAAACCCATGTCGAGCATGCGGTCGGCTTCGTCGAGGATCAGGGTGTTAAGGCCATGCAGGACCAGCGAGCCCTTGCGCAGGTGTTGCTGGATGCGTCCCGGGGTGCCGACGATGATGTGCGCGCCGTGTTCCAGCGAAGCGATCTGCGGGCCGAGGGATACGCCGCCGCACAGGGTCAGGACCTTGATGTTGTCTTCGGCACGGGCCAGGCGACGGATTTCCTTGGCGACCTGGTCAGCCAATTCACGGGTAGGGCACAGGATCAGCGCCTGGCAACCGAAGTAGCGCGGATTGATCGGGTTCAGCAGGCCGATGCCGAAGGCCGCGGTCTTGCCGCTACCGGTCTTGGCCTGGGCGATCAGGTCCATCCCCTTGAGGATCACCGGCAAGCTCTGCGCCTGGATCGGCGTCATCTGGGCATAACCGAGGGAGTCGAGGTTAGCCAGCATGGCGGCGGACAGCGGCAAAGTATTAAATTCGGTGGCGATGGTGGTCACGGGACTGGCCTGCAAAACAAAATGTCGCGCAGTGTACCAGCCCGATGGCCATTCGCCCTAAGGTTCGATGTGCTCTTCCGGACGCTTGACGCGCCGTCCGTCTTCCTTTGAGAGTTGGGAAAAGATCGCTGCCGCCAGCATGGCCATGATTCCGACGGTCACAAACGTCAGTTGGAACGCGCCCAACACCGTCTCCACGCCGTCATTGCCGATCCCTGCCGTGAAACCGCCTAGCAATGCGCCGGCGCAGGCCACACCCAGGCTCAGGGACAATTGCGCCACCACCGACAGCAGGCTATTGCCGCTGCTGGCACTGGCGTCGTCGAGGTCGATCAGGGTCACGGTGTTCATCGCGGTGAACTGCAAGGAGTTGATCGCCCCCAAAATTGCCAGCAGGCACAACAGCAGCCAGTAAGGTGTCTGCTCGCTGACCAGGCCCATGCTCGCCAGCATGATCCCCAGCGCCAGGGTATTTCCGGTCAGCACGATGCGGTAGCCCAGGCGTTCGATCAGCGGTCGCGCCACCCACTTGGCGATCATCGCGGCGGCCGCCAGTGGCAGCATGCTCATCCCGGCCTGGGACGGTGAATAACCCAGCGCCACTTGCAGCAGCAGCGGCACGAGGAACGGCAGGGCGCCACTGCCGAGCCGGGCGAAGAGGTTGCCGAGAATGCCAACGGCAAAAGTCCGGGTCTTGAACAGCGACGGCGCAAACAGCGGATTATCAACGTGGCCGGCGCGCAGCCAGTAGGCTGCCAGGCAAGCCATGCCGCCGAACAGCAGCAGCATCACCCGCAGGTGCGGCAGGTGCAGTTCGCCCAGGCCTTCCATGGCGATGGTGATCAGGATCATCGCCGCGCCGAACAGCAGGAAACCCAGGCTATCGAAGCGGGTACGCTCGGAGCCGCGCAGGTCCGGGATGAATTTCCACACGGCGTAGCAGCCCACGAGTCCCACCGGCAGGTTGATCAGGAAGATCCAGTGCCAGGTCAGGTATTCCACCATCCAGCCGCCCATGGTCGGGCCGAGCAACGGCCCGAGCAGGCCGGGGATGGTGATGAAGCCCATGATCCGCACCAGTTCCGAGCGCGGGTAGGCGCGCAGCACCACCAATCGCCCGACCGGCAACATCAGTGCGCCGCCCAACCCCTGGATAACCCGGGCGCCGATCAGCATGCTCAGCGTGTTCGACATTGCACAGAGCAACGAGCCGAGGCTGAACAGCAAGATGGCGCCGAAGAAGATTTTGCGGGTGCCGAAGCGGTCGGCGATCCAGCCCGAGGCGGGGATCAGCAAGGCGACCGTGAGCATGTAGGCAATGATTACGCCCTGCATGCGCAGGGGATCTTCCACCAGGTCGCGGGCCATGGCGGGCAGGGCGGTGTTGAGGATCGTCCCGTCCAGGGACTGCATGAAGAAGGCAATGGCGACGACCCAGGGCACCCAGCGGGCGGTGACAGGATCGAGAGGCGGGCGGTTGGGCATGGGACCTCTTGTAGTTGAAGTTGTTAATGCAAGGCCATCGTCGGTCGCAGTCCCTGTGGGAGCGGGCTTGCTCGCGAAGAGGTCATCACGTTCAACATCAATGTTGACTGACCCACCGCCTTCGCGAGCAAGCCCGCTCCCACAGGGTGCCCTGTGTGCTGGGGATTTGTGTTTACAGGGTCAAGGTCAACCGGCTAATAAGCGCCCCCGGCAACAGCGCCGATGCCGTCGCCCGCTGGCTGTAGGTGCTCGCCGACAACAGCAGTTCGCGTTCCGCGGTCAGCGCTTCCAGCTGTGAGCCCAGCAAACTGTAGGCGCTGTCATCGAAGCGCATGGTGCTGACTGGAGCCTGGATCTTGCCATTTTCGACCCAGAAGGTCGCAAACCGCGTCATGCCGGTCAGGCGTGCCGCCGGTTGATCCGAAAAGTTCAGGTACCACAGGTTGCTGATGTACAAGCCGGTACCGAGTTGCTCGAGTATCTCTGCCTCAGGCAAATCCCCGGCGCGCATGTTCAGGGCTGTTGGCGACTCTCCACCACTGGCGCCGTTGGCGGTCAAGCCGTACTCTGCGGCGCTGCGTGAGCCCACGAGTTGCGCGCCGGCCTTGCCCTCGACGATCAACCCCAGGTCGCTGCGCGGATAACCTTCGTCGGAGAACGCCGGGCTCAGCGAACCGCTGACTTTTTCCTCCAGCGAGACCAACGGGCTGAATGCTTGATCACCCCCGTAGAGCTTTTGCAGCGGACTGCTTTTGCTGGCAATCGACTGCGCCGAAAAACCGCCCCAGCACAGCATGCCCATGATTTCCTCCAGCGCGGCGGGCGCCAGGTAGGCGCGGTACTGACCCGGCGGTAAAGTGCGCAGCGGCCGTCCCAGGTATTCCAGCTGTTCACGTGCCTGCTGGAAGCGTCTGGCAAAGCCTTCGGTGTTCCAGTCGTGCCCGGCATAGCTGGCCTTGACCGCTTGGCCGTTTTCATGGAACAGGCTGAAATCGAAGTTGAAACTGTTGGCCTGATGCCAGCCGAAGGCGCCAGCGGAACTGGCGAAACCGCGGCTGATCGGCCCGGCCGCATAGAACCCGACCAGGTCAAGTCCTTCGGCGGCCTGGGTGATTTCGCCGACCACTTGCTCGGTGTCCGGTAGCGGGTGCTCCTGCACGTTCTGGCTTTGCCAGCCGTTGTGATTGAGCAGCAGGTAGGGGTCCTGGGGCAACAAAGGCAAGGTTTCGCGCAGTTGTTGCAGACCTTCGGCCAGACGCTGATGGTCGACTGCAGGGTCGCCTGCCAAGGTGATTTGCAGGTCGGCGTGGCGGCCATCGTTGATCAATTTCAAACCGATGCTGGCCTGTTGCACCTGTCCGGCCTGACGCACCTTGGCGTGGTTGAAACGCACGAAGGCCGATGATTCGGCGGCGTAGCTCAGGGTGAACTGTTCCGGTTCGCGTAACGCTTCGCGCAATCGGGCGATCAAAGCCTTGAACGAATCGGCCTGGGCTTTCGACGTAGTCATCAGCTGTCTCCCCCAAAAACATCAACGTTGCTGAATACGCAGGCTGGCGAGGCATGGCCGACGCGAATCACCTGGTTTGGTTCGCCCTTGCCGCAGTTGGGCGTACCCAGGACCTTGAAGGTGCTGGCATCGCCGACCGC
>CXWK01086720.1_pt2 | contig 133534 bp, 123 predicted proteins | sample 590851 | NCBI WGS metagenome assembly CXWK01 (sample SAMEA3498364, study PRJEB10139) | wastewater metagenome | biome: wastewater treatment plant; material: activated sludge | place: Denmark | collected 2014-08-01
CAAGGCCCAGTCATGGGATACCACGAGTGCACTCAGGCCCATGCTCGACACCAGGCTCAGGAGCAACTCGAACAGACGCCGGGCACTGTGAGGGTCGAGCGCGGCGGTCGGCTCGTCGGCCAACAGCAGCAGCGGTTCATGGGCAATCGCCCGAACGCAGGCAACGCGCTGGCGTTCGCCAATCGACAAGGCTTGAGGTTGTTTATCCAGCAACCCTTGCAGGCGCAACACGTCAACGGCATGGTCGATGTGATCGCTCTTCACCGGCATCCCGAGCAAACGGCGCGGCAAGCTGATGTTGTCGCGCACGCTCAGGAACGGCAGCAAGCCGCCGCTCTGCAAAATGAATCCAAGATGCCGTGAACGCACCGCTGCAAGAGCAGGCTGGTCGTCAGTGGCCAGCAGTTGGGCGATATCCTGGGCGTGCGTCGGGCCCAGCCGGAAGCGCTCGAGCTCCACCGGCGCAAGCAACAGGCCGATGGCTTCGAGCAATGTACTTTTGCCGCTCCCGCTCTCGCCGGTGATGGCGAGGATTTCCCCGGCGCCGACCTGCAAGTGCGGCAGTCGCACATGATGAGCCTGTGCGCCTTCACCGCGGCGCACCAGCAGGTTCTTGATATCGAGCATCGGCGTCTCGTCAGGGCATCATTTCCAGTGGCACGGGGTAGACGTTGTCCCGCGCATCGCTGTCTTTGGCTAAAGCGACCCAACGGTCGACATCGGCGTTGTAACGCTGGTAATGCCGCAGTTTGGTGTTTAGCGTGCGGATGAATTTCTCCTGGGCCAGGCCATCCCAGCTCTTCCAGGTTTCTTCATCGAGGTTCAGCACTTCGCTTTGATAGGGCAGGTCTTCGAGGTATTCACCGAGGACGCCCATGTCCGCCAGTTTGGTATTGTTGTTTTGCTTGAGCTGATTGGGATCGGCGCCCATGGTCGCCGCCACCGAACGCAGGCGATTGAACATGTCCGTCGGCGAAATCAGGCCTTCGTTGGCGGCATCGAGAATCTGCTTCATCACATCACTCAAGTCGCTGAGCTGTGACTTGGTCAGCAGCACCCGCACGTCGGTGGTCGGGATGTTCTGCTTGATCAGGTCGCGGTCGGTGATCCATGCCTTGAACACTGGCGGGGCTTTGCTGTTGGTCTTCTCGCCGAGATAGGCCAGTTGCATGGCGTGGCCGATCAGCGCTGCGTCTTCGAGCATTTTTTTCTCGCCCGGGTCCTGCTTGGCGTTCGCCGCGCTGCCGATGGCGTCTTCGCCCATGTAGGCGGCTTTCACTTGTGTAGTGATCGCGCCGGCCAGGGCGTCGACCTTGCGCCCGAATTCTTGTACATCGCCAGCGTTCACTGGGTAGTACAGCGAAGTGTTGGTGCCCGGGTAGGTCGACAGGTTTTTGTATTGCGCCTCGGCCTTGGCATGGTCCTTGGCTCCCGCCGGGGTTTTCAGGTGCAGGGTGTAAATCGCCACGCCCGGGTTGGCGGCTTCCATACGCACCTGCGCAGCACTCAAGCCGGTCTTCGACAGCTTGTCGTCGCCTTCGATGGCGCCCGCATCGGTGATCAGCACCACGTAGCGTGCGCCGAACTGGTTCCAGTCGACCTTGTCGATGCTCTCCATGACGCCGGCAAACGAGTCTTCATCGAAGCTGCTACTCGACACGGTGGCCTGCTTGAGGTCTGCAATCTTGGCGAAAAAGTCGGCACTGTCTTTCACCTTGGTAGGGTCGGCGTACATCTTGGTGGTGTATTCCAGCCCCGGTACCGCCTGGGTGTTGGAGCGGAAAGCCACCAGGCCGAACTTGACCTGCTTGCCGAGGTTCTGCGCTTCGATCTTCTGGTAAACCTTGCGGATCGCCTCGCGGGTGCGGTCGATGTAGGGGTCCATCGAGATCGTCGAGTCGATGACAAATACCACGGCCGCACTGAATTCCTTCAGTTGGTTGGCTTTTTTCTCTTCGGCTTCCTTGCTGCCGGCAGCGCTGCTTGCAGCACCGCCCTTGGCGTTTTTGTCATCCGGCTTGCTGACGGAGGCGACGTTGAGCAGGCGCGTGCGAAAACCGCTTTCGGTCATGACTTCTTCGCCACTGAGCACCGGCAGCAGGTAAAACTGCTTTTGCAGGTCGACGAAGTATTCAGGTTCTTCAGCCAGTACGCCCGGGGCCTGCTGGCCCTTTTTCAGCGTGGCACGCAGCGGCGCAACTTTGCTGACCGGGTCCGGCGCATCAAGGATGCCTTCGACGGTGGCGCGGTCCTTGAAGAACAGCAGTCGGTCGCGGTTGGCCGGGTTGGTGAAGGCCAGCGTCAGCTGCATCTTCCAGTCGGTGGTGCAGCTGGCAGGCAGCCAGCCAATGGTTTTGCCATAACTGTCGGGGCCGACTTTCAGCCATTCGGCATTGTTTGCCTGGGCGCGCTCGTACACATAGAAGCGGCTGAAGACCGGTTGTGCTTCACCTTCGGCACCGCCCGCCGTCGAGCTGATTTTGCAGCCCGGTGTGGTCAGCACGCGTTGGAACAGGGTCTTTTTACCGGTCTGGATCAGCGGTTTGTCATCGGCCTGGGACAGCGGGCTGATGCACAGCGCGAGCAAGGCAGCACCGCTCAGCAGGAGTCGACTCATGGGTGAACGCATCACTTCTGCAACTCCTCGAAACGCTGCTTGGCTTCGGCGTTGTTCGGGTCCTGGGTGAGGATGGTTTCATACCAGTAGGCGGCGGTGGCGTTGTCCGCGGTCGGGAAGCACTCGCTGGCCTTCAGGTATTTAGGGTCGTATTCGCGGGCATAGGCGTTGGCGATCAGCACGTCACCGGCCTGGGCACGGTTGGCGTACAGGCGCTGGGCGACGCCGCAATGTTTACTGTCCTTGGCCTGGTTGATGATCTCCAGCAACCTGGCACTGTCCGGCGCCGCCTTGATGCAGGTTTGGACGAAGGTCAACTCGGGCAGGCTGTTCATGCTGTCGAGGGTGCAGGCTTGAGCATTGGCGCCGGCAGGTGCGGCGGCAGAGGCTGCAACCGCAGGCGCTGGGGTGCGTTTGTAGAACCAGAATCCGGCGCCCGCCGCCAGCAGCAACACCACAATCAACAGGCCGATCAGGCCTTTGTTGCTTTTCTTCACCGGTGCGGGAGGCGGCGTATAGGCGCGCTCGGTGAGTACCGATTCCAATTCCACTTCTGGCTCGGCGGTGGACAGGGTCAGTTCAGGCAGATCCGGGATCTCCGGGATCTCCGGTGCCGGTGCCGGTGCGCTGGGCGCCGTCAGTTCGACAGCGCCGTAAGTCGAACGTGTCTGGCCGCCGGCCGTGGACGGCAACAAGCCGACGCCTGGCCGAACCACGCCTTTGTCGGCGTGGCCTTGGCTCTGTTCACGCAATTCGATCTGGAATTGCGAGTTGGCGCCGCCTTCCAGCAGTGGGTCAACCACGTCCGGTCCGACCTGGGTTTCCAACGCTTCGCCGTTGGCCATGAGGTTGAAACGCGAGACCTTGAACCAGAATGGATTGTTGCTCCAGGCCTTGTGGTCCTGAAGGTAAAAACCGTCCTGGTTGCGCTGAATGGAAAACTCCAGCTGTTGCTCGTCACCCTGCCATTTCTTCACAGTAAGGTGGGCCTGGCCAGGCACATTGGGCTCTAACGCGAGCAGGTCGACACGAATTGGCATTGCTTATCTCGCTGCGAAGGCTTTGAGCACTTGGCCCAGCCGTTCGTTCTGTTCAGGGGTGATTTCACGTCCGGCACCATGGCCAGCATTGTCCTGCGTGATGTAGGCCAGGCCCGAAAGCCAGTCGCCCAGGTACCGTTGCGCCTGATTCGCCGGTTGCGCCGGCAGTACGGGCACTTGTCCCGGGCCAATGTCGGTGTAGAAAGAAAACAGGGGCTCCTTGGCACCGGCGCGGCTGTTCGGACGCTCGCTCACCGGTTTCTGGAGGTAGCCGAACCAAGACACGAAATCGCGCAGCACGCGCTGCACTTCCAGCACCTGGCGCTCGACCAGTTGATCGCGCCGCGCGCCACTTTGTGCGCGCTTGAGGACGGCGCGGCTCAGTTGCCCCGGCAAGTCCTGGCGATAGCCGGCGGTGATCAGTTCATCGACCACAGCTTCCAGCAAGGCCTTTTCCAGCCCCAGCAGGTTGAGCAGGCTTTGCCGGGTGGTCAGTTCACGCAGGTGCGCGATCCAGGCCTTGAACGCCGCTTTGGCGAAACGGTGCTCATTGCTTTGCAGTTCGGGCGCCGGAGTGGCGGTTTTGCTGCTGACTGGCGCGTCGTGGGCCGGGTCGTCACTGAAATCGAAATTGAAACCGGCGTCGTTGCCGTAGAGGCTCTGGCTCGGTGTCGGGGTGACCGGCTCGTCGTTCACGACCGGCTCATCATCGGTTTCGTACACACCGCTGAGGTACAGGTCGCGCACCTCTTCGCTCGGTATGTCGAGTTGATCGATCAATTCGCCAAGTACCGCGGGGCGACGGCCCAGGCCCGTCAGAATCATTTGCGCCTTGGCTTTCTTGGCGGCTGCGGCGCCGTCGTCGTCAGCGTGGTACCAGGTGCTCAGTCCGTGAGTGGTCAGGCCTTCGAGGCATTCGCTCAATTGCTCGCGGATACGCTGCAGTTTAAATTCGATATTGGCCACGCCCTTGAAACTGCTGCTGAAGTGGCTGATGCCACCGTCGTCGTTGCGCAGCATTTCTGTCCAGGCGTTGACCGGGTTCTTGATGTGTTTGCACACCAGCGCGTTGCTGGCGAAGCTGGTGCCCAGCGCGCTGACACGTTCCTGATAGATGGCATTGAGGCCGGTTTCCGCACCCGTCGCGTCTTGCCCGATGAACGCCGCATCCATACGCGGTTTGCGCACCAGGTAGGTGTTCTGGAACGGTGTGCCGGCCCAGTCGTTCATCCAGCTCAGGCTGCCGAAACGCTCCAGCATGGTCAGTTTGACCATGCCGTTCCAGCTCTCATCGTACTGATCGGGTGTCAGGCTCAGGGAGTTGGTAATGCGCAGGTCGAGCATGGTCAGCGCCCAGATCAGGCCAGTATCGCGCTTGCTGCGAGCAGCCGAGTCGGCGCCTTGGGTTTTTTCGATCCAGCGGGTCAGCACCGGGCCCACGTCGTTGACGTCGCTCTGCTTGGTCGAACTGGTGCAGACCACCAGTGCGTTCATTTCCTGGTTGTCGGTGTAGCGTTCGAACAGGTAGGCGACCTTGCCGCGCAGGATCAGCTGGGAAACGGAATTGTCCTTGGCGCTGGATTGCGGGTCGTTGGAATCGGCGATCTCGTGCAGTTTCTGGCGCCCGCGATAACCGGGGAAATCCAGCAGGTCGACCTGATTGACGATGTCATCTACCGGCGCCTCGATCAGACGGAAGGTCATTTCGGCGGTCAGTGCCGCCAGTTGCGCGACCGCAATTGCCTGACTGTTTTGCAGGCGATCGCCAACAAGCGGCCGAACCTCGATCGGCAAGTCCAGCGGGCTGCCGAAGCGTTCGAGGATGTCGACGTTCATGATGCTGTCGCGCTGGCTGTAGGTGTCGTTGTCGAAACTCACCAAGGCCTTCAACGGTGCGAACACAGTCTCGGGCAGACCCAGCTTGTGCAGCGCGCCGGCCAGTTTCTGGTACACGCGTGTCAACTCGCTTTGCTCACCCCAGAGGATCGAAAACAGCTCGGCCCGCTCCTGGAAATTCAGCCGTGGCGCCAGCTGCAACGCTTTGGGCCAGTACAGGTGCTCAAGCTTCTTCACCGAGTTGCGAAAATTGTCGCGCAGGTAATCCCACAGCGACACCAGATCGTCGGCGTTGACGCCCGTTTGCAGCGGCCCGGTTTCGCGGCCTTCGAACGGTTTGAGCACGCGCTGGATGCGCTCTTCGTCGATCTCGTAGGAAATCCGCTCAAGGTCGAAATCCTTGAACCAGGCGTTGGCGAGAATCTTCGCCAGCTCGATTTCCTTGAACAACGTAAGTTCTACCGGGAAGTCCTTGTCCTGGCTTGCCGTCGCCCGACGGCTGAAGCGCGTGACCAGGCCGGTGGCTTCCTTGCCTCCACCCACCGGGTTGATGTGTTTGATGAAGTCCAGGCGATGGTCGCCGAACTCGGTTTCCAGCTTGCCGTTCTGACCGGCGGCGAGGGCCGAAATCAGGTAGGACTTGCCGGCCTGGGACAAGCCGAAAAAGCCAATGGTCATCGGCGTGCAGGCCACGCGACCGAGGCTTTGAGCCAGGTTGCGGGCGCGGTGCAGGCGGATGTTCAGGTTGTCGGCTTCGCTGTCCAGGCGTGGCGCATTGCCGCGCGTCTGTTCAATCCAGTCCAGCGCTTGACCGGCGCCTTCATAAACAGCGGCCCAACTGGCAGAGAGCTGAGTTTGATCGGGGGTCAGGTCATTCATTTGCGTTTCACACTTCCACTGTCGAGCCAGTACTTGGTCTCGCTCAGGCCGGCGTCGAGCATGGTGTTGAGTTCCAGCTCGAGGTCGCTGCGCGGGTTGAAGTTGACGTTGTTACTGTTGGATTCGATGTCGCGAACCGAGAGGCGATCGCTGACCAGATCCTGCTTGCGCGTGTATTTGTCCGCCGGTTTGACCTCGAACCGCACCTTGAGCAGCGGGGCGCTGCCGTTTTCACCGGTTGCCCGGGAAAACTTCTCCCGACCCGCCTTGGTGAACCGCAAGGTGTACAACGGCGAAGCGGCCCAGCGTTCGGTGGCCAACTGGCGAAAACCGAGGCGCAGGTCGCCGCGCATTTCCAGCTGCGGTGTGTCGACGGCGTCGCCAACGCCAATTTCAGGTAGCTTGATTTTGTAGTCTTCGGACTGGATGTCGCGGTACAGCACGTCGGCATCCTTGATCACGTTGTTCAGATCGATGACGCCGATGTGCTTGACCGTCGAATATGGCTTGAGCGCCGATGCCCGGAAGTAGAAGTTCGGCACGCTGTGGTTGGCGCACAACAGGCAGAGCATGGCGCCGACCGAGGCGGTGCTTTTCGGGTCGTCGATCCGGCCGTTCTTGTGAAACGGATACCAGCCGCCGGTGCGGTAGTTTTGCAGCGCCAGAATGCGCCCCGGTGGCAGCGGCAACAGCTTGCGAATGAACGCCTGGATGCCGGGCAGGCGCGAAGGGCGGCCGGTCAGCAGCAAGACGTCACAGGGGTAATGCGCGACCACTTCACACAGTGCACCCAGGATCTTGGTGATGTTGATCTGGTCATTGAGGAACGCGGCATGGAGCTTTTGCAGGTCGAAGCTGATCGGCGCGTCATACAGGTCGAAACTGCTCTGGGCGCCGACATCGCGACGCACGGCGACATTGACGTAGTCGAGCACGGTCTGGCTGATGGCATTGTCACCGAGCAATTGGCGGTAGCTTTGCGGGATGACTTCTTGCGGGACCTGCGGATCGTAATGCTCATACGCCTTGAGCAGCGCCAGGCCCAGCGGGACGAACACCTGGAGGTTCAATTGCTGACGCAGGATCATGTCCTGTGCACTGACCGATTCATCGCCACACAGCCGTGACATCAGTGAGTTCGGAGCCTTCACGCCGGCGTTCTGCAGGGCTTTTTCGAAACTCGGCAGGATGAAGTCCTGGATCACGTCCAGCAGGATGTCGTCGCCGGCCACTTTGAAGCCATCGCGAAAACGCTGTTCCGGCACGATGTGCACGTTGCTGCCGCTGCCGGTATTGCCCGCGCGGTCGAGGCGGTAGTCGGTGATCACCAGGTCGGTGGTGCCACCGCCGATGTCGATGGTCGCGAGGGTGATGCGTTGACGGTCGACCTTGTCCGGCCGGGCGATGGTGTCAAAAAACTCTTCCGGGTGACCGGCGAAGTTCTCGTTGACCTCGGTGTACAGGTACACCAACTGGCCGCAGGACGCTTCGTCCCATTCCACGCGGATACTCGGGATCGGCGTGCGCGGACTGACAGCCTGATCCAGATGTGGATCTTCCTCGCCGGCATGCCAGCCGAGGCTTTTCCACACCAGGCCGATGGCTTGCAGCATGCGTTCGTTGAGGATACTGCGCTCGGCCTGCGGCATGCCCGGCGGCACGGTCAGGGTAATGCTGTTGAGCTGGCGCGGCACACGGGTGTGACCCTGGCGCGAACGCTGGGCCGGGCTGTTGATTTGCGACAGCGCCTGGGCCAGTACTTCGGCGAGCATGAAGGTCATTAGCGAGCTGCGTGAGTAACGCGGCATGAACACCGGCAGACGATCGTCTTCTTCGAGGCTGTAAAGCGCCTCGCCGGTTTCGTTGATCAGGTGCGAGAACGGCGCGGCGGTGGCGTACGGCTCATTGTCGGTCTTTATGTACGAGCAGTTGAAACGCCAGCCGTGGCCATAGGCGTGTTCGTCCCACAGATAGCGTTTCGGGCTGGACAGGCCCGTGGAGCCTTCGGTGCCGCGACGACGACTGGCCAGGCGACTGGCCTCATTGCCGACACGGGCAATCGTCGCCCATTGGAACGCATCGTGGCGACCGCTCTTGACCGAGCAGTGGTCCTTGCCGAAGTACGCCTGGGAGAACTCCACGCGGCTTTCAAACGGCAGGTTATAGGTGTGTTCGGGGGTGATCAGGTCACGCAGTTCCAGCACGTAGTTCTGCTTCAGTCCGGAGCCGGCCTGACCGTGGTTTTCGATCAGGATGCCGCAGGTACGCGAGTTGCCGACGTCCAGCACCAGGTCTACCGGTATCGGTTTGACCAGGCCATTGCTGTCGTTGGCGACCACTTTCAGCTCGGGGATTTCAACTTTCGCCCGGGCCTTCGACTCCTGGGCGGCTGACGGTTTGCTCAACAGGCTGAGCAAGTTGAGGTAGTGCGCCAGGTGATGGTTGGCGCGGATATCGATGTCCAGCTCTGCGCGCGAACGGTGGGCATTGCCCTCATTGAACACTTCCAGCAACCACTCGTTGACCCACGGTTGCGCCAGGAACCAGCGGGTTTCGCTAGCCTTGGTCGCCAGTTTGAAAGACACGCCGGAGCTGATGTCTTCATCGTTCGGCGCCAGATAGGCAGTGCCGTCACGCTTGGGCATCACACGGCTGTCGAACGCCATCGTCAGGCGGTGGGTATTACCGTCGATGTCGGGAGTCGCCAATTTCACCAAGCGCATGCGCGACCAGTTGGTCGGACCTTCGTCGAAGCGATGCGGCGGCATGAAGCGGAAAAACGGAATCGGCAGCCAGATGCCGTCGAGCAAATCGAGGCTGCTTTTCATGTCGACGCTGAACGCAGGCTTGGCTTTTTCGACCTTTTCCGGTTCGGGTTCGTAGAAAAAGAAGTCTTTCTCTTCGTTGTACGCCAGGCGGCAGATCAGCCCGCTGATCATCGGTGCGAACTCGCCCGCCGGTTCCTTGCGGGGATCCAGGCGCAGGGCGAAATCCATGAACTGGATGCCGGTGTCGCTGACCAGCGTGACGGTGTCTTCGAATTGAGTGACTTCAGGCAACATGTCGAGTTATTCCGTTTTTATTCGGCCACTTGCCGCATGGACATGGGGAATTGTTCTTTTCCGTAACCGCCGGTGCAGTCCGCGATCGAGGTCGCCCCTTTGCTGCAGCTGACCTTGGGCATGTCGTAAGTGCTGCCATCGCCGCAAACGGCCTGGCCCTGGCTGTCGATGGCCAGGCTGCCACCCTTCATAGTAGCGCTCACTGGCCCGCTGCATTTCGAACCGTCGGCCTGGTGCACGGTGACTTGGCCCTTGCCGTCCTTGAGCTGGTACTCCAGACGCAGCGGCTTGCCGGTTCTGCGGTCCTGTATCCCGGCGCCTGCGCTGTACTGGCCATCGAGAAACTTGGCGGCACCATCGGCGGCGTCTGGCGGGATGCTGAGGGGAGGGCCGGGTTTGGCGGCGGCGGGTTTTTCTGCCTCGGGCGATGTGACATCCGGCGGTGCGGTTTTGTTTTCGGGTGTCGCGGTTTTGTTTTCGGCTGCCGGGTCTTTGGCCGGATCTTTGGCTGGGTCGGCCGCTGCTGCATCAGCCTCGGTGCCTTTGGCCAGGTCGGCCGCCGCTGCATCAGCTTCGGTGCCTTCGACTGGCGGCGCCTCTACGTCATGGGTTCCGGTCACGGCGGTACCGATGCCGGTTCCAGTGCTGGAGCCTATAACGGTGCCTGTCACCGGGACGCCATTGACCGTCGTGACATTGCCGGTCTTTGGCGGCTCTTCCAGGTGTTTCTCTACTGGCACAACGCTATCTGGCAGCAAATCTACCGCCACCAACGGAATCGGAACGCACCCTCGCAGGCCGAGCAACAGCCACAACAGCAGGAGCAACAGCGGCAGCAACAGCCACCACCACCAGCGACGCCACCATGGACGAGCAACCACCGGCATGACGGGCGCGACAACAGGCGGTTCGACCTCGGGTGGCAGCGTGAACGCGGGTGGGACCTGATAGAGGCAGTGCAGGGGATCGCTATTGCCCGTACCGGCATGCTCGAAACCCCAGAAGGTCAGCACCGGTTTGCCTTGCACCAGGTAGACGAAGTTTTCGTCCGGGAAATGAATCACGCGCTTGAGTAGCTTACCGAACACGGCTTTGTCGCCTTGCGGCTGTTCGGCGGAGTCCGTACCCAGGAAACGCTGGCTCAATTCTTCGAGCGCGTTTTTCAAGGCTTCAAGCTGGCGGCGGGCAGGGGCGCGTTCTTCTTCGGTCGCACTGCTCCACGGAATCACGTCGCCGTCGAGGGCGCTGTACCAGTCGATCCGGTTGCCGAGTTCATCGCTTTGAGGGATGGCCAGATGATCTACCAACTCGGGGTTCTTGCGGCGAATGGCTTCGCGCAATTGCAGGGCTGCCCGGTAGACCGGTTGACCTGTTTCGCCGAGGGCAGTGAATGACCCGCTCTTACCGCTGCGTAATAGTGCCCCGCGCATTCAAACTCCATACGATCCGTTGCGCAAAAATGACAGACAGATGTGTCTGTACGTGCTCCTGCATTTGGCGGGCGGCCTTAATGCCATGATGATATCACCGCCAGTCTGCCGGAGGTTTAAACCTTATGAGACTAACGTAAGCGTGCGGAGGTTGCATAAGGTCAATATTAATTGACGTGGGAAGGCTCGGGCGTGGGCTTTTTAAGCTTGCTGAATCGTTTCATCAGCGCTATAAAAAATGCACAACTCCAAGAAAGGCTTCCCCCATGACCTCGCTCAAACTCCTCGTTGTCCTTGGCGCGCTGTCCTCCTCCCACGCCATGGCCTGGGATTACGTCCTGCTCGACAGCGATAAAGCTGCGCAAAACTGGCAGATCACCAGCCAGCAACTCGGTGTGAAAACCGACCAACCCTTCTCCGTGACTCTTCGTACCCTGCACGGCGGTCGGCAAGAGGGCGTCAGCATCGTCGAGATCGATAACGGCAGGATGAAACTCTCCGTGGTGCCGACTCGCGGGATGAACGTGTTGCAGGCGTCGGTCGGTAGTGTGCGCATGGGCTGGGATTCGCCGGTCAAGGAAGTGGTCAATCCGTCCTTCATCGAACTCAATGGCCGCGGCGGTCTGGGCTGGCTGGAAGGTTTCAATGAGCTGGTCACCCGCTGCGGCTACGAATGGGTTGGCCACCCCGGCGTCGACAACGGCGAACTGCTGACCCTGCACGGTCGGGCCGCGAATATTCCTGCGAGCACAGTCACCCTGCACATCGATGAAAAACCACCGTACGCCATCACCTTGCGCGGTGAACTGAAAGAGCAGGCGTTCAAGAAAGTCGACTTCTCCGTGGCGACTGAGCTGGTCACCGAGCCCGGCAGCGTAACGTTCGCTCTCAACGACACCCTGACCAACAACGGTGACTATCCGAAGGAATATCAGGCGCTGTATCACAGCAACTTCAGCACGCCGTTCCTGGAACAGGGCGCCCGCTTCGTCGCGCCGGTGAAACAGGTCTCACCGTTCAACGATAAAGCCAAAGGCGATTTGTCGGACTGGCAAACCTATCGCGCACCGACCAAGGACTACGACGAGACGGTTTACAACGTGGTGCCGTATGCCGATGCCCAGGGCGATACGTTGACCGTGCTGCATGACAAGGCCGGTAGCCTTGGAGTTTCGGTCGGCTTCAACACTCAGACACTGCCCGTGTTCTCCCTGTGGAAAAACACCGACACCCAAGGCCAGGGCTATGTCTCGGGGCTGGAGCCGGGAACAAGTTTTTCCTACAACCGCCGTTATCAGCGGCCACTGAACCTGGTGCCGACCATTGCGCCGAAGGAACACAAGCAGTTCCGCATCAGCTACAGCTTGTTGGCGGATAAGGCGGCTGTGGATAAGGCCTTGAAGCAGGTGGGCGAGATTCAGGCGGGGCGGGAAACTGAGGTGAGGCAGACGCCGTTGGTTGATCTAACCAAAGGGTGATGCCGGCTAGAGCGTTGTCGGCCGATATTGCAGCGCCTCGGCCAAATGTTCGCGTCCAATTCCATCGGCTTGTTCAAGGTCCGCCAGCGTGCGCGCAACTTTGAGCAGCCGGTGCGCTGAACGCAGGGAGAGGTTTAGTCGTTCACAAGCGGTTTCCAGCCAGTTTTCATCGACTGTGGATAACTTGCAGTGCTTACGCAGCGCCGGTAGATCGAGAAAGGCATTGGCACAGCCCTGACGCTTCTGCTGGCGCTCGCGTGCCTCGGCCACTATCAATGCAGCGCTGGCGCTGTCCTCTCCCGGTTTCACGGGGGGATTCAGCGCCGTGGCCTCCCGTGCGACGGTCAGGTGCAAGTCGATCCGATCCAACAGTGGGCCCGACAGCTTGTTGCGGTAACGTTGCACCATGTCCGGTGTGCAGGAGCAGCGGCCCGTGGGTTCGCCAAGATATCCACAGGGGCACGGATTCATCGCCGCCACCAACTGGAACCGCGCTGGAAACCGCACGCGATCCTTCGCCCGGGAAATCACGATATGCCCGGACTCCAATGGTTCTCTTAAAACTTCCAGAACCCGGCGTTCAAACTCTGGAAGTTCGTCCAGAAACAGGACGCCATGGTGGGCGAGGGTGATCTCGCCCGGCTGCGGTTTCGAGCCGCCACCCACTAGTGCGGGGCCTGAGGCAGAATGGTGGGGTTGGCGAAACGGCCGATGCGGCCAATGGCTCAGCGGTACGCAACTGGTAACGGATTGGATCGCCGCCACCTCCAGGGCTTCGCTTTCGGATAGCGGCGGCAGTAGCCCGGGCAGGCGACTCGCCAACAGCGTTTTTCCGGTTCCAGGCGGCCCGCTGAACAACAGGTTATGAGCGCCTGCGGCAGCAATCAACAGCGCCCGCTTGGCCGCCAGCTGTCCCTGCACTTCATTCAAGTCAGGATAAGGTTTGCTGGCGTAGAGCAAACCATTGGAGACGTAAGGCTCGATCGGTGTATGCCCATTGAAATGCGCGACAGCCTCCAGCAAATGATCCACCGCAATCACTTTCAATCCCGACGCCAGGCACGCTTCCTCGGCATTGGCCCGTGGTACCACCAACGATCGCCCGGCCTTGCGCGCCGCCAAAGCCGCCGGCAATACACCGCGCACAGCCCGGACCGCGCCAGACAATGCCAGCTCACCCAGGCACTCCACATCATCGAGCGTCAACGTCGGCACCTGCACGCTCGCCGAAAGAATCCCCAGCGCAATCGCCAGATCGAAGCGCCCGCCATCCTTGGGCAAATCCGCCGGTGCCAGGTTCAGCGTGATGCGCCGTGGCGGAAACTGCAGCCCCGAATTGATGATCGCACTGCGCACCCGGTCCTTGCTTTCCTTCACCGCCGCCTCGGGCAGGCCGACCATGGTCAGTGATGGCAAGCCATTGGCCAGGTGGACTTCAACAGTGACAGCGGGCGCATCCACGCCAATCTGGGCGCGGCTGTGGACGATGGAGAGGGACATGGTCGTTCCTTGAGGTGACGAGAGGCCGCTTCCTGCGGGTTTTTCAAGGGTAGACGGGGGAGAGGGGATTGGTGGAGTGGTTAGGCGGGCAAACTTTCACGGGATATTACGGTGACGCTCCGCGTCGCTTCAGAGGCGGAACGCGGAGCGTCCCTGGAAGCATTCCCACGCAGAGCATGGGAAGGATCAGTTACTTCAGTTATTCAGTTATTCAGTTTCCGCTGGTGGGCTCAGCTTCGCTTCCAGCTCCGCCACTTTCGCCTCAAGAGCCTCCAACCGTGCCCGGGTGCGTGCCAACACGACCATCTGGCTATCGAACTCTTCGCGGCTGACCAGATCCAGCTTGCTGAATCCGCTCTGCAACAATGCCTTGAACTGGCTTTCGATTTCGCTTTTCGGCAGTGGAGTGTCGCCGCTGAAGAGGCGGGAGGCGGTGCCTGTCAGGGCGTCGAGGAAGTCTTTGGGCGCGAGCATGGGGGAATGTCCTGGTAGCAATGCCCGGCAGTGTACCACGCAGTGTCTATAGTCAAATTCGCGGGCAAGGGATGCACGCTTTTCGAGCATGGGGACGGACGGTATCGCACCGTTGTTGTGCGTAACGCGTTGGGTGTTGTCGTGAAGTGGTTGCGATCTGTTGGCAAAGGCTTGAAATCAAAGTGTTTTGTGGAGATGGCAAGCTTTCTGCTTAGATGCTGATGACCCATGCACTGATGCAGTCGCTGTGACGAATGCAGTGCGCCAGGCGAGACGCGGGGAGTGTTTCGCAAGGAGCGGTTAGCTGGCGTCGTACGGGCAGGTAAGGCCGACGATGCGTTACAAAGCCAGGCACTGCGCTTAGACTTGAGACGGGTTTGTTTTCCTGGGGCAAGTCCATCAAATTCGGGAGAGAGTTTTCATGAAGCTAGTCACTGCCATCATCAAGCCGTTCAAGTTGGACGACGTGCGCGAGTCGTTGTCCGAGATCGGCGTGCAGGGCATTACCGTTACTGAAGTCAAAGGCTTCGGTCGGCAGAAGGGTCACACCGAGCTGTATCGCGGCGCGGAGTATGTGGTCGATTTCCTGCCAAAGGTGAAGATTGATGTCGCCATTGACGACAAGGATCTCGACCGGGTTATCGAGGCGATAACCAAGGCGGCCAACACCGGCAAGATCGGTGACGGCAAGATCTTCGTGGTCAATCTGGAACAGGCGATTCGCATCCGTACCGGCGAAACCGATACCGACGCAATCTAAGCCGCCACAAACCCAACGCCCCAGGAGAAAACAAAATGACTCTGCGTAAATTCGCAGGGCTAGGAGCCCTGTTGTCCTTCGTAATGCCCAGCCTGGCCTTGGCGGCAGACGAAGTGGCGGCCCCAGTCCTCAACTCCGGCGACACCGCCTGGATGTTGACCTCGACAGCCCTCGTGCTGTTCATGACCATTCCCGGCCTCGCGCTGTTCTACGGCGGCATGGTGCGCTCCAAGAACATTCTGTCGGTGATGATGCAGTGCTTCGCCATTACCGGCCTGATCAGCGTCCTGTGGGTCATTTATGGCTACAGCATTGCGTTCGACACCACCGGCATGGAGCAGGGCGTCGTCAACTTCAACTCCTTCTTCGGTGGCATGGGCAAGGCTTTCCTCGCCGGTGTCACGCCATCCAGCCTGACCGGCCCTGCGGCGCTGTTCCCTGAGGCGGTGTTCATCACCTTCCAGATGACGTTCGCCATCATTACCCCGGCGCTGATCGTCGGTGCCTTCGCCGAGCGCATGAAGTTCTCCGCGATGCTGATCTTCATGGGCATCTGGTTCACCCTGGTGTATGCACCGATCGCGCACATGGTCTGGTCCGGCAACGGCGGCCTGATGTGGGACTGGGGCGTGCTGGACTTCGCTGGCGGCACCGTGGTGCACATCAACGCCGGTGTGGCCGGTCTGATTGCCTGCCTGGTGCTGGGCAAGCGCAAAGGTTTCCCGACCACGCCGATGGCCCCGCACAACCTGGGTTACACCTTGATGGGTGCGGCCATGCTGTGGGTCGGCTGGTTCGGTTTCAACGCCGGTTCCGCTGCGGCGGCCAATGGCACTGCCGGCATGGCGATGCTGGTCACTCAGATCGCGACCGCCGCCGCTGCGCTGGGCTGGATGTTTGCCGAGTGGGTCACCCACGGCAAGCCAAGCGCATTGGGTATCGCTTCGGGTGTCGTGGCCGGTCTGGTTGCGATCACTCCTGCTGCTGGCACCGTGGGCCCGATGGGTGCCCTGGTTATCGGCCTGGCAGCGGGCGTGGTGTGCTTCTTCTGCGCCACTACCCTGAAACGCAAGCTCGGCTATGACGACTCCCTGGACGCCTTTGGCGTGCACGGTATCGGCGGTATTCTCGGCGCGATCCTGACCGGTGTATTCGCTGCACCGTCCCTGGGCGGCTTCGGCACCGTGACCGACATCGCCGCACAAGTATGGATTCAGTGCAAAGGCGTGGGCTTCACGGTGATCTACACCGCCATCGTCACCTTCATCATCCTCAAGGTCCTGGACGCCGTGATGGGCCTGCGGATCACCGAGGAAGAAGAAGCGGTCGGCATCGATCTGGCGCTTCACAACGAACGCGGCTACAACTTGTAAGCACGCGCATGAAAAAATCTTGCCCGGCTTGCCGGGCATTTTTTCGTCTGGAGTTTGTCATTGAAGCAAAGGCTGAAAGGTTTTTTCTTACAGCTTTTACGACGTTTGCGATGCGAGTTTTTGTGCCGCCAATGGCTTACATGATTGAAGGATGATCAGGGCCTTTGTTTTTTCCCTGAGCGCGCTAGAATGCGCCCCGGACGTGCGGAGAACTGTATGTGGCAACAGACTCTGATAACCCTTCGGGCGAGGCCCCGGGGCTTTCATCTGGTAACGGACGAGTTACTCGCTGGCCTGCCTGAACTCAAGGCGTGCCGGGTCGGTCTGTTGCATTTGTGGATACAGCATACCTCGGCGTCGTTGACCATCAACGAGAACGCCGATCCGGCGGTACGTCGCGACTTCGAACGATTTTTCAATCGTCTGATCCCACAAGGAACAGACGGCTATGAGCATAACGACGAAGGCCTGGACGACCTCCCGGCGCATTTCAAGGCCAGTGTGCTTGGCTGTCAGCTCAGTTTGCCGATTTCGGCGGGTCGACTGGCGTTAGGGACCTGGCAAGGCGTTTACCTGGGCGAGCACCGTGATCATGGCGGTGCCCGTAAAGTCCTCGCCACCTTGCACGGTGAAGGGGCATAACCGCTGGTCAGCAGCGGCTGTTGATTTTTTTCCGGCAGCCTTCGACAGAGGGCAAAGCTGGGCTATAACTAATCTGCTTTTCGCAAGTCATGAGGTAGAACATGAGCGACGATGATCTGGAAAACGACGACCTCGAAGTAGGCGACGACGACGAAACCGAAGAAGGTCTGGAAGCAGCGGCGGAAGACGTCGCTGAAGACGACGGCGGTGATGCCCCCGTTCCGACCGCCAAAGGCAAAGCCAAGGCAGCGGTATCGGTCGATGAGCTGCCGAGTGTCGAAGCCAAGAACAAGGAACGTGACGCCCTGGCCAAGGCCATGGAGGAGTTCCTGGCTCGTGGTGGCAAGGTGCAGGAAGTGGAGGCCAATGTGGTCGCCGATCCTCCCAAGAAGCCAGACAACAAGTACGGCAGCCGGCCTATCTGAGCCTGCTACGCGCTTGCTGAAAAAGCCCGCCGTCGCTGCGGGCTTTTTCATGCCTGAAATAAAACTCTGGGCTCAACGAGACCCAATGTGGGAGCGGGCTTGCCCGCGAATGCGGTTTGTCAGTCGACACCTTTATTGACTGTCACGACGCCTTCGCGGGCAAGCCCGCTCCCACAGGTTGCTATGTCAGGCTGAGGTTGCATTCCACCGCGCCAACAACGCTGGCAACTCGGTCAGGCTGCGAATCTCGGCATCCGGCAAACGCTCGTTTTCCCAGACCTTGCCCGCCGGGTTGAACCAGATCGCCCGCAACCCTGCCTGTTGCGCACCGGCGATGTCATCCCCTGGATGATCACCGATATGCACCGCCGTCTCTGCGGTTGCACCACCGCGCTGCAGCGCTTCATGGAACAGGCGCGCATCGGGTTTGGCGACGCCGATGTCTTCGGCACACAACGCAAACTTGAAGTAGTCCGCCAGCCCCAGCCGGCGCACGTCGGCGTTGCCGTTGGTGACCACGCCAAGGGTGTAATGGTTGGCCAGTGCCTGGAGGGTGGGTTGCACCTCCGGGAAGATTTCCAGCTGATGCCGGGCATGCAGGAACACTTCGAAGCTCTGATCGGCCAGGTCCGACGCTTCAGCGTGAGCGTATCCGGCTTCTTCCAATGCGTGAAACAACACGCGCCGGCGCAGGGCGCTGATACGGTGCTTGAGGTTTGGCTCGATGCTCAGGATGCGTTCGCGAATGGCCCACAAATGCTCCACCGGTATCGCTCCAAGGTTGGGCGCATGTTCAGTCAGCCATTCCCGCAATACGGCTTCGGCGCTGACGATCACCGGGGCGGTGTCCCACAGGGTGTCATCGAGGTCGAAAGTGATCAGTTGGAGAGTCATGAATCGTCGCCTTTAATGCGTTTGGCCCGTGGGTGGGCGCTGTCGTAGACGGTTGCCAGGTGCTGGAAATCCAAATGGGTGTAGATCTGGGTGGTCTTGATATCCGAGTGGCCGAGCAGTTCCTGCACCGCCCGCAGGTCCTGGGAGGACTCCAGCAGGTGGCTGGCGAAGGAGTGTCGCAACATGTGTGGGTGCAGGTTTTGCCCCAGTTCGCGTTCGCCCGCCGCCTTGACCCGCAACTGGATCGCCCGCGGCCCCAGGCGCCGGCCTTGCTGGCTGACAAACACCGCATCGTCTGCCGGATTGGCCAAGGCTCGCAGTGGCAGCCACTGTTCCAGCGCCTCGCGAGCTTTTTTGCCCACAGGCAGCAGACGGGTCTTGCTACCCTTGCCGTGCACCTGGACCATGCCGTCCGCCAAATCCAGCTGATCGAGATTGAGCCCGGTCAGCTCCGACAAGCGCAGTCCGGAGGAGTAGAACAGCTCAAGGATCGCCTGATCCCGGCGCGCCAGGAAGTCGTCTTCCACGCCGCCTTCCAGCAGTTGCAGCGCACGATCAGTATCGAGGGTCTTCGGCAAGCGGCGCTCGCCCTTGGGCGGTGCGAGGCCATTGGCCGGATCGTGGTCGCAGAGACCTTCGCGGTTCAGGTAGTGATAAAGCCCGCGTACTGCCGACAGAAGACGCGCCAGGCTGCGCGACGATTGGCCTTGTGAATGCAGGCGGGCGACCAGGCTACGCAGGCGCTGGATGTCCAGGGCCGCCCAACTGGCGATGTTCTGTTTGACGCACCAGTCCAGCACTTTGTCGAGGTCGCGGCGATAGGCCGATAGCGTGTGCGGCGACACCTGCCGCTCACTGCGCAGGTGTTCGCAGTAAGCGTCCAGTTGCCGTTCCATTTTCAGCGTACCGAGCGCAGGGAGCTGTTGAATCGTGGCAGCACGCGGCCCATGACTTCGGCGATGTAGCTCAGGAACAGCGTGCCCACCGAGCTCTTGTAGTGCTGCGGATCACGGCTGGCGATGGCCAGTATGCCGTGGATGCCTTGATGGCTGATGGCAACGACGGCGGTGGAGCCAATCTGCTTGCGCTGTTCTTCGCCGAACAGAAAGTCCAGTTCATGCTCGCGCAGGGTGCCGCTGACGCTCTTTTCTTCCTGCAGCAAACCACCGATGGCCACTTGTGCCTCGGCGTGGGTCACCCAGCGGCCCACCGGCATGGCGTTGTCGCCCAGCAGGATGAGACTGACGAAGGGAACCTGGAAGTCCTGGCGCAGGCTGTCTTCGACGCAGATCACCACGTCTTCGAGGCTCGTCGCGTCGAGCAGGGCGAGAATCAGGCGGCGGGTCTTGTCGAACAGGCGGTCATTGTCGCGGGCCACATCCATCAGGTGCGAGAGGCGATGACGCAGTTCTATGTTGCGGTCGCGCAGGATGGTCATCTGCCGCTCCACCAGCGAAACGGTATCACCGCGCCGGTGGGGGATGCGCAAGGATGCAAGCAGGTCTTCGTGCTCGACGAAGAAGTCCGGATGAGCCTCCAGGTACGCGGCAATGGCCGCCGCCTCCAGGCTTTCGGACGGTGATTCGTCGGGCTGTCGGGCGGGTACCTGAGGCTTATCGGTCATGGTTGTGGCTCACTCAAAGACGCACTTGTCCTTCATAAACGCGCACTGCCGGGCCGGTCATCATGACCGGTTGGCCAGGGCCTGCCCATTCAATGGACAAGCGCCCGCCAGGCAGGTCGATCAGTAGTGGCGAATCCATCCACCCCTGGCTGATCGCAGCGACTGCGGCGGCGCAGGCGCCGGTACCGCAGGCCTGGGTTTCACCAGCCCCGCGCTCCCAGACGCGCAACTGCGCACGGCTCCGGTCGATAACCTGGAGAAAACCGACATTGACCCGTGCCGGGAAACGCGGGTGATGCTCGATTTTCGGCCCCAGTTCATGCACCGGTGCGTTGTTGATATCGCTGACCCGCACCACGGCATGGGGGTTGCCCATGGACACGGCGGCCAATTCGACGGGCGTGCCATCGACGTCGACCTGATAGTTCAGGGCCTGTTCTTGCGCCTGGAACGGAATGTCGGCCGGCACCAGGCGTGGAGCGCCCATGTTGACACTGATCTGGCCATCGTTGCGAACATCGAGCTCGATAATGCCGCTTTTGGTTTCGACACGGATCTGCCGTTTTGCGGTCAGGCGCTTATCGAGCACAAAACGGGCGAAACAGCGTGCACCGTTGCCGCACTGTTCCACTTCGGAGCCGTCGGAGTTGAAGATCCGATAGCGGAAGTCAACGTCCGGGTTGCTCGGAGCTTCGACGATCAGCAGTTGGTCGAAACCGATGCCGGTATGCCGGTCGCCCCATTGCTTGGCATGCTTGGGCAGTATATGCGCGTGCTGGCTGACCAGGTCGAGGACCATGAAGTCATTGCCCAGGCCGTGCATCTTGGTAAAACGCAGCAGCATGGTTTTACTCCGGCAGCAGGCTTTCGCCAGCGAACAACTCGGCTACCGTCTCACGGCGACGCACTTCAAATGCCTGATCACCGTCCACCAACACTTCGGCGGCGCGGCCGCGGGTGTTGTAGTTGGAACTCATGACAAACCCATAGGCGCCAGCCGAATGCACGGCCAGCAGGTCACCTTCTTCCAGGGCAAGCTCACGCTCCTTGGCCAGGAAATCGCCGGTCTCGCAGATCGGGCCGACGATGTCGTAGGGACGCGCAGCGGTATTGCGCGGGCGCACGGCGGTGACGTCCATCCAAGCCTGGTAAAGCGCCGGGCGGATCAGGTCGTTCATGGCTGCGTCGACAATGGCGAAATCCTTGTGCTCGGTGTGCTTGAGGTACTCGACCTGGGTCAGCAGCACGCCGGCATTGGCGACGATGAAGCGGCCCGGTTCGAAGACCAGCGACAGGTCGCGACCGTCGAGACGTTCACGCACGGCCTTGATGTAGTCGCCAGCCAATGGCGGCTCTTCATCGCGATAACGCACACCCAGGCCACCACCGAGGTTGATGTGACGCAGGTAGATGCCGCAGTCACCGAGGCGGTCGACCAGGCCCAACAGGCGATCGAGGGCATCGATGAACGGTGGCAGGGTGGTCAGTTGCGAGCCGATATGGCAATCGACGCCTATCACTTCCAGGTTAGGCAGTTGGGCGGCCCGCACGTAGACGTCTTCGGCGTCGGCGATGGCGATGCCGAACTTGTTCTCTTTGAGACCGGTGGAAATGTACGGGTGGGTACCGGCATCGACGTCCGGGTTGACGCGCAGGGAGATCGGCGCACGAACACCGAGCTCGGCGGCCACCACTTGCAGGCGTTCCAGCTCGTCGGTGGATTCGACGTTGAAGCAATGCACGCCGACTTCCAGCGCACGACGCATGTCGTCGCGGGTCTTGCCGACGCCGGAGAACACGATCTTGTCGGCGCTGCCGCCAGCGGCCAGCACACGTTCCAGCTCGCCACGGGAAACGATGTCGAAACCGGCGCCAAGACGCGCCAGGACATTCAGCACACCCAGGTTGGAGTTGGCCTTGACCGCAAAGCAAACCAGGTGAGGCATACCGACCAGGGCATCGGCATAAGCCAGGTATTGGGCTTCGATGTGCGCACGCGAGTAAACGTAGGTCGGTGTACCAAAGCGTTCGGCAATAGCAGACAGTGCAACACCTTCCGCGAACAGTTCACCGTCACGGTAGTTAAAAGCGTCCATGATGTTCCCTTATTGGTAGACGTCGTGCTTGTGCGACTTGGAGGGCTGCTTTTGCGAGGACTTGGCTTGCTCTGCAGGGTCCTGATCTTCATCGGGAAGGTACAGCGGGCCTTTTTGACCGCAGGCCGACACAAGGCAGGCAACCGCGAGGAGCGCAGCAAGGGAAGAGATCAGGCGCTTCATGGCGAAATCCTTGAAAATGCATTAATTGCGCCGGAGTATACCGGCCACCCGGCAGCTTGCCTATGCGACGGGGCTCCCGTCCGGCGGGCCTTGCAAGATGCCAGTCGGTATCATGGAGTCCCTGTGGGAGCGAGCCTGCTCGCGAAAACGGTGGGTCCGGCAGCTATGATGTTGCATGTGCCGACCTCTTCGCGAGCAGGCTCGCTCCCACAATTAGTAATCCTTTGCATTCGGCAAGCAGCGTCCGTATCTTGCGGCGCTTGAGCCTGATCAGACATTTTTGAGGTTGCCGCAATGAGTTTGTCCGAAGCCCGTTTCCACGATCTGGTCGATGCCACCCAGGAAAAACTGGAAGACATCTTTGACGAAAGCGACCTGGATATCGATCTGGAGAGTTCGGCCGGTGTACTGACCGTCAAATTTGAAAACGGCACCGCACTGATTTTCAGTCGCCAGGAGCCCCTGCGCCAGCTGTGGCTGGCAGCTGTGTCCGGCGGCTTCCACTTCGACTACGACGAAGAAAGCGAGCGCTGGATGTGCGACAAGAGCGAAGAGCAGTTGGGCGAGATGCTTGAACGTATCGTCAAGCAGCAGGCTGACGTCGAGCTCGATTTCGAAGGCCTGTAATCTCGTGACCCAGTCCGCGCCTGCTCGCCCTCCCAAGCCGCTTTACAGCAACGTCAGCCCGGCGGTGCCTTCCCCGTGCAGCGGCGTGTGTCGGCTGGACGAGCAGAAGGTCTGTCTCGGGTGTTTCCGTCATGTGGAAGACATACGCGAATGGCGCTCGGCGGATGACGAACGCCGCCGGGTGATCTGCGCCCAGGCCTCGCAACGCAAAACCACCGACACTCCCCGGTAGGGACACACAGCCGTACGCCGGTGGCGGCTTGTATATTTTTTGAGCTGTGATAGTGTCCAGAAACGCCTCAACCCATCGAGGCTTGTGAAAACCCCGCCTTTTTCTGGCGGGGTTTTGCTTTTTTCGTGCAGAAGAAAGGAGTCTGCCCTGATCATGACCGCACCTTCCATCACCCTTACCCGTCTAGACGTTCAGCGTCTGGAGCGTCTGATCGACAGCCTGGATGAATCGCTGCCGGGCGTTATCGCGCTGCAAACCGAACTGGATCGCGCCGATACAGTGGTCGGCCACGATGAAGTGCCCGCCGATGTCGTGACCATGAATTCCCGCGTGCATTGCCGTGAAGAAGGCAGTGGCAAGGACTACCACCTGACGCTTGTGTATCCGAAGGATGCCAACGCCGATGAGGGCAAGATTTCCATTCTGGCGCCAGTCGGCAGCGCGTTGCTGGGCCTGAAAGTCGGCCAGCACATCGACTGGCCAGCACCGGGCGGCAAGACGTTGAAACTGACCCTGCTTGAAGTCGAATCGCAGCCAGCCAATGGCGGCTCCTTCCCCGAGTGACGCCCTTTCAGACCTGCCCGAGCGCCTCGTTCAATGCGCGCTCCAGGTCGGCCTTGTAGCGCAGATACAGATTGCTTGACCCCTGACCATCACCGAGCAGGCCTGACAGGTCCAGATCGGTGATGTAGCAGCGGTAGCGTTCGGTCTCGTGGCGCTGCTCGACGATTTCCCGGGCGACCACGCTGAACAGCTGGTCGCCATGTTCCAGCTCGCTAAACTCCCGCTGATTGCAATACAACGTGACCTGCAACTTGCCCGGAGCGGCTTTGCCGACGATCGCCTGTACGTCATAGAAGGGTTTGTTGACCGGGGTTTGCGGTGCCGACCGCGCATCCACCCGCCGCGCCCGGCCAGTACCCGAAGGCAGCAGTTGGTAATACCGGGTGTCCAGGTTCGCAGGCTGAGCCGTGTCCATTGGCAACGCGGCGTCGCGCCGGTACTGGATCGATTGCAGGAAACGCTGCAGCGGCGCCAGCAGGCTTTGCTCGTCATGCCACGGCAGGTGTTGCTGCCACAAGGCATTGAATTCATCGAGCACGTACAGGTCAGCCTGCGCTTCATTGACCCGGTAGAACACCTGGATGCAGCCGGGCCGACCCATCGGCAGCAGCAAGGACAGGTCGTGGTCGTCCAATGCCATCGGGTCCAGGTGCAGCGGGCTGTAGCTCGCCCGGTCTTCGCCGAGACAGTCCAGCAGTCCCGGCAGCGTGGCCTGCGTGATGTGATTGACCTGGCCGGGTATCAGCTCAAGTACGTGGTAATGCTGCTGGACCTGGATCAGATAGCGGTGATTGAGATTGCTCAGCAGCAGGTTCTGCGCGGTTTCGAGAATGTCTTCGACGCGCTGGGCAATGAATTGCGCACGGTTGTGACAGAAACAACGGACTCTCAACCTGGGTTGGCGTGGCCCACCAGGCAGAGCGTTGAGATAGTCGCGTAGGCAATCAAGCAGGGCGTGGGGACCGTCGTAGCGGCTGACCAGCACCTCGTTCCAGCTGTTGAGCGTGACCTGGTCCAGGGTCAGCACCAGGTTTTCCTTTACGCCTGCGTAGCTCAAGGAGTCGGTGCGCTCGGTGGTCATCAGGATGTTCAGTTCGCGGTGGTGCTTGAGTGGATCGATGCCAACGTTTACCAGAATAAGCACTTCGCTGGGCGCGCTGGCACGCAGCAGGGCTTTTTCGGCGACGGCCGGCAGTGGCAGGGGAATGCTTTGTTGCAGGCTGCCAAGCAGGTTGAACAGCTCGAATTCGCTGAGGTCGCTGCTGCCCGGGTGCAAGGCCAGGCGGGTGCTGCTGTCGATCACGCCGTTGCGGTGGCACCAGGCGAGTAGCTCGATTAAATGGCGACTGCGTTTGATCGGGGCGAAATGTTCCCACTCAAGGGCGGTGAGGCTGCCGTTGTACAAGCCCCACTGGCTTTGGTCCGGTTCTTTCCTGCTCGGCGCGTACACCAGCGTCAGGGTATCTTCGGCCAGGTCCGGGGCGATTCCGGGGTTGATGAACTCGACCTTGTTCGCCTTGCGTTCAAACGCTGCGTACAGTCGCCTGCCCAGTACGCTGAGGTCGCGCTTGTTGATCGGGCTGATGGTTTGTTCATGGCGGGCAAACTGGGTCAGGAAGCGATAGCTGAAATTCAGTTCGTTGACCAGGGCCCGGCGCTCCGAGATGACCTGGCGGACTTTCCACTGGCTGCGGCTATCCAGCAGGGCCAACTGGCGCTGATCCCATTGCCATTCGTGGGCCAGGCGCTCAAGTAATGAGCGTTGCCAGCCCTGGGTGCGCCCACCGGTGCCGGTGAGTTTGCGGTTGACCTTCAGGTACAGCGCCCGGCGCACCAACTCCAGCCGCTCCGGTTCGTTGCGGGCGATGAGGTACTGCGCGATGCGCCGATAGACCACGACGTACGGGTCCAGCTCATCGAGGTCGAGCCGATTGGCGAACACCTCCTGTTTGAAACGCAGGCTCAGGCATTGGACTCTGGGGTGTTCGCTGGCGTACACCTCGATCAGCAGGAGTTTGAGCACCGACTTGTACGGCGACTCGATGCCCTTGAACAGCTGCCAGAGCCCGGCACCAATGAACTCGCCGGGCGGAATGCGGGCCAGATGGCCCAGGTCCAGGGTTTCATCGGCGCGAATGAAGCGCTTGGACGTCAGGGTATGGGTGTACTGGGCATAGTTGGCTTCCTCATACACCGGCACCAGCCACCAGATCGGCGTGCGCCCCGCCAGCCAGATCGCAGTGCGATAGAACTCGTCCAGCAGCAGATAATGCTGGGTGGTACCGCAGTCTTCCGAACTCAACTGGCCGTCGCGCTCGCCTTTTACGAAACGGACCGGATCGATCAGGAAAAAGTGCGCTTCGGCGCCCTGGGTCGCAGCCCAGGCTTCGAGCAGATGGCATTTGCGGCGCAACTCGGTCAGTTCGTTTTCGCTCAGGTCCGGACTGTGGCAGACCCACACATCCATATCGCTCTGGTCGGCCTGGGCCAGGGTGCCGAGGCTACCCATCAGGAACAGGCCGTGAATCGGCCGTGGTGGATTGCTGCCGTGGCGCGGCTTATAGGAAAAGGAGCGGGTCAGGCGCTGGGCTTCGGCGAGGACGTTGGCATCCGGCTCGAAATTCGACAGCCCGGCCGGCGTGCCGCCCGAAACGTAACCCGGCAGCAATGGGTGATTGACATGGAAGAACAGCGGAAGGAGGTTCAATACCCCTTGCTGGCGCGTCGACAACCCTTCCATGGCACGGGCCATGCGCCCCTCGTTGAGCTTGAGGAAGCGTGCGCGCAGTTGGCTGAGCACCTTGCGGTCAATTCCCTGGTCCAGATCGGGGCGGATTTCATGGGTGCGGGTCATGTCAGCTCAAACCGGCTCGCAGGGCTCGGACGTGGAGGCTCTCGGGATGAGGGGCAGTTTAGCGCCTGGGCCCCGGGACTTTTAAGCTGATTTTTTATTTCTGGCGTCAGATTTGTATCGTGTTACGAAAGCGGGCTACAAAGTGCGCCCGCGGAAATCCTTGAGCAGGAGTTTCCGTGGGCGGTGCAGGGGAATTCAGGCTGTTTCTTCGGCTCTCAGAATGGTGAGCACGGTTTGCACGTTTTGCGCGGCATCACGACCCAGGCTGGTCAGGTAACCGCCATCAGGCTGGTCGATCAGTTCTTTTTCATGCAGGCGTTTGGCAGCGGCAATGTGTTTCGGGGCAGCGGTTTGATGAATTTTCAAACCTTCCTGGGAACTGTCCAGGTTGAAGAGTGCGAGGACTTCCAGTTCGGCAACCAACTCAGGGGTAAGCGACATAAGGACTCCAGACTTTCTAGGAATTTGGCGACAGCGTCCCTAAGGTGATCCCACTTGTGCGGCATGTCCAGTGTTCGTGACAGGGTTATTTCTTTTCCGGCGGCAACTCGGGCAGAGCCCGCAGCGCGGCTTCGTACCATTCGGTATTGAACGCGCGGTCTTCGTCGAGCATCGTGTCGATTTCTATGGCCAAAACGTGAGCCATCAGATTGAGGATGTCTTCGCGCTCGTAGCCCACCAGCGTCAGCTTGTTGAAGGTCGCTTTGGCAGCCGGCGGATTGTCGCTTTCGATCTGGTTCTCGATGGCTTCGGTCAGCGTGGTTTCGGCGAATTCTTCTTCGTCGTTATCGATATCGGTTGGCTCGGTCATGGCAGGCTCCTCTGGGAAAGTTCATCAGTTTAACTGCATTCAGCCGCGTGATGCTGCTGGAAAGAAAGCCCGGAGCATTCTATAAACAGGCACTGCCCACCCCCCCGCACAGCCTGGAGGCTATGTGATGCTCAAGCTTTATGGTTTTTCCGTCAGCAACTACTACAACATGGTCAAGCTGGCGCTGCTGGAGAAAGGATTGCCGTTCGAAGAAGTGCCGTTTTACGCGGGCACCAGCCCTGAGGCGTTGGCCATCAGCCCGCGCGGAAAAGTTCCGGTACTGCAGGCAGAGCAGGGATTCATCAATGAAACCAGTGTGATTCTCGAATACATCGAGCAAAGCCAGGGTGGCAAGTCATTGCTGCCAAGCGACCCCTTTGAGCGGGCGCAGGTGCTGGCGCTGGCCAAGGAGATCGAGCTGTATATCGAGCTACCGGCGCGTGCCTCTTATCCCGAAGCGTTTTTTGGCATGACGCTACCGGATGCGATCAAGGAAAAAACCAAGGCCGAACTATTGCAGGGTATTGCGGCGCTAGGCCGGCACGGAAAATTCAGCCCCTACGTGGCAGGCGAAAACCTGAGCGTGGCGGATCTTTATTTCCTGTACAGCGTGCCGCTGGCGTGCGGAGTAGCGAAGAAGCTGTTCGATATTGATCTGTTGGCTGAGCTGCCGGCAGCCAAGGCGCTACTGGAGCGTCTGGGCGATAACCCGAATGTTCAGCGAATTGCGGCGGACAAGGAGGCGGCGATGCCAGCGTTCATGGCGATGATCGCGTCCAAGAAGTAGATTGTAGTGTTCTGAACTCAGTCATCGCGAGCAGGCTCGCTCCCACAGAATTTGATGTGTGAACACCATTCAATGTGGGAGCGAGCCTGCTCGCGAAGCTTTTAGCTTTTAGCGGCTGGCGAGCAGTGCCTGACCACGTGCTACGGCGGCCTTGACCTGTGCTGGCGCTGTCCCGCCGATATGGTTACGGGCGTTGACCGAACCTTCCAGGGTCAGCACGGCAAACACGTCCTGATCGATCTGGTCGCTGAACTTGCGCAGTTCTTCCAGGCTCATTTCCGCCAGGTCCTTGCCGTTTTCCACGCCGTATTTCACGGCATGGCCAACGATTTCATGGCAGTCGCGGAAAGGCAGGCCGCGGCGTACCAGGTAGTCGGCCAAGTCGGTGGCAGTGGAGAAGCCGCGCAGGGCTGCTTCGCGCATCATCGCGTGCTTTGGCTTGATCGCCGGGATCATGTCGGCAAAGGCACGCAACGAGTCGCGCAGGGTGTCAGCGGCGTCGAACAGCGGTTCCTTGTCTTCCTGGTTATCCTTGTTGTAGGCCAGGGGCTGGCCTTTCATCAAGGTCAGCAGGCCCATCAGCGCGCCGAATACACGACCGCTCTTGCCACGTACCAGCTCCGGCACGTCAGGGTTTTTCTTTTGCGGCATGATCGAGCTGCCGGTGCAGAAACGGTCCGGCAGATCGATGAACTGGAACTGCGCGCTGGTCCATAGCACCAGCTCTTCGGAGAAGCGCGACAAGTGCATCATCGCGATGCTGGCCGCTGAGCAGAACTCGATGGCGAAGTCGCGATCGGACACGTTGTCCAGCGAGTTGCCGCCCACGGCGTCGAAGCCCAGAAGTTGGGCGGTGTATTCGCGGTCGATCGGGTAGGTGGTGCCGGCCAGCGCGGCGCTGCCCAGTGGCATGCGGTTGGTGCGCTTGCGGCAGTCGACCAGGCGCTCGTAGTCGCGGCTGAGCATTTCGAACCAGGCCAGCATGTGGTGCCCGAAGGTCACCGGCTGAGCCGTCTGCAGGTGAGTGAAGCCAGGCATGATGCTACCCGCTTCGCGCTCGGCCTGCTCCAGCAGGCCTTTTTGCAGGCGGGTGATTTCGCCGAGGATCAGGTCGATTTCGTCACGTAGCCACAGTCGAATGTCGGTGGCGACCTGGTCGTTACGGCTGCGGCCGGTGTGCAGTTTTTTACCGGTCACGCCAATGCGGTCGGTCAGGCGTGCCTCAATGTTCATGTGCACGTCTTCGAGGTCGACGCGCCAATCGAACTGGCCGGCCTCGATTTCACCCTGGATGGTCTTCAGGCCATCGATGATGCTGTCGCGCTCGGCATCGGTCAGCACACCGACCTTGGCCAGCATGGTGGCATGGGCGATCGAGCCCATGATGTCGTGGCGATACAGGCGCTGGTCGAAGGTGACGGAGGCGGTGAAGCGGGCGACGAAGGCGTCGACGGGTTCACTGAAGCGGCCGCCCCAGGACTGATTGGTCTTGTCAGTGCTCATGAATTCGCTCGTATCGGCTGTAGAAAGATGGCGTTGAAAGCTGCCGCGGATAATAACAGGGTTGCCAATCCTGTCGCTGGCACTGGTCGACTGGTTTTATTGCCCAGGGTGTCAGAGCCTGTGTGCGAACAATTTGCACAACGATATTTTTCAATTGAGCAATAACGTTCCGGCAACCGTCTACAGTTGGACAGTAGGATGAGCGCACTTCTCGGTGCGCAAGAGGACTATAAGAAGAGGGGGTGTTCATATTGCGTATCAGCAAACCCTGTGGCGATGTGTCGCCAAAGCGGGCCTGGGCCGCTAATCGCCCGGCAGATAAAAATTTAGCTGCCCGACCAGCGGCACTTTTTGACGCTCGCGCTAGTCTTAGCGTGGATCGCGGTGACGGACGTCACTTCACCTGTCTACGCTATCCTTGTGCGAGACTCACGCAGGAATCCAGCGCAATATGAATGTCCTGATCGTTGATGACGACCCCCTTGCCCGCGAGCGCCTGAGCCGAATGGTTGGCGAGCTCGAGGGATACAGTGTCCTGGAGCCCAGCGCTACGAACGGCGATGAAGCGTTGGCACTGATCGACAGCCACAAGCCGGATATCGTGCTTCTTGATATCCGCATGCCAGGCCTCGATGGCCTGCAAGTGGCCGCGCGATTGTGCGAACGTGAAACCCCGCCCGCCGTGGTGTTTTGCACGGGGCCCGATGAATTTGCCGTGGAAGCCTTACAGGCCAGCGCCGTAGGCTATCTGGTGAAACCTGTGCGAACTGAACAATTACATGACTCGTTGAAAAAAGCCGAACGGCCCAATCGTGGCCAACTCGCCGCCCTGACTCGCCCTGCCGCCGAAAGTGGCAACGGCCCGCGCAGCCATATCAGTGCTCGTACCCGCAAGGGGATCGAACTGATCCCGCTGGACCAGGTGGTCTATTTTATTGCCGACCACAAGTACGTGACCTTGCGTCACGAAAGCGGTGAGGTGCTGTTGGATGAGCCGCTCAAAGCCCTTGAAGATGAGTTCGGTGACCGTTTCGTGCGTATTCACCGCAACGCACTGGTCGCTCGCGAGCGCATCGAACGGTTGCAACGAACACCGCTGGGGCATTTCCAGCTGTTTCTAAAGGGCCTGAACGGCGATGCATTGATCGTCAGCCGACGCCACGTGGCCGGCGTGCGGAAAATGATGCAACAGCTTTGATTCGCTGGTTGCTGGCGGACTTCACACCCGATTGCCGGATATCCGGGGCCAGGGAGGCCGAGTAGTTTCTGATACAAGTCAAAGTGGATTTGGCTGAGCTGTTATTATCCGCCGTATCTATTCAGTACGGATTGATCCATGTCCTCTCGCCAGATCCGCATCGCCACCCGCAAAAGCGCTCTTGCCCTGTGGCAGGCCGAATATGTCAAAGCCCGTCTGGAACAGGCCCATCCGGGTCTGCTCGTGACCTTGGTACCCATGGTCAGTCGCGGCGACAAGCTGCTTGACTCACCCCTGTCGAAAATCGGCGGCAAGGGCCTGTTCGTCAAGGAACTGGAAACCGCGCTGTTGGAAAACGAAGCCGACATCGCCGTGCATTCCATGAAAGACGTGCCGATGGACTTCCCCGAAGGTCTCGGCCTGTTCTGTATTTGCGAGCGCGAAGACCCTCGCGATGCATTCGTGTCCAACACTTACGCCAGCCTCGATGCATTGCCTGCGGGCAGCATCGTTGGCACGTCGAGCCTGCGCCGCCAGGCCCAGTTGCTGAGCCGTCGTCCGGATTTGGAGATCCGCTTCCTGCGCGGCAACGTCAACACGCGCCTGGCCAAGCTCGACGCTGGCGAATACGACGCCATCATCCTTGCGTCCGCCGGCTTGATCCGGTTGGGCTTTGAAGATCGCATCACCTCGGCCATCAGTGTCGACGACAGCCTGCCGGCCGGTGGCCAGGGCGCAGTGGGCATCGAATGTCGCACCGCCGACAGCGAAATCCACGCACTGCTCGCACCGCTGCATCACCAGGACACCGCGACTCGCGTGAGCGCCGAACGTGCCCTCAATAAACACCTCAATGGCGGCTGCCAGGTGCCGATCGCCTGCTACGCCGTGCTTGAGGGTGAACAGGTCTGGTTGCGTGGCCTGGTGGGAGATCCGAGTGGCGGCCTGCTGCTCAGTGCCCAGGCCCGAGCGCCGCGTGGTGACGCCGAGGCGTTGGGGGTGCAAGTGGCCGAAGACCTTTTGAGCCAGGGCGCCGCCGAAATTCTGAAAGCGGTCTATGGCGAGGCAGGCCACGAGTGACGGGCTGGCGCCTGCTGCTGACGCGTCCGGCGGATGAGTCGGCGGCGTTGGCCAGTCTTTTGGCCGACCAGGGGATTTTCAGCAGTAGCTTGCCGCTTTTAGACATAGTGCCGATCCCTGTCTCTGACACAATCTGCGAAGTGATCCGCGAGCTCGATCGCTACAGTGCGGTGATTGTGGTCAGCAAGCCCGCTGCGCGAATCGGCGTCGAACTGCTCGAGCGATTTTGCTCTCAAGCACCGCGTGTGAAGTGGTTTAGCGTCGGCTGCGCGACGGCACGGATTCTTCAGGATCACGGCATGGACGTGAGCTTTCCGGAGGAGGGCGACGACAGCGAAGCCTTGCTCGAGCTTGCGAGTTTGCGCGAGGCTCTCGCCGGGCCTGATCCGCGTGTGCTGATTTTGCGCGGGGAGGGCGGGCGTGAACTGCTGGCTGAGCGTTTGCGCGAGGCAGGTGCTAGTGTCGAGTATCTGGAGTTGTACCGCCGCGAGCTGCCGCAATACCCCTCGGCAGCCTTGGAGCAGCGGATCGAAACGGAACGCCTGAATGCACTGGTGGTCAGCAGTGGACAAGGTTTTGAGCACCTGCATCAATTGGCTGGCGATGCCTGGCCGCAGTTGTCGCGGTTGCCGTTGTTTGTACCAAGCCCCAGGGTCGCCGAGCTGGCACGTGCCGCCGGAGCCCAAACAGTTGTGGATTGTCGTGGCGCCAGCGCCACGGCATTGCTGACGGCGTTGCGGGAGTATCCCGAACCCGTTCTCTAATGCAAAGGATGGATACGTGAGCGAAACAGCCTTGCCAAAAGATGACGTCCGGCCAGTGCTTGAAGCGCCGGTTGATGAAATGCAGCCGCCACCTGCTGCGGTGCAGCGCCGCGGCAATGGGCTGGCCATCGTCGCGCTGCTGCTGGGCGCCGCCGGTGTCGCGGTGGGTGGTTGGGGGGTCTGGCAGGTGCGTCACCTGCAAGCGATCAACCAACAGCAGTTGGGTCAGGTGCAGGCGTTGAGTGACGAGGCGCAGAGCCTGAAACTCAATGATCAACGCCTAAGCGCGCGTCTGGAGCAACTGCCCGGCGCCGATGTGCTGGAAGAGCGCAGTCGGCTGGTGGTTCAGCTTCAGGGTGATCAGCAGCGACTCAATCAACGCCTGGAAACCGTCCTCGGCGCCAGCCGCAAGGATTGGCGACTGGCAGAGGCCGAGCACTTGCTGCGTCTGGCCAGCCTGCGTCTTTCGGCCCTGCAGGACATCAGCAGCGCCCAAGCCCTGGTGCAAGGCGCCGATGAAATTCTCCGTGAACAGAATGACCCTGGCTCCTTTGCCGCTCGCGAGCAAGTGGCCAAGACCCTGGTGGCCCTGCGCAGCACCGAACAGCCGGATCGCACCGGTTTGTTCCTGCGACTGGGGGCGTTGCGCGACCAGGTGATCAACCTGACCGAGCTCGCGCCCGAGTACAAGGATCGCGGCGAATCCTTGCTGGGACTGACCGCCGATGGCGACGGCGCCAGCCGCTGGGCGCAATGGTGGGATCAGATCTCGCGCTACATCCGTATCGATTTCAACGCCGACAAGAATGTTCGTCCTTTGCTGGCCGGGCAGAGCCTGAGTCAGGTTCGCCTCGCCCTGAGCCTGGCGCTGGAGCAGGCGCAATGGGCTGCGCTCAACGGTCAGGCAGCGGTGTATTCGCAAGCACTGGCAGAGGCGCGGGATGTGCTCAAGGGCAACTTCAACCCGGACAATCCCCAGAGCAAAGTGATGCTCGAACAGGTAGCGGAACTGAGCAAGCAGCCGGTCTCCGTGGTCACCCCGGACCTGACTGGCACCCTGAGTGCGGTCCAGGGCTATCTGGAGCGGCGTAACGTCAACGCCGAGGACTCGATCAAGCCGCTGGCCAAACCTGCCGCGAATACCGCGCAGGAGGCCACCCCATGAAACGCCTCTATGTGATCGTGTTCCTGGCCATTGCGGCTGCGGCTGCGCTGGGCTTGGCCATCGCCGAGCATTCAGGTTACGTCCTGATCGCCTACAAGAGCTTTCGCTACGAATCGAGCCTGTGGGCAACCCTGGCACTGATCGCCGTTCTCTGGCTGGTCTTCTGGGGGATCAAGGCGTTGATCGAACTGGTGACGACCTCCGGTGGCGTGGTCAACCCGTGGTCACGGCGCAATCGCAGTCGCCGGATCCAGGTGGCGATAGAGCATGGGCAACTGGACCTGGCCGAAGGTCGCTGGGCCAGCGCGCAGCGTCATTTGCATCGGGCCGCAGAAGCCGAGCGCCAGCCGCTGCTTTACTACCTCGGGGCTGCACGGGCCGCGAACGAACAAGGTCGATACGAAGAAAGTGACAACCTGCTGGAGCGTGCTCTGGAGCGTCAGCCCCAGGCCGAGTTGGCGATTGCCTTGAATCACGCGCAGTTGCAGACCGATCGTGGTGATACCGAGGGCGCCCTGGTGACCCTGCAGGCCATGCACGAGCGTCATCCGCATAACGCACAGACGCTGCGTCAGTTGCAGCGCCTGCATCAGCAGCGAGGTGATTGGTCGGCAGTGATTCGCTTGCTGCCTGAGCTGCGCAAGGACAAAGTCCTGCCAGCGGCTGAACTGGCCGAACTGGAGCGTCGAGCCTGGGGTGAGAACCTGTCCCTGGCGGCGCATAAGGACGTGGAAGGGGCGCTCGGTTTACAGGCGCTCGATCGCGCGTGGCAACAGCTGACCTCGGCTCAGCGCCAAGAGCCGCAATTGGTGCTCGCCTATGCCGAGCAGCTGCGGCAACTGGGGGCCCAGGTGCAGGCCGAAGAAGTCTTGCGCACGGCGCTGAAGCGTAACTATGACAGTCATCTGGCGCGCCTTTATGGATTGGTACGCGGCAGTGACCCGGCTCGCCAGCTGCAACTCGCCGAGGGCTGGCTCAAGGATCATCCGACAGATCCTGGCCTGTTGCTGACGCTGGGTCGCCTGTGTCTGCAAAGCAGCCTGTGGGGCAAGGCCCGGGATTATCTGGAAAGCAGTCTGCGGGTACAGCGCAATCCGGAAGCATGCGCCGAACTGGCCCGCCTGCTGGCACAGATGGGAGACACCGAACGCAGCAACCAGCTATTCCAGGAAGGCCTGGGCTTGCTCGATGAGCGCTTGCTGGCGGCACCGTTGCCGGTGTTGGCTCGCGTTTGACCACTGAGTGAAGGATCGCTCGAATGGGCGATCCGCTGCTCCAGAGTCTGTCGGAATTCTCCCTTCACAATCCCGCTTCAGCAAAGTCCTACAGACCATTGCATCTTATCCTCCGATGCCTGTCGGGATTTCCTAACGTATTTGCTGAAGTGTCTGCATCTGCCCGCCTTGTAAGGGTTGCGCGGTTTCCACTACCGTAGCTGTCGGACTCTTATTGTTACGGAAACGCCATGTCGTTGGCCTGCCCCCGCTCCCTGTTTTTCACTGTGTTCATCGCAGGCGCCCTGGCCTTGGGCGTTTCCTATTACCTGGAATATGCAGTCGGCCTCCAGCCATGTGGCTTGTGTCTGTTGCAGCGGGCTTGCCTGGCGCTGTTGACCGGTTTGAGCCTGATAGCTTCGGTGCACGGTCCCGGTCGCCTGGGGGCCTTTGTGTATTGGCTGCTGGGGCTGTTCTGCGGCCTGTTGGGCACATTCACGGCCTGGCGCCAGGTGTTGCTGCAAAGCGACCCAGTGCATCAACTTTCCGCCTGCTCGCCCGACCTTGCCGAGGTATTTACCAGCGCCCCGTGGTTACGGGTTGCGCAGCAGTTGTTCCAGAGTGCCGTCGACTGCCCGCGGATAGCCTGGACGTTGTTCGATTTGAGCATTCCGGAATGGAGCCTGCTGTTCTTCGTAGCGGTGATGATTCCGGGAATTTATCAGCTGATTGGCCTGGCCTTGAGCGCCAGCAGACGACCGCTCGGCGGCGAGTCGTCGCATCGGGTGCTTGCCAAAGATTAAACACTTGTATGAACTTTATCGTCTGAGTACCTTGAAGCCACCGTCGTGCGGGCATAATCTGGCCCGCACGTGTCATTGGATTTATGTTGCTCGATGACGCTCTGCCTGGTCGATCTTGATTCTCAAGTGTGTGACAGGTGTAGAGCAGCATGACCCACAAGGGAAGAGAGACCGCCATGCTCGAAAGTTGTCAGAATGCTCAGGAACGTTGGGGTGGAGTTCATCTGCTGATTGACCGCTGGTTGCTAGAGCGTAAAGAGCTGATCGATGCGTACGACAAGCTCGGAGCAAAACCTGAGGCACTGTCCGAGAACCGCAAGCCCTTGCAAGAGTTCTGCGGCGTCCTGGTCGATTACGTATCCGCCGGCCACTTCGAGATCTACGAACAATTGACGGGGGAGGCCAAGGCCTTCAACGACAAGCGTGGCCTGGAACTCGCCGAGACCATCTACCCACGCATCGACGTCATCACCGAGAAACTCCTCGCGTTCAACGACCTGTGCGATGCCGGGAAGTGTGTTGCTGATGAGTTCAAGACGCTGGGTGGCTTGCTGCATGAGCGCTTCGAACTGGAAGACTGCCTGATCGAAGTGCTGCATACCGCTCACAAGGAAGAAGATTCGGTTCAGGCCTGATCGTTCTCCCCGCAAAACATGAAAACGGTGCGCCATGGCGCACCGTTTTTCGTTTGTGCTTTCAGCTGGAGGCGTCGCGCAATTCGACTTCGAATACCAGGGGAGTGAAGGGGGCGATCAGGTCGCCGGCACCGTCGGCGCCATAAGCCTGCGATGATGGAATCACCAGGCGCCATTTGGCACCGACCGGCATGTTTTGCAGCGCGCTGCGCCAGCCGCTGATCACGCTATCGAGACTGAACCATTGCGGTTGATTGTTTTGGTCGAACACTGTGCCGTCAGGAAGTCTCCCGATGTAAAGCACCTGGACCTTTACGTTTGGTCCGGCCTTGGTGCCGTTACCCGGTGCCAACTCGGTCAGCAGGATTCCATCCGCCAATTCGCGAACGCCAGGTTTGGCTTTTTCCCTGGCGAGAAAGTTTTGCTCGCTTTCCAGCGCCAACGTGTTTTGCGGCGCAGGCGTCTGCATGCTCACCCGCGCTTCGTGCTCGCTCAGAATCTGTTCGATCTGCTCGTCCTTCAACGCCAGTGGCTTGCCTTGATAGGCCTGCTGCAATCCGTCGACCAGTGCCTGAATCTGCAAGTCAGGAACCTCTTGGCGCAAGCGCTCGCCGAGACTTGCGCCCAGGCTGTAAGCGAGATCGTGAGCGTCTTTTTCCGGGTTTTTTTCGGCGGCTTGGGCTACGGAAAAAAACACGCAAAACGATAAAAACAGGTAGCGCGACATCGACACTCTCCAGCCTGGGATGCGGCCGATTATGCCAGTGCGAATGCATTCAAAGGTGAACTGCTTTTGCGCCAGCGCAGAACATTTTCAGTTCGTTGCAACGCAGCGCTTTGGATACTGTCAAGATGCCCTAGCGGCGGTAGCAGCAGAGGTCTAGTATGAGCCGCACTCACCCCAGCCAGGAGGTAAACCATGTCGGCCACCAAGAAGCCTGTAAGTACTCCGTTGCACCTGCTCCAACAACTCTCGGGCAGCCTGCTCGAGCATCTGGAAAACGCTTGTTCCGAAGCTTTGGCTGATGCTGAGAAATTGCTCGCCAAACTGGAAAAGCAGCGCGGAAAAGCGCAAGAGAAACTGCACAAATCCCGCACCAAATTGCAGGACGCAGCGGCGGCCGGAAAGGCCAAGGCACAAGCCAAGGCCAAGGGCGCGGTGAAAGAGCTCGAGGACCTGCTTGATGCACTCAAGGATCGTCAATCGGAAACTCGCGGCTACATCCTGCAACTCAAGCGCGACGCCCAGGAAAGCCTGAAACTGGCCCAGGGTGTTGGTCGCGTTCAAGAGGCTGTCGGCAAGGCGTTGTCCCTGCGTTCGGCCAAACCAGCTGCGGCTCCTGCGAAGAAAGCTGCTGCCAAACCGGTTGCCGCAAAAGCACCGGCCAAGCCTGCCGCCAAACCTGCCGCCAAGGCACCGGTGAAAGCCGCAGCCAAACCTGCTGCAACCTCTGCAGCGAAAAAACCTGTCGCGGCCAGTGCTGCAAAACCGGCTGCTAGAACCGCTGCTGCCAAACCTGCTGCCAAGCCAGCTGCTGCCAAAACAGCGGCCGCGAAACCGGCTGCCAAACCGGCCGCCAAAACCGCCGCTGCGAAACCTGCCGTAGCCAAAACCGCAGCCGCCAAACCAGCCGCTAGAACTGCCGCTGCGAAACCGGCTGCCAAACCTGCCGTGGCGAAAACCGCTGCCAAGCCTGCTGCAAAACCAGCGGCCAAACCGGCGGCGAAAGCAGCTGCGAAACCTGCCGCGAAACCTGCTGCAAAACCAGCGGCTAAAACCGCTGCGGCCAAACCAGCCACCGCCGCAAAACCTGCCGCGGCGAAACCGGCAGCAAAACCCGCCGNNAGCAGCAAAACCGGCAGCGAAACCAGCAGCGAAACCTGCCGTGAAACCTGCCGTGAAAAAACCGGCCGCTGTTGCCAAGCCGGCTCCGGCCCCTGCTGCCAAGCCAGCGACGCCAGCGCCAGCGCCATCCGCTTCGGCTGCTCCTACGCCGACAGCAACAACCTCGACAGCCTCCACCGCGCCAACGCCAGTGGCACCGTCGAACTCCAGCACCAACCCAAACAGCGCTTCTTAAGTGCCGGTTACCGCGACGCGCAGCTGATGCAGCGCGTCGCGGTGCAGGTGGGCGGCATCTGCCGTCACACCTTCCAGCCAGATCGCCAGGTCGGTCGCGACACCGTGCGGCCAATCCCGAGACGATCGCTCCAGGCGCAACAGCAGATTTCTCTCGGCCTCCAATTCTAGTGCCTTGACCTGTTCGCGCAGCAAGTGCAGCTCGGCATCCTGTGCGGCGGCAACCTTCCATTGCACGCGCAGCGCCCGCAACGGTTGCACGACATCGACGTCCCAGGCTTGTGCCACACCGCGAAGTTTCTCCAGGCGCTGTTCATCGCAAGCGATACCCCGCTGTCCCAGCCATGCCGCGCACAGCAGCAGACACACACTGACGCCGGCCGCCTGCATTTGCAGGCATGCCTGTTCAACGCCCGGACGGGCATAAAGGGTCAGGGAAAAGCTCCACAGGTCAGAGGACATAGTGCTACTCGCGCCAGTTGCGAGCGAAGCTGGTAGACTCCGCCGCCATTATGATTCGACTTCAGAACCTGACTTTACAGCGTGGCCCGCAACGTCTGCTAGAAGACGCCGAGCTGACCCTGCACGCCGGCCAGAAAGCCGGCCTCATCGGTGCCAACGGCGCCGGCAAATCGAGCCTGTTCGCCTTGCTTCGGGGTGAGCTGCACCCAGACTCGGGCGATTGCTTCCTGCCGGCCGACTGGCGTATCGCCCACATGCGCCAGGAGGTCGACACGCTCGAACGCCTGGCGGTCGACTACGTGCTCGATGGCGACTTGCGCCTGCGCCAGGTGCAACGTGACCTGGCGGCAGCCGAAGCGGCCCATGACGGTGCCGCACAGGCCCGCTACCACTCCGAGCTGGATAGCGCCGACGGGTACACCGCCGACGCAAGGGCGCGCAAGCTGCTGGCCGGCCTGGGCTTCACCAACGAGCAGATGGATCGCCAGGTCGGTGATTTCTCCGGTGGCTGGCGGATGCGCCTGAACCTGGCGCAGGCCTTGATGTGTCCTTCGGACCTGCTGTTGCTCGACGAACCGACTAACCACCTGGACCTCGACGCCATCATCTGGCTCGAGGAGTGGCTCAAAAGCTATCCCGGCACCTTGATGCTGATTTCCCACGACCGGGACTTCCTCGATGCCGTGGTCGATCACGTGGCTCACGTCGATCAACGCAAGATCACCCTCTATCGCGGCGGCTACAGCGCCTTCGAGCGTGCCCGAGCCGAACGCCTGGCCCAGCAACAACAGGCCTATGAGAAGCAGCAGGCGCAACGGGCGCACATGGAAAGCTACATCGCCCGCTTCAAGGCCCAGGCGACCAAGGCCCGCCAGGCCCAGAGCCGGATCAAGGCCCTGGAGCGCATGGAAGAGCTGACGGCGGCGCACGTCGACTCGCCGTTCGACTTCGTCTTCCGCGAGTCGCAGAAAATTTCCAGTCCGCTGATCGACCTGTCCGATGCCCGCCTGGGTTACGGCGAGAAAACCGTGCTGGAGAAGGTCAAGCTGCAACTGACTCCCGGTGCGCGCATCGGCTTGCTCGGCCCGAACGGCGCCGGTAAATCGACCTTGATCAAAAACCTTGCCGGTGAGCTCTCGCCTCTGGCGGGCCGCTTGACCCGTGGCGAAAATACCGTCGTTGGTTACTTCGCGCAGCACCAGCTTGACTCCCTGGATGCCAAGGCCAGCCCGTTGCTTCACTTGCAACGCCTGGCGCCAACCGAGCGCGAACAGACCCTGCGCGACTTTCTCGGGGGCTTTGACTTCCGCGGCGCGCGGATCGACGAGCCAGTCCTGAATTTCTCCGGTGGCGAAAAGGCGCGCCTGGCGCTGGCGCTGATTGCCTGGGACCGGCCGAACCTGTTGCTGCTCGACGAACCGACCAACCACCTGGACCTGGAAATGCGCCTGGCGCTGACCATGGCCCTGCAGGAATTCAGTGGTGCGGTACTGGTGGTCTCCCACGATCGCCATTTGCTCAAAAGCACCACCGACAATTTTTATCTGGTGGCAGACGGCAAGGTCGAAGAGTTCGACGGCGACCTGGAGGACTACACCCGCTGGCTGGTGGAGTATCGCCAGCGCAATGCGCCGGTCAGCAACACCCCGGTCAACCCGGACAAGACCGACAAGAAAGCCCAGCGTCAGGCTGCCGCTGCATTGCGCCAGCAACTGGCGCCGCACAAGCGTGAGGCTGACAAGCTCGAAGCCGAGCTGGGCAAGCTGCACGAGAAACTCGCGAAGATCGATGCCAGCCTTGGCGACAGTGATATCTATGAGCCGATGCGCAAAAACGAGTTGCGTGACTTGCTGGCCGAGCAAGCCAAGCTGAAGGTGCGCGAAGGGGAGCTGGAAGAAGCCTGGATGGAAGCCCTGGAACTGCTGGAAAGCATGCAGGCGGAGCTGGAGGCGCTGTCCTGATGGAGGCGTTCAAGCTGCCGCTGCCAGCGATGTGGATCGAGCCGATCTGGCTCGCTGTGCAAATCCTGCTGATCCTGTTGGCTGGCTACATCGCCCAGCGTTTCGTTGCCAAGTGCCTGACCCGTCTCGGTGAGCGCTATCCGTTTCCGCCGCAGTTGCTGATGCCGCTGCGCGGCGGCCTGCGTTGGCTGATCATGGGCAGTGCATTGATTTTTGTGCTGGAGCGCCTGGGGGTTTCGGCCACGGTGCTCTGGACCGCGCTGTCGGGTTTCGTCGCGGTGGCGGCGGTGGCGTTTTTCGCCATGTGGAGCGTGCTCTCCAATCTGTTGTGCGCGATCCTGATCTTCACAGTCGGGCCGTTTCGCCTGGGCGATGTGGTCGAGTTGGTGGACACCACCGACAAGCCCGGCGTCAAAGGCCGGGTAGTGGCGATCAATCTGCTGTACACCACGTTGATCGAGGCTGAAGAGCTGGGTACTGGTAGCGCGATGGTGCAGGTGCCCAACAGTTTGTTCTTCCAGCGATCGGTGCGGCGTTGGCGCGGGACTGATGTGTTTCCTTCCAGCGGGTTTTCAAAGTATGCCTTCTGTTGCCTGATACACCGCCTTCGCGAGCAGGCTCGCTCCCACACTCGACCAGGTTCAACCAGGAGAGACGCAAGCCAAGGTGGGAGCGAGCCTGCTCGCGAAAGGGGCCTAAAGGCATACAACGCTGGTCGGCAGTCGCCACTTCCTTCAAAAAATCGGTAGTCATCCACCCAAAGCCGCATTAGCTTAGACATCTGTCACGAGTCCGAGTCGAGGTGTGCAATGGAGCTTCAAACATGGCTGGCGTTTTTTGCCGCCTGCTGGGTGATCAGTCTTTCTCCCGGTGCCGGCGCCATTGCGTCGATGTCCAGTGGCCTGCAGTACGGTTTCTGGCGCGGCTACTGGAACGCCCTGGGCTTGCAGTTGGGCCTTGCTGTGCAGATTGCCATTGTTGGTGCCGGTGTCGGCGCGATTCTCACGGCGTCGGCCACTGCTTTCCATGCGATTAAATGGTTCGGTGTGGCCTACCTGGTTTATCTCGCCATCAAACAATGGCGTGCGCTACCCAGCGATATGAGCGATGACGCGGCGATCCGGCAGATTGGCAAGCCAATGGCCCTGGTGTTCCGAGGCTTCCTGGTGAACATCAGCAACCCCAAGGCGTTGGTGTTCATGCTGGCGGTGTTGCCTCAGTTCATTGATCCGCACGCGCCACTGCTGATCCAGTACGTGATCATCGGTGTCACCATGGTCTGCGTGGACCTGATCGTCATGGCCGGTTACACCGGTTTGGCTTCGAAGGTGCTGCGTATGTTGCGCACGCCGAAACAGCAACGGCGCATGAACCGTACCTTTGCCGGGCTGTTCATTGGCGCGGCGGCGTTCATGGCCACCCTGCGTAAAGCCGCGGTTTAAACATCAAGCACAAAAAAGGCGACCTCTTCAGGTCGCCTTTTTCGTTTATGCGCTGTCGTGCAATTGACGACAAAGCTTGAGTGAAACTGATTGGGAGTGAACAATATGTTACTTCGTATTTCCAATTGAGATTCGTTCATGATTGCCCCGTCCCGATTCCTGGCCTGGCTGTTAGCGCCGGTGTTTGCCCTGTGCAGCTTTAATCTGCTGGCCGACACCGTGGAAGGCGCTCCGCAAGCGCTGCACTTGCTCGATTACCTCGGCGCGGACTATCCGCAAGCAGTGCAGGCAGGCAAGGTCGTCAACGAATCCGAATACCGCGAACAGCTGGAGTTTGTCCAGGTGTTGCAAGGCTTGATCGCCGGCATGCCGGCCAAACCGGAAAAAGCCGGGCTGGAGCAGGGCGTCAGCGCGCTGCGCGAGGCGATCTCCGCGCGTCGGGACGGTGCGGACGTTGCCCGCCAGGCTCGGCAACTCGGCGCAAAATTGGCCGTGGCCTATGAAGTCAGCCAGGCGCCGATCATTACCCCGGACCCGACTCGCGGCGCGCCACTGTACGCCCAGCATTGTTCGGTGTGCCACGGCGAAACCGGCGCTGGCGATGGTCCGGCGGGTGTGGGGCTAACCCCAGCGCCGGCCAATTTGCGAGATAACACGCGCCTGGATCACCTGAGCCTCTACGCGATCTACAACACACTGGGCCTGGGGGTAGAAGGCACCGATATGCCGGCTTTCGGCGATCAGCTCGATGATCGTCAGCGTTGGGACCTGGCAACCTATATCGCCAGCTTCAGCGCCGATCCGCAGGCCGCCAGTAGCGACAAGACCTACAACATTGCCGATCTGGCCCGTCAGACGCCGGCCGAAGTGCAGGCCGCCGACGGTCCGCAGGGCGCAGCGACTTTCCGCGCGCAACGGGCTCAGCCGCCGCAAGCCAAGCGTGGCCCGGCGCAGTTGCTCGACTACACCGCTACTACCCTGGACAAGAGCGTCGCGGCCTACCGCGCAGGCGATCACGATCAAGCCTACGACCTGTCGGTAGCGGCGTACCTGGAAGGCTTCGAGCTGGTCGAAAGCTCCCTGGACAACGTCGATGCCAACGTGCGCAAAGACACTGAAAAGTCGCTGATGGCTTACCGTCAATCATTACAGGATGGCCTGCCGGTGGAGCAGGTGGAACAGCGCCTGGAGGCGGCCAAGGCCAAGTTGAAAGCGTCTGCCGGATTGTTGGGCAGCGATGGTTTGAGCTGGTCGCTGAGCTTCATTTCCGGCCTGCTGATTCTGTTGCGCGAAGGCCTGGAAGCCATCCTGGTGCTGGCGGCGATTCTCGCCTTCCTGCGTAATACCGGCCAACAGTCGGCGGTACGAAGTGTCAATGTCGGTTGGGGCCTGGCCCTGTTGGCCGGTCTGGGTACTTGGGCGCTGGCGGCGTATGTGATTGATGTCAGCGGCTCGCAGCGTGAATTGCTGGAGGGTGCAACGGCCCTGTTCGCCAGCGTCATGGTGTTGTGGCTCGGTGTGTGGATGCATGACCGTCGTCATGCCGCGGCTTGGCAGGATTACATCAAGAGCAGCCTGGTGGGCGGTGGTGGACGTTTCGGTTTTGCGATCCTGGCGTTTTTCTCGGTGTATCGCGAACTGTTCGAAGTGATCCTGTTCTACGAAACCCTGTGGTTGCAGGCCGGACCGGCGGGCCATGACGCAGTATTGGCCGGTGGCGCGACGGCGTTGGTGTTGTTGGTAGGCCTGGCCTGGGTGATCCTGCGCGGCTCGGCGAAACTGCCGCTGGCGCTGTTCTTCAGCATCAACGCCGGTCTGCTCTGTGCCTTGTCGGTGGTGTTTGCCGGGCATGGCGTGAAGGCGCTGCAGGAAGCCGGGATCTTCGGCACGCGGCCGGTGCCGTTCTTTGAGTTCGATTGGTTGGGGATTCACGCGGATGCGTATTCGCTGAGTGCGCAGGCGGTGGCAATCGTTGCAATCGTTGTGTTGTATGGTCGTAGTCGTGTGGCCGAGAAGCGGCGGGTTACGGCTTAACAGCATTCGCTTCGCTCATATTCGCGAGCAGGCTCGCTCCCACAGGATTTGCGTATAACCTGTGGGNNGCTCGCTCCCAAACTATTTGCGTATAACCTGTGGGAGCGAGCCTGCTCGCGAAGCTTTTTAGAGAGGACAAGAACATGCGCGTATGGATCGATGCCGACGCCTGCCCCCGGGCGGCCAAGGACCTGGTGGTGAAGTTCGCCCTCAAGCGCCAGTTCGAAGTGGTGCTGGTGGCCGGCCAGCCACAGATCAAGCCCGGCCTGGCGCTGGTGAAGTTGATCGTGGTGCCAAGTGGCCCTGATGCGGCCGACGACTACCTCGTGGAGCACGCGGTACCTGGTGAGCTGGTGATCTGCAGCGATGTGCCGCTGGCCGACCGCTTGGTGAAAAAAGGCGTTGCTGCGCTGGACCCGAGGGGCAAGGAGTTCGATGCGCAGAACATGGGCGATCGCCTGGCCGTGCGCAACCTGTTCACCGATTTGCGCGAACAGGGGCAAATGAGTGGCGGGCCAGCGCCGTTTGGTGAGCGGGAAAAGCAGGCGTTTGCCAATGCGCTGGACCGGATCCTTACAAGGCTGACCCGCCAAGCTTGAACCTTGTAAAGAACCCTGTGGGAGCGGGTNNCCATCATTGTTGAATGACACACCGCTTTCGCGAGCAAGCCCGCTCCCACATTTAATCGATGTCAGGCGTCGTTTTCGTGGGTCAGCTCGAGCACCCGGTCGACCAGTTTGTTGATGCCCGAAGCCGCTTCGCTGATCGATTGCGCCAGCATGTAGGCCGGTGTCGTCACCAGTTTGCGCGCCTTGTCTTCGACGATATCGCTCACGGCACATTCCTTGTGGGTGGCGCCCATCTTGTTCAGGGCCGCTGCCGTTTCTGCGTCGTTGCCGATGGTGCATGTCACGCCGGGACCATAGATTTTCGCCGCCAGGGCAGGTGAGATGCAGATCAGGCCGACCGGTTTGCCGGCCTCGGCAAAGGCTTCGGTCAATGCCAGGACATCCGGTTGCACCGTGCAGCCAGTACCTTCGATGGCAAAGTTGGAGAGGTTCTTGGCCGAGCCGAAGCCGCCGGGAATGATCAGTGCATCGAACTCCTCGGCGTCGGCTTCGCGGATATCCTTGATCTCGCCGCGGGCTATACGGGCAGACTCCACCAGCACATTGCGCGACTCGGGCATTTCTTCGCCGGTCAGGTGGTTGATCACGTGCAGCTGCGCGATATTCGGGGCAAAACACTGCACCTGCGCGCCACGCTGGTCCAGGCGCAGCAGGGTCACCACACTTTCGTAAATCTCGGCGCCGTCGTATACGCCACAACCGGAAAGGATCACTGCAACTTTTTTGCTCATGGGCTTTTCTCCAGATTCATGGCGTTAAATGTCCACTAATTTGTCACTCGTTGCCATAGGGATAATTCGAGGCTACACATAGGATCTGTCCTCAAGATTCCGACCAGGGCGCGTCATGGACTTCATTCTGTATGCGGTGCCGTTTTTCTTTGTGCTGATCGCTGTCGAGCTGCTGGCCGACCGTTGGCGCGGGGTCAGCAACTATCGGCTGGCGGACGCGATCAACAGCATCAGCACCGGTGTGCTGTCGACCACCACCGGCCTGCTGACAAAAGGCGTAGGGCTGGTGACCTATGCGTTCGCCCTCAAGCACCTGGCACTGTTCGAGCTCTCGCCCGACAGCATCTGGGTCTGGGTGTTTGCCTTCGTCTTTTACGATTTCTGCTACTACTGGCTGCACCGCATGGGCCACGAGCGCAACATCCTCTGGGCCGCGCATTCGGTGCATCACCAGAGCGAGGACTACAACCTCTCCACCGCCTTGCGCCAGACGAGCACCGGATTCCTCCTGAGCTGGATCTTCTACCTCCCCATGGCCGTCGTCGGTGTGCCGTTGCTGGTGTTCGTCAGTGTCGCGGCGCTTAACCTGCTGTACCAGTTCTGGGTGCATACCCGGCACATTCCCAAGCTCGGCTGGTTCGAGTGGTTTTTCGTCACGCCATCCAATCATCGGGCCCACCATGCACAGAACGCTCTCTACATGGATCGCAACTACGGCGGTGTGTTCATTATTTGGGACCGTCTATTTGGCTCGTTCCAGGAAGAAGACGACAACGAGCCGGTGATTTTCGGCGTAACAACACCGCTGTCGAGCTGGAACCCGGTGTGGGCCAACGTGCAGTTCTACACCCAGTTGTGGGCGGATGCGCGGCGTGCCGAAAGCACCTGGGACAAGCTGCGGATCTGGTTCATGCGCACCGGCTGGCGGCCGGCGGATGTGGCGGCCAAGTACCCGATGAACAAGCCGGACCTGAGCCAGTTCCGCAAATTCGAGGTGCCATTGGACGGGCGTCAGCAGCTCTACGTGCTGTTACAGTTCTGCGTCTACATCGCGTTTGGCAGCTATTTGATGAACCTCGCGCCCAATCTGTCGACGGCCGCGTTGGTGTTGGGCTGGGGAGCTGTGGCGCTGGGCCTGTTCGTGCTGGGCGTGGCCCTGGAGAATCGCCCGTGGGCGCTGAAGCTGGAGTTGCTGCGGCTGGCATCGAATGTGCCGCTGGTATGGCTGGCGCCGCTGGTGGGGCTGTGGCCGGCCAGCGCGGTGGGCTGGGTCGGCCTGCTCAGTTACAGTCTGATCAGCGGTATCGGGCTCTACTGCTGCAGAAACCGTTTTACTCGATTGGCGTCTTAGGGTTGCCGGCATTGTGCTGTTGGGCTTTCAGGGCTTGCTCGTCGGCATAGATCTGCCTGGCCAGGCGAGCATTCTTGAACCGGCGGCGCAGCCACAGGCCCAACCCGAGGACGAGCAGGGCACCGAGCACCCACAGTTCGTATTTCTTGATGCTGCCGAGCATCCCTTCCAGTACCGCGCCAAAGTGATAGGCCGCCGCCGCCAGTGCGGTGGCCCAGATCGCAGCGCCAATTCCGTTGAGCAGCAGATAACGGCCCGGCGGATAGCCAGACAGGCCGATTGCCACCGGCATCACGGTGCGCAGGCCATAGACGAAGCGAAAGCTCAGGACCCAGATATCCGGATGCTTGCGAATGTGCTCGAGCGCCCGATCACCCATTAACTGCCAGCGCGGCTTGCGTGCCAGCAGCTTGCGCCCGTGCTTGCGTCCCAGGAAGTACCACAGCTGATCGCCGGCATAACTGCCGAAGAACGCCACGACCACCACCAGGTTGATGTCCATGTATCCACGGAACGCGAGGAAGCCCGCGAGCACCAGGATGGTTTCGCCTTCGAAGAATGTGCCTAGAAATAGGGCAAAGTAGCCGAAGTCATGCAGAAATTGTTGGAGCATTGTCTGGGTGCTGGCGAAATGAACGCGCAGCCTAACCCTTCGTACACATTCAGGAAAGTGTCCAAATGTGTCTCGACGTGAACATTTCCTACAAGGACAATGGAATGCGGCTACCTGTCACAGGTTGCACACAACTGTCATGTGATCGTCATAATGGCCGCTTATAACTGTCACGCTCGCCCGTCCGCGCGGGCTCAGGAGTCTGCCGTGAGCTTTACCCCCGCCAACCGCTTGTTCCCCGCAACCCGCCTGCGCCGCAACCGTCGCGATGATTTTTCGCGTCGACTGGTCCGTGAAAACGTGTTGACCGTCGATGATCTGATCCTGCCGGTGTTCGTACTGGACGGTGAAAACCGTCGCGAAGCGGTGGCCTCGATGCCGGGCGTCGAACGCCTGACCATCGATCTGTTGCTGGAAGAGGCAGCCAAGTGGGTCGAGCTGGGCATTCCGGCGCTGGCGCTGTTCCCGGTGACACCTCCAGAGCTCAAATCGCTGGATGGCGCCGAAGCCTGGAACCCCGAAGGCATTGCCCAGCGCGCCACCCGCGCCCTGCGTGCACAGTTTCCTGAGCTGGGCGTGATTACCGACGTCGCGCTGGACCCGTTCACCACCCACGGCCAGGACGGCATTCTCGACGAAGAAGGCTATGTGCAGAACGACATCACCGTCGACGCACTGGTCAGGCAAGCCCTGTCCCATGCCGAAGCTGGCGCCCAGGTGGTTGCGCCTTCGGACATGATGGACGGTCGCATCCAGGCTATCCGCGAGGCCCTCGAAGTGGCCGGTCACGTCAATGTACGGATCATGGCCTATTCGGCGAAGTACGCCAGCGCCTATTACGGCCCGTTTCGCGATGCGGTCGGTTCGGCACTGAACCTGGGCAAGGCCAACAAGGCCTCCTATCAGATGGACCCGGCCAACAGCAACGAAGCCCTGCACGAAGTGGCGGCTGACTTGTCAGAAGGCGCAGACATGGTCATGGTCAAGCCAGGCATGCCCTATCTGGACATCCTCTGCCGGGTCAAAGAAGAATTCAAAGTGCCGACTTTTGTTTATCAAGTCAGTGGCGAATACGCCATGCACATGGCGGCGATCCAGAATGGCTGGTTGAGCGAAGGGGTTATCCTCGAATCCCTGACCGCTTTTAAACGCGCAGGCGCTGATGGCATCCTGACATATTTTGCCGTTCGTGCTGCTCAACTGTTACGAGAGCAAAAATAGCCCTCCCAGGAACATTCGATGAATACCGAAGTACTCACTGAAGTTGCCGTAAAAGACGCCCAACCTGTGGTGGAGCAAGTCGACGAGACCCCGCCGGAACTGGAGCCAGCTCCGCCCGCGGCGGTCGTCGAGACCGCTGTGGCAGCGCCGGCGATTGCCATTCCCGGCCTGGATGACAGCAGCCTGTACATCCACCGCGAGCTGTCGCAGCTGCAGTTCAACATCCGCGTGCTGGAACAGGCACTGGACGAGTCCTACCCGTTGCTGGAGCGCCTGAAATTCCTGCTGATCTTCTCCAGCAACCTGGACGAGTTCTTCGAGATTCGTGTCGCCGGCCTTAAGAAACAGATCACCTTCGCCCGGGAGCAAGCGGGTGCCGACGGCTTGCAACCGCACCAGGCCCTGGCCCGCATCAGTGAACTGGTCCACGGTCACGTCGATCGTCAGTACGCGATCCTCAACGACATCCTGCTGCCGGAGCTGGAAAAACATCAGGTCCGCTTCATTCGTCGCCGTCACTGGACTACCAAGCTAAAGACCTGGGTGCGCCGCTATTTCCGTGACGAGATCGCCCCGATCATCACCCCGATCGGCCTCGACCCGACGCACCCGTTCCCTTTGTTGGTGAACAAAAGCCTTAACTTCATCGTCGAGCTCGAGGGTATCGACGCCTTTGGTCGCGACTCCGGCCTGGCGATCATCCCGGCACCGCGCCTGCTGCCGCGGGTGATCAAGGTGCCGGAAGAAGTCGGCGGCCCTGGCGACAACTATGTATTCCTGTCGTCGATGATCCACGCTCACGCCGATGACTTGTTCCAGGGCATGAAGGTCAAGGGCTGCTATCAGTTCCGCCTGACCCGAAACGCCGACCTGGCGCTGGACTCGGAAGATGTCGAAGACCTGGCGCGTGCCCTGCGCGGCGAGCTGTTCTCCCGTCGTTATGGCGACGCGGTGCGATTGGAAGTTGCCGATACCTGCCCGAAACACCTGTCCGACTACCTGCTCAAGCAATTCAACCTCAGCGAGAGCGAGCTGTATCAGGTCAACGGCCCGGTGAACCTGACGCGTCTGTTCAGCATTACCGGCCTGGACAGCCAGCGCGAGCTGCAATACACGCCGTTCACCCCGCAGATTCCGAAACTGCTGCAGAACAGCGAAAACATTTTCAGCGTGATCAGCAAGCAGGACATCCTGTTACTGCACCCGTTCGAGTCGTTCACTCCAGTGGTCGACCTGCTGCGCCAGGCCGCCAAGGACCCGCACGTATTAGCGGTGCGTCAGACCCTGTATCGCTCCGGCGCCAACTCGGAAATCGTCGATGCGTTGGTGGATGCGGCGCGTAACGGCAAGGAGGTCACCGCGGTGATCGAATTGCGCGCGCGGTTCGACGAAGAGTCCAACCTGCAGCTGGCCAGCCGTCTGCAAGCGGCCGGTGCGGTGGTGATCTACGGTGTGGTCGGCTTCAAGACCCACGCCAAGATGATGCTGATCCTGCGCCGCGAAGCGGGTGAGATCGTGCGTTACGCCCACCTCGGTACGGGTAACTATCACGCCGGCAACGCTCGCCTGTATACCGACTACAGCCTGCTGACCTCCGACGACGCCCTGTGCGAAGACGTCGGAAAACTGTTCAGCCAGTTGATCGGCATGGGCAAGACGCTGCGCATGAAGAAGCTGCTGCATGCGCCGTTTACCCTGAAAAAGGGCATGCTCGACATGATTGCCCGCGAAACCCAGTTCGCCCTCGAGGGCAAGCCGGCGCACATCATCGCCAAGTTCAACTCGCTGACCGATCCGAAGATCATCCGCGCGTTGTACAAGGCCAGCCAGTCGGGTGTGCGCATCGACTTGGTGGTGCGTGGCATGTGCTGCCTGCGGCCGGGCATCGCCGGGGTGTCGCACAATATCCATGTGCGCTCGATCATCGGTCGCTTCCTGGAGCACACCCGGGTCTTCTATTTCCTCAATGGCGGGGAAGAGCAGATGTTCCTCTCCAGCGCTGACTGGATGGAGCGCAACCTCGACAAGCGCGTCGAGACTTGCTTCCCGGTAGAGGGCAAGAAGCTGATCATGCGGGTCAAGAAAGAGCTCGAGCTGTACCTCACCGACAACACCCACAGCTGGAGCCTGCAGTCGGACGGCCGTTACATCCGCAATACACCGACCGGCAACCAGAACCCGCGCAGTGCCCAGGCTACCTTGCTGGAGCGGTTGGGTAGCCCGATCCTGGCGGTTCGGTAACACCGGCACGAGGTAAAAAAATGGCGATCCCTGTGGATCGCCATTTTTGTTTCCACCCTGTAGGAGCTGCCGCAGGCTGCGATCTTTTGATCTTGTTTTGAAGGGCAAAATCAAAAGATCGCAGCCTGCGGCAGCTCCTACAGGTTCAGCGCACGGTCAGGACGGTGTCTACGCGGGTGAGCCACTGCGCTTCGATCTCGAAGTCGGCCTGGGTCAGTTGGTTGTCCTCCAACCAGTTTTCCGGGAAAACAACTTCCAGGTGGTTGCCATTGGCGTTCAGTTCCACCTGAGGCATTTGCTGGGTGCCGCGGATGTGATGGAACAGGATCGCGAAGCGTAGCAACACGCAAAGACGAATCAGCTTGATGCCGTCATCGCCGAATTCGGCGAACTTGTCCTTGGGAATGTTGCGGCGGTGGCCGCGCACCAGGAGTGCAAGCATCAGTTGGTCTTCGCGGGAGAAACCGGCCAGGTCCGAGTGCTCGATCAGGTAGGCGCCATGCTTGTGGTACTGGTAGTGGGCAATGTCCAGGCCCACCTCATGCACCTTGGCCGCCCAGCCGAGCAGTTCGCGCCAGACGCCGTCTTCCAGGTCCCAGTCCTTGGCCACCTGATCGAAGGCATGCAGGGCCTTGCGTTCGACTCGCACCGCTTGTTCCAGGTCGACGTGATAACGCTCCATCAGCGACGTCAGGGTGCGTTCACGCACGTCTTCGTGATGATGACGACCCAGCAGGTCATAGAGAACGCCTTCGCGCAACGCGCCTTCACAGTGGTCCATGCGTTGCAGTTCAAGTGAATCGAAGATGGCTTCGAGGATGGCCAGGCCGGCCGGGAAAATCGCCCGACGGTCCGGCTTGATGCCCTCGAAGTCGATTTTCTCGACATCGCCAAGCTTGATCAGCTTGCGCTTGAGCCAGGCCAACCCTTCGGCATTCACTTCACCGCTGCCATGACCGCCGGCCTTCAGCGCCAGGCCGATGGCGCGGATGGTGCCCGAGGAGCCGATGGCTTCATCCCAGGTCAGGCGATGCAGGGCGTGTTCGATGCTCATGATCTCCAGCCGCGCCGCGGTATACGCCTGGGCGTAGCGGGCCGGGGTGATCTTGCCGTCCTTGAAATAGCGCTGGGTGTAGCTGACGCAACCCATCTGCAGGCTTTCGCGCAACAAGGGCTCGAATCTCTGCCCGATGATGAACTCGGTGCTGCCGCCGCCGATGTCGGCCACCAGGCGTTTGCCCGGGGTATCGGCGAGGGTGTGGGACACGCCCAGATAGATCAGGCGTGCTTCTTCACGGCCGGAGATGACTTCCACCGGGTGGCCGAGGATTTCTTCGGCGCGGTGGATGAATTCGTTGCGGTTACGGGCTTCACGCAGGGCGTTGGTGCCGACGATCCGCACGGCGCCTGGGGGCATACCGTTGATCAGTTGGGCGAAACGCTTGAGGCAATCGAGCCCGCGTTGCATGGATTCTTCGCTGAGGTGGCGTTCGTCGTCGATACCGGCGGCCAACTGAACCTTCTCCCCGAGACGTTCGAGAATGCGGATTTCGCCGTTCTGGGCCTTGGCCACGACCATGTGAAAGCTGTTGGAGCCCAGGTCGATTGCGGCGATCAAGGACAGATTCTTGGCTTGGGATTGCGGCATGGTCAGGGGTCTCGGTCGATAACCTCGACATCCTGCCACGATCAAAGGCTGCCGCCAACGCGTTGTGTTCAAAGCCGATCGTTCCCACGCTCTGCGTGGGAATGCAGCCCGGGACGCTCTGCGTCCCAAAGCGGACGCGGAGCGTCCGTTGAGGCATTCCCACGCGGAGTGTGGGAACGATCAGGTGGTCGCCTCAACCGTCCCAATGAAATTCGCCAACTCCACCGTCCGCGGATTGGCAAACAACTCCTTTGGATCACCCACCTCATGCACCAAACCTTGATGCATGAACACCAACTTATCCCCAACCTCCCGGGCAAAGCGCATTTCATGGGTGACCATGATCAGCGTCATGCCTTCCTTGGCCAGTTGCCGAACCACGCTCAGCACTTCGTTGACCAGCTCCGGGTCGAGCGCCGAGGTGATTTCGTCGCACAGCAGCACCTTGGGCGACATCGCCAGCGCACGCGCAATCGCCACCCGCTGTTGCTGCCCGCCGGACAGGCGATCGGGGAAGGCATCGAACTTCTCTCCAAGCCCGACCCGTTCCAGCATCTGTCGCGCCAGTTCGGCAGCCTGGGTCTTCGGTACTTTCTGCACCACCTGCGGCGCGAGCATCACGTTCTCGCCCACCGTCAGGTGCGGGAACAGGTTGAACTGCTGGAACACCATCCCGACTTTCTGGCGCAGGCTGCGCAGGTCGGCGCGGGCGGCGTCGAGGTATTCGCCGTCGACTTCGATGACGCCATCGTTGATCGATTCCAGGCCGTTGAGGGTGCGCAGCAAGGTCGACTTGCCCGAGCCGCTGCGGCCGATGATCGCCACCACCTGGCCTTGCTCGACACTCAGGTCGATGCCTTTGAGCACATGGTGGTCGCCATAGTATTTATGCAGGGCGGAAATTCTAAGCAGAGGCATGCAGTCTCCTTTCCAGGTAGCGCGCACTGAGGGACAAGGGGTAGCAGAGCAGGAAGTAGCCGAGGGCAACCAGCCCGTAGACCATGAAGGGCTCGAAGGTGGCGTTGGCCAACATGCCGCCGGTCTTGGTCAGTTCGGTGAAACCGATGATCGAGGTCACGGCCGTACCCTTGACCACTTGCACCGAGAAGCCCACGGTCGGCGCCACGGCGATGCGCAACGCTTGTGGCAGGATCACGTAGCGCAATTGCTCCAGGGGATTGAGCGCCAGGCTCGACGAGGCTTCCCACTGGCCGTTGGGGATCGACTCGACGCAACCCCGCCAGATTTCCGCCAGGTAGGCGCTGGTGAACAACGTCAAGGCGATTGCCGCCGCGGCCCACGGCGAAATCTCCACCCCGGCCAGCGCTACACCGAAGAACACCAGGAACAGCTGCATCAACAGCGGCGTGCCCTGGAACAATTCGATGTAGGTACGGGCAACGCTGCGCGGCAAGGCTTTGTTCGAGAGGCGCATGACCATGATCAACAAGCCGATCAGCCCGCCGCCAACGAACGCCACCAGCGACAGTGCCAGTGTCCATTGCAGGCCGGTGAGCAGGTTGCGCACGATGTCCCAGAAGGTGAAATCGCTCATCGAGTGCTCCTGGCAATGAATCGGTGTCCGATCCAGTTCAGCAACTGGCGGATCAGCAAGGCCATGCACAGATAGAGCAGCGTGGTCAGTGCATAGGTTTCAAAGGCGCGGAAGTTACGCGACTGAATGAAGTTGGCAGCGAAGCTCAGCTCTTCAGTGGCGATCTGCGAACAGACCGCCGAACCGAGCATGACGATGATGATCTGGCTGCTCAGGGCCGGCCAGACCTTGCCCAGCGCCGGCAGCAGCACCACATGGCGGAAGGCTTCGAAGCGCGTCATCGCCAGGGCCGCCGCGGCCTCCAGCTGACCTCGCGGGACCGCCTGGACGCCGGCACGGATGATCTCGGTGGAATAGGCGCCCAGATTGATCACCATCGCCAGCACGGCGGCCTGCCACTCGGAAATCTGCACGCCCAATGACGGCAGGCCGAAGAAGATGAAAAACAACTGCACCAGAAACGGCGTATTGCGGATCAACTCGACGTAGACCGCAAAAATCCCGGAGAAGGGGCGGATGTTCCACGCCCGCACCAGCGCCCCGACGATGCCCAGACCCACCCCCAGTACCGCGCCGATGGCCGTCAGCTCAAGAGTGAACAGCGCACCGCGCAGCAACAGGTCGGTGTTGTGCACCACCGGCAAGAAATCGAACTGATAAGCCATCGCGTGTCTCCTGCGCGCCGGATCAGAGATCGGCCGGCAGCGGTTCTTTCAACCAGGCCAGGGCATTTTTCTCCAGCGCGCCGTCGCTCTTGGCGGTCACAAGAATCTGGTTGACCTTGTCCAGCAGCGCCGGCTCGTTCTTGTTCACGCCCACGTAGACGGGCGAGTCCTTGAGCTTCACTTTCAGCGCTGGCACGCGTTTCGGGCTCTTCTCGCTGATGGCGACCATTACCACGTTGCCGCTGGCGATCAGGTCCACTTGCCCCGCCAGATACGCGGCGATGGTCGAGTTGTTGTCTTCGAAGCGCTTGATGGTCACGCCTTCGGGGGCGACCTTGGTCAGCTCGATGTCTTCGATGGCGCCACGGGTGACGCTGACGGTTTTGCCCTTGAGGTCGTCGAGGCTCTTGATGTCGGCATCTGGAGGACCGAACACGGCGAGGTAGAAGGGCGCATAGGCGCGGGAGAAATCGATGACTTTTTCGCGTTCCGGGTTTTTGCCGAGGCTGGAGATCACCAGGTCGACCTTGCCGGTGGTCAGGAACGGAATGCGATTGGTGCTGTTGACCGGGGTCAGTTCGAGTTTGACCTTGAGCTGGTCGGCCAGCAGTTTGGCGGTGTCGATGTCCAGGCCGCGCGGCTTCATGTCCGGGCCAACCGAGCCGAAGGGCGGGAAGTCCTGCGGTACGGCGACCTTGAGAACGCCGCGCTGCACGACATCCTCCAGGGCGTCGGCGTGGGCGGGGGCCTGGCTCAGCACGAGGCTGGCGAACAAGGCTGCGAGGAGGGCGCTGTAACGCTGGGTCATGGCAAGTCTCCGGATCTTTGCGAAGGGATTTCTGCGGATCGACAGAGCATGGGCCATGCCAACATGGCGTTGGTGGGCCGCCAGGCCGCGGATTTGCTGGCGTCACACGGTCTTACTGGTCTGAACAGTCAGGTGGCGTTTCGCACCCCGATGGCGCAGCGGCGAAAGTCACCGAACCCCCATGGGGCACGACTTGCCGGGCGCTTCAAATAGCTTTACAACTGAGCGCTCATTGGCCTGGTTCGACTGGAAAACCATGAATTCGATCTCTCGCGCCGTACCTGAACTGGCGCTGCAAGCCATCCGCAAACTGATCACCGAACAGGGTTTCGGGCCCGGGGATGCCTTGCCCTCGCAGCGGGACCTGGCGGTGCAACTGGGGGTCAGTCGGGCGTCGTTGCGTGAGGCGCTGTCATCGCTCAGCGCACTGGGTGTCATCAGTATCCAGCCGGGCAAAGGCGTGTTCGTGCAGTCGCCGGTGGAGCTTGAGCGAAGCGAGGCCGCACCCGGTTGGCCCTTCGCGGCGCAGGCTTCGCCCCTGGATATCTTCCAGTTGCGTTACGCGCTGGAGGGATTCGCGGCGGGGCTGGCGGCCGTGACCTTGAGTACCGATGAGCTCGATGCGCTGGAAGATAACGTCGCCGCCATGCGCAACGACCTCAAGTGCGGCGACTTCGAAGCGGCAGCCCGCCTGGACTTCGAATTCCATCGGCGCATTTTGCTGGCCAGCGGCAATCAGGCGATGCTGAGCATCCTGACGGCCAGTGCCGAGATTTTCCTGGAGAGTCAGAAGCTACCGTTCATCCGGGTCGAGCGGGCCATGGAAACCTGGCATGAGCACCGCAAAATCCTTCGCGCGCTGGCGCGACGGGCCTCGGGGGCCTCGCAAAAGGCCATGCACGAACACGTGCGCAATGCGGCGCTGCGTACCGGGATCGCTTTCGTCGCTCCCGCATTGGCGTGACCTGGGCTATACCCAAACTCATGGAACACCATAGCGAGACTCAATCATCTGCACCTTCCTGAACGAGGGAAGGGCGGCTATGATGGGCCACGTTTTTTTGCTTACAACCCTGGAGAATTCCATGAGCAGCGATCTTATCAAACACGTTAGCGACGCTAGCTTCGAGGCCGACGTACTCAAGGCTGAAGGCGCTGTACTGGTCGACTACTGGGCTGAATGGTGCGGCCCTTGCAAAATGATCGCTCCTGTCCTGGACGAAATTGCCGAGACCTACAAAGGCAAGCTGACCGTTGCCAAGCTGAACATCGACGAAAACCAGGAAACCCCCGCCAAGCACGGCGTGCGCGGTATCCCGACGCTGATGCTGTTCAAGAACGGCAACGTTGAAGCGACCAAGGTCGGCGCACTGTCGAAGTCGCAGCTGGCGGCTTTCCTCGACGCCAACATCTAAGCGTCGTAGTAGCGTGTCAGATAAAGGCCCCGCAGATAGCGGGGCTTTTTTCGTTGTAGAGGGCTAGACGCTCCGAAACTCAGGTGTTACATTCGGCCCCGCGCTGGTTTCTCCAGTGCCCCCTGCTAGCCGTCGCCGACGCTCTCCTTTTCGAATAAGTACGCGATCCTGTCGCCTTCTCCGCGGCGCGGCCTCATTAAGCCAAAAGCTTAATTTCCCCCCTCCATAAATGATTACGTCATTCCTATATGAATCTGACTGAACTCAAGCAAAAGCCGATTACCGAACTGCTCGAATTGGCCGAACAGATGGGCATAGAAAATATGGCCCGTTCGCGCAAGCAGGACGTGATTTTCTCCCTGCTGAAAAAGCACGCGAAAAGCGGCGAGGAAATCTCCGGTGATGGCGTGCTGGAGATTCTCCAGGACGGCTTCGGCTTCCTTCGCTCTGCTGACGCCTCCTATCTCGCCGGCCCAGACGATATCTACGTCTCGCCGAGCCAGATCCGTCGCTTCAACTTGCGTACCGGTGACACCATCGTTGGCAAGATCCGACCTCCTAAGGAAGGCGAGCGTTATTTCGCACTGCTCAAGGTCGACACGATCAACTTCGACCGTCCGGAAAACGCGAAAAACAAGATTCTCTTCGAGAACCTGACCCCGCTGTTCCCGACCGTGCGCATGAAGATGGAAGCCGGTAACGGTTCCACCGAAGACTTGACCGGTCGAGTCATCGACCTGTGCGCCCCGATCGGTAAAGGCCAGCGCGGTCTGATCGTTGCACCGCCCAAAGCCGGTAAGACGATCATGCTGCAGAACATCGCGGCGAACATCGCGCGTAACAATCCTGAAGTTCATCTGATCGTCTTGCTGATCGACGAACGTCCGGAAGAAGTAACCGAAATGCAGCGTACCGTGCGCGGCGAAGTGGTTGCCTCGACGTTCGACGAGCCGCCAACCCGCCACGTGCAGGTTGCCGAAATGGTGATCGAGAAGGCCAAGCGCCTGGTCGAACACAAGAAGGACGTGGTGATCCTGCTCGACTCCATCACCCGTCTGGCCCGTGCCTACAACACCGTGATCCCGAGCTCCGGCAAGGTATTGACCGGTGGTGTCGATGCCCACGCCCTGGAGAAACCGAAGCGTTTCTTCGGCGCTGCACGGAACATCGAGGAAGGCGGCTCGCTGACCATTATCGCCACCGCGCTGGTTGAAACCGGCTCGAAGATGGACGAAGTGATCTACGAGGAATTCAAAGGCACCGGCAACATGGAACTGCCTCTGGATCGCCGTATCGCTGAAAAGCGTGTGTTCCCGGCCATCAACATCAACCGTTCCGGTACTCGTCGCGAAGAGTTGCTGACTGCCGACGACGAGCTGCAGCGCATGTGGATTCTGCGCAAGCTGCTGCACCCGATGGACGAAGTGGCTGCCATCGAGTTCCTGGTCGACAAGCTGAAAACGACCAAGACCAACGATGAGTTCTTCCTGTCGATGAAGCGCAAGTAAATCGATAGACCAGCAAAAGCCGGGGAAACCCGGCTTTTTGCTATCTGATTTTTGATCAACCCGTAGTTCGTGGTTCTGAAGCATGAGGTTCGGCGCTAAACTGCCTGCCCCCGAACGCCACGGCCAACACGAGGCTCACGCATGCAGTATCGCGACTTGCGCGACTTTATCAGCGGCCTGGAACAGCGCGGCGAACTCAAGCGCATCCAGGTTCCGGTGTCCCCAGTGCTCGAAATGACCGAGGTCTGCGACCGCACCTTGCGCGCCAAGGGCCCGGCCCTGCTTTTCGAAAAACCCACCGGTTTTGACATTCCCGTGCTCGGCAACCTGTTCGGTACCCCCGAGCGCGTGGCGTTGGGCATGGGCGCCGAAGCGGTCAGCGAGCTTCGCGAAATCGGCAAGTTGCTGGCGTTCCTCAAGGAGCCCGAGCCGCCCAAGGGGTTGAAAGACGCCTGGTCCAAGCTGCCGATCTTCCGCAAGATCATCTCGATGGCACCCAAGGTGGTCAAGGATGCGATCTGCCAGGAAGTGGTCATCGAAGGCGACGACGTCGACCTGTCGACGTTGCCCGTGCAGACCTGCTGGCCAGGCGACGTCGCGCCGCTGATCACCTGGGGCCTGACGGTCACCAAAGGTCCGAACAAGGACCGGCAGAACCTCGGCATCTACCGTCAGCAAGTGATCGGCCGCAACAAGGTCATCATGCGCTGGCTGAGTCACCGTGGCGGCGCGCTGGATTACCGTGAATGGTGCGAAAAACATCCCGGCCAACCGTTCCCGGTCGCCGTGGCGCTGGGTGCTGACCCGGCGACCATTCTTGGCGCCGTGACCCCGGTGCCGGACAGCCTTTCCGAGTACGCCTTCGCCGGCCTGTTGCGCGGTAACCGTACCGAGCTGGTGAAATGCCGTGGCAACGACCTGCAAGTGCCGGCTACCGCCGAGATCATCCTTGAAGGCGTGATCCATCCAGGCGAGATGGCCGATGAGGGGCCGTACGGCGACCACACCGGTTACTACAATGAAGTCGACAGCTTCCCTGTGTTCACGGTCGAGCGCATCACCCACCGGATCAAGCCGATCTACCACAGTACCTACACCGGGCGTCCACCGGATGAGCCGGCGATCCTGGGTGTGGCGCTGAACGAAGTGTTCGTTCCGATCCTGCAGAAGCAGTTCCCGGAGATCACCGACTTCTACCTGCCGCCCGAAGGCTGTTCATACCGCATGGCCGTCGTGACCATGAAGAAGTCGTACCCGGGGCATGCCAAGCGGGTAATGCTCGGTGTCTGGTCGTTTTTGCGACAGTTCATGTACACCAAGTTCGTTATCGTCACTGACGACGATATCAACGCCCGCGACTGGAATGACGTGATCTGGGCCATTACTACGCGCATGGACCCCAAGCGCGACACGGTGATGATCGAGAACACGCCCATCGACTACCTGGACTTTGCCTCGCCGGTGTCCGGCCTGGGCTCGAAGATGGGGCTCGATGCCACGCATAAATGGCCGGGTGAAACCACGCGCGAGTGGGGCCGTGTAATCGTCAAGGACGACGCCGTGACCCAGCGGATCGATGCCATCTGGAATCAGTTAGGAATAGATTGATGCGTGTAACCTTGCAGCCCTCCGGAGCAGTACTGGATATCTTGCCCGGCGAGCGGATTCTCGATGGCGCACGTCGCCTGGGCTATGAATGCCCGCAAAGCTGTCGCAACGGTAACTGCCATGTGTGCGCGGCACTGCTGGTGGAAGGGCGCGTGGAGCAGGCGGGCGATGTGCGTGACCATGGCGAGTTCTACACTTGCATAGCAGAGCCGCTGGAAGACTGCATCGTGCTGTGGGATGGCGTGCTCGCGCTGGGAGAATTGCCGGTGCGCAGTCTGTCGTGTCAGGTCACCAGTTGCACCGAGGTCGGTGGTGATACCTGGCGGGTGCGGCTGCGGGCCCCCGCCGGCAAGCCGCCGCGATATCACGCGGGGCAGTATCTGATGATCCATCGCGACAACGGCGAGAAGTCGTCCTTCTCCCTGGCCTCGGCACCCTCCGGTGGCCGTGACCTGGAAATCCACGTGCTGGCGCGCGAAGCCAGCGCGCTCAACCTGATCGAGCAACTTCAGCGCAACAGCATGGTGCGTGTCGACATGCCGTTCGGTGATGCCCACCTGGCCGAGTTGCCGGACGGTCCGTTGGTGTTGATCGCCGCGGGCACCGGCATGGGCCAGGTCCATGGCCTGATCGAGCATTGCCGCGCCGAGGGCTTCAAGCATCCGGTGCACCTGTATTGGGGTGTGCGTCGTCCTGAAGACTTTTATGAAGTCGAACATTGGGATGAATGGCTGAAGCTGCCCAACCTGTTCCTGCATAAAGTCGTCAGCGATCAATGCGGTTGGCAGGGGCGCTGCGGCATGTTGCATGAGGCAGTATGCGAAGACTTTCCTGATCTCAAAGCCCTGCACGTGTACGCCAGTGGTTCGCCGGCCATGGTCTACGGCACGTTGGATGCGCTGGTCGAGGCGGGGATGGACGCCCACCAGATGCGCGCCGATGTGTTTGCGTACGCGCCTCGATCTTGATCCAGCCCTTGTANNTGATCCAGCCCTTGTAGGAGCTGCCGCAGGCTGCGATCTTTTGACCTTGCCTTGAAGATCAAAAGATCGCAGCCTGCGGCAGCTCCTACAGTTCCTCCCGTTATAACTCTCTATATAGCCGATCGGTATTTATAAAATCATATAAATTTCGGTAGGTTATATATCGTTCAAGTAATTAATTAAGAGTTGCGCCAATGCGCTTCAATTACTTGAATACATATGTGCCTTATTGCTACAGCGGTGCGTTCTATTTAGTAACTGTCTACTCGCGGGGAGCTGAACGCTATTCGCCATGAGCGCCATTGAATCTTCGTTTCTGAATCTGTCCTATCCTCCGCAGCTGGATCTGGGGCCGCAACTCACGCACGAACAATTGCTCAGCTCGATGCAGTCGACCATGGCGCGCCACAAAGGCGGGCCGGTGTGGTTGTTCGCGTATGGGTCGCTGATCTGGCGCCCTGAATGCACGGCGGTCGAGCGCGTTCGTGGGCGAGTGCATGGCTATCATCGCGGTTTGTACCTGTGGTCCCACGAGCATCGTGGCACGCCGGAAATGCCCGGGCTGGTCTTTGGTCTGGATCGCGGCGGCTCCTGCAGCGGTTTCGCCTATCGCTTGCCTGATGAACAGCTGGACGCGTCGTTGTATGCGCTATGGAAACGTGAGATGCCATTTCCGTCCTATCGCCCGCACTGGCTCAACTGCCGACTGGAAGACGGCAACCAGGTTCAGGCATTGGGATTTGTCCTGGAGCGGCATCTGCCCAGTTATGCCGGCAACCTGCCGGATCATGTCCTGAGCCACGTGTTCGAGAACGCTTGCGGGCGCTACGGCACTACTCGCGATTATGTCGAGCAGACCGCCCACGCCCTGCGTAGCCACGCCATGCCAGACCGCAATCTGGAGGCGCGGCTCAAGCGCTGCAAGTCAAAGGATGATCAAGCCAGTGCTTCGCGGCTCTGACTGGCGACTTGCTTGTGCCATAGGGTTGGCGCCAGGAAGGCCATCGCCAGCAGGCAGGCGCTGATCAGCAAGATGAAACCGCCGTCCCAGCCGAAATGGTCCACGGTGTAGCCCATCGCTGCACTGGCCGCGACCGAACCTCCCAGGTAGCCGAACAGCCCCGTGAAGCCCGCAGCCGTACCGGCGGCTTTCTTCGGTGCCAGTTCCAGTGCCTGCAGGCCGATCAGCATCACCGGGCCGTAGATCAGGAAGCCGATGGAGACCAGCGCAATCATGTCGACAGTCGGGTTACCGGCCGGGTTGAGCCAATACACCAGTGTCGCCACGGTCACCAATGCCATGAACACCATGCCTGTCAGGCCACGGTTGCCACGGAAGATCTTGTCTGACATCCAACCGCACAGCAACGTGCCCGGAATACCGGCCCACTCATAGAAGAAATACGCCCAGGACGTCTTGTCCACAGTGAAGCCCTTGGCCTCCTTGAGGTAGGTCGGTGCCCAGTCCAGCACGCCGTAGCGCAGCAGGTAGACAAAGACGTTGGCCAGGGCGATGTACCAGAGCATCTTGTTGCGCAGCACGTACTTGACGAAGATTTCCTTGGCGCTGAATTCCTCTTCGTGGCTCGCGTCGTAGCCTTCCGGATAGTCGTTCTTGTACTTCTCGATTGGCGGCAGGCCGACCGATTGCGGGGTGTCGCGCATGGTGATGAAGGCAAACACCGCCACGGCCATGGCCACTGCCGCCGGTACATAAAACGCAGCGTGCCAGTCGTTGAACAGGCCCATGCCGATCAGGAACAGTGGGCCGATCAAGCCACCACCCACGTTATGCGCCACGTTCCACAGCGACACCACGCCACCGCGTTCCTTCTGCGACCACCAGTGGACCATGGTCCGCCCACTTGGCGGCCAGCCCATGCCCTGCGCCCAGCCGTTGATGAACAGCAGGATGAACATGATGGTCACGCTGGACGTCGCCCAATGTGCGAAACCGAACGTGAACATCACCGCTGCCGAGACCAACAGGCCGAACGGCAGGAAGTAGCGCGGATTGGAACGGTCGGAAACGATGCCCATCAGAAACTTGGACAAACCATAGGCAATGGCAATCGCCGACAGCGCCACGCCCAATTCTCCACGGGTATAGCCCTCTTCGATCAGATAAGGCATGGCCAGGGAGAAGTTCTTGCGCAGCAGGTAGTAACCGGCGTAACCGATAAAGATACCGGCGAAGATCTGCCAGCGCAGGCGTCGGTAGGTGCTGTCTATTTTTTCTTCAGGCAGCGGAGCCTGATGTGCGGCAGGACGAAAGAAAGCAAACATTCAAGAGCTCCAAATTTCTTGTTTTGACTGCGGATGCGAATGTTACAGTTTCGTTACCGAAAATAGCATCGGTTCTCATCGACAAAACAGCGGAAATGTTGGAAATCGAGCGTTCTTTTATGAACATGTCGCTCAGACGTAAATGAAGGGCGGTGTAGGAAGCGTTACCGTTTCGACGTAGATGTGCCTGATCTGAACGCAATAGGGCAGCTTTTTGGGAAAGGTCCTGCGCTTTTACCGGAAGCCATGACCTTCAGCCCAAAGCCTTCGATCTTTACCCTTTGTCTGGCAGCCAGGTTTGGCGATGCAGGGTAAGAAGGGGGATGCGTTATGCGGTGGGTTATGTGTTTGGTGCTGTTGGTTTTGTCTGTTGAAAGTAGGGGAGGTGACGTGTTCCTGATACCGGAGCACAACCCCAAGCCGATTTATCCGCCAGCGCTGCAACGGGCCGGAATCATCGGTGATGTCAGGGTCAGGTTTACGGTCCATGCCGATGGCTCGGTCAGCAAGGTAAGTATTTTGCAAAGCGATCATCATGATTTGGCCGAGGCGTGCAGGGTGGCGATAGGGCAGTGGCGGTTCAAGCCATGGACGGTTGAGGATGGGAAGCCTGCGGAGCAGGAAGTGATTGCGCCGATGGTCTTTGGATTCAATTCAGCGTTACCCCTTCATCTCAATGAATGGCTTAAGAAACTGAAATGTCGCGATCTCAATGAAGTCACGGTCAACACGCCCGAACACGCCTGGGCTGATACCACTGCGTTCCACTACACCCGTGCCTATTTATCGAATGCCTTTTCTGCCACAACGTTGCCTAACGAGCGTCGCCTGGCGCTGATAGCCGGGATGAACAGGAAGGTGCCGGTCATTGTCAGGGAATGCCTGAACAATCCGGTGTCCAGGTACGTGAGGTTTTTACCGGAGGATATTCGCAAGTTGCTTTAGTTTGGGGCGGCCTGGACACCATTGATGGGAGTCCAGACCGTGTGGCGGGCTCAGCGAACCTGCACAACCACCTTGCCAACGGCCTTGCGCTGGCCCAGGTCATTGATGGCCTGCGCGGCATTGCTTAGCGGATACACCTGCGACACCAGCGGCTTCAACTTGCCTTCGGCAAACCAGCCAAACAATTGCTGGAAGTTGGCGGCGTTATCCTGCGGCTGACGCTGGGCGAACGAGCCCCAGAATACGCCGAGTACAGCCGCGCCCTTGAGCAGTGCGAGGTTTACTGGCAGTTCGGGAATGCGTCCGCTGGCAAAGCCAACCACCAGCAGGCGGCCGTTCCAGGCGATGGCGCGGATGGCCTGGTCGAACAGGTCGCCGCCCACCGGGTCGTAGATCACGTCGGCACCCTGGCCATCGGTCAGGCGCTTGATTTCGTCCTTGAGGCTGGTTTCGCTGTAGTTGATCAGCTCGTCGGCACCTGCAGCCTTGGCCACGGCAAGTTTTTCCGCGCTGCTGGCCGCGGCGATCACCCGGGCGCCCATGGCCTTTCCGATTTCCACAGCCGCCAGGCCGACACCGCCGGAGGCGCCCAGTACCAGCAGGGTTTCGCCGGGATGCAGGTTGGCGCGCTGCTTGAGGGCGTGCATCGAAGTGCCATAGGTCATGCTGAAGGCGGCGGCGGTGTTGAAGTCCATGGAAGGCGGAATCGGCAACACGTTGTAACCCGGCACCGCGACCTGTTCGGCGAAGCTGCCCCAGCCGGTAAGGGCCATGACCCGGTCACCGACTTTCAGGTGGCTGACTTTTTCGCCCACGGCGCTGACTACGCCGGCGGCTTCACCGCCGGGGGAAAAAGGGAAGGGCGGCTTGAATTGGTACTTGCCCTCGATGATCAGCGTGTCGGGAAAGTTCACCCCGGCGGCGTGCACCTCCAGCAGGATTTCGTTCTTCTTCGCGACAGGACTGGCGACGTCTTCCAGCACCAGCGATTCGGCAGGGCCGAAGGCTTTGCACAGCACGGCTTTCATCAGGGCTATTCCTTTGGGAGTGTTGGCCGATAAGTGTAGGTGTGTGAGTCGACGGGTCAACGAGCATGCCCGGCCCTGATAACCAGCCATAAGCTTGTGCTGGCGTAGCGGCTGGTTATGCTAGGCCGCAAACCGGATAAGGAGCGAATTGTGAAAGCGTGGATCATGTTGTTGCTGGGCCTTTCCTTGCCTATGGCAGCGGTGGCCGAAGAGGCCAAGGAAGAGGTGGCGCCGAAGGTCAATTACGTCACCTTGAGCCCGCCGTTCGTGGGCAACTACGGGCTCGATGGCACGCCGAAGCTCAAGGTCTACAAGGCTGATGTGGCATTGCGTGTGACGGGTGACGAGGCCGCCAAAGCGGTGAAGGCCAACGAACCGTTGATTCGTAATCAACTGGTGGCGCTGTTTGCCCAGCAGTCCACCGAGACGATGAACAATGTCGAGGCTAAGGAAAAGCTGCGTCAGGAAGCGCTGAAGCAGACCCAGCAAATCATGAATGATGAAACCGGCAAGCCGGTGGTTGAGGACCTGTTGTTCAACAACCTCATTATCCAATAAGACTTGCGTTGTCCGGGCAGGCCTCTTCGCGGGCAAGCCCGCTCCCACATTGGAATGCGTCCCCTGTGGGAGCTAGCCTGCTCGCGAAAGCATTCTGATTGCCGCCGCACATCTTACGGCTTAAGTGCTATCACCGCCGCCCACTGCTCCGCCGTCACCGGCATCACCGAAAGCCTCGAACCCTTCTGTACCAAAGGCATCTCCGCCAGCGCCGCCTGTTGCTTCAGATAATCGAGCTTCAACACTTTGGAAAACGTTTCGCCGTGAGCGACATCGATAGCGCTCCAGGCGTTTTTCTCGGCAGTGGCCTTCGGATCGTAGTAATGACTCTCGGGCTCCAGTGCGGTTGGGTCCGGATAGGCGGCTTTGACGATCTTTCCAATCCCGGCAATCCCCGGCTCAGGGCAGCTCGAATGGTAGAAAAAGAACTCGTCCCCCACCGCCATTGCGCGCAAAAAATTACGCGCCTGATAGTTGCGAACCCCGTCCCAGCGCGCTCTGCCAAGCTGCTCCAGGCCTTTGATCGAGAGTTCGTCGGGCTCGGATTTCATCAGCCAATAGGCCATGGTTTGGCTCCTTGCGAAGTGGGTGGAAAGGTCGTCGGGCAATTTTATGACAAACCGACGGTCGGTTGACGCCAGCATTTGCGTGCGGGTTCACGTTGTCGCAAAATGCCGGCCTTTCAAGCTTGACGCTGCTGCACGGCCTACAAATGGAAACCGCTGCTGACATCGTGTTGATATGCCTTTGGGGGGCAATCGATGAAACGCAAACCGGATTTACTTTGGATTTTGGTTATTTTGTTCGGCCTTGGCGTCGTAACCACTGGCTATGCCCAAAGCCTGTGGAACAACAAGACCGATGCACCCATCGAGGTCTCGGCGCTGCAGCAACAGTCGACAGCCTTCAAGCGCTGATCCTTGCTTTTTGACGCCTGAGCGCGGTGGCGTCTAGCCTGCGTAATACCAGGCCTTGTCCGTCACCGTTCCTTGCAACGGCACATCCCAGCTCGCTTGAGCCAGTCGCTCGACCTTCTGGCATTCATGGGCCAGCCCTAGCAATGTCGGTTTACGCCAGTCATTGCGGCGCGCCAGGTAGGCGAGGCTTCGATCATAGAAGCCGCCGCCCATGCCCAGGCGTCCGCCAACATCGTCAAACCCCACCAATGGCAGCAGCACCAGGTCCAGCGCCCAGACTTTGCGTTGTCGTGCGAGGTTGTGCCTGGGTTCGAGGATACGGAAGCGATTGGGCTTGAGCTTTTCGCCGGGGCGGATGCGCTGGAACACCATTTTGGTTCGCGGCCAGGCACTGAGCACCGGCAGATAGGTGGCCTTGCCCCGACGTTGAGCCGCACGCAACAACAGGCGCGGATCGATTTCACCGTCGGTGGGCAGGTAAAGAGAGATGTGTTTGGCGCGGCGGAACAGCGGTTGCTGGGCCAATTGCTTGTACAGCCCGCGAGCCGCCTGGCGCTGCTGACTGGTTGTCAGTGCGCGGCGGGCCTTGCGCAGCATGCGTCGAAGTTGCGGTCGAGGGAGCAGCGCAGGTTCGGTCATGGATTTTGGCTTCGGCAATACGGTTACCTAAAGCGCCTCTGTAAAAAAGCAGAGCAGTAAAAACGCCGATGCCGGTATTAAAACCGGCATCGGACTGGAATCAGGCTCCCCGGATGTGCCGCTGTCGACTTAGCCCTTGAACCCGAAAGTTCAAGGTGGAAGACGCAGTAGGCTTTAAGGCTTTCCGTCTAGCGGACATGCACACCAGCCCAACGTGCGACTTCCAGGGTATAGCAAATCGGCTCAGGGACATCGCCAACTGGCAAGCACCCCAGGGAGTGATCAGAGTATACCGCAAGCGGTGACGCGAATCAGCCCTTGGTGACATCCGGATCAGTGGCGAGCACCAGATCGACGCGATCGAGCAGGTCGCGCACCTGTTCGCGGGTTGAACCGCTGGCCTGGATATCCGGTCGTTCTTCCTTGTGCAGCAAATCGTGCGTGATGTTCAGCGCGGCCATCACGGCGATGCGATCGGCGCCGATGACTTTGCCGCTGCTGCGGATTTCGCGCATCTTGCCGTCCAGGTAGCGAGCGGCGCTCACCAGGTTGCTGCGCTCTTCCTGGGGGCAGATGATCGAATATTCTTTGTCGAGGATCTGCACAGTGACGCTATTGCTTGAACTCATGAGTCTTGCTCCAGGGCCTTGAGGCGCGAAATCATCGATTCGACCTTACGCCGGGCGATTTCGTTTTTTTCAATGAGGTGCGCGCGTTCCTCGCGCCAGGTCTTTTCCTGAGCTAGTAAGAGTCCGTTTTGGCTCTTAAGTTGCTCGACTCGGGTAATCAACAGTTCGAGTCTGGCCATCAGCGCTTGCAGGTCGGTGTCTTCCATTGTGTCCACTGTTCGTCTGATGGGTGGTAAATGTAGGAGCGAGCATGCTCGCGATGAACCTGAGAACGCCGCGGGGTGTCAGGACCCCAGGGATATCGTTGACGACCATCGCGAGCGTGCTCGCTCCTACAGGGGTAGTCGATGTAGGATACAAGGCCTTCATTCTAGACATAGCGCCGTCTGGCGCCTAGCTGCCCATGACCATTCAGAATTCCCCGTACCAAGGCTTCGCCACCCTGCTGACCTCCAGCGGTCATAACGTCTCGCCTGCCGAACTGCACGGCCTGCTGCTCGGCCGCAGTTGCGCCGGCGCCGGTTTCGACGCCGAAGGCTGGCTGATCGACGCCGCCGAACTGCTCGAAAGCGAGCCGCAGGACAACGTTCGCAGCGCCCTGATCGGCCTGCAAGAGATGGTCAAGGGTGAGCTCACCGGCGACGACGTAACCGTGGTCCTGTTGCTGCCGACCGACGACGCTCCGCTGACCGAACGCGCCGTGGCTCTGGGCCAGTGGTGCCAAGGCTTCCTCAGTGGTTTCGGCTTGAATTGCCGCGACAGTAGCATGCTCAGCACTGAGGCAACTGAAGTGTTGCAGGATCTTGCAGCCATTTCCCAGGTGCAAGACGCGCTGGAAGAGTCCGAAGACGGCGAAACCGACTATATGGAAGTCATGGAGTACCTGCGCGTCGCGCCGCTGCTGCTGTTCTCGGAAACCAAGAAAGACGCAGCGGCTGCGGCCAAGCCGTCGCTGCACTGATCAATGCCAGGGAACGCCATCTGCCCATGATTCATATCCCGAAATCGGAATACAGCCGTCGCCGCAAGGCCCTGATGGCGCAGATGGAACCCAACAGCATCGCCATCCTGCCCGCCGCCGCGGTAGCCATCCGCAACCGCGACGTCGAGCACGTCTATCGCCAGGACAGCGACTTCCAGTACCTCAGCGGTTTTCCCGAGCCTCAGGCCGTGTTGGTCCTGATGCCAGGGCGCCTGCATGGTGAATACATCCTGTTCTGCCGTGAACGCAACGCCGAACGCGAGTTGTGGGACGGCCTGCGCGCCGGGCAAGAGGGTGCGATTCGCGACTTCGGTGCCGACGACGCCTTCCCGATCACCGATATCGACGACATCCTGCCCGGCCTTATCGAAGGCCGTGACCGCGTCTACTCGGCAATGGGCAGCAACCCGGAATTCGACCGGCACCTGATGGAATGGATCAACGTGATCCGCTCCAAGGCCAACCTCGGCGCCCAGCCGCCGAACGAATACGTTGCCCTGGATCACCTGCTGCACGACATGCGCCTGTATAAATCGGCGGCAGAGGTGAAGGTGATGCGCGAAGCCGCACGGATTTCCGCCCAGGCACACGTGCGTGCGATGCAGGCCAGCCGCGTCGGGTTGCATGAGTTCAGCCTGGAAGCCGAACTCGATTACGAGTTTCGCAAAGGCGGGGCGAAGATGCCGGCCTACGGCTCGATCGTCGCGGCGGGGCGCAATAGCTGCATCCTGCATTACCAGCAGAATGACGCGCTGCTCAAGGACGGCGATCTGGTGCTGATCGACGCCGGTTGCGAGATCGACTGCTACGCCAGCGACATCACGCGTACCTGGCCGGTCAACGGCAAATTCAGCGCAGAACAGAAGGCAATCTACGAATTGGTGCTGGCCGCCCAGGAAGCCGCGTTTGCCGAGATTGCCCCGAACAAGCACTGGAACCAGGCCCACGAAGCCACGGTGCGGGTGATTACCTCGGGCCTGGTCGAGCTGGGACTGATGCAGGGTAACGTCGACGAACTGATCGCCAGCGAAGCCTACAAGGCGTTCTACATGCACCGCGCCGGTCATTGGCTGGGCATGGATGTGCATGACGTCGGCGAGTACAAGGTCGGTGGCGAATGGCGCGTGCTGGAAGTGGGCATGGCGCTGACCGTGGAGCCGGGGATCTACATTGCTCCGGACAACCAGAGCGTGGCGAAGAAATGGCGCGGCATTGGCGTGCGCATCGAGGACGATGTCGTGGTCACCAAGGCCGGCTGTGAAATCCTGACGAAAGGCGTACCGAAAACCGTCGCCGAGATCGAGGCCCTGATGGCGCAAGCACGGACACAAGCGGCATGAATCGAGTCAACCTGGCGATTATCGGTGGCGGCCTGGTCGGCGCCAGTCTGGCGTTAGCCTTGCAGGCCGGGGCAAAGGCCCGTGGCTGGAAGATCGTGCTGATCGAACCGTTTGCCCCCGGGGACAGCTATCAACCCAGTTACGATGCGCGTTCCACGGCGTTGTCCTTCGGTGCGCGGCAGATTTATCAGCGCCTGGGCGCCTGGCAGGAAATCTCCCGCCGCGCAGAGCCGATCAAGCAGATTCACGTCTCTGACCGTGGGCGTTTTTCCACGGCGCGACTGTCGGCGATGGAAGAGGGCGTTCCGGCGCTGGGGTATGTGGTGGAAAACGCCTGGCTTGGCCATTGCCTGTGGCAAGGCCTGGACCAGGACGTGATCAGTTGGCGTTGTCCGGCGGAAGTCACGCGCATGGAGCCGCTCACTGATGGCTACCGCCTGACCCTGAATGACGAAACCACGCTCGATTGCGACCTTGCGGTGCTCGCCGATGGCGGCCGTTCAGGCTTGCGCGAGCAACTGGGCATCGGCATCAAGAAACGCCCATACAACCAGAGCGCGCTGATCGCCAACATCACCCCGAGCGAAGCCCATGACGGCATGGCGTTCGAACGTTTCACCGACGACGGCCCAATGGCGTTCCTGCCGTTGCCGGACAATCGTTGCGCGCTGGTCTGGACCCGCCAGGGCATGGATGCACAGCGCCTGGCCGCCCTTGATGAGCGCAGTTTCCTGAGCGAGCTGCAGGGGGTGTTCGGTTATCGCCTTGGCACGTTGAAGCAAGTCGGTGTGCGGCACTTGTATCCGCTGGCGCTGGTGGAGGCCGAAGAGCAGGTGCGCTCGCACCTGGTGGTTCTCGGCAATGCTGCCCACAGCCTGCATCCGATTGCCGGCCAGGGGTTCAACCTGTCCCTGCGCGATGCCCAGGCGCTGGCCGATGCGCTGCTCGCCAGCGAACGCCTGCCGGGCGACTTCGCCACCTTGCAGGATTACCGCGAGCGCCAGCGATTGGACCAGAGCCTCACCGTGGGCTTCTCCGACCAGGTCACGCGCCTGTTCGGCAGTACTCAGCCGCTGGTCTCATTGGGCCGCAATCTGGGCCTGCTCGGTCTTGATCTGCTGCCGCCGGCCAAGCGCTGGTTCGCCCGGCAAGCCATGGGCCTGGGTACTCGCCCTGATGTTTAAGTGGCTGACGCGCAGGTTTGGCAAGGCCCGCTTGATGTGCCGGTTCATGAACCTCTATCCGCCGTACCTTGGTGCCGGGGTTCGGGTGCGGTACATCAGCGATGACTTTCGTGATGTCCAGGTGTCCATGGGCTTGAGTTGGTACAACCGCAACTACGTCGGCACGCAGTTTGGCGGCAGCCTGTATTCAATGGTCGATCCGTTCTTCATGCTGATGCTGATGGAAAACCTTGGTCGCGAGTACATCATCTGGGACAAGTCCGCCGACATCGATTTCATTGCGCCGGGCAAAGGCCCGGTATTCGCCCGTTTCAACATCGATGACACCTTGCTCGACGAGATCCGCCGGCAGACGGCGGAGGGCAAGAAGTACCTGCCGCAATTGCAGGTCGATATCCATGACGGCGCCGGCCACCTGGTGGCGCGTGTCGGAAAAACCCTTTACGTGCGGCTCAAGCCGCAAGCGAGACAGGCTTAAAGCATGGAAATGCGCGCAGATCTGCTGATTGTCGGGGCCGGAATGGTCGGCAGCGCCCTGGCGCTGGCGTTGCAGGACAGCGGGCTGGAAGTCCTGCTGCTCGATGGCAGCCCGTTGAGCGTCAAACCCTATGACCCGCAGGCGCCGTTCGAGCCGCGCGTGAGTGCATTGTCCATTGCCAGTCAGCGAATTCTCGAACGCCTGGGTGTTTGGGACGGTATTGCCAGCCGGCGCAGCAGTCCCTACAGCGACATGCACGTCTGGGACGGCAGCGGCACCGGGCAAATCCACTTTTCGGCGGCCAGCGTGCATGCCGATGCCCTGGGCCATATCGTCGAGAATCGTGTGGTTCAGGACGCCTTGCTCGACCGCTTGCACGACTGTGACCTGGGCATGCTGGCCAATGCGCGCCTGGAACAAATGCGCCGCTCCGGCGACGACTGGCTGCTAACCCTGGCCGATGGCCGCACCTTGCGCGCGCCGCTGGTGATCGCGGCGGATGGGGCCAACTCGGCGGTGCGACGCCTGACTGGTGTCGCCACGCGGGAATGGGATTACCTGCATCACGCCATCGTCACCAGCGTGCGCAGCTCTAAACCTCATCAAGCGACCGCCTGGCAGCGGTTTACCGACAATGGCCCGCTGGCGTTCCTGCCGCTTGAACGCGACGGTCAGCAGGATTGGTGCTCGATCGTCTGGTCGACCACGCCGAGCGAAGCCGGGCACTTGATGGAACTCGATGACGAGGATTTCTGTCGTGCGCTGGAGCGGGCCTTCGAAGGTCGACTTGGCACGGTACTGAGTGCGGACCCACGCCTGTGCGTGCCGCTGCGTCAGCGCCATGCCAAGCGGTACGTGGCAGAGGGCCTGGCCTTGATCGGCGATGCCGCGCACACCATTCACCCGCTGGCCGGGCAGGGCGTGAACCTCGGTTTCCTGGATGCTGCCGTGCTGGCCGAAGTGCTATTGCAAGCGGCAACCCGTGGCGAGCGACTGGCGGACGTGAAGGTGCTGAGCCGTTACGAACGTCGGCGGATGCCGCATAACCTGGCGTTGATGGCGGCAATGGAAGGTTTTGAACGGCTGTTCCAGGCTGACCCGTTGCCGGTGCGCTTGTTGCGTAATGTCGGGTTGAATTGGGTCGATCGGATGCCCGAGGCCAAGGCGCTGTTTGTGCGTGAGGCGTTGGGGTTGATCGGGGATTTGCCGGCGCTGGCCAAGGCCTGATGTCCTTGGTGTGGCTGATGGCCTCTTCGCGAGCAAGCCCGCTCCCACATGGGAATGCATTTCAAATGTGGGAGCGGGCTTGCTCGCGAAGGCGTCAGCACATTCACTATCAATTCCCGCTGTGCAACATCTGGTAACTCCTCCGGAAACTGTTCGATTGAGAAGCGAAATGTGAGTCCTTATCATTTGATCTCACTTTTTCAATCGAGAGACCGCTCCCATGTTGGCACCGAAGCGTCTACTGACCGCACTGGCCCTGACCCTGATCGGCAGCACCGCCGCCCAGGCCGCTGACGAGGTGGTGGTCTATTCCTCGCGCATCGATGAACTGATCAAGCCAGTGTTCGATGCCTACACCGCGAAAACCGGCACCCAGGTGAAGTTCATCACCGACAAGGAAGCGCCGCTGATGCAGCGAATCAAGGCCGAGGGTGAGAACACTCCCGCCGACCTGCTGCTGACCGTCGATGCCGGCAACCTCTGGCAAGCCGAGCAGATGGGCATCCTCCAGCCCTTCACCTCGAAAACCATAGACGCCAACATTCCGCTGCAATACCGTGCGGCCTCCCACGCCTGGACCGGCCTGAGCCTGCGGGCGCGGACCATCGCCTATTCCACCGACCGAGTGAAACCGGGCGAACTGACCACCTACGAAGCACTGGCCGACAAGAACTGGGAAGGCCGCCTGTGCCTGCGCACGGCGAAAAAGGTCTACAACCAGTCCTTGACCGCCACCCTGATCGAAGTGCACGGCGCCGAGAAAACCGAGCAGATCCTCAAGGGCTGGGTCAACAACCTGTCCACTGACGTGTTCTCCGACGACGTGGCAGTGCTCGAGGCCATCAATGCTGGCCAGTGCGACGTGGGCATCGTCAATACCTACTACTACGGTCGCCTGCACAAGCAAAAACCGGATCTGCCGGTTAAACTGTTCTGGCCGAACCAGGCGGATCGCGGCGTGCACGTCAACCTGTCGGGCATTGGCCTGATCAAGCACGCGCCGCATGCGGAAGCGGCCAAGGCCCTGGTGGAGTGGATGACCACGCCAGAGGCACAGAAGATCTTCGCTGATGTGAATCAGGAATACCCGGCCAACCCGACCGTGCAACCCTCCGCCGAAGTCGCTGCGTGGGGCAAGTTCGTCGCCGATACCCTGCCGGTGGAAGTTGCCGGCAAGCGCCAGGCCGAAGCGATTCGCATGATGGATCGCGCTGGCTGGAACTGAGTCGCCCGCAATAAAGAGCAAAAGATCGCAGCCTTCGGCAGCTCCTACAGGGTGATCACCGACCCAATGTAGGAGCTGCCGGAGGCTGCGATCTTTTTGCGTTTTCCCTACACTTCAAGATTTTGCGAGAGCTATACCTTGGCCCACCCCGCCCAACGCCGCTGGTATCCCCTGGTCTTCGCCATCGCTGCGCTGGTCCTGCTTCCCCTGAGTGTCCTGCTGCTGTCCTGGCAAGCCATCGACCCGCAGATCTGGTCCCACCTCTGGGAAACCCAGATGCCGCGCCTGCTGGGCAACACCCTGACCCTGGTATTCGGTGTCGGCGTTGGCGTCACGGTCCTGGGGGTGAGCCTGGCCTGGCTCACCAGCCTTTGCGAATTCCCCGGTCGGCGTTGGCTGGACTGGGCACTGATGCTGCCCTTTGCGATTCCGGCCTACGTGCTGGCATTCGTCTTTGTCGGGCTGCTGGATTTTGCCGGTCCCGTGCAAACCCTGTTGCGAGAGTGGTTCGGCAGCGGCCTGCGTTTGCCGCGTGTGCGCTCCACGGGAGGGGTGATCCTGGTCCTGGTGCTGGTCTTCTATCCTTACGTTTATCTGCTGGCGCGCACCGCTTTCCTGGCTCAGGGCAAGGGGCTGATGGAAGCGGCACGGGTGCTCGGTCAATCCCCATGGCAGGCGTTCTGGCGCGTGGCGATGCCCATGGCGCGCCCGGCCATCGGTGCTGGCGTAGCCTTGGCGCTGATGGAAACCCTGGCGGATTTCGGTGCCGTGTCAGTGTTCAACTTCGACACCTTCACCACCGCCATCTACAAGACCTGGTACGGGTTCTTCAGCCTCTCCAGCGCCGCGCAACTGGCCAGCCTGTTGCTGCTGGTGGTGATGCTCGTGCTCTACGGCGAGCGGCGTGCCCGCGGCGCCAACCGTGCGAGCAATGAACGGCCACGGGTCAAGGCGTTGTATCACCTGCGCGGTCTCAAGGCACTGTTGGCGACGGGGTGGTGCGCTCTGGTGTTCGCCTGCGCCTTTGTCATTCCTATGCTGCAGCTGGTGGTGTGGTTCTGGCAGCGCGGTCGCCTGGATCTGGATGAGCGTTACACCGGCCTGATCATTCACACGTTGTACCTGGGGGCGATGGCGGCGTTGATCACCGTCAGTGTCGCCCTGGTATTGGCGTTTGCCCGGCGGCTGGCGCCGACCCGGGGGATTCGCGCCGGGGTGAGCCTGGCCAATCTTGGCTACGCCTTGCCCGGATCGGTGCTGGCGGTTTCGATCATGCTGGCGTTCAGTTACCTCGATCGCGTGTTGGTGATCCCGCTCTCCGGCTGGCTCGGCGCGGCTGGCAAGCCGTTGTTGCTGGGCAGTCTGTTGGCGCTGCTGCTAGCTTACCTGGTGCGCTTCATCGCTGTGGCCTACGGTCCGCTGGAAAGCAGTCTGGCGCGTATACGGCCATCTTTGCCCGAAGCGGCACGTAGCCTGGGCGTCAGTGGGCCGCGACTGTTTTTCAAAGTGTATCTACCTTTGCTGCTCCCCGGTTCGATGAGCGCGGCCTTGCTGGTGTTCGTCGATGTGCTCAAGGAAATGCCCGCGACCCTTCTGATGCGCCCGTTCGGCTGGGACACGCTGGCGGTGCGGATTTTCGAAATGACCAGTGAAGGTGAGTGGGCGAGGGCGTCTTTACCGGCCTTGACCCTGGTTTTGGTCGGGCTGCTACCAGTCATCGGATTGATACGACGTTCGGCGCATCGAAACAGCTAGGTGCCAGTCCTACACCTTGCGGCTACAATGCGCGGCATTCGGTGCGGTCCGTCTGACAGATAAGGTAGTGAAAGCGGCTGGAAGCCTTTTATTTCAAGGTTCCCGCACAAATTATCACTCGACCGCACCTTCGCCACGCCCGGAAGGAGAAACCCATGGGACAGCGTACGCCTCTGTATGACCTTCATCTTGCCCTCGGCGCGAAGATGGTCGATTTTGGCGGTTGGGATATGCCTCTGCATTATGGATCCCAGGTCGAGGAGCACCATCAAGTGCGCCGCGATTGCGGTGTTTTTGATGTATCCCACATGACCGTGATCGATGTCGACGGCCCCCAGGCCAAGGCTTGGCTCCAGCATTTGCTGGCCAACGACGTCGAACGCCTGCATAAACCCGGTACCGCGTTGTACAGCACCATGCTCAATGAGCGCGGCGGTATCGTCGACGACATGATCGTCTATCGTCTCGAAAGCGGTTACCGCTTGGTGGTCAACGCCTCCACCCGCGACCAGGACCTGGCGTGGATGCAGGCGCATCTCGATGGTTTCGACGTACAGCTCAACGAGCGATCCGAATTGGCAATGCTGGCCATTCAAGGCCCCCATGCCCGGCACAAGATTGCCGAGCTGGTGAGCCAGGCACGCGGCGCACTGATCCAGAAACTCAAGCCGTTCGAAGGTCGGCCCGACGGTGACTGGTTCATCGCACGCACCGGCTACACCGGTGAAGACGGCCTGGAAATCATTCTGCCTGCCGACCAGGCGCCGGGGTTCTTCAACGATCTGGTGGGGGCGGGCATTTCCCCCATAGGCCTGGGCGCGCGCGACACCCTGCGGGTCGAGGCGGGCATGAACCTGTACGGTCAGGACATTCACCAGGACGTTTCCCCGCTGGCCTCCAATATGGCCTGGAGCATCGCGTGGGAGCCTTCCACTCGCCAGTTCATCGGCCGCCCGGCGCTGGAAGCCGAGCGCAGCGGTGGCGTACAACATAAACTGGTCGGTCTGGTCCTTGAGGAACGCGGGGTTTTGCGCGCTCATCAGGTGGTTCGCATCGCCAATGTTGGCGAAGGGGAGATCACCAGTGGTAGTTTCTCTCCTACGCTAAGCAAGTCCATTGCACTGGCGCGGGTGCCGATGGCCACCGCCGACCGCGCGGAAGTGGAAATCCGTGGCAAGTGGTACCCGGTCCGAGTGGTCAAGCCGACCTTCGTGCGCCATGGCAAAACCTTGATCTAACCTTTCCCGGCGGATGTTGACCGCCGATAAATTTCCTGAGGACACAGAACATGAGCAATATCCCTGCCGACCTGCGTTTTGCCGAGAGTCACGAATGGGCTCGCCTGGAAGCCGATGGCACCGTCACCGTGGGCATCAGCGATCACGCGCAGGAAGCGCTGGGTGATGTGGTGTTCGTTGAGCTGACTGAAGTCGGCAACGTCTTCGCCGCCGGTGATCAGTCTGGTGTGGTGGAGTCGGTCAAGGCCGCTTCCGACATCTATTCCCCGGTTGCCGGTGAAGTGATCGCGGTCAACGAAGCTCTGAGCGGTGAGCCTGAGTTGCTCAACTCCGACCCTTACGGCGCGTGGATCTTCAAGCTCAAGCCAAGCAACACGGCTGACCTGGACAAGCTGCTTGATGCAGCGGGTTACAAGGCCGCCATCGGCGAGTAAGCCTTCAGCGTTATCTCAAAGCCCCGACCTGTCGGGGCTTTTTTGCTGTGCGCCAGGCATGGCGCGTTGCGCGCAAGCGCAACCAGCTTGGCTATGGTGGCCACGCTGGTGACTTGGAGGTGAAAGTCCTCTACACACCCGGCAAGGGGAAGTGTTAGCTAGAGGCAAGGGTGTCGCGGGTGACTGCGAATCTGAAGGAAGCCCGAGGCAAAATGCTGGCCTGACGAACAGGAAGCGGATTAGGCGGCGCAGCGGGGTAAGGTGGCAGTGATCACCAAAGCCCAATACTTGCACAGCACGCTGTGGCGTAGATCCGACAGGCATAAGCAGGAAGGTCGCGCGAATTACCCTGGGAGATCTGTACGTTTGCCACTGTGCTACCGAGCGTCGAGAGGCGACGGGATGAACGTGCAGAAGTCAGCCGAAGCCGTAGTAAGTGGCGGTTTACCGCGCCACCAAGGGCCGAACAGGTTATGCCGCCAGTAGGCGTCAGAGTTTCGTTGAATACTGAAATGCAGAAATTTCTCCCAGAGAAGACTGTCACTCCCAGTCCCGGACAGAATCCGAGGATGACGGCTGACAGCGCAAAGGTATCGACGGCATCTGTGACGTGGACGAACGCGGAGCCGGACACGCTGATGGCCCGGGTGCTTGCACCCGCCAACCTCAGACGTGCGTATCAGCGCGTGGTCAGCAACAAGGGCGCACCGGGTGCCGATGGCATGACGGTCGACGACTTGGCAGGCTACGTGAAACAGTATTGGCCAACCCTCCAGAGGAGGTTGCTGGCCGGCGAGTACCACCCGCAAGGTGTACGCGCCGTCGACATCCCAAAACCCAAAGGCGGCACCCGACAGCTGGGTATTCCCAGCGTCGTGGATCGCCTGATCCAACAAGCCCTGCTGCAACAGCTCACGCCAATCTTCGACCCGTTATTCTCGGACTACAGCTACGGCTTTCGTCCGGGTAGAAGCGCCCACCAAGCCATCGAAACAGCCCGCACCCATGTGGAGGCGGGGCATCGCTGGTGTGTGGAACTCGACCTGGAGAAGTTCTTTGACCGGGTCAACCACGACATCCTGATGGCTTATCTGGCGCGCCAAATCGAAGACAAGCGAGTGCTCAAGCTGATCCGTCGTTACCTCGAAGCGGGAACGATGTCAGGCGGACTCGCCAGTCGACGACAGGAGGGGACGCCGCAAGGCGGACCGCTTTCGCCGTTGCTGTCGAATATCCTGCTCAACGAACTCGACCGCGAGCTGGAACGACGGGGTCATCGTTTTGTGCGTTATGCCGACGATGCGAACATCTATGTACGCAGCCCTCGTGCTGGCGAACGAGTGATGAGGAGTGTTGAGCTCCTCCTGAATCAGCGCCTGAAACTGACGCTGAATCGGGATAAGAGCCGAGTTGCCGGGTCCTGGATGTGTGATTACCTGGGTTACGGGATGAGCTGGCATCAGCAGCCGAAGTTGAGAGTAGCGACGATGAGTCTGGGGCGTTTGCGCGACCGACTCAGAGGCCTGCTACGCAAAGCACGGGGCCACAAGATGGCTAATATCATCGCGCGGATAAACCCCGTGCTACGCGGTTGGGCGGGCTACTTCAAGTTGAGCCAAAGCAAAAGGCCACTCGAGGAGCTGGATGGCTGGGTGCGTCACAAGCTTCGTTGTGTCTTCTGGCGTCAATGGAAGCGGCCCTCTACGAGGGCGCGCAACCTGATACGTTTGGGACTCAATGAGGCTCGGGCGTGGAAATCGGCCGTGAATGGCCGAGGCCCATGGTGGAACTCGGGAGCGCCCCATATGAATCAGGCGTTGCCGAAGAAGCTGTGGGATCGACTCGAGCTGGTCTCGATACTGGATACGATAAACCGGCTTAGCCGTGTAACCTGAACCGCCGTATACGGAACCGTATGTACGGTGGTGTGAGAGGACGGCGGATGTGAATCCGCCTCCTACTCGATTCTGGCGATTTTTCCCCTGTAGGAGCGAGCACGCTCGCGATGGTCGTCAACGATGACGCTGGAAGCCTGACACCCCGCGGTGTTCTCAGGTTCATCGCGAGCATGCTCGCTCCTACAAGGGTTCGGGTCTGGCATCGACTGCTATGCTGGATTGACCGAGTTGCATCGACGCTGAGCGCCAGCCAAGAGAGAGCCCGTCATGTCCCAGTTGCCGTCCCTGAGCCAGTTACGCGACCCCAATGCCTTTCTTCGCCGCCACCTTGGCCCTGATGCCGCCGAGCAGCAGGCGATGCTCGACAGCCTTGGCCTCGGCAGCCGGGTCGAATTGATCGAGCAGACGGTCCCGCCGGGAATCCGCCTGAACCGACCACTCGACCTGCCGCCAGCCCTCGACGAAGAAGCCGCACTGGCCAAGCTGCGCGGTTACGCTGAGCAAAACCAGGTCTGGACCAGCCTGATCGGCATGGGCTATCACGGCACGTTGACCCCCGCCGTCATCCTGCGCAACGTCCTGGAAAATCCCGGCTGGTACACCGCGTACACGCCCTATCAACCGGAAATCGCCCAAGGCCGGCTTGAAGCGCTGTTGAATTTCCAGCAGTTGACCATCGACCTCACGGGACTTGAACTGGCCAACGCCTCGCTGCTGGATGAAGCCACTGCGGCCGCGGAAGCCATGGCCCTGGCCAAGCGGGTTGCCAAGTCGAAAAGCAATCTGTTCTTTGTCGACGCAAACTGCCATCCGCAGACCATTTCCGTGGTGCAGACCCGTGCCGAAGGCTTCGGGTTCGAGCTGATCGTCGACGCTGTGGATAACTTGAAACAGCACCAGGTATTTGGTGCACTGCTGCAATATCCCGACACCCACGGCGAGATCCGTAATCTACGTCCGCTGATTGATCATCTGCATGCCCAGCAGGCGCTGGCGTGTGTCGCCACTGATTTGCTGAGCCTGCTGCTGCTCACCCCGCCGGGGGAGCTGGGTGCCGACGTGGTGTTCGGTTCATCCCAGCGTTTTGGCGTGCCCATGGGTTACGGCGGCCCTCACGCGGCGTTTTTCGCCAGCCGTGACGAGTACAAGCGGGCGATTCCCGGCCGCATCATCGGCGTGTCAAAAGACGCCCGCAGCAACGTTGCCCTGCGCATGGCGCTGCAAACCCGCGAGCAGCATATCCGTCGTGAAAAGGCCAACTCGAACATCTGCACCGCTCAAGTGCTGCTGGCCAATATCGCCAGCTTCTACGCGGTTTATCACGGCCCCGAAGGGCTGAAACGGATTGCCCAGCGCGTCCATCGGCTGACCTGCATCCTTGCCGCGGGCCTTGAGCGCAAGGGCATTACCCGTCTCAACCAACACTTCTTCGACACCCTGACCCTGGAGGTCGGTGGCACCCAGACCGCGATCATCGAAAGCGCCCAGGCCGCGCAAATCAACCTGCGCATTCTGGGGCGTGGGCAATTGGGTGTGAGCCTCGACGAAACCTGCGATGAAACCACGGTGGCGAAACTGTTCGACCTGTTCCTGGGGGCCGATCATGGGCTCAGTGTCGACGAGCTGGACGCTGAAACCCTGGACGGCGGCATTCCCGACACGCTGGCACGGACCTCGCCCTATCTGCGCCACCCGGTGTTCAACGCCCACCACAGCGAAACCGAGATGCTGCGCTACCTCAAGCAACTGGAAAACAAGGATCTGGCACTCAATCAATCGATGATCCCGCTGGGCTCGTGCACCATGAAGCTCAACGCCACCAGCGAAATGATCCCGATTACCTGGCCGCAGTTCGCCAACCTGCACCCGTTTGCGCCCAGAGAACAGGCCCTCGGTTATTCATTGATGATCGAAGAACTGGAGCGCTGGCTTTGCGCGATTACCGGTTTTGATGCGATCTGCATGCAGCCCAACTCCGGGGCCCAGGGCGAATATGCCGGCCTGCTGGCGATCCGCAAATACCACGAGAGCCGCCAGCAGGGCGGGCGGGATGTCTGCCTGATTCCTTCGTCGGCCCACGGCACCAATCCGGCCTCGGCGCAGATGGCCGGGATGCGCGTGGTGATCGTCGAGTGTGACGAGGCGGGCAACGTCGATCTGGAGGACCTGAAAGACAAGGCCGCCCAGGCCGGGGATAAGCTGGCGTGCCTGATGGCGACTTATCCGTCGACCCACGGCGTGTATGAAGAAGGCATCAGCGAAATCTGTGAAGTTATCCACAGCCATGGCGGCCAGGTGTACATGGACGGCGCCAACCTCAACGCCCAGGTCGGACTGGCGCGCCCGGCGGACATCGGCGCCGATGTGTCACACATGAACCTGCACAAGACCTTCTGCATTCCCCATGGCGGCGGCGGGCCGGGCATGGGGCCGATTGGCGTGCGCGCCCACCTGGCGCCGTTCGTGGCCAATCACCCGGTCGTGCCTATCGAAGGACCGCAACCACAGAATGGCGCAGTCAGTGCGGCGCCCTGGGGCAGTGCAAGCATCTTGCCGATCAGCTGGATGTACATCGCCATGATGGGGCCGCAATTGGCCGACGCCAGTGAAGTGGCGATCCTGGCGGCCAATTACCTGGCGCGGCACCTGTCCGGCGCGTTTCCGGTCCTCTACACCGGCCGCAACGAGCGAGTGGCCCACGAATGCATTCTCGACTTGCGACCCCTCAAGGCGCTGACCGGCATCAGCGAGGAGGACGTTGCCAAGCGCCTGATGGACTACGGCTTCCATGCACCCACCATGTCGTTCCCGGTGCCGGGAACGTTGATGGTCGAGCCCACCGAAAGCGAATCGAAGGCAGAGCTGGACCGTTTTATCGGCGCGATGCTGAGCATCCGCGCGGAAATTACCGAGGTGCAGAATGGCAACTGGCCGGCCGAGGACAACCCGTTGAAACGAGCGCCGCATACGCTGGCGGACATCACTGGCGTGTGGGAACGGCCTTACAGCATCGTGCAGGCGGTCACACCGGATGCGCACACCAAGGCGCACAAGTATTGGCCGGCGGTGAACCGGGTGGACAATGTCTACGGCGACCGGAACCTGTTTTGTGCGTGTGTACCGCTGGACGAGTACCGTTAGGCAAGATCAAAAGATCGCAGCCTGCGGCAGCTCCCACATGGTAATGCGATCCCCCGTAGGAGCTGCCGCAGGCTGCGATCTTTGCTTTTAAACGTCCATAAAAAATGCCGCTCATATGGGCGGCATTTTTCGTTCGGCAACCTGGCTTATTCCGAAGCCACGGCATTCTTCGCCAGGATCGCATTCGCCAGTTCCATATCCGTGGCCTGCAAGCCCGGGTTGTCGGCGCGGACTTTCTGCATTGCCGCTTCCAGGTACGGGCCGCGGATGCTGCCGTCACTGGCCACAAAGCTGCCGGCATCGTCCTGGGCCGCGACGATCATCTTGTTATCCTTGAACGTCAGGTAGGTCGAGCCGGTGGTTGCACCGGAGGTAAGGACGTTACGCCAAAAGCTATCAGCCATCGCCGAGCCGACAGGCAGGGACAACAAGGCGATGGTAGCGACAGCAACTTTGAAACGCATGATGGGTGACTCCACTGATTAACTGCGATGTTGGATTGTCGACCCCCAATCGAGTTCCGTAACGGTCCACCTACTTCTGCTCGCTCTGCGGAGTCACCCGCAACACCTCCTCAATCGTCGTCAGGCCCGCCGCCACTTTCTGCGCCCCCGACAGTCGCAGGCTGCGCATGCCCTCCTTGAACGCCTGGCGCCGCACCGCCAGCAAGTCAGTGTCGGGATTGATCAGCGCCTTCAAGCCGTCGCTCAATTGCATGATTTCGTACACCCCGGCACGACCGTGGTAGCCGGTATCGCGACATTCCAGGCAGCCAATGGCGCGCTGGGCGTTGCCAGGCAAGGGGGCCTGCCAGGGCCGGGTCAGGGTTTGCCAGTCTTCCTCGCCCAGGGTTTGCGGGGCCTTGCAGTGTGGGCACAGGGTGCGCACCAGGCGTTGGGCCATCACGCCGAGTACGGTGGCCTTGATCAGGTAGTGCGGCACGCCCAGTTCCAGTAACCGGCTGATGGCGCTGGGTGCATCGTTGGTGTGCAGCGTCGATAACACCAGGTGCCCGGTGAGGGCCGCCTGGATGGCCATCTCGGCGGTTTCCAGGTCGCGGATCTCGCCGATCATGATGATGTCCGGGTCTTGCCGCATCAGCGCCCGGACACCGGCGGCGAAAGTCAGGTCGATGTTGTGCTGGACCTGCATCTGGTTGAACGCCGGCTCGACCATTTCTATCGGGTCTTCGATGGTGCAGAGGTTGACTTGCGGCGTCGCCAGTTTTTTCAGCGTGGTGTAGAGCGTAGTGGTCTTGCCCGAACCGGTCGGCCCGGTGACCAGGATAATGCCATTGGGCTGGCGGGTCATGTCCTGCCAGCGCCGCAGGTCATCGGCGGAAAAACCCAACTGATCGAAATCCTTGAGCAGCACTTCCGGGTCAAAGATCCGCATGACCATTTTTTCGCCGAAGGCCGTGGGCAAGGTCGAGAGCCGCAACTCGACTTCTCCACCCTCCGGAGTCTTGGTTTTCACCCGGCCGTCCTGGGGTTTGCGTTTCTCCGCAACGTTCATTCTGCCCAGGCTTTTGAGGCGACTGACGATGGCTATGGTCACCTGGGGCGGGAATTGGTAGACGTTGTGCAATACGCCGTCGATGCGGAAGCGCACCGTGCCCTGTTCGCGTCGGGGCTCGATGTGGATATCGCTGGCGCGCTGCTGGAAGGCGTACTGGAACAGCCAGTCGACGATATTGACGATGTGCGCGTCGTTGGCGTCGGGCTCCTGGTCGCTGGCGCCGAGGTTGAGCAACTGCTCGAAATTGCCCAGGTGGCTGACCTGCTGATCGGCGCTGTTCGCGCCGCTGACCGATTTGGCCAGGCGAAAGAACTCCACGCTGAAACGCTGGATGTCCACCGGGTTGGCCACCACGCGCTTGATCGGCAACTTCAGCACGTGGGCCAGGTCTGCTTCCCAACCCGTTACATAAGGCTGGGCGCTGGCGATGGTTACTGCGTCGCGATCGACCGACACCGCGAGAATCTTGTGGCGCTGGGCGAAGGCGTAGGACATCAGCGGCGTCACGGCCGCGACGTTGATTTTCAGCGGATCGATCCGCAGGTAAGGCTGGCCCGCCTGCTGGGATAGCCACAGGGTCAGGCTTTCAAGGTCGAGGTGCTTGCCCGGACGGCTGAGGTCGTCCAGGTGTTGGCTGGCGATGAACTCCAGCGGGTGTATCTGGCCATCGGCGGCGTGACGGCGTCGGGCGTTCAACGCCTGTTCGGCCGAGTCCTGGCTGACAAAGCCCTGGGCGACCAGTTCACGCAGCACATCATTGAGGTCCAGCCAGCGGTCCTGAAGGGCGATTTGAACGGACATGCGGGCTCCTTTTGAAAACAGTGCGCAAAGGATAGTCGTGACCCTGCAAGCCGTTGGGCCACTACCCGACGAAGCCGTATCGGGGTTTTTCAGCCCGCCGCCAGAACCGCTTCTCCCCAGGCGCAATCCGCCGCTTGCAGATCGACCGAACAGACGCTGATCAGGTTGCGCAGTTTTTGCGCAATCACCTGGGCGCGATGCCAGCTCAAGCCGTCGACGACCACATCGATGGCCAGCAAATCGTCGTGACGCTGCACCTGCACCTGCTGCGGGGTCAGGCACTGCAATGCGAACAGGTTGAGCGCGCGGCATAACAGGTCCGGTTCGGCTTCGGCGAGCAATTGATAGTGAACGCGGCAATGGGTGTTGCCGGCATTCCAGGCATCGGCGCGGGTTAGCGAGGTATTCACGGCTTCCAGGTAAGGCATGCTCGATCTCCAATCTGATTGGAGAAATTTTTACATTCGGTGGCGGGTATTTCTTATCTATGATTGGACATATTCGCGTTATGTTGAATTAAGTAATTCGCAAGATCATCAGTTGAAGGTTTTTTTATGCATAGCGAGTTGGACAGCTACGACCGTAGGATTCTCGCCTTGCTGCAGGAGGATGCTTCGCTTTCAAGCGCGCAGATCGCCGAACAGGTGGGGCTTTCGCAGTCACCCTGTTGGCGGCGGATTCAGCGAATGAAAGAGGAGGGGATCATTCGCAGCCAGGTCACCTTGCTCGACCGCAAGAAAATCGGCCTGAACACGCAGATTTTTGCCCAGGTAAAACTCAACGCCCATGGCCGTTCGAACTTCACCGAGTTCACCGAGGCCATTCGAGGTTTTCCTGAAGTATTGGAGTGCTACGTGCTGATGGGGGCGGTGGACTTCATGTTGAGGATCGTCGCGGCGGATATCGAGGCGTACGAGCGGTTCTTCTTCGAGAAGCTGTCGCTGGTGCCGGGGATACAGGAGGTGAACTCGATCGTGGCGTTGTCGGAGATCAAATCGACGACCAGTTTGCCGGTGTTGCGGTAAAGCAAAAGATCGCAGCCTGCGGCAGCTCCTACAGGGGTACACAATTCTATGTAGGAGCTGCCGAAGGCTGCGATCTTTTAGCGGTGTTACAGACGCAGAAGCATCTTCCAGGCACGATTCTGATAAACCGCGATCGCCTGCTGCTTGCGCGCATCCAGGGTTTCGTCGGTGATCGGCTCGTTGGCCAGTTGCGCCAGCTTGTTCAGCTCGCCGTAGAGGCGATCCATTTCCGGGATCTCCAGCACGTTGCGTGCGTGGTGCAACCAGACCTGAATGCGCTCGATACGCGGCAGTTGCTCGGCCAGGTCTTCCGGCTGTTGCTGGTAGCGCTGCAATTGCAGCGAGGTGGCTTCCTCGCCCAGCAGGCGCGGCAGCCAGCTGCCCAATTGCGCGGCGCCCTGGCGATTGCCCCGGGTATTACGCTCGGCGGTCCAGGTGCGGGCCAGCAACCAACGCGAGGTGTTCAGGGAGAACAAGCCCCAACGCGGGTCTTCGAGTTCTTCGAGGAACTGCTCCGGCGCGGCTTTGCGAACGTCTTCATCGTCCAGGCCAGCCTGTACCAGCGGGCGCCAGTCTTCCAGCAGGGCGTCGAGGGCGACACGCAAATCGTGGGTCGACTGGCGCGGTGCGGCTTGACCGAGGCTGCTGATCAGCGCGCGCATTTCAGCCAGGTTCTCGACCCAGTCCTGCAACAGGCGCCAGTGGCCATTGAAACGATACTGCTCGGCCAGGCGCTGGCTGCTGCCCAGCAAGTGCCAGCTGAGTGCGGCGAAGGCGTCGTCCAGTGGCGTTTCGGCGCTGATCTGCGGTGCCGGCAGGCTCAAGGAGTAACTGTGGGCGTCGTACAGGCGATAGCCACGTTCGGCCTTGCTGATGTCGCATGGCATCAGCGCCAGTTTTTCAGCCAGTTCGGCGGCCAGTTCCAGCAGCGCAGCGGGTTCGCCTTCGCGCAATTCCAGTTCCAGTTCGCAGATTTCTTCTTTTTGCTTGCCGACCACCACGTGGCCCAGGTCCAGTGCCGCTTCGATGACCACTTTGGTCTTGCCGCGGCCCCAGGCGATTTCCGCGCGCTCGCGGACGAAGTCGGTGGTGAAGATGGCTTTCAGGGTTTTCTTGTCCAGTTCGGCCAGTTCTTCGGGCCAGCATTCGCCGTCCAGTTTTTTCAGGTCGAGCTTGGCTTTGGGCAGGTTCCAGTCGTACTCGTTACGTACGGACAGGCCAGCGACGCTTTGGCCGCGGGTCTTGAGGGTCTGGATCACTTCTTCGCCATCCTTGCGCAGGCGCAGGGCGACTTTGGCCCGGGCCAGGTCACGCTCAGGGGTGTCGAAGTATTGATTCATCAACTCACGGCGTTCCCAGCCACTTTTGTTGCGTTTTTTCAGTAACGGGTGCTCGCGCAGGGCGGCGAGGGTTTCGCGGCTGACGCGGAGCTTGATTTCGGTTTCTTTCTGCATGGCCGGAAAATCCAGGATCGGGAGCGCAGCCGGGGGAAAAGGTGGCTGCCAAGGTCGTGCAGTGTACAGGACTCAACCTGCCTACGCCGTGCGACGGTTTATTCCTGTCACCGGATGGCTCTATGATGGACTTCAATTCGGGAGTTGGAGTCAGCGATGCCTTTGCCGTCCATGAAAGATCAGTTCGCTGCACTGATCGCTGCGCCATCCGTCAGTTGCACCCAGCCAAGCCTCGATCAATCCAATCGTCCGGTGATCGACTTGCTGGCCGCCTGGCTCGGTGATCTGGGTTTTGCCTGCGACATCCAGCAGGTCAGCCCCGGCAAATTCAACTTGCTGGCCAGTTTTGGCAGTGGCCCCGGCGGGCTCGTGCTGGCCGGTCACAGTGATACGGTGCCGTTCGATGGCGCGTTGTGGCAGACCGACCCCCTGAAGCTGACTGAGGTCGACGGGCGCTGGGTCGGCCTGGGCAGTTGCGACATGAAGGGCTTTTTCGCCCTGGCCATCGAAGCCGTCCGGCCGCTGCTCGACCAACCGTTCAAGCAGCCGCTGCTGATCCTTGCCACCTGCGATGAAGAAAGCTCGATGTCCGGCGCCCGGGCACTGGCCCAGGCGGGACGGCCGCTGGGACGTACAGCCGTGATCGGCGAGCCGACCGGGCTCAAGCCGATCCGCATGCACAAAGGCATCATGATGGAGCGCATCGATATCCTCGGGCAGAGCGGCCACTCCTCGGACCCGCGCCTGGGGCACAGCGCACTCGAAGCCATGCACGATGCCATCGGTGAACTACGCGGCTTGCGCCTGTTGTGGCAGCGTGAATTCCGTAATCCGCAATTCAGCGTGCCGATGCCGACCATGAACTTCGGCTGCATCCATGGTGGCGACAACCCCAACCGCATCTGCGGCCAGTGTTCGCTGGAGTTCGATCTGCGGCCGTTGCCGGGCATGGATCCCAAGATCCTGCGAGCCGATATTTCGCAGAAGCTCAAGGCGATTGCCGAGCGGCACCAGGTAAAAATCGATTACGCACCGCTCTTCCCCGAAGTGCCTCCTTTCGAGCAGGCTGAGGATGCGGAACTGGTACGCATTGCCGAAAAGCTCACCGGCCATGGCGCCGAAGCAGTGGCATTTGGCACCGAAGCGCCTTATCTTCAGCGACTTGGCTGCGAAACACTGGTGCTTGGCCCGGGCGATATCGCCTGTGCCCACCAACCGGGGGAATTCCTCGAAATGTCACGTTTGCAGCCTACGGTGCATCTATTACGACAGTTGATTGAACATTACTGCCTGACGCCGGCCCAAAAATCGGTACCAACCGGTTGAATGCGCAGTTTAAATTGCCGGTGTCCCAACCCGTATTCATGAGGAGAGCGCGCGTGTCGCCAAGCCTGTTCCGACGATAACCATCAGCCCGCTGTGCGTTTTCTGTTCCGCCCTTTTTTCGGCTGCTATTTATTACAGGCCCAGGTTCATGCCCGAATACGTCAATTGGCTTCGTCACGCTTCGCCCTACATCAACGCCCACCGCGATTGCACCTTTGTCGTCATGCTGCCCGGCGATGGCGTTGAACACCCGAACTTCGGCAACATCGTCCACGACCTGGTGTTGTTGCACAGCCTGGGCGTGCGCCTGGTGCTGGTGCACGGTTCGCGCCCGCAAATCGAAGCACGCCTCGAGTCTCGCGGCCTGACCCCGCATTACCACCATGGAATGCGCATTACCGATGCGGCGACCCTGGAGTGCGTGATCGATGCGGTCGGCCAACTGCGCATCGCCATCGAAGCGCGGCTGTCCATGGACATGGCGTCTTCGCCGATGCAAGGCTCGCGCCTGCGGGTGGCCAGCGGCAACCTGGTGACGGCGCGCCCCATCGGCGTGCTTGAAGGTGTCGACTATCACCACACCGGTGAAGTGCGTCGGGTTGACCGCAAGGGCATCAATCGCTTGCTGGACGAGCGCTCCATCGTGCTCTTGTCGCCACTGGGCTATTCGCCGACCGGCGAAATTTTCAACCTCGCTTGTGAAGATGTCGCCACGCGCGCGGCCATCGACCTGGGCGCAGACAAACTGCTGCTGTTTGGCGCCGACCTTGGTTTGATCGATGAACACGGCAGGCTGGTACGCGAACTGCGTCCGCAGCAGGTGCCGGCGCATTTGCAGCGTCTGGGCAGTAATTACCAGGCCGAGCTGCTGGATGCCGCCGCTGAAGCCTGCCGTGGCGGCGTGGCCCGCAGCCATATCGTCAGCTATGCCGAAGACGGTGCGCTGCTGACCGAGCTGTTTACCCGTGACGGTGGCGGTACGCTGGTGGCCCAGGAGCAATTCGAGGTGGTGCGCGAAGCGGCCATCGAAGACGTCGGCGGCTTGCTGGACTTGATCAGCCCGCTGGAAGAGCAGGGCATCCTGGTACGCCGCTCCCGCGAAGTACTCGAGCGTGAGATCGAGCAGTTCAGCGTGGTCGAGCGTGAGGGCATGATCATCGCCTGCGCGGCGCTGTATCAGATCGCCGATTCCGATGCCGGAGAGTTGGCGTGCCTGGCGGTGAACCCGGAGTACCGTCATGGCGGTCGCGGTGATGAGCTTCTCGAGCGCATTGAAACCCGTGCACGGGCCCAGGGGTTGAAAACCTTGTTCGTCCTCACCACGCGCACGGCTCACTGGTTCCGCGAGCGTGGCTTCGTGCCGAGCAGCGTCGATCGCCTGCCGTCGGCACGGGCGTCGCTGTACAACTACCAGCGTAACTCGAAGATCTTCGAAAAAGCCTTGTGATTGTGCGGTCACGGTCGACCGGATCGTTCCCAAGCTCTGCGTGGGAACGCCTCAACGGACGCTCCGCGTTTGGCTTCTGAGTGGGGACGCGGAGCGTCCCGGGCTGCATTCCCACGCGGAGCGTGGGAACGATCAAGTGCAGGGGGGGTTATTGCTGCACGAATTTTGCGCTGACATACGGTGAGTAATCCGGCAGCACCGTTTCAACCTTCCCCTGTTCCTTCAAGAATTTCGCCGTCTCGCCAATCGCCAGCGCCGTACCGCCGGCCAGCAGGGCGCTGGTCTGTTGTGCCTTGGCATCCGGGAACGCGGACCCGGCCAGCAATTCCGGTACATCGGCTGCATTGGCTCCGGTCAATTTGGCGATTTTCTGCACCGGTACCGAATCCTCGGTCCAGCTGTCCTTATGCGCCGCATAGTCGGCAAATGAGTCGAGGGTGACCTTGGCGAACCGGGCGATGACCTCTGGGTGCTTCTCGGCGTAATCCTTGCGCGCTACCCAGACTTCGAAGGTCGGTGCACCCCATTGGCCGACTTGTGCGGCATCGGTCAAGGTCTTGCCGGTCTTGCGGATTTCCCCCAGGGCTGGCGACCACACAAATGCGCCATCAATGTCTCCACGCTTCCAGGCGGCGGCGATTTCTGCCGGTTGCAGGTTCACCACTTTGACTTTCGACGCGTCCAGGCCCCAGTGCTTAAGCGCGCCCAACAGGCTGTAGTGGGATGTGGAAACGAACGGCGTGGCGATGGTCTTGCCGATCAGATCTTGCGGTTTTGCGATACCACTGCCATTGCGCACCACCAAGGCTTCGGCGGCATTGATCTGTGCGGAAACGAGGAACGCGACGATCGGCAGATTGCGCGAGGCCGCGGCGGCCAGTGGGCTGGAGCCGAGGTTGCCGATCTGCACGTCGCCGGAAGCAATGGCGGTGACCACTTCCGGGCCACTGTTGAAGCGCCGCCAGTCGATTTTCTCGCCAATGGTTTTTTCATAAAGGCCATCGGCCTGGGGGACTTTGCTTGGATCAATGCCGGTCTGGTAGCCAACCGTGAGGTTTGCCGCATGGGTGGAAAAAGAAAATACGAGCGATACACAAACTGTAACAAATGGCTTGGATAGTGCGCGTCTGATCGACATGGCGTTGGCCTTTATGAAAGGTTTTGTTTCGGAATTGCTTCCAAACCTAATCGATCTAAAAAACGCCTAATAAATACCATTTAGGAATTAGCTTATGAGCCGGAGGCTCTAGCCTGAGGAAAGGCAAAAAATGAGCGAAATTCCTAAACGGTATGAGAAAAGAAACCATCCATTCTTTTCAGGTTTATGACGAAAGCATGACCGGCAAGGACCAAAAAATCGGGGATTAGACTATGGTCGTAGACACATGTAGTTACGATTGACTTGTGGGTCACGCTCTGGCGCTAATCGCGCATCTTAGATTCCAGGCATATGACCCGGAACCAGGACCAATAAGAATTAGAGACGAGAGGAGTTTAAACAATGAACAAGTCGACCTTGACCCTGGCCGTGGCCGTAGGGGTTCTGGCGCAGCAGGCAGGCGCCGCCGGTTTCATCGATGACAGCAAGGCTTCCGTTAGTTCGCGCACCTATTATTTCGACTCGGATAAGCGTGAAGGTGCCAGTACGCCTGCCAACCGGCAGCGTGAAGCGGCGGAAGGCCTGAAGTTCGATTACCAGTCGGGCTTCACCCAAGGCACCGTTGGCTTCGGTATCGACGCCCAGGCACTGGTCGGCATCCATCTGGACGGCGGCAAGGGCCATCACCCGGACAACAACTCCTTCTCCCCTAGCGATTCCGATGGTTCGGCAGAGAGTTCGTGGAGCCGTTTGGCGGGCAACGTCAAGGCACGCGTCTCGAAGACCGAGGCCCACTACGGGGGTGCCTTGCAGCCCAACATGCCTATCCTGATCGCGAACGACAGTCGCGTACTGCCACAAACCTTTGAGGGTGGCACCATCACCTCGAAGGAAATCGACAACGTGACCTTCAACGTCGGTCAACTCGAGCACGCGACGGGTCGCGCCTCCTCGAACAGCACTGGCCTGTCTGTGGCTGGCGCTACCCAGGACAGCAACCAGTTCCGTTACGCCGGTGCTGACTGGAAGGTCACCAAGGACCTGTTGCTGCAGTACTACTACGCGAACCTGGAAGACTTCTACAAGCAGAACTTCCTCGGCCTGGTGCACGTTTACCCGATCGCGCCTAACCAGTCGTTCAAGACTGACATTCGCTACTTCGACAGCAGCTCCGATGGCAAGAACGGCAGCGGCCAGGCGGGCTACCGGTTCAACAACAACAACGGCTTCGCCAAGACGCCGGGCGAGGTCGATAACAAGACCTGGAGCGCCACGTTCACCTATACCCTGGGTGGCAGTGCATTCCTGCTCGGGCATCAGCGTGTCAACGATGACGGCGGCTTTGTTTTCCTGAACCAGGCCAACGTTGTCGATGGTAACGGACGCAACGAAGGTGCTGGCGGCGCCAGCTTCTACTCGTTTACCGATGCCACCGTCGGCAGCTTTATCCGTGCCGGTGAAAACACCACCTACGGTCAGTACTCTTATGACTTCGCTTCGCTGGGTGTTCCAGGTTTGAAAGCGTCGGCTGCTTACCTGTACGGCCAGGACATCAAGGCCACCAACGGCGTGGGCAAGGACCTGAACGAGCGCGAGACCGACCTGCGTGTGGATTACGTGATTCAAACCGGTCCGCTTAAAGGCTTCGGTACGACGCTGCGTCACGGTATGTATCGTGGTAACACCAGTACCCTTGATGAAGACCAGACCCGTGTGATCTTCAACTACACCTACGCCTTCAAGTAAGCCGTAGCAGAAAGCCTCGTCGGCGGACGAGGCTTTTTTTTGTCTCCAGTTTTATATTCCATAAACAATGCATATGATTATTTTTTATTCTTTTTAGATTTTTACTCAAGCGCTTAAAGTTAGGCCATCCGATACGCACCGTAAGCTTCGGATCGAGTTCCAAATTCCCGGACACCCAAAAATTCAAGGCATCGGCTTGTCGTCGATACCTCGGGCTGTACTGTCGGGGTATATTCCTAAATGCGATTAAAATATATTTTTCAATTCTTTTTAGGATTATGAAGGGGTATTCTGCGCGGCCCAAAAAAGACCGATCCAGACGGTCTGGCGCTAATGGCGCCGGCGGATCCAGGGCATTCGACCCAGGACCAAGAATTAGAAAACGATAGGAGCGAAACAATGAACAAGTCCAACCTGGCCGTGGCAGTGGCCGTAGGGGTTTTGGCGCAGCAAGCAAGCGCCGCCGGTTTCATCGAAGACAGCAAGGCAACGTTGGGGCTGCGCAACTTCTACATCAACACCGATTACCGTGATGGTACCGGTCCGAACAAAAACGAAGAGTGGGGCCAAGGCTTCGACCTGCGTTTCACTTCCGGTTATACCCAAGGCACCGTTGGTTTTGGTGTTGATGCGATCGGCCTTCTGGGCGTGCGCCTGGATTCGGGCGGCGGTACAAACGGCGCCACTGCGACGTCCTATGGCGGTACGGTGTTCCCAAGCAAGTCCAACGGCGAAGCGGTTGATAACTTCTCCAGCCTGGGCCTGACTGCCAAGGCCAAGGTTTCCCAGACTGAATTGAAACTGGGCACCCTGCAGCCAAAACTGCCGGTTATCGTGACCAACGATGGTCGCCTGCTTCCACAAACCTGGCAGGGTGGCCAACTCAGCTCGGGCGATATCAAGGACCTGACCTTGATCGGTGGCCAGATCGAGCAGGTAAAAGGTCGTAACTCGAGCAACAACGAACAGTTGTCGATCTCGGGCGCCAACAGCCGTGCCTCAACAGGTCGAGACAGCAATAAGTTCATCTACGCCGGTGGTGACTACAAGCTCACCAAGGACCTGACAGCCCAGTACTACTACGGCAACCTCGAAGAGTTCTACAAGCAACACTTCCTGGGCCTGGTGCACAACTGGGCAATCGGCCCCGGTGTGTTGAAGTCGGACTTGCGCTACTTCAACAGTTCCGATGACGGTGCCAACGGTCACGATCCGCTGTACTTCACCACTGGCAACTACAACGCTCCAAACGGTAAAGGCAAGGTCGACAACAACCTGTACAGCGGCCTGTTCCTGTACTCCGTTGCCGGTCACACCTTTGGTGGTGGTTACCAGGTCAGCAACGGCAGCAGCGATTTCCCGTGGCTGAACCAGGGCGACGGATCGTCGGCCTACATCATCACCGACTCGCAAATCCAGAAGTTCGCCCGTGCCGGCGAACGCACCTGGCAGGCACGCTACTCGTATGACTTCGCCAAGGTCGGCGTGCCTGGCCTGACGGCGGGCGTGGTGTACCTGCATGGCGACGATATCGATACCGTCAACTCTGCCGGTCGCGAAGCGGCCAGCGGCGCTTCCGAGTGGGAACGCGACCTGACCGTGGGTTACGTCGTTCAGTCCGGTGCGTTGAAAAACCTCGGCGTGATGTGGAAAAACGCCACCTGGCGTACCGATCTGCCGAACACTCGCTCCCAGGACGAGAATCGCCTGATCGTCAGCTACTCGATCCCGCTGTTGTAATAGCGCGCGGGAGCGAGCCTGCTCGCGAAAGCGGTGTGTCATTCAGCAGGTTTGTGGCTGACACGACGCCTTCGCGAGCAGGCTCGCTCCTACAGGGTAACCGACGCAAAAAAAAAGCCCCGCCCGGAATCACGCCGGGCGGGGCTTTTGTGTTTCCGAGGCGGCTCACCCCCGTAAACCGGCCTCGTATTTCCCCTCTTTTACAGCAACTCAAGGCCTTCTCGAACCTTGTGGCCGATGTTGGGGGCGATGGGTTCGGGCGTCCAGTGAAGAGATGTTTAATATTCCGTTGTGATCTAAATAAATCGATATTTATTCTTTTTAATGAATAAAAAATGCAGGCACAGTTGAACTCAACCAGCACTCACCAGGAGCAGCACCATGAGTATCAGACTGGGCGATATTGCCCCGGATTTCGAACAGGATTCCAGCGCCGGTACCATCCGGTTTCACCAGTGGCTGGGCGATAGTTGGGGTGTGCTGTTTTCCCACCCGGCCGACTTCACGCCGGTGTGCACCACCGAGCTGGGCTTTACGGCGAAGTTGAAAGACGAATTCGCCAAGCGTGGGGTCAAGGCCATCGCGCTGTCCGTCGACCCGGTGGAATCGCACCACAGGTGGATCGAAGACATCAACGAAACCCAGGGCACCGTGGTCAACTTCCCGATTCTCGACGACGCCGACCGCAAGGTTTCGGACCTGTACGACTTGATCCATCCGAACGCCAACGACACCTTGACGGTGCGCTCGCTGTTCGTGATCGACCCGAACAAAAAGGTACGGTTGACCATCACCTACCCGGCGAGCACCGGTCGCAACTTCCATGAAATCCTGCGGGTGATCGACTCGCTGCAACTGACCGACAACTTCAAGGTGGCCACCCCGGCCAACTGGCAGGACGGTGATGAGGTGGTGATCGTGCCATCGCTCAAGGATGAAGATGAAATCAGGCAGCGCTTTCCCAAAGGCTATCGAGCCATTAAGCCGTACTTGCGCCTGACACCGCAGCCGAATCGCTGAAGTCTGCGCGTTCCCACGCGCAGCAAAGGAACGCCTCAACGGACGCTCTGCGTTCGGCTTTCGAGGGGACGCGGAGCGTCCCGGGCTGCATTCCCACGCAGAGCGTGGGAACGATCAAGAACACAAAGCAGGGGGTTTTCAGGCCGTTTCGACGGCCTTTTTTTTGTCAGGAAGAAACTGAAGTTATATCGCCAAAACGAATAACCAAATGAATAAATATGATTTATAGATATATAAATCACCTGTTAAGGTCACTCTATCCAAGCGAGATCGCAAACCGCGAATCGCAACGCCGCTCAAGGAATCGTCTGAATGTTGGTCGTCTCACTCGGTGGCAGCCCCAGCCAGCGCTCCCGTTCCGGGGTGTTGCTGGAGCGCTCCCAGCGTTGGTTGCAAGGAAAGGGTGTGGAAGTGGTGAGCTACCAGGTACGGGACTTCCCGGCTGAAGACTTGCTGCATGCACGCTTCGACAGTCCGAAGGTGATCAACCTGCTTCAACAGATTGAAAACGCCGATGGCCTGCTGATTGCCACGCCGGTGTACAAGGCTTCTTTCTCAGGTGCGTTGAAAACCGTGCTGGATCTGCTGCCCGAGCGCGCCCTGGCGCATAAAGTGGTGTTGCCCATGGCAACCGGGGGCAGCATTGCCCACATGCTGGCGGTGGATTACGCACTCAAGCCGGTATTGTCGGCATTGAAGGCCCAGGAGCTGCTCCAGGGGATTTTCGCCGTCGACAGCCAGATCGCTTACGGCGAAGGCAGTGCGCAGGCACAGTTGGCGCCGGAGCTGGAGCAAAGATTGAACGAGTCGCTGGAGTTGTTTTTCAGCGCCATGGCGCGACGGCCCAAGCCGCTCGATCCGCAACTGTTGAATGATCGTTTGTTGAGTGCTCGCTGGAGCATTTAAGCCTTACCCCAAATTGATGTACTGGCCTTACTCGCCCGCTAACGGGCAAGCAGGTGCAGCCAAAAACCCAACTGCAAAAAGGAGAGCGCCATGCGCCCTGTCATTTTGCGTCGTGGTCTGGTCGCTCTGTTTGCTGCGGCTGTCACCTTCGGCGCCATTACTCAAGCTCAGGCCGAGACGCTTCGTATCGGTTACCAGAAATATGGCACCCTGGTGCTGCTCAAAGCCAAGGGCACCCTGGAAAAACGCCTCGCCGCCCAAGGCGTCGACGTGCAATGGACTGAATTCCCAGGTGGCCCGCAACTGCTCGAAGGCCTGAACGTCGGCTCCATCGACTTCGGCGTCACCGGCGAAACCCCGCCAGTGTTCGCCCAGGCCGCGGGCGCGGATCTGCTTTACGTCGCCTACGAACCGCCAGCGCCGCACAGTGAAGCGATCCTGGTGCCGAAGGACTCGCCGATCAAATCGGTGAAGGACCTCAAGGGTAAGAAAGTCGTCCTGAACAAAGGCTCCAATGTGCATTACTTGCTGGTCCGCGCCCTGGAAGACGCCGGCCTCAAGTACAGCGATATCCAGACCGTATTCCTGCCGCCGGCTGATGCCCGCGCCGCGTTCGAGCGTGGCAGTGTCGATGCCTGGGTCATCTGGGACCCATACCAGGCCGCCGCCGAACAGCAGCTGCAGGCCCATACCCTGCGCGATGGCCAAGGCATCGTCGATAACCACCAGTTCTACCTCGCCACCAAGCCCTATGCGCAGAAAAACCCTGAGGTGATCAAGACCCTCGTGGAAGAAGTGCGCGCAGTCGGTGAATGGTCCAAGGCCAATCCGGACGATGTGACCCAACAGGTTTCGCCACTGCTTGGCCTGCCAGCGGACATCACCCTGACGTCCGTGAAACGCCAGGGCTACGGCGCGCTGTTCCTGACCCCGGAAGTGGTCGCCGCCCAACAGAAAATCGCCGACAGCTTCTACCAGCTCAAGCTGATTCCCAAGCCTTTGAGCATCAAAGACGTGATCTGGACGCCGCCGGCAGCCGTTGCCAAAGCACAGTAATCGATTCCTTAAGGAGACCACTCCAATGAGCCTCAACATCTTCTGGTTCCTGCCTACCCACGGCGACGGCCATTACCTTGGCACCGCCGAAGGCGCTCGCGCCGTCGATCACGGTTACCTGCAACAAGTCGCGCAAGCGGCGGATCGCCTGGGTTTCGGCGGCGTGCTGATCCCTACCGGTCGTTCCTGCGAAGACTCGTGGCTGGTGGCCGCGTCGCTGATTCCAGTGACCCAGCGTTTGAAATTTCTTGTCGCACTGCGCCCCGGGATCATTTCCCCGACGGTGGCGGCGCGTCAGGCTGCGACCCTGGATCGTTTGTCCGGTGGGCGTGCATTGTTCAACCTGGTGACAGGCGGTGATCCGGAAGAATTGGCCGGCGACGGTTTGTTCCTGACCCACGAAGAGCGCTATCAGGCCTCGGTCGAATTCACCCGCATCTGGCGTCGGGTGCTGGAAGGCGAAACCGTCGATTACGATGGTCAGCACATCAGTGTGAAGGGCGCCAAGCTGCTCTATCCGCCGATCCAGCAACCGCGTCCGCCGCTGTATTTCGGAGGCTCGTCGGAAGCGGCCCAGGATCTGGCGGCAGAGCAGGTCGAAATGGTCCTGACCTGGGGCGAGCCGCCGGCCGCCGTTGCCGAAAAAATCGCCCAGGTGCGCGCCAAGGCCGCCAAGCTCGGGCGCACCGTGCGCTTCGGTATTCGCCTGCATGTGATCGTGCGCGAAACCAATGCCGAGGCGTGGCAAGCGGCGGACCGACTGATCTCGCACCTGGACGACGACACCATCGCACGTGCCCAGGCTTCGCTGGCGCGCTTCGACTCGGTTGGCCAGCAACGCATGGCGGCTCTGCACGGCGGCAGTCGCGATAACCTGGAAGTCAGTCCCAACCTGTGGGCCGGTGTCGGCCTGGTGCGCGGCGGTGCCGGCACGGCGCTGGTGGGTGATGGTCCAACCGTGGCTGCCCGTGTAAAGGAGTACGCGGACCTGGGTATCGATACCTTTATCTTCTCCGGTTATCCACACCTGGAAGAGACGTATCGCGTTGCCGAACTGCTGTTCCCGCACCTGGACATCGAGCGTCCCGAGTTGCCGAAAAGCGCCGGTTACGTCAGCCCGTTTGGCGAGATGGTTGCTAACGACATTCTCCCTAAAGCTGCGTCCCAGAGCTGAGGCGCGCCATGAAGAAAGTCATTCACAGCCTTGCGCCATGGGCATTACCGGTCTTGCTGGTAGCGGTGTGGCAGTTGTCGGTGTCGGCGGGCTGGTTGTCGACGCGGATTCTGCCGGCGCCCATTGCCGTGATCGAAGCCGGGGTGAGCCTGGTCAGCAGTGGTGAAATCTGGACGCACCTGGCTATCAGCGGTTGGCGCGCGGCGCTGGGTTTCGCCATTGGCGGCGGCATCGGCCTGACCCTGGGCTTTATCACCGGCCTGTCGAAATGGGGCGAGCGCCTGCTCGACAGCTCGGTGCAGATGATCCGCAACGTGCCGCACCTGGCACTGATTCCCTTGGTGATCCTGTGGTTCGGCATCGACGAATCGGCGAAGATTTTCCTGGTGGCCTTGGGCACCTTGTTCCCGATCTACCTCAACACGTATCACGGCATCCGCAACGTCGACCCGGCGTTGGTGGAAATGTCGCGCAGCTACGGTCTGTCGGGTTTCAGCCTGTTTCGCCAAGTGATTCTGCCGGGGGCCTTGCCTTCGATCCTGGTCGGTGTGCGCTTTGCCCTGGGCTTCATGTGGCTGACGCTGATCGTCGCCGAAACCATCTCCGCCAGCTCCGGCATTGGCTACCTGGCGATGAACGCCCGGGAGTTCCTGCAGACCGACGTGGTGGTGCTGGCGATTCTGCTATACGCGGTGCTCGGCAAACTGGCCGACCTCGCGGCCCGTGGACTTGAACGCGTATGGCTGCGCTGGCATCCGGCCTATCAGGTCGTCAAGGGAGGTGCCGCATGACTGCTCAACAACCTCCACGCCTGTTGCGCGGAATCCCGCTGGCGGTGCGCAAGCTGCAAAAAACCTTCGGCTCGCGGCAGGTGCTGCGGGAGATCGACCTGCACATTCCGGCCGGTCAGTTCGTCGCGGTGGTCGGCCGTAGCGGCTGTGGCAAAAGTACCTTGCTGCGCTTGCTTGCTGGTCTCGACAAACCTACGGCTGGTGAATTGCTCGCCGGCACCGCTCCGCTGAGTGAGGCGCGGGAAGACACCCGGCTGATGTTCCAGGAAGCGCGTCTGCTGCCGTGGAAAAAGATCATCGACAACGTTGGCCTCGGTCTCAAGGGCAACTGGCGCCCGCAAGCGCTGCAAGCCCTGGAAGCGGTCGGCCTGGCGGATCGCGCCAACGAGTGGCCGGCGGCGTTGTCCGGAGGGCAGAAGCAACGTGTGGCGTTGGCTCGCGCACTGATCCATCAACCGCGCCTGCTGTTGCTCGACGAGCCGTTGGGTGCGCTGGATGCGCTGACCCGAATTGAAATGCAGCAGCTGATCGAGCGGCTCTGGCAACAACACGGCTTTACGGTGTTGCTGGTCACCCACGACGTCAGCGAAGCGGTGGCGATCGCCGATCGGGTGATCCTGATCGAAGACGGTGAGGTCGGCCTCGACCTGCACGTGGAACTGCCGCGCCCTCGGGTCCGCGGCTCTCATCGGTTGGCGGCGCTGGAAACCGAAGTGCTCAACCGCGTGCTGTCACTGCCGGGGCAACCACCGGAGCCGGAACCTGTTTCACCCTTGCCTACGCAGTTGCGTTGGGCTCAATAACTCAAGCCTCAATCAACGACAGGAATCAACATCATGACTATCAAGGCCATCAACGTTCGCAACCAGTTCAAAGGCTCCATCAAGGAAATCGTACTCGGTGACGTGCTGTCGGAAATCGATGTGCAGACCGCTTCCGGCATCGTCACGTCGGTGATCACCACGCGTTCGGTGAAAGAGCTGGAACTGGCGGTGGGCAGCGAAGTGATCGCGTTCGTGAAATCCACCGAGGTGTCGATCGCCAAATTGTGAGTCGTACGTGTGATCGTTCCCACGCTATGCGTGGGAACGATCAGCGTGCGGAGCGCTTGGGCAGGTACGGCGGCAAGTACAGCCCCAGATACGCATCGAACACCCGCATCCCCTCCTCAGCCATGCGCGGCGTGATCTGCCCGTGCTGCTGCACCGAGCGCGCATAAACCCGGTCCCCGAGCTCCATGGCCAGGGCAAACACATCGACATCGTCCGGCAACCTCGGCAGCTCGAAATGATGATCGAACAGCTTGTGCATCAGGTCGCCCAGCTCAATGTCGTGCTGGCGGTCGGCCTGGGTGACTTCGGTCAGGCCGTGCTGGGCCAGAATCAATTGGCGGGCCGCGGCGTCTTCGCTGTAGATCTCAAGCATCCGTTGTTCCACCAGTCGCGACAGGTCCCGCCAGCCACTCAATGCGTCATGGTCGATAGGTGCCTGCAGGCAGGCGCGGAAGGCCGCGTGGACGTCGGCCGTCAGCGCCTCCAGCAGGGACGGGACGCTGGCGAAGAAGTGGTAGACGGAGGAGGGCGGGATTTGTGCGCGTTCGGCGACACTGTAGATCGACAGACTGGCCACGCCCTCGGCGGCCAGCAGCGTGCGGGCGGCATCGAGTATCGAATCGATCCGGGCCTGGCTGCGTGCACGGGGTTTGCGAACGGTGGCGGTGCGCGTCATTGGAGTCTCCTGCGGGGCAGGGGGCATTGTACGAGCAGGGTTTGATGTTGTCTGCCTGGACGCCTTCGCGAGCAGGTCGCTCCCACAAGGATTGCCTGTGTTCACGAAAATGATGTTCACTGAAATTTACTGTGGGAGCGAGCCTGCTCGCGAACCGCCGCAGGCGGCCATAAAAAAACGCCGCTGGCTGTGAGGCCGGCGGCGCTTCTTGTTCACTGCAACCACTTACACGGTATGCAGGTACCAGTTGTACTCGAGGTCGGAGATGGAGTGTTCGAACTCCTCCAGCTCGCTCTCTTTACAGGCCACGAAGATATCGATGTATTTCGGATCGATGTACTTGGCCATGACTTCGCTGTCGTCCAGCTCGCGCAACGCATCACGCAAGTTGTTTGGCAGGCTCTGCTCGTTCTGCTCGTAGCTGTTGCCTTCCACCGGGGCACCTGGCTCGATCTTGTTGACCAGGCCGTGGTGCACGCCTGCCAGGACCGAAGCCATCAGCAGGTACGGGTTGGCATCGGCGCCGGCCACGCGGTGCTCGATACGTACGGCATCGGCGGAGCCGGTCGGTACGCGAATCGCTACGGTGCGGTTGTCCAGGCCCCAGCACGGCGAGTTCGGCACATAGAACTGCGCGCCGAAACGACGGTAGGAGTTGACGTTCGGGCAGAGGAAAGCCATCTGCGCCGGTAGGGTCTCGAGCACACCGCCGATCGCGTGACGCAGCGCGGCGTTCTGCTCGGGATCCTCACTGGCAAAAATATTCTTGCCGTCTTTGTCGAGAATCGAAATGTGCACGTGCAGACCGTTGCCCGCCTGGCCCGGGTAAGGCTTGGCCATGAAGGTGGTGTCCATTTCATGGTCGTAGGCGATGTTCTTGATCAGGCGCTTGAGCAGCACTGCGTAGTCGCAGGCCTTGATCGGGTCGGCCACGTGGTGCAGGTTCACTTCGAACTGCGCCGGGGCACTTTCCTTGACGATGGCGTCGGCAGGGATGCCTTGCTCTTTGGCGCCTTCCAGAATGTCCTGGAGACAGTCGACGTATTCGTCGAGGTCGTCGATCAGGTAGACCTGTGTCGAGTGCGGGCGTTTACCGGAAACCGGCGAGCGAGGCGGTTGCGGACGGCCGTTCACGTTCTCCTGGTCGATCAGGTAGAACTCCAGTTCGAACGCGGCGCAGATGGTCAGGCCCATTTCGTCGAACTTGCGCACGACGTTGGCCAGCACTTCGCGCGGGTCGGCGAAGAATGGCTCGCCTTCGAGTTCGTGCATGGTCATCAGCAGTTGCGCGGTCGGGCGCTTCTGCCATGGCTCGTTGCACAGGGTATCGGGGATTGGATAGCAGATTCGGTCAGCATCACCGATGTCCAGGCCCAGGCCGGTGCTTTCCACCGTAGAGCCATTGATATCCAGAGCAAATAGGGAGGCCGGCAGGTTGATGCCTTTCTCGTAAACCTTGTGGAGGCTGGTGCGTTCGATGCGCTTGCCGCGCACCACACCATTCATATCCGCAATCAGAAGGTCAACGTACAGAACCTCAGGATGTTCCTTAAGGAACGCGTTCGCTTCGTTAAGCTGAACGGCACGCGGGGGTACCGACATGATGCAACACCTTTGTTGTTAAAAATATCAATCATTGATCTTTTCGGATTCCAGTCAACCCGAACGGCATGCCGAAGTCAAGCGAGGCCTTTTTTGCCCTAAAAAAGCGCTCGCATGGCTTTTTTGAGGCTCTTTGGGGCGTTTTCATCCCCCGTGGCCGTTTGACGCCCGCAGGCTTGAGCGGGCCGTGTTGTATTTTTTACGGGGGTGTTGTGTAAAAAAATGAACAAGGCTAAGCTCGATTCAAACCCATAACAGCAATAATACCGGGGTGCTTCATGTCTCGCCTGCCGTTAATCGGCGTCACCGCCTGCTCTTCGCAGACCGGTCTGAATGCTTATGACATCAGTGGCGACATCTGCGTCAGCGCCAAGGCCGCACCGGCTCCTGGCCTGTCGGTGATCTTCCCGTCCCTGGCGGATCAACCGTCTCTGTCCGATATTCTGGACGGTCTCGACGGCACACCCATTACGGTTACTCCATTCAATATAGAACCGATTCACAATAGCGGCTCGGCCTTTGTGCAGGGCACCGCTCGTGATTCTGCACGCCTGGTATGTGCAGAAGTACACACAAGCACGATAGCCTGGCGCAAACTTGCATTTCAACGCGACGCCGATGCGTCAACTATCGCCTGACCTCAAGCGTCAGGAAACTCAAAGCCTAGAGGCATTTATGAGTAACAACCTCGACCAGCTCACCGATTGGTTGAAAGACCACAAGATCACAGAAGTCGAATGCATGATCGCCGACTTGACCGGGATTACCCGGGGCAAGATTTCGCCGACCAACAAATTCATCGCCGAAAAAGGCATGCGTCTGCCAGAAAGTGTGCTGCTGCAGACCGTGACCGGCGATTACGTCGAAGACGACATCTATTACGAGCTGCTCGACCCGGCCGACATCGACATGATCTGCCGTCCCGACCAGAACGCGGTGTTTCCGGTGCCATGGGCCATCGAACCGACCGCCATCGTCATCCACGATACCTATGACAAGCAGGGCAACCCGATTGAGCTGTCGCCGCGCAACGTGCTCAAGAAGGTCCTGAAACTCTATGCCGACAAAGGCTGGCAGCCGATCGTGGCGCCGGAAATGGAGTTCTACCTGACCAAGCGCAGCGACGACCCGGATTATCCGTTGCAGCCGCCGATCGGCCGCTCCGGGCGTCCGGAAATCGGTCGCCAGTCGTTCTCCATCGAGGCGGCGAACGAATTCGATCCATTGTTCGAGGACGTCTATGACTGGTGCGAATTGCAGGAACTGGACCTCGACACGCTGATCCACGAAGACGGCACGGCGCAGATGGAAATCAACTTCCGTCATGGCGATGCCCTGTCCCTGGCCGACCAGATCCTGGTGTTCAAGCGCACCATGCGCGAAGCCGCCCTCAAGCACGACGTGGCAGCTACCTTCATGGCCAAGCCGATGACCGGCGAGCCTGGCAGTGCCATGCACTTGCACCAGAGCATCATCGACATCGAGACCGGCAAGAACATCTTCTCCAATGAAGACGGGACCATGAGCGAGCTGTTCCTGCAGCACATCGGTGGCCTGCAGAAACTGATTCCCGAGTTGCTGCCGCTGTTCGCCCCCAACGTCAACTCGTTCCGCCGCTTCCTGCCGGACACCTCGGCACCGGTAAACGTGGAATGGGGCGAAGAGAACCGCACCGTGGGCCTGCGTGTACCGGATGCCGGGCCGCAAAACCGGCGTGTGGAAAACCGCCTGCCGGGTGCCGATGCCAACCCGTACCTGGCCATTGCCGCGAGCCTGCTGTGTGGCTACATCGGCATGGTCGAAGGCCTGAACCCGAGCGCACCGGTGGTGGGTCGTGGTTATGAGCGCCGCAACCTGCGCCTGCCACTGACCATCGAAGACGCGCTCGAGCGTATGGAAAACAGCGCAACCATCGAGCGCTACCTGGGCAAAACTTTCATCACTGGCTACGTCGCGGTCAAGCGGGCCGAGCATGAAAACTTCAAGCGCGTGATCAGTTCGTGGGAACGGGAATTCCTGCTTTTTGCCGTCTGACGCGCCGTGCGCCGCCGTTGTCGGGTGGCGCTCTCACCTGGAATTTTTAGGAGATTGGTATGACCAGCAACAACCCGCAAACCCGTGAATGGCAAACCCTGAGCAGCGATCACCACCTGGCCCCGTTCAGCGACTTCAAGCAGCTGAAAGAGAAAGGCCCGCGGATCATCACCAACGCCAAGGGCGTCTACCTGTGGGACAGCGAAGGCAACAAGATCCTCGACGGCATGGCCGGCCTATGGTGCGTAGCCATTGGTTACGGTCGCGATGAACTGGCGGACGCCGCCAGCAAGCAGATGCGCGAGCTGCCCTACTACAACCTGTTCTTCCAGACCGCTCACCCGCCGGTGCTGGAGCTGGCTAAGGCCATCGCCGATGTCGCGCCAGAAGGCATGAACCACGTGTTCTTCACCGGTTCCGGCTCTGAAGGCAACGACACCATGCTGCGAATGGTTCGTCACTATTGGGCAATCAAGGGCCAGCCGAAGAAAAAGGTCATCATCAGCCGCAAGAATGGCTATCACGGTTCCACCGTGGCCGGCGCGAGCCTGGGCGGCATGACCTACATGCACGAACAGGGCGACTTGCCGATTCCGGGCATCGTCCACATCGCCCAGCCATACTGGTTCGCCGAAGGCGGCGACATGACCCCGGAAGAGTTCGGGATCTGGGCTGCCAATCAGTTGGAAGAGAAGATTCTGGAAGTCGGCGTGGACAACGTCGGTGCATTTATTGCCGAGCCAATCCAGGGCGCCGGCGGCGTGATCATTCCGCCAGACACCTACTGGCCGCGCATCAAGGAAATCCTCGCCAAGTACGACATCCTGTTCGTGGCCGACGAAGTGATCTGCGGCTTCGGCCGTACCGGTGAGTGGTTCGGCAGCGACTTCTACGACCTCAAGCCGGACATGATGACCATCGCCAAAGGCCTGACCTCCGGCTATATCCCCATGGGTGGCCTGATCGTGCGCGATGAAGTGGTCGAAGTGCTCAACGAAGGCGGCGATTTCAACCACGGTTTCACCTACTCCGGGCACCCGGTGGCGGCGGCTGTAGGCCTGGAAAACATCCGTATCCTGCGCGACGAAAAAATTGTCGAGCGCGTCAAGGCAGAAACGGCACCGTATTTGCAGAAACGTCTGCGCGAACTGAACGATCACCCATTGGTGGGCGAAGTTCGTGGGGTAGGCCTGTTGGGGGCAATCGAACTGGTTCAGGACAAAGCTACTCGCAAGCGTTATGAAGGCAAGGGCGTCGGCATGATCTGCCGGCAGTTCTGCTTCGATAACGGGCTGATCATGCGTGCCGTGGGGGACACCATGATCATCGCGCCACCGCTGGTGATCTCGCCTGCGGAAATCGATGAGTTGGTGACCAAGGCACGCAAGTGCCTTGACCTGACCCTGAGTGCGTTGCAGGCCTAAGTGCTAGGCTCTGAGCGGGAGTCATGAAACTTTCGCTCAGAGCTGTCAGAAACGTTGGCCTTTCCTTGAAAGACCGCCTCGGATCTTGCCAGACTAGCCGCGGTTCCAGTTGTCCGGGTTCGGCCGCTGAACAAAGTGGTTCAAAAAAGAAAAATTTGGAGCATTACGCATGAAGGCATTAGGAAAAAAGCTTGCTGGCAAGACTCTCCTCGCCATGTCCCTGATGGGCATTATGGCGGGTGCGGTCCAGGCGGACGACAAGGTGTTGCACGTCTATAACTGGTCCGACTACATCGCTCCGGACACGATCAAGAAGTTTGAAGACGAGTCTGGGATCAAAGTGGTCTACGACGTCTTCGACAGTAATGAAACCCTCGAAGCCAAGTTGCTGGCAGGCAAGTCCGGTTATGACATCGTCGTACCGTCGAACAACTTCCTGGCCAAGCAGATCAAGGCTGGCGTCTACCAGAAGCTGGACAAGTCCAAGCTGCCAAACTGGAAAAACCTGAACACCGACTTGCTCAAGGCGGTATCGGTGAGCGACCCGGGTAACGAGCACGCCTTCCCTTACATGTGGGGTTCGATCGGCATCGGCTTCAACGCCGAGAAGGTCAAGGCTGCACTGGGCGCCGATGCGCCGACCAATTCCTGGGATCTGCTGTTCAAACCGGAAAACGCCGCCAAGTTGAAGTCGTGCGGTATCAGTTTCCTCGATTCGCCTACCGAGATGATTCCGGTGGCGTTGCATTACCTGGGCTATCCAACCGACAGCCAGGACAAGAAACAACTGGCCGAAGCCGAAGCACTGTTCCTGAAAATCCGTCCTTCGGTAGGCTACTTCCACTCGTCCAAGTACATCTCCGACCTGGCCAACGGCAACATCTGCGTGGCCGTGGGTTACTCGGGCGACATCTACCAGGCCAAGGCGCGTGCCGCCGAAGCCGGTGACAAAGTGAAAGTCAGCTACAACATTCCAAAAGAAGGTGCTGGCAGCTTCTACGACATGGTCGCCATCCCTAAAGATGCCGAAAACGTCGAAGGCGCCTACAAGTTCATGACCTTCCTGCAGAAGCCGGAAATCATGGCTGAAATCACCAACGCCGTGCGTTTCCCGAACGGTAACGCGGCCGCCACGCCATTGGTTGATAAAGAAATCACCGCCGACCCAGGCATCTACCCGCCAGCGGACGTGCTGGCCAAGCTGTACGCGATTGCCGACTTGCCGGCCGCGACCCAGCGGATCCTGACTCGCAGCTGGACCAAGATCAAATCCGGTAAATAAGCCGGTTTGATGCAACAACCTGTTGTTGCCACCTGCGCGGCGGCAACAACAGGATCAATTAAATGACAGAAAGTTTTGCTGGAACGGTTTTTCGAGGGTAAGTTGCGCGCCGGTTTTGTTGTAAGGCAGCCATGGCTGTCATGTAACGCGGGGCAACTTGAGCCCAACTCATTTTAGAGGACCTCCACTTGCCTATTTTTTCTTTGTTGCGCAATGCCATGCTGGTCGCTGCCGGGTTGACGCTTGTCGTCAATGTTCAGGCTGCCGGCACCGTGCATATTTATAACTGGTCGGATTACATCGGCGAGACCACCCTGGCCGACTTCCAGAAAGAGACCGGTATAAAACCGGTTTATGACGTATTCGATTCCAACGAAACCCTGGAAGGCAAGTTGCTGGCCGGGCGTACCGGTTATGACGTGGTGGTGCCGTCCAACCACTTCCTCGGCAAACAGATCAAGGCCGGTGCTTTCCAGAAGCTCGACAAATCGAAGTTGCCGAACTATTCAAACCTTGATCCGGTGCTGCTCAAGCGCCTGGAGCAAAACGATCCGGGTAACCTGTACGCCGTGCCGTACCTGTGGGGTACCAACGGCATCGGTTACAACCCCGAAAAGGTCAAGGCTGCGCTGGGCGTCGACAAGATCGATTCCTGGGCGGCGGTCTTTGAGCCGGAGAACATCAAGAAGCTGCAAAGCTGCGGCGTGGCGTTCCTCGATTCCGCCGATGAAATGATGCCGACGGTCCTCAACTACATGGGCCTGGATGCTAATAGCACCAACCCCGAAGACTACAAAAAAGCCGAAGCCAAGTTGCTGGCGGTTCGGCCTTACGTGACTTACTTCCACTCCTCCAAATACATCGCGGACCTGGCCAACGGCGATATCTGCGTGGCCATCGGTTTCTCCGGTGACATGTTCCAGGCCCGCAACCGCGCGGCCGAAGCGAAGAAGGGCGTGGACATCGCCTATTCGATTCCCAAGGAAGGCGGTGCGCTGTGGTTCGACATGCTGGCGATTCCGAAGGATTCGGCCAACGTCAAGGAAGCGCACGCGTTCATCAACTATTTGCTGAAACCTGAGGTGATTGCCCAGGTCAGTGATTACGTCGGCTACGCCAACCCTAACCCCGGGTCGGACAAACTGATGGAACAGTCCATTCGCACCGACGAAGCGGTTTATCCACCGCAAGCGGTACTCGACAAGACCTACGTGTCCATCGAGTTACCACCAAACATACAACGTTTGATGACCCGCAGCTGGACCAAGGTCAAGTCGGGTAAATAGCTTCAAGGCTCAAACTATCCAAGGTTGGCTCACCTTGAGCGAACTGCACTCTTTTTGTTGGGAGTTTCGTAAATGGCAGTTGCCTCCGGCGCCTATAAGAAAGCCCTCGAGGGCGACCAGACACCTAAACAGGTGCTGGTCAAAATCGACCGGGTCACGAAGAAGTTCGACGAGACGATTGCCGTGGACGACGTGTCCCTGGAAATCAAGAAAGGCGAGATTTTCGCCCTGCTCGGCGGTTCGGGATCGGGCAAATCCACCCTGCTGCGCATGCTCGCCGGCTTCGAACGACCGACTGAAGGGCGGATCTTCCTCGACGGCGTGGACATCACTGACATGCCGCCGTACGAGCGGCCGATCAACATGATGTTCCAGTCTTACGCCCTGTTCCCGCACATGACCGTGGCGCAGAACATCGCCTTCGGCCTCAAGCAGGACAAACTGCCCGCCGCTGAGATCGATGCGCGCGTGGCCGATATGCTCAAGCTGGTTCAGATGACCCAGTACGCCAAGCGCAAGCCGCATCAGTTGTCCGGTGGCCAGCGCCAGCGTGTGGCCCTGGCCCGTTCGCTGGCCAAGCGTCCAAAGCTGCTGCTGCTCGACGAACCGATGGGCGCGCTGGATAAAAAACTGCGTTCGCAAATGCAGCTGGAGCTGGTCGAGATCATCGAGCGCGTTGGCGTGACCTGCGTGATGGTGACCCACGACCAGGAAGAGGCCATGACCATGGCCGAGCGCATCGCGATCATGCACCTGGGCTGGATCGCCCAGATCGGCAGCCCGATCGACATCTACGAAACCCCGACCAGCCGCCTGGTCTGCGAATTCATCGGCAACGTCAACATCTTCGACGGTGAAGTGATCGACGACGCCGAGGGCCACGCGATCATCACCTGCAAGGACCTCGACCGGAAGATCTACGTGGGCCACGGCATCAGCACCTCGGTGCAGGACAAATCCGTGACCTATGCGATCCGTCCGGAAAAGCTGCTCGTGACCCCGACCATGCCGACCTGTGAATACAACTGGTCCAGCGGCAAAGTGCNNGTGCACGACATCGCCTATCTCGGTGGTCACTCGGTGTTCTACGTCGAACTGCCGAGCGGCAAGATCGTCCAGTCGTTCGTCGCCAACGCCGAGCGCCGTGGCCAGCGACCAACCTGGGGTGACCAGGTGTACGTGTATTGGGAAGACGATAGCGGCGTGGTACTTCGCTCATGAACATGCGCAAATTCAAACGCCGCCTCAATCGAATAATTCCCGGTGGCCGCCAGCTGGTCATCGGGGTTCCCTTCATCTGGCTGTTCCTGTTCTTCATGTTGCCGTTCTTCATCGTCCTGAAGATCAGCTTCGCCGAAGCCGACGTGGCCATCCCGCCGTACACCGAGATCTACAGCTACGCCGAACAGAAACTGCAGGTGCTGCTGAACCTGGGCAACTACGTGATGCTCGGCGACGACGAGTTGTACATCGCCGCTTACCTCGGCTCGTTGAAGATGGCACTCTTCAGCACCATCCTCTGCCTGCTGATCGGCTACCCGATGGCCTACGCCATCGCCAGTGCCCGCAAAGAGCTGCAAACGGTGCTGGTTCTGCTGATCATGATGCCGACCTGGACCGCGATCCTGATCCGCGTCTATGCGTGGATGGGCATCCTCAGCAACAACGGCCTGCTCAACGGTTTCCTGATGACCATGGGCTGGATCAGTGAGCCGCTGCAGATCCTCAACACCAACCTCGCCGTGTACATCGGTGTGGTGTATTCGTACCTGCCGTTCATGATCCTGCCGCTGTACGCCAACCTGGTGAAACACGACACCAGCCTGCTGGAAGCCGCGTCGGACCTCGGTTCGAGCACCTTCAACAGCTTCTGGAAGATCACCGTGCCGCTGTCGAAAAACGGCATCATCGCCGGCTGCATGCTGGTGTTCATCCCGGTGGTGGGCGAGTTCGTGATCCCGGAACTGCTTGGCGGTCCGGAGACCCTGATGATCGGTAAAGTGCTCTGGCAAGAGTTCTTCAACAACCGTGACTGGCCGGTGGCATCCGCCCTGGCAGTGGTGATGCTGGCGATCCTGATTGTGCCGATCATCCTGTTCAACCGCAGTCAGGCCAAGGAAATGGAGGGTAAAGAATGAAACGCTTCCGTTTCTCCAGCCTGATGCTGGTACTGGGTCTGTTGTTCATCTATCTGCCGATGCTGATCCTGGTGATCTACTCCTTCAACGCCTCGAAGCTGGTGACGGTGTGGGGCGGCTGGTCGATCAAGTGGTACGTCGGCCTGATGGACAACACCCAACTGATGGGCTCGGTGGTGCGTTCGCTGGAAATCGCCTGCTACACGGCGGTGGCGGCAGTCGCACTGGGAACGCTGGCCGCGTTCGTCCTGACCCGCATCACCCACTTCAAGGGCCGTNNGCCGCTGGTGATGCCGGAAGTGATCACCGGTCTGTCGCTGTTGCTGCTGTTCGTGGCCATGGCACAGATGATCGGCTGGCCGCAGGAGCGTGGCATCGTGACGATCTGGATCGCCCACACCACGTTCTGTGCGGCGTATGTGGCGGTGGTGGTGTCGGCGCGCTTGCGTGAACTGGACCTGTCCATCGAAGAAGCGGCCATGGACCTCGGTGCGCGGCCATGGAAGGTGTTCTTCCTGATCACCATCCCGATGATCGCGCCATCCCTGGGCGCCGGCGGCATGATGTCGTTTGCCCTGTCGCTGGATGACCTGGTGTTGGCGAGCTTCGTGTCGGGCCCGGGTTCCACGACCTTGCCGATGGAAGTGTTCTCGGCGGTGCGCCTGGGCGTGAAGCCCGAGATCAACGCCGTGGCCAGCCTGATCCTGCTGGCAGTGTCGCTGATGACGTTCCTGGTCTGGTTCTTCAGCCGTCGCGCCGAAGAAGCGCGCAAGCGTGCGATCCAGCAAGCCATCGAAGAAAGCGCTGCCGATTCGTGGAAGCAACCGGACGTGCGTCGCGCGCAGCCGGAAGCGGCGTGAGTCTTAAATCGGGTTGACCACAATCCTGTGACCAACCCAAATCTAATGTGGGAGCGGGCTTGCTCGCGAAAGCGGAGTGTCAGTCACGAATATGTGGACTGACACTCCCTCTTCGCGAGCAAGCCCGCTCCCACATTTGCTTTAGGCAACCCAAGGGGATTGGCGAATGACTTCGACAAAATTCATCGGCTTGAACCCCGGTTCCTGATCTATCAAGACATCGGTCTTCACATTGCCGAACGTGGTCTGCGGACGATGGTGCAAGCCGTCGGCAAAGGCGCAGATGATGCACTCCTTGAACCCTTCGCCCCGTGGATGCGCATGCACCACCGCTTCACGCTGCACGGTGGAAACGCTGCGTAGTCCATGCCCAGCACATCCATTTCAACGCCAGCGGTCACCAGCGCCACGGTCGGCCGCAGGTGTTGCGGCACGCCCGGCGTGGGTGATGCTGGAAAGCACCCGCGCGCCGCTCAAGACCGTGGCTTACCAGTGCGGTTTCCGCGATGCCCAACACATGCGCAGCGTGTTCAACCGCAGGCTGGTGGTGACGCCCCAGCAGTTCAGGCAGAATTTTTCGGCGATGGTTTGAGCCATTTATTCTTGAGGACCTCTTCGCGAGCAGGCTCGCTCCCACAGGTGACCGAGTGTCCTCTAATGTGGGAGCGAGCCTGCTCGCGAAGACGTCAGCCCGACCAATGAAAATCTATTGCCCGGACCGCGCTGGCAGCAACTTCAACGTACTGCGCGTATTCGCCGTCACCTCTTCATCATTGAGATGCGCCTGAAAGTAAATCCCCTCGATATACGCCTCAGCCTGATCGTCAAAGTGTTTGTCGAACGGCACGCCACTCTGGCCGACCGGGTTGACCGTCAAACTGTGCGCCGGATCGGCGAAGTCGATCAGGCGCCGGGTCGATGGGCCGTACGTCACCGGCCACGGTGCCGGGCCGATCTTGGCCGACAGGTTGTTCGGCACTTCATGGGTGCCCGGAGCCGCGAACGGACCGATATTGAAGATCCGGTCCAATGGCTTTTGCTGCCCCAGCGGGTGGCCATGGGTCAGCATGTGCGCCTTGCCCCATTGCCATTGCGAGGAATCGGCACCCAGGGTGGCCTTGAGGTGGGCGATGCTGGCCAGCCACGCGACCTTGACGGTGTCGGCGCGGGTTTCCTTGTCGAGGGTATTGCGGTTATCCCACCACGGTGAGTCGACGTTTGCCGCCAGGCGCGGCAGGGCGGCATCGATCACCCGGGTCGAGAGTAGCGTTTCGAAGAAGTCATTGCCCAGTTCGTCATGCATCGCCGCGTCAGCCAGGTTGAACAGGAACTGGTTGAACAGCGTCGCGCTGGTGGACTCCAGCGGGTAGTCGCCTTGCCACTGGGCCAGTTGCTCCACCAGCTTGAGCTCAGCAGGGTCGCTGACGACTTCGCGCAGGGTCGGTATCAGTGGCGCCAGCAGGCGCGTGCCGTAGGCGGTGGTTGTGCCCAGTTGCAGCTTCTGGCTACTGTCCAGATCCCACTTGACGTTCTTGTCGCTGAGCTGGCGATTGAGCTGCTGGCCTCGATCGGCGAGGTTGTAATAACCGGGGATCTCCATTCCCGTCGGCGACAGCGGCTGGAAGTTGGCCGAGACGATATAGCCCCGCGCCGGGTTCTCTTCCTGCGGGTTGGCGCTGAACGGATAGAAGCCGTCCTTGTCGGCATCGCTGGTACTGCCATCGAGGATAAACCACGGCAGCACCCCGGCTGGGCGCTTGGGCAATTGCGCTGCAGCCCACCAGCCGATATCACCCTTGGCATTGGCCCAGACGATGTTCAGGCCGGGAGCCTGGACCTTGGCGGCAGCGCTACGGGCCTTGACCAGGGTGTCGGCACGGTTGAGCTGGTAGAAGCCTTCGATGATCGGGTTCTGGCTTTCGAGAAAGCCCCACCACATGGCGATCGGCGTTTTGCCGACGCTCTTGCCCAGCGCGTCGTTGACGATCGGGCCATGGGGTGACTGGCGCAGCGTCAGGGTGACCGGTGCCTGGCCCTTGACCGCTATCTGTTGTTCGCTGCTGACCATGTCCACCCACTTGCCGCGATACCAGACCTGATTCGGATTGTCCGGATTGACCTTTTCGGCAATCAGGTCGAGATCGTCGTTCTGGAACATGGTGATGCTCCAGCCGAAGTCCCGGTTCATGCCCAGTGAAGCGAACGGCATCAAGGCCTGGTAATGGCCATAGAGCTCGAAGCCCGGTGCCGAGAGCTGCGCTTCGTACCATACCGACGGTGCGGAAAAACGGATGTGGGGGTCTCCGGCCAGCAGCGGCTTGCCGCTTTTGGTGTGGTTGCCGGCAACCGCCCACGCATTGCTGCCCTCGAACTGCGGCAAGCCATTGTCAGCCAGGGCCTGTTCGCTCAGGCGGGCGAGGGCGTTGAGGTCTTTCCAGTCGGTGCTGGCGAGGGGCGACGGGGCCGCGCTGGGTCGGGTCGCCAGCACGCCCTTGGCCTGCCAGTCGAGATCGAAGACGCTCAGATAGCCGGCGCCCAATTGATCACGCACGTAGGTCAGCAGCGGTTCGGTGCGAAACGCCGCAGCAAAACTGTAGGCCATGTAGCCGGCGATGCTGATGGTGTCCTGCGCCGTGAACGGGCGCTTGGTTATGCCCAGCACATCGAACTCTACGGGTTTGGCGTGACCGTCCTGGTACTGGTTGATGCCGTCCAGGTAAGCCTGCAGGGCAAGGAAGGCAGGCGATTGCTTGTCCATGTTCGCCAGATAGGTTTCGGCGCGTTCGCGAATGCGCAGGCTGCGCATCAACTTGTCGGTGTCGAGCAGTTTCGGTCCGAGCACCTCGGCCAGTTCGCCCCGGGCCAGGCGACGCAAAACCTCCATCTGGAACAACCGATCCTGGGCATGGACATAGCCGAGGGCGCGGTACAGGTCGGTTTCGTTGTCGGCACGGATGTGCGGGATACCGCGCTCGTCATAGCGCACGGTGACCGAACCTTGCAGGTGCTGCAGTTCCACCATGCCCTGGCGTGACGGCTGCTTGCTGTAGACGTACCAACCGGCACCGGCGGCGAGCGCGACGATCAGCAAACCGAGCGCGGTCAGGCTACGTTTCATGGTGACTCCTTATTGTTATGTGTGACAGCAATTCCCTGGCGAGACTGTTTAACACGACAAGTCGGTTTGGCCCATCGCCCGTAGGAGGGATTCTCGTTTGCTGCCTGCGTTACCTTGTCGGGACGACAGGCCAGGGGCAGTAACATCCCACGGCCAGTGTGTGGGTGGCACTCACTTCGCAACCTTCGTTCAGCGCCTGCAGGATCGGCTCGATAAAGCTGTTGCTGGAATTGCAGGTCAGGCCTTCACTGTAGGGCCCGAAGTACGCCAGCCTGCCATTGCGATCCCAGATCGCCACAGCGGGGCTGGCGGGAATTTGTTCGGAGCCCGGCAGGACGTCGATGGTTTTCAGGCTGCTGAGCGTGGCGGGTAGTTGGCCGTGGCTGCCAGGCCTTTGTACTGCATAGAACTCCACACCGTGCGGGACATAGCGCTCGACCAGTTCGGTCAGGTGCTGTTGATTGCCCACGTTGCACGGGCAGGCCGGGTCCCAGAAATGCACGAGTCGGATGGCGCCGGGGCCGGCGAGATTGTCGGGCAGGCGTAGCGGATCACCGGAGAATATCGCCGTGTGCTCGCTGAATGCCCGCAGATAGCGCCCCTGAAACCAATCGTAGGCCGCCCACAGCACCCCGGCGCACACGAGGGCGAGCAAGCTGGCGAGCAGGGTGGCGCGATAGTGCGAGCGCATGGTGTCACTCCTTGTGGGTCGGTTAGCTTGCCATGCTTGCCGCGACAGATGAATATCGCAGGTCTATAAAGTCCGCTTCGCGCTCTGGAATGCCCATGTCAGTGACCTTCGATCCCGATCATCTGCGTGCCAGCCTGCGGCCGCTGGCGCAAGGGCAGCCGTTGTCAGCGGAGGCCCAGGCTTATCAACGGTTTTATGGGCTGGATTTTTCCTCGCGTAACGTTCGCAGCGCCCTCGGTTGTTTTCAGGTCGATGGTTACGAAGTAGTCAGCCAGGTCTGGTGGCCAGAGCAGGTGAAGGCGACGCTGTTTGTCTTTCACGGGTTCTACGACCACACCGGCCTCTATCGGCATGTGATCGAATGGGCGCTGGAGCAAGGCTTCGCCGTGATTGCCTGCGACTTGCCGGGCCATGGGCTTTCCAGTGGCGAGCGGGCGAGCATCAAGGACTTCGCCGAGTATCAGGACACCCTGCAAGGCTTGTTTGCCGAGGCCCGATCGCTCGAGCTGCCACAACCCTGGCATCTATGTGGCCAGAGCACTGGTGGCGCCATCGTGATCGATCATGTGCTCAACGCGGGGGCGGGCAGTCCGGCCCAGGGCCAGGTGATCCTGTTGGCGCCGCTGGTGCGGCCACGGGCGTGGGGCTGGTCGCAACTGAGCTATTACCTGCTCAGGCCTTTCGTCAAAGCCATTGCCCGGCGTTTCAGCGAGAACTCCAACGACCCGGAGTTCTTGCCGTTCTTGCAAGCCGATCCGCTGCAGCCGCTGCGATTGCCGACGGCATGGGTCGGGGCGTTGGCGCGCTGGATCAAGCGTGTCGAAGCGGCGCCGGCAAGTACCAGGCGACCGTTGATAGTGCAGGGGCAAGCGGACATGACGGTGGATTGGCAGCACAACCTTGAGGTGCTGCGGGGCAAGTTCGATCGGCCGCAGGTATTGATGCTGCCTGAGGCACGGCATCATCTGGCGAATGAAACGTTGGTGCTGCGCGGGGAGTATTTCGGGTTTTTGACCAAGCGGATCAAGGGCCGGAATCTTTAGTGACCCTGCCGGCCTCTTCGCGAGCAGGCTCGCTCCCACATTAGACCGCGTCTATCTGAAAGCTCGATCCACTGTGGGAGCGAGCCTGCTCGCGAAAGCGGTCTAGCGGACGCTGAAAACTATTGGGTCAGATTCGAAGTGCTTTGCCCCACCGCCAACCCGGCCCGAATCGCCGCCAGCGCCGCCTGGTAATAGGCTTTGCCTTCAGATGACTCGGCAAATGTGGCGAATTCTTCGAGCTCCTCATCCGACAGGTCGCGGTAGACGTACAGCAGCGTGTTGTTCAGGTCGTTGCCGATCTGTTCCATCAAGCGCTGGCGCTGCCCATTCAGCATGCTTTGGGTCTGGCCGGCGCCGAGCAGGCCGGGGATCATCGAACTGAGACTGTCGGCCGCAACACCGGCAATCGCCAGGCTGACTTCCGCGCCGGCCTCGCGAGCAGGCAGGGCCTGGGCCAGGTGGCCGATGATCAGCAGCCGGCTGTCGCTGGCCTGCATCTTGGGCAGGCCCTTGGCATTTTTCGCCAGTTGATCGCGGCGGGTTGCGAGCAATTCGGCGGCGACGATTTTCTTGCCCAGCGGCGATTGAAAGAACGCCAGCGCCGGCTTCGGATCGGCGAGGCTCTTGCGCAGCTGTGCTTCGGCACGCTGGTCCACGGCCTTGGGTGCGAAACGCTGATTGCTGTTGTCGACCAGCGCCTGGAAAACCGCCGGTGGCAGGCTGCTTTGGTAGCGCTGTTGCGCGGCCGTGAGGGCGTCGTTGAAATGCGCGCGTTGTTCTGGCCAGCCGGCGACCTTGTACAGTTGGGCGTGGCCGTCTGCCCAGGCGGGCATAACACAGAGCATCAGCAGGGAGAAAAGCAAACGGCGCATAGGGACTCCTGTCAGCAGGCGACTATTCTCCGTGTGGCATCCAGTCTTGTCGAGAATTCGTATCAACCCGCTGCATGGCTCTGTCGGATTTTCAGGCGCAGGAATACTATGCGCGCCATGCAAATACCTTCTGATCACCCACTGCTGTTACAAATCGTCGACGACCTGGCTACCCGCGGTTGGTCGCAGCAGAATATTTTCCTGCCTCAGGATCTGACCCGAGCGCTGGCGGCCGAGTGCCGTAAACGTGCGGCCGAAGGTGAGTTGGCCCCGGCTGCCGTGGGTCGAGGGCCGTCGTCGGAGATTCGCGAGGGGATTCGCGGCGATCATATCCAGTGGATCGAGCCCGGCCAGGCCGAGGTCTGCGACAGCTACCTGGCGTTGATGGACAGCCTGCGCGAGGCGCTGAACCGTGGCCTGTTCCTGGGGTTGGAGGACTTTGAGAGTCATTTCGCGATGTACCCGCCTGGCGCTTTCTACCTCAAGCATGTCGACCGGTTCCGTGACGACGACCGGCGCATGGTGTCGGCGGTGGTCTACCTCAACGATGCCTGGCTGCCTGAGCAGGGTGGTCAGTTGCGCATGTACCTGGAAGAAGGTGCGCAATACGATGTAGTACCCATCGGTGGATGCCTGGTGGTATTCCTGTCGGGGGAGGTCCCCCATGAAGTCCTGCCTGCGAGCCGTGAGCGCCTGTCGTTGACCGGCTGGTTCCGGCGTCGAGGCAATGAGCCGTTCTGATCATGCAAAAGATACTGGTAAGCCGCTGTCTGCTGGGTCACCGCGTACGTTATGACGGCGGGGCCAGCGGGCCTTTCGATCAGTTGCAGCGGTGGATCGACGAAGGTCGGGTGGTGCCGTTGTGTCCGGAAGTTGCCGGTGGCCTGCCGACGCCACGGGCGGCGGCGGAAATTCCCGGTGGGCAGGGCGGCGAAGTACTCGATGGCCAGGCCGCGGTGATCACCACGGAAGGCGAGGATGTCAGTGCGCAGTTTCTGTCAGGGGCTTATCAAGCCCTTGAACTGGTGCAACAAAACGACATACGCATTGCCGTGCTCAAGGCCAATAGCCCGTCGTGCGGCAATCTGCTGACCTATGACGGGACGTTCAGTGGAGTGAAAGTCACGGGCGAAGGGGTCACGGCGGCGCTGCTCAGGCGCCATGGGGTGCGGGTCTTCAGTGAGCTGGAACTCGCGAATGCGGCTCAGGCACTGGCAGCACTCGATTAACGACCCACACAAAACCACACAGGTTTGGCTTGCGACTCAGGGGTTCGGTGCCACTCCGGTATCCGGCCCCAGCCACTTCTTCTCCAGCGCCTCCAGCCGCCCATCCGCCTTGATCCGTTGCAGCGCGCTTTCCAGGCTGGCGTGAAACGCCGGGTTACCCTTCTGGAATGGAATCGACAAGTTCACTGCCTGGATGGCTTTCGGCTTTTGGTCTGTCAACGACTGCACCAGCAATATCGAGCGTGGCTCTTCTTTCTGCGCGATCAATTGCGCATTGGCCTTGATGTAAGGCTCGGTGAAATCGAAACGATCCGAAAGCGCCGGGGTCTGTGCAATGTGGTTGATGGCGATGTCGTATTTGCCACTTTCCACGCCGGCCAGCAAATCACTGGCATCTGTCACGACAAAGTCGGCGCGAACCTCCAGTTCGTTGGCCAGCAGTTGGCCCAACTCGACTTCGAAGCCCTTTAGATTGCCATCCTCCTTGAAACTGAAGGGGGGGGTATTAGCCTCAAGGGCAATGCGCAATTCACCGCGATCGTTCACGTCGTCAATCAGTTCGGCATGAGCCAACGGGCTCAAAAGGGGTAGCAGGCAGATCAGGCCAGGCAGAAAACGCATGGTCACTCCTTTGAAATCATTATCGCGACGCTCTGGATCAGGCTCGCTTTGCTATGGTTGTCGAGTGCCTTTCGACAACGATTGACCATGAAGTTGTGATGGTCACGCGAATTTTACGTAAAAACTGGAGAAGAGAATGAAAACCTTTATGTCACGTGCTGCTCTGGCTGGTCTGCTGATGGGTGTTTCAGTGTTGGCCAGTGCAGCAACGCCAGCCCCGAAAGGTGCTGAAGTGTCCATTGTTTCTCCCAAAGATGATGCCACGGTTCCGCAGACGTTCGTGGTGAAGTTCGCTGTCGAGAACATCGCGTTGGCGCCAGCTGGCGATGCCACCAAAAACACGGGCCACCATCACCTGCTGATTGACGTGGACAAACTGCCGGCGGCTGGCCAGCCGATCCCGAACGATGCCAACCACCTGCACTTCGGCAAGGCGCAGACCCAGGCTGAAGTAACGCTGCCGCCGGGCAAGCATACCTTGCAGCTGGAGTTGGGCGACAGCGGTCACATGCCGTTCGACCCACCGATCGTCTCCGAGAAGATCACTGTAAACGTCAAATAAAAAAAGGGAGCCCCTTCGCAGGGGCTCCCTTTTTAATGCCGCACGCTGCTCTTAGAACAGAACGCGGCTACGAATGGTGCCGTTGACGTGTTGCAGTTTCTGTTGCGCCAGGTCCGAGTACTCGGCATCTACGTCGATCACCACGTAGCCGACTTTCTCGTTGGTCTGCAGGAACTGACCGGAAATGTTGATGCCGTTTTCGGCGAAGACCTTGTTGATCTCGCTCATCACGCCCGGGATGTTCTCGTGGATGTGCAGCAGGCGGTGCTTGCCAGGGTGAGCCGGCAGGGCTACTTCCGGGAAGTTCACGGACGATACCGAAGTACCGTTGTCGCTGTACTTGACCAGTTTTTCTGCCACTTCCAGGCCGATGTTGGCCTGCGCTTCGGCGGTGGAACCACCGATGTGCGGCGTCAGGATCACGTTGTCCAGGCCACGCAGCGGGCTTTCGAACTCTTCGTCGTTGGAGCGTGGCTCCACCGGGAACACGTCGATGGCCGCGCCGATCAGGTGCTTGTCCTTGATCGCGTCCGCCAGGGCGTCCAGCTCGACCACGGTGCCGCGAGCGGCGTTGATCAGGATGCCGCCCTTCTTGATGGCGCGGATTTCCTTCTCGCCGATCATCCACTGGGTGGCAGCGGTTTCCGGTACGTGCAGGGTCACGATGTCGGACATGCCCAGCAGTTCGTGCAGGTTGCCGACCTGGGTGGCGTTACCCAGTGGCAGCTTGGTCACGGTGTCATAGAAGTACACCTGCATGCCCAGGCCTTCGGCCAGGACCGACAGCTGAGTACCGATCGAGCCGTAACCGACGATGCCCAGCTTCTTGCCGCGGATCTCGAAGGAGTTGGCCGCACTCTTGATCCAGCCACCACGGTGGCAGGAAGCGTTCTTCTCAGGGATACCGCGCAGCAACAGGATCGCTTCGGCCAGCACCAGCTCGGCAACGGAGCGGGTGTTGGAGTACGGCGCGTTGAACACCGCGATACCGCGTTCGCGGGCAGCGCTCAGGTCGACCTGGTTGGTGCCGATGCAGAAACACCCTACAGCTACGAGCTTCTTCGCGTGATCGAAGATCTCTTCGGTCAGTTGAGTGCGCGAGCGAATGCCGATGAAGTGAGCATCAGCGATCTTTTCCTTGAGCTGGGCTTCCGGCAGAGAACCTGTGAGGTACTCGATGCTGGTGTAGCCCGCCGCCTTGAGGACGTCGACAGCCGATTGGTGGACGCCTTCGAGAAGAAGGAACTTGATCTTGCTCTTATCGAGAGAAGTCTTGCTCATCTGCGTAAACCTGTATCCCGGAGAAAAATGGCAGGGAAGGGAGCAGCCCGGAGCTGACCCGCACGGCAAGAAAGCCGTCACCGCAGAACAGCCGTTGGGCACTATGCTGCGGGGTCGGTATGCTAGCATATGCACCCCGCTAAACACTCATTCCTGCGACGTGAAGCGTTCTCAGGATGACCATGAATTGTTCGAGAGTTCTGTCGATGACCAATCCTGCCCTGATTGATGAGCTGAAGACCCTGGTTGAGCCTGGCAAGGTGCTGACCGATGCCGACTCCCTGAATGCTTACGGTAAGGATTGGACCAAGCATTTCGCTCCGGCTCCGACCGCCATCGTGTTCCCCAAGACCACCGAACAGGTCCAGGCCATCGTCCTGTGGGCCAACAAACACAAGGTGGCGCTGGTGCCTTCCGGTGGCCGCACCGGCCTTTCCGCCGCCGCAGTGGCAGCCAATGGCGAAGTGGTCGTGTCCTTCGACTACATGAACCAGATCCTCGACGTGAACCTCACCGACCGCACTGCCGTTTGCCAGCCGGGCGTGGTCACCGAACATCTGCAGAACGTGGCCGAAGAAAAGGGCCTGTACTACCCGGTGGACTTCGCTTCGGCAGGTTCGAGCCAGATTGGCGGCAATATCGGCACCAATGCCGGCGGGATCAAGGTGATTCGCTACGGCATGACCCGTAACTGGGTGGCCGGCATGAAAGTCGTCACCGGCAAGGGCGACGTGCTGGAGCTGAACCGAGACCTGATCAAGAACGCCACCGGCTACGACATGCGCCAGCTCTTCATCGGCGCCGAAGGCACCCTGGGCTTCGTGGTGGAAGCGACCATGCGCCTGGATCGCGCGCCGAAAAATCTTACTGCCATGGTCCTCGGCACCGCCGATTTCGACTCGATCATGCCGGTGCTGCATGCCTTCCAAGGCAAGCTCGACCTGACCGCTTTCGAATTCTTCTCCGACAAGGCCCTGGCCAAGGTCATGGGCCGTGGTGATGTGCCGGCTCCGTTCGAAACCGATTGCCCGTTCTACGCGCTGCTGGAATTCGAAGCGACCACCGAAGAAGTGGCCAACCACGCCCTGGAAACGTTCGAGCACTGTGTCGAGCAGGGCTGGGTCCTGGACGGTGTGATGAGCCAGAGCGAAACCCAGTTGCAGAACCTGTGGAAACTGCGCGAATACATTTCCGAAACCATTTCCCACTGGACACCGTACAAGAACGACATTTCGGTGACCGTGTCGAAAGTGCCGGCATTCCTCAAGGAAATCGACGCGATCGTCGGCGAACACTACCCGGACTTCGAAATCGTCTGGTTTGGTCACATCGGCGACGGCAACCTGCACTTGAACATTCTCAAGCCGGATAACTTGAGCAAGGACGAGTTCTTCGCCAAGTGCGCAACCGTCAACAAGTGGGTGTTCGAAACCGTCGAGAAGTACAACGGCTCGATTTCCGCCGAACACGGCGTGGGCATGACCAAGCGTGATTACCTGACCTACAGCCGCTCCCCGGTTGAGATCGAGTACATGAAAGCGGTCAAGGCGGTGTTCGACCCGAACGGGATCATGAACCCGGGCAAGATTTTCGCTGTTTGACTTTAAGAGCTACGAACCAGGAGTCGGTCCATGAGCTATCAGCACCAGTATGTCGACGGTACGCGTATTCACTTCCCGCTGGGGAAAGTGGTGTGCATCGGCCGTAACTACGCCGAACACGCCAAGGAACTGGACAACCCGGTGCCGACCGAGCCGCTGCTGTTCATCAAGCCGGGCAGTTGTGTGGTGCCGCTGGAAGGCGGTTTCAGCATTCCGACCGAGCGTGGCTCGGTGCATTACGAAGCGGAAATCGCCGTACTGATTGGCAAGCCGTTGTCGACCAAGCCCAGCGTTGAAGAAGTGCTGGACGCCATCTCCGGCTTCGCCCCGGCCCTGGACCTGACCCTGCGCGACAAGCAGGCCGAGCTGAAATCCAAGGGCCTGCCCTGGGAAATCGCCAAGTCCTTCGACGGCGCAGCAGTGATTGCCCCGTTCGTTTCCGGCAGCACCTTCGCCGACCTGACCGACATCGGCATCCGCCTGACCATCAACGGCGAAGTGCGCCAGGATGGCAACAGCAGTGCGATGCTCAACCCGATCGTGCCGATGATCCAGCACATGGCCGGTTGCTTTTCGCTACAGGCCGGTGACGTGATCCTCACTGGCACACCGGTGGGCGTGGGTCCGCTGAATGTCGGCGACGAGATCGTCCTGGAACTGCCGGGCGCAAGCAGCTTCACCAGCAGCGTTCGCTAAGCAACGCAAACCCTTTGTAGGAGCGAGCATGCTCGCGATGTACCTGAGATCGACGCGGGATGCCTGGTATCCAGCGTTATCGTTGGCGACCATCGCGAGCATGCTCGCTCCTACATTAGGGTGTGCGACTGCTCCTATCCCGCCATTTCCCGTTTTTTTCACATGATGTCTGGATAATTTCCACGGCTTTCGGCATCTGAGCCGGGCCCAATTGTGCTATTACCCCTAGCCTGAATTTCTGGAACGCATGCCCTGATGGCCACTCAACCAATCTCGTCGCTCAAACCTGCCCGTCGCTCGCGCTTTGCCCTGCGTTGGTATTCCTGGCTGTTGCTGCTGGTCGCCGCTGCCTACGGTTTGGCGTTTGCCATGCATTGGGATGACCGCGGCGTGCTCTGGGTGCTGGAGCGTTTTGAAAGCCCGGCCGAACGTCAGGGCAGCGTCTGGCTGCCGGACTATCATGCGGTGATCGACGCCAAGCCACTTCCGGGCATGGAAAAGGACGAGGCGTCGGACGTCACCTACGATGCCCAGACCAAAACCCTGTTTTCGGTAATGGGTAAGAACCCGTTCCTGGTCGAGTTGTCGCTGCAAGGCGATGTGCTGCGCAAAATGCCCTTGGTAGGCTGGAGCAATCCTGAAGGGGTAACAGCGCTGGGCAATGGAATGCTGGCCATTGTCGATGAGCGTGACCACCAGATCTCCCTCGTCAAGGTCGATGCCGGCACTCGCGAGCTGAACTTCGCTGATTTCCCGAAGTTCGACCTTGGCCCTTCGAAAGACCAGAACAAGGCGTTTGAGGCGGTCGTATGGGATGCGCGCAATCAGCAAATGCTGCTCGGCGAAGAGCGTCCGCCCGCGCTGTTCACCTGGAAAGGCGACGGCACGACGCTCAGCGGCGACAAGCAAAAGCTGGCCAGTGACGAGCTGGACATCCGCAACCTGTCTGCCCTTGCCATCGATCCGCGCACGGGCCACACCCTGGTGTTGTCCGCTGACTCCCACCTGTTGCTGGAGCTGGACGAGAAAGGCGAACAGGTCAGCTTCATGACCTTGCTGGGTGGCTTCAACGGCTTGAAAAAAACCATCCCACGGGCTGAAGGCGTGACCATGGATGAGGCCGGCACGATGTACATCGTGAGTGAGCCAAATCTGTTTTACCGTTTCGAAAAGCAGAAATAATCAACTTTTCGTGTAGGCTTTTTCGCCTCTGGTTGTAGGATCAGGCCAATGGCCATTAAGCTTCAGTTCAGGCAGGCGTGATATTTCATCCGCCTGTCCTGAAGCCGAGCCCGCCTGAATGCGCCGATTAGCCCGCCCCAAACCTCTGCTGTTGCTCCTGTCGGTGATTGCCCTGAGCGTATTGATCGCGTTCGGGCAGCATTTACGCCTGTTCGAGCGCACCTGGTTCAACCTGCGTACGCTCTGGCAGCCGATGAGCACCCAGTCCATCGGCCTGGATCAGTATCGGGTGGTGCTGGAGGGGCAGGTCATTGAAGGGCTGGACGATGATGTTTCAGCCTTGACCTACGACCCGGTGCGCAAAAGCCTGTTCACGGTCACCAATCAAAACTCCGAATTGATCGAGCTGTCGCTCGACGGCAGGATCTTGCGGCGCATCGCGTTGGTCGGTTTTGGTGATCCTGAAGCTGTCGAGTTCATCAGCGCCGACACCTACGTGATCACGGACGAGCGCCAGCAGCGCCTGATCAAGATCCATCTGGAGCATGACACCAGCTTTCTCGACGCTGCGGACGCGGAACAGATGACCCTATGTGTGCACATGAGCGGCAACAAGGGGTTCGAAGGCTTGGCTTACGATTCGGTAGGCAAGCGCTTGTTTGTCGCCAAGGAGCGCGACCCGATGCTGATCTACGAAGTGCACGGCTTTCCGCATTTCAATCCGGAAAAGTCCTACGCGGTACATGTGGTCAACAATCCCAAGCGCGACGCCGGGATGTTTGTGCGGGATTTGTCGAGCCTGCAATACGACGAGCGCAGCGGGCACTTGCTGGCGCTGTCCGACGAGTCGCGGCTGATTCTGGAGCTGGATGTGGATGGTCGACCGCTGAGCACCATGTCACTGAACAAGGGTCGGCAAGGTCTGCAAAAGACCGTACCGCAAGCGGAAGGCGTCGCCATGGACGACGACGGTACGATGTACTTGGTGAGTGAACCGAATCTGTTCTACGTCTTCAAGAAACCACCGCAGAACTAACAAACACCGCAAATCAACTGTGGGAGCGGGCTTGCTCGCGAATGCGGTGTGTCAGTGATATCTCTGTTGACTGGCACACCGCATTCGNNACCTTCGCTCGTGCCCAGCAACAACAGATCCGCAGGGCGCGCCGCGAACAAGCCGTTGGTGACCACGCCGACGATCGCATTGATCTGCGACTCCAGTTCCACCGGATTGGTGATCTCCAGATTGAACACATCGAGGATGATGTTGCCGTTGTCGGTGACTACACCTTCACGGTAGACCGGATCACCGCCGAGTTTCACCAGCTGGCGGGCCACGTGGCTGCGGGCCATCGGGATCACTTCCACGGGCAGCGGGAAGGCGCCGAGGACGGGCACCAGTTTGCTGGCGTCGGCGATGCAGATGAAGGTCTTGGCCACGGCCGCGACGATTTTCTCACGGGTCAGGGCTGCGCCGCCGCCCTTGATCAGGTTCAGGTGCTCGTCGCTCTCGTCGGCGCCGTCGACGTAGAACTCCAGGTCGCTGACCGTATTGAGCTCATAGACCGGGATCCCGTGGCCCTTGAGGCGTGCGGCGGTGGCTTCGGAGCTGGCGACCGCGCCATCGAACGCGCCCTTGTGCTTGGCCAGGGCATCGATGAAGCAGTTGGCGGTGGAGCCGGTGCCGACCCCAACGATGCTCTTGTCGTCGAGTTTCGGGAGGATGAAGTCGACGGCGGCCTGGGCTACTGCCTGTTTGAGTTGATCCTGGGTCATGCGGGCTCCGAAGTGCCGAAGAGAGAACGAAAGGCTGGCATTATAGGCCTCGGGGCAGGGAAGGTCATTGTCCGATTGGCGGTCCGTGACTGTTCCCTGTAGGAGCGAGCATGCTCGCGATAGCCGTGAACGATAACGCGTGAAACCAGGCACCCCGCAGCGCCTTTGGGTTTCTCGCGAGCATGCTCGCTCCTACAACAGGTGGTCGTGCGGCTAAAAGCCGGGTTAGACTCCTTGATCCTGCCCAACCCGCTCAGTGATGCTTTCCGATGCTTGAACAGTACGTCAAAAAGATCCTCACCTCGCGCGTTTATGACGTTGCCGTAGAAACCCCATTGCAGACTGCTCGCCAGCTCTCCGAGCGGCTGGGCAACGAGATTTTGCTCAAGCGTGAAGACTTGCAGCCCGTGTTCTCGTTCAAGATTCGCGGCGCCTACAACAAGCTGACGCAGCTGAGCGATGAAGAGCGCGCTCGCGGCGTGGTTACCGCTTCGGCGGGTAATCACGCGCAAGGCCTGGCCCTGGCGGCCAAGGTCCTGGGCGTGAAAGCCACCATCGTCATGCCCAAGACCACGCCCGAGATCAAGGTCGAAGGCGTGCGTTCGCGCGGTGGCAAAGTGGTGCTGCACGGCGATTCGTTTCCGGAGGCCCTGGCCTACTCGTTGAAACTGGTCGACGAAAAAGGCTACGTCTACATTCACCCCTACGACGATCCCCACACCATTGCCGGGCAGGGCACAGTGGCGATGGAAATCTTGCGCCAACACCCGGCGCCCCTGGATGCGATCTTCGTTCCAGTCGGTGGCGGCGGCCTGATCGCCGGTATCGCGGCGTACGTGAAGTATCTGCGGCCGGACATCAAGGTCATCGGTGTCGAGCCGGACGACTCCAATTGCCTGCAAGCCGCCATGGCGGCGGGTGAGCGTGTGGTATTGCCGACCGTGGGCATCTTCGCCGATGGCGTCGCGGTGGCCCAGATCGGCCAGCACACTTTTGATATCTGCAAAGACTACGTCGACGAAGTCATCACCGTCAGTACCGACGAAATCTGTGCGGCGATCAAGGACATCTACGACGATACCCGTTCGATCACCGAACCTGCCGGCGCCTTGGGCGTGGCCGGGATCAAGAAGTACGTCGAGTCCCGCGGCGTCACCGGACAGACCTTCGTGGCCATTGACTCCGGGGCCAACGTCAATTTTGACCGCCTGCGCCATGTCGCCGAGCGCGCTGAACTGGGCGAAGGCCGTGAAGCCATCATCGCCGTGACCATCCCTGAGCAGCCGGGGAGTTTCAAGGCGTTCTGCGAAGCCATCGGCAAGCGTCAGATCACCGAATTCAACTACCGCTACAACACTGGCAGCGAAGCGCACATCTTTGTCGGGGTACAGACTCATCCGGAAACCGACCCGCGTCGCGCGCTGATCGCCAGCCTGGGCGAGCAGGGCTTTCCGGTCGTCGACCTGACCGACAACGAACTGGCCAAGTTGCACATCCGCCACATGGTCGGCGGTCGCGCGGCGCATGTGGTCGATGAAGTGATCCTGCGCTTCGAATTCCCGGAGCGTCCGGGCGCGCTGTTCAACTTCCTCAACAAGCTCGGCGGGCGCTGGAACATTTCCATGTTCCACTATCGTAACCACGGTGCGGCCGATGGTCGTGTGGTCGCGGGCCTGCAGGTGCCCCATGAGGAGCGTCACCTGGTGCCGGCAGCACTGGAAGAAATTGGCTACCCGTTCTGGGACGAAACCGACAACCCGGCCTATCAGTTGTTTCTTGGCTGAGCGGCTACGCTGATGGGCAGGCCCTTAAGGAAATCGAACCATGGAAACGTTGACGGCCCTGAAAGCGGCGCACACGGTGGCGACGGTGGTGTTGCTGGTCTGTGCGCTGGGCCTGGGGATTTGGGTCTGGCGAACCCGGCGTAACGGCGACGCGACAGCGGGCAGCCGTACGCTGCAACGGCCACGGGTGTTCGTCTGGCTGTTGATGGGGCTGGCATTGCTGAGCATGCCGTTTACCGGTTGGTGGATGGTGCACCTGGTGGGCTGGCCGTTGGGGCAGACCTGGTTGCTGGCTTCCAGTGTGCTTTACACCGTGGCGGCGCTGGCGTGGTTCTGGTTGTTGGTAAGGCTGAACAAGGTGCGCAAGACGCCGGGTGGGGTGGGCAGATTTACCTTTGCCCTGGCGTTGTTCAGTTTTGTCTGCTTTGTGGCGATTGCCGGGTTAATGGGCGCCAAACCGGTTTAACCCTTTAAACCGTGTTGCCCCATTCGCGAGCAGGCTCGCTCCCACAAGGGAATTGTGTCGTTCACACATCCACTGTGGGAGCGAGCCTGCTCGCGAAGGCAATATCAGCCGCGCAGACTGATTACTGGCCAGCCCCGCTTCTCGGCCTCGGCGCGCAAGTTCGGATCCGGATCGACCGCCACCGGGTTCGCCACCTGCTCCAGCAACGCCAGGTCATTCATCGAGTCGCTATAAAAGTAGCTGTCCTCGAGGTTGTGCCCGGTTTCTTCCAGCCAGCGATTGAGCCTTGTCACCTTGCCTTCACGGAAGCACGGTACATCGGTACTGCGCCCGGTGTACCGGCCGTCCTGTATTTCGCATTCGGTGGCGATCAGGGTCTCGACGCCCAGGCGCGCGGCAATCGGGCCGGTCACGAAGCGGTTGGTGGCGGTGATGATCACCAGTTTGTCGCCGGCATCGCGGTGTTGGGCCAGCAACTCGATCGCCTTGGGCAGCAGGATCGGTTCGATGCAGTCGCGCATGTAGTCGCTGTGCCATAGATCCAGGGTGGCCATCTCGGTACGGCCGAGCACTTCCAGGCAGAAGTTCAGGTAGGCGTCGTTATCGAGCTTGCCAGCCAGGTAGTCCTGGTAGAACTCATCGTTACGGGCCTTGTAGGCGACGGCGTCGAGGAAGCCGCGTTCACAAAGGTAATCGCCCCAGGCATGGTCACTGTCGCCGCCCAGAAGCGTGTTGTCCAAGTCGAATAAAGCCAGCCGCATTGCAGTTACTCGCTGAAAAGTCTGTAGAAAGGCGTCCAGAATACGGACTTTTCACAAGAGTGCACATAACGTAGGCCGGCGCGTTGCTGCCTTAACAACCTTTGTGGAACAATGCGATGACATGCGTTTGCGAGGTTGTTGCCGTGATCGACCCCGATGGTTTCCGTCCTAATGTCGGGATCATTCTCACGAATGATGCCGGCCAGGTGCTATGGGCTCGCCGTATCAATCAAGATGCCTGGCAGTTTCCTCAAGGCGGGATCAACCCCCAGGAGACGCCGGAAGACGCCTTGTACCGCGAGCTGAACGAAGAAGTGGGCCTGGAGCGCGAAGATGTTGAAATACTCGCCTGCACTCGGGGCTGGTTGCGCTATCGTTTGCCGCAACGTCTGGTCAGGACGCACAGCCAACCGCTGTGCATCGGCCAGAAGCAGAAATGGTTTCTCCTGCGCCTGATCTCCAATGAGCAGCGGGTGCGGATGGATTTGACCGGTAAACCGGAATTCGATGGCTGGCGCTGGGTCAGTTATTGGTATCCGTTGGGCCAGGTGGTGACATTCAAGCGCGAGGTGTATCGACGCGCCCTCAAAGAGCTTGCCCCGCGCCTTTTAGCGCGCGACTGACGACGGAGTTCGACCCCGAGCCATGCTCAATACGCTGCGCAAGATCGTCCAGGAAGTTAACTCCGCCAAGGATCTCAAGGCGGCGTTGGGGATTATTGTGTTGCGCGTCAAAGAGGCCATGGGCAGCCAGGTCTGCTCGGTCTACCTGCTTGATCCCGAGACCAACCGCTTTGTGTTGATGGCTACCGAGGGCTTGAACAAGCGCTCGATTGGCAAGGTCAGCATGGCGCCCAATGAAGGTCTGGTGGGTTTGGTCGGCACGCGTGAAGAACCCCTGAACCTCGGAAACGCCGCGGATCACCCGCGCTACCGCTACTTCGCCGAAACTGGTGAAGAGCGCTACGCTTCGTTCCTCGGGGCGCCAATCATCCACCACCGCCGTGTCGTCGGTGTGTTGGTTATCCAGCAAAAAGAGCGCCGCCAGTTCGATGAAGGCGAAGAAGCCTTCCTCGTGACCATGAGCGCGCAACTCGCCGGGGTTATCGCCCACGCCGAGGCCACCGGTTCGATCCGTGGCCTGGGCCGGCAGGGCAAGGGTATCCAGGAAGCCAAGTTCATCGGCGTGCCGGGCTCGCCCGGCGCGGCGGTCGGTACGGCGGTGGTCATGCTGCCGCCGGCCGACCTGGACGTGGTGCCCGACAAGACCATCACCGACATCGAAGCGGAACTGGGTCTGTTCAAGACCGCCATCGAAGGTGTGCGCGCTGACATGCGTGCGTTGTCCGCCAAGCTCGCCACGCAATTGCGCCCGGAAGAGCGCGCGTTGTTCGACGTCTACCTGATGATGCTCGACGATGCGGCGCTTGGCAGCGAAGTGACCACCGTGATCAAGACCGGGCAGTGGGCCCAGGGCGCGTTGCGCCAAGTGGTCACCGATCACGTCAACCGCTTCGAATTGATGGACGACGCTTACTTGCGTGAGCGTGCGTCGGACGTCAAGGACCTCGGTCGTCGCCTGCTCGCTTATTTGCAGGAAGAGCGCCAGCAAACCCTGGTCTATCCCGACAACACCATCCTGGTCAGCGAGGAACTGACGCCGGCCATGCTCGGCGAGGTTCCGGAAAACAAGCTGGTGGGCCTGGTTTCGGTGCTTGGCTCCGGTAACTCCCACGTTGCGATCCTTGCCCGGGCCATGGGCATTCCAACGGTGATGGGCCTGGTGGACCTGCCGTATTCCAAGGTCGACGGCATAGGCATGATCGTCGACGGTCACCGCGGCGAGGTCTACACCAACCCCAGCGACGTGCTGCGCAAGCAGTTCGCCGAGGTGGTCGAAGAAGAAAAGCAACTGGCCCTCGGGCTGGATGCGCTGCGCGATCTGCCGTGCATCACGGTCGATGGCCACCGCATGCCGCTCTGGGTCAACACCGGCCTGTTGGCGGATGTGGCGCGCGCGCAAAAGCGCGGGGCCGAAGGCGTAGGTCTGTACCGCACCGAAGTACCGTTCATGATCAACCAGCGCTTCCCGAGTGAAAAGGAACAGCTGGCGATCTACCGCGAACAGCTGGCCGCTTTTCACCCACAGCCAGTGACCATGCGTACCTTGGACATCGGCGGCGACAAGTCGCTGTCGTACTTCCCGATCAAGGAAGACAACCCGTTCCTCGGCTGGCGCGGCATTCGTGTCACCCTCGACCACCCGGAAATCTTCCTGGTGCAGACCCGCGCCATGCTCAAGGCCAGTGAAGGCTTGAACAACCTGCGGATTCTGCTGCCGATGATCTCCGGTACCCATGAGCTGGAAGAAGCCCTGCACCTGATCCACCGGGCCTGGGGCGAGGTTCGCGACGAAGGTTGCGACGTGCCGATGCCACCGATTGGCGTGATGATCGAGATTCCGGCAGCGGTGTACCAGACCAAGGAGCTGGCGCGGCAGGTGGACTTCCTGTCGGTGGGTTCCAACGACCTGACCCAATATCTGTTGGCCGTGGACCGTAACAACCCGCGAGTAGCCGACCTGTACGACTACCTGCACCCGGCGGTGCTGCAAGCCCTGCAAACCGTAGTGCGTGACGCCCATGCCGAAGGCAAGCCAGTGAGTATCTGCGGCGAGATGGCCGGTGACCCGGCGGCGGCGGTGCTATTGATGGCGATGGGTTTCGACAGCTTGTCGATGAACGCCACCAACTTGCCGAAGGTGAAGTGGATGCTGCGCCAGATCAATTTGAGCAAGGCCAAGCAGCTGCTCGCCGAACTGATGACCATCGACAACCCGCAAGTTATCCACAGCTCGCTGCAATTGGCGCTGAAGAACCTGGGGTTGGCGCGGATGATCAATCCGGCGGCGATCAAGCCTCTCTGAATTTGCTACACCCCCTTCGCGAGCAAGCCCGCTCCCACATTTAACCGTATTTCAAATGTG